>OIXG01000018.1_pt1 | contig 192594 bp, 199 predicted proteins | sample 1587731 | NCBI WGS metagenome assembly OIXG01 (sample SAMEA3888908, study PRJEB22519) | human gut metagenome | biome: human gut; feature: human-associated habitat; material: faeces | place: Denmark | collected 2010 | reverse complement strand
GACAGAACTGCTGGTTGCCGAAGGTGCGCTCCATGCTGTCCGGCTGAAACAGAAAACCAAAACCAAGCGCAAAAAGAAAATCGCCGCCGCAATCTACGAATATCAAGCAGACTGCGACGGCGAATGGGGCGAAATTTCAGTTGATTTTGAGAACGGCACAGCAGAGATTATCCGACTTGCTGATTGGGATACAATTAAAACGAACTGGTTTGCCAAGGAGGCGATCCGGTATATTTTATCATTGTCGCCTGATGCTCTTACAAAATATATGCTCGTCCCCCTTGAGCCGCCACTTATATCTTGAATCCTTACAACCACTGTAAGTGGTATTTGCTGTGTTCCCATGCTATCATTTTATTACAAATGATAGGAGGTATTCACATGAAACCCATTTTGAATATTGAAAATTTAACAAAAATCTATGGCAATGTGCCAAGTCAAACAAAGGCACTGAATGGGATCACCTTCCAGGTGATGCCGGGAGAGTTTCTCGGCATTATGGGAAGCAGCGGTTCCGGTAAATCCACACTGCTCAATTGTATTGCGACTGTGATTCAACCCACAGGTGGAAGCATTCAGGTGGAAGGCGATACTCTGCAATCCCTCAAGGGAAAGGCTCTTGCAGAGTACCGTGGCAAAAAAGTTGGTTATCTATTCCAGAACTTTGAATTGCTGGACAACCTGACTGGCAGGGAAAACATCCTGCTCCCGACTTCCTTGCATGGGGTATCCGAAGCAGAAAGCAGCCAGCGGCTGAAGCAGTTGGCTGACTATCTGGAAATCACTGATGTTCTGGATAAGTTTCCGTCCAAGATGTCCGGCGGCCAGCGTCAGCGTGTTGCGGCAGCAAGGGCTCTGATCTTACATCCCCAAATGATCCTTGCCGATGAACCGACGGGTGCGCTGGATTCTAAGAACGCAAGAAGTCTTATGGAGAAGCTGTCCGGCCTGAATCGTGACGAACAAGCTACGATCCTGATGGTAACCCATGATTCCAATGCCGCCAGCTTTTGCAAGCGCATTCTGTTCATCCAGGACGGCGTGATCTTTCATGAGCTTCGGCGTGGAGACGAAAGCCAGCAGGAGTTCTACGGGCGCATCCTGAAGGTGATGGCGCAACTGGGAGGGGGCAGCGCAAATGTTCTCTAATCTCATTCTTCGGAACAGCCACCGCAGCCGAAAGGAAAACGGTCTGTTTTTCAGCTCCCTGGTGATTTCTATTGTTGCCTTTTACATGATTCTTTCCATCTCCACTCAAGATGTGATGCTCTTTTTGCAGAAAATGGAGAGTGACGCAGTTGACAAACTCCTGCTTCTGATTCCTGCGTTTTATGGGATGACCCTCGGTATTCTGTTCTTTTTGATCTATTTTGCCTGCAAGTATCAGTTCGAGCGCAGACGGCATGAGTTTGGTGTTTATCTAATGTTGGGGATGCGTAGAAGTAAACTGTTTGGTATGCTTCTGGCGGAAGATTTCCTGACCAGTATTCTTGCCATGCTCATAGGCTTACCTGTGGCTGTGGTGCTTTCAGAAATTGTCAGTCTTGTCACCGCCAAGCTGGTAGGCATGGGGATCATCGGTCATCAGTTTTCTTTATCCTGGTCTGCAATTGAATGGACGCTGGCAGGATTTCTGGCAATTAAGCTGACGGCACTTCTGATTTTGAGTGGACGAATCAGCCGCCAGGAGATCGGTACTTTGCTATCCCAGCCAACGAACCGCCCCAAAAAGCAAATGCCATCTGTTATCTATGGACTGGCTGCTATATGCGGAAGTGTGATGTTGGCAGTGGCTTACTACATGGCGATTCAGGGAATTGCATGGACAAAGGTAAGTATGATGGGACTGACTTTGCTGTTGGGCATAGTTGGTACGATGCTGCTTTTCTATGGGATGCGTGCGCTGATTGCTTTGATTGTTAAGAAAGGAAAAGGAAATAAGCAGCTTCATGTATTTACCTTCCGGCAGATTCAGGAGAATGTTATTCATCAGTCAACCTCCATGGCCATCAGCTCCCTGCTGATTCTGGCGGCGCTGTGTTGTTTTGGTGCGGGCGTAGGAATTGCAGGAACGAATAGCCTGTCTTCTGGCCATGTAATCGACTATACTTTTGAAGATCATACTGCAGAAGATTCATCGCAGGTTCTTCCGAATATAAAGGCAGCCCTGAAAGAAAACGGTTTGGAAAATCAATTTTCAGAGCTTTTTGAAATGAGGGTTGGGCGTATTCGCACCACAGAAGATTATGATAATGCCTACAGCATGGACGCTGTTATGGACTCTCTTCGGAGCCTGCCCCAGTCGGAAGACCGGGATGTCCTTCTGAACAATCTTGGTTATGCCACATACCCATATTTGATTTGTTTATCGGACTATAATCGTTTGTTGGAATTGTCCGGCAAACCGGCTCTCCAATTAGGCGAAAAGGAGGCCGCTGTCTATATTGATACAGAGTTTACTACGGTAAGTCGTACCGCAATGCTGAACCAAGTATTGGCCGGACAGCCCAAGGTGGAACTGGATGGTAGTCCGATTCATCTTACAGGAGAGGTTCAGTCTGTGAATTTGGTCACGGACCGTTCTATAACCTTGTCCTTTGCATTGATTCTTCCGGATGAAGCATTCCTATATTATAGCCAGGGAATGTATGATACCTATGTCAATGCGGTGCTCAGTGAGCAGGCTCTGGATGGAAATAGCCTTATGACTGCATATTTGGATTTGAACGAGAAGCTGGACGAAACTGGCATTGAATATGAAAGCTATCTTCAGAATATAGGTCGTCAGCTTTTCTACACCATAGCATCCAGTTATATTACCCTCTATCTTGCGATTGTTTTCCTGGTAGTTGCCAACACCATCGTGGGTGTTCAGTTCCTGATGAGTCAGCAGAAAACCGGGCGCAGATACCAGACCCTGATCCGCCTGGGAGCTACTTACGAAACCCTTTGCCAGTCTGCTGGAAAGCAAATTACCTGGTTTATGGGACTTCCTGTATTGGTTGCGGCTGTCAGCAGTCTGTTTGGAGTCAGGGCGTTATTTACAGGGATACTCTCGTCCCGAACCCGTGGGACAGTGTCTGAAATGCTGCTTGTATCTGCTGCTATGATTTTACTACTTTGCGTGATAGAATATATTTATATGAGAGTGGTCAAGCGCTCCAGTGATCGGTATTTGCTGACACTGATGCAGCCGCAGAGAGAAGAATAATTTGGAAGGAGGTGCTGTCATGAAAAGAATTGCTGTTGTGGAAGATGAAGTCTATATGCGGGAAGAACTCTGCGATATGCTCCAAAAGGACGGCTATCTTGTGGAGGCAATTACCGAGTTTGAAGATGCCGCTCGGCTCTTGGCAGCCCTCCGCCCTGACCTTGTGATCTTAGACCTGAACTTGCCGGAGATCAGTGGCTTTCAAATCTGCCAGGAGCTAAAGAATAAAACTGCTATCCCCGTCCTGGTGCTGACTTCCAGAGATCAGGTAAAGGATGAACTGCAAGCGTTCCAGTTGGGTGCCGATGAATATTTGACGAAGCCGTGCAGAAAAGATCGACTTCTTGCCAGGGTATCCAATATTCTCAAAAGGTATGAAGGCCGTACCAATCTCATAGAGGGACCAGATTTCCTGTTAGACCAGCAGACCTACACGCTTTATATTCATAATACCTCTGTGGTGCTTCCAAAAAATCAGGGAAAACTGTTGGTCGCTCTTTTGTCCGGCGGCGATGCTCTGGTCACGACGGAGCAGCTTTGCATGGCACTATGGGGAACCACGGAATACATAGATGAAAATGCCTTGCAGGTTAACCTAACCCGGCTGAAAAAAACGATGTCCGCCCTTGAAATGAAGCAGCGAATCGTTGCAGTTCGAGGAATGGGCTACCGTTTGGAAGCGGAGGTGTCTCTATGAAGCAGCTTTGGCACATGATAGAACGGTACTACCCCTGGCTTCTGTTGCTGCTGGGCGTGGATTGCTTTTGCGCTGTCATTCTTTGGATTTCTGACATTCAGGTATTTCAAACCTTGATCGGGTTAGTAGTTCTGACGAGCATCCTTTTGTTTTCAGCGATTCTGTTTGTACTAAACAAGAGGGAGAACACCCACATGGAACTGTTCCGAGATTTCCTCAGTGATCCTACCATCTGCAATGAAGAACGGCTGCTCAGTGCCATTAGTCAGAAAGAAGGAGAATCTGTCCGATTTTTGGCTTCGGTTTTACGGGAATACAAAAACGAGAGTAACAATATGGCGGATGCCCTACGGGACTATGAAGAATACGTGGAGGGCTGGGCACATGAAGCGAAAACGCCCCTATCGTTGCTGACCATGCTCTTGGATAACCGGAACGATGAAATCTCTCCTTCCCTGCAAGCAAAGCTGGATTATGTCCGCAGTCAGCTTCAGGAGGATGTCACGCAGATGCTGTACTATGCCCGGTTGAAGAGCAGTACAAAGGATTACCGATTTGAGGATGTCAATTTGAATGACTGCTTGGGTGAAGTTCTGGAGGACTATGCCCCACTTCTTGAAGAGAAGCATTTTGTCATTCTCAACAAACTGCAATCTGAAACAGTCTATACAGACCGTAGAGGACTTCAGTTTATGTTGGGACAAATCGTTAGCAATGCCATCAAATATAGCAGCGATAGTCCCATGCTTACAATTTCCGTGATACATTCGGAGACTGCAGATATCCTTTCTGTTGAAGATAACGGCATTGGCGTAAAAAAATATAATCTGCCGTACATTTTTCAAAAGGGCTTTACCGGGGATTCTACTGACAGCAGAAAGAAGGCTACCGGTATGGGACTTTACCTGGTTAAGAAGATGGCCGACGATCTAAATCTTCATCTGGAAGCAGCTTCCCAGTGGGGAAAGAGCTTCAAGATTGTCATCTTCTTTCCTAAATTGAGATCCAACGGAGGGAAATAATATAAACAGAAAAACGCCCGCAGGATTTTCTCCTGCGGGCAGCGTGTTGTCAGCTATCCCAAGGCTTGTATTCTGTTACAGTTTTCAAATAGGTTTCGGGATCGCCGTTCAAGATAAGGTCTGCATACTCCAAAGGAGCGTTGTAGATCAAATAATCCAGCTCTGACCGCTGATACATATTGTCAGCAATCTCGTTCTCAACGACGATAGTGTCAATCGCAATCATACTGCCGTCGCTGAATTTCACTTCCACACAGCAATTATCCATATTGTAGGCACAAGATATTAAGGTTTTCATGGTATGTCCTCCATAATTCGTAATATAAAGCGAAAATCCCGTCTGACTTCCTGTTAGAAATCAGACGGGATTTGTCCGTATGCACCCCGGAAACCGTCAGCTAACAGTTGATAAGTAAATTAGTTCCTTATCACTGTTAAGCCAAGCTGAGTGAGGTTTTTCAGAACTTAGAAAGTTCTGAAAAACCTGTGATTGCAAACGAAAGACACCCCTGATGGGTTTCTTTCGTAACTATCTTCCTTTCCGATGGCGGAAGATTTCTGGGTTTTTTGACAGTCTCAGGGACTTCCTTTTTCGCCGGATTTCCTGTATACTGGACCCATCACACAAGGAGGCGACCCATATGACGCAGGAAACCATCCGCCCCGGCCGGTGGCGGCATTTCAAGGGCAATGATTATCAGGTGCTGGGCCTGGCCCGGCACTCGGAGACGCTGGAGGACATGGTGGTATACCGCGCCCTGTACGGTGACGGCGGCCTGTGGGTGCGGCCCGCCTCCATGTGGCTGGAAGCCGTGGACCGGGACGGGTATCGCGGCCCCCGCTTCGTGCGCATCGGGGACTGAGCCATGGACTATGCCGTGGTGCACTCCGGCCGCCGGACCATCGCCATCCAGATCCAGCGGGACGGCCGGGTGGTGGTCCGTGCCCCCTATGCCGCCACGGCGGAGGATATCCGCCGGGTGGTGGACAGCCACCGGGACTGGGTGGATAAAACCGTCCGCCGCCAGCAGGAGCAGCTGGCAGCCTCCCCTCCGGAGCCCACCGCCCGGGAGATGGAGGAGCTGGCCCGGCAGGGCCGGGAATATCTGCCCCGCCGGGTGGCCTATTGGGCCGCCCGGATGGACGTGATGCCCACCGGCCTGCATATCACCTCCGCCCGGACCCGCTGGGGCAGCTGCTCCGGAAAAAACAGCCTGTGCTTTTCCCTGTTTCTCATGCGCTATCCCCCGGAGGCCATCGACGCCGTGGTGGTCCATGAGCTGGCCCACATCCGGTATAAAAACCACAGCCCGGACTTCTACCGCTTCGTGGAGAAAACCCTGCCCGATTACCGGCAGTGCATCGCCCTTCTGAAGCAGCCTCCGGCAATTAAAGTCCCTGAACCAAAATGAGATTTCCCTATTGTGCCCCCCGGTAAAACGTGGTATGATGGGAAAAGAATTCAACAACAGGAGGAAGGAACCATGAACGATACCTGGGATCTGAGTATTCTCTATAAGGGGTTTGACGACCCCGCCTTTACCGGCGATATGGCGGCTCTGGACGCGGCCATCCGGAGTATGAACGATCTGGCGGTCCAGGCCGTTGCCCTGCCCCACGCCGACCTGGTGCACCGCTATGTGGACAACCAGCTGCAGCTGACGACTCTGATCAGCAAGCTGTTCATCTTCTGCAGCCTGCGCACCAGCGCCAACACCGCCGACAACCAGGCCAACAGCCTGTCCGACCAGATCAGCGCCAAGATCAGCGGCTGCGCCGCCGCCGATGCCTCCCTGCGCCACACCCTGGCCGCCTTCGACGATCTGGACGCCATCATCGACGCCGACCCCGCCCTGGCGGAGTATCGCTATCTGCTGCGGAACATCCGCCGGGACAGCAAGTACCTCCTGTCCGACAAGGAGGAGGAGCTGTTCGCCCGGATGAACATCTCCGGCGCTTCCGCCTGGGAGAGCCTGCGGGATAACCTCACCAGCAGCGTGAAGGTGGAGTATAACGGCGGCGTCACCAACCTGTCCGCCATCCGGAATCTGGCCTACGACCCCGATCCCGCCGTGCGCAAGAGCGCCTATGAGGCGGAGCTGGCCTGCTATGACAAGATCAAGGACTCCGTGGCCTTCTCCCTCAACAGCATCAAGCTGCAGGTCATCAACGAGTGCCAGGTCCGTGGCTATGCCTCCCCCCTGGACAAGGCCCTGTACCAGAGCCGCATGAAGCGGGAGACCCTGGAGGCCCTGCTGGGCGCCATGGACGAGTATATGCCCAAGTTCTGGCAGTATCTGCGGGCCAAGGCCAAGGCCCTGGGCTATGAAAACGGTCTGCCCTGGTACGAGCTGTTCGCCCCCATGGGCAAGAGCGACAAGAAGTACACCACCCAGGACGCCAAGGACTATCTGCTGAACATCTTCGGCGGCTTCGACAGCCAGCTGCACGACATGGTGGAGCGGGCCTTTGACGAGGCGTGGATCGACTTCTATCCCCGCAATGGCAAGGTGGGCGGCGCCTTCGACTGCGGCGTGCCCAGCGCCAGACAGAGCCGCGTCCTCACCAATTTTGACGGCGCCTTCGGCGACATCGTCACCCTGGCCCACGAGCTGGGCCACGCCTTCCACGACCAGCAGGTGTTCACCCACCCCCTGATCTGCCAGGAGTACTCCATGCCCGTGGCGGAGACCGCTTCCACCTTCAACGAGGTCCTCACCGTCACCGCCGCCATCCAGGCCGCCCAGGACAAGGACGAGAAGCTGGCCCTGATCGAAAGCCAGCTGTCCGACGCCTGCCAGATCATCTGCGACATCTATTCCCGGTTCCTGTTCGAGTCCTCGGTGTTTGAGGCCCGTCCCCAGGAGTTCCTGGACGCCGACCGCCTGTGCCAGCTGATGCTGGAGGCCCAGAAGAAGGCCTATGGCGATGGTCTGGACCAGACCTGCCTGCACCCCTATATGTGGCTGTGCAAGGGCCACTACTACAGCGGCAGCCTGAGCTTCTACAACTTCCCCTATGCCTTCGGCGGCCTGTTCGCCCGGGGCCTGTACGCCAAGTACCAGCAGGAGGGCGAAAAGTTCGTGCCTCTGTATAAGGAGATGCTCCACGCCACCTCCGTCAACGACGTGGAGGACACCGCTAAGATCGCCGGCATCGACCTGACCGACAAGGCCTTCTGGCGTCAGGGCCTGCAGTCCCTGGCCGACGAGATCGACCTGGTCTGCGACCTGGTCAAGTAAAAACGAATGTATCACGCAAAACCTCCGGCCCCGCCGGAGGTTTTGTGCTGCATTGGGGAATTTACGCGCCCCATTTCACACACATTTCACGCAATCCTGCTGGCTGACTTTACATTCCTTCCCTACAAAGGGACCGGAGCCGGAGAACGTCACCGTGGGAACGGTAAACGGCCGCACCTATGCCTTTGCCGGCCTGGAGCGCATCGGCGGCGTGATGATCTACGACATCACCGATCCCTCCGCCGTCACATTCCGGAACTATGTGAACAGCCGCAATTATTTGGCGGATATCTATGACGACGTATCCCCCGAGGGCGTGATCTTCGTGGCGGCGGAGCAGAACAGCTCCGGAGCGCCGCTTGTCATCGCCTCCAACGAGGTTTCCGGCACGGTCAGCGTAACCGCCTCGGATATGGACGCCCCGGCGGAGGACGATCCCAGCCAGCCGCAGCCTCCCAAGGACGAGCCGTCTCAGCCCTCCGGGGATGCGCCGAAGCAGGACGAACCCGCTTCGCCGAAAACCGGCGACGAAGCCCGCCCCGTGCTGTGGACTGCGGCGATCGTCACCACCGGCGCAGCCATGCTGGGAATGGCCGTCTGCGGCAGAAAGCAAAAGCGCATCCAGGCGAAATAAGCTGCGATTAAACAGGCCCAAATAAAAACCCAGGAGCACGGCTTTCACCGTGCTCCTGAGTTTTTCTATTTGTCTTTCCTCACTTGTTCCGGTCCACCAGCTGGTCCGCCAGGGCGAACAGGAAATCGTGGTCCGGCCACTGGGCCACGGCGTCCTTGGCCTTCCGGGTGCAGGCTTCCACCGCCCGGGCGCAGCCCTCCAGGCCGTCCACGTCCACATAGGTGATCTTGCCCTCCTCCTTGTCGGAGCCGATGGGCTTGCCGAACACCTGCTCATCGCCTACCACGTCCAGCATATCGTCCCGGATCTGGAAGGCCAGGCCCAGCTGATCGGCAAATTCCACCGCCTGGGCCCGCATGTCGGCGGGCATATCCGCCGCCACGCAGCCAAGCTCCGCCGCACCGGAGATCATCACCCCGGTTTTCAGCCGGTACATGGCCTTCAGCTGCTCCTCCGTCTGGATACCGTACAGGGTGTCCAGCACCTGACCGGCCACCATGCCGTCTGCGCCGCAGGCCCGGGCCAGCACCCGCACCGCCTCCACCCGGCTGCCGTCGGACATACAAGGAGCCTCCGCAATCAGTCGGAAGGCCTCCGGCTGCAAAGCGTCGCCTGCCAGCACCGCCAGGGTCTCGCCGAACTTCTTATGGGTGGTGGGCTGGCCCCGGCGCAGGTCGTCGTCGTCCATGCAGGGCAGATCGTCGTGGATCAGGGAATAGTTGTGTACCAGCTCCAGGGCGCAGGCATAGGGCAGAGCCAGGTGCCAGTCGATGCCCCCCAGCCGGGCAAACTCCAGGGTCAGCACCGGGCGGATGCGCTTGCCGCCGCCTAAGATGCTGTACCGCATGGCCTCCTGCAGGCGGCCATAGGGCTTGTCCTGGCTGAAAAGTCCCTCCAGATACTGCTCAATGGCCTGCTGATAGGCCGCATATTGCTGCTTGAATTCCATGGTCATTCCTCGCTTGCAAATTCATTTTCGATGGGCGCGCCGTCGGGACCCTTCATCAGCCGCACCACCTGCTGCTCGGCCTTGTCCAGCTCCGTGCGGCAGGCCGCCGCCAGCTTCGTCCCCTCCTCGAACAGGGACAGGGACTGGCTCAGCTGGGCGTCGCCCTTTTCCAGCAGCGCCACAATCTCCTCCAGCCGGGCCATGTTCTCCTCAAAGGTTTTCTTTGCCATGGGTCTCCTCCCCTCCTACTTCCTCCACCCGGCAGCCCAGGGACCCCTGAGCCAGGCGAAGCTCGATTCTGTCGCCGGGCCGCACCTGCGCGCTGCTGCGCAGAATGCCGCCCTCCTCCGTCCGGGCCATGGCATAGCCCCGGCCCAGCACCTTCAGGGGGCTCAGGGCGTCCAGCTTGGCCACGGTCCCGGCAAACCGCCGGGCCTCCCGGTCCCAGTGGGTCCGGGCCGCCGATGTCATCTTGTCCTGCATATAATCCAGCTGGAGCCGCCGGTCCTGGACAAAGGCCAGGGGGTCCGTCAGCACCCGCTTTTCCGCCAGGGCCTTCAGCCGCCGCTCCTCCCGCTCCAGGCGGTGCAGGACGCTCTGGGCCATGCCGTTCTCGGTCCCCCGCAGATACCGCAGCAGCTCCGCCATATCCGGCACGGCGATCTCCGCGGCGTTGCTGGGGGTAGACGCCCGCCGGTCCGCCACATAATCGGAGATGGTCACGTCCGGCTCGTGGCCCACGGCGGAGATCACCGGGATCTCCGAGGCATAGATGGCCCGGGCCACCCGCTCGTCGTTGAAGGCCCACAGGTCCTCCATGGAGCCGCCGCCCCGGCCGGTAATGAGCACGTCCCCCAGCTTCCAGCGGTTGGCGTACCGGATGGCCCCCACGATCTCCGGCGGGGCCTCCGCCCCCTGGACCCGCACCGGCAGCAGCAGCACCTTGGCGATGGGATAGCGCCGCCGCAGGATGCGTATCATGTCATGGACCGCCGCCCCGGCGCCGCTGGTAACGATGGCGATCCGCTGGGGATACGGCGGCAGGGGCTTTTTATGGGCGGGGTCAAACAGTCCCTCCTGCTGGAGCTTCTGCTTCAGCTGCTCAAAGGCCACATACAGGTCCCCCACCCCATCCGGGGACAGCTGGGTGCAGTACAGCTGATACGCGCCGTCCCGGGGGAACACGCTGATCTGGCCGAACACCACCGCCTGCATGCCGTTTTCCGGCCGGAACCGCAGCTTCATGGCGCTGCTTTTGAACATCACGCACCGCAGGGCGCTCTGTCCGTCCTTCAGGGTGAAGTAGTGGTGGCCGGAGGGATAGATCTTATAGTTGGACAGCTCGCCCCGGATGTAAAGTCCCGACAGCTGGGGCGTGCCGTCGATCAGGTCCTTGATCAGTCCGTTGACCTCGGACACGGCGTAAATATGGTCCACCGGCGGCTCTCCTCCTTTCGCACGGCATCAAAAACAAGGCAGGGCTGCCGCGCCCTGCCTGGTGTGGGTCATTCCTTCACTTCCGCCCGCAGGAAGCTGCCCAGGATGCCGTTGATGAACTTCACCACCTCCGGGGACTCATAGCCCTTGGCGATGTTCACCGCCTCGCTGATGGCCACCCCGTGGGGGATATCGGGCATATAGAGGATCTCGAACATGGCCACCCGCATGATGGCGGAGGCCACCAGGGAGATGCGCTCAAAGCGCCAGCCCCTGGCGTACTGCTCGATATAGGCATCCAGCTCCGCCGCGTGCTCGGCCACGCCGGACACCAGGCGGCGGATGTATTTCTCCTGCTTGTCGTTGGGGGTGTCGGCATACAGGCCGCACTCCTCCGCCCGGGCAGCAAAATTCTCCCGGGAAAGCTGCCGGTCCAGGAACTCCTGAACGGGCAGGTCCGTAAAGCTCAGCTCATACGCCAGATGGGTGGCGATCTCCCGTGCCGTATTCCGCGTCATAGTCGTAAATTCCTTTTTTCTCTCTGGATTTGGCCGGCTCAGTCGAAGCTGATGCCGCCCACGTGAACGTTCACCGCGTTGACCTGGAAGCCGGTCATGCCCTCCAGGGCGGCGAACACGCTGCTCTGGACCTTCTGGGCCACCTCGGACACGGCGCAGCCGTACCGCAGCAGGATGAACAGATTCACCACGATGCCCTCGCCGTCCATCTCCACCCGGATGCCCTTGGCGGTCATCTTCTTGCCGGTGACATAGTCGGTGACGTTGGCGTTCATCAGGCCGCCCACGCCCTCCACCTCCAGGCAGGCGGAGGTGGCGATGGAGGCCACCACGTCCTCAGAGATCTGGATGGTACCCATGCTCTCCTGATGGGTCATGTATTCTTTATTATCAGCCATAACTTGCAAAACTCCTCATTTGTATTCTCAATAGAGTCCCAATATGAAGATAGTATACCATTTCTCCCCGGGAATTACAACTGTTAATTTGCCTCCATGATCTTGATCTGTTCGGCGGTATAGTCCGTCTCGCTGATGACGATGTCCTTGATGCGGGCGGCGTCGGTGGCGGTCAGGCCGCCCTCCGGCGGGGCCACCACCACGCTGACGCTTTCGGCCCCCATGAACACCACGCAGTCGGCATAGCCCTTGGCCGTCACCAGGCTCTCGATCTGGGACTCCGCCACGGTATAGGCAGCCAGCACCTGCAGGGTCTGGGATGCCTCGTTGAGGACGCTCTGCTGGGCGTTTTCATCACTCTCCGCCTCCCGGAGCATGCTGATAGCGTTGTCCCGGGCCTGCTTGCGGCTGAGCCGGGCCGTGGCAAAATAGTCGTCCTCCGCCGGGGCGGCGGTTGGCTCCGTTCCCTTCTCCCCGTCCTGGGAGCTGACCAGAGTGGTCTGACCCAGGGTCTTTCCGGCATTTTTCTGGATATTGTCAGTGTAGCGCCAGTTCATGTACACCGCCGCGCACACCAGCAGCAGCACGGCCGCCGCCACCGCCGGCTTTTTCCATCTTTTCTTCATGTCCGTCCCTCCTGTCATGAATCCCATTGCACCACCGTGATGCGGTCGGCGGGAAGGCCCGTCAGCGCCGCCACCGCCTCCGTCACCGCCAGCCGGACGCCGCCGCTGCCTGCCCCCTGGCACACCACCACGGCCCCCAGATACACCGGATACGTCTCCCGGGTCACCACCACGTCCTGATATCCGCTGCCCCGGTTCAGCGTCACCGGCTCCCGCTGGCGGCGCAGCTCGCCGTCCCGGTCCGTGTCGTCCGCGTCCTCCGCCAGCTCCAGCTCCGGCCCGTTTTTCAGCGTCAGCATCACCTGCACCCGGCCCACGCCGTCCATCCGGCCCAGCAGCTCCTCCATCCGCCGCTCCGTGTCCTCCAGGGAAAAGCTCCCGCCGCCCTCCTGGGTCTGGGCATCGGATTTCTTCCCCGGCAGCAGCATCAGCAGAATCCCCGCCAGCACCACCAGGCCCACATATTTGTACTTCTTCCATAAATTTCCAATGTTCCACTTTTTCATACGCTCCTTACCCCAGCCAGTGCTGCTCTGACGGCGGAATGCCCAGGTCCTCCTCCAGGATGGCGGACAAGGCCCGGTTTTCCGCCATGTCCAGCGTCACGCTGCCGGGATACGGGACGCCGCCGCGCCAGGTGACCTCCACCCGGGGATGGCAGCTCAGCCCCAGCTGCGCCGCTTTTTCCGATATATATGCAGCCGTCCGCTGCCGTATGCCAAGCTCCAGCTGGGCCTGGCCCTCCCGGCGGTAGGTTTCGGCCTGCTGCTCCATGTCCCGGCTCAGGTCCTCATACCGCACCGTCAGGTCCGACAGGTCCAGCCCCGCCGCCGGACCCAGCACCGCCAGCAGCAGGATCAGCCCCCCGGTGGCCTTGGCGGCGGCCCGCACCGCCCCCTTGGGCAAAAGCGCATACAGAAGGCTCAGCCCCATGGCCGCCGCCAGGATCCCCAGCAGCCACTGCCGGATCCCGTCCATCATCCGGTAACCACCCCCAGTGCCGACGAAATGGAGATCAGCAGCAGCAGGCCGCAGGCCCCGGTCATGCCGAAGATCAGGCCAAAGGCCCCGCCTAAGGCGTCAATAAGCCCCGTCAGCTGCTCCGCCCCTAAAATGCCCGCCAGAAACGCCGCCGCCTTATACACCAGATATTGCACCCCCAGCCGCACCAGCGGCAGCAGGCACACCGCCAGCACCGCCAGCAGTCCCGCCGCGCCCACGGTATTTTTCACCGCCCCGGCCCCGGCCAGAACGCTGTCCGCCGCGTCGGCCAGGATGCTGCCCACCACCGGCAGCACCCCCACGGCGCTGCGGGCCAACCGGGCCGTCACGGTGTCGGCGGAGCCTGCCGCCGCCCCGGATACCGTCAGATACAGGGTGAACAGGGCCAGCGCCCCGGTCAGCAGCCACACGGTGCCCTTGCGGATGGCCCGGCTGATCCCCGCCAGCCGCCGCTGCGGCAGCATGGCGTCCGCCGCCGCGGCGGCCACATAGAAATACACCAGCGGCAGCAGCAGCCCCCGGATCAGCGACAGCAGCAGGTCCACAAAGAAGATGGTGGCCACCTGCCGGACGCTGGCGGAGACGATGCCCCCGCTGGCGGCCACGGCGGCGGACAGGGTGGGCAGCAGCGCCTTGGAAAAGGTGTTCAGCTCCTCCACCGTCTCCTGGCCCAGGCCCATCATGGTTTTCACGCTGCCCGCCGCCGCCAGGGTAATGGCCAGCGCCCCGGCCATGGGCACAAAGTGCACCTTGCCCCCGGCGGCGTCCATGCACTCCTCCGTCAGGGCGCACAGCACCGCCGCCGCCAGCAGCACCACCCCGCCGCCGATGCTCTGCCGGACCGCCTCCTCCACATAGCCCAAGGCCCGGTCCCACAGACGGGACAGCCCCTCCGACAGGGACGCCGGGTCCTCCAGCTCCTCCGTGATCTCCTCCGCCGCAGCCGGCAGGGCGTCCCGCACCTCCCGGGGAAGCTCCGCCCCCCAGGCCGGCGCCACCAGCCACCATGCCAGCAGCAAAATCAGCATACTCTTTCTCATACCAGCGACCTCAGCAGCTCCCACGCCGCCCGGACCAGGGGCAGGGACACCAGCACCGCACCGAAGGCCCCGGCAGTCTCCAGCACCGCCGCCATGGCCCCCTGTCCCGCGTCCCGGCAGATCTCGGTGCCCAACCGGGACACCAGGGCGATGCCCAGGGTCTTGACCAGCGGCGCAAGCAGCTCCGGCGGCAGGCCGCCGGCGGCGGCCAGGTCCTCCAGCATGTCCAGCACGTCCGCCAGCCCCCGCAGCAGCAGGACCCCCACCACCGCGCACACCGCCAGTCCCAGCACCGCCGCCGTTTCCGGGCTGTGCTGCCGCAGCACCGCTCCCAGTATCGCCGCCGCCAGGCACACGGCGGCTATCTGCACCACCGTCTCCATGGCTACAGTCCGAACAGGGACTTCACCAGCTGGAACAGGTCGCTGATCTGCCGCACCAGCATCATCATGACCACCACCAGCCCCGCCAGGGTGGTCATCATGGCCTGCTCCTCCCGGCCGCTGCGCACCAGCAGCTGGTTCAGCACCGCCACCAGAATGCCCACGGCGGCTATTTTGAAAATCAGATCCACATCCATGTGTCGTCCTCTATATCAGTAAGATGATGAACAGCCCCGCCCCGGACAGGGCCGCCGCCCACAAAAGCCGCTCCCGCTGGCGGCTGTCCCGGCGGCGGCGGTCCGCCAGCTCCTCCAGCCGGTGGACCGCCGCCGTCAGGGCGGAGACGATCCGCTCCTCGTCGCCGGTAAGCTCCGTGTCCCGGAGGATCCCGGCGGCCTCCGGCGGCGTCAGCTCCCGGAAGCCGTCCTCCCAGGCGTCCTGAAGGGGCTGTCCCCTTTCCAGGCCCGAAAGCACCCGGGCAAAGCACCCGCCGCACAGGGACCGCCGGGCCTGCCGCTCCAGCAGCCGGGGCATGGGCCGCCGCAGGCTGCGGATCTCCGCCGCCATCTCCCCCAGGGCCGCCGCCAGCTCCGCCGCCCGGTCCGTCTCCCGCCGCCGGGCCTGTATCTCGCCCCGGCACCACAGGGCCGTCCCCAGCAGCACCAGCCCCCCGCCCAGGAGCTTCCCTACCACAATTCCTCCACGATGTACTGCCGCTGCTCCCCCTCCCGGCGGATGGTAACGGCCTTTTCAAATACCCTGGCCTTCAGCAGCTGGGAAAACAGAGGCTTGCGCCCCAGCTCCTGGCGGCCGTCGGCGTGGATGGTGGCCAGAAACCGCACCCCGCAGTGGGCCGCCGCCGCCATGGCGGCGATGTCCTCCCGGACGGTGATCTCGTCCACGGCGATGACCTGGGGATTGGCCGCCCGCAGCAGAATGGGGATCCCCACCGCCTTGGGGCAGGCGTCCAGCACGTCCGTGTGCCGCCCCACCGCCATCTGGGGCACCCCCTGATACATGACGGCGATCTCCCCCCGCTCGTCCACCACGGAGACCCGGTGCTCCGGCAGTCCTCCCACGCCGTCGGACAGACCTCGGATCAGGTCCCGCAGCAGGGTGGTTTTCCCCAGCCCCGGGGGAGACAGCAGCACCGTGCTGCGGAACTGCCCGTCCCGAAACAGCTGAGACAGCACCTCGTCCCCCAGGCCCGGCTGCTCCCGGCCAATGCGCACCGTCACCGACGAGATGTCCCGCAGGTTGGTGTTGACCCCCTCCCGCAGCACCGCCGTGCCGCACACGCCCACCCGGAAGCCGCCCCGGGCGGTGAGATAGCCCCGGCTCAGGGTCTCCCCGGCGGCATACCGGGAATAATCCGTCACCGCGTCGCACAGCTGCTCCAGGTCCGTCTGGGTCACGGTGGGGCTCTGTCCCCCCTGGCCCGGCGTTATCTCCCCCTCCGGCAGTAGCACCGTCATGGGGCCTCCCGTCCGCAGGCGCAGCTCCTCCGCCCGGGCCATCTGCCGGGGCGGCAGCTGCCGGGCCTGCTGCTGCCACCGCAGCGGCAGCAGTGCCGCCGCCTGCTCATAGCGCCGGATGGCATAGCTCTCGTCCATGTTCCACGCTCCTTCTTGTGTGATGCTCCAATGTATGCGGGCTCGTCCCGGGATATACCGGCAAAAGGACCCCCGGCATTGCGCCAGAGGTCCTTCGCAGATTTTCGCTTATTCCTCGCCGTCCCGCTCCCGGAACAGCAGCGTGATGCACCACAGGCCCGCCAGGCCCACCAGGGCATAGATGACCCGGCTCACGGCCGCCAGCTGGCCGCCGAACAGCCACGCCACGCAGTCGAAGGCGAAAAAGCCCACGCTTCCCCAGTTCAGCGCGCCCACGATCACCAGGATCAGCGCAATGCGGTCTATGATCTTCAAAGAGACTCCCTCCCTTTTTCCCGGAATATATGCCTTATCATGCCCGCCCTGGGCCGGGATATACAAAAAATTTTTGCCAGGCTGAAGATTTTTCTAATTTCTGCCGTTTCGGATTGCAATCCGGGGCGGGAATATGTATAATAGGGCATATGAGCGAAACCTACCGAACCTTTCGGAACAAAAGAGGAGGAGTTTTTTCATGAACAAGAAATTCGAGAAGCTGGGTTTCTACCCGGCTGACATCCTGCTGCCCAAGGATCAGGACATGCGCAAGTGGGCCGTGGTGGCCTGCGACCAGTTCACGTCCGAGCCGGAATACTGGCAGGCCGTGGAGCAGACCGTGGGCGACGCCCCGTCCACCCTGCGGCTGATCCTGCCGGAGGCCAACCTGAAGGCCCCCAATGTGGACGAGTACATCGCCGACATCAACGCCTCCATGGATAAGTACCTGGCCGGCGGCGTGTTCCAGGTGCTGCCCGAGTCCCTGGTGTATATCGAGCGCCAGCAGTCCGACGGCCGCATCCGTCACGGCCTCATCGGCATGGTGGACCTGGACGCCTACGACTTCACCCCCGGCTCCGGCGCCCTGATCCGCGCCACCGAGGGCACCGTGCTGGACCGCATCCCGCCCCGGGCCCGGGTGCGCCGCAACGCCCCCATCGAGCTGCCCCATGTGATGCTGCTGATCGACGACCCCGAAAAGACCGTCATCGAGCCTCTGACCGCCGCCTCCGGCGAGATGGACAAGCTGTATGACTTCGACCTGATGCAGAACGGCGGCCACATCCGCGGCTATAAGCTCACCGACCGCCAGGTCAACGCCGTGGCCGACGCCCTGGAGGGCCTCACCACCGACCAGGCCATGCAGAAGAAGTACGGCGTCTCCGGCGTGGCTCCCCTGCTGTTCGCCGTGGGCGACGGCAACCACTCCCTGGCCACCGCCAAGGCCTGCTACGAGGAGCAGAAGAAGGGCAAGACCCCCCAGGAGTACCTGGCCCTGCCCTCCCGCTTCGCCCTGGTGGAGGTGGTGAACAACCACGACGACGCCCTGCAGTTCGAGCCCATCCACCGGGTGCTGTTCGGCGTGGACCACGAGAAGTTCATGAACGCCTTCCGTGCCGCCTATCCCAACGCCTACGAGGGCCAGGGCAATGGCCACACCATCGAGTTCGTCTGGAACGGCGAAAGCCACTTCATCACCGTCCCCGATCCCAAGGTCCAGCTGGCCGTGGGCACCCTCCAGGGCGTCATCGACCAGTACCTCAAGGACAACGGCGGCGAGGTGGACTATATCCACGGCGACGACGTGACCCGTGAGCTGGGCTCCAAGCCCGGCAACATGGGCTTCCTGCTGCCCGCCATGGGCAAGGAGCAGCTGTTCAAGACCGTCATGGCCGACGGCGTGCTGCCCCGCAAGACCTTCTCCATGGGCCACGCCCAGGATAAGCGCTACTACATCGAGGCCCGCAAGATCGTCAAGTAACCTTCCCCTATCACAAAACAGCGGCCCGGACGCATGCGTCCGGGCCGCTGTTTTGCTTGTTTTTTACTTTTCGTATGCCTGAATCAAAGCCCGGAAGGCCGGGAGACTCCGGCGGATCATGTCGTTGGACACGCAGTAGCTCAGCCGCACGAAGCCCGGGCACTCGAAGCCCGTGCCAGGAACCACCAGCAGGTTGTGCTCCCGCTTGGCCCTTTCGCAGAAGGCCACGTCGTCACCGCCGGGGGCCTTGACGAACAGATAGAAGGCCCCGTCGGGCTTGGCGCACTGATAGCCCATCTCCGTCAGCTCCCGGTACAGCAGCTGCCGGTTCTCGTCATAGGCCGCCAGGTCCGGCAGCTCGTCGGCGCAGCGGGCAATGGTCAGCTGGATCAGCGTGGGCGGGCACACATGGCCGCAGGACCGGGCCGCCCCGGCGATGGCGTTGTACACCGCCTGGTGGTCCTCCACAAAGTCCGGTACGCAGATATAGCCGATGCGCTCGCCGGGCAGGGACAGGGACTTGGAATAGGAGTAGCACACGATGGTATTGCGGTACACCGTGGGGATGAAGGGCACCTCCACGCCGCCGTATACCAGCTCCCGGTACGGCTCGTCGGCGATGATGTAGATGGGGTGGCCGTACTCCGCCCCCTTGCGCTCCAGCAGCCGGGCCAGGCCCTCCAGGGTCTGCCGGGTATACACCACGCCGGAGGGGTTATTGGGGGAGTTGATGATGATGGCCTGGGTCCGGGGGGTCAGGCGGCGCTCCACCTGGTCCAGGTCGATCTGGAACGCATCGGTGTCTGCCGGCACCACCACCAGGCGCCCGCCGTTGGACTCGGTAAAGGGCCGGTACTCCGGGAAAAACGGCGCCACCGCCATGATCTCGGAATCCTCCTCCGCCAGCAGCGCCTTGATGACGGCAATCAGCCCCGGGGCCGCGCCGCAGGTGAGAAACAGGTTCCCGGGCTTCAGCTCCATGCCGAACCGGCGGTTCAGATTGGCGGCAATGGCCTCCCGGGCCGCGTCGAAGCCGCAGGCCATGGAGTACCCGTGGACCTTGATGGAATCGGTGTCGTTGAGAATGTCGTGGATGGACTGGTTGACCTTGGCCGGGGCGGGGATGCTGGGATTTCCCAGGGAATAGTCGAACACGTTCTCCGGCCCCACCACTTGCGCCTGCTCCAGGCCATAGGCAAACAGCTCCCGGATCACGGAGGGCGCGGTGCCCAGCTGATAGAATTTCTGGTTTACCATAACATACTCTCCTCTATGTACGCGGTTTGGTCAGGACAGGTGCATCCGCCGGGACAGGACGCTGCCGGCGGCGATGGAAGCCAGCTTGGAATAGGCGCTGTCGGACCGGGACACCAGCACGATGGGCACCTTAGCCCCCAGGATGACCCCGGCGTTCTTGGCCCCGCCGAACAGGGTGGCGGCCTTGCCGATGCCGTTGCCCACCTCATAGTTGGGCACCAGCAGGATGTCCGCCATGCCCGCGCCGGGTGCGCTGTAGTGCTTGTGGCGGCAGGCCTCCGGGCTGACAGCCAGGTCCAGGGCCACCGGCCCGCACACGTCCATGCCGTACTTGGCCCACCGGTCCGTCATATGGGCCAGGGCGTCGGCGTCCACGGTGGACTGGATTTTCGGATTCACCTGCTCCGCGCCGCAGATGCAGGCGGCGTGGATGGTCTCATAGCCCAGGGCCTGGAAGCACATGGCGGCGTTTTCCAGAATGTCCGCCTTTTTCTCCAGGTCCGGGAAGGTGTTCACGCCGCCGTCGGTGAGGATAATCATCCGCCCCAGGGCGGGGATCTCATAGAACATGCAGTGGGTGGTCAGGCGGCCGGTGCGCAGGCCGTGCTCCTTATTGAACACCGCCCGCATCAGGTCGGCAGTGCCCAGGATGCCCTTCATCAGGAAATTGGCCCGGCCCTCCGCGCACAGAGCCACGGCCTTGGCGGCGCAGTCGGTGTCCGTGTCGCCGGGGATGATCTCATAGGCGGCGGGGTCCTCCCCCAGCTCCCTGAGCATGGCGGCGATCTCGTCCGCGTGGCCCACCAGCACAGGAACGGCAATGCCCTCCCGCCGGGCCTCCGCCACCGCCTGGATCACCGGCCGGTCATGGGCGGCGGCCACGGCGATGATCCCGGGCTCCCCGCCCCGGGCCGCCTCGATGATGCCGTCAATGGTCTTGATCATACTGCTTTCCTCCTTGTATTCCTCCATAAAAAATGCGTCTGTCCCTTGTGATATTCTGACCATATTATACAGCGCCGCCCCGGACCCGTCAATGAAAAAACGCCGAATGGTTCAATAAAATTTCGCCGCCCGCCCTCAGCTTGTCCCAAAAGGGCAAAGCCCTTTTTGGACAGCCCCGGATAAAACATATGCCGCCCCCCAGGGCGGCATATCATCGTATCAAAAGCCTCGCAGAGTTCACGGCCCGCAGGCCGTGAATCAAATTCAATCCGTTTTTTGCGGCGGCGTGTACGTCGCAAAAAACTCTTTGCGCGGAGGGAGTGTGTCCCGCCGGGTTTCATGCCCGGCGGGACGCGCGGTTCGGAGCGAGAACTCTTTTGGTGAAAAAGGACATCGTCCTTTTTCACCACTCGTTTTATCCATCGTACACGCCCAGGATGACGATACCCGCCACCACCAGGGCGATCATGAGATAGTGCTTCAGGGACAGCTTTTCCTTCAGGAAGATCCGGCTCCACACCACTGACGCCACGCAGTAGGCGGAGATGATGGGGGCGGAGATGGCCACATGGGCCGTATCGGACAGGGCGAAGATGTAGGCGAACTGGCCCGCCGTCTCGAAGGCCGCGCCGGCATACTTGGGGGCCTCCTGCCGGGCGATGAGCTTCTGCTTCCGGATCAGCACCACATACACGAAGCACACGATGCCCGCCAGCAGAAACGTCAGCTCATAGGCGCAGTTGGCGGCGCTGGCCGCATAGTCGGAGCACTCATCCGCCGTGGCGAACAGCCCCTGCGCCATCGCCTCGCCGGACAGCTTGTCCAGCACCCGGGAGTCGGCAAAGGTCCCCGCCGCGTCCAGCACGCAGTAAGCAATGGGCAGCAGCAGAGCCAGGGCGGACTTGGCATAGCGGCGGTTGGCCGCCTCCTGCCGTCTCCGGCGCAGGTCCTCGTCCTCGTGGGCCTCCACCACACCCAGGCCGATCACGCCCACGCACACCAGGGCCGTGGCCACCAGCTGGGCCGGAACCAGCTCGCCTATGCCGCCGGTAAGCAGGCACAGCACCGCCACCAGCGCACCGGAGGAGTTGCAGATGGGAGAGGAAATGGACAGCTCAATATACCGCAGGCCGATGTACCCCATGGCCATGGACGAGATGTACAGCAGCGACACCGGCAGATACGTCCAGATGATCTCCCAGGTCACCTGGGTGCCGCCGATAAAGATCTCATACGCCGCGTGCAGGCCCATGACCACGCCCACCGCCGTCACCATTTTCAGGTGGCTGTATTTATCGGTCTCCGACTGGCAGCCGATTTTGGAAAACAGGTCCGATCCGCTCCAGCACAGCAGAGCGATTAGGGAAAGCCAGAACCACATGTGATTTTTTCTCCTTTTACAATTTTACAATTACATTTCGATGATTCCTGCATCCAGCAGCTTCTGGATGCTCATGAGAATGCCCAACTTGGCGTGGAACCAGGTGAGTCCCCCCTGGAAATACACCGCGTAGGGCGGGCGGATGGGCCCATCGGCGGACAGCTCGATGGACGCCCCCTGCACAAAGGCCCCGGCGGCCATAATGACCTCCGACTCATACCCGGGCATGGCCCAGGGCTCCGGGGTCACATAGCTGTCCACCGGCGCGGCAGACTGGATGCCCTTGCAGAAGGCCACCATGGCCTCCCGGCTGCCCAGCTCCACCGCCTGGATGATGTCCCTGCGTGTTTCGCCGCTGCCGGGCACCACCCGGAAGCCCAGCTTCTCATAGCACCCGGCGGCAAACACCGCGCCCCGCACTGCGGAGGACACCACCGTGGGAGCCAGGAACAGCCCCTGGTAGAAGCTGGTCAGAAGCCCCAGATTGGCCCCTACCTCCCGGCCCAGGCCCGGGGCGCTGAGACGATAGGCGCACCGCTCGATGCAGGACTTTCTGCCGCAGATATAGCCGCCGGTGGGAGCCAGACCGCCGCCCAGGTTCTTGATGAGACTGCCCACCACCATGTCGGCCCCCACATTGGTGGGCTCCCGGGTCTCCACAAACTCGCCATAGCAGTTATCCACCATGCACAGCACGTCGGGCTTGCACTCCTTGCAGAAGGCAATGAGCTTTCCGATCTCCTCCACGGAATAGGATGGCCGGGTGGCATAGCCCTTGGAGCGCTGGATGGTGATGAGCCTGGTCTTTTCGTTGATGGCCGCCCGGATGCCGTCATAGTCGAACCCGCCGTCCGGCAGCAGATCCACCTGCCGGTACGAAACGCCGTACTCCTTCAGGGAGCAGGGGGAGGGCCGAATGCCGATGACCTCCTCCAGGGTGTCATAGGGTCCGCCCACCGGGCTGAGCAGCTCGTCCCCGGGCAGCAGGTTGGCCCCCAGGGCCAGGGCCAGAGCATGGGTGCCGCAGGTGATCTGGGGCCGCACCAGGGCCGCCTCGGCGCCGAAGCAGTCGGCATATACCCGCTCCAGGTTGTCCCGGCCCTCGTCGTCATAGCCGTAGCCTGTGGAGAGGTTGAAGTGGGTGGCGTTCACCCGGTTTTTCTGCATGGCGGCGATGACCTTGGCCTGGTTGAACTCCGCCACCTGGTCAATGTGCCGGAACTGGTCCGTCAGCCCCTCCAGCACCTCCTGGCCGAAGCGCAGCACCTGATCGCTGACGCCCAGCTGGTTATAAATGGAATTGGTATCCGTCATTTCTCCTCATTCCTTCCCATATCTTCTAAAATTTGCCGGGCCACCCGGTCCAGCACCTCGGGCTTGGACAGCACCAGGCCGCTTTCGCCGCTGCCCAGCACCAGCACCGTGTCCCCGGGCCGTATGTCGTAAAACTGCCGGGCCTCCTTGGGAATCACGATCTGTCCCCGCTCTCCCACCCGGGCCGTGCCAAAGATCCGGTGACTTTTCGGCTTGCCCAGAATGTGCTTTCCTCCGGCCATGCGCCCACCTCGCAAATTCATACTTTTCACACAAATGTGACAGCTGACAGTATACCACATTTTTCCCCATTTGCAAGAGAAAATTGTGCCCCCTACCATTTCCCGCCGCCGGTTGCCGGGAATCTCTCGTTACACCCACCGTAGGGGCGTAGGCTCTGCCCCGCCTGCCGTTGCCCGGCCCGCTGGGGACGTCGGCCCCTATGAGCTTGGCTCTCCCTCTGGGAGAGCTGTCGGCGCAGCCGACTGAGGGGGGCCGAAGGGGCGGACAAGCCTGTCCGCCCCTGAAATTCCTACTCCCCCATCAGCTCCTCCAAACGGCGGCGCTTGGTGCGGGCGTCGCCGGTCAGGTGGAGCTTGGAATAGATCTGGTTGATGTACTGCTTCACGGTGCCCTCGGTCAAAAACAGCTGGCCCGCGATCTCCCGGTTGCTGAGCCGCCGGGCCATCCGCTGGGCCACGGCCCACTCCCGCTCCGTCAGGGGGGCAAAGGCCTCCGGCCGCTGCTCCTGCTGGGTCCCCTGCTCCAGCATCCGGCTCAGCTCCGCCGCCTCCCGGCCCAGATCCCCGCACTCCGGCAGCAGCTCCCGCAGATAGCGCCCATTTTCGGCAAGGGGCGTCACCAGGCCGTCCGGCTGGGCCAGGGCCGCCGCCTGACGCAGCAGCTCCGCCGCCTCCCGGCGCTTGCCCAGCTTCTCATAGGCCGCGGCGGTCTGGGCCAGCACATAGATCTCCACCAGGGCATAGTGCATCCCCCGGCACAGGGCCAGCAGCCCCTCGCTGCCGCCGATGACCCGGGCATAGGCTCCCTGGGCCAGATACACCTGATTTTCGATCATCTGCATCATAGGCAGGCACGGCCCCAGGAAATTCACGGTATCCAGCCGATGCTCCCGGAACAGCTCCGGAATATCGTCCGCCCGGCCCAGCACCGCCTGACAATAGGCGGCGGTGCTGTCGAAAATATGCAGCCACATGGCATTGTGCTGCTGCAACAGCTGCCGGCGGCGGCGCAGGTCCACCCCCACCGCCTCCCCGGCGGCCATGTGCAGCCGCATCTCCAGAAAGTCGCAGCACAGGGCCATATTCTCCTGTCCGCTGCCGCTGATGGCCGCCCGGGCCCGCTCTAAGGCAATGGCCCCGTCGTTGAGCCGTCCCCGGGCCAGAGCCGCCTCGCCCTCCATGATCCGCTGGGCGCCCATGCCGTGGCCGCCGGTGATCTTGTAATAGTGGGGCATACACTCGTCCATGTCCGCCAGCTCCCGGTCCAGCTGTCCCGGGGTCCGGTGGAACATCATCAGCACCGACGGCGAGCCGAAGGTCCAGCTGCCGTGGCTCTGGATGCTGACGGCCTGCCGGGTCATCTGCCTGCTGGCGCTGCGGTGGAACCGGCTCATGGCCCCGATGTCGTTGTAATACAGGAAGCTCTCGATCAGGTCGCACTCCCCCAGCAGGTTCCCCCGCTGCCGGTCCGTCAGCTCCGGGTGCCGCCGGACGGACTCCAGCAGCAGCTCCTTCAGCTGCCGCATCCGGGGGATCTGCCCCCAGGTGAACATCCGCCGCATCAGCACCAGCAGGGCCGTGGGATGCTCCATCAGCACCTGGTCGCCGCAGCGGTCCAGCAGCTCCAGCACCTGCTGGGGCCGCAGGGCCGCCAGCAGAATGCCCGCATCCCGCTGCACCACCTCCAGGGCGTCGTCCCACCGGCCTGCCTTACTATAGGCCGCCAGGGCCTGCAAATATTGTCCGTTTTCCGCGTACCAGTGGCCGTACCGGGCCTGATACGCCGCCTGCTCCTGCGGCGGCAGGGCGTCGAAGTCCCGCTGGGCGCAGGCTTTCATCATGTGGTGGAACCGGTATCCCCCGCCGGGCAGTCGGGTGACAAAGGCGTTTTTGGCCGTCAGATCGGACAAAATCTCCGCCGTGTCCGGTTCTTTCGTGATAAAACGGGCCATCTCCCCGGTGAACTCGTCCGCCAGACCCATCACCGCCAGGAACTTCTGCCGCCGGGGCGGCAGAGGCCGCAGCATGGCGGCGGTGAACATGTCATAGATGTCCGCCGTCTCCGCCGGGGCGGTGCCCCGGTCCGCCAGAGCCTGCAAATGCAGATACACGGCGGCCATCCACCCCTCGGTGGCCTGCTGCAGCTCCGTCAGCTGCTCCCGGTCCAGGGCCGCGCCAAACCGGTGGGCATAGGCCGCCAGCTCATCGCCCTCCAGCCGCAGCTGCCCGGCCCCGATGCGGTGCAGACGCCCGCCCAGCCGCAGCAACTGGTCCCCGGACAGGACCTTGTCCCGGCTGGCGGCGATCAGATGCACATTATCCGGCAGTCTTGCCGCCAATTCGCACAAAAAGTGGGCCACCCGCCGGTCCGGCATCAGGTGCAGGTCGTCCAGAAACACATACCATGGCTCCTGCCGCCGCAGCTCCCGGCACAGGGTGTCAGCCAGCAGACCGGCGGAGGCCGGATCCCCGGGGCACTCGAAGCCCTCCAGCGCCGTCAGTCCCGCGTCCCGGAAGGCCCGGCGGCCGCTTTGCCACAGGGCGGGCAGGCTGTCGGAATAGATGCTGATGCGGATGGCGCAGCCCGGGGGCTGGGTCCCCAGGAACCAGTTCACCGCCGTGGTCTTGCCGTAGCCCATGGGGGCCGTTACCACCGTCAGGGCGCAGCGGCCCACCGGCTCCAGGCTGGCCCGGAGTCTTGGGGAAATATAGATCGCGCCGGTGTCCGGCTTCCTTTTTGCCATGAAAAATTGCCTCCTTACCGGGCCATATAGGCCGCGGCCCGCTGGGTCAGCTTGCTGTATACCCGCCGGACCATCCACGGCTCCGTGGAGGCCTTCAGAGCCTCCTCCGGCGTGAACCAGGCCACGCCGCTGTTCTCGTCCGGCTTCTGCCGCAGCTCGTGGTCCGCGGCCCCCAGCAGATAGGTGACGTTCATGTGAATGTGGCTGGGGACATACTGCCCCCGCTTCTCGTGGCCGTCCACCGTCAGGCACTCCAGGGAGAAGATCCCCGGGTGCAGCACCTCCAGCCGCTGCAGCCCCGTCTCCTCCGTCACCTCCCGCATGGCCACCGCCAGCAGATCCCGGTCCCCGTCGGCGTGTCCGCCGGTCCAGGACCAGGAGTTGTAGATATTGTGATACACCATCACCACCTGCCGCCGGTCCGGGCTTAAAACCCAGGCGGAGGCGGTCATGTGGGCGGTGAGATTTTCCCGTTCAAATGCGTCGGGATTTCCCGCCAAAAACCGCAGTATCCCGGCCTTGTCCCGCTGTTCCTGGGGACAAAGCGGGACAAAATTTTTGATTTCCTGTATGATATCCATATTATTCACTCTCATTCGCTATCAGGTTCCGGACGATGGCGGAGGCCATCAGGATCCCCGCCGTGGAGGGTACCCAGGGCACGCTGGCCGGAACGCTGCGCCGCCCGGGGGAGGGGGCCTCCAGCTGCCGGGTCTCGGCGGCAGGCTCCGGACTGTACACCACCTGCAGATGCCGGATGCCCCGGTTCCGCAGCTCCCGGCGCATGACCCGGGCCAGGGGGCAGACGGAGGTCTTGGAAATGTCCGTTATCTGCAAAAGGGTGGGGTCCAGCTTGTTGCCGGTGCCCAGGGCGGAGATGATGGGGATACCCCTCTCCCCCGCCTGCTGGATCAGGTCCAGCTTGCAGGTCACCAGGTCGATGCAGTCGGCGATATAGTCGAATTTCCCGGCGAAAAAGTCCTCCCGGTGGGCGGCGTCATAGGTGGCGCACAGGGGGTGGACCCGGATGTCCGGGTTGATGTCCCGGCACCGCCGGGCTGCCGCCTCCGCCTTATACTCCCCCACGGTGGAGGACAGGGCGTACAGCTGGCGGTTGATGTTGGTGAGGCTCAAGGTATCCTGATCCACCAGGGTCAGCTCCCCCACCCCGGAGCGGGCCAGGATCTCGGCGGCATAGCTGCCCACGCCGCCCAGGCCGAACACCGCCACATGGCAGCGGGAGAGCTTCTCCAGTGCCCGGTCCCCCAGGACCATTTCCGTCCGTAAAAATCTGTGTTCCATGGTGATCTCCTTATATCCCCCGGCCATCACATACCGCAGCAGGGGGTTGCTGATTTTTTTCAGTATATCACACTCTTTCGCGGATTTCCACCCCGCCGGAAAGCCGCCCCGCTGGTGGAGGCATAGGCGCAGCTGCTGTCCAGGTAGTAGACGTTCTCCACCTGGGAGCCGCTTTTCTTCATATCCCGGCCGATGACGCCGCCCAGATTATTGCACACCAGGCCCTCGCCCAGGGTCACATTGCCATAGTTATAGCTGTTTGCGATGCTGCCATCGCCGAACTGACCCACGACGCCGCCGGTGCCGCCGGAACCGGCCAGCATCTGGTCGATGGTGTGGCCGCAGCCGTCAAAGGTACCCTTGAACACGGCGGTGGAGCTGGTGGTGATGCCGATGCCGTCCCACCAGGGCTTGCCGGTCTCCTCATACCGCAGCAGATAGATGTCCGCGCCCAGCCTGATGGTCTTGCCCTCGAAGGTGACCTTTTCCTTCACCAGCTTGGCCAGGCCCGCCAGCTGGTCGGGGTCCAGAGCCAGTACCGTCTGCGGCAGCAGACTCAGCCCCATCAGAACCGCCAGCAAGGCCGCCGAAACGCGCTTGGAGATTTGCTTCGCTTCTTGTAATTTATAAAAGCCTTCATCCGGATTTTATACGTTGATAAACCCGGAATTCCCGGAGAAATGATGCCCATCGTGCACCTCAATTGAGGATAACGCATCCCCGCAAAAGCGGGGCATAGCCCCGCCATTGGGTGCGACGGTATATGCGGCAGGGCACGCGGGCCCTGCCCTACAGGATATTCTGCCGGTATACACTCCGTAGGGGCGTGGGCTCTACCCCGCCCGCTATGCCCGTACCTTGGGCCGGGTAGAACCCGGCCCCTACAGGCGGTTCTGTCGGTGCACAATCCGTAGGGGCGGACGACTCTGTCCGCCCAAAAGCCACCGCCCGGTCACGCGTCGTATACGCAGCCCTTCACGCTGCCGCCGGGGACGGGGATGTCCGCCACCGTCAGGGGAATGCGGTAAATCTCCCGCAGCAGCTCCTCCGTCAGGGTCCCCGCCGCCGGGCCGAAGGCCCGCACGCCGCCCTCCCGCAGCACCAGAACATCCGTGGCAAACCGGAAGGCGTGCTCGGGGTTGTGGGTGGATAGCAGCACCGTGTACCCGCTGTCGGCCAGAGCCCGCACCTGCCGCAGCAGGCGGAACTGGTTGCCGTAATCCAGGTTGGCGGTGGGCTCGTCCATCAGCAGAATTTTCGCCTGCTGGGCCATGGCCCGGGCGATCAGGGCCAGCTGCCGCTCGCCGCCGGAAATCTCATTGATGCCCCGGGCCGCCAGGTCCCGGATGCCCAGGGTCTCCAGCACCCGGTCCGCCGTCTCCTGCTGGGACGGCCCCGGCCCGTGGAAGGGGTCCGCCCCCATCAGCACCGTGTCCCGGACGGTGTAGTTATACACCGGGGCGCTGGACTGGGGGATATACGCCGCCAGCCGGGCCAGGCTACGGCGGTCCAGGAAGCGCAGATCGTGTCCGCACAGGACGATCTCCCCCCGGTACCGGGGCAGAAAGCCCAGGATGCACCGGAACAGGGTGCTCTTTCCCGCCCCATTGGGGCCCAGCACCGCCACCAGCTGCCCCGGCTCCGCCCGGAAGGTCACGTTCCGCAGCACCTGCCGCCGCCCGTAGGCGAAGGACAGCTCCCTTACGTCAATGGACACGGCGTCTACCTCCCGTCACGATCAGATACACAAACAGCGGCGCCCCCACAAAGGCCGTCAGAATGCCCAGAGGCAGCTCGCCGGTGGTCACAAGTCTTGCAATGTCGTCCACAATCAGCAGGAACGACGCCCCGAACAGGGCCCCGGCGGGGATCAGCCGCCGGTAGTCATAGCCGAACAGCATCCGGCAGAAATGGGGGATCACCAGGCCCACCCAGCCGATCATGCCGGACACCGCCACACTGGCGGAGGTCAGCAGCGTGGCGCACACGATCACCGTGCCCCGCAGCCGCCGGGTGTTCACGCCCATGGACTGGGCCTCCTCCTCCCCCAGGGTCAGCAGGTTCATCCGCCACCGGAGCACCAGCAGCGGCACCATCCCCAGGGTCACCGGAATGGACAGAAACAGCACGTCCTTGTCCTTGATGGAGGACAGGGATCCCATGAGCCAATAGGTGATGGCGGGCAGCTGCTGCTGGGTATCCGCCACCAGCTTCACAAAGGACGTTCCCGCCGAAAACAGGGACGAGATCATCATGCCCGCCAGAATCAAGGCCACCGTCTGGTTTGTTCTGGACAGGCGGCTCACCAGCCACGCCGCCGCCACGGCCAGCAGGCCGCAGCAGAAGGCGGCGGCGGAAATGCCGAAATAGCCCGCCCCCAGCAGGATGGCCACCGCCGCGCCGAAGCCTGCGCCGGTGGAGGCCCCCAGAATGTCCGGCGACACCATGGGGTTGCGGAACATCCCCTGATACGCCGCGCCGGACACCGCCAGCGCCGCTCCCACCAGGGCAGCCGCCGCCACCCGGGGCAGCCGCACGGCGAACACCACTTTATCGTCGCTGAGGGGCCAGTCCGCCGCGCCGCCGGTGACCTTTGTCCACAGCATATGCAGCAGCTGCCCCGGGGACAGGGCATACCGTCCTAATAGCAGCGATCCCAGCAGCACCGCCAGGAAAACAGCCCCCAGCACCGCGAACCGCCGGGCATAGCGCTTATCCGCCGCGGTCATCTGCTGCCCCCGCTGCTCCGGCTGTCCCGGACGATGTAATAGGTGCCGGTCTCGGCGTGGTCCTTATCCGCCGCGGCGATCAGTCCGGCGATGGTGGTGTCAAAGGCCGCCAGCAGCAGCATACACAGAACCAGGGCGCAGCAGATTTTCCTCATAGCGTTCCTCATTTCAGGGTGGAGCGGCTGAGCATCTGCCGCGCCTCCTCCTCCGTCAGGTCATAGTGCCAGAACAGCCGGTAATACTCCTGGGCCACCTGCACCATGTCATAGTCGTACAGCTCCGGATACAGCAGGTTCCCCAGCCACCAGATGCCCAGCACCCGGTTCACAGACGGCGGGGAGCTCATCCAGTCATAGGGCAGGCCGGGAATCTCGTAATACCGCCCGTTCTGAACGGCGGTGAGGCCCGCCCATTCCCCCTGGGTCAGGGTGTCGTAGGGGCCGCCGGTGGACAGCAGAATCACGTCCGGCTCCACGGCGTATACCTCCTCCAGACTGACGGTGGTGCCGCCGCCCCGGTTGCTGACCTCCTCCGGGATGATGGCGTTGACGGCCCCCACCAGGTCGATGACGTCCGCCTGGACGGACCCGGCGGCGTTGCAGGCAAGGCCCGTGGAGCCGGTGCCGAACAGCACGGAAAGCCGCTGGCTCTCCGGAATTTTTGCAGAATTTTCCTGGGCCATGGCCACGCTTTTCTCAATGAATTGGGCCAGAGGCTCCGCCGTGCCGGCCCGGTTCAGGATATCCCCCAGCATCCGATAGGCGGCGGCCATATCATCCAGGTCCGCCTCGATGAACACCGTGGGAATGCCGGTCTGCTTTTGTATACGGTCCATATCGTCGGCGATAGTGTCCTTGGCGTCGCCCAGGTCGATGATGATCTGGGGCCGGGCGTCGATGAGGGACTCCATATTCAGGTTGGCCTTGCTGCCATAAAACTGGCCGAAGGTGGGCAGATACCGGACCTTCTCCGGGAAATAGGGCATCTGGGCCGTGCTGGGACTGCTGGAAAGCCCCGCCAGCAGGTCATAGGCAATGGGCATCAGGATCATCTGGGCCGTGGAGCCGCTGGGTGCCACCCGCTGGATATCGGCGGGGATCTCCACCTGCCGTCCGGCGGAGTCGGTGACGACCCGGGTCTCCACCCCCTCCAGGGGGTCATAGCCCTGCTTTTTGCCGCAGGCCGCCAGGGGCAGACACAGGCACAGGGCCAGGAACAGGGCGAGAATACGCTGTTTCATAGGTCACTCCTTATCAGAATCAGGCCGGGACGGAAGGGGGCGGAAATCCGGCCGGCCCGGCAGCCAGCCGTCACCGACCCGCCGCTGGGGCGGCGGGGGAGGGGGGATCAGGGCATCGTGCGCCCCACTGTAAAAGGCGCGGTTGTTCTCAATGAGCTGGGGAAGGGTCACGGGGCGGTAGAAATTCACGTCCACCCCGGCGTTGAGCACCCGGGGCATTTGGCGCAGCATGCCGTACTCCGGGCCCCGGGCCTGGTGCAGGTGGCCGTGGACCATATAGCCCCGCTTGCGGTACAGAATGGGATAGTGGCAGAGGATAATGTGGACCTCTCCGTCGTCGATCTCGTTGAAGTCGGTGACGGTTTCAAAATAGCGGTACATCTCCCCGGCGTTTTCAAAGCCGGTGTCGTGGTTGCCCCGGATCAGGTGCTTATGGCCCCGGAGCCGGGATAGGGCGTCCCCGGGCACCAGGCCCCGGTTATAGCCCACATCCCCCACCACATACACGGTGTCCTCCTCCGAAACGGCCTCGTTCCACCGGTGGATGAGCTGGCGGTCCATGTCCTCCACGGTGTCGAAGGGCCGGGAGGGCAGAAAGGGCTCATAGTGAAAATGCAGGTCGGCGGTATAGAAGATCATGGCGCCCTCCCTCAGCTTGTCAAAAAAGCCTTTTTTGACAAGCTGCGTGCGGTTTTTCAGAGCTTTTTAAGTTCTGAAAAACCTGTGATTGCAAACGAAAGACACCCCTGATGGGTTTCTTTCGTAACTATCTTCCTTTCCGATGGCGGAAGATTTCCGGGTTTTTCGACAGTCTCCTCCCTGTCGATATTTTCAATTCAGGATAACGGTGGCCAAAAAAATTCAGCACACCTAATTAATTTTTATTCAGTATAGCAAAATCCGCCGGGATTGTCAATACGGTAGGGCGGGAAAATGCCATTTTGGGCATGACAGAGCCCCGGACGGCGGAAGGCAGATATGGCCGCCCGGGGCTTTGTCTATTTCATTCGCTCCACAGCCGCACCGTCCGTGGGGCGGTGTCGCCGTCTGGCAGCAGCGACGCCGCGAAGCCCGCGGGCTGATACGTCAGCTCCAGCAGGAATTGATCGGGCTGATCCAGATAGTCCGGGTACTCGTCCAGCACCATCACCAGCTCCAGCTGCTGCCCCTGAGCGGGCAGCGGGTTCAGCCAGCCGTTTATCACCTGATCGCTGAACTCCACGCCGGACTCATACCCCAGGGGCAGGACGCCCTTGGAGGTGTCGCGGATGTAGAATTGGGCGTTCAGCTGATAAAGCTGCCCGTCATAGAATCCGTAGACCTTTCCCTCCGTCAGCTTCAGGGGGATGTCCTTGCTGCTGGAACGCAGGAGAAAGTAGTAAAGATATTTCTGGTTGGGGGCCTTCTGGATGACTACGCTGCCGTCCTCAGCCGTATAGCTCTCCTGGACGGCCTGGCTGGGAATGCTCAGCCTGGTCAGGCGGGGCGTCAGGGCCTGGGCGGTGTACCGGGCTTCGGCGTACCACAGAATGCCGGACAGCACCAGCAGCGCCGTCAGGACGATCACCGCCGCCCACAGGGCTTTCCGCCGCCGCCGCAGACGGCGCAGCAGCCGGGCCTCCTCCTGAAACTGCGGCTCCAGCAGGGGGTGGCACATTTCGTCCGCCGTCCGGCGGCAGGCTTCGCACCCGGCCAGGTGCTCCTCCAGAGCCTCCCGGGATTCCGGGCTCAGCATCCCCTCGGTGTACAGGGGCATCAGATCCTGGGCCAAGGCACAGTCGATGGTTTTCATGGCGTTCCCTCCATTTGCTCCATGATTTTCTTCCGGGCCCGGTGATAGGTGACGCAGGCCCAATTTTCACCCTTTTCAAACAGGCTGCCGATGTCGCGGAAGGACAGCTCCCCCAGCACCCGCAGCAGAAATACCTCCCGGTACGGCTCCGGCAGCCGGTGCAGCAGCCGGTGGATGCGCAGGGCCAGGTCCTTGTCCTCAAAGGCGGCGGCAAAGTCCCGGCTGTCCGGCAGGGCGGCGGTGTCGTCCAGGGGCTGGCACCGGCCCTCCTTCCGCCGCAGAGAGGTCCAGGTGTTCCGGGCGATCTGGCACAGCCAGGTGGAGGCGGCGCACTCGCCCCGGAAATCCGGCAGGGCCACCATGGCCCGGTAAAAGGTCTCCGCCGCCAGCTCCTCGGCGGCGTGTTCGCTGCCGGTGAGCCGCAGAGCGTAGCGGTACACCGTCTGATAGTGGCGGCGGTACAGCTGCTCCATATCCTGGGCCATGTCCTCCCTCCTTTCTGTTTATTAGACGCGCGGTGCAGCGGAATCTGACAGAAAATTTCAAAAAAAATCCCCTTATGCGGGGGCATAAGGGGATTTTGAGGGGTCAGGTATTCAGATACGGGTCGTCCAGGCGGCCCAGACGGCGCAGCATGGTCTTTTTCACGGCCTTGAAGATGTTCTCATACCCGGTGCAGCGGCACAGATGGCCGGACAGCAGCTTGCGCAGCTGGTCGTCGGTGTAGTACACACCCCGGTCCAGAATTTCCACCGCCGTCATGATAAAGCCCGGGGTGCAGAAGCCGCACTGAATGGCCGTTTCCTCCATAAAGGCCTGCTGGATGTCGGACAGCTCGCCGTTGGGGCCCATGAGGCCCTCCAGGGTGGTGATGTGCTTGCCCTCGGCCCACACGGCCAGGTACAGGCAGGAGTTGTAGCACTCGCCGTCGATGAGCACGTTGCAGGCGCCGCATTCGCCCACCTCGCAGCCCTTTTTCACGGAGGTCATGGAGAAGTCGTTGCGGAGCATATCCGTCAGAGATGCCCGGACGTCCACCATTTTCTCCACTTCCTTGCCGTTGAGGAAGAACGTCACCAGCTGATACTGATTCTTTGCCATTACAGCTCACCTCCTGCCAGCTTTACGGACTCGATGAGGCAGCGCTTGGCGCTTTCCACGGCGATGTGGGAGCGGAAGGCCCTGCTGGCCCGCCAGGAATCCCGGGGGTGGATGTCCTCCAGCACCGTGCGGCCGAACTGCTGAATGTTCTCCAGGGTGACTTCCCTGCCGTTGATGAAGGCCTCGGCGTTCAGCGCCCGCAGAGGCACGGGGCCCGCCACGCCGAAGGCGATGCGCACCCGCTCAAAGGTCTTTTTATCCGGGCTCAGCCGGGCGTTGACGGAGGTGCCCAGAGTGGCGATGTCCATGGCGTTGCGCATGGCATACTTGATATAGTGACCGAAGGTCCGGTCATAGGACGCCTTGGGAATGAGAATGGCGGTCTGGATCTCGCCCTCCTCCGCCCGCAGGTCCACGGTGCCGGCCTTGAGATAGAAATCCTTGATGGGCACCCGGCGGACGCCGTTTTTGCCGGTGATCTCCACGATGGCCTCCCAGGCGTGGAGGGTGGAGGCGGAATCGGCGGAGGTGACGCCGTTGCAGGTGTTGCCGCCGATGGTGCCGGCGTTGCGGATCTGGGGGCCGCCCACCATGTCCACCGCCTCGCCCAGCACGTTGATGTACCGCTGGATCAGGGGATCGGCGGTGATGTGGCTGAAGGTGGTGAGACTGCCGATGCGGAGGTTCTCCTCCTCATCCAGGGACACGCCCCGCATTTCCCGGCATCCCTGGATGCTGATCAGGGCCTTTCCGGCCCGCTTGCCCTCCCGCATCTGCACCAGCACGTCGGTGCCTCCGGCGATGATCTGGGCCTCGGGATGCTCCAGCCGCAGGCGGATGGCGTCCTGGACGCTTTGGGCCTGGTAGAGCGCTGACATATCATACATAGCGGTGTTTCCTCCTTAGTCCCGGATCAGGCCCTCTTCCGTGAAGCGACGGAAAAGGACGTGGGGGGTGATGGGATCCTGGTCGATGGCCACGCCGGTGGCGTTGTAGATGGCGTTGCGGATGGCGGGGGCGCCGGAGCAGGCCGGGGGCTCACCCAGGGCCTTGGTGCCGAAGGCACTGGTGGGCTCGGCATTTTCCACGAACTGCGCCTCCAGATGGGGGTGGTCCATGATGGTGGAGAGCTTATAGTCCAGCAGGTTGTTGTTCAGGGGACGGCCGGTCTTTTCGTCGAACAGCAGCTGCTCGGACAGACCGTAGCCGATGGCCATGGACATGCCGCCGTGGACCTGGGCCTCCGCCAGGGCCGGATTCACCAGCCTGCCGCAGTCGTGGACGTTGATGATGTCCTTCAGCGTCACCTTGCACATGGGGATATCCACCTCCACCTCGGCGAAGGTGCAGCCGAAGGAATAGGCGTTGTTGCGGATGGTGTAGGTGCTCTCGGCGGTGATGTGCAGGGAGTCGTTGGGGTTATACTGGGCGTGCATGGCCAGCTCCGACAGGCTCATGAGAACCTTACCATCGGTGGTGCGGACGATGTTCCCGTCCGCGATGTCCATGTTGTACACCGCCTGGCGGGTGAGCTTGGCGGCGTAGTCCAGGATCTTCTCCTTCAGCAGCAGGCCCGTCTGGCGGATGGAGAAGCCCGCCACATACGTCTGGCGGGAGGCGTAGGCGCCCAGGCCCGTGGGGGTGATGTCCGTATCCTGGCAGGACACCACATGGACCCTGCGATAGTCCCCCAGGCCCACCACATCGGCGGCCATCTGGGCATAGACGGTGTCGGCCCCCTGGCCGATCTCCGTCTCACCGCACTGCATGGTGACGCTGCCGTCCAGATTCAGCTGCATCCGGTTGGAGGAGGTCTCCAGGGAGATGGGATACACGGCGGTGTTGTACCAGAAGGTGGCCATACCGATGCCCCGGCGGACGGGGCCGGTGTCCTTGGCAAATTCTGCCAGCTTCCTGTCGTAGTCGATGTACTTCTTGCCTGCCTCCAGGCACTGGCGGAAGGAATCGTCATAGTTCACGTTGTGGGAGAAGCCGTCCTCGTACCCCTGGGGCATGACGTTCTGCATCCGGAAGGCCAGGGGGTCCATGCCCACGGCCTTGGCGCAGTCCTCCACGTTGGCCTCGTCGGCAAAGGAGGCCTGGGGCATACCATAGCCCCGCATGGCCCCGGCGGCGGGCCGGTTAGTGAACACGGTCCATGCGTCGCACTCCATGTTGTCGCAGGGATAGTGCTGGGGGAAGGAGCCCATGGCCTTGGCCACGATGCTGTGTCCGTGGGAGGCGTAGGCCCCCTGGTTGGAGAACAGCTCCACCTTTCGGGCGGCAAAGGTGCCGTCCGGCCGGAGCCAGGACACAATGTGGAACCGGATGGCGTGGCGCACCCGGTTGGAGACGAAGGTTTCCTCCCGGGAGCAGTCGATGCGGACACAGCGGCCCTGGACCTGGGTGGAGCACCAGGCGCACAGGGGCTCATACAGGGCGTCCTGCTTGTTGCCGAAGCCGCCGCCGATATAGGGCTTTACCACCCGGATATCGCTCCAGGGGCGGCCCAGGGCCTGGCCCACCACCCGGCGGATGATGTGGGGGATCTGGGTGGAGGCCACCACGGTGATCCGGCCGTTTTCCTCATAGGCGAAGCACCCGTGATTCTCAATGTGGCAGTGCTGCACCGTGGGGGTGTCGTACCAGCCCTCTACCTTGATGAGGCCCGGCTCCTGAATGGCGGCCTGATAGTCGCCCTTCTTCATGTCGGTGTGCTTGAGGATGTTGTTGGGAAAGGCCTCGTGGAGCTGGGGCGCACCGGGCTTCATGGCCTCCTGCGCGTCCAGCACCAGGGGAAGCTCCTCATACTCCACCTGCAAAGCCCGGACGCCCTGCATGGCGGCCACCTCGTTTTCCGCGATGACCACGGCCACGTCGTCGCCGTAGTAGCGGACGTGCCGGTTCAGAAGATGACGGTCCGCCACGTCCTGGTGTCCCGGGTCCATGGACCAGGGGTGACCGGCGGTGGGGAAGGGGTGCTCCGGCACGTCGAAGCAGGTCAGGACCTTTACCACGCCGGGGATCGCCTCCGCAGCGGACTTATCCACAGACTTCACGAAGCCGTGGGCAATGGTGGAGTGCCTGATGCGCACATACAGCGCGTCCCGGGGCATCAGATCCTCGTAATATTTGGTGCGTCCGGTGGCCTTGTCAAAGGCGTCCACCCGGACCTCCCGTTTTCCAACCTCAGCCATGAATGGTGTCCTCCTCAGCAAAATAAGAAGCCGCGATATCTGGCATAAGCCCTCGTAATTCTTCTTTATTACATTGTATCATAGCACATCCCGGAGGCTTTGAAAAGTGGTGAACGTGATTTTAGTTGCAGAATAGCGCCATGACAGAAAAAGCCCCGGCGGGGCTTGTCCGCCGGGGCAGGGGAAATGCTGTGTCAGCGAAAGGAGATCGCTCAGATGGCCTTGCGCTTCTTGGAGGTGACCACCACGGCAGCGCCGGCTGCCATGACCGCCACCAGGCCGTACACCACCACGCCGGTATCGGCGGTCTTGGGGCTTTCAGGCTTGGTGGGAGTGGTGGGCTCCTCGGCGGGCAGGGTGATGGTGATGCGGCCCTGGGGCTGGGCATACTGCTCACCCACCACGCCCTTGAGCTCGGTGGTGATGTAGTCCATCAGCACCTCGTCCAGAGGCAGACCGGTGTCGAACTGGCTGGAGGCGGCAGCAAAGGCATAGTAGGTGTCGCCGCCGGCGGCGCAGAAGTTGTTGGTGACCACGGCATAGGTCTTGTTGGGGTCAAAGGCCTTGCCGTTGACGCTGTTGATGGTGACGCGGTTGATGGAAGCGGGACCATAGTAGGTGGCCTTACCGCTGCCGCTGGGATAGGGAGTGGTCTGCGGATCGTATTTCTTGGTGGCGTCAATGGAGATGTTCATGCCGGCGATCTGGGGGAAGCCGCCCAGGGAGTCGGGCAGAGCAAAGGTAGAAGCCTCCAGGGCCTCCAGCAGCTCGGCGCCGGTGACGTACACCACGGCCACGGTGTTGCCGAAGGGCAGCACGGTGTTCACGTCCAGCTTGGAGATGTCGCCCTTGTGGATCCAGGCCCGGATGCCGCCGCCGTTGGTGATGGCCACCACGTTCTCGGCGGGCACGGTGAGCTCAGCGTCCTTGCGGATGGCCCACAGCATGGAGTCGGTGATCAGGTCGCCCAGGTTGGTCTCCTGGGTGCGGTTGCCGGGATCCTTGTCGCCGTTGAGCTCCACGTCGGTTCTGGCAAAAACCTTGCCGTACTCGGCGTTGATGTCGCTGATGATCTTGTCGGCGGCAGCCTTCACGGTGGCGTCCTCCTTGGTGTAGGCGGACAGGTCGATGAGGCCGTTGCTCTCGATGCTCTTGGTGGCGTTGTCGATGATGATGGCGCCCACATAGGCAAGGCCCGTGCCGGTGGACTGGACCATGCTGTTGTCCTTGCTGGCGGTCATCACCGTGTGGGAGTGGCCGTCGATGAACAGGTCGATGCCCTTGACGTTCTGCATCACATTATAGGAGCAGTTGGGCTCGGAGGACTTATCCACGCCCAGGTGGCCCAGAGCGATGACGATATCGGCATTCCCCTCGCTGCGGGCCATGTCCACATTCTCCTGGGTGACCTTGTACAGATCCTTGCCGCCGATGAAGCTCAGGCCCTTCATCAGGGCGGGGTTGGCCTTGGTCTGGGTCTCGGGAGTGGCCATGCCCACAATGGCGATGCGGAACAGCTCGGTCTCATAGGTGTCGTCGGCATAGATGGGAGCGGTGCCGCCGGGGGCGAAGATCAGCTCGCCCTCATCGTCCACCAGGTTGTTGCAGGCGACCATGAAATCGCCCTGGTGCTTTTTCAGGTTCTCCATCAGCTGGGGGAAGCCGTAGTCGAACTCGTGGTTGCCCAGGGTGATGACGTCATAGCCCACCAGGGCCATCATGTCCAGGGCGGTTGCGCCCTTGCTGAGGCTGACGTAGGGAGAGCCCTGGCTGAAGTCGCCGGCGTCCAGCAGGATCACCTGGTGAGCGCCCTTGTCGTAGCACTCGTCCCGCAGAGCAGCCACCTTGGCGTACTTGTCGATAGCGCCGTGAACGTCGTTGGTGTGCAGGATGACGGTCTTGCCCTCCAGGGAGTCAGGGAGCTGATACGTCTCCTTGTTCTCGCCCCAGGAAGCCGGGACCATCAGCGCCAGCGTCATGACCAGCGCCAGCAGAGTCGCTAAGAATTTCCGCATGGTATCTTTCCTCCTTCATTTTCAGAGCGCGGTGCGCGTTCTGTTGTACCTTTATCATACATGATTTCTCCGAAAAAAGAAATTCTTTTTCCTTCTGCAAGGTATACAAAAATTTCATTCTCATTTTGTTGAAATTGCGTGGGTATAAACCCGGGAAAATGGGATGGATTTTTGCGCATTTCATGATATAATAAAGAATCATGCAATCAACCCGGAAAAGGAGGGCATTTCCATGAAATATCTGTTTCGCGGGGGCACGGTGGTGTCCGGACGGGGGACCCGCCGGGCGGACGTGCTGGTGGAGGACGAGAAGATCCTCCGGGTGGCCCGCAGCATCACCGCGCCGGAGGCCGCCGTCATCGACGTGGAGGGGCAGCTTCTGCTGCCGGGCTTCATCGACGCCCACACCCACTTCGACCTGGACGTGTGCAGCACCACCACGGTGGACGACTTTTTCTCCGGCAGCCGGGCGGCTCTGCGGGGCGGCACCACCACGGTGGTGGACTTCGCCTGCCCCAACAAGGGCGAAACCCTGCACCAGGGGCTGGAGCTGTGGCACAAGAAGGCCGACGGCAATTGCTGCTGTGACTACGGCTTCCATATGACCATCGACGACTGGAACCCCGGCATCGAGGCGGAGATCGACGATATGTACGCCGCCGGTATCTCCTCGTTCAAAATGTACATGACCTATCCCGCCATGATGATCGGCGACGAGGCCATGTATCACGCCCTGAAGAAGCTGAAGGAAAAGGGCGGCATCTGCGGCGTTCACTGCGAAAACAGCGGCGTCATCAACGCGCTGATCGCCGAAAAGAAGGCGGCGGGCCAGATGGGCGTGGGCTCCCATCCCCGGACCCGGCCCGATTTCCTGGAGGCCGAGGCCGTGTCCCGGCTCCTGCGCATCGCCCAGGCGGTGGATATCCCGGTGGTCATCGTCCACCTGACCAACGAGGCCGCCCTGCGGGAGGTGGAGGCCGCCCGCAAGCGGGGCCAGCGGGTGTATGTGGAGACCTGCCCCCAGTATCTGGTGCTGGAGGACAGCGTGTATGACGCGCCGGAGTATTCCATGGCCGCCCGGTATGTCTGCGCCCCGCCCATCCGGAAGGAGCGGGACCAGCAGGCCCTTTGGACGGCCCTGCGCAAGGGCGAGATCCAGACCGTGTCCACGGACCACTGCAGCTTCACCCTGGAGCAGAAGGACGCCGGACGGGGGGACTTCACCAAGATTCCCGGCGGTCTGCCGGGGGTGGAGAACCGGGGCGAGCTGCTGTATACCTACGGCGTCACCACCCGGAAGATCAGCCTGGCCACCATGTGCCGGGTGCTGTCGGAAAACCCCGCCAAGCTCTACGGGATGTTCCCCCGGAAGGGCGTGCTCCAGGACGGGGCCGACGCGGACATCGTGGTGTACGATCCCCAGGCGGACCATGTGCTCCGGGCCGAGGATATGGCAAGCCTGGCCGGTTATTCCCCCTATGAGGGCTTCGCCATCCGGGGCGGCATCCACCAGGTGTGGCTCCGGGGCCGTCTGGCGGTGGAGGACGGCTTTGTCCTGGCCGGGCCTGACGGGAAATATATCCCCCGGGGCAAGTGCAGCCTGTAACCGGGAAATGAGAAAGAAGGCAGCCGTATGAGCGTTCTGTATTGTCAGTCCCCGGCGCTGTTCTGGTGCGCCCTGGCGCTGATCGTGTGTTTCTTTGTGCGCCGGGGGGCCCATCGGGTCCGGGCGGTGCTGGACCTGGTGCTGGGGCTTCTGTGCATCGTGGGCGGCGTGGCCCTGTATTATCTGGGCATGTATAACGACGCCTTCACCATCCGGGATTTCTGGCACATCCGCACCGCCGGATGGATCGGCCTGGCGGCGGTGGTGCTGGTGACGGCGTGGCAGGTCATCAAGGCCACCCGCCGCAGCGTGTCGGTCCGCCGGGCCGCCCGCCAGGCAGAGCGGGACGAGCAGGCCCGCCGCCAGGAGCTGGAGGATGCCCGCAGTCGGGCCTATGCCGCCGGTCAGGAGGACGCCAAGGCCGCCAGCCGGGTGGCCGAAAACGCCTCCTCCGCCGCCGACAGCCGGGAAAATCCCTGACAGCCCGTTTCCATGAACAAAAAAAGTGCCCCCGCCGGGGGCACTTTTTTATTCCGTATCAGTCGTTCCGTGAGCACTTCTCCGCGTCGATGGCCAGCACCACCATCAGGGCATACAGGGCGTCCCCCGGGTCCGCCACGTCGATGGTATAGGTGTCCGTCCAGTTAAGCAGCTCCTTGCTGATAGAAGCCACCGTCCGGGGCCCGTCCTGGATGGTATAGTCCCACTCCATGAAGCTGCCCTCCACCGTCCAGCCGCAGAAATCCATGGTGAAGGACGGGTGGAAAAACGTGAACTCCTTGCGGATGGTGCCGATGCACCGCTCCCCCACATACAGGTCGAATTTCGGCAGAAACGTCAGCACCTGCTGCTTCACTGTGGCAATGTGCTGCCCATAGGGGTCCAGAATGTGCAGGCAATGACCCCAGGAGAGCTTTCCCTCCACGGTATAGGCCACATCGCCGCCCTCATAATAGATGTCATAGCTGTCGAACCACGAAAAGAACCGCTGCTTGAAATACAGCTTCATCAGATGCACCTCCCTTTTCCCCAGTATATCGGATTTGCACCCGGCGCGCAAGAGAAATTCTTCTTTACAAAATAGAAAATCTGTTCTATAATGGTGGCAGTATCTTTGAAGGGAGGACGAGGCCATGCGCGCACGGCCTGTCAGCTGCTGCTTTTCCGGCCACCGTCCGGCCAAGCTCCCCTGGGGGGAAAACGAGGACGATCCCCGGTGCTGGGCCCTGAAGGTCCGGCTCCGGGACGCGCTGGACGCCGCCTATGAGGCGGGATACCGGCACTTCATCTGCGGCATGGCCCAGGGCTGCGACCTGTACTTCTGCGAGCTGGCCCTGGCCCTGCGGCAGCGGCACGGGGACGTCAGCGTGGAGGCGGCCATCCCCTGCCCCACCCAGGCCGACGGCTGGCCCCGGGCCCAGCAGGAGCGCTATCGCCGCCTGGTGGCGGCCTGCGACTACGAAACCCTGGTGCAGTCGTCCTACAGTCCCGGCTGCATGCAGCGGCGCAACCGCTATATGGTGGACCACGCCGCCCTGCTGCTGGCGGTCCACAACGGCCAGCCCGGCGGCACCCGCCGCACCATGGAATACGCCATGCGCCGGGGCCTGCAGATCGTGGACATCCCCCCGGTGATGGAACCGTGACATAATCCCGTCCCCCGCCGCATAGGCTTGTCTCAAAGAGGTGAACGCTTTGAAACAGGCAATTTTGCGGCGGGGGCTGGCGCTCTTGCTGGCGGCGGCAGCCCTGGGAACGGTGCTGGCCGGAGCCGGGGCAGACAGTGCCGCCGCCCTGTGGCAGTCCGTGTCCCGCCGCCCCAATGTATCCCGGGGACTGCTGCGGTGGGAGCTGGGGGACCTTCTGGGGCTGGACGGTCTGTCCGCCGCCACGGTGCTGGCCCTGGGCCAGTCGCCGGTGCTGCTGGCGGGCCGGTCCCTGGCGGTGCAGGAGGACGACGCCCCCCAGCCGGACCCGGAACCGGAGGAGCCCCAGGAGGACCCCGCCCCGTCGGAGGACCCGGCCCCCCAGCCCGGGGCGGACAACGGCGTCCCGGCCCAGACGGTGGACCCCCGCTCCACCGACGGCTACAGCATCATCAACGGGGTGTACATCAAGAACAAGTCCAGCCGGACCCTGGACCCGGCGGTGCTGGGGGACCGGCAGTTCGTGGCCTGTCCCCAGCAGGGGCCCCAGGTCCTCATCGTCCACAGCCACGCCAGCGAGTCCTATACCATGCCCCCGGGGCAGGAGTACGTCCCCTCCGGCACCTTCCGCACGGCGGACCGCTCCTGCAACATGGTGCGGGTGGGGGACGAGCTGGCGGCGGAGCTGTCGTCCTACGGCATCTCCGTGGTCCACGACCGCACCCTCCACGACGGGGAGTCATACAACGACGCCTATGAAAACAGTCTGGCGTCTATCCAGAGCTACCTGGCCAAGTACCCCTCCATCGTCTATGTGCTGGACCTGCACCGGGACGCGGTGCAGGATGCCAACGGCACCCAGTATAAGCTGGTGACGGCGGAGGACCCCGCCGCCGCCCAGGTGAGCCTGATCATGGGCGTGGCCCACGACGGCTGGCAGGACAATCTGCGCCTGGCCATCGCCGTTCAGGAGAAGCTGGAAAGCCAGTCCCCCACCCTGATGCGGCCCATCACTCTGCTGAACTACCGCTATAACCAGTTTGCCGCCCCGGGCAGCCTGCTGGTGGAGGTGGGGGCCGCCGGGAACTCGCTGGACGAGGCCCTGCGGGCCGCCCGGCTGTTCGCCAAAGGCTTCGCCGAGACCATCCTGGGACGATAAGAAAATACCGTCTGTAATCTCCTCTCGGAAAATTACAGACGGTATTTTTATGATTCGTTATTCCTCCGTGTGGCGGTTCTTTTTGGCCAGCTCCGCGATCTCGCCGAACTTGCCGGTGACGTAGCCGTAGCTTTTCCGGCCATGGGGCAGCAGACAGCCGCTGCAATCCTTGATGCCGTCGCCGATATACCGGAAATTGCCGCCGCACCGGTCCCCTAAGGCGTACAGGGGACAGTAGCAGAACAGGCAGTTGAAGTCCTCCGGATGGGCGGTCTCATGGCAGGGGAAGAACTCGCAGGCCGTGTGCTGGAAGAAGGAGTAGCGGCACTCCTCGGGCTTGGTGGACAGGGCTTCACATTTCTCCATGGTGCACCTCCGTAACCGGCTTTCCGGGCCAGTAGATGACATAGCACTCCGCCATCTCGCCCATGTAGAAAAAGACGTTCTCCCCCATTTCGATGTGCTTGCCGAAGGTCAGGTCCGGCACGAACAGCCGCCCGCAGGTGCGCTTGGGCCCCTTGATGGTGTAGCCCTCCGGGTTGGGGTTGTCCCGCAGGGCCTCCGCCGCCTCCTGCAAGCCCGGGAAGCGCAGGGTCTTTTCCAGCTGGGCCAGCTGGGTCTCGCCGTTGATATAGACCAGGTGGTCCTGGTCCCGGAACCAATTGATGAGCATATGTCGTCCTCCTGATAGATCATACGGATTCTTGATGGAAATATTGATTCGGCCATCCCGTGTGTGCGGCCGTTACCGGAAATCTTCTTGTGGTGTCATTGCGAGCCAGCCGCAGGCTGGTTGTGGGCCCGACATCAACCGTCGGGTCTGCCGAACGCACGTTCCTTATGCGTTCGGCTGCAATCCGTACCCCCCCGCCTTGATTCTCCCTTCGGGAGAGCTGTCACCAAAGGTGACTGAGAGGGCCCGTAGGGGCGGACGCCCCTGTCCGCCCTGAAAATTCCCGCGCTTAAGGGCAGTCTTTCACATAAGGTAAGGGAGCGGGCGGGAGTGGCTGCTCCTGCCCGCCCCCATGGAAAGCTGCGGCAGTGCCGCGCTCAGGCTTGCAAAAAAACCGCGCCAATAGACATTGGCGCGGCCGGTTTCCCGCGATTGAATCTATCCTCCGCCGTATGGCGCGCAGCGGGGACAGCATGGCGGCAAGCAGGTCTTCTGACTGACGGATCAGCGGCAGGCGCACGGTCTTCCCGGTTTCCCAGTGACGGACTTTCGTCCCTGTGCGCGGCCTCCCCGTATACAGCGGCGGTACCGTTCAGGATTCTCACCTGATTCACTATTCTCCCGTGCCGCCCACCCGGCGGCGCAGGCACTTGCGCGATGTATTCTCTTTTTCTGTCCATAGTGTACCATCCGGCGGCCCATCTGTCAAGAGGGCAGCGAAATTCACGAAAAAAACTTGCCATGGGCCGGGGAATCGTGTATGATAGAAGAAAAACCGAAGGGAGTCCTCCTCATGACCGCCGAACAACGCCGGAGCCGGATCAGCGCCCGGCTCCACGAAGCCCATCAGCCCATCAGCGCCACCGCCCTGGCCAAGGAGCTGGGCGTCAGCCGCCAGATCATCGTGGGGGATGTGGCCCTGCTGCGTGCCGCGGGCCAGGCCATCACCGCCACCGCCCGGGGCTATGTGATCCCCGACGCCGGGGAGACGGGTCTGCCGCGCCAGGTGGCCTGCCGCCACGACGGAACCGGCACCCGGGACGAGCTTAATGCCATGGTGGACTGCGGCTGCACCGTTGTGGACGTCATTGTGGACCACCCGGTCTATGGCCAGCTGTCCGCCCCGCTGCACCTGCGCAGCCGTCTGGACGTGGAGCAGTTCATGGCCCGCATGGAGGGGGCCGCCCCCCTGTCCCAGCTGACAGACGGCATCCATCTGCACAGTCTCTCCTGCCCCGATGAGGTGTCCTATGAGCATCTGAAGGCCCGCCTGCGGGAGCTGGGCTTCCTGGCGGAGTAAAATCCCGGTTGACAAACGGAAAAGACGTGATAGAATGTTATACAGGTGTCATGACACCTGTATAACATTCTTTTTACATATGCGAGGTCAAAGCTATGGAAGCAGTTCGCAAGTTCCTGGCCAGGAAGAACATCGTTTTCTCGGCCAAGCGGTATTTCATCGATGCCATGGGCGCTATGGCCCAGGGCCTGTTCTGCACCCTGCTGGTGGGCACCATTCTCAACACCCTGGGCCAGCAGCTGCACATCGGATTCCTGACGGATGTTATCGTCACCCTGGGCAAGGGCGAGGGCGCCGTGACCTACACCATCGGCGGCCTGTGCTCGGCCATGGTGGGGCCGGGCATGGCGGTGGCCATCGGCCGGGCGCTGGAGGCCCCTCCTCTGGTGCTGTATTCCCTGATTCCCGTGGGCTTCGCCACTAACTTCATGGGCGGGGCCGGAGGGCCTCTGGCGGTGCTGTTTGTGGCGATCCTGGCCAGCGAGATCGGCAAGGCCGTCAGCAAGGAGACGAAGGTCGACATTCTGGTAACGCCCATTGTCACGGTGCTCTCCGGCATCGGCATCGCCGCCCTGATCGCCGCCCCCATCGGCGCGGCGGCCAGCGCCGTGGGCCGGTTCATCATGTGGGCCACGGAGCTGCAGCCCTTCTTCATGGGCATCATCGTGTCCGTGGTCATCGGCGTGGCTCTGACCCTGCCCATCTCCTCCGCCGCCATCTGCGCGGCCCTGGGGCTGACGGGTCTGGCCGGCGGCGCCGCCGTGGCGGGGTGCTGCGCCCAGATGATCGGCTTTGCGGTGATGAGCTTCCGGGAAAACCGCTGGGGCGGCCTGGTGGCCCAGGGCCTGGGCACCAGTATGCTGCAGATGGGCAACATCGTCCGCAATCCCCGGGTCTGGATCCCCCCCACCCTGGCCTCCGCCATCACCGGCCCCATCGCCACCTGCCTGTTCCGGCTGGAGATGAACGGCGCGGCGGTGTCCAGCGGCATGGGCACCTGCGGCCTGGTGGGCCAGATCGGCGTGTATACCGGCTGGGTCAACGATGTGGCCGCCGGGGTCAAGGCCGGCATCACCGGCATGGACTGGCTGGGCCTGGTGCTGATCTCCTTTGTGCTGCCGGCAGTCCTTACCTGGTTGTTGGCGGTCCCCCTGCGCAAGTGGGGCTGGATCAAGGACGGGGACCTGGCCCTGGACCTGTAACGAAAAATGCGCCTCCCAAGGGAGGCGCATTTTTTGACACTATTCGCTTATTTTGTTGACAAACGGACAGTTTCATGCTATACTCAGGACCACTTTTTCAAAAACAGGAGGTCCTATGAACGTTGAATTGATCGTGGATTCCACGGTGGACGTGCCGGAGCACATCCGCAGCCGGTTGACGGTGGTACCTCTGACCATTCACTTTGGCCAGGAGGAGTATCTGGACGGCGTCACCCTGGATAAGCACCGTTTTTATGAACGTCTGGTGGAAAGCGACGTGCTGCCCACCACCAGCCAGGCCAGCCCCGCCGCCTTTGACCGGGAGTTCCGGCGGGTGCGGCGCAGCGGCGGCAGCGCCGTGGTGCTGACCATCTCTGCCCAGCTCTCCGGTACCTATCAGAGCGCCTGCATCGCCGCGGCGGAGTATGACAACATCTATGTGGTGGACAGCGGCACCGCCGCCATCGGGGCGGGCATCCTGGCGGAGTACGCCCTGGCCTGCCTGGACCGGGGCATGGACGCCGCCGGGCTGGCCCGGGCCCTGGAGCAGAAGCGGCAGGACGTGTGCGTCCTGGCTCTGGTGGACACCCTGGAGTATCTGAAGCGGGGCGGCCGTATCTCCAAAACCACCGCCCTGGCCGGGGGACTGCTGAACATCAAGCCGGTGCTGACCATTGAAAACGGCGAAATCCTTCTGGTGGGCAAGGCCCGGGGCTCCCGCCAGGGCAACAACCTGCTGGTGGAAAAAATCCACGCCTGCGGCGGCATCGACTTTTCCCTGCCCATCCTCCTGGGCTACACGGGGCTGACGGATGTGTTCCTGAAAAAATACGTGGAGGACAGCCGGGCCCTGTGGGAAAACGGAACAGACCGTCTGGATTCCACCCTCATCGGCGGCGTCATCGGCACCCACGCCGGGCCCGGGGCCGTGGCGGTGGCCTTTTTCCGCAAGAAATAAGCTCCCCCTGGGACGTCCCGGCCTTGTCCCGAGTCAAAGGGCTTGCAAACCGGGATGTCCCGGGGTAAAATGGAACAAGAAAGGGGTGAGGCGTATGCAGCCGGGGATCATGGAGCTGGACCTGCATGGGAAAAACGCATACCAGGCCCGGGTGGCCATCGACGCCGCCCTGCGCCGGGCCAGCAGCGGGGTGTACCGCCTGCGGCTGATCCACGGCTATCACGGCGGAACGGCCCTGCGGGACCTGTGCCGGGAATACGCCGGGCACCCCCGGGTGCTGCGGCTGGTCGCCAGCCCCGGCTCCACGGACCTGGTGCTGCGGGAATTTTAATACTGATTCTTGATTAAAAAATTTAATCAAGAATCCCGTGCGCCGTGCGCACGCACAGCGTGTGAAAACACGCTGTGACGTCTCATACAAAACCTGACGCACCTTCGGTGCTATAAAAAGCTTTTCAAGCTTTTTAACAGGTTTTGGTATAAGGAGGGTCTTTATGAAAATCGCACAGATCCAGATGCACGTTTCTGCCGATAAGGCGGAGAACATCCGCCACGCCTGCGACCTGGTGCGCTCCGCCGGGGACATCGACCTGGCGGTGCTGCCGGAGATGTTCTGCTGCCCCTATGACAACGCCTGCTTCCGGGATTACGGCGAGCCCTTTGCCGGGCCCGCCCAGCGGGCCATGTCCCAGCTGGCCCGGGAGCGGGGCATCTATCTGATCGCCGGGTCCCTGCCGGAGCTGGAGGGGCACCGGGTATACAACACCTCCTTTGTCTATGCCCCCGACGGCACCTGCATCGCCCGGCACCGGAAGATCCACCTGTTCGACATCGACGTGGAGGGCGGCCAGCGGTTCATGGAGTCGGAGGTCCTGTCCCCGGGCCGGGAGGTCACCACCTTCGACACCCCCTGGGGGACCATGGGCCTTTGTATCTGCTTCGATATGCGGTTTCAGGAGCTGTGCCGCCTGATGGCCCTGCGGGGCGCCAGGGTGATCTTCGCCCCGGCGGCCTTCAACATGACCACCGGCCCCGCTCACTGGAAAATCCTCTTCCGGCAGAGGGCCGTGGACCAGCAGTGCTTCACCGTGGGCACCTCCCCGGCCCGGGACAAAAGCGCCTCCTACGTGGCCTGGGGACACTCCATTGTCTGCGACCCCTGGAGCCGGGTGATCCGCCAGTGCCCGTCAAGAGAGGCGGTGGCCGTTACGGAGCTGGATCTGTCCATGGTGGACAGCGTCCGGCGGCAGCTGCCCATTCTCTCCGCCCGCCGGGAGGACGTGTACCGGCTGACGGAGCTGTGATGGCCGGCAGTGTTCCGCCAAAACGCAATTGAGGTATCCGTGCCGCAATCGGCATCTGATACTGATTCTTGATTAAAAAATTTAATCAAGAATCCCGTGCGCTGTGCGCACGCACAGCGTGTGAAAACACGCTGTGACGTCTCATACAAATTTGATTAAGAAAGGTGTGGTTTTTATGAAGATGAATCGTGTATGGAGGGTTCACGCTTCCTAACCCTCCGAATAAAATTTTGGAGGAAACAAAATGGAAAACCAAATCACCATCCGTGAAGCCGTCACGGAAAACGATGCTGCTGCCTTCTGGGAGCAGCTGCACGCCTATCACAAGCGGGATATTTTCACAGACTCCGACAAGGAAGAACTGGAATATTTCCTTGGTCAAGCGTATCGTGACCACATGATGAAGATCAACGGCAGGCCGCAGGATCGCTGCTTCTTCCTGTTCTTCCATCGGGGCGGACAGGATATCGGCTTTGCTATGCCGGTGATCTTCACCACGGAGGACGGCAAGTGCTTTATCATGGAGTTCTGCGTCTACCCGGAGTTCCGGGGCAGCGGCACGGGAAAAGCGTGTGCAGCAGCGCTTCTGGACTGGGCAAAAAAACACGGCGCACGTTATGCGGAGCTGAACTATGGCGGCAACGAGCGGCGGCGCCGCTTCTGGGAATCGGTGGGTTTTATCGAGAACGGCGCGGACCAATGGGGCGAACCGCTGATGCTCCTGCCCCCGGAGGAAAATCTTCCGATTACCGCAGAGCTTCTCGCCGACCCGGAGGACTGGCAGCTGAAAAAACTGGAAAACGGCTTTCTCAAAGAGATCGGCGAAGCACCGTCAACGGAGGAAAAGCAGGAACGGCTGGCGCAAGCCATCCGGGATGGGAAAATCACGTTCTTTGCGGCAAGGCGGGGCTATCGGGCAGTGGGGATGTGCAGCGTTTCCCGGTGCTTTTCCACCTTCACCTGCACAGATGTCGGGATATTCGATGATTTTTACATTGAGCCTGTGTTCCGCAAAAAGGGCGCTGCCCGGCTGCTGGCACAAGCAGCGCAGGAATGGTGCAAGGAAAACGCCCTTGCCAGCCTGACCGTCACCTGCGCCCCCTGCGACGAGGGGATGTATCAGGCGCTCGGCTTCGATACCCATCTGGGCAAGGCGTTTGCACATCTGGGCTGAATCGCCCGCCGGGAGGACGTGTACCGGCTGACGGAGCTGTGACGGCAGGCTTCGCAAACTAATATTTGCCTTTTCCGGGATTGTATGGTATGCTGATGCCTGCCGGTCCGTCCGGACACGGCACTATGGGAAAAGAGGGAGAGCGCATATGAAAACCTATCAGGAAATGACCCTTGCGGAACGGCAGGCGGAATACGCCGCCCTGTGCAGGACCCATCAGGAGCAGAAGGCCCTGGGCCTGGACCTGAATATGGCCCGGGGAAAGCCCGGCCGGGAGCAGCTGGACATGGTCATGGAGATGTACAACATCCCCCTGACCGCCGACGACTTCATCACCGACGGCATTGATGCCCGGAACTATGGCTATGTGGCAGGTATTCCCATTGCCCGGAGGCTGTTTGCGGATCTTCTGGGCTGCAAGCCCGGCCAGGTCATCGCCGGAGGCAACTCCTCCCTGGAGATGATGTTCGACGCCGTGTCCAAGGCGTATACCCACGGCCTGCTGCACAGCGAAAAGCCCTGGGGCAAGCTGGACAGGGTGAAGTGGATCTGCCCGGTGCCGGGATACGACCGGCATTTCAAGGTCACGGAATCCTTCGGCATGGAGCTGCTGTCCGTCCCCATGACGGAAACCGGTCCCGACATGGACCGGGTGGAGCAGCTGATCCGGGACCCGGAGGTCCGGGGTATGTGGAACGTGCCCAAATATTCCAACCCCACGGGCATCACCTATTCCCTTGAGACCATCCACCGGCTGGCCGCCATGAAGCCCGCCGCGCCGGACTTTATGCTCATGTGGGACAATGCCTACTGCGTCCACGAGCTGGAGGGGGATTTTGAGCCCTTCCCGGACATTCTGTCCCTGTGCGCGGAGTACGGCAATGGCGACATGGTGTATGAGTTTGCCTCCACCAGCAAGATCACCTTCCCCGGGGCCGGTATCGCCTGCGGGGCCGTCAGCGAGGCCAACGTGGAATACTTCAAGAATCTGCTGAACATCCAGATCATCAGCTACGATAAAATGAACCAGCTGCGCCATGTCCGGTATCTGAAGGACAAGGAGACCACCCTGGCGCTGATGCGGCGTCATGCGGCCATTCTGGGGCCCAAGTTCCGGGCCGTGGAGCAGGAGCTGGACCGCCACCTGGCCCCCTGGGGCATCGCCCGGTGGAGCCATCCCAAGGGCGGCTATTTCGTCAGTCTGGACGCCATGCCCGGAACCGCCAGGCGGGCGCTGGAGCTGTGCCGGGACGCCGGGGTCACCATGACCGCCGCCGGGGCTACCTTCCCCTACGGCGTGGACCCCCAGGACAGCAACATCCGCATTGCCCCCTCCCTGCCGCCGGTCCACGAGCTGGAGCAGGCCATCGCCATTCTGTGCGACTGCCTGCGCATGGCGGCCCTGGAAAAGCTGGGTATCTGAACCCACCATATGCGAAAAACGGCCGCACCCTCCGGGGTGCGGCCGAAGCACGTCAACCATACGAAAGAAGCACGTTAAAGAAGGATGGAGCATCGCATGAACAAGAAAGTGCTTGCCAGCGGTGTCCGACCGCACCGGCCATAACTTCGGCAACGTGAAGATCGCCTTCGACGTGGGCTGCGTGGTGCTGACGGCATAAATATCGCAAAAATGGCGTGCGCCGGAGGCGCACGCCATTTCTTATTTCTCCATTTCCCGGGTAAGCTCCTGGTCCAGATGCACCGCGCCATAGAGGTTCTTGGCGCTGCACCCGGCCCGGCCGCCGCCGGCACAGGCGCAGGCGCACGCACAGGCGCAGCTGCTGGCGCAGGCGCAGTGTCCCCCGCCGCCGAAGCCGCTACCGCCGAAGCCGCCTCCCCGGCTGCCGCCGCCGAAGCCGCCGCTGCGGGGCGGTTTCGGCTTTTCCCGGGTACCGTGGGAGCCGGGCCGGGGCCGTCCGTCGGGCCCTGCCGGATACCACAGGCCGCTGACGAACACATAGTGGGTGCCGAAGCCGCCCCGATATCCGTCGGAGGCCGCCGCCACCCTGACGATGAGGAACACCACCACCAGCAGGATCACCAGCCCCACCAGACCCAGGCCGTCGTCCTGGTAATCCGGGTCATATCCCGGGTCGTACCCCGGGTCGTTGTCCTGGGGCAGGTTGTCCCGGCTGCCCTCCTGGGCCAGCCGGGCGGGCCAGCTGTCGTACCGGACAGTAAAGTCCAGCTGCTGGCCGTGGTCCAGGTCCGTCAGGACCGCCGCATGGTCCCCGCCGGTATTTCCCAGGGAGTCCACGCCGTCCACCCCCGCCGGATCGTGCCAGGTCAGGGTCATCTGCCCCACCCGGGCCTCGCTGAACCAGCCGGGGGTATAGACATACTCCACGGAGCCGTCGGCCCCCAGGGTGTACATATACTCCTGAATCCAGCTGTAGGAGAACCGGAAGGTCTCCCCGTCGTCATAGTCCCGGTTGAAGTACACATACATATAGCTGTTGTCGAAGCTCAGGCGGTCGATGTTGTCCGTCAGGGCCTGCTCCTGGCGGATGCTGCCGTTGGGCACGCCGATCTTCACCCAGCTCACCGGCCCCTCCGCCAGCACCGTCCACTCCAAGGTCACCTGGATCCGCAGGCTGCCGTCCTCGGTGTTGGGGGTCACGTCCACGTCATAGGACTCGATGCGGTCCAGGTCCTGGGCGAAGGCCGTATGTACCGGCCCCAGGGCCAGCACCAGACACAGGCACAGCAGCGCCCGGCACAGAATTTTACGCATGGTCAGCAGCCCCCTTCCTGCCGCAGCTGGCAGATGTGCTCCATTTTGGCGCTTTCCGCCCGGATGCGGCGGCATGGCTCGCCGTCCCAGATACCGCTCCAGTCGTCGGTCAGCAGGTTCCCCAGGCCCGGCCCCTCCAGCCAGCTCTGGCAGGGCAGCACCGTGCCGTCCGGGGCCAGGGCCATGTTGGACAGGCACGCCCCGCAGCTGGGGATCAGGTGCAGGCCCATGTCCCGGAGGGCCTCCTCCGGCAGCCAGCCGGGGCTGGTGAAGTCCAGCTCCATGCCCAGGCCGTGGGCCGTTTCCGCCGCCCGGCGGAGGATGTCCGTCAGCTCCTCCTGGCTCAGCCGGGTGGCCCGGCTCTCCCCCCTGGCGGCGGAGCCGGTGGGGATCAGCCCCGAACAGGTGACGTACCGCACCCCCAGGCCGTGGACGAACCGCAGGGTTTCGGCATAGTCCCGGTTCAGGCTGCACAGGGGCGTGTTCACCGACACGATCAGCCCCGCCGCCGCGGCATTGCGGATGCCCTGCACCGTGTCATCGAAGCCCTCCGCCCCCACCAGGGCGTTGTGGACCTCCCGCCGGGCGTCGTACAGCGTCACCTGCACGCTGTCCAGACTGGCCTCAAACAGCCTGCGGCACAGCTCCGGCGTCAGCAGGCGTCCGTTGGTGTTCAGCCGGGTAACGAACCACTGGGCCGCCTCCACCAGCTCCGGCAGGTCCGGCCGCAGGGTGGGCTCCCCGCCGGTGAAGGTCACCTGGGGGATGTTGGCCCGGCGCAGCTTCTCTAAAAGCTCCCGCCACTGGTCCGTGGTCAGCTCCGGCGTTTCCCCCAGGGTCTGCCCGGCGGCGTAGCAGTGCAGGCACTTCTGGTTGCAGTGCCACCGGCCCTCCCGGGTCATGGCACTGATCATCAGGTCCATCCGGTGGGGGGCGGACATCCGCCCGGCGTATTCGCCCAGGGAGAGGGCTCCCACCTCCGCCGGAGGCTCCTGCCCCCGGGCGATGGCCACGATGCTCCGGAGCATCAGCTCCAGGTCCCCCAGCAGAACGGCTTTCCCGGTGCCGGGATAGGTGCGGCGGGTGGCCTTCACCGCCGCCAAAAGCATGGACTGCCAGTCCTGCTCTCCGATCTCCCGGCCGCTCCAGGGCTCCAGCTGGTCCATGAAATTGGCCAGCAGGATGGCCCAGCTCAGGTTCAGGGGCACCAGCTGCGCCCCGTTCAGCAGCAGAAGAAACGGGTCGGCGGGGTCCTCCGTCCGGGGCGGGATCATGTGGATGCGCACCACGCCGGGGCCCCGAGGGTCGATGGTGATGTGGCGCACATAGTCCAGGCGGCTGCGGCGATACCGCCGTTCCAGCCAGGTCATTTTTGCCATATTGCGTCTCCTTTTATGGGTAATGGGTTCGGGGGGGTTCTGGGAACCATCCCGTTCCTACGCGGCAGGGCACATGGGCCCTGCCCTAAAAGACATTCTATCGTTAAACACTCCGTAGGGCGGGGCCCATGTCTGCCCACCATCGTGCCAGCCGACTCTCGGCCGCTGTCGCGGCCGACAGTCGGAGCACTTCCTCGAAATCGCCTCGCTTCATCCGCCACCGGCGGCGCTTCGGCGATTCTCTGCCGACAAACGCGGCGGCGCGGGAAAACCCCGCGCCGCCGGAATGGTCTGTTTTTTTACTTGGCCACGGCGTCCTTCAGGGCCTTGCCGGCCTTGAAAACGGGGGTCTGGGAAGCGGGGATCTCGATGGTCTCCTTGCTTCTGGGGTTGCGGCCGGTGCGGGCAGCGCGCTTCTTCACCTCGAAGGAGCCGAAGCCCATGAGCTGCACCTTCTCCTCCTCGTGCAGGGCGGCGGTGATGGTGCCCAGGGTGGCGGCGATGACAGCCTCGGTGTCCTTCTTGGACATGCCGGTCTTTTCCGCCACGGCGGCGATCAGTTCGGTCTTATTCATGATAGTCCTCCTAAAAATTTTCCTTGGTCAAAATCTATCCCAAAGCGATGAATATCGCATCAGAAACCTGGGTCAGATGGGGGCCGCCTTACTTGGCGGCGTTCCACAGGCCGGTCATTTCCTCCAGGGTCAGGTCCGACACGCTGACGCCCCGGTCCCGGGCCCCCTGCTCCACCGCCCCATAGCGGCGGATGAACTTTTCACAGGCGGCGTTCAGGGCGTCCTCCGGGTCCACTCCGGCAAAGCGGGCGGCCTTCACGGCGGCAAACAGCACGTCCCCCAGCTCCTCGGCCACGTTGGCGCCGTCCTGCACCGCCTGGTGCAGCTCGCCCACCTCCTCGTCCAGCTTGGACAGGGCCCCCTGGATATCCGGCCAGTCGAAGCCATCGTCTGCGGCCTTTTTCTGGAGCTTTTCCGCCCGCCACAGGGCAGGCAGGGACCGGGCCACGCTGTCCATGGCCTGGGTGGTGGTGCGCTGGTGCTTCTCCCGGCGCTTGATGGCGTCCCAGCTGACCAGCACCGACTCCGCGTCCTTTTCCGGCTCCGCGCCGCCGAATACGTGGGGGTGGCGGAAGATCAGCTTCTTCACCACGCCGTCCACCACGTCCTCCATGGTGAACCGGCCCCGCTGGCGCTCGATGTCCGCGTGGAACACCACCTGCATCAGCACGTCCCCCAGCTCCTCCCGCAGCAGGTCCGCGTCGTCCCGGTCGATGCCCTCGGCGGCCTCATAGGCCTCCTCCAGCAGTCCCCGGCGGATGGATTGATGGGTCTGCACCTGGTCCCAGGGGCAGCCCTCCGGCGAGCGGAGCACTCGGATGATCTCCAGCAGGTCGTCGTAGTCGTATCGCGCTTTCTCCTTAAAATGTACCATATTCCCGCTCCTATTGCAAGTCCTCTTATCGGCAAAATAGCCTGATGAGGCTGTTTTTCGTGAAAAATGTACGGAATTTTCGTCTATTTCAGCCGCAGCCAGCGGACAAGACGCTCCCCGCCGGGCAGGGCCATGGCCTCCTCCCGGCCCACGGCCCCCAGCAGCAGCGCCGCCCCGGCGTAGATCACCGCCGCCAGAGACACCGCCAGCAGGGTGGCCAGACCCCCGGGCAGCAGGTCTGCCAGCAGCCGGTGGAGCCACCATGCCGCCGCGCCCATCCCCAGGGCCGCCAGCCCCGGCCGGGAGAACACCCGGAAATAATCGGGCCTTTCCGGCACATACCGGGCGATGGCCCCCAGGTTCAGCACCGTGATCAGGGCATAGCAGCACAGGGTGCTCACCGGCAGGCCCCGGATGCCGTAATCGGGGTTGGAGATCATCAGATAGTTCAGGGCGATCTTCAGCCCGCCTCCGGCCAGCAGGGTCCAGAGGGGGACTTTTTCCCGGCCATAGGCCTGCAAAATCCCGTTGGACAGGGCCATCAGGCACACAAAAATGCTGCCGACGCCCAGAATTTCCAGGTGATACGCCGCGGCCTCCAGGGTGGCCGCCCCCTTGGCGGGGTACAGCAGCTCCAGAATGGGCCGGGCCAGAACACTGAGCCCCACCCCCGCCGGCAGGGCCAGCAGGGCCGTCAGCCGGAAGGCGGCGACGGTGTGCCGCCCGGCGGCGGACCGGTCCCCCCGGGCCAGAGCCGCCCCGATGGCGGGGATCAGGCTGATGGTCATGGGATAGATAAACGCCGCCGGAAGGGCAAACAGATTCCCGGCGTAGCTGTAGGTCCCGTAGAGGCCGGCGGCCTCCGGCTCCGTCAGGCCCCAGGAGGTCTGCAGGATGCCCATGGTGATGGACTGGTCCAGCAGATTGATCACCGACAGGCTCACGGAGCCCACGGTGATGGGCACCCCGATGGCCAGCAATTGGCGCAGAATATCCCGGCTCTGTCCCGGGTCGTCCCGGCCCTTGTCCCGGGACAAATGGGTCGCTGTCCACACGGTCAGGGCCAGCAGGGACAGAATCACCCCCGCCGTGACCCCGGCGATGGCACCGGCGGCGGCTATGTGGGAGGGGTACCCCTGCCGCAGCAGCCACCAGGCAAGACCCAGGCCCACCACCAGCTTGCTGGCGGATTCGATGACCTCGCTGGCGGCGGTGGGACGCATATCGCCCATGCCCTGGGTATAGCCCCGGATCACCGACACCAGGCACACGCACAGCACCGCCGGAGACAGCACCCGGATGGCGTCCTCCGCCCGGGTGTTGTGCATCCACCCGGCCAGGTCCCCGGCCAGGAAGAACATCAGGCCGCTGCTGAAAAGCCCCAGCAGCAGAAACAGCCAGAAGGCCACGGAGACGATGCGCCGCCGCCGGTTTACCCGGCCCAGAGCCTCCGCCTGGGACACCAGCCGGGAAAGAGCCAGAGGAAGCCCGGCGGTGGACACCATCAGCAGCAGGTTATAGATGTTATAGGCGGCGTAGAAATAGTTCATGCCCTGCTCGTCCAGCAGGTTCCCCAGAGGGATCTTGTACAGGGCGCCGATGGCCTTGGTAACAAGCATGGTGACCGTCAGCAGGGCGGCGCCCCCTAAAAATGACTGCTTCCCCCTGGTCATGGACCCTCCTCATTTCACTTCTTCATATTTTCATGGAATGCCCGGAAGGCCGCCAGATTCTCTGCAATCTTCTCGGGCCGCTGGATATACTCCGTGGGGTACTTGGCGTGGAACACCCGCTCAATGCGGCCCCGGACCGGGTCCACCATCTTGGTGGAGCCGCCTGCCCCCAGGGAGAGGATGCTGTGCAGCTCCTCCATGATGTAAATATTATACAGCCCCTGGGCTCCGGATATGCACCAGCCCACGTTTTCAAAGCTGCCGGACATATACTTCTGGCGATAGAGATAGTACGGAGAGAATCCGGCGGCGCGAAGGGTGGGGTCGGCATAGTCCAGCATCCGGGCCACGTCCTCCGCCGTGGGGATGGGCAGACCCTCCAGCAGGATGCGGCTGCCCTTTTTCAGGCTCAGGGTATGGACGGTGATGTTGTCGGCCCCGAAGGTCAGGCACTTGTCCAGGGTCCGGCGGAAGCCCTCCGGCGTGTCGGCAGGCAGCCCGGCGATCAGGTCCATGTTCACATGGGGAAAGCCCATGGAGGCAGCCAGGGCCATGGTGTCCTCAATGTCCCGGGCGGTGTGGCGGCGGCCGATGGCCCGGAGCACCTCGTCCTCCAGGGACTGGGGGTTGACGCTGATGCGGTCGGCCCCGTGGTCCAGCAGCACCTGGAGCTTTTCCCGGGTGATGGTGTCGGGCCGTCCGGCCTCGATGCAGTATTCCACGCAGCCGGACAGGTCAAAGCTGCGGTTCAGGTGGGTCAGCAGCCGGTCCATCTGCCGGGCGGACAGGGTGGTGGGGGTGCCGCCGCCCATATAGAAGGACTTGATGCGCAGGCCCGTCTCCCGCACCATTTGGGCGGCGTCGGTGATCTCCCGGCACAGCACCTCTAAATACGGATCCATCAGCCCCAGGGATTTTTCCACCGACTGGGACACGAAGCTGCAATAGGCGCAGCGGGTGGGGCAGAAGGGGATGCCGATATACAGGGAGATGTCCTCCGGGCGCAGGTCCGCCTTGGCCCGCAGGCCCTCCTGGGCGGTCTCCACCGCCAGGCGGCGGCGGGAGGGAGAGACATAGTAGGTGTCTCCCAAAATGCGGCTGACCTGGGCGGGGGTCTTTCCCTGCTCCAGCAGACGGGCCGCCAGCTTGCCGGGGCGGATGCCCGTCAGCGCGCCCCAGGCCGGGGTGACGCCGGTGATGCTTCGGGCGGCCTTGAAGAAGCTGAGCTTCACGGCCTTCTGCCGCAGGCGCTCCCGCTCATACTCGTCCGTCACGTCCCGCAGCAGGGCCCGGGAGGTCCCCCGGCCCAGCCTGCCGCCGTGGGCGATCTCGGTGGTGGCGGTGGCGTATACCGGCCCCTGGTGCAGGTCCACCCGGGCCCAGTTGTCCTCCCCCGGCTCCGGCTCCTGATACACGGGCCGCTCCTCCGGGAAGAAGGCCAGCAGGCTCTGCTCCACCGCGTAGCGGTCGTCATGACCGCGAAAAACCAGTTTCATAGCCCCGCCCCTTACTTCATGCCCTGGCGGACATAGGGATTCACCCGGCGCTCATAGTCCAGGGTGGTGGGCTGGTCGTGGCCGGGGTAGACCCGGTAGGACCCGGGCAGATTCCCCAGGCGGGCCAGGGATTGCAGCATCTCCCGATAGTCGCCGCCGGCGAAGTCCGTCCGGCCGCAGGAGCAGCGGAACAGGGTGTCGCCGGAGAAGATCACATCCCCCACCACCAGGCACACGGAGCCCTTGGAGTGGCCCGGAGTTTCCAGCACGGTGACAGTCAGGCTCCCCAGGGTCAGAGTGTCGCCGTCGTGATAGTAGCGCTGGTTGTGCTCCGGCAGCCGGGAAAACACCAGCTCCATGTCCCCCACCCGGCCGTCCACCACGTCCTTTTCGTTGATGTACACCGGCAGATCCGGGTACCGCTCTAAGATGGGGCGCACGGCGGTGGTGTGGTCAAAGTGGCCGTGGGTCAGCAGGATATACTGCAATTGGCAGCCGGACCTGGCCACCATGTCCAGCACCCGGGGGGCCTCGTCGCCGGGGTCGATCAGGGCGCAGACCCCTGCCGTCTCGTCGCTCAGCAGGTAGCAGTTGGTCATAATGGGGCCCACCATAATGGAATCAATTTTCATGGGTTCAACCTCCTGTTCAGGATAAAAGCGGGCGGACAGCGGCGTCCGCCCGGAAGAATGTGGAATACGTTACGCATTCAGCTGGTCCGTGTCCACCACCAGGGTCAGGGGGCCGTCGTTGACGGACTCCACCAGCATCTCCGCGCCAAACTCGCCGGTTTCGGTGTGGATGCCCTTTTCCCGGCACAGGGACACGAACTTTTCATACAGGGGGATAGCCACCTCCGGCCGGGCGGCGGCCAGGAAGTCCGGGCGGCGGCCCTTGCGGCAGTTGCCGTACAGGGTGAACTGGGATATCACCAGGATTTCACCGTTGACGGTTTCCAGGCCCCGGTTCATCTTGCCGTCCTCGTCCTCGAAGATCCGCAGTCCCGTCAGCTTGTCCGCCAGCTTCACGGCCTGGGCCTCGGTGTCGTCATGGGTGATGCCCAGCAGGATCAGAAAGCCGGGGCCGATGCTGCCGATGGTTTTGCCGTCCACGGATACGGAGGCGCTTTTCACGCGGGTCAGCACTGCTCTCATAGTAATATAGTCTCCTTTTCGGTTAATATATTGTGTTTTTTCTCAGCCCGCCGGGCGGGTGACCCGCATGACACCGGAAATCTGCTCGATGCGGCGCATGACGGTTTTCAGCTGCTGGCTGCTGGACACGTCGGTGTCCAGGGTGATCAGGGCGAAGCCGTCGGGGGTGGAGCGGGCGTTCATGGAGGCCACATGGGTCTTGGTGGAGGAGAGCACCGTGGAGATATCCACGATGAGGTTGATGCGGTCCTTGGCCACCACCTGGAGGGTGGTGCGGAAGGTGCCCTCCACGTCCTCGGCCCAGGACACCTTGATCCAGCGGCCCTCCTCATCGGGACGGCGGCGGGCCGGGTCGGCGTTGGGACAGTCCCTCCGGTGGACGGACACCCCGTAGCCCTTGGTGATGAAGCCCACGATGTCGTCCCCGGGGACGGGGGTGCAGCACTTGGAGAACTTCACCAGGCAGTTGCTGAGGCCCTCCACAATGATGCCCTTTTCGCTGTGGGTGCGCTTGGGCACGGCGGGGCGGGTGGCATCGGGGCGGCCTTCCAGCGGCACCTCCGCCTGGCGCTCCTCCTGGTGCTGGTGGAGAATGCGCTGGATATCCTCCCGGATGCGGCCGATGACCTTCAGGCTGCTGATGCCCCCGTAGCCGATGGCGGCGTACAGGTCGTCCAGGCTCTTATAGGTGAGCTTTTTCAGGATGCCGGGGAGGTTTTCGTCGTTGGTAAGCTCCTTCAGGGACACGCCGCAGCGCTTCAGCTCCGACTCGAAGGAGGCCCGGCCCGTGACCACGTTTTCGTCCCGGCGCTCCCGCTTGAGCCACTGGCGGATCTTGGACCGGGCGTTGCTGGACCGGGCGATCTTCACCCAATCCCGGCTGGGACCGTGGGCCGACTGGGAGGTGACCACCTCCACGATGTCGCCGTTTTTCAGGCGGCAGTCGAAGGGCACGATGCGGCCGTTGACCTTGGCGGCCACCATGTGGTTGCCCACGGCGGAGTGGATGTTATAGGCAAAGTCGATGGGGGTGGCCCCGGCAGGCAGGTTGATGACGTCCCCCCGGGGGGTGAACACAAACACCTCGTCGGCGAACATATCCACCTTCAGGGAGTGGATGAACTCCTCGGCGTCGGCCCCCTCCTGATTCTCCAGCAGGCGGCGGACCCACTCATACCGGCCCTCGTCGCCGCCGCCCTGGCCGTTCTGCTTATACTTCCAGTGGGCGGCGATGCCGTATTCGGCCACCTCATGCATCTCCTTGGTGCGGATCTGCACCTCGAAGGGGACGCCGTTCTGGCCCATGACGGTGGTGTGGAGGCTCTGGTACATATTGGGCTTAGGGGTGCCGATATAGTCCTTGAACCGGCCCAGCACAGGCTTGTACAGGTCGTGGATGATGCCCAGAACGTAATAGCAGTCGGACACCGTGTCCACGATGACCCGGAAGGCGAACAGGTCATACACGTCGTCCAGGGACTTGTTCTGGGTGTACATCTTGCGATAGATGGAGTAGGGGTGCTTCATGCGGCCATAGACATAGCCGTCGATATGGGCCTCCTCCAGGCGCTGGGTGATCTGGTCGTGGATGGAGGACATGAAGCCGTCGTACTCCGTGGCCTTCTCGTCCAGGGCGTCCACGATCTCCCGGTAGCTGATGGGGTCCAGGTATTTCAGGGACAGGTCCTCCAGCTCCCACTTCATCTTCTGCATGCCCAGGCGGTGGGCGATGGGGGCGTAGATCTCCAGGGTCTCGAAGGACTTCTGCTTCTGCTTCTCCGGGGTCTGGTACTCCATGGTGCGCATATTGTGGAGCCGGTCGGCGATCTTGATGAGGATCACCCGGATGTCCTTGGACATGGCCAGCAGCATTTTCCGGAGGTTCTCCATCTGCTCCTGGGCCTTGGAGGTATAGTGGACCCGGGTCAGCTTGCTGACCCCCTCCACCAGGTCCGCCACCGTAGGGGAGAACTGCTTGGCGATGTCCTCGTGGGTGGCGGAGGTATCCTCAATGGTGTCGTGGAGCAGGGCGGCCTCGATGGACTCGGAGTCCAGGTGCAGCTCCTCGGCCACGATCTGGGCCACGGCCAGGGGGTGGGTCACAAAGGGTGAGCCGTCCTTGCGCAGCTGGCCCTGGTGGGCGGCGGCGGCAAATTCATAGGCGGCCCGGATCTTGTCGAAGCTGGCGGTGGGGTTATAGGCCCGCACCGTGTCCTCCAGGCGTTGGTATCGTTCATCCACTGTCATCAGCGTGCCCCTCCTTTCGATGCGTCCAGCGCCTGATGCAGGCGCAGCAGATATTCCGAACGGTCCAGGGCTACTTTCTTGCCCTGGCTGGTGAGATGCAGGCTTATGCTGTCGCCCAGGCGGCAGCACTGCAGCAGGCCCCGCTCCCGGAACACCTCCAGGCACAGCACCGTCCGCAAAAAGGGCTCCGCCCCCTGCAGCGCCCCGGACAGCCGCCGCAGCAGCGGCAGATAGTCCGTTTCCAGTCCGTCGGGGGGCACCGCGTGCTGCAGGGCCCGCCACAGGCTCACGCACTGGTCCCGGGAGGGCAGCAGGCGCACGGCGTCCCGGGGACGCAGCTCGTCCCCCCGCAGGCAGCGGTCCACCAGCTCCAGGGACTCCTCCTCCCGGGTGCTGCCGGTAAGGGAGGGACGGATATCCACCATCTGCAGCTGCACCGTGCGGCTGCTGCGGAACTCGTTGATCTGAAGATAGAAGGCGGCGTCCACCCGGTCGCCGGGGGCCACACCGCAGGTCTGGGCCACGGCGGAGAAGAAGATGCCGTCGAACTGGGCGCTGCCCTTGGTCAGGCGCAGCTTCAGGTGCCGGTTCTGGCCCACGTTCTGAAGCCGGTCCAACGTGGCGCCCCGCAGGCAGAACACCGGCCGGGCGTTGCCCGCCCCGTAGGGCTCTAAGGCGTCCAGGGCCTCCACCTCCGCCAGGTTCACCCGGCCCGCCTGGCAGATGGGCACATCCACCTGCAGGCAGGACACCGGGGCCTTGCCGCCCCGGAACCGGCTGGCGTATTGGTTCATCCGCTGCCGGAAGGCGGGGATGTTCTTTTCTTCAATGGTAAAGCCCGCCGCCAGCTCATGGCCGCCGAAGCCCAGCAGCAGGTCGGAGCAGGCCTCCAGGGCGGCGAACAGATTGAACCCGCCCCAGCTGCGGCAGGAGCCCTTGCCGGTGCCGCCGGACAGGTGGATCATAAAGCTGGGACAGGCGTATTTTTCCGAAAGGCGGGAGGCCACGATGCCCACCACCCCCTGGTGCCAGGTGTCGGAGGCCAGCACCAGGGCGCTGCGCTCCTGGGGCGGGGTCTCCTCGATCTGTTCCACGGCCTGGGAGTAGATCTCCTGCTCCACGGCCTGGCGCTCCCGGTTCAGGGCGCACAGCTCCCGGGCCAGGTGCTCCGCCCGGTGGGGATCGGTGCACAGCAACAGATCCGCCGCCATGTCCGCCGCGCCCATGCGCCCGGCGGCGTTGATGCGGGGGGCCAGGACGAAGCCGATCTGCACGGAGGTGACGGTTTTGTCGGACAGGCCCGCCTCATGCAGCAGGGCGTGGAGGCCGATGAAGTCCGACCAGCTGATGGACGCCAGGCCCCGGGACACGATGGTGCGGTTTTCGCCGGACATCTGCATCACGTCGGCCACGGTGCCGATGGCGGCCAGGGTGCAGTACCGGGACAGCAGGGCCTCCTCCCGGCTCTCGCCCCCCAGGGCCAGCACCAGCTTCAGCGCCACGCCGCAGCCGGCCAGGTGCTTGAAGGGATAGCCGCAGTCGGGCCGGTGGGGGTCCACCACGGCGCAGGCCGGGGGCAGCTCCTCCTTGCACTCGTGGTGGTCCGTCACCACCACGTCCATGCCCAGGGAGTTGGCGTAGGCCACCTCCTCCACGCCGGTGATGCCGCAGTCCACCGTTACCAGCAGGCGGACCCCCTGCCCGTGCAGGGACAGGATGGCGTCCCTTCCCAGGCCGTAGCCATCCTCGATGCGGCGGGGGATATAGTGCACCACGTCGCCGCCCCGGGACAGGAGATAGTCCACCAGGATCACCGTGGCGGTGATGCCGTCCACGTCATAGTCGCCGAAAACGGCGATCTTTTCCCCGCCGGCCAGGGCGCGGCTCACCCGCTGGGCGGCCTTGTCCATGTCCTTCATCAGAAAGGGGGAATAGGGCAGGTCCCGGTCCCGCTCTAAGAAAGCGGCGGCCTCCTCCGGGGTGGTGATCCCCCGGGAGGCCAGCACCGAGGACACCAGATAGGGGTACCCGGCCCCGGTGAGCCGGTCCACGGCCCCGGCGGGCAGCTCCAGTATGCTCCACTGCTGATATTTCATGACAGGACACCCCTTTCCCGGTACTGCAAATAATATTTTATTATAGCAAACGCCGAATGACTTGACAAGGGGCGGACGTTGGATTTTCGGGGATTTTGCCAGCCGGTGTGCGCCTGCGGGAGACAGCCGGAAACCCGGACCTATAAAACGGACACATCCGGATAGAAAACCCGCCTATCCCCGAAGGGCATACCGGCGTAGAATAGACGCATAAGCTGAAAACATCTGTGTAGGGAAGAATCGCTATGAACGCTGCGGCATTTATCCGGGCCGCCGCCCCCTGGGTGATTATGGGCCTGCCGGTGGCCGTTTTCGCCGCCCGGGGCGCATCCGGCCCAGCCGTCCATCACCGGCAGCTCCATCGGCGTGCTGAACGTGCAGAAGCGGATCAAGCTGCTGTCCACGGACCTGTCCATTGCGGAGGTGTCGGAGCGGTCCGGCTATGGCGACTATCGGGTGTTCACCAAGGTGTTCAAGAAATCCGAGGGAGTGACCCCCTCCCAGTACCGGCAGGATTTCCTGGAGAAATAGGCGCTATTCCCTACCGCGCCGGTATGCTGAGGACTTGACAAAAAACGACAGCCGTGATAGAATATCCTCACAATCCAAGGGGTGCTGGCGCAAGCCGGCTGAGATGAGACGTATCGCCGTCCGGTCCCTCGAACCTGATCCGGGTAATGCCGGCGTAGGAATGCGACTATATGGCTTTTGTTTCCGCATTGCCACGCCTCCAGGGCCCGCGATGCGGTTATTTTTTTCAAAGAGGAGAAATCACACATGAAAATCAACAAGACCCGCATGATCTGCGAGGCCGCCATCTTCATCGCCATGGCGGAGATCCTGAGCCTGATCAAGCTCTATGAGTTCCCCAACGGCGGCTCCATCACCCTGGAGATGCTGCCCATCATCCTGTTCGCCGCCCGGTACGGCTGCGGCTGGGGCTCTCTGGCGGGCCTGGTGTACGGCACCATCACCTACCTCATCGGCAACAAGTTCTCCGTTGACTGGACCACCATCATCTGCGACTACTTCATCGCCTTTGTGGCACTGGGCTTCGGCGCGGGCCTGCTGTCCCGCCGCAAGTGGAGCGTTTACTATGGCACGCTCATCGGCGGCGTGCTGCGCTTTTTGGCGCATTTCCTCATCGGCGTCTTTGTGTGGGGCAAGTGGATGCCCGACACGTTCCTCGGCAAGCCCATGACCAGCCCCTGGATCTACTCCCTGATCTATAACGGAAGCTACATGCTGCCCAGCATCGTCCTGTGCCTGGTGGTGTTCGCTCTGCTGTATAAGTCCCTGCGCAAGTATTTCACGTCGGCCGACCTGCTGGCGGCGTAACGTCTCTTACCCTCTCCGGGGGCGGGCCAGACCGCCCCCGGAAATTTTTTTCAGAAACCGGAAAAAAAGTGTTGACAAACGCCGGAAAACGAGTATAATAAATTTTGTTCGTCAGGAACATAGCGGGATTGTGTAAAGGTAGCACAGCGGACTCTGACTCCGTATGTGAGGGTTCGAATCCTTCTCCCGCTGCCAAAAAGGCTCTCAGCAGAAGCTGAGGGTCTTTTCTTTTTGCCATGGTTCTGTCATAGGGATTCGGACCCTCACAGAAATTCAATCCGGGCGCAGCTCCCGGCGCTTGCGCCGGGGGTTCGAATCCTTCTCCCGCTGCCAAAAAGGCTCTCAGCGAAAGCTGAGAGTCTTTTTGGCATGGTTCTCTCATAGGGATTCCCGGGCCGCCGAGGGCAGCGGCTCCTATTCGGAAAATATGCGGACCTGTCCGCCGTCCGGGGCCTCCAGAGCGGCGTACCGGCCCTGCTTCTCCAGGGCAGCGAAGACCGGGAGGTCCCCTGCGGCGGCTGCTCCCTGTATGCCCGCCGGGCGGAACTGCCCGGCGCGGACTTCCGGCTGATCACGGACCCCGCCAGCAATCAGCATATGACCGTCATCCGCCAGGCCGGACAGTCCGGCGTCAACCGGGACACCATGGCCCTGGTGGACGAATTTCTGGACCGGCTGTTCTGATCCCATAACGCCGCAGAGGCGGCAGACGATTTCGTCTGCCGCCTCTGTTTTATTATCAGTACCCCGCCCCCCGGGCGATGATCTGGGCCCACAGCACCGGCCCCACGGCGCCGGTGGGGTCGATGCCCAGCTGCCGCTGCAGGGCCAGCACGGCGGCCTGGGTCCCCCGGCCGAAGATGCCGTCCTCCGCCACGGCGGGAATGTCCGGGTCCCGGGCCGCTATGCGATTGATCTGCTGCTGCAGAAGCAGCACCGCATCCCCCCGGTCCCCCAGCACGATGAACCGCCCGGGGTAGATCTCCCCGGCAAACTGCCGGTAATCCTCCGGCAGGTCCCCCAGCACGTCCTCATAGGCCCGCCGCAGGGCGTTCCAGGTGTCCCGGCCCACCACGCCGTCGGTGGGAAGGCCCGCATAGCTCTGGAAGGCATACACGGCGTCCAGCATCTCCTGGTCAAAGACATCGCTGAGCCGGATGGGCGGCAGCTCCGGCAGGAAATACCCCAGAAAAGCCAGGAAAAACCGCACCGTCCGCACCGCCAGGCCGCTGTCCCCCAGCCGCAGGGCCTCGGTATACTGCCTCTGCACCTCGGAGATGGTCAGCCCCTCGCCGGACAGCTCCGACAGGCCCTTGACGCCGTTATAGATCTGCTTGATCTTGTACCAGGTGGCCTTGCCCACGATGCCGTCCGGGGTCAGGTTGAAGATCTGCTGGAAGGACTTCACCGCCTCCTCCATGGGCACGTCGAACACCGTGGACGGCTCCGGGATCTCCGGAATGGCCGGATAGTTCCGGCGGATGCGGCTCAATTGCCGCTGGAGAAGCAGCACATCGTTGCCCACGTCCCCCCGGCGCAGAGGCCGCCCGGGATAGGAGGGCACGTTCCCCCCTACCGGGGCGTTGAACACAATGCTGATATCCCCTCCGTAGTAGTATTGCAGAATCTCATAGGGGTTCATGCCGTCCCGGGCCAGGTCCACACTGCCCCACTGGGACAGTCCCCCGCACTGGGTCCGCACTCCGTCGCAGAACTGGGCAAACAGCGGCTCCACGCTGCCCTGCCGGACGATATAGTTGTTGAAGCTGTCGTCCACGATCTGGCTGATGTTCTCGAAAACATCTCCTCCCTCCACATAGGCCTGGTCATACTGGGTGGTGCTGGTGATATCATAGTCATACCCCCGGGTGCGGTAATACTCGGTATACACCCGGTTCAGGGCATAGGAGATCTGGGCCAGGATGTTGGCCCGGATGGCGTTCTCCGGCCAGGTGGGGTAAATTTCGTGGGAGGCCACGTTCTTGATATAGGCGGCAAAGGGCACCTCCACGTTCCGGGCCGAGGACCCCGGCGGGCCCAGGTGTACGGTAATGGTCTCCGGGACCACAGGCGTTGCAGGCATAGCGCTCCCCCCCCTTATATCACCGGCTCCAGCATCACCGGCAGAATGGATTCGATGCGGGCATACACCGTGACCTCCCGGTCCTCCTGGGGCACGAACAAGGGGTGCCGCACCGACACCAGGTAACCGGTGCCGCTGATGGAGGCGGTGTCCGGCGCCTGGGACCAGGCGGCGGGCAGGGCCGGCAGGGCGATGCCCTGAACGATACCCGATTCATCGGTCAGCCCCCGGTAAAACGTGTGGGTCTGGCCCCCGAACCGCCGGTATACCTCCACCCTTGCCCCGGCTACCGGAAATGTCCCGCCGCCGGAAGCCACCTGCACCCGCAGGCTCCCCTGGTCGGGGTGGGCCTGCAAAAACGTAGACAGGGGCACATGCTGGGAAAAATCGGACATAGACATACATCCTTTCCTGGAAACTTCCCCTCAGTATATGCCCCCGGCCCGGGAAAAATACGCCTTTTTTCTGTGTGGATTTGTAAAATACAGGGTTGCCAGCTCTGTGTTTTTTTTGCTATAATTCCAACAGATACGTCAATACACCCGAAAATTGGAATTTTCTGGTAATTTCATTCTTCCCATAGCGCAGTGAATGGATTTGAAGGGAGATACATGTATGAGAAATCCGTATTTGAAGGAAATGAATATTTTCATGGCACTGCACTGGAAGGATACATTGGAAGCTAACGGTTTCTTTGCCCTTCGTGACTTCACTGAATGGGTTCGCGTGGTGAATGGAAATGTCATGCAGATCATCCTTTGTTCTGGATATACACTGCCAGAAATTCTCTTTTACTCCCAGACTCTGTCAGAGTACATGTGGTGCAATTATCGCAGCCAGATGAATATGACATCCTATTCGGGAAATTTTTATCGGAATGCCAGTGCACAATATGATGAGAACTGTCGTTATATATGCACAAATAATGATTTAAATATGCAATTGCAGTACACGATTGAAACATTGAACACGATCCATACGGCCCAGGATATTCTATCTTATCCCCATGAAAGAGAACTCGTTTTTCATAGGCGGCCTTGCCTTTGGTATGATGCTGGTGATATGGATGGCGTGTGGAAAGCCCTGGAGAATGTCAAGTGCCCTACTTCCTATTACTTTCAGGGTGATGTTCCTCCGGAAAAGCTGAAACGGGACTATTGGCGGGTGTGGGAACCTAAGACGGCCTTCGTAGCCCGGGACTGCCTGGCCAAGGGGAGTCTACAGCCCTTGGCGGACTTCGCGGAGGAATCCAGGGAGTTCAACCTCAAGTACCTAAAGCGCTATATGCCGTGGCTGCTGAAATAGAAACAGCATACACCCGATCATTGTAAAAGGGGGCTTTGGCATGGACGCGGCTGTGGAAAAGGAAATTGTACGGAGGTACTTCTCAAAGGCGCGCCAGGACCGCGCTTTATACGCTCTGCAATCATCAAAAAGGCATTCATACATCTGGAAGCTGGACGAGTCATTTTTCAGGCGCACCGGCCGCCAGGAGTTCTCTCCCGGAAGTGATATCCGTTCGGAGCTGAAAAGACAGGGGTGCGGCAGGTTGTGCTATGTGATTTCAATCGAAGAATCCATCGACGGGACCTACGCTCCCGTTGAGGATGCGATCCAATCGACCATTGGAAACGGCCCTGCGCTGATGGTTTTCAATGAGGCCAACCTGGCTTATTTTGAGGGCGAGCACGAAATCGGCTCAAAGACAAAAAGATTTCTTATCCGGGCTTTAAGCCGCGATGGGTGAGTTTTTACCGCCTGCACCGGTGAATGGATTTGAAGGAGATACATGTATGAGAAATCCGTATTTGAAGGAAATGAATACCTTTATGACCCTGCACTGGAAGGACACCTTGGAGGAGAACGGCTTTACCCCTATCCGGGATTCCACAGAGTGGGTGCGGCTGACGGATAATCAAATTATGCAGATCATCCTTTGTTCTGGATATACACTGCCAGAAATTCTCTTCTACTCGCAGACCCTGTCGGAGTACATGTGGTGCAATTATCGCAGCCAGATGAATATGACATATTATGCGGAGAATCATTATGCACACGCTGCATGGTGTAAACAAGAAGATCCGAAAAAATGCAGGGATGTAGATCCAAGGATATCAAACGATGTGGATCTTCAAATGCAGTACACGCTAAAAGTCTTGAACACAATTCAAACACCTCACGATATTCTTTCTTATCGTTGTGAAAGAGAACTTGTTCATCCTATACGTCCTTGTCTTTGGTATGAGGCGGGCGATATACAAGGAACATGGCATGTACTGGAGAATGTCAAGTGCCCTACTTCCTATTACTTTCAGGGAGATGTTCCTCCGGAAAAGCTGAAACGGGACTATTGGCGGGTATGGAAACCCATGACGGCCTTCGTAGCCTAGGACTGCCTGGCCAAGGGGAGTCTACAGCCCTTGGCGGACTTCGCAGAGGAATCCAGGGAGTTCAATCTCAAGTACCTGAAGCGCTATATGCCGTGGCTGCTCCAATAACCATCCGCGCACCCTCTGATACTGATTCTTGATTAAAAGATTTAATCAAGAATCACGTGTGCTACGCACACTCGCATCGTGCGAAAGCACGCTGCGCCGTCTCATGCAGAATCTGACGCGCCCTTGGCGCTATAAAAAGCTTTTCAAGCTTTTTAACAGATTCTAGTATGATATAACACAACCCCCTCCGGCCATGCCGGAGGGGGTTCGCTTATTCCAGGATCAGCCAGTTGTCCTGCCGCTCCGTGACGTAGCCCACCTGGCTGGCGGCGGGAATGGCATCCCGCAGCTCCCGCAGGCAGGCTTCGGCGTCGGCGGGGTCCACCGCCATCAGCAGGCCGCCGCTGGTCTGGGGATCATACAGCAGGTCCTGCATGGTGCGGCTGACGTTCCCCCGGACGGTGACGCCCTTTTCGGCGTAATCCCGGTTGCGGTAGGCCCCGGCGGGAATCAGGCCCATGGCGGCTAGGTCCCAGGCCTCCGGGTGGAAGGGGACGTTCCCGCTCTGGATGTGCACGGTGCAGCCGCTGCCCTGGGCCATCTCGAAGCCGTGGCCCAGCAGGGCAAAGCCCGTCACATCGGTGCAGCTGTGAACCCGGTATTTCACCATGATATCCCGGGCGGTCCGGTTCAGGGCGGCCATCTGGCGATAGATCCGGTCCATCACCGCAGGCTCCGCCAGCCCCGCCTTGGCGGCAGTGGTCAGCACGCCCACGCCCAAAGGCTTGGTCAGCAGCAGGACGTCCCCGGGCCGGGCCCCGCTGTTGGTCAGGATGCGCCGGGGGTCCACGAACCCCGACACCGCCAGCCCATAAATGGGCTCCGCCCCGTGGATGGTGTGGCCGCCGGTGATGATGGCCCCGGCCTCATAGGCCTTGTCATACCCGCCCCGCAGCAGCTCCTGCACCATGTCCTGGGTCATGGACTCCGGCAGGCACAGGATGTTCAGGGCCAGCTTGGGCTCCCCGCCCATGGCGTACACATCGCTGATGGCGTTGGCCGCGGCGATCTGTCCATACAGGAAGGGATCGTCCACAATAGGCGGGAAAAAGTCCGTGGTCTGCACCAGGGCCGTGTGCTCGTCCAGGTAATACACGCTGGCGTCGTCGGATTTGTCGTACCCCACCAGCAGCCGAGGGTCCGAATGGGTCCGGAACCCGTCCAGCAGCTTCACCAGGGTCCCGGCCCCCACCTTGGCCCCGCATCCGGCGCAGGAGGCCAGCTTGGTCAGCTTCACTTCTGTTTCCATGGTCATTCCTCCGTCCGTTGATAAACCGGCGTATAGCTCCGCCCGTCCCAGGCGGCAATGCGCTCCACGTCTCCGGCGGCCTCGCCCTGGGGCTCCAGCCACCGCCCCTCACACCGCACGCAGGTGCCGCAGCTGCTGCTGAGATTCCGGGGCACCGGCATCACCCGGCACTCGATCCCCTGCTCCCGGCACAGCTGCTGATACCGCATGGCGCCGAAGTGAGAAAAAAACGTTGCGAAATAGGTCATTTGGTAAAGGTCAGCGTCCATTCGCCGCCGTTTTCCTGCACCTGGACCTGATAGCCCTGGTGCTGGGCATAGCGGGTGGTGTTCTCCCGGGAAGCGTGGTTGTCCACCAGGATCTGATAGGCGGCCTCGCCGCTCTGCATAGCCGCCCGCAGCAGCACCACGGGCTCGGGGCAGGACAGCCCCCGTGCGTCGATGACTTTCATGTTGTCTCCTCCTTATGCTTTCTTCCGGAAGGTGTTCAGGCAGCCGATGGCGGCCACCACGGCCAGGCCGATGACCACGGCGATCTTGCCGTTGGCGGTGGGGCCCTCCGCGCTGGAGGCCAGGCCGAAGTTATGGGCAAAGGCAGCGCCCACGATCAGGCCCAGCACCGTCACGGCGCTGTCGGAGCTGCCCTCGCCGGAGAGCACCAGCTGGCGCAGGGGGCAGCCGCCCAGCAGCACGCAGCCAAAGCCCACCAGCACCATGCCCAGGCAGTTCCACAGGCCGTCGGTATGGGCGATGGGCTGGCCCTCAAAGGCCAGGTGGAAATAGGCGCCGTCGGTGACGCCGGTGAGGATCAGGTTGCACACCAGGGCGCTGATCAGGATGGCGCCGAAGCCCATCAGCAGCTTGGGCTCCCGGAACAGCACCACGTCACGGATGCCGCCCACCATGCACAGGCGGGTCCGCTGGGCCAGAGCGCCCACGATCAGGCCCGCCGCCAGGCTGATGAGCACGGCAGCGTGCTTGGCGCCGGGGCCGCCGCCGGCCTCGGTGAAATAGATGAAAGTGGGAGCCGCCACCAGCAGGATAAACACCACCACCTGGATGGCCGGGAACAGGAAGCCCTCCAGCCTGGCCATGGAATAGGAGCGCTTCAGGGAATAGCCCTTCTTCAGGAAGAACACGCCCGCCAGAATGCCCAGCACGAAGCCAAGCCCGCCCAGCAGAGCGTTCAGGTCGCCGCCGGCCAGGCGCAGGATCATGCGGAAGGGGCAGCCCAGGAACATCAGGCAGCCGATCATCACGAAAAAGCCCAGCACGAAGCGGGTCAGGGGCGCGCTGCCGCCCTTGGCGGAGAACTCACCCTTGAACAGGGCGATGCCGAAGCTGCCCAGCACCAGGCCGATGATCTCCGGCCGGATATACTGCACGGCGGCGGCCCGGTGCAGGCCCAGACCGCCTGCGGTATCCCGCAGGAAGCAGGCGATGCAGAAGCCCATGTTGGCAGGGTTGCCGAAAAAGACCAGCAGCGACGCAATGACGCCGATGATCAGGCCCGCAATGACGATATGCAGGCGCTCACGTTTGATGTTCATTGGGAAAAATACCTCTCTCTCTTGAAAAATTCCGGGGAATATTGTACCATATAATGATAGGTTATGTCTACCATTATTTTTTTGAAAATACAACGTATCGTTTCGGGAGGAACCCATATGGAGCCGATTTATCTGGACAACGCCAGCACCAGCTTCCCCAAGCCGCCCCGGGTGGCCCAGGCCATGTTCGACTATGTCACCGGCTGCGGCTGCAACATCGGCCGGGGCGGCTATGAGGGGGCGTATCAGGCGGAGGAGACGGTGCTGCGCACCCGCCAGCAGCTGTGCCGCCTGTTCCACGGGCCGGACAGCCGATGCGTGGCGTTCACCAAGAACATCACCGAAAGCCTGAACGTCCTGCTGAAGGGCCTGCTGCGGCCCGGGGACCATGTGCTGGTGTCCGCCATGGAGCACAACGCCGTCATGCGTCCCCTGACCCAATTGACCCGCCGGGGCGTCACCTTCGACCGGATCCCCTGCCGCCCGGACGGCACGCTGATGACGGAGCGCCTTCCCGGCCTGCTGCGGGAGAACACCCGGGCGGTGGTGATGCTCCACGCCAGCAACGTCTGCGGCACCCTGCTTCCGGCGGCGGAGGTGGGGGCCTTCTGCCGGGAAAACGGCCTGCTGTTCCTGCTGGACACCGCCCAGACCGCCGGAGCCTTCCCCATCGACATGGAGGCCATGGGGGCGGACGCCCTGGCCTTCACCGGCCACAAGGGGCTGATGGGTCCCCAGGGCACCGGGGGCTTCCTGCTGCGGCCGGAGCTGGCCGCGGAGCTGGAGCCGCTGCTGTCCGGCGGCACCGGCAGCGCCAGCCACTCCGAGGAGGTGCCGTCCTTCCTGCCGGACCGGTTCGAGGCCGGGACCCTGAACCTGCCGGGGATCATGGGCCTTCACGCGGCCCTGACCTGGCTGGAGGAAACCGGCATCGACGCCATCCGGGCCCATGAGCAGGCCCTGACGGACCGGTTCCTCCGGGGGGCGGCGTCCATCCCCAATCTGCGGCTGGTGGGTCTGGCCGGGGCGGAAAACCGGGCCGCCGTGGTGCCGGTGGTGCCGGAGAACACGGACCCGGCCTTTGTGGCCGACGCCCTGGGCCGGGAGTTCGGCATCCAGGTGCGGGTGGGGCTGCACTGCGCCCCCAACGCCCACAGGACCCTGAGCACCTTCCCCACCGGGGCCATCCGCTTCTCCTTCGGGCCTTACAACACCCCCGGCCAGGTGGACCGGGCCCTGGAGGCCCTGGACGCCCTGTGCCGCCGGACCGTGTGGCTGTGACCCCTATAAAACAGGACCTCCTGCCGCAGCAGGAGGTCCTGTTAGCTTGTCAAAAACGCGCCCCGGGGGCGCATTTTTTGCTTTATCCCATCCACCGCCCCAGGGCCACGAACAGGCAGCCCAGCAGGAAGAACCCCGCCAGCACCGCCGTGACGCTGAGGCAGAACTTTTTCACCCCCAGCTTCTCCGGGTCCATGAAGGTGTAGGGGTACAGCAGCTTCGTGTGGCCGATGGGCCGCCCCGTCCTGGCCCGCAGCATGGCATACACGAAGTACGCCAGGGGCAGCACCAGCCACCGGGCGGCGGAGGCCGCGGTCAGCCCGGCCTTGTTCCCCCACAGAAGCCACTGTCCCACCACCAGCCACGGCGTCCCATAGTGGACGCACAGGTTCCCGAAGCTGCCGCCGAAGTCGGCGAATTTCTTCCCCCGGCGCCTGGCGTCCGGCACCAGCACAAAGTGATAGATCAGGTGCGTCACATAGATGCACAGCGTCATGGACAGGGCCACGCCGCTGCCGGTCAGCAGCCGCCGCACCGCCCCCTCCGGCACCGCCGCCAGGGCCAGCTCATACACCAGCACCAGCAGATTGCTGAGATTGGTATAAAAGCAGAACATCCCCGGCCGGATGTGTCCCGTCTCCAGCAGGGTGGAGTGCAGCAGCAGACCCACCGCCCCCAGCAGGAAAATGCCCGCCGCCGAAAGCCGCAGTCCCATGTCCGCCGCCTCCTCTCACAGGCGGAAGGCGGCACAGTCCACCTTCCCGTCCTCTAAGGTGATGACCCCATAGGTCCGCCGGACGCTGGGGCCGATGCACCCGGGATTCATCACCCAGAAATCGCCGCTGCGGTCCACCACCGGCTGGTGGGTGTGGCCGAACAGCAGGATGTCCGCCCCGCACTCCCGGGCGGCGTATATGGCCGCCATGGGGCCGGACTTCACGCGCCGGGTGTGGCCATGCATCATCAGGATCCGCACCCCGCCCAGCTCCGTCAGCCGCTCCGGCTGGTCCAGGCCGCCATAGTCGCAGTTGCCGGGCACTCCCAGCAGCGGGATATCCGGATACCGCTCCTCCAGCCGCTGGGCGTCCCGCACGCAGTCCCCCAGATGGAGGATGGCCTGGGGCTGTACCAGCTCCACGCACTGCTGCATAGGGTCCACGCACCCGTGGGAATCGGATAAAACCAGTATACGCATAGCACATACCCTTTCAACGCTTGTTTTCCGTTATTTTACCACACTTCCCCGGAGATTTCCAGTCTCCCCCGCAAGGCCGTTGACTTCTCCCGGGAAATATGTTATATATAATGTAACAGGATGATTGTAAAATAGTGCGTTTTGCAGAAATGAAACGATTTATGCGTATGATATTCCGTGATTTTGCAGATAGCTCCGCAAGCAAAGCCCCCGTTATTTGGGCAAGACGCACCCACGCACTTTTCCCCGGCGCATAGGCAGCTTCGCCGTATTCCGCTTGTGCGCCTGACCCATACGCCCCCATATCATGCAGGAGGTAACGAATATGAAGAAAATTCTATCCGCGCTTCTGGCGGCCCTGATGCTGCTGTCCGCAACGGCCTGCGCGGCCCACGAGCCCGTCCTGCCCCCCAGCCGGTGGGGGGAGGGAGAGTCCCAAGGAATGCTGCCCCACACCTACTCCCTGTCGGAGGCCTATGACGCCGCAGAGGTGGTGGCCCTTGTTACGGTGGGGGATTGGCTGGAGGAGGAGCTGATCACCGGGCGAACCTTTTTCCGGACAACGGTCCAAAAAGTGTACAAGGGGGATATCCCCCATGAGTTTGTCCTGGCCCAGGAGGGCTGCTCCACCTGGACCTACCGAAACTATCCCGTATTCACCTATGGCAATCAGCTGCTGCTGTTCTTGATCAAATACGATGTGTCCATGTACCGGGATACCTACGACCTGGTAGAGTATCCGGACGCCTATGAGCTGATAAACACGTATTCCACGGTGATGTATGTAACCCGGGACGACAGCGGCATGTCCTACGTTCTGGACGCCCTGGGCATGATGACCCAATGGAGTCAGATCAATCAGCCCGCCGATTGCCCGGCCGTTGCGCACCCGGGGCAGGAGCAGCTTCTTCAGATCAGGGACAATCTGACAAAGCAGGACCCGGTTCTGGCTGCCATTGCGCCCTCCCAGGCCGACCCGGACCGGCCGGCTGCGTCCTCCGGCGACCTCTATCGTCTGACCGACCTGGAGGACTATTTCGCGCGCCTGTCCGCCGGCTAAACGTAAAAAAGGAGAATCACGAGCATGAAGAAAAATCTGTCCGCGCTTTTAGCGGCCCTGATGCTGCTGTCCGTAACGGCCTGCGCGGCCCACGAGCCCGTCCTGCCCCCCAGCCGGTGGGGCGAGATGCAGATCAATTCCATGTTTGAGCGCTGCTATTCCGTGTCCGACGCCTTCCAAGAGGCGGACGCCGTGGCTCGGGTCAAGGTAGGCGACTGGCAGGGGGAGGACCTGCGCAATTGGGTCACGTTCTTTGACGCGTCCGTTCAGGAGTCCTACAAGGGCGACCTTCCCCGGAGCTTCACCCTGGTGCAGGGCGGCTGTTCCGAGGCGACCTCTCCCGACTATCCCCTGTTTACCAGCGGAACCGAGCTTCTGGTTTTCCTGCGGGACTATGACGGCAGCGGGGAAAAATATCACCCCATCACCGACTATAACACGGTGCTGTATGTCGTGTATGACGAAGCCGGAGACCGGTATTTCCTGGACAGCTTCGGCACCATGAGCGCCCAGGACACCTGCGTTCCCGGCAGGACCACGCTGGACAGCGCACAGCTTGCGGAAATGACGGCGGATGCCGATCCGGTGCTGGCCGAAGCGATTTCCTCCCAGGCCAAGGACTGCGACGGCTGTTACATATACGCGGAATCCGCCCTGGAGGACTATTTCTCCGATCTGGCAAAGCAATAAGGCTTGATGGCGATCGCACCCCATCCCGCCGAATAAAAAAGCACCCGCCCGCCGGACCTCCGGCAGGCGAGTTTTTTTCAGGCTACAGGTTAAAGGAGCCCGGCACGCGCCGGACTCCTCTTATTCCAGGCTGTCAAAAACGCCTCGCAGAGTTCGCGGCCCGCAGGCCGCGAAGTGTTCCATCCATTTTTCGCGGCGGCGCCCCCCAAGGGGACTTCCGTTGGGCGTGTACGTCGCGAAAAATACTTTGCGCTCCGACCCGTGTGTTTTCGCGCATTTTTGCGTGAAAACACACGGGTCGGAGCGAAATCTCTTTTGTCAAAAAAGGCAACGCCCTTTTTTGACAAGCTCTTATTCCCGCACCCAGGACTTCAGGGCGCTGCCGTCGGGGTCGTCCACCCGCAGGCCCGCCGTCACGTTGACCTCCGGCACAGCCGCCCGGATATCCGCCACCGACGTCTCGATGCCGCTGCTGCCGCTGGTGCAGAAGGGCCGGATGGTTTTCCCGGTCAGGTCATAGCTGTCCAGGAACGTGTTGATGATCCGGGGCGCGGTCCCCCACCAGATGGGATAGTAAACTGTAGCCTGCCTCTGTTTTCTCTTGAAAATACGGGGCTTAACGCCATACAAAAATGTGTTTTGTGTTCCGTCTCCTGCTTATATTCTAAAAGAGACGGGAGGCTTTTGTAATTATTATACAGCGATTTCACTTGTATAACAAGCCATGCCCATTTTCAGAAACGCCTGATAGAGCAGAGCCGGCGAACTGTTAATCGCCGGCTCTATGTATGAATTCTTGAATTATAAGTTTCTGAGGATATTCAGGCTTTTCTTATTCAAAGCCTTTTGCAGTCGCTGATTCTCTGCCTGAAGTTTTGCGTTTTCAAATTTCAGTTCCGCAATCTGTTGCCTGAGAAGCTCGATCCGTCTGTCCATTGCTTGATCAAGTATGTTTCTCCGAGGGTCAATCGTTCCTGACTGCTGCTCCATCGCACGGTCGATATCCGCCCGTACAATTGCGTTCTTGTAGAAAAATCCCCTTGACAATCCTGTCATCTTCATAAGCTGCGGCACAGAAATCCGTTCGCCGTCCTCTAATAACTTTCGGATTGCCCGCTTTGCAGCGGCTATTTTCTCATCGCTGCGCTCTTTGTTGATTTCAATCATCCTGTCGTATTTGCTCATATTCATCACCCCATCCCTCTAAGTGCGCCAGCAGGATTCTTGTCTGCGCCTCTCTTGCCCGGCGAGTTTCATCCGCCAACAGTTGATTGCTCATTTTGCGGTAATGCTTGACCGCTCCGAGACTTTTGTGTCCAAGCAGTTTGGCAATCGTCCAGTCATCCAGATGCAGTTCTGTCAGCTTTACTCCATAGGAGCGTCGGAACATATGTGATCCGAAGCGGAAGGGTTTTCCCTCGTCGTCTGTCAAGCCTTCTCTTTGGATCAGTCCGAGGACTTTATGTTTAACCGTCGTATATTGAAGCGGTCGTCTGTTGTCCTTTTCATCCACGAATATGTATTCCGACTCACCGTGTTGCTGTTCGGAGTATTCAATGGATTTGCGGATCAGGGCGGCAAGTTCCGCACTGATTGGTTTTTCATAAGTGCTGGTCTTTACCTGCTGAATCCTTATGATATCCAATCCATTGCGATTGGAGAGGCAGTTCCGCCGCAGTGTCAGCGTATCGGATATCCGTGTTCCGAGCATCTGATGGATGACCAAGCATCTTGTGAGCTGCACATCTAACTTTGTGATATGTGCGTTTAGGCGCTTTAGCTCGTTTTCCGAGTAGGTTTTGAATTCGGGCTGGATTTCAGAGGGAATGTCCGTGCTGATAAACAGCCGCTCCAAATTTGGATAACCGCATATTTTCCCGATGGTTTCCAGCACATTCCGCAGTTTCAATATGTTATCGCTGTTGCTTCTGCCGGAACCGCCGTCCGTCGCCTTATAGATCAGATAATCTTCCAATAATGCTCTGTCTATCTTGGCACAGGAGTCGATATCGATTTCCTTTGCTCTCAGATAGGCTGAAAACTGCCGCATCGAAGTCATTTCCCGCTGCACAGTTCCCAATTTCTCAAATTTCAGATGCTGGTAGATTGCCAGCTTGAATTCTTCCCGGATACCGTCCTGTGTTATCCCTGTGAAGTTTAAGGTTTCCGTGTTGTAAATCGGGTTGTCGTTTATTACCAGCCCCAACCGGTCTAACCGCCAGACGTCCTTTTCTTTTTCTTGCCGCAGATCCTGCGGTTGTAAAAATCGAAGGAGATTCATTACATATCGGATGAGACGAGCTTGAACTTTGACTGTTGTTCCGTAAACCGTATTTTTCTCATAGAAGAACGGCATACCGTTTCCTAACATCCACACAAACAGCAGCTTTGTCCATTCCTTCTCATTCCAATCGGTAAAGCTGCGAGGCTTTTTCCTTGACCGCTGAATTGCCTGACAAAGTTGGTTATAGTAGGTCTTGTCATGCTTGACGGTCTTTAAGGATACTTTTTCCCCTCTGTGCAGAAGATAACGCCGGAATTCTTCTCTCATGGTGTTTGTAGGGAGCAGGGATAAGTCATAGCAATCGGTTTCTGCATCAAGGCTTTTCCCATTCTGAACGGCGATCAAACCGCATTCCAATTCCCGGTAGAATACTTTATCTGCCATGTTTGTCTCCTTTCTTCAGACAGGAAGCCAAGCTGTTGCCCGGTTTCCCGAAAAATTCTGTGTTTGCCGCGGCGATCTTTTTCGGCATATAGTCGATGTACTGCTCGGTCATTTCCTCGTAGTCGTGTCCGAGGTAATCTCGTATGCTTTGCAAGGACACGCCGCTGTCATAGAAAAATGTTGCTACCGTATGGCGGTAATCGTGAGATTGGAATAAGTATTCACCTCCCTTCACGGCATTATCGCTGCAGAACTTCTTCATCTGATAGCGGAAGGTCTGCGTCCGGTAAGCGCCGCCGTATTGATTGGTGAAGAGATAGTCTTCCGGGCCGACGCCATTCCGTTTGATATACACCTGCATGATTTCATATAGTCCGTCAGATATCGGTATCCGCTTGTAGGTTTTCATCTTGATTTGATAAACCTGTATCCACGCATCCTGTCCTTGACGGTAATAGGCGTTTCCTTTCAGAGTACAGACTTCACTGATCCGAAGCCCGATGCACCACAGGTGCAGGAACATACAGCGAAGATGTTCCGGCAGCAGGGGGAGCTTTTCGAGCATTTCCATGTACACTTCCGGCGATACGCTTCGGTCATGATGCTTGGGGATAACCTTCTTCTGATAATATTCCAAGTGAAAGGGAACCTTTTGGGCATATCCCCGTACCGTCAGGAAGCTGAAGAATTGATAAATCTCCAACAGATATTCGTTATAGGTCTTGGCAATAATATTTTGATTCTGCAGCTCTTTGATGTAGCGTTCCATCTGTTCTTCCGTGCAATCACATATGGATTGCTCCTGCTCATTGAACCATACCAGCATATTTCGCAGTCCGCAGTATCCTATTTTAATCGTGCTGACGGCTCTGCTCGTGATGCCGAATTGGTATTTTATATATTCCTTTGCATATTGCCTGTCGACCGGATGTGAAATCTCCGCAAAGGATATGCTGGCGAGCGAACTGCTTGGATTTATCCGGTTCTTCGGAAGCTGCAGTCTTTCTATATACCACACATTGGCGTTCCAATGGATTTCATCGCTTTGCAGGAAGAGTGTTTTTCTGCAATAGTTCAGAATCGGCAAGAGAAGGTCTTTTCGGGTACCGCTCGATGTATGTTCGGCAAGGTACTGTTCAAATCCCTTTTCCGTTTTAGAGTCCATTTCTTCAATGTTTCCGATACCATTCTCTATACAGAAATCATACAGATATTGCAGCCCTGACAGTCTGAACTCCCGTCGCCTCGTTTCCTTGAATCTGCTGATTACGCTATTCAGCGTCTGAAAGATCTGCTCCTTCAGCAGTATTGGGCAATTTCGTCTGAAATCCCATACCATATTCGGTTTGTGCCTGACGGAATCGAATTCCATTTCGATGGATTGCTCCGGGTGGTATGGGAGGAACAGAACCTTATCTTCCAATCGCCATCGGTACTCATAGCGTCCGGTGATGGTTTTCATTTGTTGCCTGATATGCGCTTGCTTCGCACGGTCAAAGGCAAGTATATAACCGTTTGTCCGCCGGATTCCCGCATCGATCTGCAAATATTCTTCGTAGGCTTTCCTGAGAGGGTAATCCATTTCAAAGATGCTTTGGATTCTTTCTTCCAGAAGAAACTGCTTCAGCTTCTTTTTTGCAGAGTCGCATACATCCTGACAGCCGTCAATAATTTCCGATATATCTTCCGGCAGCGTAAGCTGTTTTTCCTCTGTCTGCCATTGCCTCAGAGCGTATGCGGGCATCTTTTGTCACCTCCTGTTACAGCAGCTTATCCACATCGTATAGCGCAGAATGCTTGGCATAAAATTCCTGACTGGCTTCTATGAGTTCGTCATCGATAATGTTCAGATAACGGATGGTGGTATCCAGGTGCTTGTGTCCGAGCGCCTGCTGGATCAGTTCCAGCCGCCAGCCGTCTTTTCGCCGCATATTGGCGAAATACCTGCGGAGCATATGGGGAGTCAGATCAATTCCGGTCTTTTTCTCCATGCGGCTTAACATATCGTAAACGCTGTCCACCTTCAGTGGCTCTCCGGCAGTTTTGCCGGAGATATTGACGAACAGGTATCTCTGATGCTGGAGAAGCTCCCGATACTCCGCGAGGTAGTACATTAAAAACTCATAGGTGTCATCGCTGATTCGTGCTTTTCGATATTCCGCGTTTTTTGCTCTGGCATCGTTATCGTTGTCCTCGCGGAAGTACACGCCAATCAGGTGATTCTGATAATCAATGTCGTGTGCATAATCTACGCCGAGGATTTCTCCGATACGGAAGCCTGTCTCGGCAATCAGCAGCAGAAGAAGCTGATCGCGGCAATTGGTGCAAGCCTTCAGGATTGTGACGATTTCCTCATGCTCGGCCGGTCTGACCTTCCGATCCTCCGCTTTCAGATAACCTTTGAAGGATTGATAGCGAAGTTTCTTCTTTACGCCTACGGCATTGGCGGCAAAGTGGTAATTGTAGGACAGTACCTTTAGGCCGCCAAGTTGTTCGTACTGCGCCTCGATATAAAGAAAGAACCTGAACACATCTTCCAAGTATGCATTACAGGTTCCGTTGTGAATCGGTCGTATATTTTCCTTTTGAGTGTGATTTCCGGCTTTCAGCCAATATAGGAAATTCACAAAGTGTTCGTTCTGCCTCTCAAAGTCCAACTCATAGATCTGCGGTATTTCCATCTGTATTTCGTTTAGATATTCCAGATAGTAGCAGATGGCGAAGGCGGATCGTCTTACCGTATTTGGCGAACGGTTGGCCTTGATTTTGTGCTTTAGGTACTTGGTCGGCAGAAGAACGATATCCATCGTGTCACAGTCACGGATCAGAAAGTATTTCTCTGTGTTTTCCGATATGGTTTCAACTTTATACCGTTTCATCTGCCGACCTCCTTTCCTTTACGCAATACACAGTATACCGTGTTGCGCTTTCAATATCCAGCGCAAACCGCAATAAATATCGGAGAATTTTTGTTTCCCGAACCGGGCATAAGCAACAACATTTCATCTCACTTTTCAGCTTCTTCTTGCTGCGCCAGCAGCTTGTCCAAACCAAAGCTCACAGCGATGGCATGATCCACATATTGCATCGTCTCTGTGTTGACACTGCCGACATATTCCTTCAGCCGCTCCCGGTCTATCGTCCGCACCTGTTCCAGCAGAATGCAGGAGTCGGTAAAAAGCCTTGTTCCTTCTTCGTCAAGCAGGACATGAGTCGGCATATCCTTTTTCCTTCTGCCGGTAATGGCGGCGGCAATAACGGTCGGAGAAAAATGGTTCCCTGTGTTGTTCTGTATGATCAGGACGGGACGAATGCCACCCTGTTCACAGCCGACAGTCGGGTTTAGATCCGCGTAATAAATGTCACCCCGTTTAATCTCCATGCGTCTGCCTCCTGTCACAGCTCCATACCGTACTCAGCCGTCGTCGCCATCTCGTCCTCATAGTTACAATATTCGTTAAAGCTATCCATCGTAACCATAGGGATTTCCTTCGCTTCTGTTTCACCCGTCTGAATGGAAGCGAGCAGGGGGATAATCTGACGGCACAAATCCTGATCCGGGCATTGGTCTATAAATCCGCCGATTGTATTCAGAATCAGCCTGTCCAGCATATCTGTCAGAACGATCTTTTCTGCGTCAAACTGATGTGCGCCGAGAAAATTGGCGATATGCTCCGGCGTCATGTCAAAAACATATTCCTGTCTGTTGCCGCTTAAAGGATAAATATATGCATACCCGGCATGAGCTTTGCCGAGGATTTCATCTTCAATGATTTTTTGGTCTTTCTCATCCATATTTGGTTCCTCCTTCTGCTACTTATGTAAAAGGCGGCGATCCGCTGGTTGGGCAGACCGCGGCCTTTTGATATCAATCGTTTTGTTTTGCTTACCGATATTTGAGCCACGCCACCCCTCGGCATACGGGAACGCATCTTCCGGTCATGCATTTGACCTCATGGGAATCTCACCCCTCCCAGGTTCTCTGCGAGGCGCCCTCCTTTGCTGCGACGGTTTGTTCACGCTCGGCTTTAGGACTGGACGCAAGTATCTTTAATGCCTCTGCCTGTCGTGGCCTTCGCTGCGGATGCGCCGCACCGTCTGAATCTTGAAGCCAACGGACACCCTTTTTGAATGCCTGTCCGTGGATTCGCTCATGTGGCTTGCCTGTTTAGAAGCAGCAGAGGGAAAGTAAAAAATGCGCTGTACTATGAAATTTTCAAAGAGCAACGCCCGTCTTTCCCCATGAGAAAAACAGGCAAAGGATTTGTTCCTTCACCTGTTTCCTCATTTCGAAGCGTTTTTTAGCCCCTGTTTTCAAAAAATTTTTTTATTTTTTCTAAAGCACGGTCTATTGATCGCTTCACCGGCATAATGGAGCAGCCCTCTATCTCCGCAATCTTTTCGTATGTAAAATCGTAGAAATAATAGAGGATTAGCCGCCGTCGCTGCGCTTTCGGCAGACGGTCAATCGCCTGATAGAGCCGTTCATACTGCATTCTGCGATACACGGCTTCTTCCACAGAGAGGGGCGCTCTCCACATTCGCTGTTCCAGTGTTTCCTCTGAAAGTTCAGAGTGTTCGATATGCCTGTCCCATTCGTTGAGGTAGGACAGATCGTCCAGCTCGAACGCATTCAGCGTCTCATACAGAGCGCTGTCAATCTCCATTTCATGAAGCGCACCTGTTCCGTCGCGGAAGGACAGGTAAAATTTGCCGTCTGCGACATTCAGAGTGTACGGGTTATATTTATCTTTTCTTCTTTTTGGATGTTTCCCATCCACTGTGTTTTACCTCCAATCAATCGTTTTGAGCAAATCAAAGCGATTGATCGGGGGATCGCGGCAGCCTACGCCGCATATATGGCAAAAGGCGCACAGGCAGGCAAATTTACCCGCTTGCGCGCCTTGACATTGACCGTATTTATTTTGAGAACATTGAGAGGCAGTCTGCGCAATACAGAGGCATTGTGCCTTTAATATGCTTTCTAACACACAAAAAATGAACTGCAACTCATTTTCATAAGTGCAGTTCGATACCCGTTGTACTATGTAACTTTTTTCGTGTTGAAAATCCTCGAAATCAATTTGTAGGACTCCTTCATTCTAACCTCCGTAGTTGCATCATTTTCTTGACAAACTTCTCCTTTCAAAGTGATTAGTAACTCACTCGATATGAGCGTTATGGTTATTTATGTGAGCGTTAGCGCATACTACAATATATACGAGGTGAGGTGCAATGCAGAATCCGCTGGATTTATTTGCTGCCGATGTCCGCGTTGCAAGAATCAAGCGGAATCTGACGCAGAGACAGTTGGCAGACAATTTGCACATGAGTGTGCGCACGATTATTGAACTTGAACTCGGTAGAAGCAGTCCTCGTTTTGAAACGGTGGCAACTATCGCAAAGGAATTGGATATCAGCCTTGACGCTGTTGTGTTCCAGGATAGTAAAACCGGCAGAGTATCAAAGTCTGTGGTTGACTTCTTTGCAGACAAAAGCGAGGACGAAATCCAAAAGTATATTGCGCTGTGCGAACAGGCAGACGCATTTAAGGATTCCAATTAAACCCTAAAGATTGACTTGAAAGTAGCCGCAAGGCTGCTTTTTTGTTTATCAGACAGCACGAGCCGATGATCTGTGAAATATCTCACACAATCATCGGCTCTGCGTCTGTGCGTCTGGCCTTTTCACATTTACTCTGCATCCGACCAATGTATCTATTGCTTTTAGGAAATGACCATTTTCACAGCTTCCGTTGTTGGCTTTCACAAAGCCTTCCACGTTTATGTTGTTTATCCGTTTTCATGCGTTATTTGCTTTTCGGCAGAAATAAAATACAAGGAACGCCCCTCTGAAACAGTTTGGCAGAAGAAGGGATAGCTTCCGGCGTTTCGCAGTTAGGAAAATCCCACCAATGTGCATTTTTCCTTTTTAAGCAAAGGCGACTGCCGATGCTTTTCTCATCGGCAGTCGCCCGTTGAATTTTGTGGTTTTTTACTTGACGAGGCCGCTTTCTTTCAGCAAAATTTCAATGTCTGTACCCTTGACTTTTTTTAGGATCATCTTAAGCATTTCCTTTTCCTTGAAGGACAGAGGTGCCTCGCTGATGGGCTTTTTATCGATGGCGTAGTAGCAAGCACGAAGAATCTCACGCACATCGTACTTGCTGCCCCAGACCTCCGGTACGCCACGGTCGATGTCGAGGAGCGTGTAGACCGACTCCATACCGGTACGCATAGAATACTCGGTGGTAAAGATGGTGTCCCGCGGAGTCTCGGCAAACTGGCCGATGAAGGCGAAGTTTACGGCGCCGTCGGGTACGACCTTCGGGCGATCAGATTCCTTGCGCGGCTGGAAAAAGGCGTTAATATAAGGCATGAAACAGGTAGTCGTGTTGCAGGCATCGTGTGCCAGCGCGTCGATCTTTTCAGTCGGTACGCCGATGTGGTACAGCCACTCACGGCAGACCTCCTCACCGGTGCAGTCCCGCATGGCCTTCTTCACATAGTTGCCTTCCTTATTGGTGTTCAGCGAATACAGCCACACAAGCACCATGTTCTTGTCCTGAGATTTGAACTGCGGCTGACGGTTGATTGTCCAGGAGAGGTACCAGTTTTCGGTGCTGTCCTTGACGGTGACGATACCGCCAGTGGTTACTTTACCAGCGCGGGGATCACGCTTGCAGATGTTCATAATATGCTGGATGATTTCCTCATTGGAGGTAGCCACCGTAGCGCTCATCCAGTTGGTGGCATCCACATCGGAGCAGAATTTATCCGGGTTGCCGAACTCGCCGTGCTTTGCCTGTGCAGCGATGGCTTTCCACATATCCCAGGACTCGCCATAGCCGTTCTTTACGCCGGACAGGTCGGGCGCATGGGCTTGATCACCGTAGCAGGAAGTATCCGTGCAGCAGCCGTTAGTGATGAACACCAGATCATCCTCAATCAGGTCAATGGTTTGCTCCTGACCGTCCTTGACATAAATAATCTGCTTGGCAACCTTCTTGTCACCAACTGTATCAATAATGACATTCTTTACATCCATGCCATACTCGATGCGCACACCATGGGATTCCAGATACTTCACCAGCGGCAGAATCATGCTCTCATACTGATTATACTTAGTGAAGCGCAGCGCACTGAAATCGGGCAGACCGTCGATGTGGTGGACATAGCGACACAAATAACGCTTCATTTCCAAAGCACTGGACCAACGCTGGAAAGCAAACATCGTCTGCCAGTAGAGCCAGAAATTCGTGTTCCAGAAGGACTCCGGCAGAATATCAGATATCTTCTTGTCCTCCAGATCCTTTTCCGGGGTCATGAACAGTTTGGACAGCGCCAAAGCCGAATCCTTGTCCAGCTTGAACTGCTTGTCGGTGTGTGCGTCTTCACCGCGGTTGACGGAGGCACGACAGAGGGAATAGTTGGGATCGTGCTTGTTAAGCCAGTAATATTCGTCCAGTACCGAAATGCCAGGAGTCTCAATGGAAGGAACATCCCGGAATGTGTCCCACATGACCTCAAAATGGTTGTCCATCTCACGGCCACCCCTCATAAAGAAGCCTTTGGTAATGTCCTTGCGACCATCGCAACTACCGCCGGCAAGCTCCAGCTTTTCAAGTAGATGGATGTGTTCACCTTTCATCTGTCCGTCACGGACAAGATAGAATGCGGCGGTCAGTCCGGCGAGGCCTGTACCAATGATGTAAGCCGATTTGTTATCCACATCCTTCGGCTTTTCAGGATGGGCAAATGCTTCATAAGTTCCTGCTGAGTAATACATAATTAGAGCCTCCTTTGTTTTTCTTGGCTTCAGTATACGAGTTTCAATCGGAACTAACAATAAGCAGAAAAAGCTCCGTGATAAAAGCCTTATCACGGAGCCGAACCTGTAAATAATTTTATCAAAAATCATGGAATGATAAATCAAAGCTGAAATCGCAAAAGCGCTGCAGGTATGGAGCCTTGTATCAACTTTGCCAGATGGTCAACAATCTTCTGCGGATCTTCCCGCATATTCTCTTTAATCCAATCCATCATCAGCCCAATAAAAATATAAGAATAGACGCGGGCAATAAAATACTTATCTTCATCACGAATGGTTATGTCAACACATTCTTCCTCGATAACACCAAGAATCAAATTGTCAACCAGCGGATTCAGATATTTCTCAACCTGCTCTTTATGAACGCAGCGATAAACATTCATTATAAAAGGCTTGTTGTTCCGAACTGCCTCGAAAATCTGTAAAAAGCCCTGTTGCCATGTGCTATAAGTCTTCTTGTCCTCAAGTGCCTTTCGTGCATCTTCCAAGCAAGCCCATTCAACAAGATCATAGATGTCCTTAAAGTGATAGTAAAATGTCATGCGATTGATACCACAATCGTCCGCAATATCGCTGACCGTAATTTTATTCAGCGGTTTTTTTAGCAATTGGTTTTTCAGAGATTGCTCCAGGGCCCGTTTCGTAACCTGTGACATAGTAATTTACACCTCCTGAGGCTTATTGCCTTCGTGATGTTTCTGCAAGTCGCTCCACGCAAGCAAACCTCCTGTTCAGACAGATGCCGTCTTAATCCTTTTTTCAATAAATGCGCAAATGGCGATTGATGCGTCTCTTGGGATGACCCTGTGCTGGTTTTCGATCATTTTTTCTCTTGCAGCGACATTCATCAAGCGATCACAGGCATCCAGCAGTTGGGTTTGCGGAGCCGTGACCGCAAGGCTCATTCCGTTTTGAACAAAAAAGTCCATATTTCGATTTTCGCAGCCCGGAATCGGCGTGATATGGACGAGGGCTGTGCCGACCACCGCAGCCTCCGTGGAGGAAAGACCGCCCGGCTTGGACAGAAATATATCGCAGGCGCGGACATAGTCCGCCATTTGGGTGGTGAATTTCAAAACCTCGCATCGTCCTCCGAACGACTTGGCAAGAGACACGTACAGTTCCCGGTTTTTTCCGCATACGACCACCAGCCGGGCCCTGCCTTTGTAATGTTCTGAAAGGAGCGGGATGATCTGCCCGATCTGCCCCGCACCGATGCTCCCGCCCGCGATCAGAATACAAACCTTATCCAAAGGAAGTCCCAGGCGTTTTCGCAATTCGGCTTTGTCTGCCGTTTGATAGAACTGCCGCTTTACCGGGATGCCGAGAGGGACGATTTTTTCCCGCGCGATCCCCCTTGCCGCAAACTCGTCGGTCAGTTCTTCGGCGGGAATGATATAGTAGTCGCAGTCGGTTTCTTCGGTAAACGGAATACAGGTATAATCCGTTGCGATAAAATAGGTAGGCGGCACAGTTTTTCCCTTACGCTTGAGATTTGTAAGGATCTCCGCGGGAAAGAGATGGGTCGTGACGATGCAGTCAAAACGATTTTCCGTTAAATACTGCTCCAATAGCGGCGCCATCAGTTTGTTCAGTTCGTAGACCGGCGAGGAAATCGGCAGTTTCCGATAAGCGTTTCCCAAGCGGTATGCTACTCCGAATGCGCCCGGCATTTTCTGCACTAATCGGATATATGCATTGTTGACCGTCTGCGCGGTCTTTTCGCTTTTCAAAAGATACGGGTTCAGCTTTGTGACACGGTGACCTCTGGCAAAGAGACTCTGCTCTATGGCCTCGCCCGCGCTGTTATGACCGCCTCCCGTTCCGCAGGAAAGAATCAGCGCATCCATAACAGCTTCACTTCAATCGGTTCTTTTTCTTCTTTGCTTTGATACAGCCGCAGACATACAATCGCTGTGACAATCAGGAAACTCACCCATACTGCAGGAACGACACCGGTCAGAATCATGGTGGCGGCTGTCAACGGATAAGCAACCAGCGTGCGGTAGAAGTTCGGAGTAATCCGCAGTCCCACAGATAAAATCACAAATACCGCCGCGAATGACAGCACTGGATAAAGATACGGGATAAGTCCCAGCAGACAGCCGAAGGTTGTTGCAATTCCTTTTCCGCCGTGGAATCGGTAAAACACGGGAAAAATATGCCCGATAACCGGTGCGGCAAGCACCACCGATAATCCCCATGTTGGCTGTACCTGAAAGAAATGCGTATAGAGAAACACGGGAAGAAAACCTTTTGCCAGGTCGCAGAGCAGGGTCAATGTCCCGCACCAAAAGCCGCCGTATTTATATGCGTTTGCCGTTCCGGGGTTTTGATCTGAGCTTTCCCTATATAAATCTTTTTTACCTCCAATCCTCCCAAACACATTGGCGTATAATATACTGCCGGAAAGATATCCGAGGGCAGCAAACAAAATGATGTAGAACATAGATCACCCGCCTCCCTTTTTTCTCTTTGCGTTCAGAATCTTACGAAGTTCGGAGAGCAGTTCACCGTGGCGATGCGACCGATATTTTGGAAAAGCAAGCAGGATTCGATGCTGCTGACGGCTGATTTTGCTTGCCAGATCCTCATAATGGGTACGAAGCGACTGTATCCTTTCGCTTTCCTGCAGCTTTTCCAAGGCGATTGTTTTCTTTTCGGCAATCTTCTGTGCGGCGACATCCAGCTTTTTCTGGAAATCCGCCATAGCCCGTACCGTTATCCACAAATCACAGAGCATGGCGGTCGCTATCGTCCCGGCAAGTCCGTACTGGATAGGCGCAGAGATCAAAGCCGTTATTTCGCGGACAAACGGGTGAAGGAACCGAACGATTAACACAGACAGCAGTCCGAAAATCAATGCGCCTTCCAAGCAGATACGACCGTGCAGATTAAACCGGCGTGACGAATAATCCCACCATTTGGCATGAAACAGTTTTTCCATGCCGTAGGACGTCAGGTATTCGAGCGCACAGGTCACGACGGCGCTGCAAAGGAAAAGCTGAAACGGATTTGTCATCTTCCCAAACAGCAAAATCACCAGCAGCGCACCCGCTCCGTAAATCGGGCAATAGGGGCCGTTCAGAAAGCCACGGTTGACAAATTTCCGCTGACTTATTGAACAGAGCGTCGTTTCATAGACCCAACCGAGCAAGCTATATAGGAAAAACCACAGGAAATAGGATGCAATCATAACGAATCACCTTCTACCGTAAAGCGGCATAGAGGAAGGCGTAATTGCCTTTTCACCTCCGGTTTGCCTTTTTCAGTTCCTTTTGGGCGGCTTTGATCTCCCGTTGCAGTTCGTCAAGCTCCTGTTCCAGCGCGTCGGCAATATAGTCCCCGGTAATCACAGTGGCACGAATCATACAGGCGGCGTTTACAATGGCGTCCTCCACCTCTTTTCCGAGACCGAGAAGCTCCAAGGAGCCTGTGCCGTTTTCATCGTACAGCACCACGTCCGGGATTCCGTTTTGATCCGTATCTCCGAAGTACAGATTGAATTCTCCGTCGCCGGTGAGATCCACCGCCAGCGTGTCGATATCGCCATCGCCGGTGGTATCCAGCAGCGCCAGATCCGCCTCCTTATCTCCGTCAATATCGATCAGGATTTCGTCCTTCCCGCTGCGAAGCAGCGTCTTGTGCCAGTCGCGGTCGAATTTCATTTTGTTTTTCAGTTTTCTGAGGGTTCCCATAGGTCATTGCTCCTTTTCTTTTATTTTGATTTTGTTTTTTGGGTTCCAACATAGAATCCTTATTATCTCTCTATGGTTTGCTACGCTAATTTTTCATGAAAATCTAAGCTGAAACTATGCTCAGTCATTAAGTATTTTCATAAACTCTTCTCCCGTAATCGTTTCATGCTCATACAGGTATTTTGCCAGTTCATCCAGCTTCCCGCGGTTTTCCATCAGGATCCCCGCCGCTTTTTCATGCTGCTTTTTCACCAGCTCTACGACCTGTCGGTCAATCTGCGCCTGCGTTTCGGCGGCACAGGCAAGCGTGGTATCCCCGCCGAGATATTGTCCGGTCATGTTTTCCATCGCCACCATATCAAAGTCTTTGCTCATGCCGAACCGCGTGATCATGGCGCGGGCCAGCTTGGTGGCCTGCTCGATGTCGTTGGACGCGCCTGTGGTCGGATCGCTGAAAACAAGTTCCTCCGCCGCCCTGCCGCCGGTGAGAGTGGCGATCTTGTTTTCAATTTCCTCCTTGCTCATCAGATAATGGTTGCCCTCATCCACCTGCATGGTATAGCCAAGAGCGCCGGAGGTGCGGGGGATGATCGTGATTTTCTGAACAGGCGCGGAATTGTTCTGCTTGGCGGCTACCACCGCGTGACCGATCTCATGATAGGAGACGATCATTTTCTCCTTATCGGTCAGAATAGCATTCTTCTTCTGATAGCCGGCGATTACGACCTCAATGCTTTCTTCCAAATCGCTTTGGGTCGCTGCCTTTCTGCCTGCCCGGACAGCGCGCAGAGCGGCCTCGTTTACGATATTGGCAAGCTCTGCGCCGGAAGCTCCGGAGGCCATGCGCGCCACCTTCAAGAAATCAACGTCAGGGGCGATTTTTACTTTTTTGGCATGAACCTTCAAAATAGCTTCCCGGCCTTTCAGGTCAGGCAACTCCACCGGAACACGGCGGTCGAAACGACCGGGTCTTGTCAAAGCCGGATCCAGCGCTTCCGGGCGGTTGGTAGCCGCCAAAATCATGACGCCGCTGTTATCCTCAAATCCGTCCATTTCTGTAAGCAGCTGGTTCAGTGTCTGCTCCCGTTCATCGTTGCCGCCCAGATTTCCGCTGCTGCGCTTCTGTCCGATGGCGTCGATTTCATCAATAAAAACAATACAGGGAGCTTTTTCCTTGGCCTGTTTGAACAGATCCCGGACTTTAGAAGCGCCCATGCCGACGAACATTTCCACAAACTCGGAACCGGACATGGAGAAAAACGGGACGTTAGCCTCGCCCGCAACCGCCTTTGCCAGCATTGTTTTGCCGGTACCGGGAGGGCCGACCAACAGGATTCCCTTCGGCATGGACGCGCCAATTTCTTTGTATTTATTCGGATTATGCAGATAGTCCACAATCTCTCGCAGACTTTCCTCAGCCTCATCTACGCCTGCCACATCGGAGAATTTGATACCATCCGAGGATTTCACATAAACCTTGGCGTTGCTTTTTCCCATGTTGAACATAAGGGAGTTTGGTCCTCCGGCCCTGTTCATCATTTTCTTGGAAATGAATTGTCCGATGATAAAGAAAATCACAATCGGAAGAATCCAAGACAAAAGAAAGCTGAGCAGAGGTGAGGTTTGTTCAACGATTTCGCCCGAAAACTCTGCCCCTGCCTCATGGAGCCGGTTGACAAGATCCAAATCTGCAATGAGTCCTGTCTTATAGACAGCGGTTTCTTCTTTGTCTGTAAATAGGATCTGATTGCTTTGAATTTCAACCCGACCGATATTCTTTTCTTCTGTCATGGTCATAAATGTGCCGTAATCGACCTCTTGAATCTGACGCTATGCGATCCAAGGCATGGCGATCAGGTTAAAAAGAATCAGCACAAGCATAACGATGCCGTAATAATACAACAATGGTTTCTTGGGGCGCTTAACTTCTTTCATAAAGATTCTCCTTCCGGTTTGGATTCGTTCCATTTCAGGACAATGATAGAAGAGAAATCTCAGCTGAAACGAAACAGTCATTGTGCTTTTGGTTATTCCACTTCGCTTGATTCCTTTTTTGCTACTGTCTCCCGATAGAACACATCCAAAATGCCTTTATAATTTTCCTTCCAGGGTTTGTTGCGTCCGCAGTAGTGGATGATCACCGCGTTTTTGCGCACCCAGTCGAGTGTCATGTCCTTTTCAAAGGGGGCGTGCAGTTGATAGAGCCGCTCGGTCATGTTGTAACGAAAAGCGTCGAGGGTGAGAATTTTGCTGCCATAAAGTCCGCTGATAATATCCTGATCCGGCAGTACCAACAGACTTTTATGCTTTTCTATAAAACAGAAGACATCCTCCAAATTCTGCTCTTTCCGTAAAAGCTCCAGATTCATCAGCATCACGCCTGAATTGATGTAGGGGCTGTCGTCATCCATATCCAATCGCATAGAATTCACCTTATGAAAGAAAGCTCGAATATGTGTTGTGGCGGCGAAATAATACCCCTCCATCGGTGTGCAGTAAAGTGGAAGAATGGAGCCGTTTACAATCAAATCCGGATCGAGATATAAGACGCGATCCAGCGTAGCAGGCAGATAACGGGCGGCAAAAATACGGTAGTAAATCTCTTTCGGATATCGTGCCGTGGTGGGCGCCTGCTCCAAATCCAGGTCGCGCACCTGAATGGGAAACAACCGGCCGTGACCGGACAGGAGCTTCTCGGTCGGCAGCAGGGCGTTTTCGGGAATGGAGGAATGAAGCAGATAAACATTCAGCGCACAGTCCGGATTGCTGCGAATCAGCGAGAAAAGCATCACACCAAGCTGTGTGAGGTAGTTTTCATCCAGCGTAACGAGAAGATTGACCGATTCCGAATTCATGGCGTATTCCTTCTTTCTGACTGTTTCTTCTTCCATAACAGATAAAGCGCAAAGGAAAAAACAGTAATGGCAATTTCTCCGCCTGCCGCAATCCAAAATGCCGGGGAGGATATGTCGTGGGCGCTCATCCCGATCACGGTAAAAGCAAGAATGGACGGGAGCATCCCCAACACGGTTCCGAGAAAATAGCTGCTTGCACGAAAGTTACTGGCTCCTAAATACATTCCCACCAAATCGCCGGGCAGAAGCCCGATCATCCGCACGGCAAAGGAAACGAAAAATTCATTTTGACTTTCAATGCTTTGTAACTGCCTTAAACGCCCGTTTTTCTGAATAAGTTTATCCAGCAGTTTTGTTCCGGTTCGCTTTCCAATGAAAAAGGGGACGCCGGTCATGAGAATCGTGCCTGCGGTGTTTACAAGAAGCGCTGTCGGCAAGGGAAAAAGAATCCCGCTGGCAGCGTAAAGGATTCCACCGTAGACGGTGATCAAAACACCTTTGAGGGCGAAAAGCAGAAGCATAACGACGATGGCGGCTGCGATGTTCCCGGGCACAAAATTTGTGATGCTTTCTACGGAAATTTCTTTCCGATATTTCCACCAAAAAAGGAGGATTCCGCCCCAAAACAGCACCATTACCGCGATTTTAACGGCCGTGAAAATTCGAGCTTTTGCGTTCGCTTTTGTATTCTGCATGGCGGAACCTTCTTCCTCTTTATTCGCCTTCTTTGATGTCTGCAAAGGAGACATTGTCGTACTCTTTCCAAAAATCAAGTGTGGCGGCTTCGTAATTTGCTCTATCGACATAATAACTCATGCCGTGATCGGCACCCGGAACCACCAACAGCTTTTTCGGTCCGGCGCAGGCTTTATAGTTTTCAAAGGTCATTTCGACCGGAACGAATGTATCATCCGTTCCATGAACGAACAGAACGGGAACTTTTGTCTTTTTCAGCGCTTCTACCGTAGAATAGTCAGATGCGGTGAAATGAATCTTTTGCTCACAAATTTCATTTGCCAATCTGCGGTAGACTCCAAACGGTATATGCAGATTATCACTTGATACATGTTGCCAGATAGCATCGGGCGAAGTGAATCCGCAATCAGCGCCGATACCGTGGACATTTTCCGGAAGATCGAGACCCGCCGCCATCAAAACCGTCGTGGCGCCCATAGACACCCCGCACAGATAGATGGGCAGCGCTGTGCCAAGACGATCATTGATCCAGTGAATCCAGTCAAGGCAGTCAAATCGTTCGGTCAGACCGAAGCCCATGTAATCACCGCCACTGGCGCCCTGTCCGCGCTGTTCCGCATATAAGACGCTGCATCCGTTGCTCCGCCAGAAGTCAGCAATCATTCCAAAATCCCTATACCAAGTGGAACGCCAGCCGTGCATGGCAATCATGATTCTCTTTGGATTGTCGCAGGGAATCCAGTGTCCCACCAAAAGCGTGCCGTCCTGCGCCCGGATGGTTACGGTTTCGTTTTCCTGCTGCGAGAGCCGAATCGCCGCTTTTTCCATGGTATCCAAAAAATCCCGACTCGGAATCATGCCGGCAATCAGTTTATCCACACCCTTCGGCGCTTTAGGCGGCTCTCGATCCATGGCGATTTTCATCAGATACTTTGAGGTGCAATAGGCCGTCAGGGATGCAGCGGTTATGACCGTTGCGGCACCGCCGACCGCTTTGACAGCTTTTTTCCATGTGATATTCATCGTTTATCACCGTCCTTGTTTCGGATTGTCTGCTGCACTTTTTTGAATGGGAACAGCTGCTTTATTTGCATCCGTCACAATCAGAAAACAACATTATCGATTTCCGTACCTTTTTCTGATATTGATGCTCATTTGATCTGCAATGTCGGTCGCTTCCCAAGGCATTTGGCTCGCATTGCTCCCAAAATGGCCGTAGCAGGATATCTGTGAATAGATTGGCTTGTTTAGCCCGAATTTTTGAATAATCGCGGCGGGGCGCAAGTCTGTCATCTTCTTGATTTCCTGTGCAATGTCTTCTTCCGAAACATTTCCGGTTCCAAATGTGTCGATCCGCACAGATACCGGTTCGGCCAAGCCAATAGAATAGGCAAGCTGAACTTCACATTGATTCGCAAGCCCGGCAGCTACTATGTTCTTTGCCATATAGCGCGCCATGTAAGCGCCGCTGCGGTCTACCTTTGTGGCATCCTTCCCGGAAAAAGAGCCGCCTCCATGTCGGGAATATCCGCCGTAAGTATCTGCAATCAACTTTCGGCCGGTCAAGCCGGAATCGCCAGCAGGGCCGCCAATGACAAACCTGCCTGTAGGATTGATATAGAATTGCGATTTGTCATCGATCAGATCTTTCGGAAGGATAGGGAGAATCACATGTCGGCTTAAATCGCTACGCACCGTTTCCATCGACAGCCCGTCCCGATGCTGTGCGGACAGAATCACAGTGTCAATCCGCTTCGGTTTACCGTCCTCATACTCCACGGTAACCTGCGTTTTGCCATCGGGGAACAAGTATGGCAGTTCTTCCGTGCGACGAACCTGCTCCAACCGTTTCGCGAGGGAATGTGCCAGTTCAATCGGCAACGGCATAAGACTTTCCGTTTCTCGACAGGCGTAACCAAACATGATTCCCTGATCTCCGGCTCCTGCGTTCAGAGCTTCTTCCTCGTTGTTTCGACTGATGCCCATAGCAATATCCGGCGACTGTGCATGGAGATCTACAGTAATGCGGCAGCCATTTGCATCAAAGCCCAATCCCGGCGCTGTGTAACCGATTTGCGCGATAACATCTCGTGCGACGGCCTCATAATCTACTTGCGCTTTTGTTGTTACTTCACCAAAAATATGAACTTGATCTGTGGCGCAGGTCACCTCAATGGCGGAGCGGGAAGAGGAATCCTGCTTTAACAGTTCATCCAGTATCCGATCGGCAATTTGATCGCATACCTTATCCGGATGTCCGCATGTAACGGATTCGGAAGTAAAAAAAGTATTCATAACGATTTCCTTCTTTCTGCAATACGAAAAAGCTCGTTGGATCTTCGGCAAAATACTTTCTGCCGAAGAGAATGACTATTCCTCCATTGTTTAGTCAATATAAAATTTTTTCGTTATATCTGATGTCGAATTTCAGCCCGTTCACGGTCAGCGATTCGAGCAAGCTCCGGATTCTTTTCCACCTCTGTCTGCCAAAGTTCATCCGCTTTCTTTTTCCAACATTCAGCGTATTCGCAGGTTTTGGAGCAAAGGTGTTCCACGCTTTCAGGAGACATGGGGTCTGTGGAGTGCGCTCCGGTTTCCTTTACCATCTTTTGAATCATTTCGGGGTTTTCGAGCATCGGGCAGGGACGAAGCATATTGTCATTAAACGGCATATTGTCATGATAAGCCATAAAAATTGGGCTTTGCAGAGCATCTAACAGGCTACATTCTCGAATGTTGGCATTTGAATAATGGATGAATACGCAGGGATCAACATCGCCGTTGGCGTTGATATGCAAATAGCGTCTGCCCCCTGCAATGCAACCACCCACAAATTCAGCATCGTTTTGGAAGTCCATCGCAAACAGGGGCTTTTCTGCACGAAGTTGGCGAATACGACGATATACATATTCGCGTTGTTCGGGGTTCGGCAGCAGTTCGGGTGCCGCATCGTTTCCTACGGGCATATAGTGAAAATACCAAATGAAATATGCGCCCATATCTATCAGGCTCTGGATATATTCATCCGAGGTGATAGACTTGTAGTTCACACTGGTATAGCAAGAGGAAATGCCATAAATCAATTTGCGATCACGGAGAAGCTGCATAGCTTTTTGTGCCTTTTTATAAACACCGTTGCCTCTACGAGAATCTGTATCTGCTTCATTTCCTTCAAGGGAAATGGCGGGGATGAAATTTTTTACACGAAGCATTTCATCTGCAAATTTTTCATCAATCAGCGTTCCGTTCGTGAAAGAAAGGAAAATACAGTCATCATGTTTTTCGCATAGGCGAATCAGATCCTTCTTGCGAACCAACGGTTCTCCGCCTGTGTAAATATAAAAATAAACGCCCAGTTCCTTGCCCTGTTCTATGATGCTGTCAATCTCATCATATGAAAGGTTTAGACGATTCCCATATTCTGCTGCCCAACAACCGGTGCAATGGAGATTACAAGCGCTGGTGGGGTCTAAAAGAATGGTCCAGGGGATATTGCAGCCGTACTTTTCACGATTTTCTTCCTGCTTGGGCCAACCAATCAAATTTTCGTTAATAAAGAAATTGACGACAGCCGTTGTCAGGACTTCCTGATCAACATTTTGCATCATATGACGGATAAATCCATAGTAAGGATCGCTTGGATCTTCAATTGCATGACGGATGAGCTTACGCTGCGTCACATAGTTATCTCCGCTGAATTTATCTGCCCAATCCATCAGGGTTCGCAGATTTTTTTCGGGGTCTTTATACAAATACTTCACGGATTGTTCAATACCCAATTTTTTGATTGTCGCTGAAATCTTCATTTTGTTTTCCCCTATCTTAGTGTTATTCAGCTCATTTAATATGAGCTGTAACTACATTATAAATGCTTGAAAAACAGAAGAACACTGTCAAAAAAGACGGATTCTCCGATTTCGGAGAATCCGTCGAAATTGCTCGATTTTGAGGAAAATCGAGAATGTGTGCAAAAGTTTTATTGCACCAACAGATTTATCCGATGGAATCTGTGCGATAAATGAATTTTACCTGACCGTCCATATCCTCGCTTGCGCCTGCAAAATTCTTATAGTGCAGGGACACATCTCTTGTCGCACGAAATCTTGTCAAAAGCCCGTCGAGATCGCCGTCCACCGCATCCACCAGCTTTTGAATTCCTTTTTCGTTAAATTCTTTCAATCCATCGGAAAGCTGCATGGCGCCGTCACGAAGCTGGGTGATTCCGTCCACCAAGGCCGGCGTTCCGTTTTTCAGTGTAAGAATCCCATCGTAAAGCTGCGAAGCTCCGGCAGCAAGCTCGGAAGTGCCGGCCTTCAAGTCATCCGTTCCGGCTTTCAGCGTCCCCGCTCCCGCAGCGGCATCTGCTACGCCAGCCGTATAGCTTTGCAGGCCGAGATAAAAGGCATTATAACTGTCAAGGGAGGATTTGAGTGCAATGACCGATTTTGCGCCCTCCGCAGCGGCGGCAAGCTGTGCCTGCACTGTGTCAGAAGCCATTTGTTCCGAGATAATCTTCTGAATCTGCAGCTCTGTCTGCTGTGCGATCGTCTGCTTTATGGCGTCGCTTTGCATTTGTTCGCTCACATTTGCGGCAATGGTATCCTGAATCGGCCCAGTTGCCATTTGCCCATCTACCCCCGCCTGAATCTGCTGGAGTATCTGCTCGGACTGCATTTGCTGTTCTATCGCAGCCTCGATTTTTCCCTGTGTTTCCGCATCTACCTGACCGGCAGCAACAGCGGCATCATAAGACGCTTTATCCATATGTAAAACAGACTGAATGACCTGCTCTGCTACAGTATTCCGAACGACTTCGGTCACCTGCAATGTCACTTCCTCTTTGACAGCTGCTGTGACCTGTGCGGTGACTTCCTCCTGAACGGCTGCCGTGACCTGCTGTGTAATCACGTCTCTCTGTGCTTCCACGGCTGCTGTTACTTGGTTCAGTGCCTGCTCATATACGGCGTTTTCGTCCAGCGACGCAATAACCCCGTTCAAAACTTCTGCATAATTTCCGGTTGTCAGGGTCGGGACGTCCAGTCCTGCAGCTGCAAGCTGGGTGTTCGCCGTGGAGAGCAGCGTATCAAACACCTGCTTGGCCCCGCCGTTTAAGGTGTCGTTGTTTGACGCAAGGGTATTCAGTCCTTCGCTTAACTGCGTAGCTCCGCTTTGAAGTTCGGCTGCTCCTGCATCCAGACTGCCAGCCCCGTTTTTGAGGCTCTCCGCTCCGGCAGCAAGCTGATCGATTCCCTCCACCAGTTCATCCGATTTCGCAAGCAATGTAGTAAGCCCATCATAAAGCTGCGAAGAACCATCCAAAAGCTGATCCATGGCGCTTGTCAGTTCCTCCATGGAGGCGCTAAGTTCTGAGATGGAATCAAAGCCATCCGCATCCAGTTCGCTGAAAAGCTCATTTGTAGCAAGCGTCACCGTCATATCGAGCCGGAAGCTACTTACATCAGCGGTGATCTCCACATAATCTGGAATTTCCAATTTGTCTTTGGAAATCGCAAGATTTTCCTGCAGACCGGGGAATGCAATCCCGATTACAGCGGTGCGGCTTCCGTCATTGATCAGTTTCCCGTTGGTCACTTCTACATTCGTAAACACATCGTCAGGGAGCAATGCGCCGGTCAGCATGGCAAACGGGACATATATCTTCTCTTGCTTGCCATCGATCTCTACGGTTTCGTACTGCTTATTTTGATAGTCAAAGCGGATGGTCACCCGGCCGCTTTTTCCGACCAAATCGTCTGCCGAGATGGGCTTTCCATCCAGCTTGTAGGAAACGGAAAGGTCAACCGGAAGTTCTTTTTCGATGTTTCCCTGATAGTAAATGTCATTGCCCTGGGCGTCCCATACACGCATATTGTCGCCGTTCATGGTGTATGTTTCATCACCCTTGACATTTTCCACATTCGTCAGTTCGGATTTATCGTTCACCGCAGCATTGCCGAGGGAGTTCTTGATCCAATCGCTGACAATGATTTTCTGAACGGAGCCGTCCGCTCCGGCAAGAACATACACGGTTTCATCCTTGGAGATGCCGGTATTGTCTGAAATGTTTGCGGCTTTTGGCGCTTCCTGCTTTTCTTCCCCTTTATTGCCGGTAAAACTTAAGGCAAAAGCAGTTGTGGCAATTCCTCCTACTGCGAGAAGGGCGCAAAGGCAAAGCGCAATGATTTTCGTCGAAGACTTTTTCATTTCAAAAGTACCTCCTGTTCGGTTTTTCTTTTCTGTTTCATCCCCAGCGTGGTTACGCAAATGACCTTATCCAGCAGAAGCAGAAGCGCCGGAAGGATCAAAATAACACAGAGCATACTGATGACAGCGCCACGGGCAAGCAGCATACAAATCGAGCTGATCATATCGATTTTTGAGTAGAGCGCTACGCCGAAGGTGGCGGCAAACAATCCGAAGCCCGAAACCAGGATGGACGGGATGGATGTAGTCAGCGCAATTCTCACGGCCTCCTTTTTGTCCTGACCGCGGATTCGCTCGGATTTGTACCGTGTCGTCATCAAAATGGCGTAGTCCACAGTCGCGCCAAGTTGGATGGTGCTGATGCAGATGGGCGCGATAAACGGCAGGCTTTGCCCTAAGTAATGGGGCAGACCGAGGTTAATAAAAATCGCCAGTTCAATGACCGAAATTAGAATAAACGGTAAAGAAGCACTGCGTTCCACTAAGGCAATGATGAGAAAGATCGCAACGATCGAAATTGCATTGACGACCTCAAAATCGCGGGAAGTCACGTCGATCATATCCTTCATGCAGGGCGCTTCTCCGATGAGCATTCCTGTCGGATCGTATTTTTTCAGGATGGTATTCAGGGATTCGATCTGTGCGCCGACTTCATCGCTCGCTACGGGATATTCTGAGTTTAAGAGCAGCAGTTCCCATTTGTCGCTCTTCAAAAGCCCGGTGATCGATTCCGGCAGGACTTCCTCCGGCACACGAGGGCCGATCACCGATTCCAGTCCCAGCACATATTTTACGCCGTCCACTTGTTCCATTTCCTTCATCATGTCCCGAACGGATTTGGGTGAAAGATTTTTGTCAACAAGGAGCATATGCGTCGAGGCAATGTCAAAATCCTCCGACAGCTTGCTGTTTGCGATCACATATTCCATGTCATCCGGCAGGGACTTTGCCAGATTGTAGTATGTCTCGTTGTTGGTTTGGTTGTATCCGTAAAGGGCAGGCGGGATCAACAGTACAAACAGGCAGAGAAAAACCGGGAAAGCCTTCACCGTACCCTTGGCAAAGCGGCGCATATTTGGGATCAGCGACCTGTGTTTTGCCTTTTGCAGTGGCTTATCCAGTACGAGAATCAAGGCCGGCAGCACAGTCACACAACCAATCACGCCTAAAATAACGCCTTTCGCCATCACAATGCCGAGGTCGCGGCCGAGGGTAAAGGACATGAAGCAAAGGGCGATAAACCCGGCAACAGTCGTGGCGGAGCTGCCGACGATGGAGGTCAGCGTTTCCCGAATGGCGTTCGCCATAGCTTCTTTGCGGTCATCGTGTTTCGTCAGCTGCTCGTTGTAGCTGTGCCAGAGGAAGATGGAATAATCCATCGTCACGGCCAGCTGTAAAACGGCGGAAAGCGCCTTTGTGATATAGGAAATCTCCCCAAGGAAATAATTGCTCCCCAAATTGATGAGGATCATCATGCCGATGCTCAAAAGAAAGACAAACGGCGTCAGCCAGTTGTCCAGCAGAAGGAGCATCACAACCAACGCCAGTGCCACGGCGATTCCCACATAGATGGGTTCCTCCCGTTCGCACAGATCCTTGAGGTCTACCACCATGGCCGTAAGTCCCGACAGGAAACACTGCTTTCCGGCGATCCCGCGAATCTGACGTACCGCATCCATGGTGACGTCGGCAGAGGTAGAGCTGTCGAAGAACACGGCCATCATGGTGGCGTTTTCCGTGTTGAATTCGTGATAGAGCTTGTCGGGCAGCAGTTCCATCGGGACGGAAATATCCGCGATGGAATCATACCATAGGACGGTATCCACATGATCGACCTGCTTGATCTGCTCTTTCAGCGCCGCCACATCCTTATTCGGCATATCCTCGAAGTAATAGTAAAAAGTGTTGCGATTGATGCCGCAGTCCGCCACAATATCCTTCACCGTGATTTTGGATAGAGGCCGTTCCATCAGTAATTTCAGAAAGGACTCTTGAATTGCTTTTTTCGTAAAGTTAGCCATTTTGTATCTCCTGCCATTTCTTCTGCTACATCCTTAAATGTCTCAAGAATTTTAACTTTCTCCTAAAGAAATTTTCCTCTGGACAAATTCCAGAACATCGTCAAAAATCGGCTTGATTTCGTCAACCTCTGTGTCGATATCACTTTTCATATCACTCCATATGAACTTTAGAATATAACCGGTCATAGCGTAGCAGTAGAAAGCGGAAATCTTCTTAATCTCTTTGTCCGAAATTGTTGCCTCTGTAGAGTGGTTCTTAATATATTCATAAAACATATCCTCTACTGTTGTGAAAACAAATCGTTCCATCCACTCACGGGACACGGAATTGAAAATATGCCGAGTCGTTTTTGATTTATTTTGAATGTTATGGAGTAAAAATTTTAATCGATCCCAACCATCAATACTTGCAACATCTTTTTGATAGGACTCAAACCGTTGTAACGCCCACGATTCAAGCAAATCAAATATATCCTTGAAATGGTAATAAAACGTATTGGAACTGATCTCACATCTTGAGACCAGTGCAGATACGGTGATTTTACCAAAAGGGAACTCCTCCAGCATTTCTTCAAAAGTTTGCATGATAATTTTTTCCGTATAATTTGCCATAACATTATCTTCCTTTTTCAAATAGAGATTCTTCGTTCTGTGCCGCATTTTCCTGAATGATACACTTTGCCTTTTCAAGAAGTTCAATCAGCATAGTAATCATTGTGCACTCGCTGTCAAAAGAATAATAGGTGTATTTTCCTTTTTTTCGACATAGTATAATTCCCGCATCCCGGAGAATCTGCATATGATGTGAAACGGCAGGGCGGGTAAGGCTCGTCTTTTCCGCCAGATCCACAACCCGCACCCAAGTTCGATTTTCCGTCAGCATGAGAAAGAGAAGTTTTTGGCGGACTTCATCTCCAAGTGAGGTCAACAGTTTCTGATAGGTATGAAATTCTCGTTCAAGTTCTAAAACCATAGCTGATTGATTCATAGTATCCCTCCTGGCAGAAACATGATTATCTGTTTAATCATATTATACTACTTTTTTCGGCAAAAATCAAGAGTTGTACTGCAACGGAGGATTTTTCTGCAACCGAAAGCGTCTCTTTCTATCTATTTACCCTATCATCTTTCTTTTCTGCCGTAATCATTTTTCGGGTGGGAGGTTCACTTCACCCGGCATCATGAAAGGTGCCACCTGTCAGCCAAAGGGCGCAGTTTTCCCTTGGCGGAGGTGACACTTTTTTGCCTATTCTTTGCGTAGCTTGTAAAGCAGACTGCTCTTGCCGCCTTTGGTTCGGTATCGCTGCTCGGTTTCAATGAGTCCTGCATTACGCAGGTCGTGGAGCGCACGTCGGATGGTAGACTGCGACAGCTTCAGTTCGGCGGCGATGGTAGGGATCGCAGGCCAGCATTCTCCATCCTTGTTGGCTCGGTCAGAGAGATAAATATAAACGGATACCGCCCGGTGCGGCAGCTCGGAGCGGTACAAAAAATCAAGCCTGCGCATCGGATGGCGCCTCCTGTTCCTGTGCGACTTCCGGCATCGGATTCCTGCGGTTTCTCGGCGCGGTCTGCACAGCGGCGCCGCCGTTTCGCCGTCTGTCCCTGTTCTGCGGCTTCGCCGGATTCGGCTCATTTTTCTCTGTCATCTGCTGCTCTTGATTCCCCAACATTCCTCCGTCATCGTCTGCTGGAACCGGCGGTTCCAGCAGATCGGGACGGTATTTCTTCACGATGCCGTCCAGAATATCCTTCTTTTCCGCGTATTCCACCTTGCGGTTGCCCTGATCGGGAATTTCATACGGATGCTTCTCGTCGAAGGAAATGCCCCATTTGAAGAACAGCTTCAGCTTTACCTTCATGGGATAGAAGCCGGTTTTCATCACCACAAATTGTCCTTTGGGCATGGATTTGAGTTCGTCTGCCGTCATGAGCGGGCGCTCGATCATCTGCAGGGATTCGGAGGGATCGTTCTTGCTCCTGCTGACAGAACCGGACATGACAGTCCGGCTGCCGAGGGCTTTGGACAGCGTTTCCGCAGAGCTTGACTGCGGAGCGAAGCCGCCGAAGATGGTGAGCTGCGTGTTGTCTACAATGATTTCCGCGCCTTCCTTGCCGTAATTCTTTTCAAGCTGTGAAAAGGACTGAATGATGGGTACGATCTGCAGGCGGCGGGAACGGGAGGCGGAAAACATCATCTCGGCGGATTCGATCTTCGGCAATAGCGATAGGTAATCCTTTGATGTTATCTCCGGATTTTCCCCCGCTTCACACCGGACATGAGCGTTTCCGCTCATCCGGCGTTCCATCGTTCTATATAAGTTCAATAAACATATCTCCTTTTCAACAACCAGTAAGTCGTTACTCAGATTGGGTTAAGGTTTAGGCGTTTTCTCAGCCTGTTCAGCTTGTCCTTTTGCTTAAAATCGAGCGACATCTTTTCTGCATAGAATTTAATGGTCTCTTCCCTCGTTGCATGGAGCAGGATATGAATGTCTTTGCATACCAATATAAGGTTTGTATATCGGTCATCGCCACCGTCCGATTTGCGAGTTTTATGGTGACAATGCATATCCCCGATAGTAAGCGGCCTACCTGATATTGCACATTTTCCTTGTTGTGCACAGTACAATGCCAGCCGATTATCGTTAAATTCGACACTTTCTCCCTGTACCGGATTTTCCATAAGGTAATGCAGTATTTTCATGTTTACTTTTTCAAGTGTTTTATGAATTTCTGCACGTCCTTCCGGTGTGTATACGCACCAATTCCTTGCTCTATGCTTTGGGGCTGTTGTTTGGACATAGGCGATAGGAAGCACAAACAATCCACGGATATACCGTAGCTGACTGCTTTTTCCATATCTTTGCTGAACGTATGACGGTAAGGAGTTACCGCTTTTCTTTAACCTTTGGCCCAACCTGCATTTCATAGTTCTTTTGACCGAAAAGCCTATTTTCGCAAAATCTTGATTTACATGCGTTGCTATGCGATAGTAGTTGTGAACTCCAAGCACATACGAATTGTAATCCATAATGAATTTGTGTTCTTCGTTCACATTAGCAGGAAACTTTATTTTTTCAACCATTTCAGCCGCACGCCTCTTGATTTTCTCTTTGCGCTTGTCCGAAACATGGGAGACAACCGTATATTTGACTTTTCCGTTTCTCTTACCTTTTGGCTTGACCTTCATTTTGAAGCCGAGAAATTCTGAATACTGCTTTTTCAAATTGACTATTTTGGATTTTTCGGGGCTTATATCCAGCCCCAATCGCTCTTTCAGCCACTTCCGTGTTGCAACAAACAGTTTCTCTGCGTCCTGCCTGTTCCGGCAAAATATTCGGAAATCGTCCGCATACCGCAAACCATAACACTCTTTCAGATTGGTCTGCTCTCTCAAAACATGGTACATATACCCTTTGTCGATTACACCGTTGTCTGACCTGACATGTCCATAATTCCTACGCATAGGCATGTTTTCCCATTGACTTGAAATCCACCAGTCCAACTCGTTTAGTACGATATTTGACAATAAAGGTGAAATGATACCGCCCTGCGGCGTGCCTTTTTCGGGAAAACCAATGCCAGCAACTTCGGCTTTCAGCATAGCAGAGATTATGGATATTACTTGTTTATCCTGAATGCCGATTGTCCACATTTGCCGGAGCAGCTTGCCATGATTCACATTGTCGAAAAAGCCCTTGATGTCAAGGTCAACAACAAAGTGTAAATTCTGACGCTGCGCCAGAGTATAGGCAACTGCTACGGCATTCTCCTGACTTCTGTTCGGGCGAAAGCCAAAACTTCTGTCGTGGAATTTAGCTTCACATATCGGCTCCAGAACTTGCAGGAAGCATTGCTGTATCAGTCTGTCCGCTATTGTCGGTATTCCGAGGGGACGGCTTTTGCCGTTGTCCTTTGGGATTTCCACTCTCCGGACAGGCTGCGGCACATACCATTTCAGACGTTTACGGACATATCGAATAAAGTCAGGCTCTTTCCATGTTTCAAGATTTTTGATTGTCTTTTTGTCTGTTCCTGCTGTCTTGCTCCCGCTGTTCTTTTTCAGATTGCGATAAGCAAGACGGATATTCTGCTCCGACAGTATGATTGGCATTAGTTTTGTGAAGCTTTTGCCATTTCTGCTGTCTGAGTACAGTTTATCAAAGGTTTCTTGCAGATTGTAATATTCTGCGTTTCTGAGCTTTTGCCTTTTCGGTTTTGGGGTTGTTGTCATAGTCGGCGTACACCTCCTTGCGGAAGTTCAGCCTTTCTTAGTCATACTCGAACCTATGAAATTAGTAGATATTTACTTTGCTTATATAAAACGACTAATGCCTATCCCTCCACGGTTTGTTGTCACCGCTTCATAGGTACTGTGGCATCGCTCTCAGCCGGATTAAGTCAGGTTATATCGTTGATTTTCCCTGACAACACCTCATAGCGGTGCAATCCGCTCCATGTTCCGGCCTTTCCATGTTCCGATATTCCTATCTTTACATATACCCTTAGGCTGCCCTTTGACCCTGTATGCTGGATATCGCCTGTAACGATATAAGGATTTTCATAGAACACAATTTTACTCATCCTCACATACACCGCACCTATGCGGCAACGGCATTTCTGCCGCCCATTCGTATAGAGCCTTTCATTCGGGGTTTCGTCAGTCATATAGACATTCTCACCATAGGTACTTTATAGACCTCCGGCATATCATCTGCACAGCTTGCCTCCAAGCCGCTTTCCACAGCAGCTAATGCTCTGTTTGGGCAGACTTCTGCCGACTTCACGAGCTCTCAGACGGGGAACCGATTGCACGGCTCCGCCTGTCGTAGTTTTAAGGTAGGCGTTTCAAGGCGTTACCCTATCATTCCACCTATCGGAATATCAGTTTACAAGGCTTATTTTCACCTCACTTTCATTGCCTTGTACGCAACCTTTTCAGTTGCGAACATGTCGCACGGGTGCCGAATTCGTCGCAGAAGAACACACAGCGGTTTTTCAGCTTACCGCCGTTCTCATCGGCAACCGCGAGAATTTCACGGTATAGCTGTTGGATGATCAGGCTGATCATGAAGAAGGTCGCCGGATTTTCCTCCGGCATAATAATAAACAGCGCCGATTTTTCATTGCAGAATTTCTCCGCGTCGATCTCGGTGTCAAAGCACAATATCTGCTCCAACTCCGAGTCGAGGAAAGCGTTCAGTCGGGACAGCGCCGTACTCATCACGCTCGCCATACTTTGCTCGGCGGTATTCAGGGCTGCTCCGGCAAACCATTTTGCCTTGTGATCGTTCGGCAGAAGCCCCATAAGCTGTTGAAATTGATTTTTGCCTTTCTTTCCCGCAGGCGCCAAAAGCTCCTGAATGATTTTGAACACCGAGACGATGTGCCGCTGTTCCGGCTTGCAGAATTCTGCGACCAACAGAATCGTTGCGGTCAGCAATCCTTCGGCTGCGTCGTAAAAGTAGGCGTTCTGCCCGAAGGAAGCCGCGTCCATCCCGGACAGGATAATAGTTTTAGAGATAATCTTGGCATATTTCTCGCACCGCGCCTTGTAGACCAGCTTATCGGGGTTCGCCTGATACAGATCCATATACTTGTTTACAAGGTGCAGGAGATTGTTGCCGTTGCTTCGCGTCGGATTTCTCAGGTCGATCACGGACACATGGTATCCGTAGTCCTTGGCGATCTGCCCGTAGTTTCTCATGATGTCGCCCTTCGTATCAGTGGAGAGCCAGCTCATGCCGGAGGCGCAGGCATATTCGATACACGGATACAGCCAGTATGCCGTTTTGCCGACGCCGGCCGCGCCGATCATCAGCGCATGGACATCGCCGGTATCCACCATCGCCGTGGTATTCCCGGTACAGCCAACGATAATGCCCTGCGGCAATTCTTCGCCTTCGGCGGTCGTAGGCTTCTCGCCGCGCTTGGCCTGTTCCCGCCACCGCTCCGGGGTAAACGGGATGTGGCGGTAAGTTTTTCGGATCTCGCGCTTGGTCGCCCATCTTGCCGTACCGTGTTGCCCGTCGCCAACCGTCCGGCTCTTGATATTATTCAGACTGTAGATGTGGGCAAGAAGAGTCACGCCGCCGAGAACGGCAAACATGATCGCGCCCACCAATACTATGGTTGTAATGCCTGACATTCTGTTTCACCTTCTTCCTCCGATTCTTCTTCGGTTGGACATATTAAATCCTCGTTCCAGTCCTTATGGATCGGTACGAGGATTTCATGTTGAATACCCTTTGTAAAGAGCTTATCGCTGATTCTTTTTGCTGCTGTCTGTCCCGGCTCGTCGTTGTCAAGGCACAGATACACCTTTTGAATCTTCGGGTTATCTTTCATCATCTGCCACAGTACATGGTCGGACACGCCGCAGGCCGCCGCATAGCTGTGCGTTTTCCAATGCTCCGTATGCAGGGAGATAAAACTCAGCATATCGATGGGCGCCTCAAACAGATAGAGCCTGTCGCTTGTTCCTTTCCAGTGAAAGCTGTACTCCGGCAGACTGCTATCCACATTCCCTTTATAGGTACTTTCCGATCCGCTGCCCCGTTTGTGGGCATGACGAGGAACGCCGCTTGCATCGTAGCCTACGAACACCGCGTTGTGGTAATCGGCAGACTCATAGATCATGCCCCTGTGCGCAAAGGCATAGACCACATCCTTGTTGATACCCCTGTGGTTTATGAGGTAAGCGCAGACACGCCGCATGGTATCGTTCTTCGGCGGCAGTTCAAAGGGTTTGGGCGGTTCCTTCCGTATCGGCGGCGAGACGATCAGCGTCCCTCCGCAGCTGCCCAGCAGATATTCCATCGCTTCGGGATAGGTCTTGTTATAGAATCTTCGTACAAAATCAATGGCGTCGCCGCCCTCCCGATCATATTGGTGAAACCACAGATTTCCGCGGATCGTCACCTTTGCGGAGCCGTCGCGCCATTCGTACTCCTTACCGGATCGCCTGAGCGTTTCGCCCTGACTGCGGAGCAACTCGGCAAGATCGGTTCTGCGCGCCTGCTCCTTTTGTTCGTCTGTAAAATGAATATACCCTGTGGGCATAGTTGTCCTCCTAACCTTGTTTGATTCCCAGCGCCTCGTTCTTATCCCGAATCCTGCGCCGTAATTTCCTGTCGATGTGTGCGCCGTCCTTTCCTCGGCGCTCGTCCTCCAAGCGGTTCTGTATGATTCGGCTGATGTGATGCAGGAGCCGGAAAGCGCCCATCGCCACCGACCAATTCCGATTGTTCTGAAGACTGTGCAGAAGCTGCGCGGCATACGGATTCCCGTGTTCGGCGGAAACGGTTAGCCAGCGGATGGCTTCTGCATCGTCTCGTTCCGTATCTCTGCTGCGCAGATACAGCAGGCCGAGCCGGTATTCGGCATAATCGTTTCCCTGTGCGGCGGCCGCTTTCAGCAGGCGGATCGCTTTTTGCACATCCTTCACCGTATCCTCCGTCAGATAGATTTTGCCGGCGAGATACGCAGCATGGGCATTTCCTTTCTCGGTCGCCCGTTCCAGATAGGCAGTCGCCCTCGGAATGTCCTGCGGTATCACTTCGCCTTTGTATAACAGCTTGCCGAGCAGATACTCGGCAGGCGCAAAGCCGTTGTCGGCGGACAAGGTAAGCAGTCGGATCGCTTCGGGGATATCCTGCCATAAAGCAGTGCCGTCCAGATACGCTTTGCCGAGAGTATAGGCGGCATAGCGGTTACTCTGTTCGGCAGAACGCCGCAGCAGATCCTCCGCACGGAGCAAATCCTGATTTGTTTCTTCGCCTTTCAGCAAGGTCTTGCCAAGCAGATATTCCGCGTATGGATTGTGTTCCGCCGCCGATTCTTCCAACCACCGCAGAGCGTAATCCACATTCTTTGTCACCTCATCGCCGCGCAGAAACATCTTGCCGAGGCGGTATTTTGCAACGCCGCAGCCCATATTCGCCGCATCGATCAGCAGAGCGACCGCCCGATTCGGATCGTAGCTTTCGCTGTCCCGGTCGAGCAGTACCTTTGCTTGTAGGTACAATCTCCACATGACGGAGGTTTTTTCTTGGGGAGCGGCTTCGCGCTCTGCGTCGTGGAGTTCCTCCGACACGGGATCGTCCTCTGTCATTTCCGGCTCATCGGGAAGATCATCCTGTTCCTTTTGCAGAAGAATGTTCATCGCTTCGGCAATCACCATGTTTCGCACAGACTTGAATTCTGTGTTCTGCGAGAGAGGCACACGCTCCGGCAGTTCCTTCGTATAGGTTTGTATTACGGCCTCCCGCTGCTCATACCACAGATCATAGAGCGCGGCGATGCGTTCGTCCCTTGCCAACTCGTCCACGATGGAATCGACGAGGTTTTTGACATCCGCCTTGAGATACCCGTACACCTTTTTTCCGCCGGTCTTGGAGAGCCTGTACGCCAGCTTCACGAGCATCGCTTCCACAGCCGGATCGTCATAGACGCCGGTATTGATTTTTTCGATCATCTCCGACATCAGTTTCCGGCTTTCCGCCTTCAGCGCGTCCCGATGCTCCGTCTGCTTTTCATAAACGCCGAGCAAATCTTGAGAGAAGATATCCTTTGCAAAGGAGGAGCGAAGACGGTTCACGCCCTGTTTCGTGAGATAGCCCTCGTTCGGATCGACGGAATAAGCAATGAGATGCACATGGGGATGATGGCTTTCATCATGGAACGCCGCAAACCATCGGAGGTTTTCCAGTGGGATTTTCAGATTTTCACTTAAGGATGTGGTCTGTGTCCGTAGCATATCCCGCCAGCGGTATCCGTCGTCAAAGCCCAGCCTTTCCGCGTCCTCCCGACGCAGGGAGAGAATTGCCGTCCACACATTTCCCGCATGGAGATTCAATTCCTCCGATACTTTTGAGAGCTGGATGGCCACGCCGTCATCGGTGAACAGACCGTGGGAGCCGAAGCGCTGCGCCCTCGGTCGGGTAGCGATGTAGTCCGCGTATGTTTTTCCTTCCATTGCCTCCTGCGCATTGTCCTCCAGCGCACGGGTGATAAACTCGGAGGCGTCGCCCACCGTCATGGTGCGCAGGTAGTCGTCGTACTCATGCATATCCTCTGTATCGGGAAAGTCACGAAGGATTTGAGCGATCAAATCCTTCTGCTTTTTCGATGCAGGAAGATTCTTTTTGCTGTCGTCGATTTTATCCACGCCCTCGCGGGTGGCAATATATTTGAGATATCCTCCGGCCTTTTTCCCCGGCTTTATGAATTTGAATTTGGTTATGAGCTTCGCCACTATATCACCTACGCTTTCTTCGGAAAAACCGCTTGCGGTTTTCGGGCGACCGCAAGTGATTTTTATTTATCTGATTCATTTTATGCGGTCGCTGTTATCCTTTCTGCCAGTCGACCGCGTCATCGAAGGAGAGAGAGCCGTTCAGCCGTTTGACCTCCTTCACACATTCGCCCCGCAGACGGTTCAGCGTCACTGCGTCGATCTCGTTGGTAGCCGCCACCACATTCTGCAGCACGGCAAGCTCCACGGCAATTTTGAACAGTATCCGACTTGTCCGGTTATCGCTTTCCGCAACGATTGCCTTGAGCGTAGATGTCACCACACCGGGAAGATAGCTGTCTTTCTTTTCCGCCGTCAGATACCCGATATAGAATTTGACCGCCTTCTCGATAAATTCCGAACGGCTCGCGCAGTTATCCTTCCGATAGATTTCTTCCACCTTTTCGAGGGTGTCGGGATACATCCACAGAGCAAATTTTTTCTTGTTTTCAAACATCGTCCATCTCCTTTCGGCGCCGATGCAACGCCTGCTGCAACGCTTTGATTTTCCATTTGGTTTCGGCGGATTCGGTCGGGTGCAACCCCATCCGCAGGCTTTTCGGCAGATTTACAACCCCTGCGGATTTGGCAGTGCGAAAGCGGGAAAAACCGTTATGCGGTCGGCATTGCCGTCCGCTGTGAACCGAGTCGGGGAAGCGTTAGCAACCCCGGCTCTTTCACCTGCTTGATTTTCGACCCTGCGGTATCTGCCGAAACGGGGGCTTTGCGCCGACCTTCACACCTTGCCCAAATCCGCCCCAAACGGCTCGCATCCGGCTTTGCCGTGTGTTTTCCCGTACCTGCCTCCGAAAGCCTCGCAAATCGGCACACGGTGGCTTACAGGCTCATCGTCGGAGGCTTTTCCTTTACGGAGATTTCCTTGCCATCCAGCGTTTCAAAATTGCTTTCGGTATAGGACAGCCCGTTCTCCGAAGCAATGCGGTCGAGAACATCCAGCATATCCTGCTCCTTCAGACTGACCGGATCGGTCGGATTGTCATAGCAGATCCATTCCTCCGAGTCCGGATCGTCCTTCACGAACACATCGTATCCGAGCAGAAGTCTGCCGCCTGCCCGGTAGAGGACAGCGTCGATTCTCAGGCACCCCGCAGTGAGCGTCGCCGCTGTCGTTTCGGGAAAATCGGAGGGATTCGTTTTCTGTATCTGCCGGATTTCTCCGTCATCATACAGCCTTTCAAAAGAGTATCCGTCCCCAAGCTCCGCTTTCAGTTTTTGTATTGTATTCATATTGCTCACTCCATTCTTACAGAGACATTCCGTCCGAAAAATAAAAGGGATCGGACTCACAGTCCTCATCATTCAATTCTTCGCCGTCATCTTCATCCTGCTCATCGAATTCCTCATCGCCATCCTCCGAGCCGTATGTGTCAAACAGCGTCTGCTGATAATTTTGCCTTTGCGAAGTCTCGGAAAAAAATCGGCGGGCGCTGTCGGCTACCGCCTGATCGAGAATATCCGTATCCAGTCCGCAGTCGTGGTATCCTTCCTGTACCGTCTGATAATAATACGGCGACGGCATACCGAAATGCATTTTCAGATTCATGACATATACCATCGCAGACACTTCCATGCCGTCAAGCTGTACGGGAACATTCTGTTTGAAATAGTGGGAGGGATATCCTTCGTAGCGGTCGAGAGAGATTTCGTCTTTCGGTTGGATTTCCCATACCGCTACCGGAACAGACGAGCCTTCCTTCGGGGCGATGGTTGCGAACGCTCCGTTCGGCTGCCCCTTAAACTGCAGCTCGTAATCCTCAATCGTACCGACGCCGTACAGCTTTGCCGTAGGGCATCGGTGTTTCATCTGCCGGATATTCAAATTGCTGCCATAGGCAACATAAAGCCGTTTTTTCATATTCGTTCATTCCTTTCACATCGATAGAATAAAAGCAGGATCATCGTCCTGCCCGTCATCCTGTTCATCTTCCGGTTCATCCGTTTCGAGATAATCATTTTCCTGCGCCGTTGTTTCTCTCAGCTCCGCCAATCTCTTGGCGGCGAGACGCTCTTTTTGTGCTTCTGCCTGTGCGGGATCGCGCCACGCAATATTGCCTTCCAGATTTTTGAGCAGGTGCAGACGGGCGGTCTTGAATTCATCTCCAATGAGTCCCAGCCGCAGAAGCCAGGTGCGGAAGGTGTATTTTTCATTGGAGCTTTGTGTTTTGCTCCGTGAAGCTCCCCGCTGCACAAGGGCCTGATGGCTGATGGCGAGACAGAGCTGGATGTAGGATTTGATCTCGCCCGCATGAAGTGTGGAATTAAAAAGCCGGAATTCAATCGTGCCTTTCGAGAACACGCTGTGAAGGTTCAGCGCATGATACCTTGTATCGTCATAGTGATGATATCTTCCGGTCGCTCCGTTGTACCACAGCCGCTCCACCTCGCTCATGGATTTCGGTTTCCGATGATTGAGTTCGTCCAGAAAACGGGTATCGGCTTTCTGACAATAATGCTCCCGCTGTACCTGCACTTGCAGAGCCTTATACAGCAGATCCTCTTTGGACGCCATGATGTTGACAATGTTGCGCAGCGTTTTCGGCGTATGGGAGGAGGCGTCCACATGAACATGAATCCCGCAGGAGTCGTTGACTTTGGCTCCGCCTGTGCGGAGCTTCCGCACGATTTCCTGAATGGTTTCGATATCCTCATACCGACAGATCGGGGACACAAATTCTACGGAATATTCTCTGCCTGCCGCTTCGTTCCTTCGGTTCCGGCAGTGGATGGAGGCGTCGCTCATGATTTTCCACTGGCGGTTCTGATCGTCCCGTATGGTATAGGCATCGTATCCGCCGCCCACATGAACAGCTTCCGAGTCGAAATGTCCGGCAATGATTTTTGCCGCCGCGCAGCGGGTCAGACCGGTCATCTCGATTTCGATACCGAAGTTTTGGTTCCTCAATCAGAAACACCTTCCTTTGCGGCGGGATCGCCCACGGCAGAGGAAGGAGAAGGCTTGGGCTTTTTCGGTTTCGGAACAGCTTTTGTTCCCGCGCTCATCTCGATAAATTCCCGCACATTGGCAGGAACATATTTCCCGTATAGCGCGTCGGCGGCTCGTTCCATCTCCATTTCAAACGACAGCCCTTTCTGCTCCATATACAGCTTGGCCGCAGACAGCTTTTCCTCGTCGAAGGCAACGCTTATCGTCGCTTTTTTCATGTCGGTTTCACTCCCTTCCTTGGATTACATGGTTTGAACAGGCGGTGTTTCCTCGTCCTGCTCCGTGTTACATTTTTCGTCGGCTATTTCTTCGCCGTCCTGTTTCACCCAGCGTTCATAGTCCTTCTCCGAGCAATGCCCGGCCAACATAAAAGAAAAATCCCGCAACCGATTTGCCGGGCATCCCGTCAGGCCGATCTGCACACCGTATGCGCCCTCGTAAATGGAGGTCACCTTTGCGTCCAGCACATCCGACCATTCGTGTTTGCCGTCCTCGGTCAGCGTATCACGGTTCAGCTCCGTCACCGTTGCCAGCTCGTGATCTTCTTCGCTGTGACACAGATGCACATCATAGAGATTGCAGCCCATCAGCGAGAAGAGGCTCAACGCACCTTCGAGGCCGCCCTGCTGACAGTTCGGACAGTATTCCATGTGGTAGGTCATCTCGATGCAGTCCTCGGTCATGATCAGCTCGCTGATTTCTTTTCTCTGCCGTAATTCCTCCTGAAGCAATCTGCCTGTTTCGTTTCGGTTCGTTACGACTGTTCCGTCATAGTGATAGAAGAAATCTTCGTAGTTTATCTGCCAGTTTCCGTCCTCCGTATTTTCCGTGCCTTCCCGGACACAGTAATCCGCAAGCTGACGGATATGGTTTTCAAGTTGCTCTCGTGCGTTTTCGGCAAAGGCCGGAATCCCTTCATACGCTCTGCCGGAAAAATCGATCACAACTCCGTTTTTGTAATTTTCTCCGACGATCAGCAGATAGAGATGCTCCACGCCGGGGTCATCCTCGGTTCTCAACGAATCCGGCAGATTCCGCATTCTGTTGAGATAGTCCGCGTAGGTGTCGACATCCAGTTCCAGTACCTCGCAGATGGGATATTCTTTTTTGTTGTCTGTTGTAATACGCATTTTTTCACTCCTAACTCATGGACTGTTCCATGCTTTCGTTTTCCGCTTCATCCGAGAATTCCGGCTCCATCTCAAAACACTGTTCCGCGTCTCCGTGTTCCTGCAGCGACCACAGCAGATGGCTCATCTCATCGTCCACAATGAGAGCGTCGATCCCGTTTCTGCTGATCCATGCGTCGCTGACCACATCCAGCGGATTTTTGAATCGGAGCAGATATTCCGCATCTTCCTCCGACACGGCGGAAGGAAGAGTCTCTGCCATACGGGTGACCGCTTCGAGTTCCTCGCATCGGTCGATCAGCTCTGCCGGGGACAGCTTCAGCCACTCTTCCCGGAACGAAGCATAGTTGTCGGCTACCTTTTGTTTGAGCCTTGTTCTTGCACTTAATTCTGCTTGTAACATTTTCGTCCTCCTAATCGTTTTGACCGTATCGGCCATAGTACACGCTGCCGTAAGCAGACCGCTGCGCTTTTACCGATTCGCTCTGATCGGCGGGCGCTTCAAAGTGGATCAGCACATAATCGGACGCTTCACGGACGGACTTTGCATTTTTCAGCTTTTCAAGCACGTCGGGGAATTTCGTTTCCAGTTCGCTGCACAAAAACGAGAGCTGCATATTCAGATCCCCGATGGAAGCGTTCTGCCCCTTCGCATAGGCCAGAAGATTTGTTTTCCTATCCTGTGTTGTCCACTGTGCCAAGCCGTATCCGGCAGAATCGGTTTTGAAATTGCCGTAAGCTCCGCTGTTCACCGCCTGCGTGTAGGATGCGTCGGTGTAACCGAGCGAGCCTTCATAGCTGTCTTGCAGATTGTTCGGCTGCAGACCGCTTTCCGCAAAGAGATTCCCCATAAACCCCGCGACGCCATAGGCGTTTCCGATTTTGGAATAGAGAACCTGCCAGACGCGGCTTTCCCCCTGTACGGTCGTAACATCGCTGTCAAGATAGGTGATATACGGAATCTTCAGCCAATGCGTCCAACCGCTGCTGTCGATGGGAGTCTGAATGATGCCCGCCGTTGTGCCGCTGGCATGAATGACCTGACCGCCGCCGATATAGATCCCGATATGCCCTTCGTGCCAAACGGCCAAGCCGGGAATTTCGGGGATGGTATCAATCGTTCCTTTTTCTTCCGCATTTGCATACATAGTGTCCGCGCCGATATCCGGCATCCCGTTCGTACCGTATTCCACCTCATGGGTATCAGGGTTCAGCCAGCCGTAACCTTTGATGAGGCCGACGCAGTCCGCCGTCCTGCCGCCCAACCAATGGGACTCAATAAAATCCGCATAGCCGCCCACTTCTTCGGGGTACTGTTCCGCCTTGGATTTGTAGTAGCTTCTTGTCAGCACCTCGCCATAGGTTCCCCACACATAACCCCAGCCGTGGGCATGGGCTTCCTTCGCCCACTTTGCAAGATCCAGGTTGTTTTTGCTGTAAGGATCGACATAGCCGGATGTGGAGATATACACGGCGCGGATGGTATTCATTACCTTTGAGAAATCCTCGGCGGAGAGATTTGTACCGAACGCCGCATTCACAGCGGCGATGAGATCCGCGTCGGATTGCCCATCCGAGAAACACCCCACCAGCTTAGAGACAAAGTCCGCATCGTGGGCATAATCGGAAAGCGCAAGCACATAGAGTACCTGCGCTTCCTTTGCCCGCTGCGCGTCAAAGCCTGCGGCGGTCATTTCATCCTCAATGGCGAGCATGGTGTCCTCCACAAATTGCAGCTTTGCTTCTTCCTCTGCGGAGAGGTTCTGCACCACCATCTGCTGGAGGCGGTCGGTGTCAATGTTGATGTCGCCGTTGAAGATGGATACCACGGCTACAATAGGCATGATGATAATAATGATGATGCCCAGCACGATCCCGCCGACGGTTTTCAGCACCTTTTTGTCTGTCAGCAGGGCGACGGCAATCTTTTTAAGCGCCGCCGCAACTGTTGCACTCATAAAAAAGCCCCCCTTCCGCACAAACAAAAACCGCAGACATAAAGCCTACGGTTCGCTGTATTTTAGTGTGCGTATTGCCTGCGGCGGCTCGCCGCCTCATCGTCCACCTGCCTTCCCGAAGAGTGCAGATTTGTATTCGGGGGCGATGACCTGTAAAAGATACCGTTCATTGCCGCAGCGGTAGAGGCAGGTGCCGCGTTCCGGGTATTTGATAAGCTCATATTCGCTCGGCTCAAGCTGCAGGGTGTCAATAAAGGCTTTGGCGTCGATGGAGCCGGGATTAAACAGGAACTGATGCGTCGGGATGGCAAACAGCGGCTTTGTCAGCTCGCATACCTCCGGCACAAGGAAATCGTTGATGTTTTGGCTGGCGATCAGGATGGCGGAGTCCTTTTTACGCACACGCTTCATGGCGTTTCGGATATATTCGATTGCCGTTTGGTTGGTCAGATATAAATACAGCTCGTCGATGGCAGCCGCCGTGTTGCCTTTGCCGAGGAGTTGGTTGCTCATGTGGGAAAGGATATTGAACAGCATGGCGTCCTTGAGCCTGCGGTTCGTATCCATCAGCCCCTTTACGCCGAAGCAGAGGAATCTGTCATCCGTGATGTTGCTGTGTCCGTTGAAGTATTTGCTTTCCGTTCCCACACACATGGAGTGGATGCCGAGGCAGACCTCCTGCAAGGTTTCCTCGGTGTAGAGGTATTTCCGCTTGCTGTCGTATGTCATGAATTCTTCTTCGCACAGCTTGTATAGATCCTCCATGATGGGATAGTCGGTCGGCTTCATCCGGCTGTAATCTGTGGAGTCGGTGATGCCGAAACGGGCGTACAGCTTGGCAAGCAGAATTTCAATCGTATCAATCTGCACATCGGTAAAATCCTTATAGGCTCTGAAAAAGTCCTTGAGATAGGCGATGTGTTGACTGAGACGGGTAACTCGGCGGAACGCTTCCGGTACATACCCTTCTTCGGCGCGGGCATCTGCATTCGAATTTTTGCTGTCCGTAGTGCGCGAATTGGGTGCAGCAGAGAGCCTCTGTGGCGGCTCAGCCTGTCCGTCGCTCCACGCCTTCGGCTCTAATGGGTTTACAATATACTCGCCGGACATAAAATCGATATAACAGCCGCCGAGCGCTTCGGTCAGATCCTCGTACTCCGCCTCCGCGTCCAGCACAATGACTGATTTGCCGGATTCCCGAAGATTGGTCAGGATGAGCTTCATCAGATAGCTTTTTCCCTGACCGGAGTTTCCGAGTATCAGGATATTGCTGGTGGTTTTGTCCTCGCTGCGGCGGTCGAAGTCCACGAGAATGTTCGTGCCATACTTATCACGTCCGATATACAATCCCTGCGGATCGGTCTTGCCTGAAAAGTTGAACGGATACAGGTTTGCCACGGAGCTTGCGGGCAGGACGCGCTCATACTGCGCCCCAAACTGATTTGCGCCCACGGGCAGAACAGACAAAAATCCTTCTTTCTGCCGTAAGGTCAGCCTGTCCACCGAAATCTTGGAGCGGGTCAGCTCCATGGCGATCTCGCTCTGCAATTCTTTCAGCGCGTCCATGTTTTTCGCTTTCAGTTCAATGAACACGGAGCAGTGCAGCAACGGTTCCTTGTTCTTGCGGAGATTGGCGAGCAGCTCGACCACATCCTGCAGGTTGCCCTCCGCTTCAATCGTTTCGTTCACATCATTGCCGCCCGACATCAGCTTGTTCTTGCGGGTGGCGTTCTGAATGATTTTCCGCTGCTCGCCGGCCTCCACCAGCCTGTGGTAAATGCGGAGCGTCACGCCGCTTCGGTCGGCAAGCTGTGAGAGGATCGCCTGTTCTTCGGTAGAGGGCGGATACTCCCGGATTGCCCATACACAGCGATAGCTGTCCCCGACGACATAATGGTCGGACAAAAACTTCACTGTTCCGGGGAGAATGCAGTCGAAGAAATCCTTTGTACGGATAACTTCCATTTCCGCAGGTGTCAGCACCTTTGGTTTTCTTTTGAACATGAATTACCTCCTGACTGCCGCTTTGCAGACAGAAGGGGTATGAAAAATCAGCCGCCTCGCTGTCTGCAAAACGACTGATAGATTGATGTTTTTAATTGTCCTGCACCGCAATGACCAGCAGCCTGCCGTTTTTGCCGGAGCCGTAACAGGTGGAAAGGGCAAGAAAGTCTCCGTCCCCAAACAGATTTGCTCCGGCGTCCCGATACCATTCGTCCGAGGTATCGGTCGCTTTGACTTTGGAAACGGTATAGCGGCGCAGGCCGTTTGCGGTTTGCAGCTCAACGGTCGGATGGCTTTCGAGGAAGGCTGCGTCCAGATACTTCTTCAGGTCGGAGAACATGGTTCCGTTTTTCATGTTGTGCCCGTAAATGAGCAAGTTCCCGCCGCTCGGATCGCAGCGGAAGTCCAAAAACGGAACGCCGCTTTGACTGTATTCGCCGTAAAAGTTGCGGCGCAGATATTTCTGCGGAACATCCGGCGTGTGCATGACGGGATAATTGATCGCCGTATCGGGAATACAAAGCCAGCCGATGCATTCGCTGTTTTCCGCGAACAGCCCCGACAGATCCCGCAGAGTTTCCTCCGGCTCCGCGGTTTCGCTTGTTTCGGATTCTCCCTGTGTTTCCGGTTCCGTCTCTGCGTCGCTTTCCGGCGCCACCATTTCGGCAAGCTCCCTGAAATCCTCTTTTTCTTTCTGCTGTGTGTGAAGCTCCCGATAAATCATCACGCCGGATACAGCGAGAAGAGCCGACAGCAGCACAGCAATCACCGCCGCGCTAATCTTCCGTTTCGCCGTCATCGTCGGTTTCATAGAATTGTTCTCCGTCCGCGTCCGGCATCTGATCGCCGTTCATGCTGGCCTCGAAATAAATGGCGAGGAAGCGTTTTATGTCCGCTTTTTTCATCCGCCGCACCTCAAAGCCCTGTTCGGATATGATTTTCTCGGTGCGGTTGGCGGTTTGGAAGATCTGCTCGCTTTTCTGCCCTTTACAGCGCATGATAAACAAAAACTGCCTTGCGGTCGCCATCTCGGTCTGCATATGGTCGAGCATTTCCACATCCTTTTTCAGAACCTTCCGTACCTTCGGATTCTGTTCCTCGGAGAGCCGCATCTGCAGATAGCTTTTATTGTCATCGAAACACTCGCAGGAGTCCGTGCAGGTGATTTCCACATTGGGAATGGCGGACAGCACCATCATCAGGTGGCGGATTTTGATTTCGATGTTGGTATGGGACAGCACCGAGATGTTGGTTGGGGAAACAAGGTAAAAGAGCAGTTCGCCCTTCGCCGTTTCGAGGCCGTATTTTGTAAAGGTCTTGATGCCGATCAGCTCCTGCGTGGAGCGTCCTTTTTTTCTTTTCTGCTCGGATTGCTTCAAAAATCTTACCTCCAATCTTTCACATGATTCTCATCGCAGGCACGAAAGCCAACAATTCGATTGCGTTTCGTGTGCGAAATGCGTGCAGGCTCAGCCTGCCCTCCATTCGTAATATTGCTGGGTGCTGATGAAATACCGCACCGCGTATTTGATAAAATCCAGCACGGTGGTGTCGTCCATCCGTATGGTTAAAAAACCGAAGCCCAAGGTTGCGGCGGCGGGAATGAACCAGCCGAGCTGCACCAACGCCACCACCGAAAGAAGCGCGGCTATGCACAGAATCGAAAAATCTCGCAGTCCCCACAGCCACAGGTTTGCCGTGGCTTTCAGGTTCTGCGGATACAGATAGCTTGTCATAGTATCCCTCCCATCGTCACACCTTCATCGTTTGCCGTTTGTTCACCGCGCAGGTCATTCGTTTCATATAATTCTTCACAGAATTCCTGCGGCGTCTGCCCGTATTCCTTTTGGATTTTCTCCGCGATCATGTCTTTGATAAGCTGCGATTCAGCCTCAGTTGGCTTGTAATCAAAGTATTCCGATCCGTCGTCCCTGCTGATTTCACATTCCAGCCGGAGCGTATCGGCAAAAGGATTGTATTTGGCGTATAAATTCAGCCAAGTGTCGTCCTCATCATTGATGTGAAGTCTGAACTTTTTATCTACATCGAACCATGTTTCGAGATAGGCGGTAATTTCCTGCCCGATATCGCAGTCAACTTCCATATCCCGGTTTACGACGATATCCGAGCGCTCCAATTCCAGATTTTCTTTCATGTTGTGGCCTCCTTTATTTCGCTGCTCTCGCCACGGAGCGGGTCAAGTTGACAGCCGTGGTGGTCGCATGGACAACGCTCATCATGTTCACTCTGACCGAAGAGTCAAGGCCAAACTGTTGGGCGATCCGGGGTACTTCATTCGCAGCCAGCATAATGCCGAGTCCAAGCAGTATATTGCCGGGGAAGGTGAGAAGCCCCAAGAACAGAAGCGTTGTCTGCATAAACGCCGTCAGGCAGATCGCCGCCACCTGCTTCATCCACTGATTAAAGCCATCCGTATAGCCTCTCGGTACGCTGAACATATACAGTGCGCCTACCGCCATCTGCACGAGCAAAATGCCGCCGCGCTTGATGTTTTGGAAAAAGATTTTGATCACGCAGTAGGCAAAGGCGATCAAGGCGAGAATGTTGAACAGGTTCATTGAGATGTTGTTTGACACCGCGAAACTGCCCACCAGCACCGAGGTGCTTTCTCCCGCCAGATCAATGGACTGATGCCCGGCAAATATGGCCGACAGATCGTGGGAAAAGGTGTTCTGCAGGCTGATACAGAATTTATACAGCTCCACCGGTACAATGCCGATGAGCGAACAGGCGAAGAAGCCTTTCAGGACATTGAGCGCCGTGGTCTTAATGGTCGCCCTGCCGTTTTGGTATTCGATGGCCGTGTCAAACACGGCGACCGCCACGCCCGCAATAAAGAGCGTCCAGCCGAACAGCGTGAACAGCTTGATTGTCGCCTGCACCCAATCGAGATCGAAGATATCCGCGCCCATATTTCCCATCATGGTGAAAAAGTCCGCCACCGCGCCGTAAATGGTTTCGTAAAACCATTTCAGCATCGTGTCCCATATTACATTGGAGATTTGTTCTCCGAGAAAATCGAACACACCGCCGATGGCGTCCCCGATCCCCGAAAAAATATCTCCTAACCAATCAAAGATAGGTCATCACCTCCAAAATAAAGTAAGGGGTGAGCGGTGATTTGCCCACCCCTCTGTGTTACAGAATCGACCAGATATACAGCGGAGCCGTCAGCGTAAAAATCAGGCAGGCGAACAGAATCGCCGGCGCCGTAAACTCAAACTGACCGTGTTTCCTGTAATCGAAATACGCCGTTCCCAGCTTTACAAAAAAGAGGATGGCGAGGATCATGTCGATTACCGGGAACACCACATTGTTGACAACAGTCTCAATCTGTGCTTTTGCCGTGTTCCATGTGTTTTCGATTGCACCGGCCACATCGCCCGCAGCAAAGGCAGGCACGGCGGAAACGGTAAACATAACCGCAACCATTACGGCACAGAGCAGAATTCTCATTGTTTTCTTGTTCATAAGCAATTTCCTCCAATCATTTTGTCGATTTCCTGATCCCGGATTTTTCGGGTCTTTACATTCAGATTTTTGCAGAACTGAATCTCCGCCGCCATGCCTTTGGTTATCTCATCTCCGAAGATCCACATTTCATCGCAGAACCACAGCAGGGAAAGTCCTGCGGCTATCCCGATTTCACGCTCCCGCGGTTTGTTGTCATCGAGACACAGCGCATAGAAGTGCGGAACGACCGGAGCCGTCCCGCACATCAGCGCATATTTGGTGTATCTCTTTACTCGTTCAAGATTCTCTCTGACATTGCCGCCGAGAGGAGAGCAGATATACACCTTTTTCATCATTCGTCGTCATCCTTCTTGCGTTTGATCGCCATGATCCCGACAGAAATGAGTCCGCCGAGGGCGATGGCGCCAAGCCCGATCCAAAAGCCGAGGTTGCTGTTGTCGCCGGTCTGCGGCACGTCGGGCATAGGAGGCGTGAGCTTCACGGTCTGCCCGTCGTCCTCAATGTCCGCATGGACGGCAATTTCAACACCTTCACGGTAGAGGGTTTCAAACACTACTACTTCGGTTGCGGTGGTCAGCCCCGTGGCGTTAAAGGTAAATTTGACGGTCACTTCGCCATCTGCCGTTTCGGGCGTAAAGGTGACTTCCGAGCGGATTTCTTTGCCGTTTGCCGTGAACGGTTCACCGGTCGCTTTGTTCATCAAAACGCCGCTGACCGTATATTCCTTGCCGGGGGTAAGGTTCTTGTAGTAGACGACATCCTCAATGGTGACCTCGCCCTTGGCCTCAACCTCTTTCTTTCCTTCTGCCGTTGCCTGCGTTCCGATCTCCGGCACATGGACGGTCACGGTCTGTCCCTCGTCCTCGATATCCGCATGAACGGTAAGCTCCAGACCGTCTTTGTATAGGCTCTCGAACACCACAATGTCCGTATCCGCCTTGATATACTTTGAATCGAAGGTGAAGGTTACGACAACGCTTCCGTTTGCAGTTTCGGGGACGAATGCGACCTCCGAGCGGATTTCTTCGCCGTCAATCAGGAGCGGCTTGCCGGTGGTTTTGTCCATCAGGACGCCGGACAGGGTGTACTCCTTGCCCGGAATCAGATTTTCGTATTCAACGACATCCTCCAGCGTAAACACTTCGGTGGCATTGACTTCTTTTTCTCCATCCACCGTGGCGGTCGTGCCGATCTCCGGCACCAACACAGTCACGGTCTGCCCCTCGTCATCGATGTCGGCGTGAACGGCAAGCTCGATGCCGTCCTTATACAGACTCTCGAACACCACAAGGTCGGTGTTCTGCGTGATGCCGCTGCCGTCGAATACGAAGGTTACCGTCACCGTGCCGGAGAAATCTTCGGGAATGAAGGTGACTTCGGACATTACAGGTTGACCGTCCACAAGGAACGGTTCGCCTGTCGCTTTGTTCATGAGAATACCTTTCACGGTATATTCCTTGCCGGGAATGAGGTGCTTGTACTCCACCATATCCTCGATGGTGATCTGCTCACCCGTATGCGTCTGCTTTTCTTCCTCTGTCGTTGCCGTTGTGCCGATTTCGGGGATTTTATCGTTTACCACCGAGATTTCAATAACTTCGCCGTCGGTCGTCACATGGACGTGATGCGGCTCGGTGTTCGGGAGATAGCCTTCCGCCGGAGTCAGCTCCACAACAACATAACTGCCATAGGGAATATCCTCAAATTTGAAAATACCATCCTCGCCGGTAACGGCAGTTAGGATAGCGTTGTCCTCGCTGTATTCGGTTGTGTCGGGGGCAAACAGTCCGAAGACTGCGCCTGCGATATTTTCTCCGGTTTCACGGTCGGTCTTATGGCCGAGAATGTCCCCACGAAGGATTTTGTTCTCAATCGGTTCGCCATCGTTTACAGTGATGTGAACGGTCGCCGCGTCCTGCCCGGCATAGGCAAACTCCACGGGGTACTGCGTATCGGAAAGAATATAGCGGCTGTTGGTAGCGATTTCCTTGACATACAGCTTTGCGCCGACCGGGAGATCGGTCGTAAAGACGGCATAACTGTTTTCGTCACAGGTCACGGTTTCAATCAGTCCATCTTTCGGAATGACCGAGCCGTCTCCCGCAACGATATCTTCGGCGGCGAACAGTCCAAACTGCACCGACAGGATTTCACCGTTATTTCCGATACCGAAGGTTTCATCCTGCTCCATGATTTTGGAAAGGTCGATCTGCACCTTTTGACGCTCATTGTAAAATTCGGTCGCCATTTCGGTGATCTCGATCTCCTGACCGGCGTAGGTCAGCTCGACCGTGTGGATATCATCGTTCAGTATCATGCCGTAGGGAGCGGTGATTTCACGGATTTCATACTTGCCGAGATAGAGCGCTTTGCTTGTTGCCGTTCCGTCTGCTCCGGTGGTAACGGTGTCCACCACCGTGCCTTTGGCATAACGAAGCGTTCCGTCCGGGGTGTAGATGTCCTCGGCGGCGGTAATTTCATACACCGCGCCGGGAAGTCCCTGCACCTCATAGACGGGCTGATAAATGTCACCCGCCTGCATAACAGAAGCAAACATTTCGCCGGTCTTGGAAACCTTGATCACGCCCTTCTGAGGCATATCCTCCATGACTACCTTGACGATGGTCACAGCGCTTTCCTCGGTGGAATTATCCTGCGTGATGTCAAAATACACAGGATCGCTGTCGAGAACATATCCGTATGGTGCGGCCACTTCCACAAGGGAATAACCAGTTCCGTACTCCAACGGTTCTGCGGTAATCAGGAAGCCCTCGGCGGTAGTGTAGAAGGTGTCAATGGTTGTGATTTCCGGGTAGGTGAAGGTCTGCGTTACGAGAGAGCCGTCCGGACGGTAGATTTGGAATCCCGCGCCCGCATAAGGAATCGGGTTACCGGTTTCCGCATCCACCTTGACGATTTTCAGGTAGCTCTCGAAGTTGCTGTTGTTGGCAAGGTAACGATAGGCCTGTCCGTCCTTTGCGATATACACATCGAAATCAGGCAGCAGCTCGCGCCCTTCCCAGCCCTTCGTCTGATGCACAGTATAAATGCCATACGGGAGCAGCTTGGTTTCGGCAAAGCCGTTTTCGTCACAAGTCAGCGTGTCACGCTCGGTTTCCTTGGCGGCATCATAGCTGCCGGAGGCTTTCAGGAACACTTCAAAGGTTGCTCCGGTTTCCGGGGTTTCGATTTGCGTCTCGCCATCGTCCGTATGCTTGATGATGGCGATTTTGCCCTTGATGACATCCTCCGGCGAACCGATAGCGGGCGCGGCGTTGTATTCTACTGTGTAATTCTTGGCTTCCGCTCCGATATGGTAAGTGGTTTCATCCAAAAGATAGCCTTCCGACGGCGTGATTTCACGAAGCGTCCAGTCGTCGCCGCAAAGGTAATATTTCGTAGTAAATTTGCCGTCTGTGTCGGTCGTATAGCGGTCGATCAGTTCGCCGCCCTGATACACGCCGTACACAGCGCCCGCAAGCGTTGCATCACCCTGCGGACGCCCGGTTTCGCTGTCCCGCTTGGTAACGGTCACATTCCACTTTTTGAGGATATTGTGAAAGTCTTTATTCGTTACCTTCTCCCACTCGATATCCGCGGTCTGATCGTCCGGTACCACATACCGATCCGGTGTTCCGACTTCCTCCAGCACATAGCCCGTTCCGATGAGAATATCGTTGAAATATGCCTTGCCGTCCGCACCTACGGAGCGGGTTTCATCAACGGGAAGTCCGCTGTACGATGTGCCATGCAGACGGAACTGCATTCCTTCGGTCAGTCCATCTTCAGCGGTTTTTGTGACGACCAAATCCCCGCGTTTGAGATCGTTGTCGAATGATTTGTTTGTAACTTTGTTCCACTCGATGTCGGCGGTCTGATCGTCCGGCACAACATATCTGTCCGGCGTTCCCACTTCTTCGAGGGTATAGCCGGTCCCCACAAGCACACCTTTGAAATATGCCTTACCGTCAGAGCCGACGATGGCATACTCGTCCACGACAAGCCCGGAGAGAGATGTGCCGAACAGGTGGAATTTCATACCCTGTTCCAATCCATCCTCGGCGGTTTTGGTCACCGTCAGATCTCCGCGCTTCAGCTTGTTGTTAAAAGTAACGGTCGCCGTCTGTCCGGCTACCACGGTAACCTTACGGCTTTCCTGCGGCTCGTACTTATCTTCCGCAAGCTCCGTCACGGTGTATACGCCGGGCATGAGGTTGTCGATCTGAATCTGCCCGCCGTTTTTGGTGGTGACGGTCTGATTGACGCCGTTGCCCTCCACACGGAATTTGACGCCGTCCACCTTGCCGTCCTCGCTGGTCTTGACGATTTTGGCGCTGCCATAGCTGACCTTGATGTTCACATATCCTTTGACGGGATCGGAAACGGACTGTACATAGCTGACCGTATCCTGATCGCCTACGCCGGGCGCGTAGTTGCCGTCGCTCCACACGATCAGTCCTTTTCTCTGCGAGTTGTTCTTGGCGGCGGTGATCGTGACGGTGCTGTCGGGGGCAGTCGCCGTCGTAACCGTCAGCTTATTGCCGTTGACGGTGAATTTGAGTCCGGCATAGTCGGAGGAGAACGAATAGTTCCCAAGGACATTGTTGCTGTCCGTCAGCGTCGCCGTATATTGTGAGCCGTCCCAAGTGAGTTCGGTAACCTGCGCCTTGCCGCTGCTCTTGGAGCAGAAGGACGGCACCTTGGAATGCTTCTGCACACCGGAAACGATGCTATTGTAATAGCTCATAATTTTAGAACGCAGCGGGTGCGTGGCGCTGATCGTATCGAGAACTGCGTCATAGCTTCCGGTGGATACATGGTTAAAGTCCGCGTCACGCTCTCCGACAACGGTTTCCCATACGAGAATCTGCGTGGCAAACGCATTCGCCATCGTATCCGCATCGGTCTGTGAGCGCCATTCCGAGGTGATCGTGCCGGTATAGCCGTACTGCAGAATTCTGCCGATCAGCAGCTTGATATCGTCAGCCGCAATGGTGTGATTATACGCAGAGGGGTAATTATCCCAATAGTTTTCGTCCTTCTGCGTAAAGCGGTCGCCTGTATCCAGAGCCGTTCCCGGCTCAATGCAATAGCAGATGTTGCCGTAATACGATCCCATTGCGTAAACCGTATTAAAGCGGGTTTCTCCGGCTGACCACCCGTTCATATAGTTGAGGTGTCCATGTCCCCAATCGCCGGCAGAATAGTTCGCGTCCCCGTCGCGGGGGAAAGAGATCATAATGGCTTCGGCTTCCTCTCCGGCAGCAAAAGCCGTGGTCGATCCGATGCCGATAAAGGCTGAAAGGCACATCACAAGCGCCATCAGCAGAGACGTGCCTTTCCTCAAAATACTTGTTTTCATAGGTTAAATTCCTCCTTTTGGGCACAAAAAAAGAGGGCATCGTTTTTTACGCGACGCCCTCCGGCTTGCCCTGATTCAGTTTTTAAGCGTATCCGATATAGATGTTGTATTCTCCGTTCCCGATGGATTCCGACCAGATCCACACATCCGTAATGTCCTCGTCTTTGGCGTATCGATTGAGCCTGCTTTGAATGTCCCTTTCGAGATACAGACTGTGCGCGCCCGCCGTGATGGGGTTATCCCAGCAGTCCACCGCCGAGCTTTCCAGTCGGAGTCCTACGCTTCCGGCATAGCTCTGTGCGTAGGCGATCCAGTATCCGATATCGAATGTCGGCTCTTCCACGGTGGGAGGCGGAGCGGGTTCTTCCGTTTCGGGAGGCTGCGTCGGCTCCGGCTTTTCCGTTTCGGGCGGAGTGTCCGCTTTCGGCGGCTCGGTTTCCTTCGGCTGTTCCGTAGGCTTTGGCGTTTCCGTCTGTTTGGGCGGCTTCGTCGGTTTCGGGGTATCCGTCTTTGGCGGAGCGGTTTCCGCAGGCTTTTCGGTCGGAGATGCGGAGGTTTCCGCTGCCGAGGATGTGTCTGCCTGTGCAGGTTTCGTTTTTTCCTCTTTTTCTGCCTGTGGTTTGGTTTCCGGCGAGGCTGTCCCCGATGTTTCCGGCTCCGATGCAGTCTCCGGGGCGGAGGAGATGTTCGCACCAGTTACCAACGTCGTATCTGCCGACGCCATGCTGTTCGGCGCATCATTTTCAGGAAGCTGATTTCCGCATCCGGCAAGCGTTGCTATCAGAAGTCCGCTCAGAATAGCGGTCAGTATTTTCTTCTTCATTTGAGATCACCGTCCTTTACCACAAGCATACCGAGAAAACCGCAAAAGTCCAGACAATTTTTCGCTGTTTTCAAAAAAGTCACATATTCGGCGTCAGACCATCCGTCTCACCTTCTTGTGCAGTTTCATCTTCCTGCTGCTGTTCCTGAATCGCCTGCTCATAGGCGTCCATCACCTTGTCGTTCAGCTCGGTTCTTGCCTCGGCGGTAACCGCATGGAAGACATCGCTGTACTTTGTGTTGCCGTTCCCGTCCTTATAGCTGTTCTGCGGCATGGAAACGAACAATCCCTTCTGCGAATCCACAACACGGATGCCGTGGATCGCAAACGCTCCGCCGATATTGGCGCTGGCAAACGCCTTGATGCTGCTCCCTTCGTAGTCGTTCAGCCTGTCGATCCGCACCTGGATAGACGGATTTTTTTGTTTTTGCTCCTTTGCCGGAGCCTGCTGTTTCTTTGCTGCCATAGTTGTTCCTCCTGTTCTTTATTTCTGCGCCGTGATATCTGGCGCCTGTTTTTCTGCCCACTTGACCGACAGATGGATTAAGGCTGCGTGCTGCTCGGATTCGGTCAGCCCGTCCAAAAACTCCAACAGCGTGATCTCGTTTACGCTGTCGCCGGGCGGATCGTCCTTGCAATTGCTGCAGATTTTTTCTCTGCGGACAAGTACTGTCCTGCCGTCATCCGATTCCGTGAAGGACAGCACATCGTTATGTGAAAATCCGACACGCTGCCGCATTTCATAGGGGATCGTGATCCTGCCTCTCTTTCCGAGAATTCGATACATGGTATTTGCCATCCTCACACCTCCGATTCTTCGCATTCTTCGCTGCAGGGGCAGTCCGCGCAGTTGCCGTCGCAGTCTGTTTTATTCAATGGGCAATGTTCACAGTCGCCGTCGCAGACAAAATCTTCAGGCGCGTCCGCTTTTTCAATGACAATGCGGTTTTCTTCCACGCCAATCTTCATTGTACCGCCTTCAAAAATTCCCGCCTGCCAAAGCATTTCCGCGGGAACGGAAAGCAGCACAAAACTCTGTTTTACTTTTTTATCTTGCATGATATGATACACTCCTTTAGGATTTTTTCGATTTCCGCCGGGCCGATCTCGTTCTCCATCTCAAACAGCGTAAGCTGCCGTGCGTTTTGCCGTTCCCGTTCATAGAAATCGTAGTTGCCGATGAGCAGTTCGGGAAATTCCTTTCCAGCTTCATATTTCTGCACCATCGAGTGGATTCTCTTGAAACCGAATTGGTTGTAATCCCGGTACAATTCCCGGATTTCTGCGCAGTCGTTATAGGAAACCAGCCATCTGCCTTTCGCCTCGCTGAGCGCACGGTGGAGTCGAAGGTGGTCATCCCAAGTGAAACCGCATTCGTACACATATTCGCTTGTGAAATACGGCGGATCGCAGTAGGTGAACGCATCCTCCCGGTCGTAGTGCCGGATCAGCACCTCGAAATCCTGATTTTCGATGATTGCGTTTGCCAGCCGTTTTGCAAGCTGCTCGATCAGCGTGAACAGGCCGGCAATGTTAAACGGCTGACAGGCGTAGGATTTTCCGCCGCTGGAGTAGCTGTAGCGAATGAGCTTCAAGAACATCACTGCGCGGCGCAGATCATAATCCTCTTTGGACGCCTTATACAGTATTCGGATTTCCTCTGCCCTTGGTGCAGGGAGCAGAATGCTTGTCAGCTCAAGCTCCTGCTTCAAAAATTCATCGGTGAATTCCATTTTTTCAAAAAAACGCTTGAGAACGACAAAATCATCCCTTGCGTTTAAGTTGAGAAATCCAAGCTCCCGGATGAATTCCATCGGACGGTCGCGCATACAGCGGAACAGATTGACAAGGTTTGCGTTGTAGTCGTTGTACACCTCAAATTTATCGGGAACGGCTTTGCCCAGCAGCACGGCGCCCGATCCGCCGAAAGGCTCGATATACCGTCCGTAACTCAGCGGAAACAGAGCATATAAAATGTGCAAGATGGAAGTTTTGTTTCCCATCCAACTGACAGGGCTTTTGATAGTCACCACCTCCTTTGGCGACGCCAACCGCCCTGAAACAAAAAAAGGCCGATACCAATCGTTTTCAGGGCGATTGATATCGGCTTATTCCATTTTGTCTCTGTCATTCAACTTTTGCCGAAGCCTTCTGATTTCCTGCTCATACTCGCTGACCCGGTTGATCTGCACACAGCAGAGTACCGCCGTCGCAACGCAGCCGCCGATCAGAAGTCCGACCAACAACCACACAAGCTCGCTCATTCTACATCACCATCCCTTCGTCCGCGTTTTCTTCTTCCGACTGTTCCTCGTCCGCAAATTCCTGCGCCGTCATGGTATAACCGAGGAAGTTCGGATCGTTGTCCTCGTCGAAAGGGATATATCCGCTTTCTCCGAAATCAAGCATTTCTTTCATGAGTACCGTGCCGCCGTGATTGACGCCGACTTTCGGCTCAATGGAAATGAAGCGGTCGCCGTCGTCGCTTTCCCGAAGATCATAAGCGTACAGCCCTTCGGGGATTTCCTCCGGCAAAAGCCTGCCGTTTGAAAACAGCGCCTTTGCGCCGAGTACCTCGATGACATCCAGCTTTTCGCTCGTTAATGCCTGCGACGCCAATTCTTTTGTTTCCGGCTCGTCATAGGGAACAAGCTCATACAGCGAGCGCCCGCGTGCCGAGATCACGCCGTATGGTGTTTCCGCCGCGCCCAGCCGCTTCAGCAGCCGTTCTCCCTCGTTCTGCGTGAGCAGCGTATCCAGCCAGGCGCCGTCAAAACGGCTGTCCATAAAATGGTGAAGGTAATCCTTAAAAAACGAAGCGGCGGAATCCGAATAATAGGACAGTTCATAGTCGCTAAGGTGCATGGCAATATCCACGGCACCTCTGATATTTTGCGGCTGTTCTGCGGACAGTACCGCCTTGAAGGTTACCTGCTCGGCAGGGGACATCTCCGCCATACGCTTGGCGAGGGTGTTGAGGATATCAAAATCCTGCATATCGTCGAACATTTCCGCTGTAATCTGCGGGGCGGAGGATTCAAACCCGTAATAGACACAGTCCTCTATACAGCCCTCGTTGTGCCGTCCTGCTATCCTGTCGGCTTCTTTTTTATCAATAGGCAGACTGATCCACTCGGCGCTGCCCGCCGTTTCGTCCGCGCTGTTTACCGGAGCTTCCGCAACTTCCAGACGGAAAGCAAACCACTCGGTCGGGGCTTCATCGGGAAATGTTTTCCCGTCGTAGATCTCCGGCATTGTGTAATCGCCGGTCACAACATAATGACCGTCTACAAAAACGCCGCCGTCGCTTTCTCTCTGCAGCTTTCCGATCTGCTTTTTGTCCAGCAGATACAGGGCGTTGTCGGGAATGCTTGCCACATCCTCATGCAGATCGTTGTCGATCACAAACTGTCCGAGCTGCTCGTCGCTTCCCACATTGGAAGCAATCATCACCTGATCCAGCCCGTAGGTGCAGTTAATGAGGTCTTTCATGCTGACAAGCTCGCCTTCGGGATTTTTGGGAAGGATGCGGCGGCTCACGGCGCGAAATACAAGTTGTTCTTCTTCATTCAGAGCTTCCAGCCGCTTTGCAAAGAAGTTCATCTCGTCCAGCGTCGGTGAGTCCAGCCGCACCTCCGCAAGCGCCGGAAGCAGCTCGCAGTTCAGCACGGAAATCTCAAAAAATCCGTCCGTCTGACCGAAATCCCGCAGCTTGTGCAAAGCGTCCCGAATTTCATATTCCGCCGCGGGCAATTCCAAATCGGCGTAATAGTATTGCTCCCGTCCGGGATGTTCGTTCATCAGTTCAACCGTCATTTGTTTCGGCATTATCTTTCAACTCCGTTTCTTCGTAGATTTCTTTGATTTTCTGCCCGATAGCAGAAATGACGGGAACGCTCACCGCATTGCCCGCCATCTTGTACAGCCGGCCGTCCTTCAGCCCGGTATCGGCCGCCTTATGGAATTGTTCATCGGTAAATCCCTGCAAGCGCCAGCATTCAATCGGCATCAGCTTTCGGATTCTGCCTTTGTGAATGACGCCGTGCCTGTCCGACGCCGTCAGCGTAAACATCGGCTCATCCGGCTCTTTCACACGCCGCCCGTTCTGCCGTACCTTCTCTTTGCTCGGAGAAATGATGGCTCTCGGCGCATCTTCCACAAGGACGCCCGAATTTACGCCTTTATGGTTGCCTACGCCGGAATCGTACCGTCCGATCAGGCAGCGGGCGTTTTCCGTAATCGTGGGATTGGGATTCATATCGATGAAGTACAGTCCCGTTTTGCCGCCCCAGCCGCCCGATCCGGCACACTGGGTGCAGGCTACTCCGCTTGGATCATAGACGCGCTGTCCCTGCGGTCCGGGGATGAGTTCTTTAAGATTTTCCGCATTGCCGCATCCGAGAGGAAATACCCTTCCGGTACCTGATCCTCCAAGATGCCCGACAATGTACAGCCTGCGCCGTTGTTGGGGGACTCCGAAATTTGCGCTGTTATGCACGCACCATTCAACACCATACCCCAGCTCAACAAGCGCGGAGAGGATGGTTTCAAATGTCCTGCCGCCGTCATGCGACAGCAGACCGGGGACATTTTCCAGAAGAAGAAATGCAGGCCGTTTCGCTTCAGCAATTCGGGCAACCTCAAAGAACAGAGTTCCTCTCGTATCATCCTGAAATCCAAGCCGTTTTCCCGCGACCGAGAAGCTCTGACAAGGAAATCCCGCACAGGTAAGGTCGAGGTCGGGCAGATCATTTGGTTTGATGGTTCGCGCATCTTCAAAATACAGTTCTCCTTTCGGCTCGTATATGGCGTTATACGCCTGATTTGCATATTTATCTATTTCGCAGTGACCGATACATTCAAAACCGCCGACCGCTTCAAGGCCGCTTCGAAAACCGCCGATCCCTGAGAACATATCAAAAAATCGGATCGCCATAGCGCATCCGACCGTCTTTCGTTATTCTTTTTTCCGTTTCACCTCACATTCCCATAGAGAATCCCTGTTCTTCATCTTCGGATTCATCCTCCGATTCGTCCTCGCCGGAATCGTCCTCAAAATCGTCTACAAGGGCTGTTTCATCCTGTTCGGTATCTTCTTCGCCCGGTTCGGGATCGTCCGCCTGTGTCTCGCTGTGGGCTTCACGCTCGGCCTGATCCCGTGTTAGCTCCTGTTCGATCAGTCCGATGATGAATTCCTTCTGTGTCATGTTGTTGCGGTGCAGATAGTCCTTGATCTTTTGGAACAGATCCTCCGGCACCTGAAACGCCAATGTTCTCATATTTCCCGTATCCTCCTTCGTCTGAAATTGTGGGTGGAGTTCGTCGTGCAGGGCAAGAGACACAAACTCCGCCATTGTTATGCCGTGGCTTTCGATATACTGCTTTACCTCCGCATGAAGCCCGGCGTCCACTTTGACCGTAATACCTTTCTTCGCCTCATTCGGCATTGTCATCACCTCGTTTCATATATTTTCGGATTGCCCTCACAATGATTTCTTCTGCAGATGTTTCTTCTTCCGCAGCGCAGAGCAGAAGCCGTTCCATCAAAGGCTCTGAAAGCTCGATATGAATTTCCATAAACCGCCTCCTACATCCCCATAACGAGGGAATTGTCCTCATCCATGCCGTCGTCTTGCGTTTCCTGTTCTTCTGCCAGTTCCTCCTGTGTCAGCTTGCGGAAGGAATCCTCGCCGGGGCACAGACCGAGGGAGCGGCCGTTGTCGAAAGCACAGTGCAGGGTGCCGAGGTCATCCACAAACCTGACTGTACCGCGCATATTGTCTTCCACCGGTCGGGGATCGTCTCCCATGTGCAGAAGCAAGACCCTCGTTCCGGGCGGATAGGCTTCCTTGTAGCGTTCTGCCTGTCGATGCAGGCGTTCCCATTCGTTCATGCTGATTTCCTCCTTGTGTGTTTCGTTCATTTGGTTTTCCTGACCGTATATTTCGATTGCATACAGGACGCTACCGTCATTTTTGCGGCGATCCAATATCTGTATCCCCGAACCGTTGAAGCGATAGTCGGACGCTTTCCCGAAAGGCGTCCAACCGCCTTTCCCGTAATTGCAAGCAGACCATTTATGCTCCGGCTGATCTTTTATTTTGGAATAGAAACCGTTGGTTTGAACCTTCGTCACCACACGAGTCAAGCCGACGATATCGGGATGGTATTGATGTTCCGTCGCCACAAACTCGGTGCCTACTTGGATATGCCGTTTCAGATCGGCAAGGTTTTTGATGGAAAGCGGATACCGTTCTTTCTTTTCTTCTGCCATGTTCACATTCCTCCGAACTGCATTCCCTGCGCTTCTTCGATACAGCCGTCGAGTTCGTCCTCGGTGCAGAGAAAATAGCTGTCGCTGCTGTTCCAGAAGGAAACGAACAGATCGCCGTCCTCGGTGCGGATGGGTTGCTGCTCAAAATGCTCGCCAAAGCCGTCCGAACACTGACCGACCAGCCATTCCTTGAATTTCTCGGTTTCATCCTCGGACAGTGCTTCCTTGAACCGGCAATCGATCCTGCCGTACAGCTTTCCTTTGTATTCGTCGACCGTCCATGTGGCGGAGACGAGTTTTGCCTTGATTGACTCGTCGTCATCGTAAAACTGTGCCATTTCGTCCTCCGGCGAGGATTGCTCCATCTCTAACAGCTCACGAATATCCCATTCATAGCTTTTCAGAAAAAGGTTTCCGACCGATATCAGATCCCCATATTCGGCGTCCTCGATATTGCCTTCAAGTGGGCAGAAGAAGGACATTTTCACCGGTCCGGTCTGTTCGGTCATCTCTCTGATGTCCCGAAGCATCTCCGCCATGTTGGAGTATTGGTCGTATAGCAGATTCTGCTCCAGCTCTTGCTTGATATCTTCGTCCGCATTCGCCACGGCAAAGGCCGCGGTGTTGGCGTCTGCCAGCGTACTGTTTTCGCCCAGCAAAAGGAGCAAATGGTTGCCGATATCGCTGTCCGCATAGAGCTTGACTCGGATATCGTCACCCTCGTTGTCGGTCAGCGGAATCCTTTCGGGCGCTTTGCGGCTGCCTATGGAGCAAAGTTCCTCGTAAATTTTGAGATAGTCCTTCGGAAATTCCGTAACCAGCGTGTTTTCTTTGTAGGTAATAATCGCATTGAGCAGTGCCATTTTCACATTCCCCCCATCGTCATATCCTCGTCGGAATCGAGTATTTCGGAAAGCTCCGCGCCATCCTGCATACAGACAAAGCCGGACGATATAAATTCGCCGCCGTTCGCTTCCGCCAGATATTCGCCAAATCCGTTGAAATCGAAGAAATCTTCCAATTCGAGATTCAGATCATATTTCGGATCGGTTTCCGCAAAATAACGCCCGACGGTTTCATAATCCTCGGCCTCCTTGATAAAGACGAAGTCACCGATATGCTCGGCAAGTGCGATCAGATCCTTTGTGCTGTCCACATCGGCATACTCCGCAACGGCGGTCAGTTTATCCAAATCCATATCCGCGCAGTTGACGGCTTCGGCAAGTCGGTTCACTTCGTAAATCCCTTCCGTGCGGCAAAGGTCTTTCATCCGGTTTTCCCATGCCGGATTGTTTGTCGTAAAGTCGGTCAGGCTGATTTCGCAGCTATCCTCACCATCTGCGCCGAGCCTGCGGAACGCCTTGTCGATGGCAAGAGATTCACACGGCAGATAGAGGTATTCCGCTTTATCTTTGTATTTCGCTTCCGCAATTACAAGCACGCCGCTGTCGTACACATAAGCCGGGAACACCTGCCCGTCGTAAAGTTCTTCAAACGGACGGCTTTTGTCCTTAAAGAACAGACCGTGTTCGGTAAAGACGCCCTCGCCGGACTGCAGCAGTTTTCTTCCGATCTCGGCATACTTGGGATTGTCGGTATCATCCGCAGGCATACCGCCTTGCGTATTCAGCGTGTATTCTATGCCCACCTTCTGCATATCCCCGACATTCTGAATGAGTGTGTATTTGTCGAGGTTGAAGCTCAAATTGATGAGGTCTTTCAGGCTTGTGAAGCCTTCCAGACGCATGGCTTCATAAAATTGCAATTCTTCATTTCCGAAGAAGCTGTCCAGCCGTTTGGCAAGATAGTTCATTTCATCCAGATTGACAAAGGTGTTTTCCAGCGCCGTTAATTCCGTTGGGTATTCCACCTTCGCCAAAAACAGCTCGGCGGTGTCATCCGGCGCATGAAGTTTTGCGAGCTTTGTGCGAAGTTCGCTTTCGGAGCAGGGAAACGCTATGGAAACTTCCGTATCGTTATATTGAAATTTTGCCTTGATATCCGCCATCATTTACTGTCACCTCGTTTCATGTTTTCCAAAGCTCCAAGCCCGAATCGCCGGATCGCCATTGCATTGCAGATAAGGCCGAACACCTTCGGCGTGACAAGGCTTTTATCGGCAAGCTCGCTGACGGTCAGATTTCTTGTTCCGAGATACAGATCCTTTGCCGCACAGAACAGGGGGTAGCTGTTCGTATTCGTCCCGTGCAGACGTACTTGCTCGAAGCAAATGGCATTGTTGACAACAGCGTATTTTACGCAGTGCCATAGCATAAAGTCTGCGGTCAGCAGATACAGCGCCGACATAAGGGCTTGGTTGTTTCGATCCTTTTTCATGATAAAATCTTCAAAGACCGCACGGTGCTTTTCGTTTCGATAGTCCATCGGTTTATCCTCACTTTCCTTGATGTATTGTCCCAGCCTTTCTTGAAACAGAGGTGACGATGCGGCATACAGCGTTTCTCTGAACACCTCGGCGGGAGCAGCTTTTCCGCATCTGATCCGCTGTGCAATGCAGGGATTATCATAAACGCATATAACATCCGGCGGTTTTTCTCTGCGGTGCATACAAAAACTGCAATCGTCACGGATTCGGTTACCGCCATGCAAGAGGACGACGCCGTGTCCTCTCTGCGGGAAGTTCGGGATGAGCCGCATCATTTTTTCAATTTCCCGAAGCGCCTTTGTCTCGGTAAAATACATAGACTGTTTTCCTTTCATTGTGATAAATCAAAATCGGAGGCCATATCCTGTGCCTCCGTAATGTCTGTCAGATATTTGGGATCGACGATAACCTCCGATTCATTTCGTCCGTTGAACAGGGCATAGATATGCTCTTTGGCTATCTTGGCTTCATATACCGTGCCGTCCTCTCCGAAACGGTGGGCAAACCATTCGGCGGTCTGCCGGTTGAGCGTCCATGACAGCGCTCTGACGCAGTCTGCATTATATTCGGTCACGCCGCGATAAACGGTGAGAGGATCGTCAAGCTCTTGAAAATCCCTGTATTCATCCTCATCCATAAGAACCTGCGGATCGGCGGACTGAAACATAGTGACCAGCTTTCTCATGCTCACTTCCGGATCATTGTTTGGGGCTTCGCACATAATCCAGGCGCTCGAAAGAATTTGCGAAAAATCATTTTTCGACAAGTAGGGGGCAGCATATTTCAGAAACGCCAAGCCGTATGGTTTATTGACCATCATGTATATCCGAAATACATTGTCCGTGTGGTCGATTGCCGAGGCCACCGCATTTCTCCATCGCTGCAGGCTGTCTGCATCCCGTGTAATATCCAGCGGCATGAAATTCCCGCCGCCTTTTTCCGGCAGAACAACAATACCGGAAGATGTGAATGGGTGCTGCACCACGACTGGTGAGAATTCCGTTTCATGGACATCCGTCATGAGTAGCATCTTAGCTACGGATTTTACGCCTGCGAGATCTGTTTCCTTTTTCATGAATCCTTTATCCTCCTGAATTTTGAAAATAAAAAAAGGCACACGGTTTTTCTTCCATGTGCCTTCAAAGCGATTTTACGATATATTTTTTATTAGCAGGAACCGTCTGCTGTGTCAAGGATACGGAGTAGTATTTTGCTTCGCAAAATCTCCACTCCCGGCTTCGCCGTCCTTGACGCACCAGCCTGTTCCTGCTCTTTGGCAATTAAGCCGATTAAGCCTAAGAAGGCTTAATCGCCTCTTACTACAAGGGAATAAAAAAACGGTCACCTTCATGACCGATCCCTGCCTAACACGATACACACTTTTTTCTTTCTGCTGTGTATGCAGTTATGTTTCTCTCCATTTCTCTTACACCGTACACGCTATACACAGCAAATAGGATACTACAGTTTAGGATAGCCCAGATAGATGGTGCCATACTGGGACAGGTCCAGGGGCTGGCCCGCGATCCGGGGCCGGGCGGCGGGGTCCTTCTGCTCCTGGCTGGCCCGACAGGCATCGTTGTTATAGCTCAGGTCCTGGCTGGTGTAGGGCTGCTCCGGGGTCAGCTCATACAGGTCCGCCCCGGTCATGTCCCGGATGCGCTCTGCCGCCGTCCGGGTGCTGCCGGTGCAGGAAAAATAGATCACCGCCACCCGGGTCCCGGCCCAGCCGCTGCCGGTACTGCCGGTGGTATTTCCGCCGTTTCCGGCATTTCCGGTACTGCCTGCATCGCCGGGCACACCGGTACTGCCGCCGGGATTTTCCGCCGGGCCGCTTCCCGGGTCCGTGGCCCCGGGGGTCACCGTGGGACTATCTCCGCCGGGGGCCACCTCCGTCTGTTTCTTCCCGCAGGCAAACAGGGCGCAGGCCATGCACAGGGCTAAAATCAGGGCAAAAACACGCTTCATGGGGCTTTTCCTCCTTATTTCCGTCTTTATTCTTCCTCCTGCTGCACCGCCGTGCTGCCGCCCAGGCCGAAATCGTCGGCCACGGTGGCGCTGTCCCGGCGGAGCATGGTCTCCATGACCCGGATGTCGCTGTCGATGTCCATGGCGTCGGCCCGGTACAGCTCATCCAGCTGCCGCTCGAACCCCGCCACGATGCTGTCCATGGTGCTCTGGATTTTGGCCTTGGCCTGGTTCAGGTTCTCGCCGCTGACCCCAGCCTCCTCAAACTCGGCATAGGAGTCCAGCAGCTTCTGGGTGGTGGGCAGATAGTAATTCAGGAAGGTGCTGGCCTTGGCCTTTTTGGCAGGCTCCTTCTCGATGATGCGGAAGATTTTCCCCGCCACCTCCTCCAGCCGGTCAATTTTCTGGCTGAGGACGGGGTCGGCGATGCGGTCATTGGCCCGGCGGATGTCCCGCAGGACGCCGGAATAGCCCTGCTCCGCCTGGGGCGGCTCCTGAACCTCCTGCTCCTGCTTCTTTTTGCCGAAGAAGGCGTCCGCCGCCTCCGGGGACCGGAACAGCATATCGCTTCCCAGGTCCAGATAGGCATTTTCGCCCCACAGGCCCTTTTCGATCATGATCTCCAGGTCGTTTTCCACCTTCCGGGGGGACACGTCCGCCGCCACCGCCAGCTTTTTCAGGGACACCGCCTCCTGCCCGTGGGCACAGGCCAGATACTTGCCGAAGCGGCGGGCCCGGCGGGTCATGACGCCTCCGGCCAGCAGCAGGCCCAGACCTCCGGCGGCCAGGCCCATGGTGGGAAACAGGCTGGCCAGCAGGGCCCAGCTCAGGCCGCCAGTCGCAGCGCCGATGCCCTCCACCAGGGACACCAGCCCCGCAAACAGCAGCACCAGGCCCACGATCTTCATGTTCCGGGCGGCTTTTGCGGAATACTGGGGGGTTTTGGTGACCTTCCGCCCGGCGGCGGAAGCCGTCCCGGGACGGGCCTGGGACGGGTTGGGATTTGCCCGGGACACGGCCGGGTCACTGCGGGACACAGTCGACCGGGTGCTTCGGGCGGCATTTTTCCGCCGGGAGTCGTTCCCCAGCACCTTCGACAGCAGCACCGCCAGCCCCGCCGGCCATGCCACGATGAACAGAAAGATGATCAGAATCCAGGACCCCAGATCGTTGTCCTCTTTCCGGGGCGGTCTGGGGGGAGGCGACTGCCGGAACTCCCGGTCCCGGTCGTCATAGGAATAGGCCATCACTGCTCTCCTTTCGGGCGGAGCTTGCGCTTGTTGCCGTGCTCATCCACCACATAGGTATTGTCCAGCTCCCGGGCCAGATTGCCCACCACCGAGTCGATATACTCCCGGCGCAGGCGCAGCTGCTCCTCCCGTTCCTCCTGGGTCAGGCCCTCCGGCGTTTTCGCCTTGGCGGCCAGCTGGTTGATGCGGGCGATTTTCTTTTCATCCATGATGTGATCTCTCCCTCTTTTATAGATAACGCTTCAGGGTGACGAACACCCTGCCCTTTTTGGTCTGATGGCCGACCTCCTCCAGGACGCATTTTCCCAGTCCCCGCAGGGTCAGGGTGTCGCCCTGGGCCACCGGGCGGTCCGGCTTCTGGCAGTCGGTCCAGTTTACCTGGACCCGGCCGGAGGTCACCGCCTCGGCGGCCTTTCCCCGGCTCAGGGAAAAGCCAACGGCCAGCACGCTGTCCAGCCGCAGGGAGGACACCGTGTCGCGGATCTCCTTGGTTTTCTCCTGGGGCGGCGTCAATTGAGCCAGGGGCAGCGGGGCCGTATGGAGCCGCACCCGTCCGGCGTCCGTCCAGTCCGACAGCAGCAGCTCCGCCGCCGGGGCCGTGGCCAGTACGTCGGCCCAGCGGGGAAACACCAGGATATCCCCCAGGGTCTCCCGAGTCAGACCCAGGGCCATGAGACTGCCCAGAAGGTCCCGGTGGGTCAGGGCGTCCTCCTCGTAAAACGAGGCCCGGACCACCCGGACGGCATCCTCCTCCGGGGCCTCCTGCCAGTCCGGCAGGAACCACAGCTGCCGCCGCTGGGCCCCGTCGTATCCACCCCAGAAGGTATATCCCTCCGAGACGGACAGGGCGTTCAGCAGCCGCTGGGCCGCCGCCTGCTCCGCCGGGGACAGAAAGCCCGTTCCCTCCGGCAGATTCCGCCGCCGGCACTGTTCATATTTGTCCCAGACCCGGCCCAGCAGCAATCGCTCATCGCCGTTTGCCGCAAGCCGGTCCAGCATTTCGCGTTTATCCATGGTATTCCCCCAGATTCTGGGTGTGATAGAGTCCGGCATAGGCCCCGTTTGCCGCCAGCAGCTGCTGATGGGTGCCCTGCTCGGCGATGCGGCCGTCCCGGATCACCAGGATGCGGTGGGCGGCCCGGATGGTGGAGAGCCGGTGGGCGATGATGAGGGTGGTGCGGCCCCGGCTCAGCTCGTCGAAGGCGTGCTGGATCTTCGCCTCGGTGATGCTGTCCAGAGCCGAGGTGGCCTCGTCCAGGATCAGAATGGGCGGGTCCTTCAGGAAGATCCGGGCAATGGCCACCCGCTGCTTCTGTCCGCCGGAGAGCAGGGTGCCCCGCTCGCCCACATAGGTGTCGAACCCGTTGGGCATGGCGGCAATGTCGTCATACAGCTCCGCCCGGCGGGCGGCCTCCTCCACCTCCGCGTCAGAGGCGTCGGGCTTTCCGTAGCGGATGTTCTCCCGAATGGTGTCGGCAAACAGGAACACGTCCTGCTGGACGATGCCGATGGCCCGGCGCAGGGAGTGCTGGGTCAGGCGGCGCACGTCGGTCCCGTCCACGGATACCACGCCGCTGTCGGGGTCGTAAAACCGGGGGACCAGCTGGCACAGGGTGCTTTTGCCGCCGCCGGAGGGGCCGACAATGGCCACCGTCTCCCCGGGCTGCACCGTCAGGTCCACCCCGTGGAGCACCTCGGGGCTGCCGTCGTCGTAGGAGAAGTGGACATTCTCCAGGGCCACCCGGCCCTGCACCTGCGTCAGCTCCACGGCGTCGGGGGCGTCCTGGATGGTGGGCTCCGTGGCCATCAGCTCGATGAACCGGTGCAGGCCCGCAAAGCCGTTGGAGAACATCTCGGCGAAGTTGGCCAGCTTCCGGACGGGGCTGATGAAGGTGGTGATATACAGGCTGAAGGTGATCAGGTCGATATAGTTCAGCCGGTCCTTCATAATCAGCCAGCCGCCTGCGGCGATCACCGCCACGGACAGCAGGCTGATGAACAGCTCCATGCTGGCGTTGAAAAAGCCCATTTCCTTGTGGAAATTGCGCTTGGAGGTTTTGAACACCTCGTTGGCCCCGTCGAACCGCCGCTGCTGCTGGGCCTCGTTGGCGAAGGCCTTGGTGGTGCGGACGCCGGAGAGGCCGGACTCGATCTCGGCATTGATGGCGCCGGTTTTTTGCTTGGCGGCCCGGGAGGCCTGGGACATCTGGCGGCGGCGGTACAGCACCACCAGCAGGAACACGGGGATGATGCAGCACACCACCAGGGCCAGCCGCCACTGGATGGAGAACATCACCGCCAGCGCCCCCACAATGGTGACAAGCGAGATGAACAGGTCCTCCGGCCCGTGGTGGGCCAGCTCCGTCAGCTCAAACAGGTCCGTGGTCAGGCGGCTCATCAGCTGGCCGGTGCGGTTTTTGTCGTAAAAGTCAAAGCCCAGGTCCTGCATATGGGCGAACAGGTCCCGGCGGATATCGGCCTCCACCAGGATGCCGAAGGTGTGGCCCCAATAGCCCACCACGAAATACAGCCCCGCCCGGAGGACAAAGGCCGCCACCACCAGAGCCATGACCGTAAAGAAAATGGAAAACTGCTTATCCGGCAGCCAGTGGTACATGGCGGTGCGGGAGATCAAGGGGAAGGCCAGGTCGATGACGGCGATCAGGAAGGCGCAGCTGATATCCAGCAGGAACAGGCCCCGGTGGGGGCGGAAATAGGACAGGAAAATGCGCAGCGGTCTGCGGGTCTGGTAATCTTTGGTGGTCATGGTCTCTCTCTTTCTGAAAAAATGGGCACAATTACCCAGTGTGTTGTTATACATAGTATAACACACCGCCCCCCCTGGCGCAAGGCGGTGTTTTGTGTTAATATGTGTTCAAAAGTGAGAAAAATTGCCGTGGGTTTTGGCCCTGCGGTGTGTACTATAGAGTAGAGAGAAACAGGGAGGCGACGGACATGGACGACAAGCAGCTGATGACGCAGATCGCCGCCGGGGACCAGGCGGCCCTGCAGACCCTGCTGCGGCGGCACGGACCGCTGCTGCAATATATCCTGAAACCCATTCTGACAGACCCCCGGGAGCGGGAGGAGTGCCTGGCGGATATCTCCCTGCGCCTGTGGCAGCGGGCCGGGGACTATGCGCCGGAGCGGGGGCAGTTCGTGCCGTGGCTGACGGTGCTGGCCCGGAACATGGCCCTGAACCGGGCCAGGCGGCTGCGGAGGGAGGAGCCCCTGGACGAGACCATGCCCCACGGAGACGGCAGCGCCGAGGAGGCCCTGCTGCAAAAGGACCGGCGGGCGCAGCTTCAGACGGCCATCCGGTCCCTGGGCCGCGAGGAACAGCAGCTGTTCTTCCGGAAGTATTACTACTGCCAATCCACCGCCCAGATCGCCGCAGAGCTGGGCATCACGGAGCGGGCCGCCGAGGGGCGGCTGTACCGCCTGCGGCAGAGACTGCGGAATCTGTTGGGAGGTGACCTGCTGTGACGGACGACATCCGCTTTGACCGGGATATGCAGACCCTGCTGGAGCAGCTGCCGGAGGAGCAGCTGCCGGCGGCCCGGGTGACCCCCTGGCGGCAGGCCATGCGCTGCGTTCTGTGGGGCATCGGACTGACCGGCATCACCCTGAACTTCTGGAATCTGCAGCATCTTCTGCCCATGGTGGGCAACATCCTGCTGGTGCTGGGGTTCCGGACCCTGCGGCAGGAGAACGGCTGCCTGCGCAGCTGCTGGCGGCTGTCCATAGCCCTGGCGGCGCTGCGGGGAGGCTATGCCGTCGTCATGGGCACCGTCCTGTCCCGGCTGGTCCCCTGGCTGGAGACGGCCATAGCCTGGACTCTGGGCATCCTGTTCTGGCTGGTGTGCCTGGGCCTGTGGTGGGGCATGAAGGAGATCGGCCGCAAGGCCGGGCAGGAAAAGCCCTCCGCCAAGGCGGCGGGGGCCCTGGTGCTGTGGTACGGGGCGCTGATCCTCACCGGCCTGCTGGGCCAGACCTTGCAGGGACTGGCGCTATGGCTGCTGCTGGCGCTGTATATCATCATTCTGCGGCAGCTGACCCGGCTGACCCGGGCCCTGGACAACTGCGGCTATGCGGTGGAGGCCGCGCCGGTGCGGCTGGACGGCCGGTGGCTGGCGGGGGGATATCTGGTGCTGGTGCTGGCGGCGGTGCTGCTGGGCCAGGCCCTGGGCCAAAGGCTTCCCATGGACTATAGGCCGCGGCAGGAGCCGTCTCAGACGGCCCAGGCCGTCCGGGACCGGCTGGAGGGGCTGAACCTGCCCCGGGAGCTGCTGGACGACCTGTCGGACGAGGATGTGCTGTCCCTGTCCGGAGTGACCCAGACGGTGTGGATGCAGGAGCCGGTGAAAAAGCCCCTCAGCGGCCGGACCATCCAGTTCTGGCGGGCGGCCCTGCTGACGCCCGGCGATAACGGGCCGGACCGCTGGGCCATCCTGACCTATTTCCAATACGAGGACGGGGAGGACTGGCCCGGGGACACCGACGGACTGTGGCTGGTGCCCCACTACCCTTATGATGCCTATGTGGAGGAAGCCCTCAGCGGGTATATCCTGTATGACGGGCCGGAGGGCGCGATGGCCGCGCCCATGCAGAGCCTGGTCCGGCAGGAACAGGCCCAGTATACCGACTGGCTGTGGCCGGATATTCCGTCCAGCGCCAGCTTGTACCTTTTTGCCGAGTGGTCCCTGCCCCGGAAGGGGGAAAATATCCGGGGCTATCTGCTGTACTGGCGGGAGACCGTGCCGCCGATGGAGAAGAATCCGGTGCAGATGATGGATCAGCCGTATCTGCACCGGCAGATGAAATGGCGGTATCCCTATGCCACGGCCCTGGACCAGCGGAGCATTCCGTATGCCACCCAGAACTTTGAGCCGGGACTATTCATCGTGTATCAGCAGGCGGACGGCACCGTCAGCGCGTACCTTGAATCCGCTGAGCTGGGCTCCATCTCCAAGCGCGGCACTCCCCCGGCGGGGTAAAAAAATCCCCGGTGCTTCGGCACCGGGGATTTTTTTCAGACTGATGTAATTAGTCAGCAGGATTGATAGCGCCGTTGGGGCAGGTATCACTGCAGGTACCGCAGTCCAGGCAGGCGTTAGCATCGATCACATAACGATCGTCACCCTGGGAAATAGCACCCACGGGACAGACGTCAGCGCAAGCGCCGCAGCTGACACAAGCAGAGCCGATCTGATAAGCCATAGTAGCACCTCCATTTAGATTATGAGCATATTGTATCATGAAAATCCAAAATTGCAACCCCCTGCCGGTGGGAAATATCCGGAATCTTTCATTTTTCGTGGCGGTTTACAGTCCCGGGGCCGGGGATGGCCTTGCGTCCTGTGAAAAAGTATATTATACTGAAAGAAAATTCCGCAGGAGGGCAACGCCATGGAGCACCGGGACCGGCTCTGGCCGGGAGGGTACACATTTCTATACGACGACGGGCTGTTCCGCCCCTCCACGGACACGTTCCTGCTGGGGTCCTTTCCCCGGCTGCGGCGGGGCATGACCGTGTGCGAGCTGGGGGCCGGAACGGGGCTTCTGAGTCTGCTGCTGCTGGCCCGGGAGCCGGAGCTGACGGTCACCGGGGTGGAGCTTCAGCCGCAGGCCTGCGCCCTGTTCCGGCGGACGGCGGAGGAAAACGGCCTACAGGGCCGGATGCATTACCTGGAGGGGGACCTGCGGCAGGGACTGCTGCCCCCGGGGCGCTTCCGGCTGGCGGTGGCCAATCCGCCGTATTTCCCACCCGATGCCGGGGCCGTGGCCCCGGACGCCGCCCGCCGCACCGCCCGGGCGGAGACGGACTGCACCCTGGCCCAGCTGTGCGCCGCAGCGGCCCGGGCCCTGACCTGGGGCGGCAGCTTCTGTCTGGTGCACCGGCCGGACCGGCTGGCGGACGTGCTGGGGGAGCTGCGGCGGGTGCGGCTGGAACCCAAGCGCCTGCGCTTCGTGCACCACACGGCGGCGGCCCGGCCGTCGCTGTTTCTGCTGGAGGCCCGGCTGGGCGGCGGCGTGGGCCTCACCGTGGAGCCGCCCCTGCTGCTGCATGGCCCCGACGGCGGCGAAACCGAGGACGTCCGCCGGGCGTATTTTCGAGACAAGGAGGAATGAAGCATGGCCGGAATCCTGTATCTGGTGGCCACGCCCATCGGCAACCTGGGGGACCTGTCCCCCCGGGCGGTGGAGACTTTGGCCCAGGCCGATTTTATCGCCGCCGAGGACACCCGGGTGTCCCTGCGGCTGCTGAACCATTTTGACATCCGGAAGCCCCTGGTCAGCTATCATGAGCACAACCGGGCCGCCGCCGGCCCCGCCATTGCGGAGCGCCTGCTGGGTGGGGAGAGCTGCGCCCTGGTGACGGACGCCGGCACCCCGGCCATCAGCGACCCCGGAGAGGACCTGGTGCGCCTGTGCGGCCGGGAGGGCATCACCGTGCAGGCCATCCCCGGCTGCTGTGCCGCCGTGTGCGCCCTGGCGGTGTCGGGCCTGCCCACCGGGCGGTTCTGCTTCGAGGGATTTTTGTCCGCCAACAAAAGGGAGCGCCGCACCCGGCTGGAGGAGCTGTCCCATGAGGAGCGGACCATGGTGTTCCACGAGGCTCCCCACAAGCTGCGGCCCACCCTGGCGGATATGCTGGAGGTGCTGGGGGACCGGCCCGTGGCCCTGTGCCGGGAGCTGACCAAGCTCCACGAGGAGACAGTGCGCACCACCCTGGCCCAGGCGGTGGCGCTGTATCAGGAGAAGGAGCCAAGAGGGGAGTACGTCCTGGTGGTGGCCGGAGCCGAAAAAGCCGCCGCCCCGGCGGTGACTCTGGATCAGGGGGTGCGGCAGGTGCTGCGCCTGCGGCAGGAGGGGGTCCGGATGAAGGACGCCGTCCGCCAGGTGGCGGAGGACACCGGTTTGCCCCGCAACGACCTGTATAACGCCGCCCTGGCGGAGATGGAATAGTCCGCCAAGCAAAGGCAAAGCTCCTTTTCCCGGGGCCGCCGCGCTTACCGCCCGGTGGCCCCGGGGGCTTGACTTTGCCTGTTCAAAGCGATAATATAGATGTATCACAGGATTTGCAAGAGGAACGACTATGTCCGAGAGAATGACCGCAAGAAAACGCCAGGCCCTGGAGATGCGCAGCCGCATCCAGAGCGCCGCCCTGGACCTGTTTGACCGGGAGGGCTTTGAAAACGTCTCCGTGGAGGAGATCGCCCAGACCGCCGGATGCTCCGTGGGCAACATCTATCACTATTTCAAAAGCAAGGATGAGCTGGCCATTCAGGTGACCAGCCATGTGGACGATGCATACAGCGAGCTGGAGGAGGCATATCTGGCGGACACCGCCCGGCCCGCCCGGGAAAAGCTGCTGGACTTTGTGGGCCGGTCCCTGGAGATCAGCGTGTCGGACCCGGTGCTGTATAAGGCGTTTATCCACGGGCTGCGGTATCCGGAGCAGCGGGTCCTGCAGAAAAACGCCGGGCGGGTATACTTCCGGGTGCTGCTGGAGCTGGTGACGCTGTGCCAGCAGGAGGGCAGTATCCACCCCTCCCACGACCCGGATCAGGTGGTGGAGGAGCTGGTGGTGCTGCACCGGGGAGCCCTGTTCGAGTGGCGCATCTATCAGGGCGGGTTCGACCTGCCGCAGCTGGGCCGCCGCATGGCCGGTCGGCTGCTGCGGGGCCTTTATTATGCAGAATAGACAAGTAAGGCGGCGCTTATGCGCCGTTTTCTTGGGAAAAGAATGCATTGCAATTTGCCCTCCGGTCCCGTATAATAGGCAAGAAAATTCTGAGGGGAGTGAGCAAGATGAAGTTCCGTATTCTGAACAATAAAATCTCCGCTCCCGCTGTTTTTATTTCCGTTTTTCCCTTCTGACCGGTATTTTTACCGGTCATTTTTTTTGGCCATAATAGTGAGCAAACAACATCACATAAATCAGAGCAAAAGAAAGAGAGGAACTGTCACATGAAGAAAAACCTTGGACAAGACGCCATCTACGACGCCCGGGAGCTGGGTGTTCCCCGGATGCTGGTGCTGGGCCTGCAGCACCTGTTCGCCATGTTCGGCGCCACCGTGCTGGTGCCCATCCTGGTCACCAAGTACGGTCTGCCCCTGTCCATCCAGACCACCCTGCTGTTTGCCGGTCTCGGCACCCTGCTGTTCCACCTGTGCACCAAGCTGAAGGTTCCCGCCTTCCTGGGCTCCTCCTTCGCCTTCCTGGGCGGCTTTGAGGCGGTGGCCAGCCTGGATGTGGGCAAGTTCGCCGGCATGAGCGGCGAGGAAAAGCTGCCCTACGCCCTGGGCGGCATCGTGGTGGCCGGTGCCCTGTATCTGATCCTGGCCCTGCTGTTCAAGCTGGTGGGCCCCCAGAAGGTCATGCGCTTCTTCCCCCCCATCGTCACCGGCCCCATCATCATCCTCATCGGCCTGAACCTGTCCGGCTCCGCCATCGCCAACGCCTCCACCTGCTGGTGGCTGGCTCTGGTGGCCATCGCCATCATCGTGGTGGCCAACATCTGGGGCAAGGGCATGGTCAAGATCATCCCCATCCTGCTGGGTGTGGTAGGCAGCTACATCGTGGCCCTGATCGCCGGAAAGGTGGACTTCACCGAGGTCGGCGGCGCCAACTTCGTGGGCCTGCAGCACTTCGTCCTGGCAAAGTTTGACCTGACCGCCATCCTGGTGATGGCCCCCATCGCCATCGCCGCCATGATGGAGCACATCGGCGACATGTCCGCCATCTCCTCCACCACCGGCAAGAACTTCATCGCTGACCCCGGCCTGCACCGCACCCTGCTGGGCGACGGCCTGGCCACCATGGTGGCCGGTATGTTCGGCGGCCCCGCCAACACCACCTACGGCGAGAACACCGGCGTTCTGGCCCTGTCCCGGGTCTATGACCCCCGGGTCATCCGCCTGGCCGCCCTGTACGCCATCATCCTGTCCTTCTCCCCCAAGTTCGACGCCCTGGTGAACTCCATCCCCACCGCCATCGTGGGCGGCGTCAGCTTCATCCTGTACGGTATGATCTCCGCGGTGGGCGTGCGGAACGTGGTGGAAAACAAGGTGGACCTGACCAAGTCCCGGAACCTCATCATCGCGGCGGTGATCTTCGTCAGCGGCCTGGGCTTCAGCTCCACCGGCGGCATCACCTTCACCGTGGGCGGCGCAGACGTCACCCTGACCGGCCTGGCCATCGCCGCCCTGGCGGGCGTGATCCTCAACGCCATCCTGCCCGGCAACGACTATAAGTTCGGTGTGGATCCCCAGGGCGACAAGTCCGCTGACCTGGGCTCCTATTAAGAGAAACAGAAGAAACTGATATAACACAGAGTGCCCCGGCTTTCGCCGGGGCACTCTGTGTTATAGGGCCAGCACAAAAGCCAGGGATACGGCGGTATCCCTGGCTTTGTTTTGCTTTTTACAGGCTGACGCCGCCGTCGGCGGACCGGGCGTCCTTCAGCAGGGGGGCGATGCGGTCCAGCAGGGCGCGGACCTGCCGGGGGCAGCGGCCGATGTAGCGGGCGGGGTCCATCAGCCGGTCCAGCTCCGGCCGGGTCATGCCGAAGGCCGGATCGCCGGCCAGGCGGTCCAGCAGGTCGCAGGGCTCACCGTCCTTCATCCGGGCAGTGGCAGCCATGGAGTGCACCCGCACCCGCTCGTGGAGCTGCTGACGGTCGCCGCCGCGCTTGACGGCCTCCATCATCAGGTTCTCCGTGGCCAGGAAGGGCATATACTCCCGGATGGTCTTGTCCACCACCTTTTCGTTGACCCGCAGGCCGTCTGTAACGTTCTGGGCCAGGCGCAGAATGGCGTCCGCGCACAAAAAGCCCTCAGGCATAGACAGGCGGCGGTTGGCGGAGTCGTCCAGGGTGCGCTCCATCCACTGGACGGAGGCGGTCATGGGGGCGTTCATGGCGTCGGCCATGAGATAGCGGCTCAGGGAGCAGATGCGCTCGCAGCGCATGGGGTTTCGCTTATAGGCCATGGCGGAGGAGCCGATCTGGTGCTCCTCGAAGGGCTCCTCCAGCTGACGGTCGTGCTGCAGCAGGCGGATGTCGTTGGCCATGCGGTAGACGCTCTGGGCCATGGAGGACAGGCAGTTCAGAATCCGGGCATCTACCTTCCGGGGGTAGGTCTGGCCGCAGACGGTGAAGCAGGAGTCAAAGCCGAACTCGGCGGCAATGCGGCGGTTCATCTCGTCGATCTTTGCCTCGTCCCCGTCAAACAGGTCCATGAAGCTGGCCTCGGTGCCGGTGGTGCCCCGGCAGCCCAGAAAACGCAGGCTGCCCAGGACAAAATCCAGCTCCTCCAGGTCCGAAAGCAGGTCCTGGAGCCACAGGCAGGCCCGCTTGCCCACGGTCACCGGCTGGGCGGGCTGATAGTGGGTATAGCCCAGGGTGGGGGTGGCGGCGTATTTTTCCGCAAAGGCGGAGAGGTTCTTCATCACCGCCAGCAGCTGGCCCCGCAGATACACCAGCCCGTCCCGGTACAGGATCAGGTCGGCGTTGTCGGTGACATAGCAGCTGGTGGCCCCCAGGTGGATGATGCCCGCCGCCAGAGGCGCGGCCTTGCCGTAGGTATAGACATGGGCCATCACGTCGTGGCGGACTTCCTTTTCCCGCCGGCGGGCGGTGTCATAGTCGATATCGGTGATGTGCTGCTCCAGCTGGCGGACCTGCTCCTCCGTTACCGGCAGACCCAGGTCATGCTGGGCCCGGGCCAGGGCCGTCCACAGCCGCCGCCAGGTCTGGAAGCGCATGTCCGGAGAGAACAGGTGCAGCATATACGGCGAGGCGTAGCGCCCGGCCAGGGGGGATTCATAAACGTCGTGGGACATAAGGGTCCTCCGTTTCCTTGGTTTCAGCGGACGATGAGGCTGTCGCGCTCGGCGCCCACGGACACATAGCCGATGTGGCAGCCGATGGCCTGCTCCACATACTCCACATAGTCCCGGGCGGCCTGGGGCAGCTCCTCCCAGGTGCGGACCCCGGAGATGTCGCAGTTCCAGCCGGGGACATACTCGGTGACGGGCTTGGCCTGGTCCAGCAGCACCGGGAAGGGGAATTCGTCGGTCTGTTGACCGTCGATCTCATAATGGGCGCAGACGGGGATCCGGTCCATGTAGCTGAGGATATCCAGCTTGGTCAGGGCAATGTTGGTGGCGTTCTGCATCCGGACACCGTAGCGGGTGGCCACCAGGTCGATGGGGCCCACCCGGCGGGGACGGCCGGTCTTGGCGCCGTATTCGTCACCGGCGTCCCGGAGCTTTTCTGCATCCGCGCCGAACCACTCGCAGACAAAGGGACCCTCGCCCACGCAGGAGGAATAGGCCTTCACCACGCCCACCACCTCGTCGATGGATGCACCGGGCAGGCCGGAGCCTACCGGAGCAAAGGCGGCGATGGTGTTGGAAGAGGTGGTATAGGGATAGATGCCGTAGTCCAGGTCCCGCAGAGCGCCCAGCTGGCCCTCGAACAGGATGGACTTGCCGTCGGCCTGGGCCTGGTGGAGATAGCGGCCGGTGTCGGCCACATAGGGCTTCACCCGCTGGCCGTACTGCTCCACCCAGGCCATCATCTCGTCCATGGTGTACCCCTTGGCGCCGTAGACCTCCCGGAGGATCAGGTTCTTCCACTCCAGCAGGTCCTGCAGATGGGCCTTCAGGTGCTCGGGGTACAGCAGCTCGCCGGCCAGGACCGTCTTTTTCTGGTACTTGTCGGAATAGAAGGGGGCGATGCCCTGTTTGGTGGAGCCGTACTTCTTATCCTTCAGCCGCTGCTCCTCCAGGGCGTCCAGCTCCCGGTGCCAGGGCAGCAGCAGACTGGCCCGTTCGCTGACCAGCAGATTCTCGGGGGTGATGTCCACGCCGCCCTGGCGGACGGTGTCGATCTCCTTGAGCAGATTCTCGCAGTCCAGGGCCACGCCGTTGCCCAGGATGTTCATGACACCGGAGCGGAAAATGCCGGAGGGCAGCAGATGCAGGGCGAACTTGCCCTTTTCGTTGATGACCGTGTGCCCGGCATTTCCGCCGCCCTGATAGCGCACCACTACGTCATATTGTTGGGTGAGGTAGTCCACCATGCGGCCCTTGCCCTCGTCGCCCCAGTTGATACCCACGATCGCGCAATTTGACATGTCTTCGTCTCCTCATCTATATCATAACAGAATTTTTGGCGGGTTTCCACCGCCAACAGCCTCTTATTATACCGAAAAGCACGTCAGAAGTAAATAACAAATCCGACATATCTGACATTATTATTTCTAATACTCGTTGTGGATATACACGATAAACATGCATGCATTTTCGGCATAAATTACAAAAAACTTGTGCGTTCTGCTGCTTGACGACCCGGGGGCGGCGGGGCTATAATCATTTGTTCCTTTTCATGGGAGGTAAATGCTATGGAAAAACAGAAAAAATCCCTGTTCGGGCCAATGGACCTGACCAAGGGGACATGCTGGAAAACGATTCTGATCTTTTCGCTGCCGGTGATCCTGTCGTATCTGCTGCAGCAGGTGTATTCCATCAGTGACGCAGCCATTGTGGGCCAGACCCTGACGGCCCAGGAGGTGGCGGGCGTCAACGACACCACGTCGCTGGTGTTCATCTTTCTGCAATTTGCCTTCGGTGTCAGCGCAGGCTTCTGCGTGGTGACGTCATGCCAGGTGGGCGCCCGGAACCAGGCAGGCGTGCGGCGGTCCCTGGCCACCCAGATCATCCTGTCGGCGGTGCTGACGGTGCTGCTGACGGCCCTGGCCCTGGCGCTGCTGAATCCCATGCTGGCGTGGATCAACGTGACGCCGGACAATGCCGAGGTGTATCGCGCCGCTTATACCTATTGCTTCATCATCTTCGCGGGCATCGGGGCCCAGCTGTTTTATAACTTCATCTGCGCGTTTCTGCGCAGCATGGGCGACTCCCTGACGCCGTTGCTGTTCCTGCTGTTTTCCACGGTGCTGAACGTGGGGCTGGACCTGCTGTTCATCATGGTGTTCCGGTGGGGCGTGGCCGGTGCGGCCATTGCCACGGTGGCGGCTCAGCTCATCAGCACGGTGGCGTGCTTCATCTATGCCTTTGCCAAGTATCCTCAGCTGCGGCTGCACCGGGAGGACATGCGGATCACCCGGGGCGATATCCGCCGCCATGTGGTGCAGGGCGTGCCCCTGGGGCTGCAATTCTCGGTGCTGGCCATCGGCATTATCGTCATGCAGGGCGTGGTAGTGCAGTTCGACATGCTGGACGGCGTCATGGTGTCCTCCTCCGCCCAGATGGGCTTCGGTGCGGCCAATAAGCTGTTCAACCTGACAGCAACGCCTATGAACGCCCTGGGCACGGCCATGACCAGCTTCACCGCCCAGAACCTGGGAGCCGGAAACCACGACCGCATCCGCAAGGGGACCCTGCAGTCCCTGGTGATGGTGTCGCTGCTGGCGGCGATGGCCGTGGGCATCGGCCTGCTGCTGACCCTGGGCAACGCCTATCTGCGGATTTTCCTGTCCGCCGACAAGATCACGATGGACACCGTGCGATACGGCAACACCTTCCTGTATGTGGATTACGCCATGTACCTGTTCCTGGGCTTCATTTTCGTGGTGCGCAACTGCATCCAGGGCATCGGCCGGTCCCGGTTCGTGCTGGGGGCCGGTGCGGCGGAACTGGTGGCCCGGATCGCCGTGTGCCTGACTCTTCCCGCCGCCGTGGCCGGAGGCGTCGTCAGCTCCCAGGCAAATCCTCTGGCGTTTTACGCCCTGTGCGCGGCGGACCCCATGGCCTGGATCGCCGCCGACATCGTTCTGGCCATCCCCTTCTTCCGGAACATCCTGCGGAGGGATTACCGGTATATGAACATCTGAAAAAACAACATCCGGGCCAGAGGGTCCGGATGTTGGTTTTTATTTTTTCCCGATGACGCAGCAGATCAGAAACGCTGCCAGGTCCGCGATGACCACCGTGGCGCCCACCGGGGTGCTGAGCAGGTACGACGCCGTAAGCCCCAGGCAGAAGCAGGCCACCGCCAGGATGCCCGCCAGGATCACCACGCCCCGAAAGCTCTTTCTCACCCGCATGGCGGAAAGAGCCGGGAAGATCACCAGGCTGGAGATGAGCATGGCGCCCATCATCCGCATGCCCAGCACGATGGTCAGGGCCGTCAGCACGGAGAGGAACGTATTGTACAGCCCCACCCGGACGCCGGTGGCCCGGGAAAAGCTCTCGTCAAAGGTGATGGCAAACAGCTTGTGGTAAAACAGCACGAACAGCAGCAGTACCGCCGCCGACAGCCCGGCGCTGAGGGCCACGTCCGCCCGGTCCATGGCCAGGATGGAGCCGAACATATAGCTGTCCACGTCCGTGGTCATGCCGGTGGTGAGGCTGGTGACGATGACGCCGGCGGCCAGGGACGAGGCGGACACCACCGCGATGGCGGCGTCAGCCCCCATGCGGCTGCGCTCCGTCAGCCGCAGCAGGCCCAGAGCCGCCAGGATCACCACCGGGATGGACACCGGCAGCGGAGCCCAGCCGCAGGCCACGGCAATGGACAGCGCTCCGAAGGACACATGGCTCAATCCGTCGCCGATCATGGAATACCGCTTGAGCACCAGCGGCACCCCCAGCAACGCCGCGCACAGGGACACTAAAATGCCCACCACAAAGGCCCGGACGATGAAGGGATAGGTAAACATTTCCAGCAGCAGGCTCATGACAGGTCACCTCCAAAGCGTTTTCCGTAGGGGGAGGCCAGATACTCCCCGGGAGTGCCCAGGAACCACTGGTCCCGCCCGGCGTGGAGGATGGCGGCGGCGTCCCGCAGGGCGCTGCGGATGTCGTGGGTCACCATCACCACGGCCATGCCCTCGGTGCGGTTGAGATAGCGCAGGGTGCGGTACAGGTCGTCGGCGGCGGCGGGGTCCAGGCCCGTCACCGGTTCGTCCAGCACCAGCAGGTCCCCTGCCGCGCACAGGGCCCGGGCCAGCAGCACCCGCTGCTGCTGGCCGCCGGACAGCTCCCGATAGCACTTGTCCTTCAGCTCCAGAATGCCCAGCTTGCCCATGTGCTGCAGGGCCTGGGACTTCTGGGCCGGGGTATAGAAGAATTTCCACCCCCGGGCGCTGAGAAAGCCGGACAGCACCACCTCACTGACGGTGGCGGGAAAGTCCTTCTGTGCCCGGGTCTGCTGGGGCAGATAGCCGATGGCCCCCCGGCGGAGGCTTTCGTCCAGGCGGATCTCTCCGGACAGGGGCCGCAGCAGGCCCAGCATGCTCTTGAGCAGGGTGGACTTGCCGGAGCCGTTGTCCCCCACGATGCACAGATAATCCCCCCGGCGCACCTGAAAGGTCAGATGCTCCCAGATGGGGCGGCCCTCGTAGCCCAGGGCCGCATCACGGCAGTCTATGAGCACCTTCTGTTCGCTCATGCCAACCCCTCCTTCAGTACGTCCACATTTTTCCACATCAGGGACAGATACGTCTCGCCCCCGTCGAACTCCTGCCGGGTCAGGGTCTGGCAGGAATGAAAGGTCAGCACCCGGGCCCCGGTGGTCTCGGCAATGGCGTTGGCCACCTTTTGGCTGCTGAGCTCGATGGTGTACACCACCGGAATGTCCTCCTGATTCACCTTGTCGATGAGGTATTTCAGCGTGGCCAGGGAGGGCTCGGTGTCGCCGGAGCAGCCGTGGAAGGCCGCCCGGTAGTCCAGGCCGTACTCCCGGCAGAAATACAGCAGCGGGAACCGGTCGCCGAACACCAGCAGATGCCGCTGCCCGGCCTCCACCGTGTCCCGGAAGGCCCGGTCCAGGTCCGTCAGCTCCCGGAGATAGGCCGCGAGCCGGTCCTGATACTCCTGGGCGTGGGCGGGGTCCGCCTGGGCCAGGGTGTCGGCGATGACCCGGCACAGGTCCATGGCGATGCGGGGGGAGGTCCAGATGTGCTCGTCGTACTCAATCTCCTCCTCATGGCCGTCGTGGTCGTGGCCGTCATGCTCGTCATGGGCGTGTTCGTCGTGATCGTGACCGCCCTGCATGCCCTCGGAGAACTCCTCCCCCAGGACGTGGGCGTGGTCCATCATGTGCACCACGGAGCCGATGCTCTCCCCGGCGGCGTCCAGGATGTCGTCCACCCAGGTCTCGCTTTCGCCGCCGTTGCAGATGAACACGTCCGCCTGGGAAATGCGGATCACGTCCAGGGGCGTGGGCTCAAAGCTGTGGGCCTCACGGCCCGCCGTTACCAGCAGGTATGGCTCCACCCGGTCGCCGCCGATGGCCCGGACGAAGTCGTAGTAGGGGAACAGGGTGCACACCACCTGCAATCTGCCGGTGTCCTCCTCCCCCCGGCGGGCGGCGCACCCGGTCAGGGCCAGCGCCGCCGCCAGCAGCAGGCACAGGGCCTGCACGCGATATCGTTTCATGGGTTTCTCCCTTCTTAACGGCCTGTCAAAAGGCCCGTAAATATATATTATACAGGAAAAGCCCCCAAATAGAAAGCTTTTTTTGCATAAAAAGGCCCCCGGCAGCGCCGGGGGCCTTGCTTTACGCTTGGGTGTTTTTTCCTACTCCCCCTCCGGCAGGCGGTAGGTCTGGGCATAGTCCCGGAAGCGGCCCGCGAAGTCCGGATCCTGGGTCTGGGCGGCCCGGAGGGTCTCGTGAAGATTCAGGTTGTGGCGGGCGGCGTCAATGACGCAGCCGGCGATGTTGGAGCAGTGGTCCGAGGTGCGCTCCAGGTCCGTCAGCAGGTCCGCCCACACGAAGCCCGCCTCGATGCTGCACTGCCCTTGCCGCATGCGGAGGATGTGGCGGGTGCGCATTTCCTCCTTCAGCTTGTCGATGACCTGCTCCAGGGGCTCCACCCGGGCGGCCCGGGCGGCGTCGTTCTGGCGGAAGCTGTCCAGGGACAGGTGCAGGATCTCCCGGATGGCCCGGGCCAGGGTCTCATACTCCGCCATGGCCGCCGGGGAGAAGGACAGTCCCTTGCTCTGCAGCTCCTCCGCCGACTCCAGCACGTTGACGGCGTGGTCGGAGATGCGCTCGAAGTCGCCGATGGTTTTCAGCAGCTCCGTGGACTCCTGGCTCTCGCTGTCCGACAGGGAGTGGCTGCTCAGCTGCACCAGATAGGTGCCGATGATGTCCTCATAGTGGTCGCAGCGCTCCTCGTCCTCCCGGATGGACCGGGCCAGCTCCGGGGTGTAGCCGGTCAGGGAGGTCAGGGCGTTTTCCAGGGCGCGGACGGCGCAGGCGGCCATCTCCCCGGCCACGTTCCGGGCCTGCCCCAGGGCCAGGGCGGGGGTGGCCAGCAGGCGAGCGTCCAGCTCGGACGTCTCCTCCCGGCGCTTTGCGTCGGGCACCAGCCGGATGGCCAGCTTTTCCAGCAGGTTTCCGGCAGGCAGCAGCATGGCGGTGCACAGGATGTTGAACACCGAGTGGGCGATGGCGATGCCGTACATGGTGGCGGGCCGGTCCAGGATCGCCGGGGCGAAAATGGCCTTGACGATGCAGAACAGGGTCAGCAGCACCACCACGCCGATGACGTTGAACATCAGGTGCACCACGGCGGCCCGGCGGGCGTTTTTGTTGGTGCCCACGGAGGACAGCATGGCCGTGACGCAGGTGCCGATGTTCTGGCCCATGATGATGGGGATGGCGGCGGCATAGCTGACGCCGCCGGTGACGGACAGGGCCTGCAGAATGCCCACGGAGGCGGAGGAGGACTGGATGATGCCCGTCAGCACCGCTCCCACCAGCACGCCCAGAATGGGGTTGCGGAACATCAGGAACAGCTGGGTGAACTCCGGCACGTCCTTCAGGCCGGACACGGCGCCGCTCATGGTCTCCATGCCGAACATCAGGGTGGCAAAGCCCAGCAGAATGGTGCCGGTATCCTTCTTTTTGGCGTCCTTGCAGAACATGTAGAAGATGATGCCCACCAGCGCCAGCACCGGGGTGAAGGAGGAGGGCTTCAGCAGCTGGATCCACAGGCTGCCGCTGTCGATGCCCGCCAGGCTCAGCAGCCAGGCGGTGACGGTGGTGCCCACATTGGCGCCCATAATGACGTTGATGGCCTGACGCAGGGTCATGAGGCCGGAGTTGACAAAGCCTACCATCATCACTGTGGTAGCCGAGGAGCTCTGAATGATGGCGGTGATGCCCAGGCCCGTCAGAAAGCCCACAAACACCCGGCTGGTCATCTTATCCAGGAGACTGCGCAGCTTGCCGCCAGCCCGGCGCTCCAGGGCCTGGCCCATCAGGTTCATGCCGAACAGGAACAGACACAGGCCGCCTACCAGGGTCAGCACATTGAAAATATCCATAGATGTTACTCCCTCATTCCAACTTTTTGACAATTGACAGTATAAAGGGTGTATGTCAAATCCGTTGTAATGGGTGTGTAAAATCTATGTAAAATTTTAGAGGCGGACAGAGTCGTCCGCCTCTACGGTGGTGTATCAGGAAAATTTTCGATTGTCGCGGCAGAGAATCGCCGATAGAGCACCCGTAGGGGCCGCTGCTCTCAGCGGGCCGCGTCGGCCCGGCATCACCGGGCACTGAAAACGGCCAAAAGCCTTACTTTTCGGAAAACACGTCCCAGTTTTTCACGAAATACTCCACGCCGGAGTAGACGGTGGTCACCAGGATCACCCCCTGGCACGCCAGGTTCAGCCAGTGGGGAATGCCGAACAGGATCAGGCAGATGCACACCATGGTGCTGGCGGTCTTTACCTTGCCGGACCAGCCTGCGGCGATGACCCGGCCCTTTTCCACGGCGATGAGCCGCATGCCGGACACGGCGAACTCCCGCAGCAGCACTGCGGCCAGCACCCAGCCCACCATATCGCCGGTTTCCACGAACCAGCACAGGGCCGCCATCACCAGGCACTTGTCCGCCAGGGGATCGGCAAACTTGCCGAAGTCCGACACCTGGTTATAATGCCGGGCAATGTACCCGTCCAGCAGGTCCGTCAGGCAGGCCACGATGTAGATGGCCAGGGCCACATAGCGGCTGCCGGGAAAGCCCCAGTAGGCCACCACCAGAAACACCGGGATCAGGAACACCCGGAGCAGGGTCAGTTTGTTGGCTGTGTTCATAGGCATGGTTCATTCCTCCGTTCGTTCACCGGTAAGCTCGCCGTCCATGGCGCCGGTGATGCGCACACGGACAAAGTCCCCCGCCTCCACGGGGCTGTCGGATGTGAAGTAAATGCTGCCGTCGATGCCGGGGCTCTCGGCATAGCTGCGGCCCACATAGCTCATGGACTGGCCGTCCCAGCCGTCGCACAGCACCTCCACGGTGTCGCCCATGCGGCTGTCGTTGAACTGGTCCATGACCTGGGCCTGGACCTCCATCACCAGCTCCGCCCGGTGCCGGGCCTCGTCGGCGTCCACCCGGTTGAGCATTTTCGCCGCTGGGGTCCCCTCCTCCGGGGAGTAGGCAAAGGCCCCCACCCGCTGGAGCTTCTGCTCCCCCAGGAAGTCGCACAGCTCCTCAAAGGCGGCCTCGTCCTCGTAGGGCAGGCCGGTGATGAGGCTGGTGCGCAGCACCACGCCGGGGATACGGCGGCGCAGGCCGGCAAACAGGGCCTCCAGCCCGGCCTTGGTCTCCCGCCGGCGCATGGCCTTCAGCACGGTATCGTTGCAGTGCTGGATGGGGATGTCCAGGTAGTTGCAGATCTTCTCCTCCCCGGCGATGGTGTCGATGAGCTCGTCGGACAGGTTGTCGGGGTAGAGATAGTGCAGCCGGATCCAGTGGAAGGGCAGTTTGCACAGCTCCCGCAGCAGCTGGGGCAGACGGCGCTCCCCGTACAGGTCCACACCGTAGCGGGTGATGTCCTGGGCGATGACGATGCACTCCCGGACGCCGTCCTCCGCCAGGGCCCGGGCCTCGGCCAGGATGTCCTCCATCCGGCGGGAGCGGTAGTTACCCCGCAGGGAGGGGATCACGCAATAGGCGCAGCGGTTGCTGCACCCCTCCGCAATCCGCAGATAGGCATAGTGCCGGGGGGTGGACAGCACCCGGGGCAGCTCCTCCACCGGGCCGTTGATGTCCGCGAAATGGCGGCACTCCCGGCCCTCCATCACCTGCTCCAGAGCGGGCACGATGTCGCCGAAGCAGCCGGTGCCCATGATGCCGTCGATTTCCGGCAGTTCCTCCAGAATGTCCGCCTGATAGCGCTGGCTCAGGCAGCCGGTGACCAGGATCTTCCCGATCTGCCCCTCCTCCTTCAGCTGGGCGGCGGACAGGATGGTGTCGATGGCCTCGCTTTTGGCGCTGTCGATGAAGCCGCAGGTGTTGATGACCACCACGTCGCTGCCGGGGCAGTCCTCCTGGACGGTGATGCCCGCCTGCAGGCACAGGGCCATCATCTGCTCGGTGTTGACCCGGTTCTTGTCGCAGCCCAGGGATACGAATGATACGTTCATGGTTGTGTTTCCTTTGCGTGAAGTTGTAAATGTGCCGGTCAATCCTCCGGCTCCCGGTCCAGCCGGGCCAGGGCGGGGCGGATATCCTGCCAGGAGAAGCCCCGGCGCTGCAGGGCGGCGGACAGCCGCTGGAGCGTGGCCCGGTCCGGGGTCTTGCCCCGGAGCTTGGCGGTCAGAAACCGGTCAATGGCCTCCTCCGGGTCCGGCATCCGGGCCAGGGCGTCGTCCCACAGCTCCCGGGGCACCCCCCGGTGCTGCAGCTCCTGGCGCACCCGGCCGGGGCCGTAGCCCATGGCGGCATAGTGCCGCACGATGACCCCGGCATAGGCGGCGTCGTCCACCGCACCCAGGTCCGCCAGCCACTGGGCGGTTTCCTGAGCCTCCTGAGGGTCCGTGCCCTTTTTCACCAGCCGGTCGGACAGCTCCTTCTGGGACAGCATCCGCCGTCCGGCCATCTCCGCCGCCTGCTGCCGGGTCAGGGACCGGGCAGCCGCCCGGCGCAGCTCCTCCAGCACATCCTCCGTCAGCTCCTGGCCCGGCCGCAGGCCAAACCGCAGCAGCTCCTCCGGTGTGATGCGCAGCAGGTCGCCGCCGGTGAGATACACCAGCACCCGGTCCTTTTTATGCAGGGACGGCTGGATGCGCTCAATCCGCGTCATCGTCGAAGTCGTCGGCGGACACGTCCACCGCCCGGCCGGCGGCCTTGGCGGCAATCTTGGACTGACTGCTCATCAGCTTGTGGAAGTCCCGGCGGATGGCGGCCTCCAGCTTGTCGGCCTCGTCGGGGTGATCCCGGAAATACTGCTTGGCGGCGTCCCGGCCCTGGCCCAGGCGGATATCGCCCATGTTGAACCAGGAGCCGCTTTTCTGGACCAGGTCCAGCTTCACGCCCAGATCCAGCATCTCGCCCAGGCGGCTGATGCCCTCGCCGTACATGATGTCAAACTCCGCCTCCCGGAAGGGGGGCGCCACCTTGTTTTTCACCACCTTGGCCCGGGTGCGGTTGCCGATGATCTCGCCGCCGGACTTCAGGGCCTCGATGCGGCGCACGTCGATGCGGACGGAGGCATAGAACTTCAGGGCCCGGCCGCCGGTGGTGACCTCGGGATTTCCGTACATGACGCCCACCTTTTCCCGCAGCTGGTTGATGAAGATGACGATGCTGTTGGTTTTGGCGATGACGCCGGTGAGCTTGCGCAGGGCCTGGCTCATAAGCCGGGCGTGCAGGCCCACGAAGCTGTCGCCCATCTCGCCCTCGATCTCCGCCCGGGGCACCAGGGCGGCCACGGAGTCCACCACCACCACGTCGATGGCGCCGGAGCGGACCAGGGCCTCGGTGATTTCCAGGGCCTGCTCGCCGGTGTCCGGCTGGGAGATCAGCATATCCTCGATCCGCACGCCCAGGGCCCGGGCATAGGTGGGATCCAGGGCGTGCTCGGCGTCCACAAAGGCCACCTCGCCGCCCAGCTTCTGGGCCTGGGCCAGAATGTGCAGGGCCAGGGTGGTCTTACCGGAGGACTCCGGCCCGTAGATCTCGATGATGCGCCCCCGGGGCACGCCGCCGATGCCCAAAGCCAGGTCCAGGGCCAGGGAGCCCGTGGGGATGGCCTCCACGTTGGTTTCGGCGTTTTCACCATAGCGCATGATGGAGCCCTTGCCATACATTTTTTCGATCTGCTGCATGGCGGTCTCCAGGGCCTTTTTTTTGTCGGAACCCGCAGGGACTGCGGCGGACGTATCCTTTTTCGCTGCCATTTTCGTCTCCTCCTCTAATTTATATTGCCGTGATGGTATCACAAAGCCTGTCCGGAAAAGCGGACAGTCAGATCTCCTGATACAGGTCCCCCAGCACCACCCGGGGGATGCCCGCCGGGTCCGGGAGAATTTCCAGGTCGCCGAAGCCCACGCTGCGCATCAGCCGCAGCACGTCGTCGGCCTGGCCGATGCCCACCTCGAAGCACAGCCGGGACCCGGGATGCAGCACCGAGCGCCAGTGGGCGCAGATGGCCCGGTAAAAGTCCAGGCCGTCGGCCCCGCCGTCCAGGGCCATGTGGGGCTCGTAATCCCGGACGGAGGCGTCCAGCCCGGGAATATCCCCGGAGGGGATATAGGGGGGATTGCTGACGATGCAGTCGAAGTCCCCCAGCCGCTGCACCGGCGGGCGCAGGGCGTCCAGCTGCATGGCCGTCACCCGGCCGGTGAGGCCGCAGCGGCGGATGTTCTGGCGGCAGACCCGCAAAGCCCCGTCGCTGAGCTCCCCCAGCACCACCCGGGCGTCCTTCACCTGGCTGGCGATGGCCAGCCCCAGGCAGCCGGAACCGGCGCACAGGTCCAGGACCCGGGGGGCCTCCTGCTGCCGCAGCCAGTCAATGGCGGCCTCGGCCAGGGTCTCCGTGTCGGGCCGGGGGATCAGCACGCTTTCGCTGATGTCCAGGGGCAGGCCGTAAAACTCCCACTCGCCGATGAGATAGGCCACCGGCTCCCCGGCCAGACGCCGGCGGGCCAGCGCCCAGGCCGCCTCCTCCACCTCCGGGGACGCGTACAGCGCGCCGTCCCGCAGCAGCCGGGCCTTATCCTTTCCGGCGGCGAAGCACACCAGCTCCCGGGCCTCCAGGGTGGCGGCCTCGATCCCCGCCTGCCGCAGGGACCGCCGGATATCCAGGGTCAGATCGTTGTATGTAACAGCCATTACCAGGCGTCCTTTCCCTGCTCCTCCGGCAGCACCAGCTTCAAGGCCTCGATGGCCACCTCCAGCATGGAGTCGTCCGGCTCGTTGGTGGTGAAATTCTGAAGCCACATGCCCGGGGCGGACAGGGCCCGGGTCACGGCGTTGTCGTGGCGGCCCACAAAGCGGTTGAATTCATAGGTGACGCCCACCACCGGGATCAGCAGCAGCAGATGCATGGCCACCCGGACCCACAGATTCTGCCAGTTCACATAGCTGAACACGATGCTGCTGCACAGGATGGACACCACGATCACCACAAACAGGAAGCTGGTGCCGCAGCGGGGGTGGTGCTTGGGCTGGATGCGGGCGTTTTCCACCGTCAGCGGCAGGCCCGCCTCATAGCAGAAGATGGTCTTATGCTCCGCCCCGTGATAGCAGAACACCCGGCGCACGTCCTTCTGCCTGGAGCAGAGGATCAGGTATCCCAGGAAAATGGCGATCTTCACCGCCCCCTCGATGAGGTTGTGCACGGCGGCATGCCGGGCGTGGAACAGCCCGGCGATGAAGGTGGGCAGCAGCATGAACAGCAGCAGCGTCAGCCCCAGGGACAGGATCACCGACACCCACACCAGCACCGACTGCAGCTTCTCCGCCGGAACGTGCTCCTCCAGCCACTTATCCAGCTTGGAGGGCTGGACGTTTTCGTCCTCGGGGTAATAGTCGGCGGAGAACATCAGGGCCTTGACGCCCCGGACCATGGAGTCCAGAAACGTGACGGCCCCCCGGATGATGGGCCAGCCCAGAATGGGGTACTTGTCCTTGATCAGGGTCAGCTCCTCCACCTTGGTCACCAGGCCCTCCGGCGAGCGGACCACGATGGCCTGCTTTTCCGGCCCGCGCATGAGAATGCCCTCGATCAGGGCCTGACCGCCGATGGAGGTGCGGAATTGCTTGTTGTTTTTTTCCATGGGGAATGGGTTCCTTTCCAGTATCATAACACACCCGCCGCAAAAATGCAACAGACGTTCGATTTTTTACAGCTCCTGGCCGGAGATGGGCAGCCGGATGGTGACGATGGCCCCGCCGCCGTCGGCGTTGCCGATGTCGAACACGCCGCCGTGGCGCTGGACGATCTCGTCGCACACCGCCAGGCCGATGCCGCTGCCCCGGGCCTTGGAGGAGCCCTTATAAAACTTCTGCTTCACAAAGGGGACCTCCGCCGGAGGGATGCCGGGGCCGTAGTCCCGGATGCGCACCACATAGCTGTCCCCCTCCTGGGTCATGTCCACGTCGATGCGCTTGCCTGCGCCGCCGTGCTTGGCGGCGTTGTCCAGCACGTTGCAGAACACCTGCTTCAGCCGCTGGGGATCCCCGGAGATGGGCTCGGTATACAGCTCCTGATCGCTGTGATAGTTCAGCTCGATGCCGTCCTGGCGGAACAGCTCCCGATAGGTATAGATGGCGTCCTCCAGCTCCGCCTGCAGGTCCATTTCCTCCACCTGCAGGGTGAAGCGGCCGTCCTGCATCTTGGAAAACTCCAGCAGCTCCTCCACCATGCCCGTCAGGCGGCGGGCCTCCTTGACGATGATGCGCAGGCCCCGGCGCAGCTGGCGGGGGTCGCCGGTCTCATCCCCCAGCAGGGTCTCGCCCCAGCCGCTGATGGCCGTCAGAGGGGTACGCAGCTCGTGGGACACGGAGGAGATGAACTCCGTCTGCATTTTCTCGCTCTGGCTGATCTTCAGGGACATGTTGTTGATGTTGTCCACCAGCTGCCCCAGCTCGTCGGTATATTTGTTGGCGATCTGGATGCCGTAGCTGCCGGAGGAGATGCGCTTGGCGGCCTCGGACACCTCCGCCACCGGCTGCACCACGTTGTTGATGAAGATCAGGTTGGACACGAAGATCAGGAAGATCACCGCCGCGATGACGGCGGCCATCACCAGCACCGTCAGCCACAGCTGCTGGTCCAGCAGCCGGGTAGAGGTGACGAACCGCATCACGGCCACCACCGCCCCGTTGTAGAACACCGGGCTGGACACCGCCAGGATGCTCTCGCCGGTCAGGGGGTCCCGGCCGGAGAAGGAGGCGGTCCTGCCGGTTTCCACGGCCCGGCCCACCTCCGGGGTGGCGGGGGTGCTGCCGGCCACGGCGCCCCGGGAGGACAGCTCCACCTGGCGCTTGCCGTTGATGAACTGCAGCTCCACGTTCTTGGCCAGGCTGTCGTTCAGGCTGTAATCCGTGACGTATTGGGCGGCCCGGCGGTAATACTCGCTGTAGCTGCCCATGCTGTAGGCGCTGAAATAGTCGGAGCCGGACTTGGCCTTGGCCTCCAGAGAGGACCTGGCCCGGGCGTCCAGGCTGGAGCTGATGGTGGCGGCGGAGAGCACGCCCACCAGCACCAGAATGACGATAATGGGTCCCACACTGCTGGCCAGCCAGCGGCGGCGCAGACCCCGCAGCTTCAGCCGCTTCCCCTGTCCCCGGGTGAACAGCCGCAGCTTGTTATCCGTGTTGGTATCCATGGCTTAAAAGCCCCACTTGTATCCGTAGCCCCACACGGTGTTGATATAGGTGGGGCTGGTGGGGCTGTCCTCGATTTTCAGCCGCAGACGCCGGACGTTGACGTCCACGATCTTCAGCTCGCCGAAATAGTCCCGGCCCCACACCAGGTCCAGGATCTCCTCCCGGGACAGGGCCTTGCCGGGATTTTCCATAAACATCCGCATGATGGAATATTCCACCTGGGTCAGCTTGATGCGCTGGCCGTTTTTCTCCAGGGTGCGGTTGCGGGTGTTCAGCAGGAAGGGGGGCTGGCTGATGGTGCCCGGCGGCAGCTCCTGGGTGCCGCCGCTGCTGCGGCGGATCAGGGCGTCCACCCGGGCGGTAAGCTCCACCGGGGAGAAGGGCTTGGTCACATAGTCGTCGGCCCCGTTCATCAGGCCCGTGACCTTGTCCATCTCCTGGGACCGGGCCGTCAGCATGATGATGCCGATGCGGGGGTTGGTGGCCCGGATGCGGCGGCACACCTCGAACCCGTCGATGCCCGGCAGCATCACGTCCAGCAGGGCCACCAGCGTGTCCGGATTCTCGTGGAGCTTGTCCAGGGCCTCCTCGCCGGTTTCGGCCTCCACCACCTCGTATCCTGCCCGGCGCAGGTTGATCACAATAAAGCTGCGGATGCTGGATTCATCCTCCAGAACCATTACCTTTCTCATGGATTCGACGTTCCTTTCCTCGGATTTTCATGCAGCCCACTCGGCCACCACCAGGTTGAAGCCCAGGCGCAGGCTCTCCTCGTCCAGGCCGCAGTAGTCGGCCCCGGCCAGCAGCTCCCCGGCGTAGGTGACGCCGTTCTGGCGCTTGAGGGCCATGCGGCTGCCCATCATGGCCCGCTTTTCCCGGTTGTCGCCGGTAAGGGCGTACAGGGCCGCCACCGGCTGTCCGTTGGACAGCAGCACCACCTGGCTCTCGTACGCGCCGTTTTCGGCGGTGGTGAAGGTGGCCTCCCCCTGCCAGGTATCCGGCAGGCGGAAATACCACCCGGCGGACAGATCGTGATAGGTCACGCAGTGGACATCCGGGCTTTCGTCGCCGCAGTAGCTGATCCAGCGGACCAGCCCCCGCACCGCCGCGGCGGTGTTGGCGGAAGCGCCGCTTCCCGCGTCGTCGGCGGCAGTCTCCGGCGCGGGGATCTCCACGCTGCCGTCGCCGTCGATGTCCTGGGGCTTGAGCTGCATATAGGGGTACACGGCGGCGGTGAGGCCGGTGGTCCGGTCCTGGGCGATGTTGGTCAGTCCGCCGCTCTCCTGCCACACCAGGATATCCGTCATGGCCATACCCTGGCTGTTGACGCCGGTGGCAAATACGGCGGGGGTGCCGTCGGAGAGCTTGCCCACCACCACGCTGCCCCGGCTCAGCTCCGCCATGGTGTAGGACAAGACGCTGCTGTAGCTGGCGGAGATCACGTCGTCCTTGCGGATATACAGCCCCGCCACCGGCTGTCCGTCGTTATCCGAGCGGAACAGCAGCAGGCTCTTGACGCCGTCGCCGTCCAGGTCCGTGACGGTGAAGCGGGTATAGCCGCTTTGCAGCAGCACATAGGGGTCCGGCTGGGGCACATACACGGCCACGGTCTGCACGTCGGCGCTGATGCGCCAGCCCACGATGATCTCCAGCCGGCCGTTGCCGGTGAGGTCCTCATACTGGACGCTGTCGATGGCGGTGCCGCTGCTCTCGATGACGCACAGGCGGTGATAGGTGTCGTCCTCCGGCCGGAAAACGAAGATTTTCAGGGGCTTTTCGTCGTCCTGCAGCCGCATGAACACCAGGGCCTCCGACAGGCCGTCGTTGTCCAGGTCCACCATCTGCACCGGCTGGATGTTCTGCCCGGTGCTGGGGCCCACCAGCTCATAGCCCTGCTTCTGCAGGTCGTCCAGCTCCTGGGACAGCCCCTCGTATTCCGCCGCCACCCGGGGCAGGGTGAACAGATCCTCCACCGACGAGCGGAACATACACCCGGTCAGGGTCAGCGACATGGCCGCCGCCAGAAGCAGCGCCGTCAAGCGCTGCGGCAAATGTTTCATTAGAACGATCCCTCCCCCGGTCCGATTTTTTCACTCATCTATCATATCACAGGTTTCGCCGGTTGTGTAGCCCTGTTTTGCTCCCGTCACAGAAAATTTATCGTCAGGCCCCGGGAAATAAAAAATGTGGGGCGGGGGCCTGCGGCCCCGCCCCACCGGAAACTGTCAAAAAAGGGTAGAACCCTTTTTTGACAAAAGGCTTGCAGTCTGCCGCGCGCATAATTTGTTCGCCTATGGGCGAACAAATTCCACACTTGCAGACTGAGAAGTATTTTTTGCCAGGTACACGCCCCGGCAAAAAATGGATTGCATTTCATTTGCCGCCTGCGGGCGGCAAACTCTGCGAGGCTATTTGGACAAGCTGATGTGGGGCGGGGGCCGCAGGCCCCGCCCCACCGGTTTTCACTTGTTCCCGCTGGTCTTTCTTATCGCACCCGGGGGATCAGCAACATCCCCTCCGGACGGTCCTCCGTCAGCTCGTTGGCGGCCCGGATGGCCTCCTCATCGGTGCGGTACTGCCGGGCGATGTCCCACAGGGTCTCCCCTTCTGCCATGCGGCGCAGGATCAGGGAGGGCTGCGGCCCCTCCGGCGGGTCCTGCAGCTCCACCGCCGTCACCGCCGCCACCGGCCGGCGCAGACACCGCCGTGCCTCGAACCGCACCGGCACCGACAGCCGGCAGGTGCTGCCGGTGATCTGCATCTGCGGCAGGCCGCAGGCGGCCCGGACAGTCTGCGGCTCCCAGGCCGCCGGGGCCGTCACCTCCGCCGACCGCTCGGCGCACACCGGCGTCCCGCTCTCGTCCAGATACAGCACCCGCAGCCGCACCGTGCACCGCAGGGCCGGGCCGCCGCCCTCCTGCACCGTGCTGACGCCGCTGCATTCCGCCGCCGTCAGATAGGCAAAGGGTCTCCCCTGGCCGAACTCCAGCTGCTGCACCGCCTCCTGGCTGGGGATATCCCGCTGCCAGGCCACCGGAAGCGGCGTCTCCTGCCGCCGGACCTGGGCCGCATGGTGCAGGCTGTACAGGTCCTCTATGTACGATACCTGCTGCTTCCGGCGAACCAACAGCGCCGCGCATATCGTCACGGTGATGCCGAAGGCCGGGCCGTTTTCCGTCCGCAGCACCCGGATCTCGCTGCTGGCCCACTGGATGCGGGCCTCCGTTTCGGCCCCCTCCGGCAGCTCCACCCCGTCCAGCAGCTGGGAGAAGGGCAGCGCCGTCCGGTATGCCGCCAGCTCCTGGTTTTCTCCCCGGTACAGCACGCACACCTCCGCCTGGCCCTTCAGCACCAGGCGGCTGCCCACCCGGCGGCACTCCTCCACCCGGGCGGCGGTGCGCTCCATCAGCACATCCTCCGGCGGCGGGCCGTCGGGCGTCACCTCCTGGGCGAAGGAAAATTCCCGCTCCTCCACCGCTGTCAGCAGCTCCAGCTCCGCCTCCTGCCGCCGCACCCGCAGGGCAGGGTCCTCCTCCGTGCCGCAGCACAGCCGCTGCCGCCGCCGGGCATAGCCGGACACGGTGAACTCCGGCATCACCCGCAGATACAGCTTCCGGGCGGTGACGGCCTTAGCCTCCGCCAGCAGCAGCCGCCCGGTGACGCACACGGCGTCGCAGTCCGCCAGCCGCTTATCCTCCACCTGGCAGGAAAACGGCACCTCCATCGACAGGCTCCGCAAACCCGCGCTCTCCTCCGAGGTATACAGCACCGTCAGCACCACGCTGCCGCCCATGGTCAGCTGCTGGCCCGCCGGATGCTTCTCCCGCAGCCGCAGCTGCCCCACGGTATCCACGATCCGTGCAATGTCCGGGCAATACTCCGGGATCGCCGTCTCCATGGACTCCTCCTGAGTGGTGACCAGGTCGCCTACCGGCTCGCAGCAGGCCAGCTCCGCAAATTTCAGCTCCAGTTCCATGCGTTTCCCGTCCTCTCCTTGTTTTCACTGTCCCAAGGCTATGCGGGAACACGCCGGGTTATTCCTGGATGCCGAACATCCGCCGCAGCAGGCCCCGCAGACACCGGGGCGCCTTCCAGATCACGATCTTCATGCACATTACCTCCCGTCCTTCAAGCATATGATCCCGCAGGCGATCAGCAGAAACGCCACCAGGAACATCAGCGCGCCCACCGGGAAGATGGCGGCGATCAGGATCCCCAGCCCCAGGCCCAGGGCGCACACGCCGATGACCGCGCCGCAATTTCCCCGTCTCATGGCTCTCTCCCTCCTCTGCCTCAGTATATGCCGGAAAGCTCCCTCTTGCGCCGGGAGGAAAAGTACGGTACAATAATCCCCAAAAGGAGGGACGGATATGAACCTGTTATATGCGCTGGAGAGCGTGCGCACCCCGTTCTGGGACGCGGTGTTCTCCGCCGTGACCCACCTGGGCGAGGAGACCGTTTTCATGGTGGCGGCCATTCTGATCTTCTGGTGCGTCAGCAAGCAGGAGGGGTACTATCTGCTGCTGATGGGTTTTTTCGGCACGGTGGTGAACCAGTTTCTGAAGCTGCTGTTCCGGATTCCCCGGCCCTGGGTCCGGGACCCTGACTTCACCATTGTGGAAAGCGCCCGGGCCCAGGCCACGGGCTACTCCTTCCCCAGCGGCCACACCCAGAACGCCGTGGCCACCTTCGGCGGCATTGCCCGGTCCACCTGTCGGCCCTGGGTCCGGTGGGCCTGCGTGGCGGTGCTGCTGCTGGTGTCCTTCTCCCGGCTGTACCTGGGGGTCCACACGCCCCTGGACGTGGGGGTGTCCTTTGCGGTGGCCGGGGTGATGGTGCTGACCCTGTATCCCCTGATCCGCCAGGCCGACCGCAAGCCCAGCCTGATGGCGGGGCTCATCGCCGGGATGCTGCTGGTGGGCATCGCGTATCTGGTGTTTGCGTATGTCTATCCCTTCCCGGCGGACGTGGACGCGGCCAACCTGGCCCACGGGCAGGAAAACGGCTGGAAGCTGCTGGGGGCCACCGTGGGCTTCGGCATCGCCTGGTGGCTGGACCGGCGGTATATCCATTTCGACACCCGGGCCGTCTGGTGGGTGCAGCTGCTGAAGGTGGTGCTGGGCCTTGCTTTGCTGATGGGTATCCGGGCGGGGCTGAAGGGTCCGCTGCTGGCCCTGTTCGGCAGCGCCGGGGTGGCTGGGGCCGTGCGATACGGCATCATGGTGCTGTTCGCCGGTGCACTCTGGCCTGCCGCGTTCCGCTATATGGCCCGCTGGGGCCGAAAGGCGTGATATGAAGAAAAGCAGTGCCGCGGCACTGCGCCGTAGCACTGCTTTTTTGGTTTGTCAAAAAAGGGCGACACTTTTTTTACAATTTGTGCTGGAAATCCTCGGCATCCATCCGCAGCCGGTAAAAGTTCTGGAGCCACTCCGGCTGTTGGGAAACAGTGTCCCGCAGAGCGGACAGGGTCCGCTTGCCCACCCGGCGGTCCAGAATCGCCAGCATCCGGACCAGGGGGTCTTCTGAGTGAAGGCTGGCCGCAATGTCCTGTGTTCGGTAGGCGGCTAACGCATCGCAGAATTCATCATCGGTGTACGCCGTCCGGCGGGAACGGGGCACCTCGTCCAGCAGCATCCACAGGCCGTCCCAGTATTCCCCCAGGCCCACAGGCCGGGGACCGGGCCGATAGCCGTTATCCAGGAACCAGGTGTTGACGGTCTCCAGAGAAAAGTGCTTTACTGGCCTTCCGTCGATGCATATTTCAAATATCCGGGAGCCGTCCATCCCCACATAGGCAGTGCAGCCGTAACGCACCCGGCCATAGAGACAGGGTGCCAGCATATCATGCTCCAGATATCGGCGCATGCCGCTCCATGAGCCTTCATACTTGCCCATCTTATTTCTCCAGCACGAACCGCATTTCCACGGGGTTGTGGTCGGAATAGGCAAAGCCCAGGTCCACCACGTCGCTGGAGGTCACCGTCACGTTGTCGGACACCAGGAACCCGTCCACCGTCAGCACATACTGCCCCTGGTGATAGGGTCCGTCGGCGTTGCGGCAGCTGGGCACAGGATTCCCCTCATCCAGCGGCGCGATCAGGGACACGTTGAACCCGTCGAAGGTGTCCTCCGGAATGGGCTGGGCCCAGGTGTACTCCTGGTCCGCCTCGCCAAAATAGACGGCGGAATCCCCCAGCAGGTCCTTGTTGAAGTCGCCGCCGGCCACGCACCAGTTGCCTGCGTCATACTCCCGCTGCATATCCTCCAGCAGCAGCTTCAGCTGCTCCATGGCGATGGTGCCGTCGGAGGTGTAGGCCGACAGGTGCAGGTTATACAGCACCAGCTCGCCGCCGCCGGCCACCGGGATCCGGTGCACGCTGTAGCACCGGTCCAGATCCACCAGCTTCATCAGGCTGTTTTCGATGGGCAGCTCCACCCGCCGGGCGCTGTCCACCGTCATGGCCGACAGGGTCATCAGCCCCGACACCGACGCCCCGTGGGGGTGGCGCAGGGGATACATCAGGAAGGGGGAGTCGTAGTTCTGGGCCCAGGTCCCGTCATACTCTGGCAGGGCCTCCCGCAGCAGGGCGGCCTCGTCCACATGATAGCTGCGGGTGGAATCCCGGTCCACCTCCTGGATGAGATAGAAGTCCGCATGCTGCTGGGACAGGAACGACCCGATGTTTCCTATGTTGTCCGTCAGCCGCTCCTGGGACCAGGCCCAGGACTCCGTTCCGCCGTCCATAAAGAAGCCGTAATCCGGCTCATAGGCGCCGAAGCCGATGTTATAGGACAGCAGGTGATATTCCCGGCCGGTCTCGGCGGGCTGAAGCACCTGCCGGTCCACCTCCAGGTCCATGTCCCCCAGCCGGTGATAGTCGATGAGCACATAGGCCAGGTATCCCACCACCAGCAGCACCAGGGCCGCCAGCACCAGCAGCACGATCTTCAGCGGTTTTTTCACGAAACGCGCCTCCTTGTTTACAAAAGTCCATGCATCCATTATAATCGAAGTCAGAACATTTGGAAAGAGGTTTTTTCGTGAAACGATTTGCCATCCGATTCAACGCACCGGTGGTGCTGAGCTTTGCCATCCTCAGCCTGCTGGTGCTGGTGCTGGACTCCGCCACCGGCGGAGCCTCCACGGCCCGGCTGTTCTGCGTCTACCGGGCGCCCCTGACGGACCCACTGACGTATGTGCGGTTTTTTACCCACGTTCTGGGCCACTCGGGCTATAGCCACTATATGAGCAACATGCTGCTTCTGCTGCTGGTGGGGCCGGGGCTGGAGGAGAAGTACGGCAGCCGGAATCTGCTGCTGACCATCGTCATCACCGCCTTTGCCACGGGGCTGGTGCAGTTCCTGCTGTTTCCCCACTCCGCTCTGCTTGGCGCCAGCGGCGTGGTGTTTATGATGATCGTTCTCTCGTCCTTTACGGAGATGAAGAAGGGCGGCATTCCTCTGACCATGCTGCTGGTGGTGGCCCTTTACTTAGGCAGCGAAATCGCCGACGGCCTTACCAGAACGGACAACGTGTCCCATCTGACCCACATTGTGGGCGGTGTGTGCGGCATCGTGTTCGGCTTCCGGCTGGCCCGGGCGAAGAAAAGATAGCCCCCCTCCAACGAAACAGCCCCGCAGCCCGCCGGAACCGGCAGACTGCAGGGCTTGCGCTTTGCCTTATTGCAGGGCCTGCAGCGCCGCCCGGGCGGCGGCCTGCTCGGCCTCCTTCTTGCTCTTGCCGGTGCCGGTTCCGGCCGTCTGGCCGTTGAGCAGCACCGCGCAGGTGAACAGCTTGGCGTGATCCGGGCCGGTGGCCCCGATCATCTCATAGTGCAGGGTCTGGTTGCTGCGGCGCTGGACCAGCTCCTGCAGCTCCGTTTTATAGTCCCGGCGGCGCTCCTCCACGGCCTCCTCCTGCTCCTTGTCCAGCAGGACCCGGTGGACCAGCGCCCGGGCGGCCTCCATGCCGCCGTCCAGATACACCGCCGCGAACACGGACTCCGTGGCGTCGGCCAGGATGGAGGGGCGGCACCGGCCGCCTCCGGCCTCCTCGCCCTTGCCCAGCCGCAGCTCGTTGCCCAGCCCCAGGCTTTGGGCCACCTCGTACAGGCTCTCCTCGCACACCAGGGCCGCCCGCATCCGGGTCAGGTCCCCCTCCGGCAAATCCGGGTGCTTGTGGTACAGATAGTCCGCCGTGACCAGGCCCAGCACGGCGTCCCCCAGAAACTCCAGCCGCTCGTTGCTGCTGACGCCGCAGCAGCGGTGCTCGTTGGCGTAGGAGCTGTGATACAGGGCCGCTTGAAGCTGCTCCTTGCAGCGGAAGGTATAGCCCAGTTTTTTTTCCAGTACTTGCAGGGTATGCATGATGTTTTTCTCCCTTCCGCAGCGGAAAAAGGAAACCCCGTTGCAACCAACGGGGCCTTCTTTTTCAGCTGCTTGATTGATTCAGTTCAGCTTATTATACAGATAGCGCACGCAGTCGCCCACGGTCTTCAGACCGGTGAGGTCCTCTTCGTCGATCTCGCCCACGTCGAATTCCTCCTCCATGGCCATGACCAGCTCCACCAGGTCCACGGAGTCGGCGCCCAGATCGTCCACAAAAGAACTATCCATGCCGATCTCGTCGGTATCAATGGCAAACTGCTCAGCGATCAGATCCTGCATGGTCTTGAAGATCTCGTCCATCGTCATGAGATGATCCCTCCTTTCGGGCTTTGTCTTGGAAAATAATACGGCAATTGGTCAGGTCTGTCAATACCCTTTTTGTGAATTATTCCGGCTGCACCTGCATCAGATGCACATTTTCCTGAATCTGTCCAATGATGCCGCTTTCGGCCACCTGCCTGGCCTGGCCGATGGCGTTGTCGATGGCCTCGGCGTTGGAGGAGCCGTGGGCCTTGATGACGGGCCTGGAGATACCGATGAAGGCGGTGCCCCCCACCTTGTTGGGGTCCAGCTGGGCCTTGAAGGCCCGCAGCCCCGGCATCACCATGGCGGCGGCCAGCTTGGTCAGCAGGTTCTTCCGGAAAATGTCCCCCAGGGCGTGACCGGCAAAGGAGCCCACGCCCTCCATGGTCTTGAGCAGGATGTTGCCGGAGAAGCCATCGGTGACGATGACGTCGCAGCCGCCCTTGATGGCCTCCTTGGCCTCGATGTTGCCGATGAAGTTCAGGTGGCCCTCCTCCCCGGCCTTGCGCAGCAGGGCCAGAGTCTGCTTTTGCAGGTCCGTGCCCTTGCTGTCCTCCGCGCCGATGTTCAGCAGGCCCACCCGGGGACGCTCCAGTCCCAGCACCCGGCTGGCATAGAAGCTGCCCAGATACGCAAACTGCATCAGATACTCCGGGGTGCACTCGGCGTTGGCCCCGCAGTCGATGAGCACGGCCTTGCCGCCGGTGGTGGGGATCACCGGGGCCATCGCCGCCCGGCGGATGCCCCGGATGCGCTTGGTGATCAGGGTGGCCCCGGCCAGCAAAGCCCCGGTGGACCCGGCGGAAACCAGGGCGTCGGCCTTGCCGTCCCGCAGCAGGGTCAGGCCCACGCCCATGGAAGTGTCCTTCTTGTGCCGGAACACCTTGGAGGGGTCGTCGCACATCTCCACCGTCTCCGTGGTGTGGACGATCTCCATCCCCCGGGGGATGGTATCATGGCCGCAGTCCCGCAGGGCCCGGAGAATGGCCTCGGTGTCGCCGGTCAGCAGCACCTCCACGCCCCAGTGCTCCATGCCCAGCAGGGCGCCCTTCACGATTTCCAGCGGGGCGTTGTCGCCGCCCATGGCGTCAATGATGATCTTCATAGTTCAGAACCTCCTGCTTCAGCTGCTCGATAATGGCCAGCGACCGCTGGGACAGCTCGGCGTTTTTGTTGCGCTTGCCCTTGACCCGGTGGTCCAGAGGCGGCATGATGCCGAAATTGATGTTCATGGGCTGGAACTGGGTCACGGACTCGTTGCTGACATACAGCCCCAGAGCGCCGATGGCCGTCTCCCGGGGGAAGTCCATGGGGGCCTGGCCCAGCAGCCGCCGGGCGGTCTCCACCCCCACCAGAAAGCCCGAGGCGCAGGACTCCACATACCCCTCCACGCCGGTCATCTGCCCGGCAAAGGAGATGCGGGGCTGGGCCTTCAGCCGGTAATACCGGTCCAGCAGCCGGGGGGAATCCAGATAGGTGTTCCGGTGCATCACACCATAGCGCAGGAATTTCGCATCATGCAGGGCGGGGATCATGGAGAACACCCGCTTCTGCTCCGGGAAGCGCAGGTGGGTCTGGAACCCCACCAGGTTATAGATGGTGCCGTCGGCGTTGTCCTTGCGCAGTTGCACCACGGCATAGGGCTCCCGCCCGGTGCGGGGGTCCTTCAGCCCCCGGGGCTTCAGAGGCCCATAGCGCAGGGTGTCCTCCCCCCGCCGGGCCATGACCTCCACGGGCATGCAGCCCTCAAAGACGTTCCTGTCCTCGAAGCCGTGGACCTCCGCCTCCTGGGCGTGGGTCAGCTCGCGCCAGAAGGCCAGATACTCCTCCTTCTCCATGGGGCAGTTGATATAGTCCGGCGTCCCCTTGTCGTACCGGGACGCGAAAAAGCCGCTGTCCATGTCCACGCTGTCGAAGCTCACCAGCGGGGCCGCCGCGTCGAAAAAGTGCAGGGCGGAATCCTCGCCCCCCAGCATGGAGAGGAGCCTGTCCGCCAGAGCGTCGGAGGTCAGCGGCCCGGAGGCCACCACCACCTCCCCCTCCGGCAGGTCCGTCACCTCGCCGGGGGCCACGGTGATCAGGGGGTGACTTTTCACCCGCTCCGTCACCAGCCAGGAAAAGCCGTGGCGGTCCACCGCCAGAGCGCCTCCGGCGGGAACGGCGGTTTCGTCCGCGCAGCGGACGATGAGGCTGCCCAGCTGCCGCAGCTCCTCCTTCAGAAGGCCCACGGCGTTCTCCAGCCCCGCCGCCCGCAGGGAATTGGAGCAGCACAGCTCCGCAAAATCGGCGGTCTGGTGGGCGGGGGTCATTTTTTCCGGCTTCATCTCCCGCAGGGTCACGGGAATGCCCCGCTGGGCCAGCTGCCAGGCGCACTCGCTGCCGGCCAGCCCTGCGCCGATCACTGTAACATGGTTCATGCTTCCTCCGCCTTTTTCCGGGTGGTTTTCGTAGTCTTGGTTGTCTTGGTAGTTTTCGCAGTCTTGGTAGTTTTGGTGGTTTTTGTGGTCTTGGCAGTCTTTTTGGCGGGCTTTTTCTCCTCCTGGACAGGCTCCGCCGGGGTCTCGGCAGCGCCCTCCGCGGGCTCCTCCGTCCTGGCCTTTTTCACATAGCCGCGCTTGTCCTCCGGCAGGAAGTTGGCGCACTCGGGATTGATGCAGAAGGGCTTGCGGAAGCCCTTGCCCGCCTTTTTGAACATGGTGTGGCCGCACACGGGACAGTCGTCCTTCACCGGCACGTCCCAGGTCATGAAATCGCAGCGGGCGCTTTCGTCGGCGGCGTTGAGCCGCTCACAGCAGTAATAGGTATACTGCTTGCCGGTTTTCTTGCTGACGCCGGTGCGCTTCATCAGCCGCCCGCCGCACTTGGGGCAGCGGCCCGGCATCTCCACCACCAGGGGCTTGGTGAAGGTGCACTCCGGGTACCCGGGGCAGGCCAGGAACCGGCCGAACCGGCCGGATTTGACCACCATGTTCCGGCCGCACACGTCGCACTTCTCCTCGGTGACCTCGTCGGGGACCTTCAGGTATACGCCCTCCATGTCCTTCTCCACCTGGCGGAGGTTGCCTTCAAAGCCGCCGTAAAACTGCCGCAGCAGCTGCTTCCAGGGGATCTTGCCGCTTTCCACCTCGTCCAGCTCGTCCTCCATCCGGGCGGTGAACTTCACGTCCACAATGTCCGGGAACCGCTGGCACATCAGGTCCGTCACCACCTGGCCCAAAGGCGTGATCCGCAGGGCCTTGCCCTCCTTCACCACATATTCCCGGTCCAGAATAGTGGACACGGTGGGAGCGTAGGTAGAGGGGCGGCCGATGCCGTTTTCCTCCATGGTGCGGATCAGGGTGGCGTCGGTATACCGGGCGGGGGGCTGGGTGAAGTGCTGGCCGGGCTCGAAGCCCTCCAGGGTCACCACCTCGCCGGGCTGCAGCTCCGGCAGGGCAGGCTCCTTATCCTCCTTGTCATCGTCCCGGCTCTCCTCATACACGGCGGTGTAGCCGGCGAATTTCAGGCTGCTGGCGCTGGCGCGGAAGGTGTGCTCTCCGGCGGCAATGTCCACGCTGACGCTGTCGTACACGGCGTTTGCCATCTGGCTGGCCAGAAACCGGCTCCAGATCAGCCGGTACAGGCGATACTGCTCGCCGGTCAGGTCGCCCTTCACCTGCTCCGGGGTCAGGGTGACGCTGCTGGGGCGGATGGCCTCGTGGGCGTCCTGGGCCCCGGCCTTGGCCTTGTACTGCTTGGGGGTCTCCGGGCGATAGGCCGCGCCGTAGCGGCTTTCAATGAAGCTGCGGGCCGCCGCCTGGGCCTCGTCGGAGATCCGCAGGGAGTCGGTACGCATATAGGTGATCAGACCCACGGTGCCCTCGCCGCTGATGTCCACGCCCTCATACAGCTGCTGGGCGATGGCCATGGTCCGCCGGGGGGTCATGTTCAGCTTCCGGGAGGCCTCCTGCTGCATGGTGGAGGTGGTGAAGGGAGGCGATGGGGAGCGGCGCTTGTCCGTGCGCTTCACGTTGGACACGGCAAAGGGCGTGTCCTGCAACCGGGCGCGGATGTCGTCCACCTCCCGCCGGGAGGCCGGCTCATATTTCTTGCCGCCGCGGCCATAGTAATGGGCCTTGAACCGGGCCCCCTGGTCGTTTTTCAGCAGGGCGTCCAGGGTCCAGTATTCCTGGGGCACAAAATCGGCGATCTCCTTCTCCCGGTCCGCCACCAGGCGCATGGCCACGGACTGGACCCGTCCGGCGGAGAGACCCCTGCGGATCTTTTTCCACAGCAGCGGGGACAGCTCATAGCCCACGATGCGGTCCAGGATGCGCCGGGCCTGCTGAGCGTCCACCAGGTCCTGGTCAATGTCCCGGGGCTGCCGGATGCTCTCGGTGACCACCTTGCGGGTGATCTCGTTGAAGGTGACCCGGAAGGTTTTATCCTCCGGCAGGTCCAAAAGCTGCTTCAGGTGCCAGCTGATGGCCTCTCCCTCCCGGTCCGGGTCGGTGGCCAGATACACGGCGTCGCTTTCCTTGGCCGCCTGCTTCAGGTCCCGGATGATGTCCTCCTTGCCCTTGATGGGCCGGTAATTGGGCTCAAAATCGTTTTCCACGTCCACGCCCAGCTTGCTTTTGGGCAAGTCCCGCAGATGTCCCATACAGGCCTTCACCTGATACGCCGGGCCCAGGTACTTGCCGATGGTCTTGGCCTTGGCCGGGGACTCCACGATCACCAGGTATTTTTCAGCCTTTTTTGCCATATTTATGATCCTTCCTTTTCCGAATGTAACCTGACTGTGCGCACATAGCTGCGGGGGCCGGACCGTTGGGCATAGCCGTCGATCTCCAGCACCGTCAGCGCCGACAGCACCCGCCGCACCGGCAGGCCCGTCTGCTCCGCCGCCTCATCCGTCAGCAGAGGCGTCTCTGTATCCAGCACCCGGATCAGCGCCAGCTGATCGTCGGTGAGCCCCTCCCGGTTGCGGTCCAGGTCCAGCACCGGCAGCTCCGGCGCGGCAGGGGCTTCCGGCTCCGGTTTCTGGGCCGGTGGGGGGCTTTCCTCCTGCCTGGGGGTCTCCCCCGGCTCGAGAACGGTCATCTGGGCCGGATGCAGCCGGTGAGGGAACCGGCTGTGATACACCGACAGAATGTCCCAGCCCGACGCGGCCAGTCCCGCGCCGTCCCGGATCAGCCGGTTGCAGCCCACGCTGGCCGCCGCGTCGATGGGTCCCGGCACGGCGAACACGTCCCGCCCCTGGTCCAGGGCGGCGTGGGCGGTGATCAGCGCCCCGGAGCGCACCGGGGCCTCCACCACCAAGGACGCCAGGCTCAGTCCGCTGATGATGCGGTTGCGCACGGGAAAATGCCCCGGCAGGGGCTCCGTTCCCGGCGGATACTCCGACAGCAGCACGCCGGTGGCGGCGATATCTTCATATAATCTGCGGTTTTCCGCGGGATATACCACGTCCACCCCGCCGCCCAGCACGGCGGCGGTGAAGCCCCCGGCCTGCAAAGCGCCCCGCATGGCGGCGCCGTCGATGCCCTTGGCCATGCCGGACACCACCACCGCACCCTGCCGGGCCAGCTCATAGCCCATCCGGTGGGCGCACCGCAGGCCATAGGGGGTGCAGGACCGGGTGCCCACCACGGCGATGGCCGCCTCCTCGTCAAACAGCGGCAGCGACCCCTTGCCGTACAGCAGCACCGGCGGGTCGAAAATGTCCCGCAGCCGGGCGGGATAGGCAGCATCCTGCATGGTCAGCAGGAAAATATCGCCCCGGGCGCAGTCCGCCAGGATGCGGTCCGCCCGGGTGAGGCTCTTGTCCGAAAGCAGCTGGGCCTGTCCCGGCGTCAGCCCCTCGGTCAGGGCCAGCTCCTCGGCGTCGGCATAGTATACGTCCTCCGGGGAGCCATAGCGCTCCAGCAGCAGAAGCCTGCTGCGGTTGCTGAGCCCCGGCAGGGCCGTCAGCCATACCCAGTATTTCAGCGCCGCCACGGCAGTCCCCTCCTTCCGTTTACCGCCAGCTTTCCCACAGCAGCACCGCCGCCGCAATGGCCGCGTTCAGCGACTCGCAGCGGGGGGACATGGGAATCAGCACGGTTTTGTCGCACAGGTCCAGCACCTCCCGGCTCAGGCCCCGCCCCTCGGAGCCGATGGCCAAGGCGCAGCGGGAATAGTCCGCCTGCCGGGCGTCCATGGCGTCCGGCCGCAGGGCCGCGCCGTACAGGGGGATGCCGCTGCGGCGCAGCAGGTCCCCCAGTTCCTCCGGCGTCACGCTCCACACCGGGCGGCGGAACACCGCCCCCATGGAGGCCCGGACGGTTTTCGGCCCGAAGGGGTCCGCGCACCCGCCGGTCAGCAGCAGCCCATCGGCGTCAAAAGCGTCCAGGGTCCGCAGCACCGTTCCCACGTTGCCGGGGTCCTGAACCCCGTCCAGCACCACATAGCGCCGGCCCGGAAGCGTTTCCGGCACCGGCAAAACCGGCACGCGGCAGGTGAACAGCACCCCCTGGGGGGTCTTGGCGGGGCTGATGGAGGCCATGACCTCCGGCGGCACCAGCACCTGCCGGACCTTTTCCGGCAGCGGCTCCGGCCACGGCTCCACCGACACCACGGTCTGCACCTCCGCCCCCCACTGGGCGGCCTCCCGCAGCAGCTTGGGGCTGTCGCACAGGCACTGCCCCGTCTGGCGGCGATAGGCGGCGGACCCGGCCAGCTTGCGGATATGGGTCATCAGCGGATTCTGGCGGCTGGTAATGGTCTCCATGCTTCCGGCTCCTTTCCAGCTCTTTCCCGGGCTTCTATATTTAATAGGTAAAGCCCGGTGTGTATGATTAGGTGCATTGTAGCATAACTTGATCCAAAATGCAACCACCGGAAAAAATCAGCCAGCCCAGGCCATGATCGGCGACGACCCGGTGCAGCTGTTCAGCAATTTCAGCCTGACCCACCCGCCGGAGCTCCAACTTCTATTACGAGCTGGACACGGACAACATCCGGCGCTTTCTTCGCGAGTTGGAGCATTATTTGCTGTGAGTTAATGCTTTTATCCTCCTATATTGGAAAAGACCCGCTGCCGGCTGAACCGGCAGCGGGTCTGAGACTGTCGAAAAACTCAGAAATCTTCCGCCATCGGAAAGGAAGATAGTTGCGAAAGAAACCCATCAGGGGTGTCTTTCGTTTGCAATCACAGGTTTTTCAGAACTTTTTAGTTCTGAAAAACCGCACTCAGCTTGTCAAAAAAGGCTTTTTTGACAAGCTGAGACCCGCTGCCGGCTGAACCGGCAGCGGGTCTTTGAATCCGACCAAAAGAGCAAAGGCATTATGACGAAAAATCCCTCCGCCGTTACGGCGGAGGGATTTTTGATTCAACTTGCGAGGCCCTTGCAGGAGCAATATTTTACTCGGTGACGAAGGGCAGCAGAGCGATCTGACGGGCCCGCTTGATGGCCTCGGTCAGCTGACGCTGATGCATGGCGCAGGTGCCGGTGGTCCTGCGGGGCAGGATCTTGGACCGCTCAGAAATGAAGCGGCGCAGCTTGGCGGCATCCTTGTAGTCGATGTGCTCGCACTTGTCCACGCAGAACTGGCAGACCTTCTTGCGCTTGCGGCCGGCGCCCCGGGGGGCTCTATTTTCGCGTTCCATAGCCATGGAAGAATTCCTCCTTTATAGAATTAGGTGTAACCTGGGGGTGATCAGAACGGCAGGTCGCCGTCCTCTTCGTCGATCTCGGCAAATTCGGAACTGCCGCCCACAGGGGCGGTGTAGCCGCCGGTGGGTGCGCCATAAGCCGGAGGAGCGGAGAAGCTGCCGCCGGCGGGAGCACCGTCCCGCTTGGAGTCGCCGAAATAGACGTTGTCGGCAACCACTTCCGCACTTCTGCGGTTGTTGCCTTCGCGGTCTTTCCAGTCACGGATCTGGAGCCGGCCCTCCACCACGGCCATGCGGCCCTTGGTGAAGTACTTGGCCACGAACTCGGCTGTGCTGCGCCAGGCCACCACGTCGATGAAATCGGTCTCCTTCTCGCCGCTCTGGGACTTGAAGTCCCGGTCCACGGCCAGGGAGAAGCTGGTGACGGCGGTACCGCTCTGGGTACGGCGCAGCTCAGGGTCCCGGGTCAGACGACCCATGATGAAAATCTTGTTGAGCATAAAACTGCCTCCCTTACTCGCCCTTGCAGACGATCATGGAACGCATGATGCCCTCGGTAATGCCCAGGATACGATCCAGTTCCTTGGGGAATTCCGGGCCGCTGGTGAAGCTCATCAGCACATAGTAGCCTTCGGTCTTGTAGTCGATGGCGTAAGCAAGACGGCGCTTGCCCCACTCGTCCACGACCACGTCGGAGCCGTTCTGCTCGGCCAGGGTCTGGAACTTTGCCACGGTAGCGGCAATAGCCTCCTCACTCTGTGCCGGGTCAATGATGTAAACGACCTCGTAGTTGGCGGAAATCTTAGCCATACTTTTGCACCTCCTTTTGGACTTATGGCCCTCACTTCCTGTGAGAGCAAGGATATGTCCGCATAAGCAGACTCATATATTATACTGGTTTTTCCGGGAAAGTCAAGGGCTTTCCACTGGATTTCCGACTTTTTTACCGGAGATTCAGGGCGGCCTTCAGCTGGTCCACCCGGTCGGTGCGCTCCCAGGTGACGCCCAGGTCCTCCCGGCCCATGTGGCCGTAGGCCGCCAGCTGGCGATAGATGGGACGGCGCAGGTCCAGATCCCGGATGATGGCGGTGGGCCGCAGGTCAAACACCTGCTCCACGGCCTGCTCCAGAGCCTCGTCGGACACCACGCCGGTGCCGAAGGTCTCCACCAGGACGCTGACGGGGCGGGCCACGCCGATGGCATAGGCCAGCTGCACCTGGCAGCGGCGGGCAAGCCCTGCGGCCACCACGTTCTTGGCCACCCAGCGGGCGGCATAGGCGGCGGAGCGGTCCACCTTGGTGGGGTCCTTGCCGGAGAAGGCGCCGCCGCCGTGGGGGGCGCTGCCGCCGTAGGTATCCACGATGATCTTCCGGCCGGTGAGGCCGCTGTCGGCCTGGGGACCGCCGATGACGAAGCGGCCGGTGGGGTTGACATAGAACTTGGTGTTCTCGTCCATCAGGTGGGCGGGAACGGTGGGCTTGATGACCAGCTCGATCATGTCCCGGCGGATCTGGTCCAGGGTGGCCTCGGCGGCATGCTGGGTGGAAACTACCACGGTGTCCACACGGACGGGCTTGCCGTTCTCGTCATACTCCACGGTGACCTGGGTCTTGCCGTCGGGGCGCAGATAGTCCACCAGGCCCTGCTTGCGGACCTGGGTCAGGCGCATGGCCATCTTCTGGGCCAGGGAGATGGCCAGGGGCATCAGCTCCGGGGTCTCGTCGCAGGCATAGCCGAACATCATGCCCTGGTCGCCGGCGCCGTTGTCCAGCTGCTCATCGGCGGTCTCCTTGGCCTCCAGGCTCTTGTCCACGCCCATGGCGATGTCGCCGGACTGCTCGTCGATGTTGGTGATGACGGCGCAGGTGTGGCCGTCGAAGCCGTACTTGGCCCGGTCATAGCCGATGTCCAGCACCACCTGGCGGGCGATCTTGGGGATATCCACATAGCAGTGGGTGGTGATCTCGCCCATGATGTGGATCAGGCCCGTGGAGGCGCAGGTCTCGCAGGCCACGCGGCCGTTGGGGTCCTGCTCCAGGATGGCGTCCAGAACGGCGTCGCTGATCTGGTCGCAGATTTTGTCGGGATGCCCCTCGGTGACGGATTCGGAGGTAAACAGTCTTCTTGCCATGATTTTTCGTGCTCCTTTGTGAAAAAATTTTGTGTTGTCAGAGTCCCCCCTACCGACCCGGAGCATGAAAAATGCACGCTCCGACTTTCGACGGATCGTGCTGGAAAATTGCTCCTCATCTGTCGAAGGACGAGCGCGGGACTATCACTTCCGCGCTCAGCATACGTCGGATTTGGCACCTTGCCTTGCAGGTTGCCGTGGTTTCATCGGGCCGATCCCTCAACCACTCTCGATAAGGTATGAACTTGTAGGGGGTCACTCTGCAATATCTAATATTAGCAGAAGTGATACGCTTTGTCAATAGGGAAAAATTTGCAGGGCGCTGCGAATGGGAGGACGCAGCGCCCTGCGGGAGAAAAGGGAGGGTAAATCACCTGCTCAGGTACCATACGGCGCCGCAGGCAGCCAGTTGGAGAAGGAAAATGGCGGGAATGCCCCAGCGGAAGTACCAGTGCCGGGTTTTGTGGTGAAACACCCGCATACCGGCCAGTGCCCCGATGCTGCCGCCCAGCAGGGGCAGCAAAAACAGCGTCCTTTCCGGCACGCGCCACCTGCCCCGCCGGGCCCTGCGCTTATCCGCGCCGTATACCCAGAAGGTGACCAGGTTCATCAGCATCAGGTACGCCGCCAGCCAGAAGGCCGGACGGGTCAGCAGCTGCGGCATTTGTTACGCCTGCTCCAGGGTCTGGAGGGCGCAGGCGGTCTTGGCGGCCAGGCGGGCGTTGTTATACACCAGCTGGATGTTGCTGTCCAGGCTGTCGCCGCCGGTGAGGTCCTTGACCCGGGCCAGCAGGAAGGGCGTGGTCTCCTTGCCGTGGATGCCCTGGGCCTTGGCATCGGCCAGGGCCTGCTCGATGGCGGCGTCGATGACCTTGTGGTCCATGGAATACTCCTCAGGAATGGGGTTGGTGACCAGCATGCCGCCCTTCATCTCCAGCTGACGGGCCACATGGAAGGCCTTGGCCAGATCCTCGGGGGTGTCGATCTCGTAGTCCACGGCGAAGCCGGACTTGCGGGTATAGAAGGCGGGCAGCTCCTTGGTGCCGTAGCCGATGACGGGCACACCCTTGGTCTCCAGGTACTCCAGGGTCAGGCCCAGGTCCAGGATGGACTTGGCGCCGGCGCAGACCACCATCACAGGCGTCTGGGCCAGCTCCTCCAGGTCGGCGGAGATGTCCATGGTGGTCTCGGCGCCCCGGTGCACGCCGCCGATGCCGCCGGTGGCGAAGATGCGGATACCGGCCATGTGGGCGATCATCATGGTGGTGGTAACGGTGGTGGCGCCATCGCGGCCCTCAGCCACCAGAATGGGCAGATCCCGGCGGCTGGCCTTGGTGACGGCGTGGCCGCTCTTGCCCAGATAGTCGATCTCCTGGGGGGTCAGACCGGCCTTCAGGCGGCCGCCGATGATGGCGATGGTGGCGGGGACGGCGCCGTTTTCGCGGATGATCTTCTCCACGTTCAGAGCGGTCTCCACATTCTGGGGATAGGGCATACCATGGGAAATGATGGTGCTCTCCAGAGCCACCACGGGACGGCCCTCTGCCACAGCCTGCTGCACCTCGGGCGCTACATCCAGATAACGATTCATAAGTCATTTACCTCCTGTTGAGAATTGTTTCAATGTTATCCCAGCTCATGGCCGGGTTGATGGTGGTTTCAGCCTCGCAGGCCAGAGCGCCTGCGCCCACGGCCCAGCGGGCGGTTTCGGCCAGGGAGTCGCCCCGGACCATCCGGGCGGCCAGAGCCGCCGCCACGGCGTCGCCGCCGCCGGTGGCATTGGCCACGGTGCACCGGGCGCAGGGGACCCATGCGGTGTCCCCGGACCGGTCGGCGGCATAGATGCCCTCCGCTCCCAGGGAGATATACACCGTGCCCAGGCCGGTGTCCAGCAGCTTCCGGGCCGCCTGGGCCGCATCCTCCCGGGTGCGGATGGATATGCCGGACAGCAGCTCCGCCTCCAGGCGGTTGGGCTTCAGGGCGGCCAACTTCCCCAGCACCGGCCGGAGCTTTTCGGCCTTGATGGTGGACACGGGGTCCGCCAGAATGGGGGCCCTGCAGTTGTCGCACAGCCACCGGATGGACTCCTCCGGCAGGTTGGTCTCCAGCACCACCAGGTCCGCCCCGTTGATGAAGTCCAGCCGCTGCCGCAGGAAATCCGGGGTCATGCGGTCATAGACGGCCATGTCGTTGACGGCCAGTGCCATGTCCCCGTCGGGGCCGCAGATATACAGATAGGTGCCGGTGCGGCAGTCCGGCAGCACGGCGCTGGCGCTCAGGTCCAGGCCAATGTCCTTGGCATTCTCCTGGACCCGTCGGCCGAAGTCGTCGTCGCCCATCACCGTCACCATGGCGGTGTGCTGGCCCAGAAGGCACAGGTTGTGGGCAATGTTCCGGCCCACGCCGCCCAGGGAGGTGGTCACATGGCCGGGATTGGAGTCCCGGGCCACCAGGGCCCCGGCGGATACCGCGCCGATGTCCATGTTTACGCCGCCCACCACCGCCACATACGGGTCGGTGCGGACGATGTAGCCCTTGCCGGTGATGCAGCCCTTTTTCATGAGGTTGGATATGTGTACCGCCACGCTGGAGCGGGTGATACCGGCCTTGTCCGCCAGCTCCTGCTGGGAGATCATGGGGTTTTCGCGGATCCACTCCAGCAGCTGGCGCTCTCGCTGGGTCACGGGCTCACCTCCTAAGCAAAAGTTTGTTTTCTAATCTGATGCTTATTATATACAGTTTCCCCTCCCCTGTCAACCCCCCGGCGCAGATTTTTTTCGTCGGCGTCAGTGTAGGCGCGGGAATTGCCGGTTCTCTCTTGGCAAGAGGCGTGATTTGCGGTATACTAATGGGAGAAATCAACAAAAATGAGGGAGAGAAACCATGGCAATCAAGCGGAAATTCCCGGCCAGGACGGCGACGGTCCATTGCAGCGGCGGCTGCCGGGCCAAGCGGGATGAAAACGGCGGCCTGCTCTGCGCCTACGGCTGCGTGGCCTGCGGGGCCTGCGTGGAGGCCTGCCGGTTCGGTGCTGTGCAGATCAATGATCTGGGCTGCGCCGAGGTGGACGAGGAGAAGTGCATCGGCTGCGGGGCCTGCGCCCGGAAGTGTCCCCGGGGGCTCATCGACCTGCGGCGGACAGAGGACCGCATAGCGGTGCTGTGCTCCAACCGGGACAAGGGCTTCGACCCGGCCACCAAAACCGGGGCCCGGACCGTGTGCGATGTCAGCTGCATCGGCTGCGGCCTGTGCGTGAAGAAGTGTCCCGCCGACGCCATCCATGTGGTAGAGTTCCGGGCGGTCATCGACTATGAGCGGTGCCTGAGCTGCGGCGCCTGCGGCGACGTGTGTCCCCGTCACGCCATCCGGGACCGCTTCGGCATCATCACGGAGAAGCGCTGAGATCCCTATTGCATCAAATTGCTGCAAAACCGGTGCCGGGCATCACGCCCGGCACCGGTTTTTTCTATCCATATTATTGCCGCTTCATCTGCCGCAGGAACAGCAGCACGGCGGCGGCCAGAGCCGCTGCGGCGTAGGCCAGCACCCACCACAGGTGGGGCATGACGCTGGCCCAATCGCCGGACAGAGCCGCCCGGTCCAGCTCCACGGCGTGGACAAAGGGCAGCGCATAGGCGATGCGCTGGAAAGCCCCGCCCACCAGCTCCAGGTCGAACCAGGTACCCGACAGCCAGGCCGTCAGGTTGGTCAGCAGCGCCCCGCAGATGCCGCCCACCTGCTTGACGTTCATCACGCTGCCGCACAGCAGGCCCAGGCCGATAAACAGCAGCGCCGCAGGCAGGTCCAGCAGCACCGCCCAGATCATCCGCACCGACACCGTCAGCCCCAGGGGGATCGCCGCCAGGTAACAGACGGCCGCCTGCACCGCCGCCATAGGCGCCAGAGGCAGCACATAGCCGAAGATGAAGTCCCCGGCGGTCAGGGGCGCGGTATACAGCCGCTGCAGCAGGGCGCTCTCCCGGTCCCGGGCCACTAAGGTGGCGGAAAACAGGGCGATGAAGGCCAGGCCGAACACGGAGATGCCCGGAGTCAGCCGGTCGATGGCGAACAGGTCCACCGGGACATTGGCCTGGATGGCGCTGAGCAGAAGCAGCAGCACCAGGGGGAAGCCCAGGCCGAAGGCCAGGTTCAGCGGGTCCCGCACGATCTCCCATGTGGTGCGGCGGCAAAGTGCCTGCAGCTTCATTTCCCCGCCCCCTTTACAATGGCGATGAACGCGTCCTCGAATTTTTCGCAGCCGGTCCGGACCTTCAGCTCCTCCGGAGTGCCCAGGGCCAGAAGACGGCCGTCCTTCATGACCCCCACCCGGTCGGACAGAGCCTCGGCCTCCTCCATATAGTGGGTGGTGAGGATCACGGTGATCCGCCCCTTCAGCGCCCGGATCACGTCCCACAGCTCCGCCCGGGCCAGCACGTCCAGCCCCAGGGTGGGCTCATCCAGAAACAGAATTTCAGGCCGGGCAACCAGGGCCATGGCGATGCTCAGGCGGCGCTGCCAGCCGCCGGACAGCTTCCCGGCCCGGCGGGCCAGCACCGGCTCCAGGCCCAGAGTCCGGGCCAGCTCCTCCACCCGAGCCAAGGACTCCTGCCGGGGCAGACCGTGAACGCCGCACATCAGCAGGAGATTCTCCCGGGCGGTGAGGTTGGGGGCCACGGCGGTCTCCTGAGGGGACACGCCGATGCAGTTCTTGACGGCGGCGGTATCGGTGACCACGCTGCGGCCCAGCAGGCGGGCGTCACCGCTGTCGGGCCGGGTCAGGCAGGACAGCATTTTGATGGTGGTGGTCTTTCCGGCGCCGTTGACCCCCAGCAGGGCGAACAGCTCCCCCTGCCGGACCGTCAGGTCCAGGCCGTCCACGGCAGTGATGGGCCCGTAGCGCTTGGTCAGGCCCTGTATTTCGATGGCGTTCATTTCTGCGCCTCCTTTTCCTTGAATCGGGCCAACACGCCCATGTATACGTCGGTCAGCGATGCGCTGATCAGCTCCGTGTCCCAGTCCAGAAACGACGTGGCCGCCATGGAGGCGATGCCATGGACATAGATCCACATCTCCAGGTGGAACAGCCGGGCGCTCTCCCGGCTGATGCCGGCGGCCCGCTGGATCAGGTCCAGCAGCGGCTCGGCGTCGTCCCCCAGCTGCCGGGTGACCTCCTCCCGGCTGCGGTCCCGCATAAACAGCAGCCGGAACAGGGGCTTTTCCTGCTGGGCAAAGGCAATGTAGGCCATGCCGGAGGCCTTGTAGGGGGGATATTCCCCGCTTTCCATGGCCCGGGCGATGGCCTCGCCATAGAATTGGTACCCGGCCTTCAGCACCTCCTGCTGCACCTCGTCCATGCTCCGGAACAGGCCGAAAATGGGCTTGGCGGAGCAGTCCAGCCGTGCAGCCAGACTCCGGGCCGTCAGGGCCTCGGGGCCGGACTCCCGGGTGATGTCCAGGGCGGCCCGGATGATCTCCTCCCGGGTGAATCGGACTTTCGGCGGCATAGGCGTATCCCCTCCCCTTCCCGTTAAATAACTAACGTTGCGCAACATGTGTTTCTTATTATAGTGCAAAATAGCCCGTTGTCAAGAAAAAGTTTCAGAGGCGGGGCCTTGCAT
>OIXG01000006.1_pt1 | contig 216222 bp, 192 predicted proteins | sample 1587731 | NCBI WGS metagenome assembly OIXG01 (sample SAMEA3888908, study PRJEB22519) | human gut metagenome | biome: human gut; feature: human-associated habitat; material: faeces | place: Denmark | collected 2010 | reverse complement strand
CCGGAACGATTTTCTGGCAGCTCTTTTCCGGTGCGACAAACTCCGCAATGACGGCACTCGTCGATAACCGGACACTGCTGCTAAAGGTAAAACTTCCGAAACAGACATTTGTTCTGGCAAGGATCTATACCGCGTTGACAAACTTTGGCTACACCTGTATTGCCTATGTGCTCATGCTCGTGGTGTTTCAGATCAAAATCAGTCCGACGCTGTTACTGTTTCCAATCGATGTATTTTTCTGCCTGCTGTTCTCCATGGGAATCGGGTACGTGCTCTCAATCCTATACGTGTTTTTTGCGGACATCAAATACCTGTATTCGATCGTCCTGACGCTCTGGATGTACATGTCGGCGATCTTTTATCCGTATGAGAGCACAACGCTGATGATGCAGAAAGTCATTGGAAACAATCCGGTGTTTGTCTATATCGCATTTGCGAGGGACTGCGTCATGTATCAGAAATGGCCGGAGACGGATCTATGGATCAAAATGATCTTGTGGGGCATTGTAAGTTTTCTGATCGGTTACTACGTGTTCTCGAAAAAAGAAAACAATGTGATGCAGAAAATATAATGGTTAGATACAAAAGAAAAAATCCGTGAAGGAACAGTACAAGGAAAAAGCAGAGATTGGAGTGAAGATACAAAAGTGAGATTAAAAATCTGGAAAAAATGGAAAAAGATAATACTCCTGGGCACATTCTTTGTGTTGGCAATCGGAATGCCTTGGGAAATCCGTGCGGAAAATGCAACGGTCACGTTCGGATCTAATTATTATACGGCAACCGACAATGAGACATTTCCGATTGGCGTATACCTGAATGGAGATTCGAGGATTGGAACCTATGAGGTCAAAATATCCTATGATAACAGGCGTCTGGAGTACACCGGAGGTGGTGATTCCGAGGAAAACGGAGTTATCACGCTAAGTGGAACCGGAGTCAATGCGCAGGTCAAATACATGTTAAAGTTCCAGACACGAAGCGGTGGAACGGCAGATATAAAAATAGAGAGTGCAGTGATCCACACTGCAGGAGAGAATGCAGAAGAGTTTGATGTGGCAACTCTGGCATCCACCTATGTCACGATTTCCGGTGAAGATACGGTTGGGGACACTCCGCAGGAGGAAAGTCAGGAGACGGAAACCGGAGAAGAGAATCCGGTTTCGGATATTCCGACAGTGATGGAAGTGCCAGTGGAAGAGCAGACCTACTATCTGGTGGATCTCTCCCAGTACACGCCGGAGAACATCGATTTCCAGTATGATACCGGAACCATCACCTATCAGGAAACAGAAGTAGCTGCATATCTGTCAGCAAATGGAGATATCAGTTTTGTGTATCTGGCGGACAGTCAAAAAAACCTTTACCTGTACGCTTACAGCAGTGAAAAAGATAAACTGTATCCCTGCAATTCCATCACAGTCAACGGAGAAAAATATTACTTCATGTCTCCGTATGTGTGCAGTGAGTGGCCACAGGAACTGACACTTGACATCATCCAGAGCGAATCCATCGTCTATGCGATAGATATGGAAGGTCAGACCGGATTTTATAAGATCACGACCGGAAATAAGCTGGAAACCTGGAATCCGAATGAAGGTCAGGAGAACTTTCAGAATCAGATGAAAATATTGATCATCATTCTGGCTGTGACATTAGTGATTATGTTTCTTGCAATTCTTCTGGTTATCCATATGGATAAAAATAAACAGAGGAAGGATGGTACATCTGTATCCGGGAAAACAAACAATCGGATTAAAACCAGAAAAAACAAATTAAAACAAGGAGAATCCGAAGCTTCCTCTGACACAAATGCGGCAGATGATTTAGAGATAGAAGATCTGGCACTGGATATCTCCGAGGAGGAGATCCGTGCATGGCGGGCGGAACTGGAACAGTTTGCCGGAGATGATAATTCATCCGATAAAAAGAATTCTGATGGACAAAATGCTGCTGAAAAGTATTCCAATACGGCTGTGCCGGAGGGACGTGCAGGAGAGGAGCCTGTCATTGCAGTGAAGGATGTCACGATGCAGTTTCGGATTGCAATGAACAATGTCTCCGGTATCAAAGAGTATGTGATCCAGCTTTTGAAAAAACAGATCAGTTACCGGGAGCTGCTTGCGTTAGATCATGTGTCGTTCAATGTATACAAGGGCGAGGTTGTAGGAATCATCGGAACCAATGGTTCCGGCAAAAGTACTCTTCTTAAAATTGTGTCCGGAGCCTTAAAACCGAGCAGCGGCGAAGTGCAGTGTGACCGCCGGAAAGTGCAGCTGCTGACGCTTGGAACCGGCTTTGATGTGGAACTGACCGCCAAGGAAAATGTGTACTTAAACGGTGCTATCATCGGTTATTCCAAAGAATTTATCGATTCTAAATATGACGAGATCGTCAGGTTCGCAGAACTTGAAGGCTTTATGGAAGAGAAAGTAAAAAACTTTTCCTCCGGTATGGTCAGCCGTCTCGGCTTTGCGATCGCAACGATTGGCGAAACCGCAGAGATCCTCATTTTAGATGAGGTGCTTTCGGTCGGGGATGAATTTTTCCGCAAGAAGAGTTTGAAGCGCGTGAAAGAGATGATCCACGGAGGAAGTACGGTGCTGCTGGTGTCGCATAGTATGGGTACGATCTTAGAAAATTGTGACCGGGTGGTCTGGATTGAAAAAGGAAAAATGAAAATGTACGGTGAGCCGAAGGTGGTTTGCGAGGCTTATCGGAAGATGAATGAAGGGTAGAGGAAGTTTGAAAATGAATGATATCAAAGTATCAATTGTAATACCAATATGTAATGTGGAGAGATATTTAAAGGAATGTTTAGATAGTGTTATTAATCAAACATTGAAAGATATTGAAATAATTTGTGTAGATGATGGTTCAACGGATGCATCTTTGAGTATTTTACGTACATATGAAAAAATGGATACTCGTATAAAAGTTATTACGAAACAAAATTCTGGATATGGTAACACGATGAATGTAGGGATGGATATAGCAATAGGTGAGTATATTGGTATTGTAGAATCTGATGATTACATTGAAAAAAATATGTTTGAGAGATTATATAACACAGCAGTACAATATAAAACTGAAATTGTAAAATCAGACCACTATATTTTTTCAACTAAAAATGGGAGATCTGAAGCACAATATCAATGGGTATGCCCAATTCAATACTATAACAGAGTACTAAATTCGCAAATTTGTCCGGAAATATTTACATTTACAATGATGAATTGGACTGGAATTTATAAAACAGATTTTTTGCGCAAAAATAATATCCGTCATAATGAAACACCAGGAGCGAGTTTTCAAGATAACGGTTTCTGGTTTCAAGTAATTTCGTTAGCAAGGAAGATTGTATTTATAAATGAAGCTTTTTATTATTATCGTCAGGACAATCCAAACTCATCAATAAACAGTAAAAAGAAAGTGTTTTGCATTTGCGATGAGTATATGTATATAGGTAAATTCCTTGATGAACATGATGAACTTAATGCAGAATATCATAAACGGTTTTTGGAGAAAAAAGTTTTTAATTATTTACATTCTTATCATAGAATAGCTGACGAATTTCGGTTGGAATTTTTAGAGAGAGTAAGTAAGGAATTCGAAAGTGATTTGAAAAATCCTAAGATACATGTTGAAATGCTAGATTCATGGGTTTTAGCACAAATGAATAGAATTATTGATTCTCCAAAACTTTTCTATATAGAAGACGGCATGTACCGCCAAAAAAAAGAATATGAAGAAATACATAAAAAATGGTTACTGGTTCGTAATTCAGAAGAATTTAAAAATGGTTTGAATATAAAGAAATTTTTAAAAATGAAGATATAGTGGAGAATGTATATGAAATTAAAGAATAATGAAACAGATGGAAAAAAAATAGATATTTTTATTTCTGTAATTGTTCCTGTATATAATGCAGAAAAATATTTAAAAACCTGCCTGGATTCGCTGATTAGCCAGACTTATACAAATTTTGAAGTGTTATGTGTAGATGATGGTTCTACAGATCATTCATTGGATATATTAAGATTTTACGAGAAGAAAGATAACAGAATTAAAGTATTTATTCAAGAAAATGCAGGACCTGCAGCTGCGCGGAATAAAGCATTACAATATGCGAGTGGTAATTATATTAGTTTTGTAGATGCAGATGATTACCTAGTAGAAAATGCATTTGAAAAGCTTTCAAAGGTAGCAGTAGAAAAAGAAAATTGGGATTTAATAATTTTTGGTGGAAATGTCATAGGTGAAAAAAATGAATATATAGCTGATAAGCTTACAACGACTTGTAAAACATATGTTAATAATAAAGTTGATGAGGTTGTATTTAAAGAGAAAGCCGCACGTCCGTTTTTATGGCTTCATTTTATAAAAAGAAAAATATTAGAAGAACCATCGATTTTAAGATTTGATGAGGAGTTGAATTTAGGTGAAGATCAGATATTTCAGTTTGGGTATATTCCAAGAGCTAAAAATGTTATTGTTCTGGATTTAAAACTGTATAATTATCGAATTGCTAAAAATACATCTTTAATGCAATTGTATAGTAACCGACGCATAAAAAAAACAGAATGTCATTTTTTGATTGTTGAAAAAATAATAAATGAATGGAAAAAACAAGGATTTTATGAATTGAATCAAGATGCACTGTGGTCTTGGGTTATAGAGTTTTTATACTATACAATCTGTGATTTCCCAGCAGAATTTAAAAGAAAATATTCTGAACAAATTTTAAATTTAATTCAAAAATATGAAGTCAGGGAATATCTTATTGCGGAGAGCCAGCAAGGACATTTAGCAGAAATAAAAGAGTGGGCTTTAAATGATTTGACAGTTGAGGATGAGTTAAAAACCCTTGCAGAAAAGACAGAGAGAGAAAAATATGAAATTGATGAAACGTTAAAATCAAAAGCTTTTAAGCTTGGAACAAAATTAACTCGAAAGAAAGATAGAATAATTCTATAAAGATATAAGTTTATTAGGAGATACGCAAATGCAAAAGAAAGATAAGGTTAGAACTGTAAATAGTATATTGAAAGAGGAGTGCTATGGTTGTGGAAGTTGTGAAAATAAATGTCCTGTTAATGCCATAGAGATGGTATACGATGAGGATGGTTTTTTATATCCAAACATATTATCTGATTTGTGTATAAATTGTGGTATGTGTATAAACGTCTGTCAAGCAAATGAAGCACCTATTTTAAATGAAGAACCGAAAGCATACGCGGTTTGGGCACAAGATGATATAAGGTTAAAAAGTTCTTCTGGTGGAATGTTTACATTAATGGCTCATGAAATTGTACGAAAAGGTGGTGTAATATTTGGAGCTGTATATTCTGAAGACTATAGGAGGGTATATTTAGCAGAAGCGGATTCAAATGAAGAAATAGTTGAAATGAGAGGTTCAAAGTATGTTTTTGCTGAAACTTGCCATACATATAAAAGAGCAGAGAGTTATTTGAAAAATGGTCGAGTTGTTTTGTTTACAGGAACGCCCTGTGAAGTGGCTGGGTTAAAAAAATATTTATGTCATGAATATGATAATTTATATACGGCAGATTTCATTTGCCATGGTGGAAATTCAATCAAGGCATATAATAAATGGCTTGATGAATTTGTAAACGGAAAGAAAATTGCAAAATTGGATTTTCGTGATAAGAGTGTTTTCGGATGGTCTACAACGGCTACAGCATATTTAGATGATGGAAGTGTAGTAAGAAAAAATTATGCAGACTGTACTTGGTATAATGGATTTTTAGAAGGTGTTACAATACGAGAAAACTGTTCTAAATGTTATTATGCAAAAGGTAATAGAGTTGCAGATATTACTATGGGAGATGCATGGCAGGTATCTAAAATAAACTCAAAATTAAATGATGGAAAGGGAACATCACTTGTAACAGTAAATACAGAAAAAGGAAAGAGTTTTTTTGATAAATTGCAGGAAAGTATGGAATTGTGCGAAGAAATTCCATTTGAAATTATTAGACAGTATAATGGAAATTTAAATTATCCGCAAAAACTTAATGTAGGACGTAAATTTTTCTTTAGTCATCTTGATGAGCATGGATATAATCGTTCATTATGGTATGGAAGAAATCGACGTTGGGATTCAGGAATAGTTGGTTGGTGGTTTGCATCAAATTTTGGAAGTGCATTAACATATTTCGGACTTGCAAAAATCATTCAAAAGATGGGGAAAAATGTTATTTTCATTCCTGTACCTATGCTTAGTGGTAAGCCGTGGGATAAGGAAACAGAGAGAGTGGAAGCCTTTATCGGAAAGCATTTTATGATTGCGAAAAAGCGTGATATTAATCATATGCAGGAATATAATAAATTTTGCGATTCATTTGTATTGGGATCAGACCAAATGTGGACTGAATCAACAACAAGGCTGGTAGGATATTCGTTCTTCCTTGACTTTGTAGATAGAAATAAGAAAAAAATAGCTGTTGCACCATCTTTTGGGGCTGGTAAATTTAGCAATAATCCGCAGATGATTTCGGTGGCAAAGGAATATTTAAATAGGTTTGATTCAATAAGTGTTAGAGAAGAAAGTGGTATACAGGTATGTAAAGAAATATTTGGAATTGAAACCGAACAGATAATTGATCCAATATTTTGGCTTGATAAGGAAGAATACACGAGATTAGTAGATGAAAGTGAAGCAATAAAAGAAGAAAAATATCTTTTGTGTTATATTTTAGATCCGTCTCAAGAAAAGAAAGATTTAATTCAAAAAATTGCAGAAACTAAGGGGCTTAAAATAATTTCAATTTTAGGAATGAGAGAATATTGGACATTTCATGATACATGGGATGTGGGAAAACTTTTACAGGATGTTTCTATAGAAAGATTTATAGATTACATAAACCGATCATCATTTTTTGTTACAGACTCGCATCATGGTGTATGTTTGAGCATTATTTTAAATAAACAATATTTGGCAATAGGTAATCGTCAACGTGGAATAGATAGATTTTTTACAATAGCAAAATTATTGGGATTGGAAGATAGGATATTGCTTGATATAAGTAATTACTGCATTCCTGATGATATCAATTATGACTTGATTAATGAAAGAGTTAAAAGGGAAGCTCAACGTGGAATTTGTTGGTTAAGTAATGCATATGCGAAGCGAGTTGATAGCAAAAAAAAGATTGTTAATAATTTATCAGGGGGAGGGGTACATCATTTAGAATATAATAATTGTTCAAATATGATTTTAAAAGCTGGAAAATATAGTGATAATTTTGGAAACTATATTGAGACATATTCTACAGTGGAGATACAAATATGTGGTTCTGATAATAGAGTAGTAATAGGAGAGAATGTCAAAATTTCTAAGATTGTGGTAGGAAGTAGCAATAAAATAGAAATAGAGAATAATTGTATATTACAAGCAAAGCAACTAAAACTAGCAAATAATTCTGTACTAAAAATAGAAGACCATGTATTTATTGATGGAATGGAAATTTTTATTAATGAATTTTCGATACTGACAATTGGAAGTAAAACTAATATGCAAACTGGAAAGATAAGAACTGGAAGAAATCAGAAGATATGTATTGGCAGGGATTGTATGTTCTCATGGGATGTAGTTCTTTTAGGACATGATGGACATTTGTTGTGGGATACTACGAATGGAAAATGTATTAATAATACAGATGGTAAGCTTAGAGATTCTATTACAATCGGAAATCATGTTTGGTTAGGTGGAGAAGTTGCTATTTTGCCTAATACTGAAATTGGAAGTGGAAGTATATGTGCATATAGGAGTGTAGTAAAAGGAAAAGTACTCAATAATTGCTTAATTGCTGGGACTATTGCTAAAGTAGTTAAAAAAAATGTAGCATGGTCAAAAGAAAATGTTGCTAGGAATGAAGACAGATTTTATGCATTAGATGAGAATTACAGAAGAAAAACAATATAGCTATAAAGTGAAAAATAGGATTTTTTTAAATTGTTTTGTTAATGATAATTTGTGTATAACTCGATAAATGAAGTTTGTACAAGATATTATGAGAGAAAATAAGTACTATGCCAATTATGGGGGAAGAGGAGGTCTTATAAATTATGAAAAAGGTTTTAGCAACTGTTCTGATAATGTTTATTATTTTGCAGAATTGTGTGACTACATTTGCAGATGAAGTTGAAAATAATAAGCAAGAATGTGCTTATTTAGATGAGTACACGATAATTGAAAGCAACCGATATACTGGGAATATGGGAGATAGTTATATTAGACCAAGTGGTAAATTAAATGATATATATGGAAATGAATATGAAAGAGGATTAGCAATTTGGATTGCAAGATGGAATGCAGGGCACGAGAAAAGTTGGGCTTGGGTAAAATATAATATAAATAATGAGTACGAATATTTACAAAGTGATCTGGTATTAGTGCCAAGTAATAATACAACAAATTTTGATACTATTTTGGATTTTTATGGTGATGGTAAATTATTGGGTTCCTATGAATTTAGGGCAACAGATCTTCCCATCAAGGTTGCAGTTAATGTGTCAGGTGTAAATGAATTAAAAATATACTTTCATGATAATGAATACACGGGTTGGGGAACGCGTCTTGGACTAGCAAATTGTAGATTATCATATGAGTTAGACGAAAGCTATGGAGATGAAAAAACAGAATTTTATAAGTGGATGAATAATATGCCAACTTTACCGGAAAGTGAGGCAAGAAATTTTTTGGCATTTATATATAATAGTAGTAGCATACAAAAAGCAGATCTTGATGGAAATGATTATTATAATCTTATTACGGGAAATATCATAAATGAAGTAGATAATGCTGATGAAGTGAAGCAGAGAATTTGGAGTTTCTCTTCTTTTACAAGAAGTATGTTGAATAATCAATCAGCAGAATCACAATATCATCTTGAATATATATCAAATGATTTGGAAAAGTATTTGATATATAAATATGCTGATCAATCAGATGAAGAATTGATTATCAAAGATATAAAAGCAGAATGTGAGAATATTTTAAAAAAATATTTGAAAGAATTGTATAATTCTGATGTATCGGAGTACACAGATATAAAAATAACAGATGAAATATTTGATGAGGCTTATTTAGTGATTTCAACGATAGATTCAATTAGTTCGCTTCCAGAAAAGATTAATAATTTTGTAGATGATGTAGTGGCTGGTTTTGAAACGGGACTATATGTGCTAAATATGGATGTAAATGGGAGATCATCCTATTTTAATTGTTATCTGCAAAATAGAGGGGATTATGAATCTTCATCTGATGAAATTTTTAGAACAGTGATGGATTATAATGAGTTTGCAATATCAGATAATACATATTTTTCGAATATTTTGAATTATCTTACATGGTTGGACGGAAAAGACAGTTGGACAAAACACATTGATGAAATAGAAAATTGGGCAGAATATTTATACAATTTAGAAAAGTATATGGAAGTGGAGCAACATGAATGGATAACGAGTAGAGTTGAACCGACATGTACTGAATATGGTTATACAAAAGAGCAATGTGCTATCTGCTCACAAACAAAGTATCATGATTATACAGAACCTATTGGTCATGAATGGAACAATGGCGAGGTAATAAAAAAACCATCATATGGAGAAGAAGGCGTACTTCGTTTTTATTGCAAAAAATGTAATGATTATTATGATCAAACAATTGAATTTGAACCAAAGATTATAGAAGTCGAATGGGAAAATACAATGTTTACATACGATGGAAAAGCACATTTGCCGAAAGCGATAGCAAATGGAGTTGCAGATGGAGAAGAATGTGATGTTATTGTTGATGGTGAACAAACAGATGCTGGAACATATGAAGCAATTGCAGTTGATGTAACTAATAGAAATTATGCATTGCCTAATGAAAATATAATTGTAAATTACACAATAAACAAAGCGGAAAGAGATTTACCGAAAGTTTCAACAGTTGATGAGTCATCTGTGGGTGCTAATGACGGAAAAATTAAAGATGTAGATTCTACTATGGAATTTCGTGGTGAAAATGAAATATTATACAAAGATATTGATGGAAAGGAAATCAGTAATCTTTCACCAGGTAATTATTTTGTAAGATTTAAGGAAACAAAAAATTATTATGCTTCACCAGATGTCGAAGTAAATATTTTATCAGCGCAAGTGTTGATGTTAGATAATGTAAAATTAGGAAAATTTATTAATACAAATTCTGGAATACAAATTAATTGGGAAAAAGTAAAAGGGGCAAAATTATATAAAGTATATAGGAAACAATCAGGAACAAATTGGGTGGTATTGTCTAATAATGTAATGGGAACCAGTTATACGGACACGACAGCGAAAGATAGAGAGACATACTATTATACGGTAAGAGCAATAAATGGTAATGTAATGAGCCCATCATTTGATGGTAGTAAAAATATTGAGTGTGTAAAGAAACTGAATAATGTAGAGCTAAAAGGTTTCGTGAATACAGATAATGGTGTACAAATTTCATGGGAAGGAGTAGAAGGAGCAAAATTATATAAAGTATATAGAAAACAGTTAGGCACGAACTGGATAGTTTTGTCAAGTAATGAGGTTGATACAAGTTATACAGATGTAACTGCAAAGGATGGCGAAACATATTATTATACAGTAAGAGCTGTAAATGGTAAAGTAATGAGCCCATCTTATGATAGCAGTAAATATATTGTATGTATAAAAAAACTTAAAAATGTAAGTTCGATAAAGCTTAAAAATATAAGCAGCGGTGTACAAATTTCATGGGAAAAAGTAGACGGTACAAAACAATATAAAGTATATAGAAAACAGCCAGAAACAGGATGGATAGTTTTATCAAATAATGTTGTGGAAACAAATTATGTTGATACAACGGTGAAAAATGGCGAAACATATTATTATACAGTAAGAGCTGTAAATGATAAAGTAATGAGTCCATCTTATGATAGTGATAAGGTAATTGTTTATTAAATAAAGGATTTCAAAATATTGTAGTAATCAACGATAATATCACAAAAAGTATCCCGAATTATTTTTTTAGTGGACCGATGACGCTTGGATTTATTATTAGGATCAATTGAAATATTCATTATTGGGGATATGAAGTCATTTTAGAAGCATATTCATAGGGTTATTGATTTTATAGTTTATGATCCACAGGATTATTTTAGAAGAATTATTGCATTTTAGAAGAAAATATATATGTACATAAGAGTTAGAATCCCACCACTTTCAAGGTGGTGGGATTTTAATCCAACAATATTAATTAGCAGACTGAATTTCAGCAAGCTGTTTTTTAAGTTTTTCGATAATCTTATCTTTATCAGAAAGTGCAGCTTTTTGTTCAGCCAATGCAGCAGTTTTATTAGCTAATTCAGCTTCCTGCTCAGCCAATGCAGCAGTTTTGTTAGCTAATTCAACTTCCTGCTCAGCTAATCTTTTTTCCTGTTCTGCCAGAGTACGCTCAAGGCATATATAGTTTTCACGGGCACGGCATTTTTCTCTTGTAATCTCGTCCGCATTTGATTCATAAAGGGATTGTGAAGCGGAAGCAATAAATTCATTGTTTTATAAATTTCAAAGGAGAGCAGATAAATATGAAATACGATTATTTAGTAGTAGGTGCAGGACTTTATGGAGCAGTTTTTGCACATGAAGCAAAGAAGGCAGGAAAGTCAGTTCTGGTAATTGATAAGAGACCGAATATTGCAGGAAATGTTTATACGGAGGCAGTGGAAGGCATTCAGGTACATAAGTATGGAGCTCATATTTTTCATACAAATAATAGAAAAGTATGGGAGTATGTAAATCAGTTTGCAGAATTTAATCGGTTTACCAATTCTCCGGTTGCAAATTATAACGGTGAATTATATTCACTACCTTTTAATATGTATACTTTTAATAAAATGTGGGGTGTTGTAACTCCGGAAGAGGCAGCAGCAAAGATTGAAGAGCAGAAAAAAGAAGCAGGAATTGTAGAACCAAAAAATCTGGAAGAACAGGCAATATCACTTGTTGGCCGTGATATTTATGAAAAACTGATTAAGGGTTACACAGAAAAACAGTGGGGACGTCCATGTAAGGAACTTCCGGCTTTTATTATCAAGAGATTGCCGGTACGTTTGACATTTGATAATAATTATTTTAATGCACTATTTCAGGGAATCCCAATTGGCGGATATACAAAGATGGTTGCGAATATGCTTGAAGGCATAGAGGTAAAATTGAATGAGGACTATCTTGTATCAAAGGATAAGTGGGATGCCATGGCAGATAAGATTGTATATACTGGTGCAATAGATTCCTACTTTGGCTATAAACTTGGAACGTTGGAGTATCGCTCAGTTCGATTTGAGACAGAATTACTTGATATTCCAAATTTTCAGGGCAATGCAGCAGTGAACTATACAGATGAAGAGACACCTTGGACCAGAATTATAGAACACAAATGGTTTGAATTTGGTAAGGATGCAGATGGTCAGGATTTGCCAAAGACAGTAATTTCCAAGGAATTTTCATCAGAGTGGAAACCGGGTGATGAGCCATATTATCCGGTAAATGATGAGAAAAATGGAAGGCTATATGAAGATTATAGGAAGCTTGCAGATCAGGAAACGAAGGTTATTTTTGGTGGTCGACTTGGTGAATATAAATACTATGATATGGATGCTGTTATTGCCTCTGCACTGGATATGTGTGAGCGTGAGCTGATATAAGATTAAATAGCATATGTGTTTTAGAGGAGAAAATGTGAAAAATATAAATATTGTTGTAAACATTTGTACATATCACAGAAATGATTTTGTGGAGCATAATATTTCTAAATTGTTACAGTCTAAATTTTTTGATTTGACTGACAGAGATTATTATGGCAAACTGCATATTTTCGTGATAGATAATGGTTGTGAATTGGAATGTCATGATGGGGATTTTTTGCATGTGTTTCACAACAAAAATACGGGCGGTTCAGGTGGCTTTCAGAGAGGAATAGAGGAAATACGCAACAGCAATATTGATTTTTCACATGTTATTTTCATGGATGATGATGTGAAGTTTGAGTTGGATGCTTTTTATATTCTGTATGATTTTCTGGTAAGCGTGCCTGAACAGTATGAACTTAATCCGGTGGCTGGTCGGATGTTCTGTCTGGATAAGCCCGATATTCAGTATACTGCTGCGGAAATATGGAATTATGGTGACTTAAAACACGTTGAATATATGAGGAAGATTACACCAGATGATTATTGTTATGGAAAGGTGGTCTATGATTCTGGGGCTGATTATGGAGGATGGTGGTTTTGCTGTTTCCCAATGAGCTTTGTGAGGGAAAATGATGTTTTACCTTTTTTCATACATTGTGATGACGTAGAGTATGGACTTCGGTGTGGCAGAACTCCCATTATCATTGAGGGTGTGCACGTGTGGCATGAGACATTTGATAAACGACAGACACCGATTATGCTTTATTATGATACAAGAAATCCGTTGGTTGTTAATGCCATTCATTTTCCGTGGCTGGATTCACAGGCTGTCTTGAATAAGTGGCATGAGACGATTACTTCTTATCATGTAGCAGGTGATTTTGTTTCAGAATATTATGTAATTCGTGGTATGCTTGACTTTTTAAAAGGATTGAAATGGTTGAAGCATGTTGATTCTGAAAGGTATCACAGAAGATTACTTAATATGAAAGGTAATAAGTGGAAAAATGCCATTTCATGGAGAGTTGCGGAAAAATGGTTTAAAGTGAAGTGTAGGAAGGTAGGAACCAAAAGCCACAGAAGCTAAAATTTAGTGACATAAAATAAGATATAAATTAGAAGTTGATTTGAAAGATAAGGCTAAACGGAACAAATGATGACTGGAAAGACTTGGCGGATGCGTATAGCGATTTACAGGAGGAAAATGCCACATTAAAACAGGATAACTCTACATTAAAACAGCAAAATAAGCAATACTTCAGTGATTATACAGAGAAAAAGGAATTAAATGAATTTCTTAAATCACAGGTAAGCGGAAGTCCTGATTTATTGTTTGAATCGTTGGGATTGTCTATAGATGGTAAGAAAATTCCAGTTGATACTAATAACTCTATAGTAAACATCAATAGCAGAGAGTACTGGAGCCGTGAGATTGCAATAAAGCTTTTGCCAGAGACGGAGTCCTATTCTAAAGAGGACGGGAACATCAATGTTGGAAGGGTATTGGCAGATAAGACAGACTTGTTTGGATTATATGTAAACAATGGAAATGGTGGATTGTTAGAAGATGGAGTAGTAAAGGATTCGTTTAATAATTCTCATGCTAATGCTTTTATTAATAATGGGCATAATAGCGATATCACGTTTGTTTTGGATGGAAAATATAACAAACTTAAAATATCAGCGGTTATACGAGAAGGTTGTAGAGATTCCCTCACAGCTTCATTTACAATAAAAACAGATGATGGGAACAGAAGAATTTAAAAATCTCTTTCGAATCCGCAATGGTGTAGAAACAGTTCCATCCTTATTGCAAAGAAAAATATCGAAGTGGATATAAGGAAAATCAGTATGAATTGAAAGGCATATATCGTCAAAGAATGGATCAATTTTTTGTGTATAACGATAAAAGAAATTGTGAAAGAGTTTATGAAAAAATCTGTGAGATGATGAAGTTATAGTTAAGAGAAAATGATGTTAATTCTTAGGATGAGCAAATGAATGCAAGGGAGAAAAGTATATGAAGAACGATATTTCTAAGAGTATATGTAAGGCATTAATATTTACTGTTTTACCTTTTGCAATTCCACTAATTTTTGAAATAATACCGAATACTTTTATTAATAACGCAGGCAAGATAATAATTGTATTGCTATTATTTGCAATTGATACATATTTTGTGTTCAAGATCACAGTGCGTGACTGTAAAGAATTGAATGATGCAAAAAATATAATTGATACGAATAAAAGGTTTTATATTTCAAGAAAAGTATTGGATAGAATAGCCAATTGCGAAAAAATAAAGGGCGAGTTTATAAAAGATGAAACCAATAAGCTGCATTATAATTATAAGGAAAATATATTACTATATAATCCACATAGATATTTAGAAAGAGTATGTGATGAACTAAAAACATTGGTTTCTGATATTACACATATTGATTTAGAGTATGTATCCGTATCTTTTATATACAAGTATCCTAAGCATTCTAAAAAAAATGTGACCGAAAGCGAATCTGAAAAATGGAATGGATGGAAATGGATTACAGGAAAGGATTCGACAGCGAGTTTTGATTTGAAAGAACTTGTTAATAGAAAAGATTCATATTATCATTATTTGGTAGCAAATGATAAGACGGCATCATTTGAAAATGATAAAGTTAAGTTGATTAATCAGCAACGTTATTATGTTAGTGAAAAAGATGGAAGACATAAAAAATATGGTTCGATTTCAGCACATAAAATGTCATTTAAACATAATAATTATACGTTTTGTACAGGTTATTTAATTATATCCACATATGGAAAGAAGTTTTATGATTATTATGATGAAAATGAATTTAGATCAGAGGCAGAATTCGAAGAAATATTATTTGAACAGATTATTCCATCATTTCGAAAATTGATAGAAACAGAGCTTGGATTATTATATTTGCGTCATAATGAAAGAGAAAAAATATTAAAACATCATAAAAAATAGCAGATAGTGTCAGTTTATTCAGCAAAGGTAATGTAGTGCTTAATTCTGATAATATTGAGATTGTGGTTACAAAACTTACTGTACATGGAACAAAAGTGAGATTGCTAGGTTTCTTAAAAAGTGTATTTTTTCAGTTTTATAAAGGTTCATTTGAGCTTTATGCTGTAGAAAATGGAATACAGGGCAGTCCAATTCATGTTTCCCCTAGTACACACAATTATTATTTGTCGCACGAGCCGACACAAAGATTCTGGAAATTTGAATATGAGTGTGATGCGAGAGAGGTTCAGAATTTATGGTTCAAAGTTAAATTTGATACAGCGGAGCTTAAGACAAGCTATTATTTTATGCCGCTTATTCCAATTCATGCGGAGTTGACGGAATATATCAAAGATCGAGTGAAAATCATATATAATGAAAATCAATGGTATTTTTCAGAAGTTGAAGAGAAAAAGCCAGAGAAAGAAATCTGGCTGTATTACGATTGTTCTGGAGTTACGATAGATAATGGATTGAAACAATTTTGTCATGATATAGCAATGAGAGATGGCATTGATCGATATTACGTGCTTACGGATAAAAAACAAAATAAGTATATTCCACCAAAAGCAAACACCGTAATATTTGGCTCTAAAAAGCATGTGGAACTTTTATTGCAAGCTTCAAAGATTATTACAGCTTTTATTGAAAATAACAATGTGTTTCCGTTTCCCGAAAAAGAATATAGCCGATATGCGAATCAAATGCAGTTTGAGACGATATATTTGCAGCATGGGGTTTTACATATTGATATGCCGTGGAAGTATTCTCCAGAAAAAATAATTGCGGATAAGATAGTTGTTGCATGTGATGTAGATTATCGGATTTTTCGTAAGAATAGCTTTGCAAAAACTGATTTATGGAAAGTTGGACTGCCAAGATTTGATGAATTGCATAAAGCAAATAAATCTGATAAGCAAAGAATTCTATATGCACCATCATGGCGAAGCTATCTGGTCGGTGAAAATGTAAACGGTGACTGGAAAGCATTAGATAAGAAATTCCTTTCTTCAAGATATTACATGGAAACCAAAGCTTTTCTGGAAAGTGATGTGTTATACAAAATGCTGGAGAAACAGGAATGTGGATTTCATGACTAAAATAGATGAAGAAGAGATTGCTAAAACAAGTGATGAGATTATTAATAAGATTGAGAAGTTCTTTATGACGGGAAAAGGAATGTTGTACGATGTGCATTTCTGGAAAAATGACATATGTAATTCAACAGAATTGATATATCAAAAGTGTTATCTTTTTCGGCAAGAGCATGATCTTTCTCCTGAACTTCCTTAGCTAATTGCTCAACCATATAGACTTTCGTATTGCGATCCATCTCACGAAGTGCATCTGAAAATGTAGTAATCAATTCTTTCGGCCTCCTTCGAAATGAAATAATATCCCGATAACATGGAAGAAATTCCGGATAGGCATTGACGAGCTGGACAATTTCATCCGGATCATCTGCGGTAAGGAAACTCAGCCATGCTTTCTGTTCCGTATCTATATTTTGAACTACTGAGCGGAAAGGGTCAAGTGAAATTGAAAAATGCATGTTTGAATTTTTATTGCCCATTTTCTGTTTCAATGTTATAATGCAGATGGGTTAGGGAGAGAAGAAAGGAATCAATGAACAAATATGAGGAACTGAGCTTTACAGATGATTTTATGTTCTGTAAGGTGCTGACAACAAACCCGGAGCTTTGTCACGAACTGTTGGAGCTTATTATCGGAAAAAAGGTTGGAGCATTTGCGAGGCTCGATCAGCAGAAACCGATTGAGATTACGGCGGATGGAAAAGGAGTCCGGTTTGACGTGTACAGCGAGGACGACCAAAATGTTGTCTATGACTGCGAGATGCAGACAAAGGATAACAGCAATCTCCCCAAACGAGCCAGATATTATCAGGGAATGATAGATTTGAACCTCATTGAGAGAGGTGCAGATTACAGTGAACTGAAGAAAAGCTACATAATTTTCATCTGTCCGTTTGATGAATTTAAGACAGGTCTGCACAAGTATACATTTAAGACTTGCTGCAAAGAATTGCCAGAGATAACGCTGGAGGATGAAGTAACAAAGATTTTTTTGTGTGCAGGAGGAGATGCTGATGATGTGTCACCAGAGATGAAGGAATTTTTAGAATGGATGGTCAGCGGACGTCAGGGCAAAACCGAGCTGGTCAGGAAACTGGATGATGCAGTTCAGAAGGCTAGAAATCATGAGGAATGGAGGCTGGAATATATGACATTACTTATGAGAGATAACAAAATGCGTGAGGAAGGACGTGAAGAAGGACGCGAGAATGAAATATTTTTAAGCGTACAGGAAGGTGACTATAAGCCAAAACGTGGTGCAGAAAAACTTGGGATTACAGAAAAAGAATTTATGAAGAGAATGAATGCCGCGGGATATAAAATTTAATGACATGAAATAAGAGAAGAATCCGTACTGCCTTTATAGATGAGAGAGTGCGGAGTCTTTTTTTAGTTGTATTTTGCGGCTGATTTGTATTTTTCCGTATTAATCTGTAGTGCGAGTTTCGGCAAGCTGTTTTTGGAGCTGTCTAATGAGTTTGTCTTTTTCAGCGAGAGCATTGTCCCTTTCTGCAATGACATTGTCTTTCTCTGCAAGGGTATTATCTTTTTCAGAAAGTGCAGCTTCCTGTTCAGCAAGTTTTCGCTCCAGGCACATATAATTCTCACGGGCGCGGCATTTTTCTCTTGTAATCTCATCCGCATTCGATTCATAGAGAGATTGAGAAGCGGAAGCAATAAAATCATTATTTTGAGCAAGCATTTTAATTTCTTCCCATGTAGTTGCGGTAAAGAGGCGTGCCCAGTAATCAATCCGGTTGGCACGGTCTTCATCAGTTGCAGAATCTTACCAATATTTTTCCATATAATTCCGTGCATATTCCTCGGATAAAGAAAAATCGGTTATGATATTTTTGAAAGTTTCCTCTTTTGAAACAGAGAATTTTTTATAGGTTTTAAGGGTACCCATAATTTCACCCTGTGTAATTCCAGTTTGAATGCCCTGCTGAATTCCAGTTGCTATGCCTTTCTGAATGCATTCTTCCTGCCATTATTCAAATGCTCTGCACATATTGATCGAACCTCCTTCCGAATCGGATTGTAACGCATGGTTAATATCCGCTGGATGGTTTCAACATGATTGTTAAACTTTAACAAAGAAGAAACATCGGTATCTGCTTCCGATAAATCTTCCCATTCTTGTGTAATGGGAAAGTTACACAGAGTTCGTATTATTCGGAGGAAAACTGGTAATATACCGGGAGAGCGATATGCATGGATTAAATTTTCAATATATGATAAGGAGAAACAAGAGGCAGGGGAGTTTGTTTACGGAAATTTAAGAGTTTGAAGGACCAGGGCAGACTGCATGTGTCGGAAGAGTTGGGAGTGAAAATGGTGGATGTTCCATTATGGAAACGAATGCACCAACAGGAAGACCGTTTTGGTTAGGTAACACGGAACGTGAAATTTTCAGTAAAATTAATTGGATTGATTATGGGTATTTTTATGATTTGGATCATAAATGGTATTATATTATTCCGGGACCGTTTCGTATTAAGCTGCCTCTGGAATTAGTGAAAAATAATCTGGATAAGGCGGGATACGAATTTGAATATCGAAGAAAATTGGAAGACGAATTACTTAAATATATACTTGATGAATATAGATGTACTTATTCTGATTTTAATGAGTTTATAAAAAAAGAAGGGTATGATTTAGAAAAAGTTTTTAAAGAAATTCAATGTGATGGCAAGCTGTCTATGTACGAATTATTTAGCAAATATCATAAAATTTTTGCATATTTTGATGATTGGGTATTCATTAAATCAGATGATGTATATAAAGATATTACAGAAATCCTTGTCAAAAAGAAAGGTGATGCTCATTTAGAAACTTGTACTTGGTAAGAAAAGAAAAAAGTTCTTACAATGTCTTATAAAACATAAATGACTTCTATCAGCCCTGCTGGATGTTTCAAGCAGGGCTTGTTTATGTGTTGTAATATTTTATCATTGAATTATGCCATTTGTGGGAATCAAATAAGGTGTAAGTCCGGCGGACGCCATGATGGAAGCAAGAGTGGCACGAACATGCGGAAACATTTGTAATAGAGCATATTCGGTTAATTCATCCGTTGAAAACTTTGTAGAGCAATCTGGAGAACTAAACTCGGCAGATAATACTACTTTTACAAGGAAAGAGGTATCTAGCATATCAACATCAAGTTCATCTGCAAATCTCATTTCAGCAGAGCAATAGCCGATATATTTATTTAGAGCATCATTTGTTGGAGTACACTTTCGTGAAAGTGTAAGTTTCATTTCTTTTCCATCTATCGGAGCTTTATTAATAATAAATGCTTCCTGAGTTGTAATCGAGTCCAAATTTATACTAATCATATTTAACATTACATTTCCTCCAATTCTTCGTCAACTTTCACATATGGATTTGGAAATTGAATAATCTTACATGGAACTTCGGTAGTAACCATATTGTCATTTCTAGAAGTATCTGTAGATGAATGGCATTTATTTATTTTAAAATCTACATTCAAATTTAGTTTGGCTGCAATTTCAGCAATTTTATTAATTGAAAAATTGTAGTCTCCACATTCCCAACGGGAAATCAATGATTGGGTTGCATTTATATGTTTCGCAAAATCTTTTTGAGACATATTAAGATTTAGTCTTTCGGAAGTAATGGCATTAGAAAATTGAGCCATTAACTTTGCAGAGAGGACATCTGCGGGTGTTAATGTTTCTGAAAACAGAGAGAGTAAATCTTCAATATTATTGGGTGTCTTTTTTTTATTCATAATTATCATCTCCTAAAAAGTAGTTAATACGTTCTTTCATAACCGTAGTATAGGTTGAGTAATTAGTACGATTTTTTCCAGAACGTTCATTGAAAGCACATAAAAAGTAAGGTATATTCTCATCATTTATATATACAATCAGACGAACATTAAATTGAGATTTCTGTAGATGAATGGAATAGTAATGTCCATCTGCACCTTGAAGTATTTCATTGCTGTCTATCGTATATATCTTTGAACCAAAATTTTTTATATTGCTTAATTGTGTAGTTAAAATTTTAAAAAATATAGATTCTTTCCCTTTTAAATCTGTTTTTAATAGTGTTCTTAATTCTTCTAAAAATTTTGGATGGATAAAAAAAGAATTTAATAAAGAAGCTAATTCTTTCAGCATGTCTTCTGTATTCATGTTCACTCCTTATAATATTACATATATGCGATTTTTTCAATTGGATACATAAAAATAATAAAAAAACTTGTCAAATACTGGAGTTGTGAGATGACCTATGTGTAATGGAGAAATTGAATAAATAAATATTAGTTATATGTGAGGAAAACCGGTAATATACCGGGAGAGCGATATGCGTGGATTAAATTTACAATATATGATAAGAAAAAACAAGAGATGGGGCTGTTTGTTTACAGAATTTTAAGGATTGGATGGTTTTCAGAGCTGTTTCCCACAAATTGACATCTCCCCATCTATGCGCTACAATGTAACTCAAAAGTCGTGTTTAAAACGTATACAGAAAATACTATTTAAACAAACTATGGAGAAGACATTGAGAGCGAAGATATATCATTTTTTAGTGAACAGAAAACCGGGGATCAGGCAGCGTTACCACAGATTTCATGATGGAACGGCAGGGATGAAGAAGGTGGTTTCATGGTTTTATCTGCTGGGGCTGAATTTCTGTTATTATGTACTGTTTTGCAGATTCCTTGGAGAACAGACAGAGTTTCCGATTTACGAGGAAAAGAAACCGCCGTGCGCAGAGAGTGAGTCCGTGCTGGCAAACCATGACCGTAAGAGTGTATCAGAAACGGTTTCCTTTTTGATGCAGTATGATGTGATATCTTTTGATATTTTTGATACGCTCATTTTCAGACCGTTTTCAGAGCCGACGGATTTATTTTTCTTTCTCGGGGAAAAAACAGGGATTCTGGATTTTAAGAGACTCCGCATGCAGGCAGAAGCAGATGCAAGAACACAAAAGTATAAAGAAGAGAAGCATTATGAAATCACACTTTCTGACATCTGGAGCAGGTTAGAGAATGAAATTGGTGTCACAAAAGAGCAGGGAATGCAGATGGAGCAGGCATTGGAAATGGAGTTCTGTTATGCCAATCCATTTATGCATCAGGTGTTTACACAGCTGCGGGAACATGGGAAGCGGCTCGTGATCACTTCGGACATGTATTTATCAAAAGCATTTTTATCGGAGCTGCTGCAAAAAAACGGATATGAAGGATATGAGGAACTATATGTTTCCTGTGAATATGAAAAGAGTAAGGCAGATGGATCGTTATATGAAGTTGTAAAAAGGGCATACCCGGACACGGATTCTATGATCCATGTGGGCGACAATCCGGTAAGCGATGTGAAAAATGCGAAGAAACACGGATTTGAGGTGTTTTATTATCCGAATGTGAACCGCAATGCACTTTTGTACCGGTCATATGATATGTCGGCAGTTGTCGGCGGTGCGTATCGCGGAATTGTAAATAATAAGCTATACAATGGCACGGAGCAGCTGCCGATGGAGTATGAGTACGGCTATATTTATGGCGGATTGTTTGTGCTTGGGTACTGCAATTTTATTCATACATATGCCAGAGAGCATGGGATTGATAAATTACTGTTTTTGTCCAGAGATGGGGATATTTTAAGACAGGCATATGCTGTGCTGTTCCCGGAGGAGAAAACAGAGTATGTTTACTGGTCGAGAGCTGCGGCAACAAAACTGATGGCTCGTTATAACCGCTATGATTTTTTCAGACGGTATCTGTATCATAAAGCGGATGGAACTTATACCTTAGAGCAGATTTTAAAATCCATGCGGCTGGAATTTCTGCTGGATCGTCTGTTACAGCGATTGCCCTATGAAATATATCTGACAAGTGGGAACGTCAGACAGGTAAAACGTTTTCTGGAAGCAAACTGGCAGGAGGTGACAGCCGTTTATGACAGGGAATCCAAAGCTGCGGAATTATACTATAAAAAAGTACTGGGCGACAGCCGGAATGCTCTTGCGGTGGATATCGGCTGGGCAGGGAGTGGGGCGATAGCGCTGGACTATCTGGTACAGAACGTATGGAAGCTTCCGTGCAGCATTACCGGGGCGATCGCGGGCACTAATTCCGTTCATAATTTTGAAGTCGATGCGAGCGAAATTTTTTTGCAGAATGGAAAACTCGCAGCATATCTGTATGCGCAGTCGTTCAATCGAGACTTATGGAAAAAACATGATCCAAACACGGATGACAATATCTTTTTTGAACTGCTGCTCGCCTCGCCGACACCGCAGTTCCTTGGATTTGAACTGGATGAAGCGAGCGGGGAGGTTTCGTATTTATTCGGAAAGATGGATGCAAATCCGGAGGGAATGAAAGAGATCCAGAGTGGTATTCTGGATTTTGTGCGTGATTACCAGAAACATTTTTCCGGGTATCCATATCTGTTCTGTGTGAGCGGAAGGGATGCCTACGCACCGATTCTGGCAGCCAGCGGAAACAAGAAAGCTTATTTGAAAGCACTGAAGAAGAAATTTGAATTTGAGGCAAATGTATTATGAAACGACAGATTAATTATATCCTGATGCAGACCGTTTTGTGGGGTGGCTGGATATGCGAATATATTTGGTTCCTGAAACATCAGTTTCAGATGCGGTTTGATCTCTGGGTATTTGTTGCGTACCTCTTTTTACTTTATCTTTGTGTGGTCCGGAAACTTGGAAATAATAATAACAGGCGCTATGAGATTTATATGGAACTGTGGGGAAGGCTGACCGCTGTAAATGTAGTCTGGTATCTGTTTGTGGGAGCAAAAACAGTGCATTTTGCAGGCATTCTTTTGGTTCTGTGGAAGCTGATCCTGCTCAGTACGATCCAGTGTATTACATTTGCAGGTATTTTTCAGATTTATAAGAAAATCATGGAGCATTTTCAGATCACGACCGCATGTGTGATCACCAGAGCCGATACTTTAGAGGATGCAAAAGAGAAAATAAGGGTGCACGATTCTGTTTTTCTGGAAGATCTGCCGTCTGACGAGCGGAATGAACTGCTCAAGTTCTGTTACTATATGGACAGGCAGGTTTACTGCAACACAAAATTATCAGATATTATGATACGCGGTTCAGGATTGACACAGTATCACGATTCACCGGTCTTTTTCTGTAATCATTTTGGAATGGAAATTTCCAAGCGTGCGGTAAAAAGATGCTTTGACCTCGTCTTTTCGGTGTTGTTTCTGGTGATTCTTTCTCCATTGTTTTTGATTATTGCAATCTGCATTAAGTGCGAGGACGGCGGCAGTGTGATTTACCGGCAGGTCCGCTGTACCAGAGACATGAAAAAATTTGAAATTTACAAGTTCCGCAGCATGATCACGGATGCGGAGAAAAACAGGGGACCGCAGCTTGCCACAAAGCACGACAAACGGCTGACACGGGTAGGGCGTTTTCTTCGGAATACGAAGTTAGATGAACTGCCACAGCTTGTAAATATTTTAAAAGGTGATATGAGTTTTGTAGGTCCAAGACCGGAACGACCGGAATTTATTGCAAAAGCAGTCGAGGATATTCCAGAGTTTGTACTTCGTACGAAGGTAAAAGCCGGACTGACCGGATATGCACAGGTGATGGGAAATTATAACACAAGTTTTCTGGACAAACTGAAATGGGATCTGATGTATATTGAAAACTATTCCCTGTTTCTGGATTTTAAAATTTTACTGATGACTGCAATTGCTATTTTTGCAAAAGACAATCACGAAGATTTTTCAAAGTGGGATATGCTCTGAAAATATTGACAAATGAATTTCATATGTTAAAATAAATCATGTTAAAAGCATAAAATATGACGTTGACGAGGAGTATTAAGAACGAAAAAGTGTCAGAGAGCTGTCGGATGGTGCAAGACAGTATTTGGAAGTTCCCAACTCGCCTCTGAGTTTTCTGATTGAAATGAAAAAACAAGTAGGTCAGAACGTGTGATTCGCGTTAAGAATGTGAGTGCGTATTTGGATGAACCGTTCATCCTGCGAATGAGAGTGGTACCACGGAGTGAACAGATATCTTCGTCTCTTTTTGGAGACGGAGATTTTTTATGTAACAGGAAACTTTGTTCTATTACCACAAAATCCACAAAATCATGAATCATGCTTGATAAAAAAGAAGGAGGAATACCATGGCAGAACTTTATAACCATAAGGTAGTCGAAAAAAAATGGCAGAAAGTCTGGGATGATGAGAAAGCTTTCGCAGCAACCAATGACTTTACCAAACCAAAATATTATGCATTAGTTGAGTTCCCGTACCCATCAGGACAGGGACTTCACGTAGGTCATCCGAGACCTTACACAGCACTTGATATTGTAGCTAGAAAGAGAAGAATGCAGGGATACAACGTACTCTATCCAATGGGATGGGATGCATTCGGACTTCCAACTGAAAACTATGCGATCAAGAACAAGATTCACCCGAAGATCGTAACAGAGAAGAACGTGGCAAGATTCAAAGATCAGCTTCATTCGCTCGGTTATTCTTTTGACTGGGACAGAGAGATCAACACCACAGATCCAAATTATTATAAATGGACACAGTGGATTTTCTTAAAACTTTTTAAAGCAGGTTTGGCTTACAAGAAAGAAATGCCAATCAATTGGTGTACTTCCTGTAAAGTAGGTCTTGCAAACGAGGAGGTTGTAAACGGTGTCTGCGAGCGTTGTGGAGCTCCGGTTGTCCGCAAAGTAAAAAGTGAGTGGATGCTAAAGATCACGGATTACGCAGAGAAACTGATCGAAGGATTAGATCATGTGGATTACATCGAGCGTGTAAAAGTTTCCCAGAAGAACTGGATCGGCAAATCCATGGGGGCTGAAGTTGATTTCTCTATTAAAGGAAAAGAAGATAAACTTCGTGTATACACAACCCGCTGCGATACATTATTCGGAGTTACTTACATGGTCGTATCCCCGGAGCATCCGATCATCGATAAGTACCAGAGCGAGATCAAAAACTGGGATGAGATCATGGCATACCGCGAGGCGGCTGCGAAGAAATCTGATTTTGAGCGTGCAGAGCTTGCAAAAGACAAGACCGGTGTATGCATTGACGGTTTAACAGCAGTAAACCCTGTAAACGGAAAAGAGATTCCGGTCTGGATCTCTGACTATGTATTAATGTCCTATGGTACAGGTGCGATCATGGCAGTGCCGGCACATGACGAGCGTGACTGGGAATTTGCAAAGAAATTCAATCTGCCGATGATCCAGGTGGTTGCAAAGAACGGAGAGGAAGTAGACATCAATGAGGCTGCATTTACAGATGTCGCAACAGGTGTTCTCATTAACTCTGATTTCTTAAACGGACTGGAAGTAAAAGATGCCAAAGCAAAAATGATCGAGTTCTTAGAGGAAAAAGGCATCGGAACTGCCAAGACAAATTATAAATTAAGAGACTGGGTATTCTCACGTCAGAGATACTGGGGCGAGCCAATCCCAATCGTACATTGTGATAAATGCGGATATGTTCCGATCGATGAGAGTGAACTTCCATTAATGTTACCGGAAGTTGACAGCTATATGCCGACAGATAACGGTGAGTCACCACTTGCGGCTATGACAGACTGGGTAAATACAACCTGTCCTTGCTGTGGCGGACCGGCTAAGAGAGAGACCGATACCATGCCTCAGTGGGCAGGATCCTCCTGGTATTTCTTAAGATATACCGATCCACACAACGATGAAGCACTTGCAAGCCCGGAAGCATTAAAATACTGGATGCCGGTTGACTGGTATAACGGTGGTATGGAGCATACAACCTTACATTTACTGTACTCCAGATTCTGGCATAAATTCCTCTATGATGAGGGTGTTGTTCCTTGCCCGGAACCATATCAGAAGAGAACTTCCCACGGTATGATCCTTGGTGAGAACGGTGAGAAGATGTCAAAATCCAGAGGAAATGTCGTAAATCCGGATGATATTGTAAGAGAATACGGTGCAGATACTTTGAGAACTTACGAGATGTTCATCGGAGCTTTCGATTTAAGCGCTTCCTGGTCGGAAGATGGCGTCAAAGGCTGCCGTCGTTTCTTGGAGCGTGTATGGAAATTACAGGATCTTATGACTGACGAAGAAGGTTACTCCGCTGATATGGAGACAAAGATGCATCAGACGATCAAGAAGGTAAGCAGTGATTTTGAAAATCTGAAATATAATACTGCAATTGCAGCAATGATGGCACTTATCAATGACTTTTATAAGAAAAATGCGATTACAAGGGGAGAATTTAAAACATTAATTACTTTATTGAACCCAGTTGCTCCACATATCACTGAGGAGTTATGGCAGATTGCAGGTTTCGAAGGAAAAGTTTATCAGACAGCCTGGCCTGAATTTGACGAGGCTAAGACCGTTGAGAGTTCTGTGGAAATCGCAGTCCAGATCAATGGTAAGACCAAGGGAACACTTTCCATTGGAAAAGACGATGCAAAAGAGGATGTCATTGCAAAAGCAAAAGAAGCGATTGCAGATAAACTCACGGGAAATATCGTAAAAGAGATTTATGTACCGGGACGTATCGTGAATATTGTTATGAGATAAGAAAAAATGCTCCACAAGGATGCGACTGATGCGCAGAAGAATTATGCAAGCTAAAGCTTGCGCGCATCAGCGTCCTACCGGTAAGTCTTGTAAAAATGAATAAATTCCGCAAGTGATTTAGAAGGCTTGGTTGTTGTCTTGTATGCAAAACCGACTTCACGTTTGTGGATTGGAAAGCCAAGTGGAATTTCCATGAGAGTTCCGTTTTCCAAATCTTCCCGGACAAAGTTCTTGATGACACATGCAACACCGACACCGATGCGGGCAAAATCGATCAGAAGATCCATGTCAGAAATATCGATGGAATCTTTGATGATAATCTGATTTTCCTGTAAATAATCATCAATGTACTGTCTTGTCATATTGTTTTTATCAAGCAGCATGAGCGTGGAACTCTGTAAAATATGATCTTTCTGAATCCCTCTTGCTTTCAGGTTTCGCAGATAATCTTTGGCTGCAACGAAAATGTCTTCAATTTCCTCCAAAAAGTCAAAATGAATATTTTTCAGATTTTCCGGTTTCCCGATCAGACCGATATCAATTTTGTTATCTTCCAGCAGTTTTAAGGTATCATTGGTGGACTGGCAGGAGATGGAAATGGAAATATGCGGGTTCTGCCGGATAAATTCTTTCAGGTAAGGCAGAAGCAGATATTTGCAGAGCGTGGAGCTGACACCGATTTTTAAGTGTCCGACACCGAGCTCGATGGAACGTTTTAATTTTTCTTCGCCCATAGTCAGGGTCTCAAACGCTTCACTGACATGCTCATAGAGCAGTTTTCCCTCATCGGTCAGAACAACGCCGCGGGAACTTCTGGAAAAAAGTTTGCAGCCAACGCTTTCCTCCAGCTTCTGGATGGATTTGCTGATCGCAGGCTGGCTGATATAAAGCTCCTTTGCAGCCTTTGAGATATTTCCGGTGTTTGCAACTGTATAAAAAATACGGTAAGAGGATAAATTCTGATTCATAAAAACTCCTTTTTGTTATCTGATAAATGTATTATTGAGTGAGTTTTTGTCCGCAGTGCATGCCAGAAAAATCAGAGATTTTTCTGGCTGACGGGCATTCGCCCTATCACTCTCGATATATACAGACCTTACCATGCAAGCATGTCCGGTCTGTATATTCCCGATTGGCACTGCTCATTGCGTACGCATATTATATCATAAAAGATAGTTATGGTAAATATGTTTATTATGTATTTGTATTATAATATTACCTATGCTACAATGAATACAAGTAAAAGGAACCGTGAGAAATGAGAATATCACGGGAATATAAACAGAGTAATTGTTTTGATGATTTATGATAACAGCAGGGAATCGGAATAATTACGTGAAGGAGGATTTTATCATGGGAATGACAATGACGCAGAAAATCCTGGCGGCACATGCAGGGCTTCCATCTGTAAGTGCAGGACAGTTGATCGAGGCAGAATTGGATTTAGTTCTTGGAAATGACATTACATCACCGGTGGCTATCCATGAGATGGATAAGATGAAAGTGGACGGTGTGTTTGATAAAGATAAAGTAGCACTGGTTTTGGATCATTTTGTTCCAAACAAGGATATTAAATCAGCAGAGCACTGTAAATGCGTGCGGGAATTTGCGTGCAGACATGACATTACCAACTATTTTGATGTAGGGGAGATGGGGATTGAACATGCACTGCTCCCGGAAAAAGGACTTACCGTCGCAGGTGATGTGATCATTGGTGCAGATTCCCATACCTGTACTTACGGAGCACTTGGAGCATTCTCTACCGGTGTCGGAAGTACGGATATGGCGGCAGGAATGGCAACCGGAAAGGCATGGTTTAAAGTTCCGTCTGCAATGAAGTTTAATCTGACTGGAAAACCGGCTAAGTGGATCAGTGGAAAAGACATTATTTTACATATTATCGGAATGATCGGTGTGGATGGTGTACTTTACAAATCGATGGAATTTGTGGGTGATGGAATTCAGTATCTGACGATGGATGATCGTTTTACAATTGCAAATATGGCGATCGAAGCAGGTGGAAAGAACGGTATTTTCCCTGTGGATGACCTTGCAAAACAGTACATGGAAGAACATTCCAAACGTCCTTACGTTGTTTATGAAGCAGATGAGGATGCGGAATATGATGCGGAATATACGATTGATTTAAGCACCTTAAAACCAACCGTTTCATTTCCGCATTTACCTGAAAATACAAGAACGATCGATGAAGTCGGAGATGTGAAAATTGATCAGGTTGTGATCGGTTCCTGTACCAATGGCCGTATGGATGATCTTAGGATTGCAGCTTCCGTGTTAAAAGGCAAGAAAGTGAAAAAAGGACTTCGCGTAATCGTGATTCCGGCAACACAAAAGATTTATCTGCAGGCAATGGAAGAGGGACTGTTAAGAACCTTTATCGAGGCAGGAGCGGTTGTCAGCACACCAACCTGTGGACCATGTCTTGGAGGATATATGGGAATCCTTGCGGCAGGCGAGCGTTGTGTATCTACAACAAACCGGAACTTTGTAGGTCGTATGGGACATGTGGATTCGGAAGTATATCTTGCGAGCCCGGCAGTTGCAGCGGCAAGTGCAGTCACAGGTAAGATTTCCAGTCCGGAAGAGGTTATGTAAAACAAGGGAGGCTAAATCCTCTGCTCACCAGAGGGTTCGCATTTTGCTTCGCAAAACAAGGAGGCTAAATCCTCTCCTCGCCTAAAGAGGCTCGGATTTTGCTTCGCAAAACAAGGAGGATTATATGAAAGCAGCATGTGGTCATGTATTTAAATATGGAGACAATGTCGATACAGATGTTATTATTCCGGCAAGATACTTAAATTCTTCAGATCCGAAAGAACTTGCAACACACTGTATGGAAGACATTGACAAGGACTTTGTGAAAAATGTAAAAGAGGGAGACATTATTGTAGCCAATAAGAATTTTGGCTGTGGATCTTCCAGAGAACATGCGCCGATTTCAATTAAAGCGGCAGGCGTAAGCTGTGTCATTGCAGAGACATTTGCGAGAATTTTTTACCGGAATGCGATCAACATCGGATTGCCGATCATCGAGTGCCCGGATGCGGCAAAAGAGATTGAAGCAGGCGATGAGGTGGAAGTGAACTTTGATACAGGTGTCATCACCGACAAGACAAAAGGAACTTCTTATCAGGGGCAGGCATTCCCGCCATTCATGCAGAAGATTATCGACTGCGAAGGTCTGGTCAACTATATCAATCAGAAATAATTTCAAAATACAATCAGAAGCAGGAGGACTGTTGCATAAACGATCAGGTTTGTGTGACGGTCTTTTTGTATGTTGCGAGGTGGCTGTAAAGATATTTCAGGCATTGCGGTTAAGCGAATGTTTTCAGATAATCGATATATTTTTTTGAGATTTTTACGTGGGTGTAGAGTTCGGCATATTCTCTTGGATTCAGCGTGTCTACATAGTTCTCCGGGAACTGCTTTGTCACACCGAATGTTTTTGCAAGATCGGCAGCTTTATTATAAGCAACGGCAGCACTGGCTTCGCTGGCATAGCTTCCGATTTTGTAATTGCCGTTAATATGGATAAAAACTTTATAATGCGTAGCACCGTTTTTCTCATAGCTGAAAACACCATGATAACGGTTGATGTTCAGAATGTTGGAATAACGGAAATCATGCGTATCACCGTTAAAAAACAGATAGTCTCTGCCGGTAACTGCATAGGGTTTGATCCCGTAGCGGGACAAAATGGAGTACTGCATGCCATAATCGCTTACAAATAAATGTCCCTGGCGTTTCTGGATGCGATGACCGGCATAATAAAACAGATCATCAATGTCAAATTTCAGTTCCATATCATCGGAAAGAAAATAACTGAAGTAGCCTTTGCGCAGATAAATAGGGTTATGAAAATACAGATGATTATCCCGGAAGTTTAAAAGACATACTGCTTTGTCAAAGGACAGATGGCGAATCTGACTGTGGATGTTAAAAAGTGTGACTGCTTCATTTTCCAAAAGGTTACAGGCTTCTAAATAGGCAGAGTGTGCATCTTCTTCCGATGAAAAACTGCCGAGACTGATGTGTTTTGTCTGGTATGTAATGTTCGCGCGATAATAGACGGTTCCGTCCTTTTTTTGGGCAGAATAAACTCCAGTTTGCATGTTATAGTTTTCCTTCCATAAAATGATTACTTTACACTTATGAGATGATATATGCTATTTTAACATGACAGAACAGGAAGAACAAGAAAATTATGGTGACTGTTCGCTCAGCAGAAAAACACTTGCTGTTTTGCTGTGTAAGAAAGTGATTCAGAATATGGTAAAAATATAAATTTGATATGCTGTAAAATATTGTTTCGTAAGTAAGAATTTGGTATAATATTACAAAGTGATTTTCTGATCAAAATTGTAATTGGAATTTGAAAAGGGGAAAACTAACATGAGCGAAAGAACGAACGGAAAACAAAAGAAAAACGGAAAAGCAGGAGGCGTAAACTTACAGAGCCGGATGAGCCGGAAAGTTTTGATTCCTGTTATCTGTCTTGTGATCATTGCAATTATATCTGCTGTGATCGGACATCGGAATTTAAAGTCCATGTATCAGGCGAGCAATGAGATCACAAGTGTTTATATGACAAAAACAGCACAGTTGAATGAGATCTCAGACAAATTTAAGGAAATGGAGATCCTTGCTTACAGTATGTGTGTGACAAAGTCGACAAATGACCGTGCCAGTATGCTCGAACAGAGCGCAGCAACCAAGGAAGAGATCAATGGTCTGCTGGAACAGTTAGATCAGATGGCAGTGACAGAGGATGAGAAGAGCAGGGTGCAGAATATCACCGCTTATTATCAGGGCTTTACCGATGCATACCAGAAGGTGACGGACAGTATTGAGAATGGTAATAAGACACAGGCACAGGAATACTGTAATCTTGAACTTTTTAAAGCGGCAAATAAATTGAGTGATGAACTTGCGTCTTATATTGAATTTTACAATGCAGATGTAGACCGGGTGGTTGCAAACCAGAGTACGGTATATGACAGTGGAAATTATGCAAATCTGATCGTTATCGGACTTATTGTTGTGAGTCTGATCGCATCGTTGTATATAACGATCTTTAAAGTAGTTCGTCCGATCAGGAAGACGTCAAAGGAACTGAAAGTGATCGTCAAAGATATGCAGTCCGGTCATGCAGATCTGACAAAGCGTGTGACCGTAAAGGGAAATGATGAGATCGCAGAACTTGCATCCGGTATGAATGTGTTCCTTGACACCTTACAGGAAGTTCTCGGAAAAATCGCAACAAACTCCAATGCGATCGGAGATGTCGTCCAGAATGTCGGAAGGAGTGTGGAGACAGCCAATACGAATGCCTATGATGTATCTGCTGTTATGGAAGAACTTTCTGCAACGATGGAGGAGGTTTCTTCTTCCGCTGCAACCGTGACCGATAATATTTCAAATGTAAATGATGAAGTGATCAGCATTGCGGATGATTCGAAGGCAATGAATGATTATGCATCCACTATGCAGGAACGTGCCGAAGAGTTAAAACAGAAGGCAGTAAACAATCAGGAAAATACAAGCCGGATGATCGCCGGCATCATCGAGTCGCTGAAGTCAGCGATCGAGGAGAGTACCAGTGTCAGACATGTCAATGAACTGACGGAAGAGATCTTAAGCGTATCCAGCCAGACAAACCTTCTCGCGTTAAATGCTTCTATTGAGGCGGCAAGAGCGGGAGAGGCAGGAAAAGGATTTGCAGTTGTGGCAGATGAGATCCGGAAACTTGCAGATTCCACAAGAGAGACAGCGAATAATATCCAGAGTATCAACGCACAGGTCACAGATGCGGTGGAAAAGCTTTCTGACAGCGCAAACCAGCTTGTTACCTATATTGATGATACGATCATGCCGGATTATGACAGCTTCGTAAAAACAGGCGAGCAGTACCGGACCGATGCAACTTATGTCAATAGTACCATGGATCACTTCGAGGAGCGTGCAAACAGTCTGAAAGAGGTTGTCCTTGTGATGAAACAGTCAGTAGAGGATATTTCCACGGCGATTGAGGAGAGTGCGAAAGGAATCGCAAATGCTGCGGAAAATACCGATATCCTTGTAGAAAACATGGATAAGGTCAAGAAGAAAATGGAGACAAACCAGCAGATCAGTGACCAGTTGAAAGCAGAATCAGATCGTTTTCAGGGGATTTCGGACAATTTAATGCTTTAATGCATTGACATGAGAGAACGTTTTATCTATAATGAGCGAAAGAGAGAAAAAGGATAAGAGGATTGTGAAAATGGAATTGATGTACACAAGCACCAGAAATGCAAATGAAAAAGTGACAGCTTCACAGGCTATTTTAAAAGGACTTGCAGAGGACGGAGGATTATTTGTTCCGGAACAGCTTCCGACATTGGATAAGACGGTAGATGAACTTGCAGGAATGACTTATCAGGAAACAGCTTATGAAGTTATGAAGAAGTTTTTGACAGACTTCACGGAGGAAGAATTAAAGAATTGTATCAATGCAGCTTATGACAGCAAGTTTGATACAGAAGAGATTGCACCATTGGTTCAGGCGGACGGAGCGTATTATCTGGAGTTGTTCCATGGCTCAACGATTGCTTTTAAAGATATGGCATTATCCATCCTGCCACATTTAATGATCACATCAGCGAGAAAGAATCAGGTGAAAAATGATATTGTAATCCTGACAGCTACTTCCGGGGATACCGGAAAAGCAGCATTAGCCGGATTCGCAGATGTAAAGGGAACAAAGATCATTGTATTTTATCCAAAGAACGGTGTCAGCCCGATTCAGGAAAAACAGATGGTGACACAGAAGGGCGATAATACATTTGTTGTAGGTATCCATGGTAACTTTGACCAGGCACAGACTGGTGTGAAGAAGATTTTTGGTGATAAAGAAATGGCAGCGGAATTAGCAGCTGCAGGTTATCAGTTCTCCTCTGCGAATTCCATCAATATTGGACGTCTGGTGCCACAGATTGTCTATTATGTATATGCATATGCAAAATTATATGCAAATGGTGTTATTGGAAAAGATGAGAGAATCAATGTCGTAGTTCCAACCGGTAACTTTGGTAATATTCTGGCAGCATTTTATGCGAAGAATATGGGAATCCCAATTGCAAAATTGATCTGTGCATCCAATGAGAATAAGGTTCTTTACGACTTTTTCACAACCGGAACTTATGATAAGAACAGAGAATTTATGCTGACAAGCTCTCCATCCATGGATATTCTGATTTCCAGTAACTTGGAGCGTCTGATTTACCGTATTGCCGGAAATGATGCTGCAAAGAATGCAGATTTCATGAAAGCATTAAATACAAACGGAAAGTATGAGATTACGCCTGCAATGAAAGAACAGCTTGCAGATTTCTATGGAAATTATACAAGTGAGGAAGAAACAGCAGAAGAGATCCGGAACTTATACGAGAAGACAGGTTATATTATTGATACTCATACAGCAGTTGCGACAGGTGTATATCATAAGTATTTAAAAGATACAAAGGATACGGACACCAAGACCGTGATCGCATCTACTGCAAGTCCGTTCAAGTTTACAAGAAGCGTGATGGATGCGATTGATAAGAAGTATGATGCAATGACAGATTTTGAACTTGTCGACGAACTGAGCAAAATTGGAAATGTTAAGATTCCAAATGCCATCGAAGAGATCCGTACCGCAGAGGTAAGACATAAGACCGTATGTGAAGTGGATGAGATGCCAAAGGTTGTAAAAGAATTTTTGAACGTGAAATGATCGTGCAGATTTTTAGCATTTGTATCTTATTAAAACGATAATAGAAAAAATAAGGCTGTCTGATAAAACTATCAGCAGCCTTATTTTTGTGACCTGAAAATTGATTTTCTATTGATACAATTCCATTATTATTTCTTCAATTCAAAAATGAAATTAACAACACCAAACGGATACATGACCTGAAGTAAATAAGATGAACTGGACAATTCAATCAATTCGTCAGAAACAACTTCAGGAGCCTCTAATGTTAATTCTTTTCCGAGTGTATTTGAAATATTCACATTATATAATCCGTTATGAAGATTTAAGAAATCTTCCAGAGAAGCCTGAACGTATTCATCAAACTCTGTAAATTCCTCATTTACGTATCTGGATGCAAAGCTGATACAGGTTGTCTCAGGCATATCCAGATAAACTTTAGCGGATAAATCGCCATGGATCGTCTGCGAAACACAGTAATTTACAGGATACTCTTTGCATGGGTTAAAACACAGCGGAGTGAAATCATCCCCGATAAAACGCGTCAGATCATTGAACAGCAATCGCATATAGGAAGCATTGTATTCGTCTGCAGCTACATCAGTTGTATGGAAGAAATTTGCAAGAATCCGGTCAAAATCATCCTGTTTTTCGTTGCTGTAATCTAAATCCGTTATTTCGTTTTCTGATTCATAATCCGTGATCAGTGTTTCCAGCTGCGCATTGTTAATATAACCTTCCTCTACAAGTGTCTGTCCTAATAACAGAAAGTCCGGATACTGTGTCTTGACAAGTTCATCGACCTGTTCCTGTGTCAGATATCCCTCGCGGACAGCTAAATCGCCAAACCGACAATCATTATGTGTCTGTGAAATGATGACATTATCTACTTCATTTGCAGTCATATATCCCTTCATAATGGCGAGAGTGCCAAGCTTCATATGCTGGGAGGATTTTTTGCCAAGGGCACTGAGCAGCTGATCTTTTGTCACTACATTGTGAGATAATAAAAATGTTCCAAAAAACTGTGCGTACATATTTTATCTCCCTTCAAATCTTGAGGTAAGGATGCTATGCAGCTGCTCTGGATTTAAAGGTTTCTGGATAAAATCCTTTGCACCGGCTTCAATGGCGGAACGCAGCTGTGACTGTGTTCCGACAGAAGAAACGATAATGATTTCTGCATCTTTGTCAAAATCAATAATTTCACGGATTGCTGCATTGCCATCTTTTACTGGCATAACGATATCAAGAAAAGATAAATCAGGCTTTTCCTTTTTATAGATATCAATTGCATCCTGTCCGTTGGATGCCTCGAAAAAAGTTGGTGTACCATATTTTGAAATAAAATCTTTTAACTGCTTTCGTGCAAGTATGGAATCATCACTAATAAGAATTTTTGCATTGTCTAGTCTCATAGTAAATCCCCTTTTCCTAATTTGTTTATAGAACCTATTTTACACTAAAAGAAATGGGCATGCAATTGTAATATACAAAATTCGTGTTGTTTTTTCTCGAAAAAACGCAAAATATGGATTGATTTTGTTCTTGAATCTTAAGGATGGAGAGTTTATAATGAGTGCATCTTTGTAAAATTATGTAAAATCAGAAATGGAGAGGGTAAAAGAAGATGGATGTAATGCTTGTATTCGATGCTGTTGTTGCATTGTTTGGTGCCTATATGATAGGGTCAGCGCTTCATATGAAGAAGAGTGGCAGGATCAATTCCATGGTGCTGGCACAGGAAGAGTTAAAAAAAGTGAAAGATACAAAGGGATTTATTGAATTTCTGTATTGGCGTGAAATGTTGTTTGGTGCATTGGTATTGATCGTTGGGGTTCTTGGAGTCTTAAATGAGACCGTTATGCCGATTGGAAAAGCAAGTATCCTGGAAGTGATCATTTTTCTTGCAGCTTTCATCTGGTTTCAGAATTCATTGGCGAAAGCGAGAGAGAAGTTTTTACATTTATAATATGAGTTACATAAAAAACAGTTGTCATGGAAACAGACCGGAACCGGTAATATCCGGTGTGTTCCCAGTGGCAACTGTTTTCCTATTTTAACGTTCCTCCATAGGAACATAAGCTTTTCGTTCGCCAACATTCTTGTATGCAGGACGCATGATCTTGCCGCTGTGTGCCACTTCCTCAAGACGGTGCGCACTCCAGCCGGAGATTCGTGCAATGGCAAAAATCGGTGTGTAAAGTTCTACCGGGAGTCCTAACATGCTATAGGCGAAGCCGCTGTAAAAGTCAACGTTTGGACTGACACCCTTGTAGATCTTACGTTCTTTTGCAATGATCTCAGGGGCAAGCCGCTCGACCGTTGCATAGAGTTTGAATTCTTTTTCATAGCCCTTTTCTTCGGAGAGTTTTTCTACGAAAGAGCGGAAAATAACAGCTCGTGGATCGGAAAGTGAGTAAACCGCATGTCCCATACCATAAATTAGACCAGCGTGGTCGAATGCTTCTTTATGCAACAATTTTGTCAGATAATCTGCAATCTCATCCTCGTTTGACCAGTCTTTCACCTGTTTTTTCATATCATCAAACATTTTTACAACTTTGATATTGGCACCACCGTGTTTCGGTCCTTTTAAGGAACCTAAAGAGGCTGCAATCGCGGAATAGGTATCGGTTCCGGAGGAAGATACCAGATGCGTGGTGAATGTGGAGTTGTTACCACCACCGTGCTCCATATGCAAGATCAAGGCGGTATCTAACAATTTCGCTTCCAGTGGTGTAAATTTACTGTCAGCGCGGAGAATATGTAAAATATTTTCTGCAGTAGAATATTCTTCTTTTGGAGGATGGATAAATAAACTGGCACCATCGTGATAATGCTTATATGCCTGATAACCGTAAACAGAAAGCAATGGGAATAAACTGATCAACTGAAGACATTGTCTCAATACATTTGGAAGAGAAATATCATCCGCCCTGTCATCGTAGGAGTAAAGTGTCAATACACTTCGTGCAAGGGTGTTCATCATATCCCTGCTTGGCGCTTTCATGATGATGTCGCGTACAAAACTGGTAGGCAGTGAGCGGTATTTGCTCAGCATTTTAGTGAATTCTTTTAGTTCGTCTTTCGTTGGAAGACTGCCAAACAGAAGAAGATAGGTACATTCCTCAAATCCGAAATGGCTGTTCTCATCAATTCCGGCAATAATATCTTTTACATTATAGCCACGGTAATAGAGTTCACCATCTGCCGGCTGGGATACCCCGTCTACAATCTTGGTGGAACATACATCAGAAATCTCGGTCAGTCCAACGAGCACACCTTTACCGTTTATGTCTCGCAGCCCGCGTTTTACGTCGTATTTGCTATATAATTCCGGATCAATGACAGAACATTTGGCACTTAACTCAGACAGATGCTCTAACTCCGGTGTTATCTCACAAAATGGATTATTTTTTGTCATTTAAAGCCCTCCTTCAATTTATCACGTTAACTTATAATAGCATATGTACTAAAATTAATACAAGAAAATTGTTCCAAATTTAAAAAAATTTAAAAAATTTTTAGAAAAAGTTTACATATAAACATGAAACTTCTTAATTATTCCTATACTTTCGGGAGATATTAGATTAAAATAAAGAATGTAAATAATTTGTCATTTGTTGGAAAAAACAGTATAAAAATGAAAAGCAGGAGTTTGACAGGATGGAAACAGAAGAATTGATAAAAGCAGCTATGGAAGCAAAGGAGCATGCGTATGCTCCATATTCCCATTTTCGGGTTGGAGCGGCACTTCTGACAAAAAGCGGTAAGGTTTATCAGGGATGCAACATTGAAAACGCAGGATATTCTCCGACAAACTGTGCGGAGCGTACAGCGTTTTTTAAGGCAGTTTATGAGGGGGAACGTGAGTTTGCGGCAATTGCGATCAATGGAGATGGAGACGATTATCTGTATCCGTGCGGTGTCTGCAGGCAGGTCATGGCAGAATTCTGTGAGCCGGAAACGTTTCGGATTTTTGTCTCCAAAAAGAATGGAGAATATCTCGAGTACACGCTTGGGGAATTGTTTCCGGGTGCATTTACAAAGGACGATATAGACAAAGCCAGAGTTTACTAGGTGGAACATGTTTTTGCCATTTTGTCAATGGATAAAACTACAAGAAAATAGTAGTAATTTTGGTAGTATTTTTTACGTTCCGGCATTAATTTTTGCTTGTGAATCAGGGAACATTAAAGTATAATAAGACTATCAAAAAACAGCCTGGGATGTGCGACACCCTACTATTTTGAACCTACATTTACTTTAAACGGGATTCCAACATTTTCAATTGGATGCCAGGCCTCAGTAATTCGCTACGGCGGCGGGGGAAGGCAAAAGCTTGATTGAGGTTACCCACCTAGCGTTGGCTAGGAGTCAAAATTGTAGGAAACGGCATTTTGGGTATTACAAAAGATAGAATGTACGAAAGAATTTATAAAGTACAGAAGAAGTTTTGAAGACACAAAAGCGTTCACAAGACACAGAAGATCTATAGTGAGGTACAAAAGATTCCGAAAGTACAAAAGCATTTTTGAGACACAAAAGAATCATAAAAGTACCAATGAAGATAGAAGATACACACGAGAATAAAACAGAAGATACAAAAGCGAGAAGCTGCTTTCTTAGAAAGCAGCTTCTTTTTAGGTAGTGCGTGAGGGGGAAAGTGCGTTTGAAAAGAAAAATCGGACTGCTTGTCATTTTGTTACTCATATTGTGCGGCATGCTATTGGCAGGAACGAAAAAAGGGTATCATAAAGACGTTTATTCAGAGCATTATGTTCCGGTAGAAGAGGTGCAGGATGAACTGTCTTTTTCTATATATAAGGAGATGGACTGGGAGCAGATATTGTTACAGAAACAGGAGTATCTGACAAAAAAGGCTGCCAGCGAAATTTTAGAGTTTCTTGGATTAAAGGATTACATACAACTTCCAGAGAAAAGTGAGAACGCTGCGCTAGACCGCGGGGAGTGGAACGCTGTTTATACAGAAATCCTTGCTTATCTAGATGATGAAAAAACAGTTACAACACAGGATCTGTTGCTGATGGATGTGATTGAATCGGACAGCGGATGCATTCTGGTCACAAATGAGGGGGATTATCCATCAAAGTTTGGACAACATTTTCTCACAGCATGGGATAATTACCGATTGTATTTGCTGGATGGTAAATGTGTTGGAATTGCGGGAATCAGTGAAGAGGAAGCAGAGGTATATAATACTTATATCAAGGCTGTCGAAGATGGAACACTTACTTTTTTATCCGGTGGTGCAGAATATGAGATTACAATGGATGCATCGGAAAAAGATGTGACAGAAGGCGTGGCGGATCTTGTTTTTTCAAATGGAAAGCTCCAGATCGTGCGAAAAAAAGAACAGGAGATCGGTGGAAAATTATTGTCCTATGATGAAAATACGATAGAGATTGAAGGCTATGGAAGAATCTCCCATACTGGGAAGATCCCGGTTTATGAACTTTTAGAAGGGGAAGATGTCACGGAGAGTTCGATTTCGAAAGTGGTTCTCGGAAACATGGAAGTATCCTATGTGATCGGGGAAGAAGAAGTCTGTGCAATTTTGATCAGGACACCGGCAGTAATCGAAAATATCCGGGTTCTGTTACTGGCAGACGATGGTGGAAAATTCCGCTCCGCAGTTTATCTGAAAGCAGATGTGGATGCAAGTATTAAGTTTGGTGAAACTGTGTCAGATTATGCGGCGGGAATGCTGCTTGATGTAAGTACATGGTTTACAGAACGTGATGATACATTTTCCATTCAGCCTGCAACGGAAAATGGGAAGATTTTTCTGTGTGATGAAGCGGGAAATACCATCTCAAACGGATATTCCGGCAGTGTGGAGGTGCGCCGTTACGAGGAGGGCTACACCGTTGTGAACAGTGTTCCGTTTGAAACTTATCTTACCGCAGTGGTTCCAAGTGAGATGCCATCTACCTATGAAAAAGAGGCATTAAAGGCGCAGGCAGTCTGTGCGAGAAGCTATGCCTATATTCAGCTTATGAGGGCAGATCTGGCGGCTTTTGGAGCGCATATCAACGACAGTACGTCCTATCAGGTTTATAATAAAGTAGAGGCGGGCGAGGCATCCAGACAGGCGGTGGAGGAGACAAAACATGAGGTAATGACTTATGCGGACGAAGTGATCGAAGCATATTATTTCTCGACGTCTATGGGTTACACGGACACCGCAGAGGTATGGAATCCGGAAGAGATGGAAAACTATGGGTACCTGAAAAAAGTATGCTTAAATACGCCGGAGACAGATATTGATCTGTCAGATGAGAAAACATTTTTAGATTATATCCGGAAACCACAGACAGGATTTGACAGTGAGATCAAGTATTATCGCTGGAGTGCACAGGCGGATTTTAACGGAAAAGAAGCCGGAATCCGGCAAATTTTGGAAAACAGGCATTCCATTTCTCCAAGGAACGTGATATATTATGAATCTAATGGTAAAAATGAGACGGACTCCATGGCAGATTTTGGAAAGCTGAAAGGCATCGAAGTGGAGAAACGGAGTGCGTCAGGTTCCATCCTGACGTTACGGCTTTCCTATGAACATGGTATGGTAAAAGTTTTTTCCGAGTATAATATTCGTAAAGTACTAGGACTTGGCGCGGCAAACATTGTGTATCAGGATGGAAGTGAGAGTGCTGAGGTGACGATTCTGCCAAGTGCGTTTGCCAGTCTTGTGAACGAAGCAGACGAAACATACACTCTATATGGCGGAGGTTACGGACACGGACTTGGCATGAGCCAGAATGGTGCCAATGGTCTGGCAAAAACCGGGATGAATTATCAAGATATTTTGCATTTCTTCTATAAAGATGTCTCGATTACCAGTCTGACAGAAAAAAGTGAATTTGCGAATCAGGATGATGAATAAATTGCAGTAACAATGGAGGAAAGAAAATTGATTTGGAAGATTATCGGAAACGGAAAATCTTTTTTTGATAAATGTAAGCGGGATAAGATCAATGCATATTCTGCCCAGTCGGCATTTTTTATTATATTATCGACAATTCCATTTTTGATGGTGTTTTCTTCCCTTCTTCAATACACACCGATCACGGAGGGGACTTTGTTAAAAATGTATCAGACTGCATTGCCAGATTACATTTCAGCTTTTTTGATTTCAATCACGGATGAAGTATATAACCGTTCGGTTGGAATCATCTCCATTACGGCGATCGTGGCAATCTGGTCTGCTGCCAAGGGAATCCAGTATATGACAGATGGACTGAATTCGGTCAATGACCTGGAGGAAAACCGCAACTGGTTTGTGTTAAGACTCTGGGCAATCGTCTATACGATCGTATTTTTGTTTGCGGTTGTATTTACACTGGTTGTCCTGGTCTTTGGAAATACGCTGCATGATCTTGCGGTAGAGTATATTCCGCTATTGCAGAGTCTGACGGATCTGATCGTAAGACTTCGTGGCTTTGTGCTTTTTGGAATTTTATTTGTATTTTTTGATATTATTTTTACCATGCTGCCAAACAAAAAACTGACGTTTAAAAGCCAGATTCCGGGCGCAGCGATCTGCGCGGTGGCGTGGTATGTGTTTTCGTTTGCTTTGTCCATTTATGTGGATTACTTTAATGGATTTTCTATGTATGGCAGTCTGACAACCATCGCATTGATCATGCTCTGGCTTTATTTTTGCATGTATATTATGATGATGAGTGCAGAAGTGAACGTGATCTTCAATGAAAGTTTCCGCAAATGGCTTAAGCGTGACCGGACAAAGAAAAAAAGGGGTTGAGTTTTAGAAAACCCTGTGATAGAATAGCAATTGAATTTGATGCTGATCATGGGCATCAGAAATAGGAAAAGGCTGTGAATGTGTCAGTAGAGCACTATACTTTTTAAAGAGAGAGCAGGTCACCGGCTGAGAGCCAGCTTAAGGTAAGATAGGAATCGAATTTCACACAGGAGCCGCATTTGTGAACGCAGGAGATCTTGTAAATAGCAGATGACGCCTGATACACGTTACGTATCTACAAAGTGCTTTTCTTCGGATAAAGAAGAGAAGAATCAGGGTGGTACCGCGGAATCATTCGTCCCTAAGTGAGGGAGAATGGTTCCTTTTTTATGTCCTGAAAGATGTTTATAGACAATTGCGAAACTCAGATAATGTAAAGTTAATTGTGAAAAATTAATAAAAGCTTGAGAAAACACTGGGGAGCGGTCGGCACTTAGAAGGCAGATACGACTTTAGTCGTGGCTGGCTTCTTAGTACCGTTACCAGCGACACGTAGCGAAAGCGTGTTTTCGAAAATTTTATTGATTTTTCACAATTGAGAGAAGATTAGGAAAGTTTCGCAAACGCCTAGAAGTTGTTTATGAAAAAGGAGAAATGAAAATGAAAGACAAATTGCAGCAGATCAGAGAGAAAGCAATTGCAGAGATCGAGGGATCTGACGGATTAGAGCGTCTGAACGAAGTCAGACAGGCAGTGCTTGGCAAAAAAGGTGAACTTACAGCAGTATTAAAAGGAATGAAAGATGTAGCACCTGAAGACAGACCAAAAGTAGGACAGTGGGTAAACGATACACGTTCTGCAATCGAGACAATTCTCGAAGAGAAAATGAAAAAATTAGAGGCAGATGCCTTAAAGAAAAGATATGAAGCAGAGAAAATCGATGTTACGATGCCGGCAGTGAAGCATGAAAAAGGAAATCTGCACCCGGTGACACAGGTCCGTAACCAGCTCATTGATATTTTTGCCTCTATGGGATTTGAAGTTTATGAGGGAACAGAGATTGAGACAGATTACTATAACTTCACAGCTTTGAATACACCTCAGGATCATCCGGCAAGAGACATGCAGGATACTTTCTACCTCTCACCGGAATTCCTGCTCCGTACCCAGACATCTGCAGGACAGATACATGTTATGGAAGCAAAGAAACCACCAATCAAGATTATTTCCCCTGGTAAGGTATTCCGTTCCGATGATGATGCAACACATTCCCCGATGTTTACACAGATGGAAGGTCTTGTGGTAGATAAGGGAATTACACTCTGCGACTTAAAGGGAATGTTAGATGAACTTGTAAAGAAGATTTTCGGAAAAGAGACGACCACACGTCTTCGTCCATCCTACTTCCCATTCACAGAGCCTTCCGTAGAAGTTGATGTAAGCTGTTTCCAGTGTGGCGGATGCGGATGCAAACTCTGCAAAGGTACAGGATGGATCGAAGTATTAGGAGCAGGTGTTGTTAACAATAAAGTTTTAGAGGGTTGTGGAATTGATACCAATGAGTACAGTGGCTTTGCATTCGGTATCGGTATTGAGCGTATCGCAATGTTAAAATATGGTATCAACAACATCAAATTACTGTTTGAGTCCGATATGCGTGTATTAAAACAGATCGATGACTAAGACAAACAGATAGAGATAAAAGAAAAGGAGACTTATCATGTTAGCACCATTAAGCTGGTTAAAAGATTATGTAGATATAGATGTTACTCCAAAGGAGTTAGAGGAAAAACTTTTTTCCTGTGGATTTGAAGTTGAGGAACTGATTGAAGTTGGAAAAGATGTAAGCGGCGTTGTTGTAGGTCTGGTTGAGACATGCGAGCCAATTCCTGACACACACTTAAGCTTATGTCAGGTAAATGCCGGTGAGCACGGAACCTTCCAGATCTGCTGTGGAGCAGACAATGTCCATGCAGGCGGCAAATTCCCACTCGCACTCGTAGGCGCAACAGTTTATGCAACTGCAAAAGACCATGTCACGATCGAAGGTGTGATGACAATTAAAAAAGGCAAGCTCCGCGGATATGAATCCTTTGGTATGCTTTGTTCCGGAACAGAGCTTGGATTAAACGAAGATTTATATCCGGGCGCAGGATACAACGGATTACTTGTGTTACCGGAAGATGCCAGAGTTGGAGCAGACGTAAAACCGATCCTTGGAATGGATGACTGGATTTTTGACATTGCGATCACCGCAAACCGTCCTGACTGCCAGAGTATTTACGGTATCGCAAGAGAAGTAGCAGCCGTTCTCGGAAAAGAATGCAAAGAGCCTGCACTTGATTTCACAGAGACAGATGTAAAGAAGGATTTCCATGTAACTGTTTCTGCGAAAGATCTCTGCCCGAGATATATCGCACACTATGTTCATGATGTTGAGATCAAGGAATCTCCTGCATGGATGAGAAGAAGACTGGCATTAGTCGGAATCGGTGGTATCTCCAATATCGTAGATATCACAAACTACGTCCTAAAAGAGTTAGGTCAGCCGATGCATGCATTCGACTATGCATATTTAGAGGGTGACGAGATTAATGTCAGACGTGCAGATGATGGCGAGAAGATCACAACATTAGACGAAAAAGAATTTGAATTAAATAATTCAAATCTTGTCATCTGTGACGGTAAAAAACCGGTTGCACTGGCAGGTATTATGGGTGGTTTGAATTCTGAAATCCAGGACACCACAAAAGAAGTGATGTTCGAGGCTGCAAAATTTGCCCGCGACAACATCCGTAAAAGCTCCAGGGCACTGGGACAGTCCTCTGATTCCAGCGCAATGTATGCAAAGGGTGTTTACGAATACACAACTGTTATGGCAATGAAACGTGCTCTTCATTTAGTAGAGGAGTTAGGCTGTGGTAAAGTTTCTTCCACACACATTGAAGTGTCTACCGGAAACTCCATCGAGCCAAAAGAGATGAAAGTAAGTGTAAAACGTGTTAATGGGGTTCTTGGAATCGAAGTCCCAGATGCTGACATCGTTCGTATTCTTACTGCTTTAAATTTTGCACCGGTCATCAACGGTGATGAGCTGACATTGCAGATTCCTGCTTACCGTGAAGATATGGATTCTTACCCGGATGTGGCGGAGGAAGTGATCCGTATGTATGGCTATGAGCATGTAATCCCAACCTTTATGCCGACTGCGAAAGTGACATTAGGTGGATTAAACTTAAAACAGAAGACAGAACTTAAAATCAAACGTGCACTCTGTGCAGCAGGAGCTTATGAGGGAATTCATTACTCCTTCTTCTCACCGTCTGATCTGGATCTGTTAAGACTGCCGGAAGATGCAAAAGAGAGACATGCAATCCGTCTGATCAATCCAATTAATATTGATCTTTCACTGATGAGAACTACACTTGCACCGCAGATGATCCATGCGATGGCAAGAAACCAGAAAAAAGCAATTTTAGAGGGAAGAATCTTCGAACTTGGAAATGTATTTATTCCAAAAGATCTCCCACTTACGGAGTATCCGGATGAGAGAGAGACACTGTGCGTTGGATTATTTGGCGAGAAGGAATCTTTCTACACATTAAAAGGATTTGCAGAGACGGTTGCAGATGCACTGAATATTACATTCACATACGAGGCAGCCGAGAATACATTCCTTCATCCATATCAGACAGCAGAGATTTTCTGTGAGGGTGAGAAAGTCGGATATCTTGGAAAGGTTTCTTACGAGATCATGGATGAACTTGATATGCGTGTACCGGCTTACGTCATGGAGATTGATCTTGCATCCCTGAAAAAATGGTATGGAAAAGAGCAGATCTTTACTCCGTTGCCAAAATATGCAGAAGAAAAACGTGATTTCGCATTTGTGGTAGACAAAAACATCACCTGTGCGCAGATTGAAAATGGTATCAAAGAGGCCTGCGATTATGTCACAGATGTAACATTATTCGATGTCTACGAAGGAATCCAGCTTGGACCGGATAAGAAGAGCATGGCATTCTCAGTTGTATTTACTCCGGCTGACGAAGAATTCACAACGGAAAGAGTGGAAGGTTTTGTCAAGAAAATCTTAAAGAACTTAGAGAAAACACTTGATATCAGGCTTCGTGCATAATATGATAGAAACATGGCAAAGAGTCGCAGCAGCGGCTCTTTGTTATGTACAGAAAATGCTAATAGATGGAGAACAATCATGGATGTAAAAGATTTTTATTATGATCTTCCACAGGAACTCATTGCACAGGATCCATTGGAGGATCGTTCCAGCTCCAGACTGATGGTTTTAGATAAGATCACAGGAGAAGTGGAACACAGACATTTTAAGGATATTACAGAGTATTTAAGACCGGGCGACTGCCTTGTCATTAATAACACAAAGGTAATCCCGGCACGTCTTTATGGCGTGAAGGAAGGTACCGAGGCCAAAATCGAAATCCTTCTCTTAAAAAGAAAAGAAAATGATATCTGGGAAACACTCGTAAAACCGGGAAAGAAATGCAAGATCGGAACGAAAATTGTTTTCGGCGAAGGGATTTTGACCGGTGAAGTTGTCGATATTGTAGAGGAAGGCAACCGGCTCATCCAGTTCCATTATGAGGGGATTTTCGAAGAGATATTAGACCGGCTTGGCCAGATGCCGCTGCCACCGTACATTACACATCAGCTTCAGGATAAGAACCGTTACCAGACAGTCTATGCCAAATATGACGGATCCGCTGCAGCTCCGACAGCAGGGCTTCATTTCACACCGGAATTGTTGCAGCAGGTGCGTGACATGGGGGTAGAAATTGCGGAAGTAACACTGCATGTCGGACTTGGAACGTTCCGTCCGGTCAAGGAAACAGATGTGTTAAAGCATCATATGCATTCTGAATTTTATAAAATCGAACAGTCAGAAGCGGATAAGATCAATAAAGCGAAAAAAGAAGGCCACCGTGTCATTGCAGTGGGAACAACAAGCACCAGAACTTTAGAGTCTGCTGCGGACGAGAATGGTTTCCTCACAGAAAAAAGCGGATGGACAGAAATTTTTATTTATCCGGGATATCAGTTCAAAGTCATCGATGCACTGATCACTAATTTCCATCTGCCGGAATCCACACTGGTAATGCTTGTATCCGCACTTGCCGGAAGAGAACATGTACTGGCAGCCTATGAGACCGCAGTAGAAGAAAAATATCGTTTTTTCAGTTTTGGCGATGCGATGTTTATTGTAGACCGGGAGTCTTAAAACTACTTGTAATCGCAAAGAACTTGTTATACAATTATCTTAAATATTTCATGAAGGAGAAGTGAGGTATGGAGGAGCGGAGAAAGCATAAGAGACTTGATCTGGAAGTCATGGTTGAATTAGAACGATTAGATGAAGAAAGCGTGACCACTTTGAAATATGTCCATGTCGAGGTGACAGATATTTCAAGAAGCGGTCTCGGATTTAAGTCGAAGGCAGATCTTGAGATTGGGAGCTATTACGATACAAGGATTCAGATCTGGACGAAAGAAGTTGTGGATGCTGTTATTGAAATCGTCCGGAGAGATGCTTTGCCGGAGGGCGGTTATAAATATGGATGCAGGTTTATTGGGATGACGGATACTGACGCACTCAAGATAGATATTTACCAGATATTTAATGATCTGTAAAAGAACCGGGGATCCGATACTACAATGCAGGAGTATATCGCTATGTCGTTTCAAAAAATAAAATCATCTACATCACGGTGTTTTGATATCAGCACAGCAGCATTGCATATCATTGCAATGCTGTTCATGCTGATGGATCACCTTTGGGCAACACTTCTTCCGGCGCAGGAATGGCTGACCTGTGTTGGCAGGATCGCATTTCCAATTTTTGCATTTATGTCGGTAGAAGGTTATTTTCATACCCATAATTTCAAAAAGTATTTATTGCGAATGCTGGTTTTTGCAGTGATCTCGGAGATACCGTTTGATCTGATGTATGGTGGAACATGGTTTTATCCGGTCCACCAGAATGTGATATGGACGTTTGTCCTTGGTCTTTTAGGAATCCATATAATGGAAACAGTGCGAAAGAAAAAGAAAACACCTGTTTTTGTACTGACAGCCATACTGGTTACGATTGCCGGAGGTTTACTCGGAACATTGACAATGGTGGATTATTATGGAATCGGTGTACTGACTGTTTTTATTTTTTACTTTTTCCGCGGACGCAAATGGTGGTGCCTACTTGGTCAAATTGCGGCTCTTTATTGGGTAAATGTGGAATTGCTTGGCGGATTAATGTATCCGGTCCGTTTGTTCGGCGTGGAGTTTGAACTCTGCCAGCAGGGGCTTGCATTGCTTGCATTAGTGCCAATCTGGCTTTACAGAGGGCGACAGGGATATCACAGCAAACCATTCCAGTATTTCTGCTATGCATTCTATCCGGTCCACATGCTCATTCTGGTGCTGATACTGGGCTTTGTGAACCGGTGATCTGTCTGATGTTGACCGGTCAAGAGAATATTTTTAATTTGTTGTCTCCCGGCGGATAAGGATAGGCGTAATTTGTTTATGGATCGGTTCTGCCAGCGGAACTGGTTTTCTCTTTTTACGTTCTTCCATCTGCTGCACTAATAATTCCATGGAGGTGTGTGCGATCACATCGATTTGCTGTCCAATGGTTGTGATCGGCAAAATAGCTTCACTGGCAATCGGAGAGTTGTCAAACCCTACCAGTTCATATGTGTCAGGGAGACATCCATATTTTTGAAAGATTAGATTCAGGAACATATTTGCATAGGTGTCGTTCGCAAGAAAGACACCTTTTTTTTGACCGGGATATTTTTCATCGATATCAGCAAAGATGATTTTCATTTGTGAAAAGAGCTCCTGATAAGAATCTCCACACACATTAAGATTTAATTCATAAGGCACATGATGTTCTTTACAGGTGTCTTCAAATGCACGAATTCTGTTGTAGGCAGGAATAATCTTTGGCACATCTGCATTAATATGAATCAGCACATCACAATGGTCACGGATCAAAAGTGATGCAGCCTGCAGAGCTCCCATATAATTATCAGTTGTGACACTGCAGATATGTTCTGCCTCACGTTCAATTGCTATGACAGGAATCTGATAAGAAGCAAGCTTTTCGGAAGAAAGCGTATGGCTTAATACGATCAGGCCTTCGATCTGATAAGACATCAATTCTTCAATATACTGCTCCTCCTCATCCGGTCCGTTATCACTGACAAAAACAAGAAATTTATAATGATAATCACGGTAGCTGGAAAGAAGCTGGGTTAACATTTCTGAGTAGTAGTGAAGGTAAAGATTTGGTACGATAATCCCGATAAATTCACTTTTCCCATTTGCGAGCACCTTTGCGAGTTTGTTCTTTTTATATCCTAAATCCTCAAGAGCCTGAGATATTTTTTCCTGATTTTCAAGTGTCAGTGAATCCGGATGATTAAAATATCTTGAAATTGTAGTTTTGGAAAAATGCGTGTATTCTGCAATGTCAGCAAATGTCACTTGTTTTTTCGCCATAAGTATCTGTCTCCTTTACGCATTGTCTATTGTATTTATCAGTATGTTAAAATATGAATCGTTTCGTTACAGTTTCATATTACACATAGTATAGCAATTAAGTTCTGGAATATCAATAAAAAAATAACTGGTTACGTAACTGGTTACTTTAACTTAAAAAAGTGTTGACATCTATTGGAAAATAGGTTATTATCCAATTATAAAGTAACCGGTTACTTTACCGATTATACAACAAGACTAAATGGAGGAATAGTGTATGAAAAGAGGGTTGAAACCAAAAAAGTCTACAGGCAGACAAACGCTTGTAAGTAAAGTTTCCTATGTCAAAAGAAACTGGCAGCTGTATGTGTTTTTCCTGATGCCGGCATTGGTGTTAACAATTATATTTAAGTATCTTCCGATGGGTGGGCTGCTCATCGCATTCGAAGATTATAATGTGATCAAAGGTGTTTTTGGAAGTCCCTGGGTAGGGCTGGAATACTTCAAACGGTTTTTATCCTCACCGGATTTTATGAGTTATCTGTTAAACACATTAAAACTCAGCATTTATGGACTGCTTTGGGGTTTTCCGATTCCAATTATCCTGGCATTATTACTGAACCGGATCCGTAAGCAAGGTATAAAAAAGAAAATACAGCTTTTAATCTATGCACCTAACTTTATTTCCGTTATCGTACTCTGCGGTATGGTACGTATGTTTTTATCACCGGTTGGTCCGATGAACCGTATTCTCGGTATCACTACAAATTGGATGACAATGCCGACTGCCTTCAGGACAATTTATATTGCAAGCGGAATCTGGCAGGGAGCAGGATGGGCATCCATCATGTACACGGCAGCTTTAGCCAATGCCAGTAAAGAATTAGAAGAAGCGGCTGTTATGGATGGTGCAAATCTGCTGCAGCAAATCTGGTATGTCGAGTTGCCGGCCATTAAAGATATTATTGTAATTCAGTTTATTTTACAGGCCGGAAACATTATGAGTATCGGATTTGAAAAAGCATATGCATTACAGACGGATATGAACCTTCCGGCATCTGAGATTTTATCAACTTATGTGTATCGGATCGGACTTCTGAACGGAGATTATGGCTACTCAACGGCTGTCGGATTGTTCAACTCTGTCATTAATGTTATTTTATTGATTTTCGTAAATTTTGTAGTAAAGAAAATAAACGATGGAGAAGGATTATAGGAGGATGAAAAGATGGAAACATCAAGAAAAATAAAATATTCGGGAATTGACCGTCTGATTTTAGGTATAGCATATGCGCTTCTCGGTTTGTTTGTTCTTTCGATTGTTATTCCTTTGATATATGTGGTTCTGGCATCTTTTATGGATCCGACTGTTTTAAATAATCAGGGACTGAGTTTTCGGATAAAAGACTGGACATTAGATGCATACCGGCGTGTTTTAGAGAATGAAATGATATGGAGAGGATTTTTTAATTCATTTTTCTACTCGCTGGCGTTTACTGCAATTTCTGTTTTTATAACACTTCTTGCAGCTTATCCGATGTCAAAAAAAGAGTTTGTCGGCAGAAATTTTTTTAATGTAATCTTTCTGATCACTATGTTTTTTGGTGGTGGAATGATTCCGACATTTATATTAATCAACCGTTTACATATGGTGAATACTGTATGGGCTATTTTAATACCCGGAGCATTCAATGTATGGAATATGATTCTTGCAAGAACTTATTACCAGTCAATACCAAAGGAACTCAGAGAGGCGTCATCTATTGATGGTGCAAATGAAATCCAGCATTTTTTCAAAATTATGATTCCGGTGTGTAAACCAATCATCGCAGTACTGGCACTCTGGTCTTTTGTTGGAATGTGGAACAGCTATTTTGATGCACTGATTTATTTGAATGATGCAGATCTGCAGCCATTACAGCTTGTGCTTCGTTCCATTCTTGTACAGAATACACCACAGCCTGGAATGATCGCTGATATCCAGAGTACGGCTGAGATGGCAAAAGTAGCGGAACAGTTAAAATATGCGACTATTGTTGTGTCAAGCTTACCATTATTAATTATGTATCCATTTTTCCAGAAATATTTCGATAAAGGAATTATGGTTGGATCTGTAAAAGGTTAAAGAAGGGGGACTTCCTATATGCGTAGAAAAATAAATAGAATGTTGTCATTCGGGCTTGCACTGATCATGATGTTTAGTATAGCCGGCTGCGGAAGCAATGCACAGCCACAGGCAGAGATAGATCCGGACACTCCGGTTTCCGAAGTACAGTTTCCGTTAAAAGAAACTGAGGAATTATCCTTTATTACCAGTGCACCGGCAACCTCAACGCAGGATCCGAATGAAAGGATCATTTTTCAAAGACTTGAGGAACAGACGAATGTGCATATTAAATGGACGTGTTTTGTATCGGATCAGTTTTCTGATAAAAAAAATCTTGCATTAGCACAATTTGGCAATCTGCCGGATGGCTTGTTTAATGCCGGAATGAGTGATTACGATCTGCTTCGTTATGCAAAGCAGGGGATTATTATTCCCCTTGAAAATCTGATCGATAAATATATGCCAAATCTTCAGGCTGTATTTGAAAAATATCCGGAATACCGCACAATGTGTACCGCACCGGATGGACATATATATTCATTTCCATGGATCGAACAGCTTGGTGCCGGTAAAGAAGCCATACAGGCCATCGGAGATATCGCATATATCAATAAAAAATGGCTGGATTATCTCGGATTGGAAATACCAACAACAACGGACGAACTGGAACAGGTATTAATTGCATTCCGGGATCATGCGGATGAATTGCAGGAAGAATTTGATATTGAAGGTGATGTGATACCGATGTCCTTTATTATCAACAATGGAGATCAGGATCCCGCCATTCTGATCAATGGATTTGGAGAAGGCTATGGTGATACCGGGGATCATTTTGCAGTGACGGATGAAGGAAAGGTCATTTACACAGCTGTTCAGGAAGGGTATAAAGAAGGCATTGAATGGCTGCATAAATTAGTAACAGAAGATCTTATAGATCCGGAAGCGTTCACGCAGGAATGGTCTACCTATGTTGCAAAAGGTAAAAACCACCGATATGGTCTTTGCTTCTCCTGGGATATTGCAAATATTGATAACAATGTTGATTATGTAATGCTCCCTGCACTTACAGGTCCGACGGGTGTGCGGAATATCACAAGACAAAACAATAGTGAGACCAGTGGTTTTGACAGAGGACGCTGTGTACTTACGACCAGTTGCAGAAATACTGCACTGGCAGCAGCATGGATCGATCAGATGTATGCACCATTACAGTCTCCACAGAACAATTGGGGCAGTTATGGTGAGACAGATTCCTTTAATATTTTTGAATTATCTACAAACGAAAAAGGTGACCCGATGTTAAAGCATATGGATTTAGGCGACCAGTCTCCGGTAGAAGTCCGCGAGGCACAGTCAGTCAATGGTCCGCTTGCCATCTTAAATGAATATTATGGTGAGTATGTAACACAGCCGGAAGATGCAAAATGGCGGCTTGACAATATGCATGAGACATATTTGGCAGATATGAACAGTAAATACGTTTATCCGAATGTATTTATGAGTATAGAAGACACGAATAAGGTGTCGCAATATGACACAGATATTAAAAAATATGCCGAACAGAAAAAAGCCGACTGGATTTTAAATGGCGGCATAGAAAAGGAATGGGATTCCTATCTTGAAAAAATGGAAAAATATGGATTATCAGATTATCTTTCCATTAAGCAGAAATACTTTGACAACTATCAGAAATCATTATCAGAATAATCAGGAGAGAAATAATATGAGCAATATGTTAGAAAAAGCCAGAAAATACGAGACAGAAAAAATTGCTGCTACAGATCCGCAGACAAAACCTTTATTTCATGTTTCTGCTCCAACCGGATGGATCAACGATCCAAATGGATTTTCGTTTTACGATGGGCAGATACATCTATTCTATCAATATCATCCATATAACAGGGAATGGGGACCAATGCACTGGGGACATAGCGTTACGTGCGATATGATCCACTGGGAACAGCTTCCAGCGGCACTTGCTCCGGATGAAGAATATGATAAAGCCGGATGCTTTTCAGGAAGTGCGATCGAAGCAGATGGTAAACATGTACTTGTATATACAGGAGTAACCAGAATAAAACAGCCTGACGGAAGTGAGCAGGATCGTCAGAATCAGTGTATTGCATTTGGTGATGGAAAAGATTATCAGAAATATGACAAAAATCCTGTCATGACCGGAGAAATGCTTCCAGAGGGATGCAACAGGGTGGATTTCCGTGATCCGAAGATCTGGAAAGAAAATGATACCTATTATATGATCGTTGGCAATAAAAATGAAAATCAGATCGGACAGGTTGTGTTATGTTCAAGCAAAAATCTGACTGACTGGAAATTTGAAACAATTCTTGCTTCAAACGAAAGCGGAAAAATTGGTACAATGTGGGAGTGTCCGGACTTCTTTCAGCTGGGCAGTAAAAGAGTGCTGATCTGTTCACCGCAGGATATGAAAGCGCAGAAATATGAGTTTCATAATGGACATAACAGTGTTTATTTTCTTGGGGACTATGATGAAAAAGCACATACATTTGTAAAAGAATTGCCGCATGCACTTGATTATGGAATGGATTTTTATGCACCGCAGACAACTGAACTGCCGGACGGCAGACGTATTATGATCGCATGGATGAAATCCTGGGATGCATGTGTGATTCCAAATTCACAGGTTTGGCAGGGAATGATGACTCTGCCGAGGGAATTGGAATTAAAAGATGGTAAAATCTGGCAGACACCGGTGCGTGAAATTGAAAAGTATCATAAAAATCCATGTCGATATGATCATGCAGAAATAAATCAGGAAACAACACTGTGTGGAATTGAAGGCCGGACGATCGACCTTACCGTTTTACTGGAAGAGGATGAATTTCAAACATTTTCCATGAAACTTGCCGCAAATAAGGAATATGAAACAAGCTTTACTTATCATAAGGCTGAAAATATGCTTGAGATCGATCGCACTTATTGCGGTGTGACAAAAGATGTTGTCTGCGTGCGGAAACTGAAGATTTCAAATCCGGAAGGGCTTAAGAAAATGAGATTTATTTTGGATCGTCAGTCGATCGAACTATTCCTGAACGATGGGGAGCAGGTTGCGACAACAGCCATCTGTACGCCGTTGGAAGCGCAGGAAATCCATTTTTACAGTGACAAAAAAATACATATTAATGTTGAAAAGTATGATATAATGAGTGCAAGTGAGAAGAATGCATTTATGCATTCGGCGAACGACGAAATTATTGAGTGATGAAATCACGATATAGTAAAATTATAAAACAAAAACTACTATCAGACACGGAGGAAAAAGTATGGATGTTGTAGCTTTAGGCGAATTACTCATTGATTTTACCGAGAATGGGATCAGCAGTCAGGGAAATCCATTATTTGAGGCAAATCCGGGCGGTGCTCCATGCAACGTACTGGCAATGTTAACAAAGCTCGGACATAAGACAGCTTTTATCGGAAAAGTAGGAAATGATTTTTTCGGAAAACAGCTGGAACAGACGATTATTGATGTTGGGATTGATGCATCAGGCTTACAGAAAGATGATGACGTACATACAACGTTAGCACTGGTACATACTTATCCGGATGGAGACAGGGATTTTTCGTTTTACAGAAATCCTGGTGCAGATATGATGCTGACAGAAGCGGAAGTACCGGAAGAGTTGATAAAGGGAACACGAATCTTTCATTTTGGCACACTGTCCATGACACACGAAGGTGTACGAAATGCAACAAAAAAAGCACTTCGTGCTGCAAAAGAAGCTGGTGCTGTCATTTCCTTTGATCCGAATCTGCGCGAGCCGCTCTGGAACTCCTTAGATGAAGCAAAAGAACAGGTGCTTTACGGATTAGGACAGTGTGACATTTTAAAGATTTCTGATAACGAGATTCAGTGGCTGACCGGAGAAGAAGATTTCACAAAGGGTGTACATTGGATCCTTGAGAGATATCATATTCCATTGATCCTTGTATCCATGGGCAGGGAAGGAAGCCGTGCTTATTATAAAGATCTTATTGTAGAAGTGAAACCTTTTATACAGAAGAATACAATTGAGACAACCGGAGCCGGAGATACCTTCTGTGCATGTGTTCTCCATTATATTTTAGAGCATGGACTTACCGATCTTACAGAGAATGACCTGAAAGAGATGCTGACTTTTGCAAATGCAGCGGCATCCATTATCACTACACGCAAAGGCGCACTCCGCGTAATGCCGGAACGGGAAGAGGTTGAAAAATTGTTATCCTGTTTCAATTGATACTGTGTATACAATATATGAGCGGCAGATTACCGCTCATATATTGTATAATGATGTTTTCTAAGCAACTGTACTGCTGCATCTAATGATATTCTGTCATACATTTCCAGACGTAATACTCCATCTTCAAACTCACGGTTGTGAATGATGCCGATATTTTTAATACTCAGATGATTACTTGCAAGTATTGTAGCAACTGTCGCAATACCACCAGCCTCATCTAAAAGATCTAAATACAGTTCATATATTTCTTTGATCGGACCTTTGTTCGTGATCGCAATTGAATCCCTGTAATCTTTGGCGGACTGAAAATCCTGAAGCAGTGCATCTGCATCAGAAGATAAAATATCGTGTTTGGTTTTCTCTAACATTTCCTCATAGGCATCGATCAGCCGCACGATCTGTTCACTGTTGGACTGGCAGATATTCTGCCACATAACAGGAGAGGAGGAAGCGATTCTGGTCAGATCTTTAAATCCCCCGGCAGCGATCGTCTTCATCGTCTCGTCTGCGTCGTCGGATTTTTTGACAAGGTTGACGAGACTGTATGCGATGATGTGCGGCAGATGGCTGATGGCAGCTGTGGCATAATCGTGTAAATGATAGTCTAATACCAGGGCGACAGCACCTAACTGGGTCACCAGGGAACGAAATTCTTCTAAGCGTTCCGGTGATGTCTTCGTTGTGGGTGTCAGAATATAATATGCATTTTCCAGCAAATATTCATTTGCATTTTTTAAGCCTGTTTTTTCAGAGCCGGCCATCGGATGCCCGCCGATAAAGCAGTCCTCCATTGCGAGGGCAGTCACTTCTTCGTGAATATCTGTTTTGACACTTCCGACATCTGTGATGATACATCCGTTTTTGATATTTCCTTTTAACTGGCGCAGGTATTCGATATTTCTTTTTACCGGTGTGCACAGAAAAATATAATCGCAGTCATAAAAATCTTTGATTTCACATAAATTCTGATTAGAGATCAGATGTTCTCCGTAAGCTTCTGTAATGGTTTTCTGATGACCGGCAGTTGCGATAATGGTTACATCAGGGTAAAGTGTATGAATTTTTTTTGCAATGGACCCTCCGATCAAACCAAGTCCGATAAATCCTATTTTCTGAAACAAATCATGTTCCCCCATAAGTCATTTTGTATATTTAGAAAGTCTTATACATCATATCCACATTTTATGAAAAAGTCAACACGTTAAAGTATAAAAGTGATTGGTTAAAGTATTAAAGTGATTAGTTATTAAATTCCGTGGCACGGCACTGCCAAAAGATTATCATGAAAAAGAAAAACAGAACATTTCCTACGAATATGTACAAATTATGAATATTGTGTAAACAATCAAATGGAAATTGCTAAAAATGTTCAAAATGCATACATAATATATAAACAATCCAATGATAATATAATAATAGTTAGTAAATATGAATAAATATATTGTAAAAAATTGAAAAATTTAGTAAAATATAACCATTAAAAACATTCGATGACAACGAAACAAAATCATCAATGAAAAATGTATGGGAGGATTTGCTATGAACGTTTACACAACTGACAAAATTCGCAATGTGGTTCTCTTAGGCCATGGGGGATCCGGCAAGACAAGTCTTGTCGAGGCAATGGCTTATCTTGCAGGAATGACAACCCGTATGGGAAAAGTTGCAGACGGCAACACGATCAGTGATTACGACAAGGAAGAGACAAAACGTCTTTTCTCCATCAACACTTCCGTGATCCCGGTTGTCTGGGGCGATACGAAGATCAACATCCTTGATACACCCGGATATTTTGATTTTGTAGGGGAAGCAGAAGAGGCAGTGAGCGTGGCAGATGCGGCGATCATTGTAGTTTCCGGTAAGGCAGGGATCGAGGTCGGAACGAAGAAAGCATGGGAGATGTGCGAGAAATACAAACTTCCGAGAATGGTATTCGTAACGGATATGGATATTGACGAGGCAAGCTACCGGCAGGTTGTGGAAGATCTTCAGCAGATGTACGGCAAGCGCATCGCACCGTTCCATCTTCCGGTCAGAGAGAATGGACAGTTTGTAGGATATGTCAATGTGCTGCAGCAGAGAGCCAAGAGATGGAAAGAAGATGGAACCGTAGAAAAGTCTGATGTTCCGGATTACTCCAAAGACAACTTAAATATCTGCAGGGAAGCATTGATGGAAGCTGTCGCTGAGACGAGTGAAGAGTTTATGGAACGCTATTTTAACGGCGAAGAGTTCTCGGAGGATGAGATCCGTCAGGCACTCCGCGTGAATGTGGCAGACGGCAGCATTGTTCCGGTTCTGATGGGTTCCAACACACTGGCAAGAGGAATGTATACATTGCTGGTCGATATTGTGAAGTATCTGCCAAGTCCGGAAAAACGTTCCTGTACCGGTATCAATGCAAAGACGAATGAAGTGTACAGTGCAGATTATGATTTTGCAAAACCAAAGTCAGCTTATGTATGGAAGACGATCGTAGATCCATTTATTGGAAAATACTCCCTGATCAAAGTGAATTCAGGCGTTTTGAAAACGGATGATGTGTTATATAACCATCACAAAGATGTGGAAGAAAAAATCGGAAAACTGTATGTGCTCTGTGGAAACAAACCGGAGGAAGTAAAAGAACTTCATGCAGGTGATATCGGTGCTTTGGCAAAATTAGCAAGCCCGGCAACCACGGATTCCCTTTCCACAAAAGCAAATCCGATTTTGTATATTCGGACCTCAATCTCCACACCATATACTTACATGAGATATAAGGCAGTGAATAAGGGCGATGAGGATAAAATCTCACAGGCTCTCCAGAAACTCATGATGGAAGACCTTACACTGAAAGCAGTCAATGACAGTGAGAATGGCCAGACACTCCTCTATGGAATGGGAGACCAGCATTTGGAAGTTGCAGTCAGCAAACTTTTAAACCGCTACAAAGTGGAAGTCGAACTGAAGAAGCCTAAGATTGCATTCCGGGAAACGATCCGCAAGAAAGCAGATGTGGAGTACAAGTATAAAAAGCAGTCCGGCGGTCACGGACAATATGGACACGTCAAGATGACATTTGAACCATCCGGCGATCTGGAACAGCCATATGTATTTGAACAGACGGTTGTTGGCGGAGCAGTTCCAAAGAACTATTTCCCGGCAGTAGAAAAGGGAATTCAGGAATCCTGTCTGAAAGGTCCTGTCGCTGCATATCCGGTTGTCGGTGTGAAGGCAGTTTTATACGATGGTTCTTATCATCCGGTAGATTCCTCAGAGATGGCATTTAAAACCGCTGCAAAGCAGGCATTTAAGAAAGGCTTCTTAGAGGCTTCCCCGGTTCTCTTAGAACCGATCGCATCATTGAAAGTGGTCGTGCCGGATAAGTATACCGGAGATATTATGGGAGATCTGAACAAGCGGCGTGGACGTGTGCTTGGAATGAACCCGACAGATCATGGTTATCAGGAGATCGTTGCAGATATTCCGTATATGGAATTATTTGGCTATAACACGGATCTTCGTTCCATGACAGGTGGAAGCGGTACATATTCTTATGAGTTTTCAAGATATGAGCAGGCTCCGTCTGATATACAGGAGAAAGAGATTGCTGCAAGAGCAAGCAAAGTAGAGAAACTCGACGAGTAAAGGAGGAGATGTGGATTTATGAAGATCACAAGAAATATTTTCATAATTTTATATGCAATACTTCTTGTGATCAACGATCCACAGGTCGCACGTGCCCATACGATCGAAGGAATCGGAATCTCTCAGGCGGGTATCATTGAAAACAAACCTGTTTATGTTGATCCGTATGAAGAAACCGGTCAGAAGGCATATCATATTACCTATATTCTGAATGGAGGAGAGAACAGCATTTCCAACCGTGAGGTCTATCACGAAAAGGAACTTCCGGTGACACTGGATGTCCCGGTGAAGGAAGGTTATAATTTTGCCGGATGGTATACAGACAGCAGTTATACAAAGAAGGTGACAGAGATCACAAAGAAAAGTCCTTCTGAACTTGTTCTTTTTGCAAAATGGACAAAGACAATCGACAGTTATCTGAACGTTGAGATGTATTCTTATCACACCGGAAATCTGCTTGCGATGAACCAGAAAGAATTAAGACAGTGCAGTTATAATTTTATGGATGAATTATCCATTCCGGGAATGCCTTCCACCAGAGAAAAAGATTATGTAAACAACTATATCAACACAGCAGATATGTGCATGCAGGGACTTTGTTTTACACCGGATTACGTGATCATGACAGCATACACTGAGGATAAAAATGAACCGGGAGCCCTGATGGTATTTGACCGGGAAACCGGAGATTATCTTGTGACACTTGGAATGAAAAAAGACAGTCACCTTGGTGGTGTTGCTTTTGACGGAGAAAATTTATGGGTATGTCACTCTAATTCCAATACACTAGAGCGTATCTCCTATGAATATATCAGGCTGATCGCGGAAGATGCACCTGGTTATTGTATTGATGCATCTGCAATTTCAGACGAATATTATCTGAGAAATACACCTTCCTGCATTACCTGTTATGGTGGCCGTATCTGGGTCGCAACTTACAATAAGATGTTCCGCTCCAAAATGTATGCATACACCTATGACACACAGTTAGACAAATTGGTTGCATTGAGTAATTACAATATTCCATGCAAAGTGCAGGGAATTGCATTTGATTCACAGGGTGCCGTATACTTAAGTACATCGCTTGGAAGAAGCAATTCTTCTTACCTGAAAGTATATTCTTCTCTGATTGCATTGAACCAGAGCCCGTCAACACCATCGGTTAAGGTGGAGATGCCTCCGTGCTCCGAGGAAATCGCAATTGTGGACAATAACCTTTATGTTTTGTTTGAGTCTGCAAGCTCAAAGTATTTTGAAGGTACAGATGGCAAGGGAACCAGTGTAGCACCAATTGATAAAGTACTAAAAGTGAATGTTGCAACTATCTGGTAAGAAATTGCCAGATGGAAACATGCATCATAAAGTGTATGAGAAAGAAGCGGGCGGCCTCTATTGAGACTGTCCGCTTCTTTCTTTCATGAGCCGGATGATTTTATCTGCTTTTTCTGCTTCCTCAGGTGACATGCTCTGTTTTAATATCGAAATCATAAGTTCTGTTTCAGGTTTTGTGAACTGGATATTCTGCTTTTTGGCGGAGGAGAGCGTTCCGAGCAGAAATGGCATCATGTCTTTCATTTCGGTAGGTTTTTTACTGTTTGCAAAATTCATTAAAAAAGAAAGCTTTTCCGGTGACAGATTCTGAAATACCGGATTGGTTTTAAAAACATCATTTTCCATAGAAAATCCTCTCTGATTTTTTTTACAACAAATAAAGGCTGATGGTGTTATCCTGCAAAAATTGTTTCATAGGTTTCAAGCATGGAAAACATATTGGTCAGCATATCGATCGTCTCAAGCTCTTTTGGGGTACAGAAAGGGCGGAGGCTGTTTAAAAGTGACTGTGGGTTGTTTTCCTCTTCCGGCAGGGAGCACATGGATAAGACCTGCTCTTCCTGTGAAAAGATATGAAGCGTATTTTGAAGTTCCATATACTTTATTAATATGGCAAATTGTTTTTTTTGTGAACTTTTCATGTATGGAATTACGGTTTTTAGCATCTGAATCTCTCTCGTCTGCGTCATAGTATCGAAAGGGGTAAGTGGTGTAGCTTCGTCCATAAGAATTGCCTTTTTCTTTTATTTTATGTGCGAAAAGAAACAATATGCCAGATATGTCGCAAACGAATTTTCAAAGCATAGGATAGAGAGAGGAGGAAAAATGTCATGTTAGTGGTGGAAAATAACAGTGTTTATGAGATAGATGAAGAGTGTCTCAAAAGAAGAAGTGTGCCAGAGGAATGTGAGGTATACAAGAAGATTGTCAGAGAGCGGGAAGTGGCAAAGAACAAAGAGAAAACGGAAAAACCAAAGTAAACGACAAAAAACCACCCAGACCGTGAAGTCTGGGTGGTTTACCGGTCAGGGGAACTTTAGATTCCCCATTGATGTCTGCCTGCGATTAGCAGAAGCCGTTTCCGTTACCACATCCGCCACAGCAGAGAAGAAGTAAGATGATCCATAAGCAGTCATTTCCACCGCCACATCCGTTGTTGCCACAGAATCCGCCGTTATTACCACAGCAGCAGCTCAATAAAATGATGATCCAGAGAATAGAGTTGCATCCTCCCTCATTACATCCACATCCACCACAGTTTGTTGCAGCTAAATCACTCATGTTAAATCCTCCAAATTTTTCTTACACTGTATCTTATGGAACAGAGGAGAATGTGTTACAGTTTTTGAAAAATAAATTTTTTTTGCTATTGAGATATAAAAATGGGTTTGCTATAGTTAAGTTAATCATAACAATAAAAGTATAAAATAATGATATAGAATCACAACGTACACAGGAGGATGAGGATGGAATTTGTAATGATCGTAGAGCCGGATGAGGTGGGGAGAAAAAGACTTGAGGCAGTTTTCCAGACAGAAAAGCCTTCTTTTTCTTATCAGATTACAGGGAGACCGGAGGAGGCACTGGATATATTAGAACATCAGAAAACAGATGTTTTAGTATGTGAGACGAGTCTTTCCGTACTCAGTGGAAGAGAATTTTTCACCATGGCAAAAATGATCTCGCCGGATACGGTCCGTGTGGCAATGACGAGTGCAGAGCATGTAAAAGACATCCTCTCTTTTCTGAATGAATGTGATATCTACAAATTGATCATGAAACCGTGTGCGTCATTTGCTGATTTTATCGAACCGGTGAATGCGGCATTGGAGTATCACCGCCTGAAAAAACAGGCAGAATCAGATCTTGAGCAGGCAAATATGAATCTCTTTTTCTCGGAGAAGGATTTTGAGAGAATTGAGGAGAGACAAAAGGAGAATGTCATGCTCTATAAGCAGGCAGCAGAGGTTGTCATGACGATGCTGAAGCAGCATTTGACGATAGGGCAGATGGATTCCGTGGGAGAATACATGATGGAACATTATCTGAGGGATCTGCTCGGATATTATCTGGAGACAATGATCCATGAAAATGGTAATTATCTGATGGGGTATAACCGGTTAAAAAATGAATTTCATCATGAGGATGCCGGACAAAGTTTCCATATGATAAAGAAAGAAGACTGCGAGATCCCACCGGAGATTTTCCGGAAGATTCTTTTCCTCCTGATGATACTCACAAAAGCATGCAGGCAGATTCTGGGTAAATATGCTGTTTCGGTTACCATGGAGACGGCATCTGAAAAGTTTTTTGTGGTACGTTTCAGTTGTGACTATTCGCAGAATCTCGATAAAAATGGACAGATCATTTACACCGGAGAGAATCAGGAATGTCACAAAGATATTATGGATCTGACAGAAAAAATTACGGACAGTATCGTATATCGTACCGTTTCTCTGGAAAAAGAAAACAGATATATCTTAAATTGTGCGATTGAGCGCAGTCATCATGAGGCGGATTCATGACCATAGAACAGACCATAACTAAACGTTATAATAAATATAATATATTATGCATTGACAAATGGCAGCAAGAGTGTCTAAAATAAAGAAAGTATAATTGTATACAATTATGCATGTAAAAATAGTCAAATATTTTGCATATATATCCGTTTACTATAAGGAGGATGTTATGAGAGAAGTAATCATGAATCAAAAGACAAATCTATTGCAGTTAGAAGAACATTTCTACCAGTTAGTGGATGTGGAGGAACCAAATGTATTCCACAATCTGTTTCCTTATGATGAGATTCCTAAGATTGCGTTTAATGACCGTATCGTGCCGCATAATATGCCGGAAAATATCTGGATCACAGATACGACATTCCGTGATGGACAGCAGTCAAGGGCTCCTTATACAACGGAACAGATCGTGACCATTTACGATTATTTACATAAATTAGGCGGACCAAAAGGTCTGATCCGCCAGAGCGAATTTTTCTTATACAGTAAAAAAGATCGTGATGCCGTATACAAATGTCTGGAACGCGGTTATAAATTTCCGGAAGTTACAAGCTGGATCCGTGCAAGCAAACAGGACTTCCAGTTAGTCAAAGATATCGGACTTCGTGAGACAGGTATTCTGGTGAGCTGTTCCGATTATCATATTTTCTATAAAATGAAAATGACAAGGCGTGAAGTTATGAACCTCTACTTAAGTGTGATCCGTGAATGTTTAGAGACAGGCATCAGTCCAAGATGTCATCTCGAAGACATCACAAGATCCGATATTTATGGATTTGTGATCCCATTCTGTGTCGAGCTGATGAAACTGATGGATGAATATAAGATACCGATCAAGATCCGTGCCTGTGATACGATGGGTTATGGTGTCAATTTCCCTGGTGCCGTAATTCCGCGGAGCGTACCGGGAATCATTTATGGACTTACCACACATGCAGGTGTCCCGTCTGAATTGATCGAATGGCATGGACACAATGACTTTTATAAGGCAGTCAACAACTCTACTACTGCATGGCTTTACGGTGCAAGCGGTGTCAATTGTTCCTTATTTGGCATCGGAGAGAGAACCGGAAATACCCCTCTGGAGGCAATGGTATTTGAGTATGCACAGTTAAAAGGCACCTTAGACGGCATGGACACAACGGTGATCACAGAGCTTGCAGAGTATTTTGAAAAAGAATTAGGTTATGTACAGCCAAGTCGCACACCGTTTGTCGGAAGTAACTTTAATGTCACAAGAGCCGGTATCCATGCAGACGGTCTGTTGAAAAATGAGGAAATTTACAACATTTTTGATACGGGAAAATTTTTAAACAGACCACCACTTGTATCCGTATCCAATACATCCGGTCTGGCAGGAATTGCATTATGGATCAATTCTTATTATCATCTGCCAAAGGAAAAAGGCGTCGATAAGAATTCAGAACTTGTCAAGATGGTAAAAGTATGGGTAGACAAGCAGTATGAGGAAGGCCGTGTGACCGTTTTGACAGACAATGAGTTGGTAGAAGAGATCGGTAAGTGCTGTAAGAAATTAAAGATAGATACTTTGGAGAGATAATTATGGGAGAAGACAATTACTCCTTGGGTTCGAGAGTCTTTCATATGATAAGGGAGAACATTCTTTCCGGCAAATATGAGAGAGATGAGGAACTGAAGGAGAAATCAATCGGTGAGGAACTCGGCGTCAGCAGAACCCCTGTGAGGGAGGCACTGCGTCAGCTGGAACTCGAAGGTCTGGTCACGATCATTCCCAATAAAGGCGCTTATGTGGTTGGCATATCCCAGAAAGATATCAAAGATATTTATGAGATCAGAAGCCGTCTGGAAGGATTGTGTGCTAAGTGGGCTGCGGAGAATATCACGAAAGAACAGTTGGATGAGTTGGAGGAAAATATTTTTTTGTCTGACTTTCATGCAACAAAAGGAAACGCAGAACAGATGGTTGAGCTGGACAATAAGTTCCACGAGATTTTATATACCGCAAGTGGCAGTCGGGAATTACGGCATGTGCTTTCCGATTTTCATCACTATGCCCAGCGCGTCAGAAAGATCACTCTTTCCGATAAGAACAGGGCAGTGGATTCGAATAATGAACACCGCAGGATTGTGGAGGCATTAAAACAGCATGATGCACAACTGGCAGAAAAGCTTGCAAACCAGCATATTATGAAGACCATTGAGAATATGGATCACTATGGCTGGGATAATTTGTTAAAAAAGTAACATTTGTGAGATTCATGAAAACAAGGCAGAAAGGAAAAATAAGCGATGGAAAAAATTAAAATGACAACCCCATTAGTAGAGATGGACGGAGATGAGATGACCAGAATTCTCTGGAAGATGATCAAAGATGAATTATTAACCCCTTTTATCGACCTTAAAACCGATTATTATGATCTGGGATTAGAGTATCGTAACGAGACAGACGATCAGGTTACAATCGATTCCGCAAATGCAACAAAGAAATACGGTGTTGCCGTAAAATGTGCAACGATCACTCCAAATGCAGCACGTGTCAAAGAGTATAATTTAAAAGAAATGTGGAAGAGTCCGAACGGAACGATCCGTGCAATCTTAGATGGAACAGTTTTCCGTGCACCAATCGTTGTAAAAGGAATTGAACCGTGTGTGAAAAACTGGAAGAAACCGATCACAATCGCACGTCATGCTTATGGTGATGTTTACAAAGCATCTGAGATGAAAATCCCGGGACCTGGCAAATGTGAGCTTGTATTCACTGCTGAGGATGGAACAGAGACGAGAGAACTGATCCATAATTTCACAGGAGCGGGTGTGGTACAGGGACAGCACAATCTGTGCAATTCCATTGAAAGTTTTGCAAAAAGCTGCTTCAACTATGCTTTGGATACAAAACAGGATCTGTGGTTTGCAACCAAAGACACCATTTCAAAAAAATATGACCATACGTTCAAAGACATTTTTCAGGAAATTTTTGATGCGGAATACAAAGAAAAATTTGAAGAGGCTGGAATCACCTATTTCTATACATTGATCGATGATGCGGTTGCACGTGTCATGAAATCGGAGGGCGGCTATATCTGGGCTTGTAAAAACTATGACGGGGATGTCATGAGCGATATGGTATCGAGTGCATTTGGTTCCCTTGCAATGATGACTTCCGTGCTTGTCTCTCCACAGGGATATTATGAGTATGAGGCTGCACATGGAACCGTACAGCGCCATTATTACAAACATTTAAAGGGTGAGGAGACATCCACAAACTCTGTCGCAACGATTTTTGCATGGACAGGAGCCTTGAGAAAACGTGGCGAGATCGATGGCATCAAAGAATTGCAGGATTTTGCAGATAAATTAGAAAAAGCTTGTATATCTACCATTGAGAGTGGTAAAATGACAAAAGACCTTGCGCTCATTACAACATTAGAGCATCCGACTGTGTTAAACAGTGAGGATTTCATCAAGGCAATCCGAACCACATTAGAAGGAATGTTATCATTATGATTTTATCTTGTCAGAATATCTCAAAGTCATTCGGAACTGACGAAATTTTAAAAAATGTAAGTTTTCATATTGAAGAAAATGAAAAAGCAGCGGTTGTCGGCATCAATGGTGCCGGCAAATCTACGCTGCTTAAAATAATTATGAAACAGGAAAATCCGGACGAGGGGGAAGTGACGCTCGCAAAAGATAAAACGATCGGTTATCTTGCCCAATATCAGGATGTTTCCGGCCACCATACGATCTATGAGGAAGTATTAGATTCTAAACGCGACATTATCGAGATGGAGGAACGGCTGCGTGATATGGAAACGCAGATGAACACACTCTCCGGGGAAGCATTAGAGCAGCTTTTAGATACTTACCATAAATTAAGCCATGAATTTGAACAGGTGAACGGATATGCATACCGCAGTGAAGTGACCGGTATTTTAAAGGGGCTTGGATTTACTGAGGAGGAGTTCGACAAGAAAATGAGCGAACTCTCCGGCGGACAGAAAACCCGTGTATCTCTTGGAAAACTGCTTGTGACAAAGCCGGACATCCTGCTTTTAGACGAGCCGACCAACCATCTGGATATCGAGTCAATCCGATGGCTGGAAACTTTTCTGATGAATTACAAGGGAGCTGTTTTAATCGTATCGCATGACCGGTATTTCTTAGACCGCGTCGTGAGTAAAGTGGTGGAGATTTTTCAGCACAAGGGTTATGTTTATCAGGGGAACTATTCGGATTATGCAAAGAAAAAGGCAGCAATCCGTGCAGCCATGATCAAGCAGTACTATAATCAGCAGCGTGAGATCAGGCATCAGGAAGAAGTGATCGCAAAACTGAAATCTTTTAACCGCGAGAAGTCAATTAAGCGGGCAGAGAGCCGTGAAAAACTGCTGGATAAGATCGAACGCATTGAGAAGCCGACCGAGGATAACACAGATATCCGGATTGTGTTAGAGCCGAATGTGGTCAGTGGAAATGATGTTTTAAAAGTGGAAGGGCTTGCCAAGGCATTCCCGCCATTACAGCTTTTTTCGGGAATTAATTTCGAAGTGAAACGCGGGGAGCGTGTAGCATTAATTGGAAATAACGGAACTGGTAAAACAACGATCCTTAAGATTATCAACGAGCTGATCTCCCCGGATGCGGGAACGGTAACACTTGGAAGCAATGTACATATTGGTTACTATGACCAGGAACATCAGCAGCTTCACATGGAGAAAACCATTTTTGATGAGATTGCGGATGATTATCCAAATCTGAATAACACGAAAGTGCGCAACGTTCTGGCAGCTTTTTTATTTACAGATGATGATGTCTATAAGCGGATTGAGGATTTGAGCGGTGGTGAGAGAGGACGTGTTGCACTGGCAAAATTAATGCTTTCCGATGCGAATTTTCTGATCCTCGATGAGCCGACCAACCATCTGGACATCACCTCAAAAGAAATTTTAGAGGAAGCACTAAAAAGTTATACTGGAACAGTATTTTTCGTATCGCATGACCGTTATTTTATTAATCAGACTGCAACACGTATTCTGGAACTGACCGGAGAGACGGTTGTGAATTATATCGGCAACTATGATTATTATCTGGAAAAACATGACCAGATGGTTGCGTTATATGTCAAAAAGCCGGAGGATGAGGCACAGACAGAGGCTTCTGTGAAAGAGACTGCCCAGAAGGTGGACTGGCAGACACAGAAGGCAGAACAGGCACGGATCCGCAAGATAGAGAATGCCCTGAAAAAGGCAGAGGAAAAGATTGCGGAGCTGGAAGAGAAAATTGCTTCGATCGATGCGGAATGTGCAAAGCCGGAAGTGGCTGTGAACTCTGCAAAGTTAGGAGAACTGACGAAACAGCAGAGTGAGTATCAGGAAGAATTAGAAAAGCAGTATGAAGTGTGGGAAGAACTTTCCATGGAGCTGGACGCGTAAAAATCTGGAAAATGTGGTGATACGGCAGATAAATTTACTCTGTTAAAAGTTTAACAGATTGACAGATACAGTTGAAATTACTATAATAAAAATGATGCATCGCGGCATAAGAAGAAAAGAGCCGTGAAAGAGAGATACTTCGGGAGGGGCAAAAAATGCAGGAAAAAGAAATTTCCCAGGCAGTAATCCGTCGTATGCCGAGATATTACCGGTATTTAGGTGAATTGCTGGAGGATGGAGTGGAACGTATTTCATCCAATGATCTAAGCAAAAGAATGAATGTCACTGCTTCGCAGATCCGTCAGGATCTGAATAACTTTGGCGGTTTCGGACAGCAGGGATATGGATATAATGTAAAGTTTTTATATGAAGAGATTGGTAAGATTTTAGGATTAAACCAGAAACATAATATTATTGTCATCGGTGCCGGTAATTTAGGTCAGGCACTGGCAAATTATGTGAAGTTTGAAAAACTTGGTTTTGTGATCACAGCACTTTTTGATGTCAATCCGGCGTTAGAGGGTGTGACAGTCCGCGGAATTAAGATCCACATGTTAGATGAACTGGAAGATTACTGCAAGGATCACGTTGTTGATATTGCAGCCCTTACCATGCCGAAGGAGAAGGCTGATGCCATTGCAAACCGTCTGGTCAATCTTGGAATTCAGGCAATCTGGAATTTTGCCCATGTGGACCTTGATCTGATCGACAAAGATGTGGTTGTTGAGAATGTACATCTTTCTGACAGCCTGATGCAGTTGTCCTATAATATCGTAAAAAATAAGCAGAATAAATAATGGATGAAATCGATAGAGCTGCCGCATGCATTTTTTAATGCACGACAGCTCTATCTTATCCATATGCCTGAGGGGATGAGAAGGTTATGAAGTATCTGGTAAACAGCAGAGAGATGAAACAATATGATACGAACACGACAGAACATTTTAAAGTGCCATCCCTGCTTTTAATGGAGAGAGCAGCACTTGCAGTTTTTGATGAGATCAAAAGGCAGTACCCATGCAGCAAAAAATTTCTGATCGTTTGCGGAACGGGAAACAATGGCGCAGATGGTTTTGCACTCACCCGGCTGTTACTTTTGGACGGAGCAGAGGTGCATACGGTGTTGATCGGTGACCGGAAGAAGGAGACAGACCAGTGCAAAAAGCAGCTGGAGATCCTTTCTGCCTATGGATGTTCGGTATTGGAAGCCATTCCGGAGAACACCGCATATGATGTAATAGTGGATGCCATTTTTGGAGTTGGGCTTTCGAGAAATGTTGAAGGCATTTTTGCTGATACAATTCGGAAAATGAACGAAATACCAGGAAAAAAGATCGCACTTGATATGCCATCCGGAATTTCATCGGACACAGGGGCTGTTTTAAAATGTGCGTTTCGTGCAGACTGCACGATCACATTTGCCTATGAAAAAATCGGCATGCATCTTTTCCCGGGAAATGAATATGTCGGGGAGATCGTGACAAAGCAGATTGGAATCACGGATGAGAGTTTTCTGACACAAATGCCCGGTGTTATGGCGTTCGAGATGGAAGATCTGAGATTCCTTCCAAAGAGAGCTTCACATTCTAATAAGGGAAGCTTCGGTAAATTACTGCTGATCGCTGGAAGTGTGGATATGGCTGGCGCAGCTGTTTTAAGTGCAAAGGCAGCGTATACGGCAGGCTGTGGTCTGGTGCGTGTGTTTACGCCTGAGGAAAACCGCATTCCATTGCAGACAAGTATTCCGGAGGCAGTTCTGACTACTTATCACCCTGAAAAATTAGATGCTTCAAAACTTTCAGAAGCAATGAAATGGGCAGATGTGATTGTGTGTGGACCGGGAATCGGAACCGGGAATGCAGCACATCAGATTGTTAAAACAGTGCTGCAAAAAGCATCTGTTCCGGTCGTCCTTGATGCAGATGCATTAAATATCATTGCAGAGGACACAAGTGTTTTACTTTTGGCGCACACAGAACTTGTGATCACGCCGCATCTTGGTGAGATGAGCCGTCTGACCGGGGATTCCATTGCCTTTATCCAGACACGGCTGATTGATATTGCGGATAAGTTTGCAGGAAAATTTCATGTCACCTGTGTTCTGAAAGATGAACACACGGTCGTTGCCACTCCACATGGAAGGACTTATCTGAACCTCTCCGGAAATCATGGAATGGCAACGGCGGGAAGTGGGGATGTGCTGACCGGAATCATAGGATCACTTCTGGCACAGAGGGCAGACACAGAGACTGCGGCAGCGCTTGGCGTTTACCTTCACGGACTTTCCGGAGATACTGCATTGAAAAAATGTGGTTTTCGTGGTATGATGGCAGGCGACATTGTAAATGGTTTGAGAGATTTTCTGGCAGAAAATCAATTATAAAAAAGATTCATTACGATAGAAAGGTATGGATATAACATGAATAAACACAGCAGAGTGTGTGCGAATATAGATTTGAGTGCAATCATGCACAATATGGAAGCCATGCATCAGAACATTGATCCGAATACGAAAATTATGGCGGTGATCAAAGCAGATGGTTATGGTCATGGGGCTGTTCCTATTGCAAAGGAGATTGAACATTTAGATTATGTTTATGGGTATGCAGCTGCAACGGTTGAGGAAGGGATGATCCTTCGAAATAATGGAATCCAAAAACCGATTTTGATTCTTGGCTATATCTTCCCGGATCAGTATGAGGAAGTGATCCAGGCAGAAATCTGTCCAAGTGTTTTTACACTTGAGATGGCAGAAGAGCTTTCTGCTGCTGCCGAAAAAGTTGGAAAAGACTGCCGGATGCATTTTGCAGTGGATACCGGAATGAGCCGTATCGGGTATCAGGTGACAGAAGAAGCCGCAGATGAGATGGCGCAGATTGCAAAGCTTCCGCATATGATAGTGGAGGGGATTTTTACTCATTTTGCAAAAGCAGATGAGTATGATAAAACTTTCACAAAAGAACAGATTCAAAAATTCAGAAAAATGATTGCCATGATGGAAGACAGAGGTGTTTCGATTCCCGTCAAGCACTGTTCCAACAGCGCAGGAATAGCAGAAATCCGCGAGGCAAATATGGATATGGTAAGAGCGGGAATCACGTTGTATGGATTATGGCCATCGGAAGAAGTCGACCAGAATTCCCTTGATTTAAAACCGGTGATGGAATTGAAAACACATGTGGCTTACGTTAAGGATTTAGAGGCTGGAAGAGCGATCAGTTACGGTGGAACTTTCATCACAAAGCGCGACAGCCGCATCGCAACGATCCCGGTTGGTTATGCAGATGGATATTGCAGGGGACTTTCCAATACAGGAAGTGTCCTGATCCACGGAAAACGTGCGCCAATCTGCGGAAGAGTTTGTATGGATCAGTTCATGGTAGATGTGACTGATATTCCGGATGTGAAAATTGGGGATGAAGTGACACTGATCGGCAGGGATGGTGACGAAGTGATCACCATGGAAGAAGTCGGCAGCCTTTCCGGCAGATTTAATTATGAGTTTGTCTGCGTGCTTGGAAAACGCATTCCGCGTGTTTTTTATCGGGATGGAAAAAAAATTGCAAGCCAGGAATATTTTGACGAGGAATAGGCTGGAAAAATATTTTTGAAAACAGAATACGACCGTTAAATATGGAAATACTATCCGTAAGAAACAACAGTAGAGAGAATACTGAGTAAGATTATGGAGTGTAAAGCATATGTTAATTCGGCGTGGAGATATTTTTTATGCAGATTTAAGACCAGTGGTCGGTTCTGAGCAGGGTGGAGTCCGCCCGGTTCTTATTATACAGAATGATGTTGGAAACAGACACAGTCCTACGGTCATTTGTGCAGCAATCACTTCCCAGATGAACAAGGCAAAACTTCCAACCCATGTGGAGTTAGACTGCACCAAGTATGCACTGGTGAAGGATTCCGTTGTTTTACTGGAACAGTTGCGCACAATCGACAAGACGCGGCTGAAAGATAAAGTATGTCATCTTGACAATCAGATACTGATCAAAATTGATAAGGCATTGGAAATAAGCTTAGAGCTTCTTACATAACTTGACTATTCTGGAGCAAAATGGTATTATTTCAAATGTTTTAATACAATTTCGATATAAATTAGGAGGATTTATGGACGATGGTGGCAGTCCCACTACCGGGATGAAAAAGTTGAGTAACAGGCTTATGAAGCTGTTCGGAGTAGACACCGATGATGTGACAGAAGAAGAGATTATCTCAATGGTAAATGAAGGACATGAGCAGGGTGTCCTGCAGGCGAATGAAGCGGAGATGATCCATAATATTTTTGAATTTGGAGACAAAGATGCAAAGGATATTATGGTGCACCGCAAGAATATCATTGCCATTGATGGAACGATGACGTTCCTTGAAATGCTGGATTTCACGATTGAAAATAACTATTCGCGATATCCAGTATACATAGATGATATTGATAATATAATCGGAGTGCTTCATATTAAGGAGGTACTTGCACTGTGCCAGAAACAGGAGATTTATCACACGGCGATCAAAGATATTAAGGGATTGATCCGTGAGGTTGATTTTATTCCGGAAACGAGAAATATTAATACCTTATTTACGATGATGCAGAATGCTAAGACGCATATGGTCATCGTGGTGGATGAGTATGGACAGACTTCCGGGATTGTTGCAATGGAAGATATCCTTGAGGAGATCGTAGGAAACATCGAGGATGAACACGACCAGGAAGAAAAGATGATTGAGAAACTGCCAGATGGCAGTTATCTGATGGATGGTATGACTTCTGCTGAGGAGGCACTTGAAATTTTGAAAATTCATATTCCGGAGGAAGATGAATTTGAAACGTTAAATGGTATACTGATCTCTCTGTTAGACCGTATTCCAAATGATGATGAGAAGTTTGAGACAGATGCTTTCGGGTATCATTTCGAAGTTTTACAGGTGGAAAATAAGATGATCAAAAAAGTGAAGATCACAAAACTTGCCGAGGGCGTTTCCACAGATAAGGAAGAGAACTCTTGTCAGAAAGAAGAAACGGTGCTAGAATAATATTTCTGAGAGATTTTGTAATTGTGTGAGAAACACACAAAACATATAAAAAGTTTGACAGACGAAAATACAAGAAAAAGAGAGGATAAAGTTATGTCAGGACATTCAAAGTTTGCCAATATTAAACATAAGAAAGAAAAAAATGATGCTGCAAAAGGTAAAATCTTTACGATTATCGGTAGAGAAATCGCAGTTGCAGTAAAAGAGGGTGGCCCGGATCCATCCAATAACTTCAAACTTGCACAGGTGATCGCAAAGGCAAAGAGCAACAATATGCCAAACGATACGATTGAGCGTGGTATTAAGAAAGCTGCCGGTGATGGAAACTCCGTCAACTACGAATTCTGTACATATGAAGGATATGGACCAAGCGGAACAGCTATCATTGTAAAATGTTTAACAGATAACAAAAACCGTACTGCTGCAAATGTCAGAAATGCATTCACAAAAGGTCATGGAAGCATCGGTACACAGGGTTGTGTATCTTACATGTTCGATGAAAAAGGACAGATCATCATCGCAAAAGAAGACTGTGAGATGGATGCAGACGATCTTATGATGATCGCTTTAGATGCAGGCGCAGAAGATTTTAATGAGGAGGAGGACTGCTTTGAAGTATTGACATCTCCAGATGATTTTGAAGCTGTAAGAAGCGCATTGGAAGCTGAGAACATTCCAATGGCAGAAGCAGAAGTAACCATGATTCCTCAGAACTATGTAGAGTTATCTGCAGACGAAGATATCACAAACATCAACCGTATCTTAGATCTTTTGGATGATGATGATGATGTTCAGCAGGTTTACCACAACTGGGATGAATAAATAATATGAGACAGACTCTGTTTTTGGCGCAATCCAAGAACAGAGTTTTTTCATATGGACACTTTTTTACAATAAAGTGGTAGAAATCCGGGGGAAAATGTTATATCATAAATAGTACAAGGATGATGAGGAGGTATAATTCATGAAGAGGATTCTTTTTGCAGCGTCAGAGTGCGTTCCGTTTATAAAAACTGGGGGACTTGCGGACGTGTGTGGTGCATTACCTAAGGAATTTTCAAAAGAGGAATGGGATGTCAGGGTCGTGATTCCAAATTATAGCTGTATTCCGGAAAAATTCAGAAACCAGTTTCAGTATGTAACACATTTTTATATGTGTGCAGGAAATTATATCCAGAACAAATATGTTGGAATTTTAAAATATGAACTGGATGGGGTTACCTACTATTTTATTGATAATCAGGAATATTTTACCTGTGATACACCATATGGGGATATCCGTTATGACATTGAGAAGTTTGTTTTCTTCGATAAAGCTGTTTTATCCATGTTAAAACAGATCGATTTCCGTCCGGATCTGATCCACTGTCACGACTGGGAGACAGGTCTGATCCCGGTATATCTGAAAAATGAATTTCAGGCAGACTCTTTTTACTGGGGGATGAAATCAATCATTACCATACATAATTTGAAGTTCCAGGGTGTATGGGATGTGAAGACGATGAAGGGGCTGACAGGATTTTCAGCAGATTTGTTTGCACCGGATAAACTGGAATTTCATAAGGATGCCAACATGTTAAAGGGTGGTTTGGTATATGCAGATTATATTACAACTGTAAGCGATTCTTATGCACAGGAGATCCAGACTGATTACTATGGCGAGGGGCTGGATGGACTGCTTGCCGCCAGACACTTTGATATGCAGGGCATTGTAAACGGTATTGATTACAAAACATATGATCCGGAGACAGACCCGAAAATTTATACCAACTATAACGCATCAAACTTCCGTAAGAAGAAGGTCAATAATAAATTAAAATTACAGGAGGAACTGGATCTGACTGTCGATAAGAAGAAGTTCATGATCGGACTGATCTCAAGACTCACCGATCAGAAAGGTCTGGATCTGATCAATTATGTGATTGACCGCCTGGTGGATGATTTCACACAGATTGTTGTGATTGGAACCGGCGATCCACAGTATGAGAACATGTTCCGCCATTATGCATGGAAATACGGAGACAGAGTTTCTGCCAATATCTGTTATTCTGATGACCTGGCTCACAAACTTTACGCCGCTGCGGATGCATTTTTAATGCCATCCCGCTTTGAACCATGTGGACTGACGCAGCTGATCTCCTTCCGCTACGGTACGGTTCCAATCGTCCGTGAGACCGGTGGGCTTAAGGATACGGTCAGACCGTATAATGAGTACGAAAATACCGGTGATGGATTCTCTTTCACCAATTATAATGGGGAAGAGATGCTCGGTGTTGTCAATTATGCAAAGCATATTTATTTTGATAAGAAAAAACAGTGGAATCAGATTGTTGACCGGGGCATGGCAAACGATTATTCCTGGAAGTCTTCCAAAGGAAAATACGAAGGGCTTTATAATTATCTGCTTGGATATACTGTATAAAATAAAAAGAATCTCCAATACTAAAGAACAGGGTAGAAAAATCTATCCTGTTTTTTTCATTCTTATTAGACAATTGCGAAACTCGTGAAAGCGTAAATTGAATTGTGAAAAATTAACAAAAGATTGAGAAAACACTGGGGAGCGGTCGGTTCTTAGAAGGCAGGTGCGATGTTAATCGTGACTGGCTTCTTAGTACCGTTACCAGCGACACGTAGCGAGAGCGTGTTTTCGAAAATTTTGTTAATTTTGAACAATTTAAAGAAGATTATGAAGAGTTTCGCAAACGCCTATCATTCTTATGAGGGAAGGGAGATCGTATGGCAGAGAAAAATGAGAAAGAGAAGGCTGTGAATGAGCAGATCAGGGATTTTGGACAGGTGGAATTAGAGCATGGGGAAGACAGGATCTCCATGTTGACGATCATAGGAGAGATTGAGGGGCATGAGTGCCTTCCGGCGGCGACAAAGACGACAAAGTATGAGCATGTGCTTCCAAAACTCGCAGAGGTGGAAGAAAATAAAAATGTGGATGGATTACTGCTTTTGTTAAACACGGTAGGCGGGGATGTGGAGAGCGGGCTTGCCATTGCTGAGATGGTAGCATCCATTGATAAGCCAACGGTTTCACTGGTACTCGGTGGCAGCCATTCCATCGGCGTGCCGCTGGCAGTCTCCACGGACTATTCTTTTATCGTGCCATCCGGTACGATGGTGATCCACCCGGTGCGGATGAATGGAACTGTGATCGGGGCGCAGCCAACGTATGATTATTTTAAGCAGATGCAGGATCGTATTTTAAAATTTGTTGTGCAGCATTCCAAAGCAGAACAGAACCGGCTGGAGGAGCTTATGATGAATACGGGAATCCTCACAAAAGACCTTGGGACGATCCTGGTTGGAGGACAGGCGGTCGAGGAAGGACTCATTGATTCTATCGGTGGAATCCATGAGGCATTTGCAAAATTACACCAGCTCATACAAGAGACAAAATCCGGCGGCAAAAAAAGCTTTTAATGACAATCAAAATGAAATATGGTATACTTAAAAAGTATGAAAATCGGTGACTTATGGAAAAAACTGATATTTTTTAGAAAATATGAGATACGATACAGCGGAGGAAAAAGCTTATGACTTTATTACAGGCGGTCTTGATGGGGATCATACAGGGATTGACAGAGTTCCTTCCGGTCAGCAGTTCCGGACATCTTGCACTTTTTAAAATCCTGTTCCATGTTGAGACGGATACAGGAATGTTATTTGATGTTTTGCTGCATGTTGGAACTCTGATCGCGATCTGCGCAGTTTATTATAAAGATATCGTCAGGCTTTTTGTGGAGGGAATCTGTATCGTGAGAGATGTGCTGATCAATTTTGCAGCACTTATAAAAAACCTTTTTCTATCGATCCGTGACAGAGGAAAAGATCATGTTGATTACAGTCCGTACCGCAGAATTGTAAACAGCAGTTACCGCAAGTTTGTGGTGCTGATCCTGGTATCAACCATTCCGACCGGAATCATTGGTTTTGTTGGAAAAGACGTGGTAGAGCAGGCATCAGAACTTCTGATCGTGCCGGGCATCTGTCTGATCGCAACCGCAATTCTGCTCTTTATCGCAGACCGCTGCAAGGGCGGAGACAAGCTTCCGAAGGACATTACATACACCAATGCGTTTGTCGTTGGTATTGCTCAGGGCGTGGCAACTTTGCCGGGACTATCCCGCAGCGGAACAACGATCACAGCATGTCTGCTCAGCGGATTTAACCGCAAGTTTGCAGTGAAATATTCGTTTATTATGTCGATACCGGCGATTTTAGGTGCCATGGTGTTAGAGTTAAAAGATTTTGCAGACCTGTCTGTGAGCGGCATGGATATTACCTGCTATATTGTTGGTATGGTGATTGCTGCAGTGATCGGATATATCTGTATTAAAACAATGCTTGTCATTGTGCGCAATCGGAAATTCCGTATTTTTGCAATTTATTGTCTGATTGTCGGACTGCTCTCAATCGGCGGATTTTTCTATACATTATAGGAGATATTTTTTGGAGGTAATATTTTGGCAACAGGGAAAAGAAAGAGTTCCTCTGGCAGAAAAACTTCTGGCAGAAAAACGAATTCAGGACGTAAGAAGAATGATATACAGCAGGAGAGCTTTACAGAGGAAGTGATTCTGTGGGTGATCCTTGCAATCTCCATTTTACTTTTTATCAGTAATTTTGGAATCGGCGGGGCAATTGGAAATGCTGTCAGCAGTTTCTTTTTTGGTGTATTTGGTTTGATCGCATATATTTTTCCGGTTGTTTTGGTGATCGGTACTTTTTTTGCGGCGTCCAATAAAGGCAATCGGATCGCAACGGTAAAAATTGCTGCGGCTGTCTTTTTTGTGCTGTTTTTATGTATGTTTATCGAGATCGTGCGCTGTGGCGCGGAAGTTGCCGGAGCGGCAGGTGCCTATCAGTATTGTTCGGTACATAAAATTGGCGGAGGATTTTTAGGTGGTCTTCTTGCCGGGATTTTTTGTCCAAATTTTGGACTCCTCGGTTCTTATGTGATCGATGTTGTGGCAATGATTATCTGTCTGGTGCTGATCACAGAACGTTCCGCATTGAAGGGTGTGCAGAAAGGCAGCCGTAAAGTTTATGAAACGGCAAAAGAGAGCAATGAACGTCATCGTGAACTTGCAGAACAGCGACGTGAGGAACGTGAGCTGCGCCGCATGGACCGCAAGGTGGAAGGCGTGGCAGTCGACACAAGAGTTCTTCCGGACAGGAAGGCAGAGCCTATGGGTTCGGATGAAGTCAGTGAAATTAATATTGACAAACTTTTGGAGCAGTCGAACACCAATCTGCCGGAAATCAAGGAGGAGAAGCATGTGACACTCACAGCCGGAGGCGCAGAATATCAAAAACTTCCTGCTATGGAACCGGAGACGGAACTGTATGTTGCTCCGTCTGCATTTTCTGAGGAAGCGTTTGAGGCAAAAGAGCTGGAAGAGGATGCATCAATCTTTCACTCAGAGCCGGCATATCAGGAGAGTATCCATACAGAGCCGGCTTATGAAGAACATCATCCAGTAGAAGAATCTATTCCGTATGATGCCGCAGAAAAACCGAAGAAAAATGTTAAGGCTACGGAGGAAGATATTCAAAATGATGTCTCATCCATCGAGGAAGAGATCCATCTGGAGGCACAGAAGGAAAGAAAGTATGTGTTCCCACCAGTATCATTGTTAAAACCGCCAGGCAATAAGCAGGGAGATTCCAAACAGCATCTTCAGGAGACGGCACAGAAATTACAGCAGACATTAAAGAATTTCGGCGTTAACGTTACGATCACGAATATCAGTTGTGGACCATCGGTCACACGTTATGAGATTCAGCCGGAAATGGGTGTTAAAGTAAGTAAAATCGTGAATCTGGCAGATGATATCAAACTGAATCTCGCAGCTGCTGACATCCGAATCGAGGCACCAATCCCGGGAAAGGCGGCAGTTGGAATCGAGGTTCCAAATAAAGAGACACTGATGGTTTCTTTCCGTGAACTTGTGGATTCGCCGGAATTTAAAAATCATCCATCCAACATTTCTTTCTGCGTCGGAAAAGATATTGGAGGAAATGTAACGGTTGCAGATATTGCAAAAATGCCTCATTTACTGATTGCCGGTGCAACAGGTTCCGGTAAATCTGTCTGTATCAACACGATTATTATGAGTATTTTATACAAAGCAGATCCGAAAGATGTAAAACTGATCATGGTCGATCCAAAGGTGGTCGAACTTAGTATTTATAACGGAATTCCACACTTACTGATTCCGGTTGTGACAGATCCGAAAAAAGCGGCAGGTGCGCTTCACTGGGCAGTCGCAGAGATGACTGACCGTTATCAGAAGTTTGCAGAGGCAAATGTCCGTGACTTAAAAGGCTATAATGCCAAAATCGATGATCTGCCGGATGGGGAGGACAAGCCGGAAAAATTACCACAGATCGTGATCATTGTAGACGAGCTGGCAGATTTAATGATGGTTGCGGCGAGCGATGTGGAGGAATCTATCTGTCGTCTGGCACAGCTTGCAAGAGCCTGTGGAATCCATCTGATCATCGCAACACAGCGTCCGTCCGTCAATGTCATTACCGGACTGATCAAGGCGAATATGCCAAGCCGGATCGCCTTTGCGGTGACATCCGGAATTGATTCGAGAACCATCCTTGATATGAACGGTGCAGAAAAACTGCTCGGAAAAGGTGACATGTTATTTGATCCACAGGGAGTACCGAAACCACTGCGTGTTCAGGGCGCATTTGTATCGGATAAAGAAGTAGCGGATGTCGTCGCTTACATAAAAGAAGAAAACGGGCAGGTAAGCTACAATTCATCTGTGGAAGAGCAGATGAACAGCATTGAATCAGGAAATACGACTGTAAGCATTGATTCCGGACAGACAGGGGACGGCAGAGATCCTTATTTTGCAGATGCAGCAAAACTTCTGATCGATAAAGAAAAGGGTTCGATCGGAATGCTGCAGCGGTATTTTAAGGTCGGCTTTAACCGCGCAGCAAGGATTATGGATCAGTTGGAGGAAGCCGGAATTGTCGGACCGGAGGAAGGTACAAAACCAAGAAAAGTACTGATGTCGCCGGAACAATTTGAGCAGTATGAAGAAGAATATCTGTAATTGATATTTGCTTATCAATAAGACTTGTATTATAATATCAACTTATAAGTCCTGTGTAGGACAAATACAATATGCGAAAGAGAATCGCAGGAATGGAGTTTTGGAATGAAAAGTGATATTCAGATTGCACAGGAAGCAGAAATGCTCCCAATCAAAGAAGTAGCAGAAAAGCTTGGAATCGGAGAGGATGACCTCGAATTATACGGAAAATACAAAGCTAAATTATCCGATGAACTGATCGAGCGGGTAAAAAATCAGCCGGATGGAAAGCTGATTCTTGTGACAGCAATCAATCCAACTCCGGCTGGAGAGGGAAAAACAACGACAAGTGTCGGACTTGGACAGGCATTTGGCCGTTTGGGGAAAAAGGCAGTGATCGCATTGCGTGAACCATCTTTAGGACCATGTTTTGGTATCAAGGGAGGCGCCGCAGGAGGCGGTTATGCCCAGGTCGTTCCGATGGAAGACTTAAATCTTCATTTTACAGGAGATTTCCATGCGATTACTTCTGCAAATAATCTGCTGGCTGCTTTGCTTGATAACCATATTCAGCAGGGAAATGAACTTGGCATTGATACAAGACAGATTGTATGGAAACGCTGTCTTGATATGAACGATCGTGTGCTCCGTAATACTGTCGTTGGACTTGGAAGCAAAATGGATGGTGTTGTGAGAGAAGATCACTTTGTCATTACCGTTGCCTCCGAGATTATGGCAATTCTCTGCCTTGCAACTGATATGCACGATTTAAAAAGAAGATTAGGACGCATTATTGTTGCCTATACTTATGATGGAAAGCCAGTGACAGCAGATGATCTTCAGGCAACCGGAGCAATGGCTGCATTATTAAAAGATGCGTTGAAACCAAACCTCATCCAGACCTTAGAGCACACACCGGCAATTGTACATGGTGGTCCGTTTGCCAACATTGCACATGGATGCAACTCTGTCCGTGCTACAAAGACAGCATTAAAACTTTCAGATTATGTGATCACAGAGGCAGGATTTGGTGCAGACCTCGGCGCAGAGAAGTTCTTTGATATCAAGTGCAGAAAGGCAGATCTGAAACCGGATGCAGTGGTTTTAGTTGCAACAATCCGCGCTTTGAAATATAATGGAGGAGTTGCGAAAGCTGATCTTGCAGAGGAAAACTTGGAAGCTTTGAAAAAGGGCATTGTAAATCTGGAGAAACATATCGAAAATCTTCAGAAATACGGAGTACCGGTGGTTGTTACTTTAAACTCCTTTGTGACAGATACCAAGGCAGAGACAGACTATGTAGAGCAGTTCTGCCATGAGAGAGACTGCGAGTTCGCACTTTCCGAAGTCTGGGAAAAAGGTGGCGAAGGTGGTATTGCACTTGCAAACAAAGTGCTTGAGACCTTAGAGAAAAAAGAAAGCCATTTCAAGGTATTATATGAGAATGATCTTTCTCTGGAAGAAAAGATTGAGACTATCGCAAAAGAGATTTACGGTGCAGACGGCGTGACTTACGCACCGGCAGCAAAGAAAGAATTAAAGAGAATTACAGATATGGGGCTTTCCAATTTCCCTGTCTGCATGGCAAAAACACAGTATTCTCTTTCCGATGACCAGACAAAACTTGGCCGTCCGGAGGGATTTACCATTAACGTAAGAGAAGTATATGTATCAGCAGGAGCAGGCTTTGTGGTTGCTGTAACAGGTGCGATCATGACAATGCCTGGTCTGCCAAAAAAACCTGCTGCATATGGAATTGACGTAAATGACGAAGGTGTGATCACCGGTTTATTCTAAAAAAGAAATGCAGTAGAAAGAACAGAGTGAGAGGAATTATGGCACAGATTATTGACGGAAAGAAAATTTCACAGGACATCAAAGATGAATTGAAAGAGAAAGTGACAGCATTAAAAGATACAGGAACGGAGGTTGCACTTGCAGTGATCCAGGTCGGAAATGACCCGGCATCCTCTGTCTATGTAAGAAACAAAAAGAAGGCCTGCGAGTATATTGGTATCCGGTCCTTATCCTATGAACTCCCGGAGGAGACAACCGAAGATGCATTGATCGAGCTGATTGAAAAACTGAACAAAGATGAAACTGTAAACGGTATTTTAGTTCAGCTTCCGGTTCCAAAGCATATTGATCCGGATAAAATCATCCGCACAATCTCGCCGGAAAAAGACGTAGACGGCTTTCATCCACAGAATGTTGGAAAATTAGTGATCGGTGAAGAGGGCTTTGTATCTTGTACTCCGGCCGGAGTCATTCAGCTTCTGAAACGTTCTGGAATTGAAATTTCCGGAAAAAACTGTGTTGTAGTTGGCAGAAGCAATATTGTCGGAAAGCCAATGGCGCTTCTGATGCTTCGTGAGAATGCTACGGTCACGATCGCCCATTCAAAAACAAAAAATCTGAAAGAATTATGCCAGACAGCAGATATTTTGATCGTTGCCATTGGAAAACCACAATTTATCACAGCAGATTATGTGAAAGAGGGAGCTGTTGTGATTGATGTTGGAATCCACAGAGATGAAAATAATAAACTCTGCGGAGATGTACGATATGAGGAAGTTGCAGAAAAAGCTTCTGCGATCACACCGGTTCCGGGTGGAGTAGGTCCAATGACAATTGCCATGCTTATGAGCAATTGCGTGGAAAGTCTGGACAGAGAATAAGATTGGTAGAGATAGAAAGGGTTTCATATGAAATGTGCAAAGTGTGGAGCTGAGTTAAAAGAAGGCTGTTTATATTGTTCGGTATGCGGCCATGAAGCACAAATGGTAAATGGTTATTCTGTTTTGGAGGAAGATTATCTGAAAGCTCTTTTGACAGATGAAGCATCCAAAGATACATCGTCAGAAGAAACAGAAAACCAGAAGAAAAAAGCAGAGGGACACCATAAAAAGAAAAAACAGACTCCGTGGATTGCTTTAGGCTGCGTTGCTGCAGTGGTTGTCGTCATTGCAATCGGAGCAATTGCTTACGTGCGCTATCAGAATAACAATTCGTACGATTACCAGATTGAGATGGCAGAAAAGGAACTGGTGGATTTAAACTATGAGAAGGCGCTTTCTTACTATAAAAATGCGCTGACATTATCACCAAATGACATCAATGCCAGGGCTGCCATGGCGGAAATCTATCTTGCAAGAAAAGAATATGATTCTGCATTAGTGCTTGAGATGGAGATCATCAACCTCGATAAAAAGAACAAAGAGGCTTATCAGGGATTGATCACGATTTATGAGGCAAAAGGTCAGTACGATAAAATCACTGAGCTGGCGTCTACTGTGACAGATACAGATTTATTAGAACTGTTTTCCGGGTATATTGTCGCTGAACCGGTCTTTTATCCGGATGAGGGAACATATGATGTGTATACGGAAGTTACCATTTTTTCCATTGAAGAATGTGATATCTATTATACATTAGATGAATCAGATCCGAAAAAAAATGGTATTCTTTATACCGATGCCGGAATTGAATTAGACGATGTTGGAAAGTATACTATCAAGGCAGTCTGCAAAAACGATAAGGGAATTTACAGTGATGTCGTTACCTGTAAATATAAGACCGAAGCGAAAGCCCCGGATTATCCGGAAGTAACACCGGATGGCGGTACCATGGATGATATTACGTTTGTAGTGATTACTGCAGATGAGGGATGCAGTATTTATTACACGTGGGATGGAACAGATCCTACAGATACATCTGCACGTTACACAGAACCAATCGAAGTACCGGAAGGTAACAATATCTTATCTATTATTGTTGTGAATGATAAGACAAAACTTACAAGTGAGATCTACCGGACAAACTTTATCTATCATGCCCAGCCTGAAGTTGAGATTGAAGAGTAGCGGAACGTTGTAACTTTTATTATGTACGAAGTGAATAAAGAAAATGCCATTGAATTTAAAACTCAATGGCATTTTTTTATAAATGAAACATGATCAATGATATATTTAACATTCCTCCGGAATGAACTCGATCACACCCTTGGCAAGCCTGGATACACGCGCTAATGAGTATACATCCACACCCTGTGCAATTAATTTGTCGCGTCCCGGCTGGAAGGATTTCTCGATCAGAATACCAACACCTGCGATGGAAGCACCGGCCTCAGTCAGTAAGCGGATGGCACCGCTTGCGGCTTCTCCGTTTGCAAGGAAGTCATCAATGATCAGAACGTTATCATTTTCCTGAATGAACTGATGGGATAATGTCAGTTCATAGCTTGTACCTTTTGTGAAGGAAGTCACAACGGTCTGAAGCAGATTATCATTTAAAACCTTAGAAGGCTGTTTTTTTAAAATGATCATTGGAACGTTCAAAGAGAGAGCTGTCATGAGTGCCGGAGCGATCCCGGAACTTTCAATGGTAACAACTTTGGTAATCCCCTTATTTCCGAAATGTCCTGCAAATGCATCGCCGATCTGCTGCATTAAAACAGGATCTACCTGATGATTGATAAAGCTATCTACCTTGAGAATATTCTCAGATAAAGCATGACCTTCTTTTAAGATTTTTTCTTCAAGTTCTTTCACTATGTCACCTCATAAATATGTATTGTTATATTTTTAGAACGATAAAATATAGATGCCGGATCTTTCTGTTCGTTCTTTATTTTGCATATTGTAGCACAATTACAGTGTGAAAAAAAGACTATTTCGTGTTTTCTTCGAATAAATTCCCGTAAAGTTCTTCCACCAGATGATCCAGAAAGGTTTCCTCTAAATCCGGGTACTGTTTTGAGAGGAAACGGGTCATGATCTCATAGCGTTTAAAGTAAAGATCCTGATCAAAAACTTCCTCGTCCATGCTCTCATCAATATCTTCTGCGCTGTAAGTGGAAGTAAACCAGGAAATGATTTCAGAAGATAAATCATTTTCTTTTTCTGCCTGCGTGCCAAGTGTTTTCAACTGCCGCAACGACACAATACCGATCACGAAGAAGATGAGGAGCATGGCACCCATAACGATACAGAGCATAATCTTCATATAATCAGCGACATGGACAGGAAGTACTCCGGTGGCAAATAAAATAAGTGCAATAAAACCGAAAACACTCACCAACAGGAATGAATAGGCAGTGGATTTTGTCTCTTCTTTTTTTGATTCCTTTGAAACATAAACTTTCATAATGATTCTCACTTTCGTTTTTTACTTTGCTATAATTATATTTGATTTACTAGACCGGGGCAACGGTTATATGATATAATTTTTCTGTATGAAAATAACAATTTTATGTGTGGGAAAAATAAAAGAAAAATTTTACAGGGATGCGGTCGCTGAATATGAAAAACGTCTGAGCCGCTATTGCAGATTTGAAGTGACTGAGGTGGCGGATGAGAAGACACCGGATCACGCCAGCGAAAATATGGAGCTTCTCATCAAGGAGAAAGAAGCGGAGCGCATGGAGAAGTATCTGAAGGAAGGTGCCTATGTGATTGCCCTTGCAATTGAGGGAAAACAGTTAGATTCTGTGGAACTGTCACAAAAAATCGATACTCTGGGAACATCCGGCATAAGCCATATTATTTTTGTGATAGGTGGTTCGCTGGGACTTGCGGAACGCATATTAAAACGGGCAGACTATAAGCTCAGTTTCTCAAAGATGACATTTCCGCATCAGCTTATGCGTGTCATCTTATCAGAGCAGATTTACCGCAGTTACCGCATTATCAATCATGAGCCATATCATAAGTAGACGATAAAAACAAAAAATTATAATCATAACAAACATAGAGGAGGAATTGTATTTTATGTTACGAATCAGAGAGTATCGCAGGGTGGAAAGCTTAGAGGAAGCCTACGAACTCAATCAGAAGAAAACGAACCGTATCATAGGTGGCGGACTCTGGATGAAAATAGGAGATCGAAATCTTATGACTGCCATAGATTTAAGTGGTCTTGCATTAGATCAGATCAGTGAGACAGAGGAAGAGTTTGTGATCGGCTGCATGGCAACACTCCGCGATTTAGAAGTGCATCCGGGACTGAATGCATACACAGATGGCGCGGTAAAACAGAGTGTCTGTCATATTGTCGGAGTGCAGTTCCGCAACTGTGCGACCGTTGGTGGAAGTATTTATGGAAGATTTGGTTTTTCAGATGTACTGACTTTATTTGCGGCACTGGATTGCTATGTGGAATTATATAAGGGTGGAAATGTTCCAATTCAGGAATTTATCCATATGAATTATGATAATGATATTCTTGTGGCAGTACATATTGCAAAAACACCTGTGAAGATCACTTATCTTTCACAGAGAAACACAGCAACGGATTTTCCGGTAATTGCGGTTGCTGTTTCAGAATATAACGAAAAACTGCATGTCAGCATTGGTGCAAGACCGGTAAGGGCAGAGACACTGACACTTGACCTTTCAGAAAAAGCAGATATGGAACATTTGGTAAAAAAAGTGCAGGAACAGTTTTCATTTGGAAGCAACCGGCGCGGCAGTGCAGATTACAGACGCCATATTGCAGGAGTTCTTGTAAAGAGAGCCTGTGTGGCAAATGAACAGCAGGAGGATAGAAAATGAAGATACATTTATGGCTGAACGGCAAAGAAATCTCTGATGAAATCTCACCGGATATGCCTTTATTGGAATATGTCAGAACAAAGGGATGTTACAGCGTAAAACGTGGCTGTGAGACATCCAACTGTGGACTTTGTACCGTGTGGATGAATAAAAAACCGGTTCTTTCCTGTTCGGTACTCGCAGCAAGGGCAGATGGAAAAGAGATTGTAACTTTAGAGGGTGTGCAGGAACGCGCGGCAGAATTTGGAACTTATCTTGCAAACCAGGGCGGTGAACAGTGTGGTTTCTGTAACCCGGGATTTATTATGAACGTTCTGGCGATGGAGGATGAACTGGACGATCCGACCGAGGAGGAGATCAAGGCATATCTTTCAGGAAATCTCTGCCGCTGCAGCGGCTACGAAAGCCAGCTGCGTGCGATCAAAAATTACCTGAACCGTAACCGGGATATAGAGTAGAATTATCTGATAGAGTAGAATAAATGCAAGGAGAAATGATATGAAATATGTAAATGCTCCCGTGATGAAAAAAGATGCAATGGCTCTTGTGACGGGAAAACCAGTGTATACGGACGATTTGGCACCAAAAGACTGTCTGATCGTAAAAGTACTCAGAAGTCCTCATGCACATGCCCTGATCGAAGAGATCAATATCACCAATGCATTAAAACAAAAAGGAATTGAATGCATTTTAACTTATAAAGATGTTCCACACCGTCGATTTACGATGGCAGGACAGACCTTTCCGGAACCGAGTCCTTACGACCGTTATATCTTAGACCAGCGTGTCCGTTTTGTCGGAGATGCGGTTGCGATTGTCGCCGGGGAGGATGAGGCGGCAGTTGACCGTGCATTAAAGCTTATCAAAGTGAAGTATCAGGTGTTAGAACCGGTGCTTGACTATCATACAGCGAAAGATAACCCGGTTCTTGTCCATCCGGAGGAGGACTGGAAGGCACTCTGTCCGGTTGGTGCAGACAATAAACGGAACCTTTGTGCGTCAGGCATGGACAGTGACGGAGATGTGGATGGTGTCATGAAAGACTGTGACATTGTCATGGAAGGAACCTATCATGTAAAGGCAATGCAGCAGAGTATGATGGAAACCTTCCGCACAGCGACTTATCTGGATACTTATGGAAGAATCAACATTTTATCTTCTACACAGATCCCGTTTCATGTGAGAAGGATTCTGGCGAATGCGCTCGATATTCCAAAATCAAAAGTCCGCGTCATAAAGCCTAGAATCGGAGGAGGTTTTGGAGCAAAACAGACCGTGGTAGCCGAGGTATATCCGGCAATTGTGACGATGAAAACCGGAAAACCTGCCAAAATGATTTTTACCAGAGAGGAATCCATGATCGCATCGTCTCCGCGGCATGAGATGGAAGTGACCGTGAAACTGGGCGCAATGAAAGATGGTACGATCCGCGCATTAGACTTGTATACTCTGTCGAATACAGGTGCTTTCGGAGAGCATGGACCGACAACTGTAGGTCTGAGTGGTCACAAATCCATCCCGATGTATCAGACGAAGGCATTTCGTTTTCAGTATGATGTTGTATACACGAATCATATGTCAGCAGGCGCTTACCGCGGTTATGGGGCAACACAGGGAATTTTTGCAGTGGAATCCATGGTAAACCGGCTGGCAGACAAACTTGGCATGGATCCATTGGAAATCCGTTATAAAAACATGACACATGAAGGTGATGTCATGCCGGCTTATTACGGAGAGACCGCAAATAGCTGCAAGCTTGAAGACTGTCTGAGAAAAGCGGCGGATATGATCGGATGGGAGAAAAAACCGCTGCGTCAGGTTATGCCGGATGGAAAGATCCGTGGACTTGGAACGGCAATGGCAATGCAGGGTTCTGCAATTTCAAACTGTGATGTCGGTTCTGTCACGATCAAACTGAGTGATGAGGGATTTTACAATGTGATCGTCGGATGTACTGATATGGGAACCGGCTGTGACACGATCATTGCGCAGTTTGTGGCAGACAGTCTGGACACGGACATTGACAACATTGCAGTATTTGGAGTAGATACCGATACCTCACCTTACGATTCCGGTTCCTACGCTTCGAGTACCACGTATCTGACCGGTATGGCTGCAGTGAAAGCGGCAGAACAGATGCGTGAAAAACTGCTGCAGCTTGCGGCAAAAATTCTGGAGGAAGATATCACAAAACTGGAGTTTGACGGCAAACGTGTATTTTGTGAAGAAACCGGAAAAGAAGTATCGCTGTTTGATCTTGCAACTGCATCCATGGTCAACAATGAGATTGCATTGGAAGTTACCTACAGTCACAGTTCCCCGGTTTCGCCGCCACCGTTTATGGCTGCCTGTGCAGAAGTGGAAGTCGATCCGGAAACCGGAGCCATCGAACTGTTGGATTACACGGCATGTGTGGACTGTGGAACGGTTGTGAATACGAATCTTGCAAGAGTACAGACAGAGGGCGGCTTACTGCAGGGAATCGGTATGACACTGTATGAGGATGTCTGGTACAACGAGAAGGGTGTGAATCTCTCAAACTCCCTTATGCAGTACAAGATTCCGACCCGTCTTGACTTTGATAAAATCCGCGTGGAATTTGAGAGCAGTTATGAGCCGACCGGACCTTTCGGTGCAAAATCAATCGGTGAGATTGTAATCAACACGCCGGCTCCTGCAATCGCACAGGCAGTATACAATGCAACGGGTGTATGGGTGAATGAATTGCCAATCACCCCGGAGAAGATTTTAAAAGGGATTCATGTGATTTGAGATGGAATCTGATTCTGCTGGCAGCCGGATATTCCAGACGTTTTGGAGACAGAAAGCTGTTGGCAGAGATAAATGGAACACCGCTTTACCGCTTTTCACTGGATAAAATAAGAAAGCTCTCGGAAAAACTTGGAGATACGACCATTCTTGTCGTGACATCTTACCCGGAGATTGAAGCATATTGCAGAAAACAGAGCGTTACCGTGATAAAAAATGACGGAACAGATAATACCGGAATTGCGTCCTCTATTCAAAAAGCGGTGAAATATCTGGAGACACAGGAGTGTGCCTTGGAGGGCAGTCGAAAGGCAGATGTTTTCTTTACAGCAGACCAGCCTGGACTTAACGAAAATGAGGTATGGATGTTTTTGAACCAATATGCATCGCAGAACAAAAAAATCGGTACGATGGAATGTAAAAATATTTGGCGCAGTCCAAACGTATTTGATGCATGCTATCGTCCGGAATTATTACAGCTTTCGGCGGACAAAGGCGGAAAAGCTGTGATGAAACAGCACGAAGAGGATGTGTTTTGTTTTCACACAGAAAAAGAAACACAGTTTTTGGATATTGATACGAGAGAGGATTTATTGCGCATATCAGATAAGCTTTTTTCATAAGCTTATATATGAGTAAAAACAGTAAAAAACCAATCCATGAAAAAATGATAAGTCAGTTAGAACTCCCCAAAGACCTTATGCTTGGAGCGGCAATTGTCACAATTACCGGGCGGAAAGAGGTTCTGGTCGAGAATTATAAAGGAATCATTGAACTGGAGGATTCACTTGTGAAAATTCAGACAAAGAACTGCAGACTTCAGATTTTAGGAGCTCATCTGACGGTGGAGTATTACACGAATGAGGAAATGAAAATTGTCGGTCTGATCGACTCCGTTTCTTACGAGTATTAATGTTTGTCTTATCATGGATCAAATTTTTTCGTGGATATGTGTATGTGCATCTTACCGGATATGCCACAGAGCGTTTCCTGAATTTATGTGGCAGCCGCAACATTTTAATCTGGAATTTAAAACCAACGGAAGATGGGTACTATTTTTATATCAGCGTGGATGGTTACCGCAGTTTAAAGCCAATCTTAAAAAAAACAAAGACAAAGGCGCGCATTTTAAAAAAATACGGTGTGCCGTTTCAACTGTTCCGCTACCGGAAACATAAAGTATTTGCGGCAGGAATCGCCGTTTCAGCTGTTTTGCTCTTTTACTGTTCCGGTTTTGTCTGGAATATTGAAGTAAAAGGCAATTCTTATCTGTCAGAGGAGACAATCCTCACGTTTTTACAGAACGAAAATGCAGGCTTCGGTGTGCCAAAAAGAAATATCAACTGTGAAGAACTGGAAGAAAAACTGCGTTCTGCATACAGTGAAGTTATCTGGACTTCGGTAAAAGTCTACGGCACGAAAATGACGGTGGAACTTCAGGAAAATCTGCTGCCGGAGGAGGAATACGAGGCAAAGGATGACACGCCGGAAGATATCGTTGCAAAAAAAGACGGTGTCATTGCTTTCATGGTGACGAGGACAGGAACACCGCTTGTGACCGCAGATATGGAAGTGAAAAAGGGAGATATCCTTGTCAGCGGCAGGGCAGAAATCTTGAATGACGACGGTGAAGTGGCGGAATATATTTATCCGGGAGCGGACGCAGATATTATTGCAGAAGTAAATTTTTATTATGAGGATGAAATAAATATTTCGTATCAGGATAAAATAAAAACAGGCAGGGCAAAAAAAGATTATGGGATCAGGTTCTTTGATTATCACCTGAAAAATCCATTTTTCCGGCAGGACTATGAGCAGTTTGATCTGACGGAGCATGCCAGCCAGCTGCATTTTACCGACAATTTTTATCTTCCGGTTTATTTTGAAACCTATTTGTATGAAGAATGTCAGACAGAGGAAAAAACGTATAGTAAAACAGAGGCAGCAGCAATTGCACAGAGCCGTTTTGAGCAATATCTTGCAAATTTAGAGGAAAAAGGTATTCAAATTCTGGAAAAAAATGTTATGATAGAAAAAGCAGATCAGAAATATGTGGTAACAGGGACGGTGGATGCCTATGAATCCATCGTTTCATATCAGCCGACAGAGATTCTGGAAATAACGAGTGAAGAGAGGCAGCAACCGAATGAGTCTGACTGAAATATCTTTAAATATACCAACCGAGCATGTGGCAAATGTCTTTGGACAGTTTGATGCCTATATAAAGAAAATTGAGCGCACTCTTAATGTGACGGTAGTCGTTCGTGGAGATTCCATGAAACTGATTGGAAATGAACGTCAGATCAAGAGTGCTTCTAATGTTTTTATGCAGCTTTTGGAGTTGTCCAAAAGGGGAAATGTCATCACGGAGCAGAATGTGAATTATGCTTTGTCTTTAGCGGCGGAAGCGAAGGAATCTGCGATCGTCGAGATCGATAAGGACTGTATCTGTCATACGATCAACGGAAAACCGGTCAAGCCAAAGACGCTTGGACAGAAGAATTATGTGGATGCCATCCGCCAGAAGATGATCGTCTTCGGAATGGGACCTGCCGGTACCGGTAAAACATACCTTGCAATGGCAATGGCGATCACAGCGTTTAAAAATGAGGAAGTCGGAAGGATCATTCTGACCAGACCGGCAATCGAGGCAGGCGAGAAACTTGGATTCCTGCCGGGAGACTTACAGAGCAAGGTCGATCCGTATCTGCGCCCGTTATATGATGCGCTTTATCAGATCATGGGAGCTGAGAGCTTCCAGAAGAATATGGAAAAAGGATTGATCGAGGTTGCCCCTCTTGCCTACATGAGAGGCCGGACTTTAGATAATGCGTTTATTATTTTAGACGAGGCACAGAACACAACACCTGCCCAGATGAAGATGTTTTTAACCCGCATCGGATTTGGTTCTAAAGCAGTCATCACAGGTGATGCAACGCAGAAAGATCTCTCACCCGGAACAACTTCAGGTTTGGATGTTGCACTGAAAGTGTTAAAAAAAGTAGATGAGATCGGCATCTGTGAACTAACCAGCCAGGACGTTGTGCGTCACCCGGTCGTACAGAAAATTGTAAAAGCATATGAAGATTATGAAAATCGCAATAAAAAGAAACCGGCAGAGCAGAAGAAAAAGTGGGAGAAACGATAGATGAAGGAACAGTTTGTGGCAAAGAGAATCGTGAATATAGGATTGATTTTTCTTGTTGCAATTGGGTTTTCTGTCATTGCCGGCAGGATGGGCAGGATGTATTTAGACCAGCTTCTTGGAATTGGAGCATTGATGGTTCTGTTCATGGTTTTGTTTGCATTTCTTTTGATTTATGAGAGAAAACGGAATAGAATATCAAATAACCGCGAGACGGATTACGGAAAGATTTTTAAGGGATTTTTGCTGTCTGCTATTCTTACAGTGATTTTTCTTTTCCTGCCGGAGTTTGCAAGTCCGGTCATGATCCTTCCAATCTTAATGTCGGCGGTCGGAACGTATGAGCTTGCTGTGTGCAGTTCCTTTTTCTTTTGTACCGTATTGGAGATGGCGAAGGGCTGTCAGTCCTATGAGATCCTGTGCTGCACGATGCTGCTTCTGTTTGGATTGGTGATTGCACATATGTTGGAGGATACCAAAAATAAAGTTTGGTATCTGATTCTTATCTTTGCAGTGGCTGTTTTGGTTCCGGTGCTTTTTTCGTACTTTTTTTATCAGGAACCGCATTATGATATTCTGGGAAAAGCAGCAATTGGAGCTGCCTTGACGGATCTTGCAGCAGCATTTGTATATCCGTTTCTCACAAAGCAGAAAGAGGCTGAGATTGATAATTTCTTAACGGATATCACAGAAGAGGATTATGGTCTTTTGCGTGAACTGAAGAAGTTTTCACGGCAGGAATACAGACATGCCCTTCGTGTGTCGGGAATCGCTGAAAAATGTGCATATATTGTAGGGGCAGATGCTGCTGTCTGTAAAGCGGCTGGTCTTTATTATCGTATTGGGATTTTAGATGGCGATCCTATGGTGGAAAACGGGGTTGCAAGAGCGCAGAATCATTGCTTTCCGGAAAAGGTGACGGAAATCCTCTCTGAGTATTATGGAATCGAAAAGATGCCGTCCACCATTGAATCTGCGATCGTACAGATTGTAGACGGGATGATCAAGAAGTTAGAAGCACTTGAGAAGACAAGCAAAATCGCCGGTGGCTGGAACAGGGAAATGGTGATCTATCAGACCTTGAATGAGTTCTCTGCCCAGGGACTTTACGACCAGTCCGGACTTAGTATGAATATGTTTTTAAAAATCAGAGAATATCTGGTAAAAGAGGAGGCTTTACTGTTATGACATTGAACTTTGAAGCGGAAGTAAGCGTACCATTTGATTTTGATGCGGAATCTTTAGCAGGGGAAGTGATCAACTTTACTTTGGAACACGAAGATTTCCCATATGAACCTGAGGTGAATCTCACATTAGTGGACAATGAGGGGATTCATGCCATTAACAAAGAATTTCGTGAGATTGACCGTCCTACGGATGTTTTATCATTTCCAATGCTTTCCTATGAAAATGCAGGAGATTTTTCAAAACTGGAAGATGATTATGATGATAATTTTAACCCGGATACCGGAGAAATTATGCTTGGAGATATTGTGATCTCGGTGGACAAGGTTTTAGAACAGGCAGAGAGTTACGGGCATACCACAAAAAGAGAGTATGCATTTCTGATCGTACATAGCATGTTACACCTGTTTGGCTATGATCACATGACACCGGAGGAAGCTGCGGTGATGGAAGCAAAACAAAAACAGATTCTTGATGAGATGAACATCACAAGATAAAGAAATTTTGAGGAATAATATGAGTAATAAAAAGAGTAGCACCAGTTTTTTAGTGCAGGGTTCCATTCTTGCAATGGCATCGATCATCAGCAGGATCATCGGTCTGGTATACCGTATCCCGCTGACTGCTATCATCGGAAATAAAGGAAATGACTATTATGGCTGTGCCTTTGAGATTTATAATATATTGCTGATCATTTCTTCCTACAGTCTGCCGCTTGCAGTATCAAAGCTTGTGTCCGCAGATATGTCGCTTGGGAGAAAGAAGAATGTATACCGTATTTTGAAATGTGCGCTGATCTTCGGACTGGTGTCCGGTACGATCGCCGCATTGATCCTATTCTTTGGGGCTGAGTTTATCACAGGAACGATCATGAAGACGCCTTACAGTATTTTTGCAGTGAAGGTGCTTGTGCCAACACTGATCGTAGTTGCAGTACTCGGCGTTATGAGAGGATTTTTTCAGGGACTCGGAACGATGATGCCAAGCGCAGTCTCGCAGATCTTAGAGCAGATCGCAAATGCGATCGTGAGTGTGTGGGCAGCCTATGTGCTTTATAACTACGGAACCAAAGTGGGTGCGGTGCTTGGAAATGCAGAAAACTATGCCGCTGCCTACGGTGCTGCAGGAGGAACGCTTGGTACGGGAACCGGGGCTGTGGTAGGACTTCTGTTCGCAGCCTTTGTTCTGCTCGCATATTTAAGTGTGTTTAAGCGTCAGATGAAGCGGGAACGCCGGGCAAAGGTTGACAGCTATTCGTATATTTTTAAAATTTTATTTATCACCATCATACCGGTTCTGATGAGTACTACAATCTACAATTGTAATGCAATTTTAGACCAGGCAATTTTTAAAAACATTGCAAACTTACAGGGATACTCTGCAAATGATATCAGTGAGTGGAATGGTATTTATACCGGTAAATATAAGACATTGATCAATGTGCCAATCTCGATCGCATCTGCCCTGGCAGCATCTTCCGTGCCTGCGTTGACCGCGGCTTACACAAATGGTAAGAAAGAGGCAGTCCGCTCACAGATCAACACAGCAATCCGTTTTATCATGGTGGTTGCGTTCCCTTGTGCAGTGGGAATGGGTGTTCTTGCATCTCCGATTTTACAGCTTTTGTTCCGTGATTCCTCGGAACTTGCAGCGGGTATGTTGCAGCTTGGTGCTGTTTCTATTGTATTTTTCTCGCTGTCGACGCTCTCAAATGGTTTGTTACAGGGAATTAACCGTATGCGGGAACCTGTAAAAAATGCATTGATCGCGCTGGTGCTTCATATCGGATTACTCGTTGTACTCATGTATGTCTTTAAATTAAATATTTACGCAGTTGTTTACGCAAATGCATTTTTTGGTCTGTTAATGTGTGTATTAAATGCACACTCCGTGAAAAAATACAGCGGCTACCGGCAGGAGATCAGACGTACCTTTGTGATACCGGGCATTTCTGCGCTCATTATGGGTGTTGCAGTTTATCTGTCGTATCAGCTTGCATTATATCTCTTTCGTGTGAATGCGATCGCAACCGTATTCAGTATTTTGATCGGTGTGATCGTCTATGCAGTGGTTCTTTTGCTGCTAAAAGGACTGACAGAAGAGGAGATTTTAAAATTTCCGAAAGGTGCTGCACTTGTAAGGCTGGCAAGAAAAATGCATCTGCTGCGATAAATTGTAAAACAAATTTACCGGCATGAAAATTTTTCGTTTAAGAATGTAAAAAATGGCAAATACTTATCAGGGGTGATGAAATTGAAAAAAATGATAAGTGTTTGCCTTTTATTTGTATTGCTTTTGGCCGGTTCTTTATGGATAGACCAGACAATGCGTTCTTCTGAGAAAACAAAGCCGGAAGAGGTGGCAGAAGAAATGGCTGCTGATACGGAAAAAATGACAGAGAGCATGTCACATCTCTCTTATACAAAATATTATGTCCATGCCCAGGAAGGCTATGTGGTCATCTGTCAGGCGGATCATGAGACGGTTTACTGTGAGACTTCTATCCGGGTGGAACATCTCCCGGAGGAACTTCAAAGCAGTTTAGAAGAGGGGATTGCACTTTATTCGGATGAGGAATTATATGAATTTCTTGAGAATTATTCCTCGTAATTATTTGATTGTTACTTTTACTTATGGTAATATAAAAAAGGTTTTCAATAACTCTGGACCATGGGGATCAGAATCGTTAAAGGTTTACAATTACCCGGATAAATACAATGTGAGGAATCATGAATATAAATGAGAAAAAAAGCTTTGATGTCATTGTGATCGGCGGTGGAGCTGCAGGAATGATGGCTGCCATCACAGCCGCGTCCAACGGGGCGGACACGATGATCTTAGAGCATAAAGACCGTGTGGGGAAGAAGATCTTATCCACCGGAAACGGAAAATGTAATTATACGAACGAATTGCAGGGTGTCACGTTTTATCGCGGAGATGACCCTGCATTTGTGCTACCGGTCATGGAACAATTTGGTTTTGAAGAGACAGTTTCCTTTTTTGAAAAACTTGGGATATATCCAAAAAACAGGAATGGTTACTATTATCCGGCAAGCGAGCAGGCGGCATCTGTATCAGATGTGCTCCGGATGGAATTGACATTCCGTCACGTCGCTGTGGTAACTGAGTGTGAACTTCGCAATATTTCAGAGAAAAAAAACGGTTTTCTGTTAGAGACAGGAAAAGGAAGATTTTCTGCACAAAAAATTATTTTTGCCACGGGTCTTCTGGCTGCACCCAAAACCGGGAGTGATGGAAGCGCAATTCCTCTGATCAAGGCGTTTGGGCATCGTTTTTCAGATATTGTTCCGGCGTTAACTGCATTACAGTGCAGGGAATCTTTTTTCAGACAGCTTGCGGGAATCCGCACAGAGGCAGAAGTTTCTCTTTTTATAGCTGGAGAGAACATCATTTCCGAGCGTGGCGAACTTCAATTGACGGATTATGGAATTTCCGGCATTCCGGTTTTTCAGGTCAGTCGTTTTGCAACAAAAGCGTTAAAGAAAAAGCAGGCGGTTACAGCACAGATCGATTTTCTCCCAAGGCTGAATGAACAGGAAACAGAACAACTGTTCGAACAGCGTTTCCGGGAATATGCGCATGGCAAGATCGCAGACGAGGCAATGGTCGGGCTGCTGAATCATAAATTGAGCGGTGTGCTATTAAAGGAAGCGCACATTTCGCTGAAAAAGCCGGCAGAGGAGATCACGAAAAAGGAATTGCTGCAGCTTGTAAAACAGTGTAAGCACATGGAAGTGTGCGTGACAGGAAGTAAGTCTTTTGAACAGGCACAGGTCTGCGCGGGCGGTGTACATACGGATGAGATCGATCCAAAGACAATGGAGTCGAGACTTGTTCCAAACATTTACTTTGCGGGAGAAGTGGTTGACATTGACGGTATGTGTGGCGGTTACAATTTACAGTGGGCATGGTCGAGCGGTTATGTTGCCGGCAGGCATGCGGCAGAATGATACCGGACACATTTCTCTGTGCGGTGTACAAAACAACGGATGCGTAAAGGATTTATAATAAAACACAGGAAGATCAGGAAAAAGAATGATTCGAGTCAGTCAGTTAAAACTGCCCGTAGAACATAATGAGGAGCAGTTCTGTCAGAAAATTGAAAAAAGTTTAAAAATAAAAAAAGATCAGATCAAAAAGCTTCAGATCGTAAAAAAATCAATTGATGCAAGGAAGAAGCCGGATGTCTCCATTGTCTATTCTGTAGATGTGTGGGTTGACAATGAAGAGAAGATTTTAAAACACTCCGGAAACAAAAATGCAGTCTGCGTCAAAGAGAAAAAATATAAAGTGCCGGAACACGGCACAGAGCGTATGAATCACCGCCCGGTGGTGATTGGGGCAGGCCCGGCAGGACTTTTCTGTGCGTATCTGCTTGCAAGGGAAGGATACAGACCTCTCGTTTTAGAACGTGGAAAAAAGGTTGGGGAGCGGACGGAAGATGTTTTACATTTCTGGAAAACAGGCGTACTGGATCCGACGTCTAACGTGCAGTTTGGTGAGGGCGGTGCAGGAACATTTTCAGATGGGAAATTAAACACTCTGGTGAAAGACCCGGTTGGGCGCAGCCGGTTCGTATTAGATACGTTTGTATTCTTTGGAGCGCCGGAGAAAATCACATATGAGAGCAAGCCGCATATTGGAACGGATATTTTATCGGACGTTATCGCAGCAATGCGCGAAGAGATCCTTCAGCTGGGTGGCACATTCGAGTTTGAGAACTGTGTGACAGATATTCGGGTGGAAAACCAGAAGATCAAAGCCGTTGAGATCAATCACAATGCCTGGATGGAAACGGAAGTCTGTGTGCTCGCACTTGGGCATAGCGCGCGCGATACGTTTGAGATGCTTCAGAAGACCGGGCTTTTTATGGAACCAAAGGCATTTGCAGTCGGTTTTCGTGTGGAGCACCCACAGAGGGACATCAACCGCAGCCAGTATGGAGAAAAATATGCAGAACTGCTTGAGGCAGCACCTTATAAAGTGACCGCAAACCTTGCAAATGGAAGGGGTGTTTACTCCTTCTGTATGTGTCCGGGTGGCTATGTTGTGAATGCCTCCTCGGAGGAAAAACGTCTTGCGGTCAACGGAATGAGTTATTCCGACCGTGGAAGCAAGAATGCAAACAGCGCGATCATCGTCTCTGTGACACCGGACGATTTTGACGGAACGGACGCACTTTCCGGTGTAGAATTCCAGCGCAGACTCGAAGAAAAAGCGTTTGCACTTGGAAACGGGAAAATCCCGCAGCAGCTTTTTGGCGATTACTGTGAAAATAAAAAAAGTACAGCATATGGAATCTTTTCTTCGGAGACAAGAGGCGAAACTGCTTTTGCAAATTTAAGAGGCCTGTTTTCAGATGAGATGGAGCAGTCTTTTATCGAGGGAATGCATTCCTTTGCAAAACACATCCCGGACTTTGACCGGAAAGATGCGATCCTGTCCGGCGTGGAGAGCCGGACGTCCTCACCGGTACGCATCCGCAGGGATGAGGTGTTTGAGGCAAATATCAGAGGCATTTATCCATGCGGAGAGGGAGCCGGATATGCAGGAGGAATCACTTCTGCGGCAATGGACGGCATGAAAGTGGCGGAGGCGGTCATTCGAAAATATCAGCCTTTCAAATAAGAAAATCGCAGTCAGAAGAATCAGATAATTGCGCATGATAAACAGGCGCAATGGAAGGAAGTAACATAAGTGGCAGAATTTACACCAATGATGCAGCATTATCTGCAGACCAAAGAAGAATATAAAGATTGTATTTTATTTTACCGTCTCGGTGATTTTTATGAGATGTTTTTTGATGATGCCGTGTTAGTGTCAAAAGAGTTAGAGCTGACATTAACCGGAAAAAGCTGCGGTATGGAGGAACGTGCGCCGATGTGCGGTATCCCATATCATGCAGTGGAAGGATATTTAAACCGTCTGGTAGCCAATGGACATAAAGTGGCAATCTGTGAGCAGGTGGAAGATCCAAAGCTTGCAAAAGGAATTGTAAAAAGAGAGGTCATCCGTGTTGTAACGCCCGGAACAAATATGGATATCCAGGCACTGGATGAATCCAAAAACAATTACATTATGTGTATTGTCTACCTGGCAGATAAATATGGGATTTCCCTTGCGGATGTTTCCACCGGCGACTATTATGTCACGGAAGTGGACTCCGAGCGCAAGCTGATCGATGAGATCAATAAATTTGCGCCTTCCGAGATTGTCTGCAATGAGAGCTTTTATATGAGTGGCGTGGATCTGGAAGACATGCGTCATCGTCTCGGAATTACCATTTATTCTCTGGATGCATGGTACTTCAGCGATGAGACGGCGGAGACAACCTTAAAAGGACATTTTCACGTCAACAGTCTGGAGGGGCTTGGCTTAAATGATTATGCCTATGGAACGATCGCAGCAGGGGCATTGTTAAAATATCTCTATGAGACACAGAAAAACAATCTGGATCATATTTCTGCCATCCATCCATATTCTACCGGCAAATTTATGATCATAGACAGTTCCACAAGACGAAATCTGGAGCTGGTAGAGACAATGCGAGAAAAACAGAAACGGGGTTCACTGCTCTGGGTATTGGACAAGACCAAAACTGCCATGGGCGCAAGGCTTCTTCGTTCTTATGTCGAACAGCCGCTGATCGATAAGGCAGAGATAGAAAAAAGACAGGATGCGATCGCAGACATCAACAGACATATGATCACCAGGGAGGAACTGCGTGAGTACTTAAATCCAATCTACGATCTTGAGCGTCTCATCACCCGTGTGACTTATATGTCCGCAAATCCGAGGGACCTGATCGCATTTAAAAATTCAATCGGAATGCTCCCACCGATCAAAACATTGCTGGAAGATTTTGATACGGAACTTTTAAAAGAAATTCAGACGGATATGGATTCGTTAGAAGAACTTTATCAGTTAATTGATGCATCGATCATGGAAGAACCTCCGATTTCTGTGCGCGAGGGAGGTCTTATCAAAGACGGTTATAACGAAAATGTAGACAAGTACCGTCACGCAAAGACCGAAGGAAAAACATGGCTTGCAGAGTTAGAGGCAAAAGAGCGTGAAAAGACCGGTATTAAAAACCTCAAAATTAAGTTTAACAAAGTATTCGGATATTATCTGGAAGTGACAAATTCCTATCGGGATCTTGTGCCGGATTACTTTACGAGAAAGCAGACACTCGCGAATGCAGAACGTTATATCACACCGGAGTTAAAAGAGCTCGAGGATATGATCTTAGGAGCAGAGGACAAGCTGATCAATTTGGAATACGATCTGTTCTGTGAAGTGCGCAACAGGATTGCAGCGGAAGTGGTCCGCATCCAGAAAACAGCAAAAGCGGTAGCAAAGCTTGATACTTTCGTTTCTCTTGCCGTGGTGGCAGACCAGAATAATTACTGCCGCCCGAAAATTAACGAAAATGGTGTGATCGACATCAAAGACGGCAGACATCCGGTTGTTGAAAAGATGATGAACAACGATATGTTTATCGCAAATGATACATATTTAGACAACGGCAACAACCGCATTTCCATCATCACAGGACCGAACATGGCAGGTAAGTCCACTTACATGCGTCAGACGGCGATCATAGTGCTGATGGCACAGATCGGAAGCTTTGTTCCGGCATCTTCTGCAAAAATCGGAATTGTTGACCGTATTTTTACAAGGGTTGGAGCGTCTGATGATCTTGCAAGCGGACAGAGTACGTTTATGGTAGAGATGAATGAAGTTGCAAACATCCTGCGAAACGCCACCAGCAACTCGCTGCTCGTCTTAGATGAGATTGGACGGGGCACAAGCACATTTGATGGCCTGAGTATCGCATGGGCGGTAGTTGAGCACATCAGCAATCCGAAGCTGCTCGGAGCCAAAACACTGTTTGCGACACATTATCATGAACTGACCGAGTTAGAGGGCAAGCTTCACAATGTGAACAATTACTGTATCGCGGTCAAAGAAAAGGGCGATGATATCGTGTTCTTACGCAAAATCGTCCGGGGCGGCGCCGACAAGAGTTATGGTATCCAGGTGGCAAAACTGGCAGGTGTGCCGGATTCCGTCATTGAGCGTGCAAAACAGATCGTGGAAGAATTAAGTGCGAATGACATCACCGCTGTCACAAAAAATCTGGCCGTCGAGACCGGAACGAAAAAGAAAAAAGAAAAATTAGACGAGGTCGATCTCGCACAGATGTCCTTATTTGACACGGTAAAAGATGATGATATTTTAGAGGAATTGAAGAATGTCGATCTGAGCAATATGACGCCAATCGATGCTTTGAATAAATTATACGAATTGCAGAATAAGATCAAAAACCGCTGGTAAAGAGCAGTTTTTTGATGGAAAGAAAGGGAGTGTCTGAAAATGCCGGAAATCATGTTACTGAATCAGGAGACAATCGATAAAATCGCAGCGGGCGAAGTGGTAGAGCGTCCTTCTTCTGTTGTAAAGGAATTAGTTGAAAATGCGATTGACGCGAAAGCGACTGCAGTGACCGTCGAAATCAAAGAAGGCGGTATCTCTTTTATCCGTATTACAGACAATGGGTGCGGCATCGAGAAGAAGCAGGTTCCGATTGCTTTTCTGCGCCATTCTACAAGTAAAATCCGAAGTGTGGAAGATCTGCTCAGTATTCATTCCCTTGGCTTCCGCGGTGAGGCACTTTCAAGTATAGCAGCAGTTGCGCAGGTCGAGCTGATCACAAAGACTTACGAGGAACTGACAGGAACCAGATATGTGATCGAAGGTTCCAAAGAAGTTGAAAACGAGGAGATCGGGGCGCCGGAAGGAACGACTTTTATCGTAAGGAACCTTTTTTACAATGTTCCTGCCAGAAGAAAATTCCTAAAGACCGCCCAGACAGAGGCTGGATATATCAGTGATCTGATGGAGCGCATGGCCTTGTCCCACCCGGATGTCTCCTTTAAATTTATTAACAATGGTCAGACAAAACTACACACATCAGGAAATGGAAATGAAAAAGACCTCATTTACCATATTTATGGAAGAGATATTACGGCCGCGGTTCTGAAAGTAGAACATGAGACCGAACTGTTTAAGCTTCGTGGTTTTATTGGAAAACCAATAATTTCCAGAGGAAACCGTAACTATGAGAATTATTTTATCAACGGCCGCTACATCAAAAGTGCACTGATCGCCAAATCCATTGAGGAGGCATACAAAGGTTTTATGATGCAGCACCAGTATCCGTTCTGTGTGCTTTACTTTGAGATGAACTCGGAACTTTTAGATGTCAATGTACATCCGACTAAGATGGAATTGCGGTTCAGTCAGAATGAGGAAATTTATCGTTCTTTATTTGAGATTATCCGAAATACAATCTCTCATCGGGATTTTATCCCTGAAGTTCCGGTGACAGAAGAAAAGAAAGAAATGATTCCACCAGTTCCAAAACATACACCGGAGCCTTTCGAGATCAGGCGGCGCGGTCAGGATGCTTTCTTTGAAAAAATGAAACAGACCAGTGCAAGTCCATTGACTGTGCAGGAAGAAAATTTATTTGCAAAGCCGCTTGCAGCAGAAGCGGAAACAAATACTTCCAAAGAGCCAATAGCAGAGATAAATTCTGAACAACCTACATTAGAAAATAATTTTAAAGAAATCGTATCAGAAATACATGACATAGAATCTACACCGCAGGAAACCGCTCCAATCTATGAGCAGCAGAATTTAGAACAGCTTGACTCTCATTTTCTGACGAAAGATGCAAGAAAAAAACATAAAATCATCGGTCAGTTATTCGATACCTACTGGCTGATTGAATACGAGGATAAACTCTTTATCATCGACCAGCATGCCGCACATGAAAAAGTACTTTACGAGCGCACGATGAAAAAGATTTCAGAGAAAACATTTACATCGCAGACAATCAGTCCGCCAATCATCCTGACATTGAATCAGGATGAGGTGCAGGCACTGGAAACTTATGAAGCGCAGCTCTCGATGTTTGGATATGAAATTGAACCTTTTGGTGGGAAAGAATATACAATTACTGCAATTCCGGCAGATTTTACAGATATCGACATGAAAACCATGTTTATTGAAATGCTGGATGATTTTGCCAATATTTCCGGCAAAGACGCACCGAATCTGATTATGGAAAAAGTGGCGTCTATGTCCTGTAAAGCTGCAGTCAAAGGAAACAATCATCTTTCCAGACCGGAGATTGAAGCGCTGATTGATGAGCTTTTAGAGTTGGATAATCCATACAATTGTCCTCATGGAAGACCAACGATCATTTCCATGACAAAATATGAAATCGAAAAGAAATTCAGGAGAATCGTATAAAAATTATGACAGAAAAAAGACCGATGGTCATTTTGACCGGACCGACAGCCGTTGGAAAAACAGCCTTGTCCATCGAGCTTGCAAAAAAAATCAACGGATCGATCATCTCCGCAGACTCCATGCAGGTATACCGGCATATGGATATCGGCTCTGCAAAGGTGATGCCGGAGGAGATGGATGGCGTCAGACACTATCTGATCGATGAATTTGAACCGGATGAAGAATTCCATGTGGTAAAATTTGTGGAGCGTGCGAAAGAGCATTTGGAGGAAATCTATGCAGAGGAAAAAATCCCGATCATTGCAGGCGGCACAGGATTTTATATTCAGGCACTTCTCTATGATATTGACTTTACAGAGCAGGAGTGTGATGAGGCATACCGGGCAGAATTAGAACAGCTTGCGGCAGAAAAAGGTGCACACTATCTGCACAACATGCTGCGTGAAGTCGATCCGGCGTCCGCAGATGCCATTCATGCCAATAATATCAAGCGCGTGATCCGTGCATTGGAATTTTATCATCTTTCCGGTAAGCGGATTTCAGAACACAATGAAAAAGAGCGGGAGAAAACATCCCCTTATCATTTTGCATATTTTGTGCTCACCGATGAGAGATCACATCTTTATGCGAATATTGACAAACGGGTTGATCTTATGATAGAACAGGGACTTGTGGATGAAGTGCAGAAATTAAAAAATATGGGCTTTCACCGTGATATGGTTTCCATGCAGGGACTTGGTTACAAGGAAATCTTAGATTATCTGGATGGAAAAACCTCTTTAGAAGAAGCCATCTACATCATCAAGCGTGAGACCAGACATTTTGCCAAACGACAACTCACCTGGTTCCGCCGTGAGCGTGACGTCATCTGGCTTGATAAACAGGTTTATGATTATCAGGATGCAAAAATCTTAGACAGTATGATAAATATCTTAAAAGAAAAGACTATCATAAATTAACAATTATAATTTTGAGCAACTTATAACAGCAAAAAAAAGAGTTTCGCTCAATAACGAAGAGAGGATAAATAGATAGCAATGAACCAGTTTTTAGAAGAACAATACAAAAATCTTGGAATTTCCAGGGAAGTATACGAATTTGGAGAAAAAATCGAGGAATCTTTAAAGGAGCGTTTTGCAGAGATCGACGCAAGAGCAGAATACAACCAGATGAAAGTCATAAAAGCGATGCAGGAGAACCGCGTCAGCGCAGAATGTTTTAATATGAGTTCGGGATATGGATATAATGATCTTGGAAGGGATACGCTGGAAAAAGTGTACGCTTCCTGTTTTAAGGGAGAGGATGCACTGGTCAGACCACAGATTACCTGTGGAACCCACGCGCTTGCACTCGCTTTAATGTCGAACTTAAGACCGGGGGATGAGCTTATGTCTCCGGTTGGAAAACCATACGACACCTTAGAGGAAGTGATCGGAATCCGTCCATCCAAGGGCTCTCTGGCAGAATATGGTGTCACTTACAGCCAGGTTGATTTATTGCCGGACGGAAGTTTTGATTATGAGAATATCAAAAAAGCAATCAATGACCGCACGAAACTGGTGACAATCCAACGTTCCAAAGGATATGCCACAAGACCTACGTTATCCGTAACAAGAATCGGTGAGCTGATCTCCTTTATCAAAAATATCAAACCGGATGTAATCTGCATGGTAGATAACTGCTACGGCGAATTTGTGGAAGAAAAAGAGCCGTTAGAGGTCGGCGCGGATATGATCGTTGGTTCCCTCATCAAAAATCCGGGCGGCGGACTTGCTCCGATCGGCGGCTATATCGTCGGCAAAAAAGAGTGCGTGGAAAATGCAGCATATCGTTTGACTTCTCCGGGACTTGGAAAAGAAGTTGGAGCATCTCTCGGTGTGATCCAGTCTTTTTATCAGGGATTTTTCATGGCACCGACTGTGGTGAGCGGTGCGTTAAAAGGAGCTGTTTTTGCTGCTAATATATATGAAAAATTAGGCTTTTCCGTCATTCCAAACGGTACAGAGAGCCGCCACGATATCATTCAGGCAGTTACCTTCAACAACCCGGATGCGATGATTGCATTCTGTGAGGGAATCCAGGCAGCTGCACCGGTAGACAGTTATGTAACACCGGAGCCTTGGGCAATGCCGGGATATGACAGTGATGTCATCATGGCTGCCGGAGCTTTTGTGCAGGGATCTTCCATTGAACTCAGTGCAGATGGACCGATCAAGCCTCCATACGCCGTTTATTTTCAGGGTGGCCTGACCTGGTATCATGCAAAGCTTGGAATTTTGATGTCTTTACAAAAACTTAAGGAACGGAATCTTGTTAATACAGATTTGTTATGCTAAAATGAAAAAAGAGTTTTTTGAGTTGACATAAAACACTTTCAGGGAGAGTGAAAGGAATTTATGAATCACTCATTCACAACAAAAGAATTACCGGAATCCGAAAGACCATATGAGAAGTTCTGGAAATACGGTGCAACAGCGTTAAGCGATGCAGAACTTTTAGCGATCGTGATCAAATCAGGAAGCAGTAAAATGACTGCCGTGGATGTGGCAAGAAGTTTTTTATCACAGAAAGACAGAAACCTCATGAATCTTTATGAGATGTCTTACGATGAAATGAAAAAGATCCACGGAATCGGAGATGTGATCGCGATGCAGTTAAAATGCATTGCGGAACTTTCCACGCGGATTGCCAATACCAGACATTTTGAGGGTATTCAGATGAGGAGCGCAGCAACGGTTGCAGAGTATTATATGGAACAGCTAAGGCACGAGCAGCAGGAGAAGCTGATCGTCTGCATGTTTGACAGCAAATGTAAATGGCTGGGAGACTCTGTTGTCACAACAGGAAGTGTCAGTTCCTCGATTGTTCCGCCGAGAGAGATTTTTATCTGTGCATTGGAGAAAAAGGCAGTACACATTGTGATGGTACACAATCATCCAAGCGGCAGGGCAGTTCCCTCCGGAGAGGATAATACAGTGACTGCAAGGATTGCAGAAGCCGGAAAATTATTAGGCATTGCGCTGTCAGATCATATTATTATAGGTGACCGTACTTACTTCAGTTACCGGGAAGCCGGGTATCTCACATAATGGGAAGTTACCGTTATGAAATACTCCGTGAAACTACAACGGATTCTTTGATTATGGAAAACAACACAAGGGAGAAGAAAATGAACAGCAACGTATATGGAATTGATCTTGGAACCTGCAATATGAAGATTTACTGCAAGACTTCCAATAAAATATTAAATGAGAAGAATACCATAGCTCTGGTAAAAAAAGACCAGATTTATGCTTATGGTGATGCTGCTTATGCAATGTATGAAAAAGCACCGGAGACGATCAATGTCACATTCCCGGTGATCAGTGGAGTAATCGCTGATTTTAATAATCTTCAGACCATGCTCCAGATGTACTTAGAAGAGCATATGAAGGGAAAAATCCGGGGCGCTGAATTTATCGTTGCGGTTCCAACTGATATTACAGATGTAGAAAAGAGAGCGTTCTTTGAGATGTTCTACAAGAGTAAATTAAAACCAAAGAGTGTCCTTTTATGTGAAAAACCAATTGCGGATGCCGTTGGCCTTGGACTGGATGTCAATGAGCCGACCGGTATCATGGTTGTGGACATCGGTGCAGATACAACAGAAATTTCTGTCATCTCCCTCGGCGGACTGGTATTGAGTGATCTGTTGCATTTCGGAGGCAACCGGATTGATGAATCGATCATTACTTATGTGAAGAGAACCTATAATCTTGTGATTGGTCAGAAGACCGCACAGGCATTAAAAGAGAAGCTTGGTTCCGGTATTCCTGGAAATACAGAAACCATGGTCATTGTAGGACGTGATGTGGTAAGTGGACTTCCGATTGAGATGGAGATCACAGGGGAGGTTGTCTACGAGGCGATCAAGGATAACTTAAACAGCATCTGTAATTCCATCAAGATGATCTTAGAGAAAACTCCACCGGAGCTTGCAAAAGATATTATCCATTCCGGTATTTACATTACCGGTGGAAGCTCCCAGATACATAATCTGAGCCAGTTGTTCAAAGATATCACCGGCATTGAGATCAACACCTGTGAGGAGCCGGAAGAGTGCGTTGTCCGTGGACTGGTGAAGATTGTAAGTGACCAGAAGTACAAACATCTGGCGTTCAGCATGAAAAATAAAATCTTAAAATAGAATGTAATGCAGGATACGCCTGCATACGTTGTTAGAAATTGAGGAATGGAATGAGACGAAAATCAAAATTTTTTCTTCCTGCAAGATACCTTCTTCTGATCATGTCAGGGGTATGTATTATCATCATGTTATTAAGTTTTACTTTAAATATATCCGGTGGTCCGTTAAATGCGGCAGCCGGTTATGTTTTTGTGCCAATGCAGGCGGGAATCAATAAAGTTGGCACCTGGATCTCCGACAAGGCGGTAAATCTGAAAAACTTAAGTGATGTCATGGCAGAGAATGAGGATCTGCAGAATCAGGTAGATGAACTGACAACAGAACTGAATACAATTAAACTGGAGCAGTACGAGTTAGACAACTTAAGGGAACTTTACAATCTCGATCAGAAATACCCGAGTTATGAGAAAGTTGCAGCGAATGTAATCGGAAAAAACAGTGGAAACTGGTTTAATACTTTTACAATCGATAAGGGTAGTAATGATGGAATTGAAGTGGATATGAATGTTATGGCAGGAAGCGGACTTGTTGGAATTGTCACAGATGTCGGACCAAATTATGCCAAGGTGACATCGATCATCAACGATACCAGCAAAGTCAGCGGAATGGTTACGACCACTTCGGATAACCTGATCGTGTCCGGAAGTCTGCAGAAAATGAATGAAGATATGGTGATCGAATTCAATAATTTAAATGACAAAGACAATGAAGTTTCCATCAATGATCCGGTGGTCACTTCCGCGGTTTCTTACAATTATCAGCAGGGAATCTTAATTGGATATATCAGCTCGATCGAGACAGATTCCAACAATCTGACAAAATCAGGAACCATTACACCGGCGGTTGATTTTGAGCATATCGAAGAAGTACTTGTCATTTTGAACAAGAAACAGACGGTGGAAAATTAAATCAGGGAGGATGACATGCGAAGAAAAATAACTGTATTTTTAATTATAGCAGTTTGTTACCTTTTGCAGAGTACCGTATTTCAGGCACTTTCTTTTGCATCAATCTCTCCAAATCTGATGATTGTTGTTGTCTCTGCATTTGGTTTTATGAGAGGAAAAAAAGAAGGACTGTGGATTGGCTTTTTCACAGGACTTCTTTTAGATGTTTTTACAGGAAGTATTCTGGGATTCTATGCACTGATTTATATGTATGTGGGATATTTCAACGGATTTTTCCGGAAAATGTTTTACCCGGAAGATATCAAACTGCCGATGCTTCTGATCGCAGTCAGCGATTTTTCATGCAGTCTGATCATTTATTTCCTGTTATTTTTATTCCGTGGAAAGTTTGATATTTTATACTATCTGTTAAATATCATGATACCGGAACTTGTATATACAATGGTTGTGACCATTTTCTTATATTTTATAATTTTAAAAATTAACCAGAAACTTGAAACAATAGAAAAAAGGAGCGCTGTAAAATTTGTTTGATAATATCAAAGAGTTTTTCCGTACGATCTTCAGATCGAGGCTGCTTGTCGCAGCAACCGTGATGGTTCTTTTATTTTCTGTGCTGATTTTCCGGATGTTCCAGCTGCAGATCATAAAGGGCGCAGAATACCAGGACAATTACACGTTAAAGATTGTCCGGGAACGTACGTTAAACAGTACCAGAGGAAATATTTTAGACCGCAATGGCGAAGTGCTTGCCTACAATGAACTCGCATATTCCATTACGATCGAGGATAATGGTTCCTATGATTCCAACAGTGAAAGACATAAACTTCTGAATGAAGAGATCGCAGATATCATTACCGCTTTGGAGAAGAATGGGGATGCAATTATCAACAATTTTAAAATTGCGATCAGTGACAGTGGAAAATATGAATTTAATGTCAGTGGAACTTCATTGAAACGTTTTCTGGCTGATGTCTATGGGGAGGTTTCTTATTCTGACCTGAAATATGATAAAAAACTCGGCTATAATCAGGCGCAGGCGACTGCGGAACAGGTCATGGATTATCTGAAAAATTCCAGATTCTATGTCAGTGAGGATTATCCTGAGGAGATGGCATATAAAATCACAGTGGTGCGCTATGCAATGTCTGAAAACAGTTATCAGAAATATATTGCCACCACGATCGCAAGCGATGTCTCTGAGGAGTCTGTTGCCTACGTAAGTGAGAATGCATCAAAGCTTCAGGGAGTGGAAGTCATTGACGACACGATCCGCAAATACAATGATGCTGAATATTTCGCATCGATCATCGGCTATACCGGAAAAATCTCTACCGAAGAGTATGAGAGCCTGTCCGCAGATAACGGCAATTACACTTTAAATGATGTGGTCGGAAAAGCCGGTATTGAACAGGTGATGGATGCGTCCCTTCAGGGAACAAAAGGCTATGAAAAGCTTTATGTCGATTATCTTGGAAAAGCTGTGGAGGTTTTGGAACGCGAGGAACCTTCTGCCGGAAATGATGTTTATCTGTCGATCGATAAAAACTTACAGATAGCAGCATATGACCTGTTAGAGCAGGAGATCGCCGGTATTGTGTATTCCAATATCGAAAGTTCCGGTTCCGAGATGAATATCCCGATCACTGACGTGTATTTTGCACTGGTAAATAATAATGTGATCGACATTGAACATTTTTCGGATGAAAATGCAACCGGAAATGAAAAAGCTGTCTTACAGATATTCTCCGGCAGGCAGCAGAACGTCCTCTCGTCAGTGACCAGCGAGTTAAAAGGTACATCCCCGACAGCGTTTGGTTCACTTGGAGAGGAAAATCAGGATTATTTTACTTATATTATCAACCAGTTGAAGGAGAAAAAAATCCTTCTGCAGAAATCAATTGATAAAACGGATGAGGTATATCAGGAGTGGCAGAGTGGTACGATCAGTGCCCAGGAATACCTAAACCATGCGATCGCGCAGAACTGGATTGACATCACACAGTTTACAATTGATGAGAAGTACTCGGATTCGACAGAAATTTACGATGCTTTGTGCGATTATATTATGGATGACATTACCACAGATACCGGATTTTCCAAAATTATTTATGAGTATCTCATTAAGGCAGGAGCTGTTTCCGGCAGACAGCTGTGTATGATCTTATATGATCAGGGAGTACTTGCCTACGACGCGGAGGAGATCAGTTCGCTGGAGTCAAATGCAGTCAGCCCGGTCAGCTTCCTGAAAGAAAAGATCAAAAACATTGAGATCACGCCGGCACAGCTTGCGTTAGATCCATGCTCCGGTTCCTGTGTGATCACGGATGTAAAAACAGGAGAGTTACTGGCACTGGTAAGCTATCCGGGATATGATAACAACCGTCTTGCAAATACGGTTGATGCAGATTATTTCGCAGGTCTCAATACGGATTTGTCCAAGCCGCTTTATAACTATGCAACGCAGGAACGTACTGCACCCGGATCAACCTTCAAAATGGTGTCTTCCGTTGCCGGTCTTGCCACTGGTGTGATCACACTAACGACACAGATCATGGACAAAGGTGTGTATGAAAATATCAGCAACCACCCGAGATGCTGGGCATTAAATCACGGTTACACACATGGACTGATCAATGTATCTGAGGCATTAAGAGATTCCTGTAACTATTTCTTTTATGATGTCGGCTATCGTCTCGCAACGAATAATTTCTCTGCATCTTATGATGATGCGGCTGGTATTTCCAAAATTCAGGAATATGCATCACTTCTTGGATTAGATGAGACAACGGGCGTGGAGATTGAGGAAAATGATCCGCAGATTGCAGATGAATACCCGGTCATGGCAGCAATCGGACAGAGTAATAATAACTATGCGACCATCCAGCTTGGAAGATATGTATCTGCCATTGCAAATGACGGAAATGTATATGAATACACATTGTTGAATAAGGTATGCGATTCCGATGGCAATACGTTAGAAACCTTTGAGCCAAAGGTAAGAAATACGGTGGATGTATTAGACACCACACAATGGAATGCCATTCATACCGGAATGCGCATGGTAGTGGAAAATCTGTCTACATTTGATGATTTTCCGATTGAGGTTGCAGGTAAGACCGGTACCGCACAGCAGAGTCCAAACCGTCCAAACCATGCGTTGTTCGTCGGATATGCGCCGTACAGTGATCCTGAGATATCGATCGCAACACGTATCGCATTCGGTTATACATCACATAATGCTGCGGAATATGCCAAAAATGTATTTTCTTATTATTTTGATGTTCAGGATGCTGAGGAACTGTTAAACGGTCAGGCAGAAAATGTAGGTGAGTCATCAAACAGCTTTAATGACTAAGTAAAAAGGAGGTCTTACTTCATGAGTGAAGTGATCACTTTCACGTCAGGAAAAGGCGGCGTTGGCAAAACAACTACCACAGCGAACGTCGGAGTTGGACTTTCACTATTAGAGAAAAAAGTAATTTTGATCGACACGGACATCGGGCTTCGCAATCTCGATGTTGTGATGGGACTCGAAAACCGGATCGTATACAATCTGGTCGATGTCCTGACAGGAAAATGCAGAGTGAAGCAGGCTGTCATAAGAGACCGCAGATACCCGAATCTTTCGGTCATTCCATCTGCATGTGTCAGAGAGCATCCACCAATCACGACAGAGGAGATGCAGACGCTCATGGAGGAGTTAAAAGAGTCGTATGATTATATCCTTGTGGACAGCCCGGCAGGCATTGACAGCGGATTTGATCTTGCCGTCTGCGCGGCAGATAAAGCAGTCGTTGTGACAACACCGCAGGTGGCAGCCGTTCATGATGCGGACTGTGTCCTGCGCCTTCTCAGGAGACGAAAAGATATCTCCACTTATCTGCTGGTCAATTCATTTCGAAAACAGCTGGTAAAAGAGGGAAACATGCTTCAGATCTCCGATATCTGCGAACTTTTGAACACGGAACTTCTGGGCGTGGTATTAGAAGATGAACATATTATTATCTCGCAGAACCATGGCGAGAGCATGATGGAAAAGAGAAGCACTTCCCGGACCTGTTATGAGAACATCTGCAGACGCCTTGTGGGGGAAGCGGTTCCAATCCCGGATTTTCTTCAGGAAAAACACCGTTTCCGCGGATTCTTCTGGAACAAGCCTGCAAAGCAGACCATCAATTCATAGCTGACTTTTGTGCATAGCAGAAATGGAGAAAAAATGAGAGAACAATCTGTAACTGCCGCAAAAGAACGTTTAAAATGTATGATCCATTATGAAAACAACATTTTAGACGAAGAAACGATGGGATACATACGGCGCGACATCGGAAATGTGATCACGAAGTATGTGGATGTAGAACCTGAGAATATTGAGATAAAAGTCATTTTAAAAGAATACAAAAAGAGAGAATTGCAATGTTTAAACAGTACAAACTGAGAAATTATAAGTTCATATTGGTCATGTATGTGATGATCTTAAATGTGATCGGAATCCTTCTGATCGGAAGTGCCAAGCCATCGGTGCAGAGTAAGCAGATTTTGGGTATGATCGCCGGGCTTACGATCATGGTGATGCTCTCCCTGATCGACTATAACTTTATTTTGAAGTTTTCCTGGCTGATCTACTTTTTCATGATCGGTGTGCTTTTGCTCGTTATGTTTGCCGGTGATGATGCCGGTGGCGCACAGCGCTGGTTTGAGATCGGCTCATTCCGTTTCCAGCCTTCTGAACTGGCAAAAATTTTAATTATCCTGTTTTTCGCCTACTTTTTTATGAAGCATGAAGAGAAAATCAATACACCGAAGGTACTGATCTTGTCATTTGTACTCGCAGGCATACCGCTTGCCCTTATTTTAAAGCAGCCGGATCTCTCAACGACAATTGTTACCGCATTAATTTTTGCTGCCCTCTTGTTTGTTGCGGGATTAAGTTATAAAATAGTAACAGGTGTTTTGGCTGTCAGTATTCCATCAGCAGTGATAATGTTTACGTTGCTGATCCAGGACAAACTTCCGTTTATCAAAAGTTATCAGGTGACACGTGTTATGGCATGGCTTTACCCGGATGATTACCCGGCAGATGCTTACCAGCAGCAGAATTCCATCATGGCGATCGGTTCCGGCCAGCTGTGGGGAAAAGGGCTGAATAATACAGATGCCACTTCGGTAAAAAACGGTAACTTTATCCCGGAACCCCAGACAGATTTTATCTTTGCGGTAGCGGGGGAAGAACTTGGATTTATCGGTACGGTTATCATTATAATTTTATTGCTTTTCATCACGATTGAGTGTATATTAATTGCTAGAAAAGCAAAAGATACCGCAGGTAAAATGATCTGCTGTGGATTTGCTGCACTGGTAGGCTTTCAGAGCCTGGTGAACATTGGGGTTGCAAGTGGGGTGCTTCCGAATACCGGTTTGCCGCTTCCATTTGTCAGCTATGGTCTTACATCGCTTCTATCATTATATATAGGGGTGGGGCTTGTATTGAATGTTGGACTACAGCCGAAAAAATATTGACAGGAGGTAACCGCATAATGAACATTGGACTTATTGCGCATGATTCAAAAAAGAAATTAATGCAGAACTTCTGCATTGCATATAGAGGGATTCTTTCGAAGAATGAACTTTATGCAACCGGAACAACCGGAAGACTGATCGAGGAGGTGACCAATCTCAATGTTCATAAGTATCTGGCAGGACATCTGGGTGGTTCCCAGCAGCTTGGTGCACAGATTGAACATAACGAGATCGATCTTGTCATTTTCTTAAGAGATCCACTTACTCCGAAATCTCATGAACCGGATGTAAATAATGTTGTGAAATTATGTGATACACATAATATTCCTTTGGCAACGAACCTTGCCACTGCCGAACTTTTGATTCGAGCATTAGACAGAGGAGATTTAGAGTGGCGTGAAATGTATAAATAAAATGAGACTGCTGTGTCTGTGTGGCATAGCAGCTGTTTTTATGTCCGGGTGCGGACAGACCGTAGTAAGTTACGACAATCCATATGATATCTACAGCACATCGGCAGATTATGGATTGGCCTCCGAGGGAGCCGGGTCAGAAAAAACTTATTTTTCACAGAATCTGTGTGTGGCAGATGATGTGAACATTGGAAACGATACGACAGATTCCCAGGTTGCAGAAGGAGCAGGAACCTTCAATCTTGCAACCAATACCGTGACTTATGCACAGAATATTTATGAAAAATTATATCCTGCCAGCACAACAAAGATTCTGACTGCATATATCGCCTTAAAATACGGAAATTTGGAAGATTATGTGACCGTCAGTGAAAATGCTGCAAATCAGGCTTCCGATTCTTCTGTCTGTGGTTTAAAAGCAGGTGATGTGGTGCAGCTTAAGGATCTCTTATATGGCATGATGTTGAAGAGTGGAAACGATGCTGCAATTGCGATTGCAGAGCATATCGGCGGAAGTGTGGAAGGTTTTGCAGACATGATGAATCAGGAGGCACTTGCAATGGGTGCTACAAGATCCCATTTTGTCAATCCAAACGGACTTCCGGATGAAAATCACTATACCTCCGTTTATGATCTCTACCTTATTTTCCAGAATGCAGTGCAGGATCAGACGTTTCTCGATATCATCAGTACGATGAGTTATGATGTTGTATACACAGATGTGAATGGTGCGGGCGTAGAGAAAACATGGGAGAATACAAATCAGTATCTTACCGGTAAGGAAAAAGCGCCGGAAGGGATCACTGTCGTAGGTGGAAAGACCGGAACAACAGGAGCTGCCGGATACTGTCTGGTACTGTATTCTTATAATGCTTCCGGACAGCCGATCGTCTCCATTGTTTTAAAAGCAGACGGAAAGTCAAACCTTTATCTTCTCATGAATGAAATGCTCAGTGGTTTTGCGAATTAACAGTTGTATTTTATGTGCATATGTACTATAATTGTTTTATAAAACCTACTGTTTTTATTCAAAATACATAAAACGGGGAATATAAGGAGGAAATGACAATGATAGAAATTATTGCAGGCGAAAAAGGAAAGGGTAAGACCAAAGAATTATTAGCCAAAGTAAATCATTCTGTTGCAACCGCATCCGGAAACATTGTTTATCTGGACAAAAGCCAGAAGCATATGTACGAACTGAATAACAAGGTCCGTCTCATCAACGTGATGGATTATCCAATTGATAATTGTGATGAGTTCCTTGGATTCTTATGCGGAATCGTTTCACAGGATCACGATCTGGAAGAGATGTATCTTGATAGTTTCCTTACAATTGCATTTGCTGAGACGGATGACGAGATCCAGCATGCAATTGAAAAACTCGACATCATCAGTGAGAAATACAATGTGAAGTTTATCTTAAGTGTTTCAAGAGATGAGTCCAGATTACCTGAGTGTGCAAAAGCAAAGATTGTCATTTCCCTATAATTACTTTGCTATTAAAAGGTTGCTGCGCTAACTTGATTTAGTGCAGCAACCTTTTTTGCATACAAAACAGCTCAACCTTTTTCTAAGCTTCGTCTCCACTTTTAATTCTTCCATAAAGACTGATCGTGTAAAGACCACCGATACCTACCAGCGCATAGACAATGCGGGAAAGCCATGAAAGATTTCCAAACAGAAATGCAACAAGGTCAAAGCGGAAGAATCCGATTAGTCCCCAGTTAATGGCACCAATGATCACCAATGTCAGTAAAGTATAATCCAACCAATTTGTTTTCATGAGTATATCTCCTTTGATATCATCTTTTTGTTTATTTTTTCCTGTGAAACCGTTTTTTATACATGAATCGCATTGTTTTGCCCTGTAAAAAATGCTATAATGAGCGGAAGTGAGAAAAACAAGGCAGGTTATGCAATTGAAAAAAAACAAAAATGTTGTGAAATATAGAAAACCAATGAATTTTAATATTGGTGTCATTATATTTGTCATCATCTTTATTTATCTGGTATTTAATGTGTTCAGTTATCTGACAGAGACACATATTTCTGTTTATGAGGTGGAGCAGGGAACCATTGCGGTCAATAATGTATACAATGGTCTGATCCTGCGCGATGAAAAAATCATCAATTCAGATTATTCCGGTGCAGTGAATTATTATGTAAAAGAGGGTTCCAAAGTCGCCTACGGCGATCTGGTCTGCTCCATTGATGAAAATGGAGACGTTTCAAACATGATCAACGAGGCCAGTCAGGATGGAAGCACCATCGACAGTGAGAACCTTGCAGAAATTGAGAAAACCATCAATGACTTTTTATATGCCTATGATGGAAAAAACTATTATCAGGTATACAGCTTTAAGGACAATGTCAATGCATCTCTGAGTGAGGCATTGAGTGTAAACGCCTTAAATGATATCTCGGATTATGTTGCTTCTGCGGAGAACAATAATACATTTCATAAAGTGATCACAGATGTGCCAGGAATCGTAACTTATTATACGGACGGATTTGAAAATGTTACGGTTGATAATTTTACGGCCGCAATGTTTGACGAATCCAATTATTCCAAAAACGATTTGAAAACAAACCCGGCTATCCAGGCCGGTTCACCTGAGTACAAGCTGATCGACAGCGAATATTGGAATATTATTGTTCCAGTGCCGGATGCAACAGCGGAATCATTAAAAGATGACGATACAATTAAGATCCGCTTTTTAAAAGATGCAAAAGAAGCCTACGCAGCTTATTCCATTGTCGAGCGTGATGGACAGCAGTATTTGATTCTCTCACTGAAAAGTGCTATGGTTAGATATGCGTCAGAGCGCTATGTGGAGATTGAACTTTTACTGTCCGAAGAAACCGGTCTTAAAATTCCAAATTCCGCGATCACCGAGAAAGAGTTTTACACCGTTCCAATCGATTTTTTCTTAAAAGGCGGGGATTCCAGCGATGAGGGAATTTTGGTGGAACGCACGGACAAGGACGGAAAAAGTACCACGGAATTTGTGACACCAACCATTTATTATGAGACAGACGATACCTATTATATCGACAGTGAGTATGTGTCCTCCGGGGATATCCTGCAGAAACCGGATTCCAGTGAGACGTATCGTGTTGGTACAGACACTGCATCGTTACAGGGTGTTTACAACATTAACAAGGGTTATGCTGTATTCAAGCAGATTGATGTTTTATATCAGAACGAGGAATATACGATCGTAAAGACAGGTACAACTTATGGCATCGCATTATACGACCATATTGCGTTAGATGGGACAAAGATTGATGAAAATCAGCTGATCAAATAAAGACAACGGCGAAGGAGATAAAATCAAATGTTAAAAGATAATTTAAAAAATGTAGAAGAACGTGTACAGGAAGCGTGTGACCGCGCAGGAAGAAAGAGAGAAGAAGTGACGCTGATCGCTGTCAGTAAAACAAAACCAATTGAGATGCTTCAGGAAATTTATGATGAAAATATCAGGGATTTCGGCGAAAATAAAGTGCAGGAGCTCTGCGATAAAATCGAGAAAATGCCAAAGGATATCAAATGGCATATGATCGGACATCTGCAGAGAAACAAAGTAAAATACATTGTCGGACAGGTTGCACTGATCCATTCTGTTGATTCCTACCGTCTGGCAGAGGAGATCAATATTCAGGCAAAGAAGAAAAATATCATTGTTCCGATCCTTGTGGAGGTAAATATTGCGCATGAGGAATCCAAGTTCGGTATCTCCGAGGAAGATGCGATCCAGTTAGTGGAAGAGATCGCAGAACTGGAAAATGTCCGCATTAAAGGACTTATGACCATCGCGCCATACGTGGAAAATGCAGAGGATAACCGGTTGTATTTCCGTAAAATAAAAGATTTATCTGTTGACATCGCTGCGAAAAACATAGATAATGTATCTATGGAAATTCTGTCTATGGGTATGACAGGCGATTACGAGGTGGCAATCGAAGAGGGAGCTACCATGGTTCGTGTCGGAACTGGAATTTTTGGAGCACGCAATTACAACAAACAATAATGCACCGGATACCAGTAAGAGAAAGAAGCAGAATTTAAAATCAGTTTAATAGGAGCAGCAAAAAATGAGTTTTCTTGATAAATTTTTAAATGTGATGCGTTTGAATCCGGATGACGATGACGATTTTTACAATGAAGACTATGATTATGATGACGAAGAGGAAGAAGTAAAACCAAAATCTTCTTTTAAGAAACGTGAAAAAGAGGATACTTTTACCGATGATTACAAAGAAAAACCGGTAAAGACCACTCCAAAAGTCACACCGATCCGTCCGTCCAAAAAACAGCAGAATCTCGCTGGTATGGAAGTATGTGTGATCAAACCGACATCTGTTGAGGATGCAAGAGAGATCACGGAGACATTGTTAAACAACCGCACAGTTGTTTTGAATGTGGAGGGATTAGATGTAGAGATTGCGCAGCGTATCATTGACTTTACTTCCGGTTCCTGCTTTGCAATCAGCGGAAATCTTCAGAAGATTTCGAATTACATTTTCATTATCACTCCGGCAGCGGTTGATATTTCAGGTGATTTCCTGAATATTGTAGACTCTTTTGATACGACCAGAGGACTGTAGAGAACGACATTATGAATGAGCAGGAACTTTGCAAAAAGAAGTTAATAGATTTATCCAGACAGGCAAATAGAAAGGGAATCGTTTTATTCAGCGATTTCCTTAATTTAAATGAACTGAATATTTACCACCAGAACGAAAAGTTTTTTGAGACAAAGACAGAAGCTTCTGGAGGTGTTCCTTTTGCAGAGCGTCAGATAGTTGCATTTATACCTGATGCTCTTTATTATGAGTGGCAGTTTCCAATTGCATATCTTGAGATTGTTCCATCTTATCCAAAGTTTGCAGAAAAATTAGGACACAGGGATATTTTAGGTTCTATGATGAATCTTGGTGTTGACCGCTCAAAATTAGGCGATATTGTAATCTGTGAGGACAAATATTTTTTAATCTGTGAGGAGAGTATGGCGCCTTATTTTATGGAGAATCTTGATAAAATACGTCATACAGTTGTAAAGCTATCTCCTGTGTCAGCAGATGCGTTAGGACAGCAGCAGAAATTTGAAGAAAAAGATGGAATCATCACTTCGAACCGTTTAGACAGCATGATCGCATGTGTCTACAAATTTTCCAGAAGCCAGGCATTGGAATTTTTCAAGGCGGAAAAAGTATTTGTGAATGGCAAATGTGTTCAGAATCCATCCTATCGCTGTAAGGAAGCAGATATTATCTCGGTGCGTGGTTATGGCCGTTTTGTTTTTGAGCGGGAGATGGGCGAAACAAACAAAGGAAGAATGAAAGTTCGCTATAAATTATATGGATAAGTGAGGGCTATCGTTATGGCAAAAGATTTACCGGTAACTTTAGATGGAAAAGTGATCTATCACATCAAACTGACAGATTCCTTTCAGGGGCTGGCAGAGGAGTTAAAGCAGCTTGGATATCAGGCTGACCAGAAAATCTGTATTATTTCAGATTCGAATGTTGCAAAACTTTATGCAGAGACTGTGAAAAATATCTTAACAAAAAGCTTTCCACAGATTTTCTGTTATGAATTTCAGGCGGGGGAAGCGAGCAAAAATACAGATACCGTCAATGGTGTTTATGAATTTTTAATACAGAATCATTTTGACCGGCATGATCTTATGATTGCATTAGGCGGAGGCGTTGTAGGTGATCTCACCGGATTTACAGCAGCAACCTACCTGCGCGGCATTGATTTTATCCAGGTACCGACTTCACTTCTTTCCCAGGTTGACAGCAGCATTGGCGGCAAGACCGGCGTTGATTTCATGCAGTATAAGAATATGGTCGGAGCCTTTTATCAGCCGAAACTTGTATATATGAACTTAAATGTGTTAAAAACATTGCCAAAAGACCAGCTTATCTCTGGTTTTGGAGAGATTTTAAAACATGGTCTGATCAGAAACCACGATTATTTTCTGTGGATGAATGAACATGAGAAAGAAATTCTCGCATTAGATTATAACACTCTGGAGGAAATGGTCTATCAGAGCTGTCTGATCAAACGGGATGTGGTTGAACGTGATCCAAAGGAAAAGGGGGAACGTGCGCTGCTTAATTTCGGGCATACCATCGGACATGCTGTGGAGAAGCTTTCGGATTTTGGATTGTCACATGGTGTCTGTGTAGGACTAGGCATGGTTGCAGCCTCTTATATTTCCTGTCAACAGGGAAATCTCACGAAAGAGCAGCTTTCTTTTATCGAGGAGACATTAAAGCATTTTGGATTGCTGGTCCGTGTATCCGGACAGAATCCGGATGATGTATTAAGAACAACGAAGCTGGATAAAAAAATGGTTGGAAACCAGATTAAGTTTATCCTGTTAAAGACACCGGGAGATGCCTATATTGAAAAAAATCTGACCGATGAACAGATTTTGGAAGGAATATTTTATATTTATGGAAAAGAAAACTAATACTTTAAAAAAAGCACTGACAGGAATCATCCTGTCGGTCATTCTGATCGTGATCGATCAGGTCACAAAATTAATGGCAATCCATGGATTAATGAATCAACAGCCATTCGTGATCTGGGATGGAGTTTTTGAGTTACATTATCTGGAAAACCGTGGAGCTGCATTTGGAATCTTACAGGGAAAGAAGATCTTTTTTGTGTTTTTTACGCTGATCGTACTCTGTCTGATCGCGTATCTTTACCTGAAACGTATTCCAGACGAGAAAAAGTTCCGTCCGATGGACGGTATCTGTATCCTGTTTTTTGCCGGAGCATTGGGAAACTTTATTGACCGTGTTTTCCGCAATTACGTGGTCGATTTCTTTTATTTTAAACTGATCGATTTTCCGGTTTTTAATGTAGCGGATATATATGTGACAGTCGCAGCGTTTGCAATGATCATTCTCGGATTGTTTTATTATAAAGAGGAGGACTATAATAAAATTTTTCATGATTAACGTTCTGCACAGCAAATATGCAGACCTGCTGAAAAATAAGGATCAGTGATATGCAAAAAGAAACATTTGAAGTAGAATACGAATATGAGGGCGAGCGTCTGGATAAGTATGTAAGTATCCTTTTTCCAGAGCAATCGCGCTCCTTTTTTCAGAAATTAATTAAAGATGGAAATGTCTCTGTCAATGACAAGGTTCAGAAGGCAAATTACCGGCTAAAAACCGAAGATCTGGTGACGGTAGAAATCCCGGATGCTGTAGAGACACAGATTCTTCCGGAAGATATCCCACTGGACATTCTTTACGAGGATGATGATCTTTTAGTGGTCAATAAACCGAAGGGAATGGTCGTGCACCCATCAGCAGGTCATTACAGTGGCACACTGGTCAATGCGATTATGTATCACTGCAAGGATAGTCTTTCCGGTATCAACGGAGAAATACGTCCGGGAATCGTACACCGTATTGATATGGATACCACAGGCTCTCTGATTGTCTGCAAAAATGATGAGAGTCATGTTTTTATTGCAGAACAGATCAAAGAACACAGTGTAAACCGCAGATACCGGGGAATCGTCTATGGCGTTGTCAGGGATGATGAGGGAACGATCCATGCTCCGATTGGAAGACATCCGGTTGACCGCAAGAAAATGGCCATCAATGAAAAAAATGGAAAAGATGCAATCACACACTATAAAGTCTTAGAGCGTTTTGATAAATATACTTACATGGAATTTAAGTTAGAAACCGGAAGAACGCACCAGATCCGTGTTCACATGGCAAGTATTAGGCACCCATTATTAGGAGATACGCTTTATTCCAATGGAAAAAGTCCCTATAAATTGCAGGGACAGACATTACACGCCATGACCATTGGATTTATTCATCCAAGAACCAGAGAATACATGGAAATCTCTGCACCATTGCCGGAATATTTTGAAAAAATACTACGTGACTTACGTTAAAATACTACGCATTATCTTGATATAAATGGACAAGAAGTTTTTACAGTTACAATATTATGGAAAAATGTTAGAAAATTCAAAATAAATCTTTCCAATTTTTGATAAATACGCTATAATAAAGATAAATAAAAAACTTGCGTAAAGGTGGGATTGATATGGCAAATAAAATATATACGATCGGTAGAGAATTTGGTAGCGGCGGAAGAGAAGTAGGTGAAAAACTTGCTGCAAAGCTTGGTATTAAGCTTTACGATAAAGAACTTTTACAGCAGGCTGCAAAAGACAGCGGATTTTGTGAAGAGATCTTTGAGAACCATGACGAAAAACCGACAAACAGTTTTTTATATTCTTTAGTGATGGATACATATTCTGTCAGTGGTTATTCTGCAGCACCGTTTTTGGATATGCCATTAAATCACAAAGTTTTTCTGGCGCAGTTTGAAACGATCAAGAAAATTGCAGAAAAAGAATCCTGCGTGATTGTCGGACGCTGTGCAGATTATGCATTATCTGATAACCCTGATTGTATCAATATTTTTATTCATGCAGACTTGGATGTACGTATCAAAAATGTCAGCAGGAACCTGAATATTACAGAGAATAAAGCCAGAGATATCATCAATAAGACGGATAAACAGCGTGCAAGCTACTATAACTATTATACAAGCAAGAAATGGGGAGATTCTAAGAGTTATAATCTTTCTCTTGATGCTGGTAAGCTTGGCACTGATAACTGCGTGGAAATGATCCTGAAGTTCAGAGAATTGATGGATGCAATGAAATAAAATGAATCATGAAGTTTATAATCTGAATTGAAATGTGTAATCCCTCATGGAGTTTTCCATGAGGGATTTTTGATAAAAAGCCGTTGCGGAACGTTGTCTGAATCTGGGAATGTAATCCTGGGAAAACTTATTGAAATAAGACAACTATTCGTTAAACTTGTGTTTTGCGAATAAATGGATTTACAGAGCCTCAATACTGCCACCAACAGGTGATAAAATAAATATCACAAAATGCTTTGCATCGTCCTGTTTTCAAGGGGTTAACATATTTCAGCGGAATCTAATATGATTGTAAATGGTCCATCGTTTAAAAGCGAAATTTTCATATCAGCGCCAAAGATTCCCTGTTCAACAACCGGAATTTCTTTTTTACACTGATCAATGATATATTCGTACATTTGCTTTGCCATATCAGGTTTTCCTGCGTTTGTAAAGGATGGACGGTTTCCTTTCCTGCAATCTGCATATAACGTAAATTGGGAAATTAAAAGCAATTCTCCATTTACATCATTCAGAGACAGATTTGTTTTTCCATCAGAATCTTCGAAAATACGCATTCCTAGCAGCTTTTTGATCATTTTATCGGCAATCTGTATGGTATCCTGATCTGATATTCCGATAAGGACAAGAAAACCCTTTTGAATGCTTCCGGTAATGTTACCTTCTACGGTGCAGGATGCGTTTGTAACACGCTGTATTACAAATTTCATGTGTGTTAATCTCCTTTGATGATAAATTGTATGCAATTTATTTACTCATAAAATATGAAGTATTCAATCATACAAATTTTATAAGTCAAATGAGCGATTCATTTGTAATTTACATACAAATTTATTATAATAGATTTCAGTGTCGAAATACAGTCTTTTATTTGGGAAGGCAATTAGAAATGGAATTACAAAGATTACTGAGTTTAACAAGAAAAGCCGTGGACGATTATCAGATGATCCAGGAAGGCGATAAAATTGCAGTGGGGATTTCCGGTGGAAAAGACTCTCTCACTCTTTTGTATGCAATGGCAAATTTGAGGCGGTTTTATCCGAAAAAATTTTCCCTGATCGCAATTACGGTAGACCTGGGCTATGAAGGCTTTGATCTGACACCGGTAAAACTATTATGTGAACATTTACAGGTTGAATATCATATCGTTTCCACTGAAATCGCAAAAATCATTTTCAGTGATAAAAATGAGGCGTCACCCTGCTCTCTCTGTGCAAAACTCCGCAAAGGTGCACTGAACCAGAAAATTAAGGAATTGGGATGCAATAAAGTTGCCTATGCGCATCATATGGATGATATGATCGAGACGATGGTTTTATCCATGATTTTTGAGGGCAGATTTTACTCTTTTTCCCCGGTCACTTTTTTAGACCGTATGGAATTGACTGTGATCCGGCCAATGATGTATGTATCGGAGGCTGAGGTCAAAGGTTTTCGTAATAAATATAATCTTCCGGTAGTAGAAAATCCATGTCCTGTCGATGGAGTCACAAAACGGCAATATGCAAAAGATCTGGTACGACAGATCAACCTGGATCACCCGGGTGCTAAAAAGAGAATGTTTACCGCCATTTTGGATGGAAATATTCCCGGCTGGCCAGAAAAAACAGAACACGAAAGAAAGGGACATCAATGAAAGAAAAGGCCTATTATGAAAAAGTAAATGTGAAAAATGAGACATTGCTTCGCAATCTGCTCCAGAAAATGCCGCCGTATTGTAAACAATTTTTTATTGGTATTGAACCTACTACTTCTTCCCGTACCCGGATTGCGTATGCATATGATCTGAATTGTTTTTTTGACTATCTGCATGAAAATAATCCATTATGCTCAAAAAAGGATATCACTGAAATACCTCTGTCTGTTTTGGGCAATTTAGCACCCATGGATATTGAAGAATATCTCTCCTATCTGAAATATTATGAAAAAGATGGTGTGGAACATACAAATGATGAGCGCGGACTAAAACGGAAGCTTGCTTCTCTCCGCTCCTTTTACCGGTATTTATATAAAAATGAGATGATCGGACAGGATCCGGCAGTGAAGGTAGATATGCCAAAGATCCATGAAAAAACGATCACGCGGTTAGATATCGATGAAGTTGCAAACCTGCTGGATGAGGTGGAATCAGGGGAAAGTCTCACAGAAAAACAGCAGAAATTCCACGAAAAAACAAAGACAAGAGATCTTGCTATGATGACATTACTGCTTGGAACCGGAATCCGTGTTTCAGAATGTGTCGGTCTTGATATGGATGATGTTGATTTTAAAAATAATGGAATCAAAATTCACCGTAAAGGAGGCGCAGAAGTTGTTGTTTACTTTGGTGAAGAAGTAAGATCTGCCCTGATGGAATATATGGTCGAACGACAGAAAATCACTGCCGCAGATGGCAGTGTAAATGCACTTTTCCTGTCTTTGCAAAACAAGCGGATCAGCGTGCGCTCTGTTGAGAAAATGGTAAATAAGTATTCAAAACTCGTAACAAGCCTAAAACATATTACCCCGCATAAATTGCGCAGTACCTATGGCACATCGCTTTACCGCGAAACAGGTGATATTTATCTTGTTGCTGATGTGCTAGGTCATAAAGATGTAAATACCACACGAAAGCACTATGCTGCTATTGATGATGACCGCCGCAGAAGTGCTGCGAAATATGTGAAGCTTCGTGAACCGTAGATAAATGAATTAATATGCCCAGACTGATTTGTCAATACTGATTTTGTATTGCAAACCTGACTGGGCATTCTTGTGTAACCGGACAAATATCCTTATGCCTGACGCATATAATAAATAACTCCTCCAAAGAATCCGATCCCGATTCCTGCATAGCCTGTAATGATCACTGTCCACTCCACCCATTCAGCACTGTATCCACAGAATACACCTGCGACAAAGCTGAGCAGAAAAGCGATACCTGACCACAATATAATATTCATGATCAAAAAAATATTTGCTTTGCTTTTGTTATCTAATTTTTTTGCATCTACATACTTCCATAATCTCATCATAAACAAATCACCAGACATTCTCTAAATTTTAAAACATTTTTTTGCGTTCTTTAGTATTATTATCTGCCTGATGATATTTGCCTTCTATCAACAATATTTAAATTTTTTGTAAAAGATAGGTAAAACTTATTTTTCCTGCTTTTCAGTGATTTTTAATACATCATTGATCTTTTCATTGATCCGGTCTCTGACTAATGCTGCTATCTCCTGTGTCTTTAAAGAGCCATATTCCTCGAATAAAATAGGTTTTAAATAATGTACCTGTGTTGTAACCGGTCCAAGCCAGAAACTGTTAAATACACGGTAAGAATCGATCAGAGCTACCGGGATAATCGGCGCTTTGGTTTTCAATGCAATTTTAAAACTGCCGGCTTTAAAGTCACAGACATGATTGCGGTTATTAAAATCATACCCACCCTCCGGGAACAGGATATAACATTTTCCATTCTTAACATCTTCCGATACTTCATTGATAATGGTCAGCGCCTGACGTACATCTTTTTTATCCAGCCGCTTTCCTTCCAACAGATCAATAAACTCTTTTACAAGAATGGTATTGGATTTTGCCTTATCCATAACGATGGAACAAGGTTTACGGTGTGTGTAAACAATTCCAAGCGCATCATACTTGCCCTGATGATTCGGGTACATCATGTAACCGCCCTCTTTCGGAAGATTCTCCTGTCCATATGCTTTCGTATGAATTCCACCGGTAACTTTCATCAGACGGATGCAATGTCTTGCCAGCTCATAGCGTTCTTCTGCTGAATACTTCTCCGGATGGTCAGCTTCCCTCCGCATCTTTGGAATCATGTAAGGGGCACGGAACAGGTTCAGTAAAATAACATATATAAATCGTAACATAGAACTAAATCTCTCTCCAAATAATTACTGTTTCATCCTATAGCATATATGGAACATACTTTACAGTTGAAACAATGACTATTATACCTTATTTCAGGCGAATTGACAACTTGCCGTCACAGGAAGAAAAAACATTGCTTTTCACTCACACCTTGTTCCAGTAATAATTCGCAGCCCTATTTTATTTCCCTGCAATGGCAATACTGCTGTAATATGGGATGGTAAGATATTGTCCCGCATGGATCTCATTCTGAGAAATTTTATTGATAGAGCAGACTTCGTCAATATAGGCATTCATATCACGGTATTCCTCTGTAATATGATCGGATGCGATCGACCATAAAGTATCACCGCTCTGTACTTCAATACTTGTATAATATTTGCAGGAAATCTCAGATGGTGCTGCCTGAGTACGGACCGCACCAGATAAAAATGTACAGATGATAATTGCCAATGCAACGAATGCGACCGAAACTAAAGCTATCTTCTGCCTGCGGACAACGATACGTCTGTTTCTGGATACATCACCAGAATGTATCCGGCTGGATGTATTGCCAGACATCTGACAGGTTCTGCCTGTGATTGTATTGCTCTCATTTCTCATAACGGTACCTCCCTGGATTATCAATTGTAAATCTGTGTTATAAATACCCCGAACACTTGTTGCGAACATTTGTTTGTATAACTGTATCTTACTATTCGAACATCTGTTTGTCAATAGAAAAATCGAACAAATTTTCGGAATATATGTTTGCATTTCGATATATGGTATGTTATCATGATAAATAGATAAGAAATCAGTGGTTAAGAAGCTGCTGGATCATTACAGAAATCCCATATATAAGGAGACAGTTTATGCCAGGTAAGATTAGTGCAAAGCAAAAAGAAATTTTAGAATATATCAAGGGCGAGATTTTAAGCAAAGGTTATCCGCCTGCAGTCCGTGAGATCTGTGAAGCGGTAGATTTAAAGTCTACTTCTTCTGTTCACTCCCATCTTGAAACGTTGGAGAAGAATGGTTATATCCGGAGAGACCCGACCAAGCCAAGAGCGATCGAGATTCTTGATGACGATTTTAACCTTACCAGACGTGAGGTTGTGAACGTACCTATTGTCGGACATGTCGCAGCCGGAGAGCCGATCCTCGCAACGGAGAATATTGAGAATTACTTTCCTATCCCGGTTGAATATATGCCGAATGAAGAGACTTTTATGTTAAAAGTGAAAGGAGAAAGTATGATCAACGCCGGTATTTTCAACGGCGATAATGTTCTTGTCAAGAAACAGCCAAATGCCGAGAATGGCGATATTGTAGTGGCATTGGTGGATGATTCTGCAACGGTTAAGACTTTTTATAAAGAAGACGGTTATTACCGCCTGCAGCCTGAGAATGATACGATGGATCCGATCATTGTAAAAGAATGTTCGATTTTAGGAAAAGTGTTTGGCGTATTCCGTTTTCTATAATTTTAACAAAAAATGAAAATCAGCTGACTGGTTGTTTTACAGGCAACCAGTCAGCTGATTTTCATCCTTTTGCTTGTATTGATATATACAAAAATTTATCATTTATTTTTATGTTACAAGCCAGGGCTTTATTATTGTTTTTTTATGGGGAAGGAAATAGTCGTGGAAAATCCGTTATTTAATGCACTTGAAATAGATACTGTTCCATTATGAATAGAAATGATTTCTTTCACAAGCAGAAGTCCTAAACCATGTCGTAAATCTAATCTTTCATCTGTACTTTGCAGATAATGAGGTGTTGACTGTATTTTTTGTAAATTTTCTTCTGATATTCCTTTTCCGTTATCACTGATTACCAATATTAAATTGTTTCCATTTACAGCTAAACTGACTGAGATTGTACAACCGTTTTCATTATGATTAATACTATTAGAGATAATGTTTTGTATTGCCCGATATAACAATCTTTCATCTCCTATAATAGAGATTTGTTCTGTATTACAGTTTAAATTTAATTCAAAATCAAATTTATTATCTAGATTGTTATTTAGATACTCAACGACAATTTCTCGTATCATTTTACATAAATGAACAGGTGTTTGTTTAACTGGCTGAACATTATAATTTAATTGACTCACAAGGTTCAAATCCTGAACCAAATTTTTAATTTTCACACTTTGGATTTTAATAATATTTGCTTGTTTTCTGGTGTTTTCCCCAACATCTAATGAAGAAGTTATTCTATCTGCATACCCCATAATCATGGAAAGAGGTGTTCGTATATCATGTGAAACGCCACTTATCCAGTTTGCTCTCGCTTTATTTTGTTTGTCTAATTGCAATGATGTTTCGTTAATACGTTTTCCAACATCTTCCAATTCCCCATTTATATTAAGGACAACCGTTTCGCCATGAGATAGCTTATCTAATCCATTGAGAATAGGAGCAACTTTCAGCATTACATTTCGTTTTGATAAATAATATACAATAAACAGAATAGTTACATTTGATACCAACATAATAAACAGAATAATGGGAGTTTTCTGCATTGCTGATAAAGGAAGATAGTTAGTCACAAATTTTGAATAACTGTTCTTTGGATAACCTAATACCAATAAATCATTTTCTTGCTTCCATGTGAATACGGGATAATTTTTGATATACCCCTTAGAAAAGGTGGCAACGTCTTGTAATGAATATTTAAGTGGTATTTCTTCTGGTAGATTGTATTGCCAGATTACATTACCGCTATTATCTATTACAATTCCCCAGATGTTGTTTGTAATTAAATCTTTTTGACACCTATTATTTAATATATATTTTCCATCTTGGATAGTAAGATTATTAGATACTTTTTCTAATGTTTGGACAGGATTATTTTCGCTTATACTGTTGACAGTACCATTAAAAGTTAGGAAGAAAAGCAGTAAATCAAAACCCACTATAAGGATTATTACTGACAAGTATATGAATAAATGTTTACTAATAAATTTCCCAAAATTCCGCATGATTATAACCTGCTCTCCACATTTATTTTATATCCCAATCCTTTAACAGTTATTAGTGATTTTGGTTTTGAGGGGGTAATTTCAATTTTTTCTCTTATGCGTCGAATATGAGCAAGTAGCGAATTTCCATATCCAAATGGATTGTCGCCCCATACAGCTTCACAAAGAGCGTCTATTGTTACGATATGGTTAGCATTTCGTACAAGCACTTCTAAAATATCATGTTCTTTTGCAGTAAGAGGTAAAATCTTATCTTTCCATATAACCTGTGCATTAGCTAAATCAATTTTACAATCATGTAATTCTATAAGTGAGCTATCTTCCTTATAACATCTGCGTAATACAGCATTTAGACGAAATATAAGTTCTTTTGGCATAAAGGGTTTTGTTATATAATCGTCAGCTCCCAACCCAAATCCAGAATATTTATCCTGTATATCATCTTTTGCGGTCAAAAATATCACTGGAATATTAGTGAAACTTCTTAGTGTTTCCATAAGTTCAAAACCGTTTCCATCTGGAAGCATGACATCTAATATAGCTATATCCGGTTTTCTCTGTTGACAGATTTCCAAAGCTGTTTTTACACAATCAGCGGTAATAATATTTAAAAAATTTTCATCTTCTAATATGGTTATAAGCATACTTCTTAAACATTCTTCATCATCAACGATCAATATTTTTTTTGATTTTAAGTATGTATCATTCATTTATTTGTCACGCCCTTTTTGCAGTTTATTTATCCCATTATAACATTTAAAAAAAAGTTAAACAGTCATTTTCTCATTTGTAAGGTAAATGTAAGGTAGAGAGAATGTGGCTGTAATGTAGATGTTTTATATTGTGAGTATGAAGAAAGGAGCAAAAATTATGAAAAACATGATTGAAACTAAAAATTTAACAAAAACATACAAAGCGTTTACCGCCGTAGACCATGTATCTTTGCACATTAAGAAAGGTAGTATTTACGGATTTCTCGGTCCAAATGGTGCTGGAAAATCTACAACTATGAAAATGCTTTTGGGATTAACTGCACCTACCGATGGAGAGTTCCAAATAGATAACTTGACTTTTCCGAATGATCGTGTTCAAATTTTGAAAAAAATCGGTTCTTTTATTGAATCCCCGTCATTTTATCCAAACTTAACAGGTAAAGAAAATCTTGATATTATTCGTAGAATTTTAGATCTTCCTGCGTCAAGTGTTGATGAAGCGTTAGAATTAGTAGGATTATCTGAATTTGGTAATCGCTTGGCGAAAAAATATTCTTTAGGAATGAAACAACGTTTAGGGCTTGCTTCCGCTTTGCTTGGAGAACCACCCATTTTAATTTTAGATGAACCAACAAATGGATTAGACCCAGCAGGTATTCACGAAATTCGCAATCTCGTTAAATCACTACCGAAAAGGTATGATTGTACAATTCTGATCTCATCACACATGCTGTCAGAAATTGAACTGTTAGCTGATGATATTGGTATTTTGAATCATGGAAGATTACTATTTGAGGGAAGTCTTGAAGATTTGAAATTTACAGCACATGAATCTGGATTTGAAAATGATAATTTAGAAGAAATGTTTTTATCCATGATTGATGAGGATAACAAAAACAGAAAGCAGAGGTTAAAATTATGAGAAATTTGACCATAGAATTGAAAAAATGTAAACACACCGGAATATTAGAAGTTTTACCAATTCTTGGACTTCTTGGTGCATTATACGCTTTTGCAAATTTTACAGTTCGCAAAGATGTTTTGTTAAACTTACCGCTTCCACCTATGGATGTTTTGCTGACACAGCTTTACGGAATGATTATGGTTCTTAATATGTTTGGCATTATCGTAGCGACAACTTTAACATATAATATCGAATTTCAAGGAAGTGCGATTAAAAAGATGTATATGCTTCCTTTCAAGACATCATCTATTTTCAAAAATAAATTTTATATATTGTTTGTTTTGCTCGCTGTTTGTATCGTCTTGCAGAACGGAGCTTTGTGTATTATTGGAAATATATTTTTGCCCAGTGGAACTTTTGATTTATTAACACTTGTTAAATATACAGGATATTGCTTTGTTTCAACTTTACCAGTATTAGCATTTATGCTCTTGTTATCATCACGATGTGAAAATATATGGTTTACATTAGGTATTGGCGTAGCAGGATTTTTTAGCGGTATGGCAATGTCGCTTTCAGATATAGCCATATTTCTTATTAACCCATTTGTACTAATGATGAAACCAGCGGTAGCTTCTACTGCTAGTATTGATATGAAAGTTTTAATTTTAGGCTTTGTTGAAACAATCATATTCTTCATGGTTGGCTGGTATTTAGGCAAAATAAAGCATTATGAATAAAGGAGACAATCGTATGTCAATTATTGAATTGTTAAAAATAGAATTTATGAAAGTGAAAAGGTCTATGATTTTACCTTTGCTTTTAATCCCACCTATTTTAGTTGTGGTTTCTGGTGTTTTCAGTATCAGTATGTATATGACACCAGAATATACAAATGCTTGGTCGGCAATGTTTATTCAAAGTGCATTGCTTTTTGGTTATTATTTACTTCCGTTTTCAATGGTAGTTGTATGCGTTATGATTGCTAACAGAGAAACAAAGAATAATGGTATATTAAAAATGTTTGCTTTACCCATCAGCAAAGGAAAACTTGCCTTAACAAAATTCTTTGTGCTATTGAGCTTTTTAGCAATCCAGTTACTTATCTTTTCTCTCTCATTCGTCATTGCAGGCTTTATTGCTACTAAAATAATGAATGTAACAGAATCTATTCCTGTCCTTTATTTATTAACGTGGACATTAAAATTATTTACGACTATGATTCCAGCTATTTCGTGTATGTGGGCAATTACAATACTGTTTGAAAAACCGATGCTATCTATGGGATTAAACTTACTTCTGATAATTCCGGGGGTTTTGGTTGCTAATACACCTTTATGGATAGTATATCCTTATTGTTATAGTGGTTATGTTGTGTCAAACGCATTACATACAGTAACAGCGACAGACACAGGAAGTACACTATCATTATTTCCGTTTATACCATGTGCTGTAATTATATCGGTCTTTGCAATATGTGTTTCTATTAAATACTTTGGAAGAAAAGAAATGAGCTGATTAACTGGTAAAATGCCAGCTTATGCAGGGACTCTTCCAAAAAGCAAATGCCGATGATCCTTAAAATACAGGATATATCGGCATTTGCTAACTTATGAAAAGATAATTAGAAATTTCATGTATTTTTATTATAAATCACTTACATCCACAACTTTTCCATCTCTCCAGGTTCTCTCGAGATCATAGAAAAGACGGTCTTCTTTTGAGAAGATATGGATAATAATATCACCGTAATCCATTAAGATCCAGGTAGAACTCTGGTTTCCTTCAATCTGCTGGACTTTTACGCCGGCTTTGTATAAGGCTTCATCGGCAGCGTCACGCATTGCCTGGAGCTGATTCTGGTTTGTTCCGTTTGCAATGATAAAATAATCTGCAATCGGAGAAATTTCGCTGATATCAATAACAGTTACATCTTCTGCTTTTCTGTCTTCCAAAGCAGCTACTGCAAGTTTTGTAAGTTCTTTTGATGTCATAAACGATGTTCCTTTCTGTTTAATTATGTAAGTTAAAGCTGTGTACATTTGTGTGCATAGAATTGTCACATAACGTATTGTTTTAGAGCGTTTCTTTGTAATGTTTATAAAATTCATAGGTCATCTGTGTTGTCGGATCAATATTTCCGCCACGCTTTTTCAGATAAACCAGTGTGTCGTGCAATATTTCGGCCATACAGACATCTAAATCATGAAAGGCTAATTCCCTCACGCGATCTAAATTAGCCGCTTTATTGCGGTTTGGTTCGATGTAATCGGCAATATAAATGATCTTGTCTAATATATTCATATCAGGCTCGCCCGTTGTGTGCACTTTGATCGCATGTAAAATCAGTGGATCTGTTACATCATATTCTGTTTTGGCAAGCAATGCACCAAGTTTTGCATGAAGCAAAAAAGGATTTTCACGTTCTACGGATGAAATAAGAATGTCGTTTTCTTCACATAGTCTTAATTTTTCATCGTTTGGAATGCATTTTGCACAGTCATGGAGCAGACCGGCAAGCATGGCTTTCTGCATATCATAGCCGTACGCCATAGCGAGGCAGCCTGCGGTGTACATCACACCTTTGGTGTGCTCGTAGCGGTCTTTATCCTGTACTTTTTTTAATTTTTTTCGTATTTCTACCAGTTCCATATTGTTATCCTCTATCAAAAATTGATTGGAAATATTAAAAAAATCATTTCTCATTTTCGTAAAGATGATGTTCTTTTATAAATTGGCTCACTGCATACGGAAGCAGCTGCCCGGTATCTTCCCCTTTTTTTATCATCTGGCGGATGTTTCTTGAGGCTGCATCAAAACGGTCACAGGAAAGCGGATAGATCTTTGCATGAAATAACTGTTCGATTGCATGAATTTTCTTTTTGACATCCTCCATATTCCAGTGGTCGCGCACTGCTACTAATACAACTGCCTTTTCACAGATGATCTCCGGATGTTTCCATTCCTCAAAGTAGTCGAGAGAATCTGCACCCATGATAAAATAAAATATCGTATCCGGGTAACGGTTCTTTAATTTTGTGAGTGTCAGATAAGTGTAACTTGTCTCTTCTGCTTCTATCTCTACCGTAGACATTTTAAAATACGGGTATGGTTTTACTGCAAGAGCAACCATCTCGGCGCGGTATTCCGAAGGAGTCATACCACTTTCGTTTTTGTTCGGAGAATGTCCCGCTGGAATAAACCAGACTTCGTCCAGATCAAAATCTCTGTAGGCTGCCCTGGCAATGGCGAGATGTCCATTGTGGATTGGATCAAAGGAACCGCCTAAAATACCGATTCTCCTGTCTGATAAATGATTCATGATTGCTGTCCTTCATAGTGTTTTAGAATTTATTTTACAGGTAATTCGTATTTTGTATTCTTTTTTGCCTGACGGAAAAGAATGATTTTTTTACCAATCACTTTCACAACGACAGAATGTGTACGTTCTGCGATGATCTCAGCAATTTCATGAGGGTCATCTGCACAGTTTTTTAATACAGAAATCTTGATGAGCTCGCGTTTTTCCAATGCCTCATCTAAACCATTGATAAGCTCTGGGGTCAGACTTGCCTTTCCAATCTGAAATATAGCGTTCATTGTGCTTGCTTCGCTTCCTAAATAAGCGCGCTGTTTGCTTGTAAGATTCATATTGCCAATTCCTTTCTTTTATTTGTAATATTCAAAGGCATGTCCGTACATCTTCACGGTGTCGCCTTCCTGGATTCCATGTTCTTCGAGATCGTCTAAAATGCCCTGTTCTTTTAAGAAACGCTGGAAGAACAGGAAACCTTTCTCAGATTCGATATTCGTGTAACCGAGCATTTTTTCAATCTTAGGGCCTTCCACAACGAAAGTCTCATCATCTTCCATTGTGATCGTGTACGGGTCATCCCGGAAGAAACGCAATGCCGGATCATATTCCTGCTCGTAAATGACAGGTTCTCTGCCACATGTTTCCAAAAGCTGGCTCACATGGTATAAAAGTTCCTTCAGTCCCTGACCGCTGACTGCGGAAATCGGGAATACTTTAATGCCGTCTTTCTCAAACTCGTCTTTTAATGCTTTGATGATTTCATTTTCATCACCGTAGATGGAATCAATTTTATTTGCTGCAATGACCTGTGGTTTTTTCAGAAGTTCCGGATCATAAGCGGCAAGTTCTTTGTCAATTGCTTTGATGTCGGCAATCGGATCACGCCCTTCGGTTCCGGCGGCATCCACAACATGGATCATGACTCTGGTACGCTCGATATGACGTAAAAACTCAAGTCCAAGTCCAACACCCTCGGAAGCTCCCTCAATCAGCCCCGGAATATCGGCAATGACAAAACCTTTGGCACCATCTAAGTCAACAACACCAAGATTTGGCTGTAATGTTGTAAAATGATAATTGGCGATTTTAGGCTGTGCATTGGTCACGCGGGATAAAAGCGTTGATTTTCCGACATTTGGAAAACCCACAAGCCCTACATCAGCAATCACCTTTAACTCTAATTTTACTTCTATCTCAATTCCCTCACCACCTGGCTGGGCGTATTTCGGTGCCTGCATGGTGGCTGTTGCATAGTGGGAATTTCCCTGTCCGCCGCGACCACCCTTTAAGATCACCTGACGTTTGTTGTCACCGGACATATCGGCAATGACCTTGTCTGATTCCGCATCTTTGATGACAGTTCCTGCCGGAACTTTTAAGATCAGATCAGCGCCATCTTTCCCATGACATTTCTTTTTGCCGCCTTCTTCACCGTTTTCAGCAGCAAATTTACGTCTGTGGCGAAAGTCTGTCAGCGTATTCAATCCCTCATCGACAACAAAAATAACATCGCCACCGCGGCCGCCGTCTCCGCCGTCCGGACCGCCATTTGGAACATATTTTTCACGGCGGAAACTGACATGTCCATTTCCACCTTTTCCTGATTTTATGATAATTGTTGCTCTGTCTGCAAACATGATTTTCTCCTTTAAGCGGACAGTTAGTCTGCCCTTTCCGAATGTCAAAACAATAAGAACCCGGCTATCTATACAAATAGTCGGGTCCATTGTTCATCTTATTATTCAGCTACTGGATAAACGGAAGCCTGTTTCTTATCTCTTCCTTTTCTCTCGAATCTTAAGATACCATCTGTTAAAGCGAATAATGTGTCATCTCCACCGATTCCTACATTAACACCTGGATGAATCTTTGTTCCACGCTGTCTGTAAATAATATTACCAGCTTTTACGAACTGTCCGTCTGCTCTCTTAGCACCTAATCTCTTAGATTCAGAGTCACGTCCGTTCTTTGTAGAACCAACACCCTTTTTATGAGCGAAAAACTGAAGGTTCATATTCATCATGTCTTACACCTCCTTGAATGTTAGAATGATATAATCATTTCCATAAGTATTTTGTATTCCTTGCAAGCCTAAAACCAGGGATTTCATGAGCAAATCAGCATCATGACCTGCCGGAGCATCAAACCTGAGTGTGATCATTCCGGTCTCTTCATCAGAATCTGTAGAAAATTTTTCCTTCGTGTAAACACCAAGGGAATTGATCGTGTTGATCACCAGTGCAGAAATTCCCGCACATACAATGTCTTCACCTTCCTCTGCATACCCTGCATGTCCAAGACAGTCAAAACCTAAAAATGCCTGATCCTGGTTTCTGAAAATCGTTATCTTAGTCATAACAATCTTCCTATCGATTACGCATTAATTTTTTCGATTTTAACCTGTGTAAACGCCTGTCTGTGGCCGTTTTTCTTGTGATAACCGGTTTTTCTCTTATACTTGTAAACGATAACTTTTTTCGCTCTGCCTTCTTTCACTACAGAAGCTTCTACAGTTGCGTTAGCTACGTCTGCTCCAACTTTCATTCCGTTGTCAGAAACTGCTAATACCTGATCAAAAGTTACTTTCTCACCAGCTTCAACACCAAGTTTTTCAATGGTAATGATATCACCTTCGGAAACTTTATACTGTTTACCACCTGTTGCGATAATTGCGTACATATGGCACCTCCTATTATCATTACTCGCCAGTTGTGGTTTCTGCAAACATGCAGAATTTGAGACCTCACTGTGCGGCATACTTCGTTACTATAGCATAACAATTGAATTACGTCAACTGGTTTTTTGAAATTTTTCTAACCTTTTTAGTTAAAACCTATTTTTATAATAATGATTTTTATTCACATACATCTTCTCATCGGCAACTGACAAATTCTTTTCAATGTCCTTTGCATGTTCTAACCAGACACTTCCAATGGAAGCCGAACATTCAGCCGTCCATAGCTTTGAAAGCTTTTGCAGCTTATTTTGAAAGTCTGTCTCGCTTTTATCGAATGACAGAATGATAAATTCGTCCCCGCCAAAACGGTAACAACCTGCCTCCTGGAATATGGTTATGATTTTTTTCGCAATTGCTGCGAGCAGCTCATCTCCTGCTTCATGTCCCAGATTGTCATTGATTTTTTTTAGACCATTCACATCTGCAAAAGCGATGCCAACCGGCTGGTTACACATCTCCTCGTCACATTCGATGATTGCAATATCTTTGTAATATGCCTTACGGGTTTTGAATCCCGTTAATGCATCCCGCTCTAATTCAGATATCTGCGAATTAATCTCTATGTATTGCTGTAAAGATTTTATATGGTTTTCTTTCGAATATTCAATAATCCGGTCTTTATAATAGTTTTTCGCCTCTAATGCCTCTAAAATTGCGTCTTTGTCCATTTTACCAACAGCGTATACATATATTAATTCTGCAAATTCAAGTCCAACCTTGATTTCATCCGGATATTTTTCCATATACTGATTCATGGATCGTAAAATGTGGTTCATAAGGTTATCATCACAAGAATCTCTTCCACACTCAAACAGTTCCCGGCAGGCATCCATAAATTCAGCCGCGTACATTTCATCCATTTTTGAAAGGATCTGTTTTTTGTAAGTCTCATATTTTTCTGGCTGTTCCAATTTATAATAAAGTGTTGCTGCACAGCGGGTGACATCATCCGGAACGATTGTATCTGCATGATATTGGCTCACTCCAAGTTCAAACGCCTTTAAAGCCTCTGTTAAACGGTTCAGTTTCTGAAGTGAAATAGATTTATTGATATAGATATAAGCACCCATTTCCTCATCACAGTCTTTCAGGACGTCTTCTGCGAGCGCAAGACTTTTAAGTGCTTCCTCATAGTTTTGTTCCTCAATGTAGGTCAATGCAATATTATTATACTCAAATGCATAATAGTATTTTTCATCATTTTCCATGGCAATTTTTAATGCCGTTTCATAGAAAAAACGGGAAACATTATATTCTGTCTCGCAATGTGTTGCCACACCTATCAGGTTAAAACAGGACAATAACTTAGGGGTATACGGATAGCTTTGATAGTCCACTATGATTGGTTCTATAATCTCTATGGTTTTTCTGAAATTTCCTTCCTGATAAAATAGCTGCCCATAATAAAAACTTGCAAGTATGCGCACTTCGGTTTTGTCGTATTTCTTTTTCAATAGCTGTTCATAAAAATTTTTCTGCTCCGCAATAGACAGTTTTTTGATTTGCTGTTGTCTGGTTAAAAAATCGTTATAATTCATATTCAACATTCCTCATTTATCTTTCGAATCACACGGCATGGATTTCCAACCGCAACACAATTGGCCGGAATATCTTTTGTCACAACACTTCCTGCACCTATTGTTCCCATACTGCCCAAAAGCTGCTTTAATACTTCTGCTTTTTCTTCCTTTTGATTATAAGAAAACTCCTTACAAAATTTATCTTTTGGAAGATTCACTTCTTATTTACAAAATTCCCTAATTCAAATAATATCATATCATACTAGACACAAGATTAGTACAATAAAATGAAATATCTGCATATGTAGATATTTATACTAATGTTAACTAGCTTTTACAAATAAATGTCAACTTCTATAAGTGAGCATGTTGACAATTAACCATACTTCGTGCTACTTTAAAAACAATTGAATTTAGAAACTTGTGAATTCATACCGTAACTTATTTGAATTTTGTAAACGTAACAAAGGAGTACAAAAATGACAACACAACCAAAGACAACCGAAGCCGAAAATCAATATCTTACCAGAGAGGATGCTCTTGCAATTTTAAATACACCGGATGATCAGTTGGACGAGCTGATTGCACGCGCTGAGAAACTGCGCCGCAAATACAAAGGAGACAATGTCGGAATCCACATTCTGACAAACGCAAGAAGTGGCAACTGTTCCCAGGACTGTGCTTACTGCGCACAATCCTGCCGTTCATCAGCCGATATTGAGAAATATAAATGGGTTTCCGATGAGAAACTTTACCGTGACAATGATTTTGTAAATAAAAATCATCTCGCAAGACATTGCATCGGATTAAGCGGCATGAAATTCACAGACGCCGAGATTGAAGAACTCGCTGCAAAAATCCGCAAAATGAAAGAAACCGGAACACACCTCTGCTGCTCCATTGGATTTTTGACTGAAAAACAGGCGCGCATGTTGAAAGAGGCAGGACTTGACCGTATTAACCATAACTTAAACAGCAGCCGTGCTTTTTATCCAAACATCTGCTCTACGCATACGTTTGACCAGCGTGTCGCAAATATCAAAATGCTGCAGGGATTGGGTTATGAAATCTGCAGCGGTGGGATCATTGGTATGGGGGAAAGCAAAGAGGATGTTGTTGATATGCTGTTAGAACTCCGTGAAATTAACCCGGAAGCAATCCCAATCAACTTTTTGCTGCCAATTGAGGGAACACCTTTAGCGCACAAAGATACCTCAGGCTTAACCCCTGAATATGGTCTTAAGGTTCTCGCCCTTGCAAGGCTTCTTGTTCCACAGGCAGACATCCGCTGCGCTGCCGGACGTGAGGTTTACTTTAAAGGAGAAGAAAAACGTTTATTGTCCGTTGTAAACTCTATTTTTGCATCCGGTTATCTCACTGAGGATGGACAGGGGATCGAGGATACCATCAAGGTGATCGAGGACGCCGGATTTACGTATGAGATTGAATCAGCATAAATCTATTAAAAAAGTGAGCAGACCTTACAGTGTGGCTGCTCACTTTTTTTAGTTCATTTTCAAACTGTCACGCAAAGATTTCCTGATCTTCTTTCTGGTCACCTCCACAAGCCCCAGTTTTGTCATGTCGATCAGATCCGTTTTCACCGGGTCGTCTTTTAAATATGTGCGGAATTCTTTTAAAAGAACTGCCTCATCTTCTTTTGCAAGAAGATTGATAAAATCGATGATGATAATGCCTGAGATATTGCGCAATCTGAGTTGATAGGCAATCTCTTTCGCTGCCTCTAAATTAATACGGAGCAGATTTTCGCGCATCTCTTTTTTTATGATATTTTTCCCACTGTTCACGTCAATGACTGTAAGTGCCTCTGTGTGCTGTAAAACAATGGATGCACCGGATTTTAACCAGATCTGTTCCCTTAAAGCCTTTTCTAAGGAGGACTTCACGCTGTAGAGTGAAGATAACGTTAACATCGGATCATGGTAATACGTTAACGTCAGGGAATCTGCTGTTCCAGAGATGGTCGGCACCTGAAACTGATCGACCGGAACGGGGACAGAACCGTTTGTCATAAACTGTTTCGGATGGATTCCATAATCCGTGCAGATGGTTTCGAAGAGTCCGCGGTCATCAGTGATAATCTCGCTGACAGAACTTTCCCGCTGGTTTTTGACGTCTTCCAGATACGTCGGTCTCGCTTTTTTCAAAACACTGTAACAGGTTTTATGGCAGGCATTCTCACGCATCTGTGACCATTCCATCTCAAGACTTTGGATTTCTGCGATCAGTGTTTCATCTGCGACACTTGTTGCATTCGTCCGGATGATAAGTCCGTAGCTTTCTGTATCGAATTCGTGTAATAATTCCTTATAATGTGCCTTCTGCTCTTTATTTAATTTAGAAGAGATCCCAAGCCTGCGGTTTCCGGTTGTAAGAACAGCATATTTTCCTGCAAAGCTTAAATTAGCAGTGACAGCAGGTTCTTTTGTCTTTAAAGCTTCACGTTCCACCTGAACCAGAAGTTCCTCTCCCGCCACAATTTCTTTTTTTGCAGAGAGCTTTTTGGTAAAATGTGCATTTTTCAGATCATCTAAAGACAAATAACAGGTCTGCTCCGGCGAAATCTTCACAAAAGCTGCCCGGATATTCTGTACGACATTTTCCACACGGCCAATATAAATGTTTCCAAGTAAACTATCTTCATCTGGGGGTGTAAGGCTTACTTCGATCATTTTTTTGCCCTGATTATAAAGAGCAGAGACAATAAAGTCCTGCTCTTCCCTGTTTTGCATTTTTATTTTTTCATGTGTGATAATATATTTATTCATAAAGAACCTCTTTATGCGATCTCTTCGCCCATATCCAGTAGAGAAACAAATTTGTCCCCCTCTTTTGCATACACATCCAAACGATGGATCTGGATTGCATTGGCATTATATGGAATGTTCATATAGCCGAAAAGGGATTCTAACACAAGTTCCGGTTTTAAGTTGTCGGAACTTCCGGTACAGAGATTGATGTAAAACTCCGGTGCCTCCTCGGTTCCTTCTACTTTAAAATCATAAACCAGCTGCTTTAAGTCCATGATTTTTTCGCTTTTCTTTGTCTGCTTGGTGATAAGTACCTCAGAAGGCGTGATAAAATAATCTAAAATCGCCTGTCTGGCTTCTGTTTTCGTAAATGGTACTTCATAACCTTCCTTAAAAAAAAGTTTATAATCGGCTGCGGCAACTAAGGACATCGCTGTCTTGGCATTGTCCGGAAGCTTCACATATCCGGTGATCTCCACGCCCTCTACCATCGTCGCATTTAAATCTGCCATCGCCTCTTTTGTAGACTTGCTTTCGTGTACTTCGATATCTAAATATTCGCCGTCACTTGTAATTCCAACGCCGAGCGGTGCTGCAAACGACATGATCTGATGAGGGGAAAATCCCTCTGAATAACAGATATCAATATCTGCTCTCCGCATCGCCTTCTGGAAATAGCGCATAATATCAAGATGTCCGATGAACTTCATCACACCAGATTTTCGAAATTTAATCCTTATTTTCAAAACAGACACCTCCTCCAAATTTCATGGCTCCACAGCCGGAACATTTCATGCGGCAGTTCGGGGTTACTTTTTCATCATGTGCATTCTTCCATTCGCGTTTTAAAAAGTCTTTCGATACGCCGATATCAATGAAATCCCATGGGAAGATCTCATCCAGATCACGCTCTCTCATCGTGTAAAAATCGGTATCGATACCACATTCCGCAAAAGCGTCCACCCATCTCTGGTAGTCGAAATATTCGCTCCACGCATCAAAAATGCCGCCTTTTTCATAAACTTTTAAGAGAGCCTGTCCGATCTTACGGTCGCCTCGTGCCAGAATCCCCTCTAAAACCGTCACATCCGCTTCGTGCCAGTTATATTTGATACTCTTATGATTCAGCTGCGCATGCACACCCTCATTGACCACCCGCGCTCTTGCAAGATAATCTCCCGGTGTGTACATTCCTGCCCACTGGAACGGAGTAAATGGCTTCGGCACAAAGAAAGATGTGCTGATCGTAATCTGACATTTTCCATTCCGTTTTTCCTTCGGAACCGTGTCATAATAAAGAGCTGCGATCTCATTGGCAAGCTGCGGGATCGCTTTCATATCTTCTTCCGTCTCGGTTGGAAGTCCAAGCATAAAGTATAATTTTACCTTGTTCCAGCCACCTTCAAAGGCAAGTCTCGAACCGTTTAAGATCACTTCCTCGGTAAGACCTTTGTTAATGACATCACGAAGTCTCTGGGAACCGGCTTCCGGTGCAAATGTCAGACTGCTCTTTTTGATATCCTGTACCTTGCTCATGACATCCAGCGAAAAGGCATCGATCCGCAGGGAAGGAAGTGAGATATTCACACCTTTTCCCTTGAACTCATCGATCAGGAAATTCACCAGTTCTTCCAGTTCAGAATAATCGGAGGAACTTAAAGAGCTTAAAGAGATCTCTTCGTGCCCGGTTGATTTTAACATTTTGTAGGCAAGATCTTTCAGGTGTTCTACATTTTTTTCGCGGACCGGACGGTAGACCATTCCAGCCTGGCAGAAACGGCAGCCACGGATACATCCGCGCTGGATCTCGAGAACCACACGATCCTGTGTTGCCTTGATAAAAGGAACGACAGGTTTTTCCGGATAAACAGCTTCTGTCATATTCAGTACGATCTGCTTCTGGATCGTTTTTGGAACATCCTCATAAATTGGTTCAAAGGATGCGATCGTTCCGTCCTCTTTATAAGTCACTTCATAGAGGGATGGCACATAGATACCAGGCACTTTAGAAGCTTCATGTAAAAATTCATGGCGTGTTTTTCCCTCTGCACGCATTTTTTTATAAAGATCAAACAGTTCGTAGAAAGAAATTTCACCCTCTCCCATATAAAACAGATCAAAGAAGTCCGCCATCGGCTCCGGGTTATAAGTGCAGCAGCCGCCACCGATCACCAGTGGATCGTCTTCTGTACGGTCTTTTGCAAGCAGTGGGATCTGTCCGAGGTCTAAAATCTGAAGCACATTTGTGTAACACATCTCATAATTGAGCGTAAGACCGATAAAATCAAGATTTTTGATCGGTTCCTGGGACTCTAATCCAAACAGTGGAATATGCTCTTCTTTCATGATTTTATGAAGATCCGGCCATGGAGAGTAAACTCTCTCACACCACACATCTTCCATTTTATTAAACATATCATATAAAATCTGAACGCCAAGATGTGACATCCCTATCTCATATACATCCGGGAAGCACATGGCAAAACGGATTGCTACTTTTTCTTTATCTTTTTTGATACTGTTTAACTCATTTCCGATATAACGTGCCGGTTTATCGATTTTCATCAGTATCTCATCTGATAATGCTAATTTTGTCATTCGGTTTGTCCTTTCTCATTTTTCCTGAAAACGACTGGGAAATCAGTCATGCTCATTTATCATAACATAATCCTGCAAAATTGTATAATACTGATTATCAGAAATAATGTCAATGACATCTTTTGCCTGATAGCCATGGAATTCATATGCATTATATTTTAACAAAAGGAATGCGAGCATAAGAAGAACTGCAAGCACTATGCGGATTTTCAGAAAAATCCACGGAACCAAAGGCTGTGATTCCTCTTCTGCTGTGCCGTTTTCCACCTCCGGCCGGTCAAACGAGCGCCGTATCTCGTTGACGTAAGCTCTGCGTCTTTCCACATATTCGTCGGTCATAAAATAAGACTCCATAGATTTCTCATTGAAATCATATGAAGTCTTGTATCTCATTAGAACTTTTTTTCTATCCATGCAATAAGCGACAGACACCAGTGGATCAGCGTTCGATCGAGAACCATTGCACCTATCAGTGAAAAAAATAAGGTCAGCACGATCATGAGCAGTGAACCACCGATCACTCCGAAATCTGTCGGGTTCACATGAAAAATCTGTTTGACGAGATAATGCAGCACGCCCCAGTGGATCAAAAGAATCCCGAAACTGTAGCGGCTGATCAGCTTTGTAAAAAAATGTTCCGTCTCTGCTTTCACATAAATCTGTCTCACGAAAAGAAAAACAGCCATCGTATAAAATACCATAAGCGGCGCATTGTTAAATAAATAACGATGATATTGTGCCCCACTGAAGATATGACGGACTGCCAGACAGACAGAAAGGATTCCCGCTCCATAAATGAAGTACTTTCTGCGCCCCTGCTCTCTTGTCAGATAATATCCCAATATAAAAACACCGGCAAAAGAACCGAGGATCCCGGAAGCAATGGAATTATAATAAAGCGTATCCCAGTAAGTTCCAAGGATCTGGAAAATCAGAATCACAACCACAAGCCCGCTTAAAACAGAATCCGGAATATGCTGCACCACATAGCGGAAAAACGGTGTCAGCACATATAACCAGATGATCACATAAATCAGCCAGAAATGCGGCGCTTCCTCCGGTGCACCGAGCAGAATACGTTTTAACATGGCTCCCCAGTGATCTGGGAGAAGCCAGACGAAACCTTCTTTGGCACACACATATAAAATATAATAGATAACCATTGGAACAAGCACTTTCAAAAACCGTTTCCGGTAAAACTGCCCGGCGGATTCGTCTTTCACCGGTAAAAGAAGGGCTCCGCTTATCATGATAAAAAGCAGGTTGCAGCACAAAAACAGGTAATTGCTGATCTCAAATCCATACCACACCGCACTCCGCTCCGGCACAAGCGTGGAACCGAGTGAGACCGTGTGGACAGCGATCACGAGAACCGTGGCAAGTACCCGCAGTTTGTCGAGATAAACCTGTCGTTTTATTTTCTCTGTGAAAGTTCCTGTGTGATCTCTTCCCATGTGATATCCTTCTCTGCCATTAAGACCATGAGATGGTAAATGTAATCAGAGATTTCATATTTCAAATGCTCGTGGTCAGTATTTTTCGCTGCAATAATGATTTCTGTGTTTTCCTCTCCAACTTTTTTGAGGATGTTATCCAGACCTTTTTCCAATAAAAGGTTTGTGTAGGAGCCCTCTTTCGGATTTTCCCTGCGGTCTAAAATAATATTGTAGACATCCCCCAACACCTTCTGCGGATTTTTTTCAACGTATTCTTTTTTCACAATCTCATTGAAAAAACAACTCTGGTTTCCGGTGTGGCAGGCTGCACCAATCTGGGAAACTTTTGCAAGAATGGTATCATAATCACAGTCTGCTGTCAGGGATTTGACATACTGGATATGACCGGAAGTAAGACCTTTTGTCCAAAGCTCATTCCGGCTTCTGCTGTAGTATGTCATTTTTCCGATGTTAATCGTTGTGTCAAAAGCTTCCTCATTCATGTAAGCCAGCATTAACACTTCATCCGTACGGTAATCCTGCACAATGACCGGAACCATGCCGTCAGAATTTTTCTTTAAGTCACTCCACTTTAAGTTTGGCTCGAAGTTATCCATCTTAATACCGGAGGCAGACAACTGGGATTTCATCTCCATAATATCTGTTTTTGGATTATTAATTAAAGAACCTGCAATTCCGCGGACATTTTTGCGGGATAAGATTGATAAAATCTCATCATAATCAGCATCGTTTAAGTAGACAACATGAGGAACATCGGTCATTCCTTCCACTGCATCTAACACTGCTTTATTTAAGATCAGCACTTCATGGAATGTATCAGCCATTTCATCCTGATGTTTGAAGATAAAATCCACATTCGTCACGGAAACAAGAATACGGTCTTTCCCGAAACGCTTGCTTGCCTCTGCAGCCAGTGCCATACTCTCCGGTTTGGAGCCGTTGACGATCACTTGAAGACATCCGGCATAGATGAACTTCTTAATGTCCTCCATACGGTTAATGTTACCGCCTGCACAGACTTTGATTTCAATATTACGGTTGATATTGAGGATAACCTGTATGTTGCGCTCATGCTCTTCATCTGTTGTGGACAGGTCAAAAATCATGATTTTATCAATGCCACTGTCATTATAGAGTTTTGCAAGTTCAATGACATCCGGATATTCCTCGTAATTGTCTCTGGCTTTGATCGCTTTTCCATCCTTTAAGTAAATTGTTGCCACGATATTTTTGTGTTCCATATTAATATTCATACCTTTCCATACAAAACGGTCTGCACATATTTTTGATACGTCAGACCGCTTCTTTTCTAATCATATTTCGCACGTGATACATGTGAATTGTCAACTACAGACTTCCTTTGGTAGAAAGGATATCCGTGATCCTCGGGTCAATGACCGTTGCCTGATCCAGTGCCTTTGCAAAAGCCTTGAACATCGCCTCGATCATATGGTGGTTGTTTCCGCCGGAAAGCACCCTGATATGCAGATTCATTCCTGCGGTATAAGAAATGGCATAGAAAAATTCCTTCACCATCTCCGTATCCATATATCCCACGCGGTCGGTCGTAAATTCTCCATCGAACACAAGATAAGGTCTTCCGGAAAGATCCACTGCGCACAGGACAAGTGTTTCATCCATCGGCAGAATACAGCTTCCGTAGCGCCGGATTCCCTTCTTGTCACCAACGGCCTCCTTAATGGCATTGCCCAGAACAATACCTGTATCTTCAATTGTATGATGACAGTCCACTGCAAGATCTCCGGCAACATTGACTTTCAGGTCAAACAGGCCATGTCTTGCAAATCCGTCTAACATGTGGTCAAAAAAACCGATTCCCGTATTGATAGAGGAACTGCCGGTACCGTCTAAATTCAAATGTAATGATATATCTGTCTCTTTGGTTTTACGAACATAATCTGCTGTACGTGCCATTTTATTTTAAACCTTTCTGCTTCTTTTTTCAACTTAAGTAATTATTAATTCTTTGTATCTATTCAGAGCCAAGGCAATTTTCATAAATTTGCGAATCATGCTTGCATGAATGAGCATAATTTTGAAAATTTCTTTGGCGAAGTAACCACATGAGCAAAAGGAAAGCTCTGAAAGAGCGGTTTTGCGAATGGGTGCTGAATAGATACAATTAATCTTCAAACCGTACCCGGATGGAATTTGCATGTGCAGTAAGTTTTTCACATTCTGCAAACTGCACGATATCTTTGTATACAGGCTCTAACGCTTCTCTGGAATAAGAGATAATGCTTGATTTCTTAATGAAATCATCCACGCTGAGCGGTGAGAAGAATTTTGCAGTTCCATTGGTTGGAAGAACGTGGTTTGGACCTGCAAAATAGTCGCCGAGTGGTTCGCTGGAATACTCTCCGATGAAGATTGCTCCCGCGTTGCGGATTTTTGTCATTGTCTCAAATGGATTTTTTGTCACAAGCTCTAAGTGTTCCGATGCAATCTCATTGACGGTGTCAATGGCATCCTGCATCGTGTCTGCCACAAGGATATATCCATAGTTATCCAGAGATTTCTGGATGATTTCTTTTCTGGAAAGAGTTGTAACAAATTTATCTACTTCCACAGAAACCTGCTCTGCCAATGCCTCACTGGTTGTCACAAGAATTGCGGATGCCATCTCATCATGTTCTGCCTGTGACAGTAAATCTGCCGCTACAAAACGTGGATTTGCCGTCTCATCGGCAAGTACCATGATTTCACTTGGACCTGCGATGGAATCAATGCTGACATAACCAAACACTGCTTTTTTGGCAAGGGCAACGTAGATATTTCCCGGTCCTACGATTTTGTCGACTTTCGGGATACTCTCTGTTCCAAAGGCAAGTGCTGCGATTGCCTGTGCACCACCGACTTTATAAATTGCATCGACTCCGGCCTCTTTGGCAGCTACTAATGTAGATGGATAAACTTTTCCATCTTTGCCGCATGGCGTCGTCATAATGATATTGGAAACCCCTGCCACTTTTGCAGGAATGACATTCATCAGTACAGAGGACGGATAAACTGCTTTTCCACCCGGCACATAGACACCAACTGTTTTTAACGGTGTCACTTTCTGGCCTAAGATAATACCGGATTCATCGGAATCAAACCAGGAGTACTGTTTCTGCTTTGCGTGATAGTCACGGATGTTGACAAGTGCCTTGCGGATGACATCCAAAAGCTTTGGGTCTACCTGCTCATAAGCTTCTTTGATCTCTTCTTCCGTCACGCAGATATTGTCCTGGTCGATGGTGGCACCATCAAATTTTAATGTGTACTCAAAAATCGCCTCATCACGTTTTTCCCTGACATTCTGGATAATGTCATTGACGCGGCTCTCAAATTCGCCGTAAGAGTTCGGGCTTCTTTTTAATAAATTCTCCAATATATTATTCTGTGTTTCTTTTGTCAGTTTTAAAATTCTCATTGGACTGCATTCCTTTCTGTATTGATCACATTCTTCAGATCAGAGATCAGTTTTGTGATCCGCTCATTTTCCATCTTCATGCTCACCTGATTTACTACCATGCGGGCAGAGAGCGGACACACTTCCTCTAACACTGTCAATCCGTTTTCCCGGAGTGTGGATCCGGTCTCTACGATATCGCAGATCACCTCGGACAGTCCGACGATCGGTGCCAGTTCGATGGAGCCGTTTAACTTAATGATCTCTACGGTCTGATGTTTTTTATTGTAAAAATAGTCTTTTGCAATGTGCGGGTACTTGGTTGCCACCCGGATCAGCTCGTGGTGCTGTAACAGATCGCGTGCTTCCTCCGGTCCGCAGATACACATCCTGCATTTGCCAAATCCAAGATCCAATACTTCATAAATATTACGGCCTTCTTCTAATATGGTATCTTTTCCAACGATTCCGATATCAGCCGCACCATATTCTACATAAGTAGGAACATCCGGTCCTTTTGCAAGGAAAAATCGAAGCTTTAGTTCCTCATTGACAAAAATAAGTTTTCTTGTGTCTTTATCTTTCATCTCCTCACAGGTAATGCCAATCTGTTCGAATAATTCCAGTGCTTTTTTTGCAAGTCTGCCCTTTCCCAATGCAAAGGTTAAGTATCTCATATCTTCCATTTTCTAATCCTCCATAAAAGTAACTGTTCTGATACGATTACGCTTTGCATAGTTTTGGTAATCTTCGTTTGTTTTCGTGTCATCCTTTAAAATTGTCTCGACCGGAGTACCAGCCGCACGCTTTTCTTTTGCACTCAAAATTGCTTTTGCCTGATTTGCCTTTGTATACACGATCAGCTCACCATTTGTTTCGATAGAAATATTGATTTTCTGTCTGGATAATGCCGCCATTAACTGATCAATGACAATTGCAAATCCAATGGATGCAGAAGTCTTTCCATAATAGGTCAGAAGTCTATCATAACGTCCTCCTTTTACGATCGGTTCTCCGCTTCCGAATGTATAACCGGAAAAAATAATCCCGGTATAATACTGATAACTGCTGATAATCCCCAGTTCAAAGGAAATATACTTTTGAATGCCATAGACTTCAAGTACTTTATGAAGTTCTTCTAAATTATGAATTGCCGCTAAAATCCTAGGATAAGATGCAGCTAACTCTTTGGCGCGTTTCAAGTCGTTTAAGTCCACATTCAGACTGCCGAGCATATGGAACAGTTCGTTTAACTCTGCCTTCAGGTTTAAGGTCTCTGCAAATTCCTCCACGCCAAAAAAGTTCTTGTTGGCGAGCAGCTCCCGCAGTTCTTCCTCGTCCTCCTCACTGATCCCGGCAGCCTCCACAAGTCCCTGAAAGAAATCCGCATGACCGACACTTAACTGGAAATCCTTCAGTCCTGCCTTTTGCAGACATTCTACCGTCATCGATAAAATCTCCGCATCTGCATCCACGGTGCTGTCCCCGATCAGCTCTGCACCAAGCTGCGTACTCTCTTTTAATCTGCCCTGATAACTGCTGTTATTGATAAACGTATTTCCCATATAGCAGAGACGGATAGGCATATCCTCATCCATAAAATATTTTGCAGCCGCTCTTGCGATGGACGGTGTCATATCCGGTCTTAAGACAAGCGTATTGCCCTCTCTGTCAAAAAACTTATATAATTCTTTCGAGGGAGTGGTTCCGATCTCCTTCCCGAAAATATCAAAAAATTCAAAGGTCGGCGTCTGGATCGGATGATATCCGTAACCCTTTAAGATGCCAAGTAAATCCGACTGGAGTAATAGCTTTTTCTCACATTCCTCGTTATAAATGTCACGCACACCCTCCGGTGTATGTAATAATTGTTTTTTCATATTGAATCTAATACCTTTCCCTTATGCTCATCCCATGCGGATGATTCTGTCAGTTATTTCATTTTATACACTTTAGTATGCTAATGTGGTAGCAAATGAAACTGCTTGATTTATTATATGAAAAGAATATCTGCTTGTCAATCCCTCATTGCCAAATCTTTTTGCATCGCATCCAGATATGGAACAAGGACGCCTCTGCTCTTCCGGAGAAAAAAATCAGGCTCCAGTTCTTCATAGCGGAAGCTTTTTCTGCCACCCTCTTTTGCCCGGTTCCAAAATTCCAGCAGTTTTGCAAACCGCAGATAATAAAATTCATCTCTTGCAGTAAAACTGATCAAAAAAAAGGCAATGCCCATCTGTTTTTCAAAGTTCTCCATAAAGACTACCTGATGCTCATGGATATTCTGAAGCGGAAAGGTGTCTGTGTTACATTCTTTTGCGTCAAAACAGACCGGGATCCCCTGCACTGCGCCAATGTAATCGACGGTACTCTTCTGGTCAAAATACGCCAGCGTAATATGTCTGGTTGCCTTGTCAATATTAATGGGAGTGATTGGAGTCGGGACTTTCTGGATCAAAGCCAGTCCGTTTTCTAAATATTTTTCGTTGGTGCGGTTGATAAATTCCTCTAAGGTAGAACCTCTTAAACCGCGTGAATTCCACGTTGCCATTTCTATTTCCTGCCTTCTTCGCTTCTTTTCATGATTATATCATAACTTTTGCATGACACGCCAGAAAAATGAAAACATTGCACGCTGTTTTCTTATATCCCGAATGATAAATTTTTATTAAATATTCAATTCCGATTTGTAAAAAAATGGGTTGTATGATATGATTATTTTATATACATTTATCAAAGAATCATACATTGATAAATATAGAAGTTTTGTGGGAGGTATTATTTTTATGGTAATGAATGAATCAGTTGAAAATTATCTGGAGACCATTCTGGTGCTGAATCATAGGCTGGGAAACGTTCGTTCCATTGACATTGCAAATGAGATGAATTTCAAAAAACCAAGCGTCAGCGTAGCAATGAAGAATCTCCGGGAAAATGGCTTTATTACCGTAAGCCCTGAAGGATATATTCACCTTACAGAATCCGGACGTGAAGTCGCTGAGAAGATTTATGAACGCCATACCACTCTTTCAAGCTGGCTTGTCATGCTGGGGGTTGATCCCCGCATTGCAGCAGAAGATGCATGTAAGATTGAACATGATGTCAGCGCCGAAAGTTTTGAAGCGATCAAACGTCACATAAACAGTGTTTCCAAGTAAAAAACGTTAAAAAGTCTCCGGGGGAATATTTCACTGGAGACTTTTTTCTGTCCTGACAGAAGATGAGAACATGCGTTTGCGTTTCCGGATTTATGCATAAATGTTTTCATAATTTTATGGAATGTGCCGATATACAATACAAAGAATTGGGGAGGTCATTCTTATGCAAATAAATCTGAACATTCTCACAGAGAACAATCATTCTTCCTTACTGTCAAAAAATGTTCCAACGGCTGATAACGCACTTTTACAATATATGCAAAAAGTCACGCAGGGCACGAACAATGCGGACACGGAAGATAAAAAGCAGCAGAAACTGCAGCATATTGTAAACAAATTAAAGCACGGCAAAAAACTGACGGCACAGGAGATGGAATTTCTGCGGATGAATTATCCGGATGAATATCAGCATGCACTCCGCATTCAGAAAATGGCTGAAATGCTTGAAAACCAGTTAAAACATGCAAAATCCAAGCAGGAGGCAGACGGCTATATTGCCGCAGCTTTAAATGGAATCCCGGACGATGATCCTGATAAAGAATGTCTGGTTGCAGCTTTCAATGAGATTTCCAAAGAATTTCACCACTCTTCTGCTTATCACAGACTTCCGGACACACCGGAGGATGTAAAAAAACAGCGGAAGCACAACGGTGACAATGGATTTGAACGAAAAGCAGACGATGACAGCGGCTCCGATAATTCCGGCGATCTGATGTCATGGACACCATTGCAGGATATTATCGATGCCGCTCCAACTCTGGAATTAAAAGGCTGATGTCTGTATATAGTCCCATGCATCCTCAAATTCCCTGCCGGACGGTGCGATTACTTCTCTTCCGTCTTCCAATACAATACGGTAAGCATGAAGCAGTTGAGAACGAACATGAACCTCTTTACGGAAACGTTCGTTCGTTCTCAGATCACCATATTTCCCATCCCCGACGATTGGATGACCGATGGACGCAAGATGTGCACGGATCTGGTGGGATCGGCCGGTAATAAGATGGACTTCAAGTTCCGTATATCCATTCGAAACTGCCACCGGGCGGTATTCCGTTTCAATTGGCAGATAATCTGCTTTTTCCACCGGGCGGATATGAGAAACAACTTTCACCTTATTGTTCTGTTCATCTTTGGACAGGTAGCCTTTCAAATGCGTTTTTTCGCGTAGCTCTCCTTTTACAATACAACGGTAATATTTCTGGACAGTACGTTTTTTTAACGCTTCCGCCATTGTCTGAAGTCCCTTTAACGTTTTTCCTGCGATCAAAAGCCCGGATGTGTTCCGGTCTAAGCGGTTGCAGATGGATGGTTTAAATGTTTTGAACTGCTCCTCACTTAAGGCACCTTTTCGGATCAAATAAGAAAGAATATATTCATTTGCCGAAATATCCTCCGGAACCGCCTTCTGGGAAAGCATCCCGGATGGTTTGTTAATAATGATCACATCATCATCTTCATAAACAACCTGAAGTCTGCCTGAATCAATGGACTTTAACTTCATGTAGCCGGAATTTGTCTCATCTTTACCGGAAAATTTTTCAAAAGTTTCATCGGACAAAAATAATTTTACAAGGTCGCCCGCATTTAATTTTTCGGTTCCATCTGCTTTGCGGTCATTTAAGGTGATATTCTTTTTGCGTAGCATCTTGTATACAAAACTGCCGGATGCATTGCTCAATAATTTTTTTAAATATTTGTCAAAACGCTGCCCGGATTCGTTGGGGCTGATCGTAAACTGTTTCATATAAAGTCAGGTTCTCTTTCTTATTTTTTCTTTTTGACAGATCTTTGAGGATTGCTGTGATCCGCACGGTTCTTTGCAGATTTATTCATGTTCGTTCCAGAGGCTTTCTTGTTATGCACATTCCGGATTGTCTTTTTCTTTGCAGGTTTCTGATCTGTCCTGCCCTTTTTTCCATCATGGCGCATATTGCGTTCCCCATGGTTTTGATACTCACCCTGTCTTGGACGGATCAGACATTTCTTATCAAATCCGATCAGATCTGTCCTTCCTGCTTTTACCAGTGCCTCATAGACAAGATCGTAATTCTTCGGATTCCGGTACTGGATCAATGCGCGCTGCATTGCCTTCTCATGCGGATTGACCGCGACATAGATTGGCTGCATATTTCTCGGATCAACACCTGTGTAATACATACAGGTTGAGATCGTGGAAGGGGTTGGATAAAAATCCTGCACCTGCTCCGGCATATATCCCAGATCCCTCAAAAATTCTGCAAGCTCCACTGCCTCCTTCAAGGTGGAACCAGGGTGGGAGGACATCAGATATGGAACCAGATACTGCTTTTTGCCAATTTTTTCATTCATATCTTTATAGGCTTTTACAAACCGGTTATAAACATCCACACTCGGTTTTCCCATTTTTTCTAAAACTGCGTCGGAAATGTGTTCCGGTGCAACCTTTAACTGTCCACTGACATGGTGCTCACAGAGTTCGCGTAAAAAGGTGCGGTCATTATCATAGATCAGATAATCGAAACGGATACCTGAACGGATGAATACCTTTTTCACATTCGGAAGCTCCCGCAGTTTCCGAAGCAGTTTCAGATAATCGGAATGATCGACCTTTAAGTTCTGGCAAGGCTTTGGGAAAAGACACTGCTTATGTGGACAGGCACCTTTTGTCATCTGCTTGTCGCACGCCGGCGCACGGAAATTTGCAGTCGGACCACCCACATCATGGATATAACCTTTAAAGTCAAGGTCCCAGATGATCTTGTTTGCCTCCGCTAAAATAGATTCGTGGCTTCTCGTCTGGATAATTCTTCCCTGATGGAAAGTCAGCGCGCAGAAACTGCAGCCACCATAGCAGCCACGGTTGCTGATCAGTGAGAATTTCACTTCTTCAATCGCCGGAACTCCGCCAAGTTCTTTATAAGAAGGATGATAATCTCTCATATAAGGAAGTGCGTAAACGGAATCCATCTCCGACTGTGTCAATGGTTTTGCCGGTGGGTTCTGTACGACAAACAGCTTTTCATCGTAAGTCTCGAACAACCGTTTTCCGGAAAAAGGATCGGTATTGCTGTACTGTATGTAAAAACTCTTTGCATACTCTAATTTATCTGCTTTTAAAGCCTCAAAATGTGGCAGTTCGATTGCATCGTAAATGCTCTCACGGTCTCTCGTCTTATAAACAGTTCCATCAATGAAGGTGATGTCCTTAATATCCAGACCGCTGTCTAAAGCGTCCGCAATCTCAACGATGCTGTGCTCGCCCATTCCATAGGAGATAAGATCTGCACCAGAATCGAGCAGAATGGAACGTTTTAACTTATTTGACCAGTAATCATAATGTGCCAGACGACGCAAGCTTGCCTCGATTCCACCAATGATGATTGGCTTATGTTTATAGGTCTGTCGAATCAGATTACAATATACAATCGTGGCATAATCCGGTCTTTTTCCCATCACACCGCCCGGTGTAAATGCATCCGTGGTTCTTCTTTTCTTGGAAACGGAATAATGATTGACCATAGAGTCCATATTTCCGGCTGAAACAAGAAAGCCGAGCCGTGGTTCGCCTAACCGGTTAATGGATTCTCTGTCTTTCCAGTCCGGCTGGGCAATGATCCCGACTTTATAGCCATGAGCCTCCAAAATTCGTGAAATAATGGCATGTCCAAAAGATGGATGATCTACGTAAGCGTCTCCACAGATATATACAAAGTCAAGCTGTTCGATGCCAGCTTCTTTCATATCTTCTTTACTGATCGGTAAAAATCCATGACTCATTTGTGATAACCTTTCTATCTAAAAATAAAATTTTCTGCAAAATAGCAACCTTAACATTATAACTTATTTATTCACAATTTTCAACGCAGTAATCTCTTCCTCTGTGAGCGGGCGATATTCTCCCGGCTTTAAATCATCGGTAAGCTGCAATGGCCCCATGGAAATACGTTTTAAATATAAAACCTTCTTTCCGACTGCCTCAAACATTCGTTTCACCTGATGGAATCTGCCTTCTGTAATTGTTAACTCAATTTCTGATTCTGGTTCACTTTTTAGGATGCGTAATTTGCCGGGTTTTGTCAGCTTTTCCTCTCCAATGTCAACCCCGTTTTCAAAGCTGTTGACATCTTTTTCTGTAACTACGCCATCGATAACTGCATAGTATGTCTTTTCTACATGTTTTGCGGGGCTTAACAGATCATGTGCCAAAGCCCCATCATTTGTGATCAGAAGCAGACCTTCCGTATCAATGTCCAGCCGTCCTACTGGAAATAAATCAGAGCGCACCGTATCGGTCAGGTAATCCATAACCGTCTTATGCAGCTGATCTTCCGTTGCAGTCACACACCCTGCCGGTTTATAAAAAAGATAATATTCGTATTCACAGTAAGTGACCGGTTCACCTTTATAAGATATCTGGTCGTTTTCCGGTGCAACCTTTGTTTCCGGTTTTGTAACGATCTCTCCATTGACTGTGATCTGTTTTGTTTTCAAAATCTTCTTTACTTCTGAGCGGGTACCAAGACCCATCTCTGTTAAAAATTTATCCAAGCGCATAAGTTCGTTCTTTCCTTTTTCTATTGTCTGTAATGATGTGGCATTTTCCTGATCGATCATTCCAAATTTCATAAAATGTATAAAATTATTTTAGCATAGGTCTGCTTTCTATTACAATGATTTTAGATAACGGAGCAAGGGGAAGGGGTTCACACTAAACTCCTTTCCGGATTCATCATCAAAATACACTCCAAAATGAAGATGCACCGGAAAATTTCCGGTTGTACCCGGAGTATCGCTATACCCGGTATCCCCCATAAACCCAAGCAACGTTCCTGCTTTCACTTCTTCTCCGATCTGGAAATCTTTTGCATAATCCGAGAGATGTGCATAATAAAAATAAGCGCCATGCCTGCTCCGGATTCCAATGCGGTAACCGCCAAGCCGCAGCCATCCGATATTTTCCACAACCCCATCCGATACGCTGTAAATCGGATAAATTCCACGCTGGTTCACAGATGCCATAATATCACAGCCTTCATGGAACCGGTCTCCTCCAAAGGTTCTGCTCTGTCGCCATGAATTTGCAAAGTCCACGGTTGCTCCGGGTTCATTTTCAATTGCTCCTACCGGAAACAAAACCGCATCCGTCCACATCGCTTCAATCTTGCTTTGGATCCGTTCAAATTTTTCCGGCTGATGTTCTTTCACAAAAGAAATATTTTCTTCTAATAAATCAGAATCCGAACAGGTATTATTTAAGGCGAAGTACATTGCAAGGTATTCACTGAGCTTTGCGAAGTCTGCATATTTTATAGATTTGATTTTCTGTTCCGTAATATCATTCTCTTCCATAGGTTCCGAATCATACAGAAAAGAATTTATTACCTCTTCTGATACTTCTTCATCCCGGAAATTTTCAAACGCTGTTTCATAAGGAAAACAGTTTTTCTTAAGCACTTCACTATCAATGTAGATTCCAAGATATACATTAATAAGAACCACCAGCATAAAAAGTAACAGATCACGAAGAAATCTCTGTTGCAGCAAAATCACATCCCCACTCTTTCCTGATAAATGTTACGAAAGTTACAAACAAATTACATTTTTTACAATTCAAAACAATATATTTTACTATGAAAAAGAAATTTATATGCTTTGCCATTCTTATTTTAACTGCATATATCCTGCTTTATCCGGCAGATGCTGTAAACGCATCCAGAAATGGTCTGATGCTCTGGTATGAAAAAGTGCTTCCCACCCTTCTGCCCTTCGCCATAATATCCAATGTTTTGATTCATTCTGGCTACATGGATGCCCTCACAAAGCACCTGACGAAATATTTCCGTTTCTTTATGCCTGTCAGCGGGGAAGGCGTATTTATTTTGTGCAGCGGTTTTTTATTCGGCTTTCCAATGGGAAGCAAAAACTGCGCCGAACTTTTAAAGGCAAATAAAATTCATCCGAAAGAGGCTGAAATTTTATTTTACATCACCAATAACATCAGTCCGGTTTTTATCGGAAGTTATATTTTGTTGCAGCAGTTACAGCTCACAGGAATGTTCGGAATCAGTATTTTCATCCTGTATGCCCCTGCACTGATACTCGGTATGTTATTATTGCACAGAAAAAAAGAGGAAAACAGGCAGAAAAAAACGGCATCCCAATCTCAAATAACTTTTAAGATCATAGATGCCGCCATTATGAACGGTTTCGAAACACTTGTCAGGATCGGTGGATATATCATGCTATTCTCAATCCTGATCTCACTGGTAGAAAAACTTCCGTTGCCAAAGCCTGTCCTGATCCTGTTGGAAAACGTTCTTGAAATCACCAACGGGATCAACTGTCTCGCCAACACAGACTGGAGTATTCAAACCAAATATATCCTTGCAATGACCGCCACCGCCTTCGGTGGATTAAGCGGTATCGCCCAGACATCTTCCATGGTAAAAGGTACCTCTCTGTCCATGAAAAAATACTGTCTTGTAAAACTGTTTCTCACACTATGTACGTTCCTGCTCGCTGTCGCAGTCAGTGTATTTTTATTTTAACATATCAGAAGAAATGTCAATCTTAGGCAGATTCTCTGTGTTGTCTGAAACAGTATCCTCTGCCGCCGGATTTAATTCTGCACGGTTGGAAGATACAACATCATAAAACTCCTGCAGTGATGACATATAATTCTCATGTCTTGCCTTTGCAGAATCCATTGCATGAGAGATTGATATCTCCAGATTTCTTAAAATATCATCTGTATACTGCATGGCTCCCATACGGATATTGTTCGCATCGTTGGTCGCATTATCTAAAATCTCCTGCGCCTGCTTGGTTGCGATCATAACTACTTCGTTTGCCTGCGCATATGCCTGCTGCATGATCTGATGTTCACTTACAAGCTCATCCGTTTTCACCTGGGCTTTTGCAATGATCGCATCTGCCTTTGCCTGTGCATCAGCTAAAATAGCCTCTTTGTTGCTGATGATCTTCTGATAACGCTTGATCTCTTCCGGTGTTTTGGAACGGAGTTCGTTCAGAAGTTCTTCTAACTCGTCCTTGTTCACAATAATTTTTGAAGAGGACAATGCCTGATATTTACAACCATCAATATACTCTTCAATTTCTTCAATAATCTGTTCGATTCTGCTTGCCATAGGAAACACTCCTTATTTCGATATGTTATATTTTGCATAAATTCTGTCTATAAACTGCGCAGGAACAAACTTGGAAATATCGCCTCCATAGGATGCGAATTCTTTCACGATCGTGGAACTTAAGTAGGAATATTGAAGGCTTGCCGTCAAAAAAATAGTCTCCACCTCCGGACTCTCTACATGGTTCGTCTGTGCGATCTGCAATTCATACTCAAAATCTGTCACTGCACGCAGACCACGCACAATAATGGTAGCGCCAATCTGCTTCATATGCTCGACCAAAAGTCCGTCAAACGATGTGACAGACACATTTGGAAGATCTTTTGTCATCTCTTCAATCATACTAACACGTTCATCCAGAGAAAACAATGAGTTTTTTGCACTATTGTTCAGCACACCGACAACGAGTTCATCTACGATACCGGATGCTCTTTTGATAATATCAATATGTCCTAAGGTCAGCGGGTCAAAGCTGCCAGGATAAATTGCCTTTTTCATAATGTATCTGCCTTTCCAGACTGCAAATCATAAATCCGTTGACAGGATTTATGATGATTTATTCTGCCTTTGTGATAAAAGCGTGAACATTTGTCTTATATGTTTTTAATTTTTTTAATGTAAAGCCAAGCTCATTCAGATAATCAAACGAAGTATCTAATGATGCCTCGACAACGATCAGCGTATCTTCTTTTAAAATAGAGGAATCTTTTAAACATTCCAACACTTCTTTTTCATATTCGTGCCTGTACGGAGGATCCATGAAAATGACATCAAACCTGTACTTTCCTTCCATGCTGCGGATAGCAGAAATGACATCGCTCTGAAGCAATTTTGTTTCCCTGTCAAACTTCGTAAAATGGATATTGTCCTCAATACATGCGCATGCTTTTTTGTTATTTTCCACAAAAACAGCATATCTCGCACCACGGCTCACTGCCTCTAAACCGATCTGTCCGCTTCCTGCAAACAGATCAAGGAAATAGCAGCCCGGCACATCATTCTGGAGCATATTAAATAACGTTTCTTTGATACGGTCTGTTGTTGGTCTTGTGTCCATGCCCTCGATCGTTTTCAATGGCAGGCTTCTTGCTGTACCAGCAATAATTCTCATATTTTCGCTTCTCCTTATTTACAGAAAATCTATCATGCTTTATCGTATCTAGTTCTGCTCTTTTAAAACATCTTTGTTCTTTACAATGTAATCAATAAGTGACACAACCGTAAGGATCAGGGCAGCATAGGTAAGGATCTTCCCAAGGATCTGGAAAAACGGCATCTGGACATTTAAAATAAGCACGATCACCATTAACATCTGGAATGTAGTCTTAAATTTGCCCCAGTAACTTGCTGCAATGACAACTCCGTTGTCGGATGCGATCAGACGGAAGCCGCTGATGATAAACTCTCTTGCAATAATAATGACAACGATCCATGCTGCAAGCTGTCCGGTCTGGATCAGGCAGATCATCGCAGAACACACCAGAAGCTTGTCTGCAAGCGGATCCATAAACTTTCCAAAGTTTGTGACAAGATTGTACTTTCTTGCAATTTTACCATCCAGAAGATCGGTAAGGCTTGCCACAATAAAGATTGCAGCAGCAATGTAATGATTGATGCCTGTCATATTTGGTGCAAGCATAAAAAATACAAAAAATGGAATGAGAATCACACGAAAAGTTGTTAATTTGTTAGGTAAATTCATAGTTTTTCCTTCTTTCTGAAATCTACTGACAGATTTCTCCAATTAAATCATACTCATAAGCGCCTGTGACTTTTACTTTAACAATGTCACCGGTCATAAGGGTTTCGTCCGTGTTGATGAAAATATATCCATCCACATCCGGTGCATCCCGGTAGGTTCTTCCAACATAGGCATTATCATCCTCTACCTGTCCTTCGATAAACACATAAAGTTCTCTGCCCTTCATCTCTTCATTTTTATCAAAGATCACTTCCTCCTGAAGTTCCATGACATCTGCCTGCCAGTCCTTCTTCAGTTCCTCATCCACCTGATCTTCGAAGGCAGCAGCCGGAGTTCCCTCCTCCGGTGAGTAGGTGAATGCTCCCAACCGGTCAAACTCCATGTCATTGATAAACTGCATGAGTTCCTCGTGAATCTCCTGTGTCTCGCCAGGGAAACCACAGATCAACGTAGTTCTCAATGTGATATCCGGGATACGCTCTCTCAAATGTGTGATGATACGAACCAGATCGTCATGACTTGTTCTTCGTCCCATGCGCTTTAACATTGTGTCATTGGAATGCTGGATCGGGATATCAAGGTAATGGCAGACTTTCTCGTTGCGGATCATGGAATCAATTAAGTCTTCATAGATTTCTTCCGGATAACAGTACATAATGCGGATCCAGAATAAACCATTGATCTTATTTAATTCGTCCAGCAATTTGTGCAATGATTTTTCACCGTAGAGGTCAATACCGTAAAGAGTTGTTTCCTGGGCAACTAAAATCAGCTCTTTTGCGCCGTTTGCAACAAGCTCTTTTGCCTGGCCGATCAGATCTTCCATCGGTACACTGCGGTAATTGCCGCGGATATATGGAATGATACAGTAAGTACAGCGTTTATTACAGCCCTCTGCGATCTTTAAATATGCGAAATGGCCACCGGTTGTCACGCTTCGCTTTGTATGGATAGACGGCAGTCCCTCCAATGTTTTGAAATTCTCATAAAAAGTACCGCCAAGCGCCTCATGTACAGCTTTTACGATATCCTCGTAGGAATTGGTTCCGAGTATAGCATCCACCTCCGGGATCTCGGTCTTGATTTCTTCCTTGTAGCGCTGTGCAAGACATCCGGTTACGATCAAAGCCTTTAACGGACCGGTCTTTTTGTACTCTGCCATCTCTAAAATGGTGTTGACACTCTCTTCCTTGGCATCATTGATAAAGCAGCAGGTATTGACGATGATAATATCTGCCTCTGTCTCATCATTCGTGATCTCAATTCCGTCATCACGGAGCATTCCAAGCATAAATTCTGTGTCTACTAAGTTTTTGTCGCATCCGAGGGATACAAATAATAATTTCATTCGATTCTCTCTTTCTACATTAATTATGGCAAAAGGGCTGTCGCACAATTGCGTTCAAAAGTGCGGCAGCCCTGACGGGTTTTCTTTACTCCTCATCTTCTGTGTCTGGAATGATCTTTACTTTGCCCTCGTAAAGTTCTTCTACAGCGATGGACAATGGTTTTGGACATGTGATCTTATCTGCCATTGGTTCATCTCCTGCAATAATCTGACGTGCTCTCTTTGCAGCAGCGATCACAAGGGAATAACGGCTGTTAACAACTGGTTCCTCACCAAATTCCACATTGTTATTTACAACTTTCATTAATTCAACATAGGATGGATGTATCATAATATTACCTCTCTTCTGCCTTGCGGCTGATTCACTTTCATTTATTTTTATCAAAGATATCTGATTTCCGATATCTAATGTAAGCTTTTTTCCATGTTTTTGCAAACATTATTTTAATCTTTTTTCGAAAAAGCGGTTAACTGGTGTCTCATATCAGAAATTGCAGACAAATTTCTGGAAACACGGAAATGTTCATTGTGGATGATGGAATGTACTTCTTCCACACACGCATCGAGCTTATCGTTTACGATCAGATAATCGTAAGCTTCAATTCCCTGCGCCTCCTCAACTGCTCTGGAAAGTCTCGATTCGATGACACTCATCTCCTCTGTTCCCCTTCCGACCAGACGGTTCTTTAACTCCTCTGCGCTCGGCGGTGTGACAAACATTAACAGTGTGTCTGGGAACTTCTCTTTCACTTTTAAGGCTCCCTGAATCTCAATCTCCAAAATAACGTCTTTTCCGGCAGCGAGCTGTTCCTCTACATACGCCTTCGGTGTTCCGTAGTAGTTGTCGACATATTTTGCATACTCGATCAGTTCATCATCGGCTATCATTTTCTCAAACTGCTCTTTTGTCCGGAAAAAATATTCCACACCGTCTGTCTCACCCGGTCTTGGAGAACGGGTAGTTGCAGAGATGGACAACGCATACTGCTCCGAATATTTCTTCATGAGTTCTTTCATAATGGTTCCTTTTCCAGAACCGGAAAAGCCGGAAAGTACAATTAAAATTCCTTTACTCTTTTGTATCATAGTCACCCTCCGATGCATTGCCATTAAACCGGCCGGCAAGCGTCTCCGGCTGCAATGCAGACAATATTATTTTATTATTTTCGGTAAAAATCACACTCTTGGTTCTTCTTCCCTGCGTCGCATCGATCAAAATCTCCTGCTCTTTTCCCCGGGAGATCATGCGCTTTGCCGGTGCGGAATCCGAAGAGATAATGCTGACGATCTTATCGGTGTTGACCATATTGCCAAATCCGATATTCATTAACTTTGCCATAAACTTGTTCCTATTCGATATTCTGGATCTGTTCCCTGACTTTTTCGATATCCGTTTTCAGGTTGATCCCGGTATCTGAGATCTCCAGATCATTTGCCTTGGAAAGAATCGTGTTCGCTTCGCGGTTCATCTCTTGCGCAATGAAATCTAACTTACGTCCGATACTTCCACCAGCCTCCAAAGCGTCTTTCGTCGCTTTGATATGGCTTCTCAGGCGGACAGTCTCCTCATCCACACAGATCTTATCTGCAAAAATCGTCACCTCTGTGGCAATTCTCGCGTCATCAATCTGTTTATCTTCCAGCAGTTCTTTCACTTTGTTCTCAAGACGTTCCCTGTAGTCCTTCATAATGATCGGAGAACGCTCCTCGATAAAATCAACATAGGTCAGCATATTGTCAAGCTTTGCACAGAGATCATGCTTCAAATGCTCTCCCTCTTTGATACGGCTCTCCACAAACTGTTCTGCCGCACCGCGGAGCGCTTTCTCAAGTCCTGCCCAGAGTTCGTTCTCGTCTGTCTCTACCTGTTCCATCGTGAAAACATCCGGGTATCTGGATAAGGTGCTGACTTTGATATCATTGTCTAATCCAAACTTGTCTGCCATTGCAGTCAGGTGTTTTAAATATTCACCGGCTAATTCTTCGTTGTATCTCAAACAGAAATTATCTTCGGAAAAATCCTCGAATGTGATATACAGATCTACCTTGCCGCGCTCCATATATTCTTTCAGCAGATTGCGGATCGTGCTCTCAAAGAAATTCAACGCCTTCGGCATCTTGATATTCACATCCAGATAACGGTGATTTACGGATTTCATCTCAACCGTATATTTACGGTTTCCTTCGGTCACTTCACATCGACCAAATCCGGTCATGCTTTTTATCATAAAATAACCATGCCCTTTCTCGTAAAATGATTATATGCATAGATAAATTTATTATAAAGCGAAAGTTCATGCTCGTCAATATTTTTCCGTAAATCGACTGTTTTTTGAATTTTCTGTATATTTTTTGTTGCAGACGTCATACTAGGAGTAAATATCGATATCAAAATCATTCATACAAAGCAAAATCAGGAGGAACCGAACATGTCCGATAGCGATACCGTAAAACTGCTCCGCGAATGTAATTCCGGCATACAGATGGCTGTTTTTTCCATTGATGAGATTCTGGAAAAAGTAACCGACAAGAACTTATATGAAATTTTGAAAAAATCCAAAGAAAAGCACGAAAAACTCGGTGACGAAACCCACGCGATCCTTGCTGAATGCGGGGATGAAACAAAGGAGCCAAACATGCTGGCAAAAGGCATGTCATGGATGAAAACCAACGCCAAAGTCATGATGGATGACAGCGACGCCACCATCGCCGACCTGATCGTAGATGGCTGCAATATGGGCATTAAGACGCTCTGCCGGTACGAAAACCAGTATGCGGCAGCTGATGACGCTGCAATGAAACTGACCGATGATCTGATCCGGCTGGAAGAAAAGCTGCGGCAGGATTTGAGGGAATATTTATAACGCAAATCAAAAGGGAAGCGAATGTATCATAATATCATTTCATACGTTCGCTTCCTTTTTATCTAATCCAAAATCCTAACAGCCTTTAAACACTTTTCTCTTCGCTTCTATCTTTCCTATAATCATACAAGCCCTTAAATGATAAATAACTCGATAAGATAACTTTAAATTTTGTTCATCTGCAATAATTCCAATTCTTCATCGGATAATATTCGCTCATAACTCAATTCTTTTTCCTCAAAATACTTTTCCCATTTTGAAACATTCTCAATATCTTTTCCGATAATATAACCTTCTGTCATTGCATTCATGATTTTTTTATACATATCTGTATCATTTATCGAATACATAATATGCCAACTTTTTGATGGATCAACATTATCCATATAGTTTAATCCATTACAGGCTATCAACATAATTCCATTTTCTGTTCTTACAGCTTGCCCTGCAACTTCGGCATCTGCAAATCCCATTGCCATACCATCTGTTTTTACAAGATTAGGGTATTTTTCTTTATACAGATTTGCTAACTCCTGCAGCTTTTCTTTTTGTTCTTGATTACAAATTAAGTTCCAAGAACCAGCACCTTCATTCCCTTTAACTTTTAAACTCTCAATACCTGTAAACTTATTGATATCAATTACATAATTTTCATTTAAGGATGTTGTCGGTATACTGTCTGTGTTTAGGAACTGTTTCAGGGCTCCCACAAGCTCATTGTCGGCATACATAACATTCTCTGGTTCGCCAAATACATTTTGGAACACAATATAATTTTTATTTGTGTTAGTATCTGTTTGCAGCGTTGTTGTATCAGGATTCAATACAAACGTTTGGTTGAGTGTTTTATCATATATCTGCCAATATCCTGCTATTTCACTGGTACTTTCTATGGAATATCTTTCTGTATCTACTCTTTTATCAAGATTCTCAGATACGGTTGCCAGATTTCCTACACTAAATTTTGTACCTGAACTTTTCATAATTGAATATGCATCATGGATTGAAAACCCTCTTTGTACTTTCTCCTGAGCAGGACTATTTAAAGAAGTTTCTGTTTCATTAGATATAATTGAAAAATATCCTTTATTTTTTCTCTGTGACATTTCCATTTTTCTATATAGACTTTGCATACAATTTATCTGAAGTTCCATACTTGTCATCTCCCTATATATAGTTTCATATATTAGTAATGAGTGATTTCTACTTTTTTAATAATTGATAACAATTATATTTTTAATATATTGGTTATCAATTATTGTATCAGTTATTTTTACTTTTTCAACTATAATTAACATTTTTTAATTTAATTTGTAACTCTGGGATATTTCATATTGGATACTTCCTATAACAATTCTGTGTGGAGCTGGCAGTATCCACGCTTACACATTCATTACAGGCTTGATTTGTTTTGTGGCAGATGTGATTTATATTTATTTTCTGGTTCAGCTGAAACAAAAAGGACAGAACATATTTGTATGATCCATATAAAAAACTGCAGCTTTGACGAAATAAAGTCAAGGCTGCAGCTTTTTTGTCTATTCTATTGTTTAGTCTTCCACCAGTGTTTCCATCTCTTTGATGATCTCACCGAATGCGTTTAATGCATCCTGGATTGGAGCCGGTGTTTCCAGATTGACACCTGCAATCTTAAGCAGTTCGACCGGAGCCATAGAGCAGCCACCGGATAAGAACTTTTTATAACGTTCTACTGCCGGAGCTCCCTCTTCCAAAATCTTATGCGCCACAGAAAATGCTGCACAATAGCTTGTCGCATACTGATAAACATAGAAATTGTAGTAAAAATGAGGAATTTTTGCCCATTCATACGCAATCTGTTCATCGGAAACAATATCGGAACCATAGTATTTTTTATTTAATTCCAGATACGTGCTGCTTAAATTGTCTGCTGTCAGACTTTCGCCTTCTTCATACATTTTATTAGTCAGCATCTCATATTCTGCAAACTGTGTCTGACGATAAACAGTTCCCTTGAAGCTGTCAAGATAATGATTCAGAAGATAAGCACGCTCTTTCTTATCGGTTGTATTCTTCAACAGATATTCCATTAAAAGAATCTCATTGCAGGTAGAGGCAACCTCTGCCACGAAAATTTTATATCCGGCATAAATATAAGGCTGTGCCTCGTTGGAATAATTCGAATGCATGGCGTGTCCCATTTCATGTGCCAATGTGAACATGTCATCCAAAGTTCCGTTGTAATTTAAAAGTACATACGGATGACAGCCATAAGCTCCGGCAGAATAAGCTCCGCTTCTCTTTCCCTGATTCTCGTAAACATCGATCCAGCGGTTTTCGAAGCCTTCTTTTACCTTATTGACATAGTCTTCGCCGAGTGGCGCAAGCGCTTTCAATACAGTCGCTTTTGCTTCCTCAAAAGGAATTTTTTTCGCCATGTCCGGAATCATCGGGGTGTAAATATCATACATATGCATTTCGTTTAAACCAAGGCACTTCTTGCGCAGCGCAACATATGCATGCATTTTATCCAAGTTTTTATTCACGGTGTCGATCAGATTGTAATAGACACTTGGAGAAACATTGTTTTCATCCACTGCGGCTTCTAAGGAAGAAGCATACTTTCTTGCTTTTGCATGGAAATTCTGCTGTTTGATATTGCCACTGTAAAGACTGGCAAGTGTGTTTAAGTACTGCTTGTAAGTCTGATACATCTTTTCAAACGCATCTTTTCTGACACGTCTGTCCGCAGACTGTACGAACTGAATATAACGTCCATGTGTAATGCGGACTTTCTCTCCGTTTTCGTCCTCAATCTCCGGGAATACGAGGTCTGCGTTATTTAAAATGGAAAAGGTATCTGCCGGTGTCTGGCTCATCTCAGCTGTCATTGCAAGCAGCTTTTCCATCTCTGCTGAAAGGCAGTGCTCTTTTAAGCGGCGGATCTCTGCTAACTGTTTCCGGTATAGTTCTAATTCCGGTTTTTCCTTTAAGAAACCTTCTAATGTCTCCTCGGAAGCTGCAAGGATCTCCGGATCAACAAACGCTGTTTTGCTTCCCATTGCCGCATAAAGAGAATATACTTTTGCGGACATTGCCTGATGTGTGGTGTTGGTCTGATCCTCGTCAAAAAGGCGCTCTGCATAGTTGAATGCTTTCTCGATTTTTTCTCCTGCTTTGGCAAGTGTCTCTAATACAACAAAAAGATTGTCTGCATTTTCGGCTGCTTTCCCCTCGAAAGCAGCTGCCTTGTCTACGAGTGCGGAAATCTCCTTTAATTCATTCTCCCACGCCCCGGTGTTTTCATACATATCACTTGTTTTCCATGTATCTTCCTCTCTTACTTCACTTCGTTTCAATAATTCTGATGCCATAATGATTTTCCTCTTTCCTGTTTTTACAATAAATTGTGTATTGCAAGATCCGATGAAATACACACTGTTAAGTATTTTAGCATAAAAGAATCATATACAACAAGTTAAAAATCCATTGTACCATTGTCTTTTATTGTGAAAAGGGCAGCAAACCATTATTGGTTCACCGCCCTGTCTTCTAATCATGTCTGCAATATTAAAGAAATGATTCTCCCTTTTAGGAATAGTGTTCCCATTACTTAAAACTCTAAGTAAAATGCATATTTACACATGGGTTTATCGAATCTGAACTTACCTAACGTTTATTCAACCTGGAATTGTTCTGCTTAGTTTGGCAACTCGCTTTCTTCAACGGGAACTGCCTCTAAGTCAGTGTTGCTCCAATAAGAGCTAATATCTGCACTTGTAAAGTATTCAAAATTATCTGTGGAAGATTTCAGACTGCCTTTCTTTACTCCATCGCAGCCATAAATCAGTTCATAACTTGTTCCATCAGAAAGGTTAAATCTGAAACTGGTTATCTCTGCTCCAGCAGTTTCCTCTACCTCTTTGAGTTCCAAGGATAGCCCCTCAAACATATCATACAAGTTCTTTATGGTTTCTTCGGCAACAATGACCTTCTTTTCTGCTGACACAGGTACTCCAACAAAGTGATACATTTCTATATTTTCAACATCACCTACCTCAAAAGGCAAATCAATATTGACTGTCTTGTTGTTGCACCCAACCAAGCCAAGCACACAAACCACTGCTAAAACTAATGCTATCAACTTTTTCATACAATCAACCTCCTTCGTCAAATTCCGATTTATCCCTCTGCCCCATGCTTACATTGCTCTTCTTCCCCCTCAAGTTCCTGCAACGCATGATAATAATTTTCCATCCACGCTGCCTGTTCCCGCGCTTTTAACGCTTCTGAATCCTCCTCCTCGATGTCCTCAGGCCACTCTTCTCCTTCTTGTAATCCCTGCATAAGCAACCAGTTGTGAGGCATTTGAAATTGAAGTATTTCTCCCAGATCACTTTCCAACGTAACCGCTGTCATCATCGGCTCGCCCGGCAAGCGTTCCTCATCTCCATCATCCATTTCGTCCATTCGTTGTATTGTCCACATTTCAAAGTTCCTCTATCCCAGTGATAAGCCCCTCAAAAATATCACGTTCATATTACGCTCCGGCAAAAGTCCGTGAAACCTCCGGTTCCCCGGACTCGCGGGCGCGTTCACATGGCGCATATCCGTCTGCCGCATGCAAGCATGCGCAACCGTCTCTGTTCATACCCGCAGTGCTCGTCCGAAAAATCATAGATTTTCCGGACTGACGGGCATTCGCCCTATCATCCGCAACATCTGCGATATATAGCCTGCAAGCAGACATATATCGCAGCCGTCACGTCTGGCACTGCTCATTGCATATGCACATTATATCACATCTTTTTTCAATTGCAAACAAATGTTCGCTTTTGTTATAAAAAGAGTTCTCTCCACAGAATGCATTTTCTTATAAAGCAGAAAAAGACACCCATCCACTTCGTACATATTACTTTGTACAAGCAAACAGGTGCCTTTTCCCAACCAGCGATCCTGAAACGATCGCGTTATTTCTTCTTTTGTTATCCGTTATTTATATGAGAAAGTCTTTGCTTCCCACAAAACGCAATGATAAAGTCAGCAACACAATTACTGATTGTCCATGCTCGCTACGATCGCATCCGCAAGTGCCTCAAGCTGTCCTTCCTGCTCCGGCGCCATCGCCGATTTTATGGTGATCTGCGTATCCAGAATCGTCACATTTTTCAGTTCCGCCAGTTTTTCTCTCATCTGCTTTGCCGTCATCGGTGCCCAGGTGCCGTTCTCCATCAGTGCTACGGTCTTGTTCTGAACCGCAAGTGCCTTCATGTCGGCGAGCAGGTTCTCCATCACCGGATAGATGCCTCCGTTGTAAGTCGGCGCCGCAAACACCACATGGCTTGCGCGGAAGATCTCACTGATGAGCTCCGACACATGGGTGTTCGAGACATCATAAACGGCAATCTTCTTCACGCCCTTTGCCGCAAGTCTTCCTGCAAGCGCATCCGCCGCCGATGCCGTGTTACCGTACATGGTTGCATACAGAATCACAACCGCCTGATCCTCCGCCTCATAGGTGCTCCACTTCTGATATTTTTCCAGAATATAGCCCAGATTCTCCCTCCAGATCGGTCCGTGGAGCGGGCAGATCACTGCGATCTCCAGCCCGGAGGCTTTCTTTAACAATGCCTGCACCGATGCACCGTACTTTCCGACAATGTTCGTGTAATATCTTCTGGCATCATCCAGCCAGTCGCGGTCAAAATCGACTTCATCCGCAAAAATATTGCCGTTCAATGCGCCAAACGTTCCGAATCCGTCCGCAGCAAAAAGCACCTTGTCCTTCTCATCATAGGTTACCATTACCTCCGGCCAGTGTACCATCGGCGCCATCACAAAGTGCAATGTATGCGCACCGGTTGCAAGCGTATCTCCCTCTTTTACCGTCACGGCTCTCTCCGCGAAATCCGTTCCGAAGAACTGTTTTATCATTCCAAATGTCTTGGTGTTTCCGACCACCTGCACTTCCGGATAACGGCGCACCAGATCCCCGATCATCGCACAGTGATCCGGTTCCATGTGATTGACAATCAGATAATCCAGTTTCCGTCCGTCGAGCACATGCTCCAGATTTTCAAAAAACTGTCCCGCCACGGACGCATCGACTGTATCCAAAAGTACCGTCTTCTCATCCAATAATACATAAGAGTTGTAGGATACCCCGCGCGGAATTGGAAATATATTTTCAAACAGCGCCAGTCTTCTGTCACTGGCTCCAACCCAAACAATATCCTCAGTCACTTTTCTTACGTTGTACATAGTGTTCCTCCTTCTGTCCGGCAGTCTGCCGTCTCATATTCTACCTGTTTGGTATGAATTATAAATCAGATTTCTGGAAATTGCCACCCAAAAATGCACTCTGTATGTATTTTTCTGCATACAGATGAAAATATGCAAAAAGAGCATTCCCGGCAAAAATTATCTACCTGAAATGCTCTCTCTTCCTTATGCTGTTCTGTCGACTTTTCTGCCGGATAAACAGCGTTCTGCCGTCCGCCCGTCATTGCAGTCTGCCGTTTGCAGCACTCCTACTGCGCTGCGTTTCTGCCGCAGCACTGCTTATACTTCTTGCCGCTTCCACACGGACACGGATCGTTCGGATATACCTTTGCCGCAGCACGCTTCTTCGGCGTGTTCGTCGCAGACTCATCCTTGTTCGTTCCGGTCACTTTCGCTACCTGCTCACGCTCAACCTTCTGCTCAATCTTCACATGATACAGCAGCCGGATCGTATCCTCCTGAATGCTCGCCGTCATCTCGTCGAACATGTCAAATCCTGCCATCTTGTACTCGACAAGCGGATCTCTCTGTCCGTAGGACTGCAGTCCGATACCCTGACGAAGCTGATCCATATCATCAATGTGATCCATCCACTTGCGGTCGATCACCTTCAGGAGAACGACACGTTCAAGTTCACGGAACTGCTCCGGCTCAGGGAACTCCGTCTCCTTCGCCTCATACAGCTTCACTGCACGCTCCTTTAACAGATGCTTCAGTTCCTTATTATTCTTAACGCTGTCCACGTCCTCCGGCGTCACTGCCTGCATCGGAATCATGGAGAGGATCAGCTGGTTCAGTTCATTCAGATCCCACTCTTCCTTCGGAATATCAGAAGAAATACAGGTATCTACACAATTTTCCACACGATCCGTGATCATCTTGAAAATCGCATCGCGCATGTTCTCTCCGTCCAGTACGCGGCGGCGCTCCTTGTAGATAATCTCTCTCTGATCGTTCATAACCTGATCATACTCAAGAAGATTCTTTCTGATACCGAAGTTGTTGCCCTCGATCTTCTTCTGCGCTTTCTCAATCGCAGATGTCAGCATCTTATGCTGGATCTGCTCACCTTCCGGAACACCGAGTGCATTGAAAATGTCCATCAGCTTCTCAGAACCGAACAGACGCATCAGATCGTCTTCAAGAGAAATGAAGAACTGGGACTCACCCGGATCTCCCTGACGTCCGGAACGACCGCGCAGCTGGTTATCAATACGTCTGGATTCATGACGCTCTGTACCGATGATCTTCAAACCGCCTGCAGCCTTCGACTCATCATCCAGCTTAATATCGGTACCACGTCCTGCCATGTTGGTCGCGATCGTCACCGCTCCATGCTGTCCGGCACCGGCTACAATCTCAGCCTCTTTTTCATGGAACTTTGCGTTCAATACCGTATGCGGAATTCCCTCGCGCTTCAGCATGCCGCTGATCAGCTCGGAAGTATCGATATTGATGGTACCGACAAGTACCGGCTGTCCCTTTTCATGGGATTTTACCACTTCCTCCACAACCGCCTTGTATTTTTCATTCTTTGTCTTGTATACAACATCATGATGATCGATACGGGCGATCGGGCGGTTGGTCGGGATCTCGACGACGTCCATGCCGTAGATGTCGCGGAACTCCTTCTCCTCCGTCAATGCGGTACCGGTCATACCTGCTTTCTTCTCAAACTTGTTAAAGAAGTTCTGGAATGTGATCGTTGCCAGAGTCTTGCTCTCTCTCTTGACCTTCACATGCTCCTTCGCCTCAATCGCCTGATGAAGTCCGTCTGAATAACGGCGTCCCGGCATAATACGTCCGGTAAACTCATCGACGATCATAACCTGGTCGTCCTTCACCACGTAATCCTGGTCGCGGAACATCAGGTTGTGTGCGCGCAGCGCCAGAATAATGTTATGCTGAATCTCCAGATTCTCCGGATCAGCCAGGTTCTCTATCTTGAAGAACTGCTCAACCTTCTTCACACCATCCTGTGTCAGGCTGACCACCTTATCCTTCTCGTTTACGATGAAGTCTCCGGTCTCCTCCTGCTCCACGCCCATGATAGCATCCATCTTGGAGTACTCCGGCATATCCTCACCGCGCTTCATCTGGCACGCCAGAATATCGCATGCCTCATACAGTCTGGTGGATTTGCCGCTCTGTCCGGAAATGATGAGCGGTGTACGCGCCTCATCAATCAATACCGAGTCGACCTCATCGATGATGGCAAAATGCAGTCCGCGCTGCACCAGCTGTTCCTTATAGATTACCATGTTATCACGCAGATAATCAAAGCCAAGCTCATTGTTTGTCACGTAGGTAATGTCACAGTTATAAGCATCCCGGCGCTCATCATTCGTCATCTCGTTCAAAACCACGCCGACTTTCAGTCCCAGGAATTCATGGACCTGTCCCATCCACTCAGAGTCACGCTTTGCCAGATAGTCGTTGACTGTGACGATGCACACGCCCTTGCCCTCAAGTGCATTTAAGTATGCCGGCAGTGTCGATACCAGAGTCTTACCTTCACCGGTCTTCATCTCAGCGATACGTCCCTGGTGGAGAATGATACCACCAATAATCTGCACACGATAATGCTCCATGCCGAGCACACGCTTCGCCGCCTCACGCACCGTCGCATATGCCTCCGGAAGAAGATCGTCCAGCGTCTCGCCGTTCTCCAGTCTCTCCTTATATTCCTTCGTCTTGTTCTTTAATTCTTCATCGGAAAGTGCTCCCATCGCCTCGCGGTAAGATTCCACCTTGTCGACAAGCGGGTAAATCCGCTTTAACTCACGCTCGCTGTGGGTTCCGAAGATCTTCGTTATTGCACTCATAAAAAGCTCCTACTCCTGTTTTTACACAAAACTGTGTCAAAATCCATTCTCCTGCGGGACACCTGCAAAAGGGTATGACCCCGCACAATATTGTTATTGTAACACTTTTCCAGCACCACCACAATAAAAACAGGCGTAAAAGAATTGTAAATTTTTTATTAACTGCCGCTTTGATACAAATTTTTCTTGCACACTTCCGGTTCCATGTTATACTCAAAAGTGATCTGAACGATCTATTTTTTCAATAAAGGAGGATTTCAAAATGACATACACATATAAGACCAGAGGCACCTGTTCCACACAGATTGATCTTGAATTGGAGGGCAACATCGTGCATAACGTAAAGTTCACCGGCGGCTGCAACGGCAATCTTCAAGCGATTCCGAAGCTCGTCGAGGGTCTTACCGTCGAGCAGGTTGAGGAGAAAATCGGCGGCATCTCCTGCAACGGACGCCCGACTTCCTGCGGCGATCAGCTGGCTAAGGCCTGTCGCGAAGCCTACGAGGCATCCAAGCAGGCGTAAGGAAACACCTGTAAACGCAAAACGCGCCTGTCCTGGGACAGGCGTATTGATTTTTGTGGACTAAGTTGCAGGAGTAGAAACCGAGCGCTCAATGTTCCGGCTGTAACGGAGGCGGCATTTCTAATCGCAAAATCCGCCCCTGCCAGAAGCAGCCGGAACAATAAGATGCTCTGATTTTCTGCATAATAAAACGTCGCCGGCATTTTTCGTCGCTGCCTCCGCCCGGCTCCGTCTGATCTGCGTTACGTCGGGGTCTGCAGAATCGGCTGGATCTGTTTGCCGGCGAGCGCCGCCTCGATTGTGTCCGGCAGGAGCTCCATTTTTGCGATCATGGAGTTCGGCTTGCTCTTGCAGTTGTCCTGCCCGAACGGAACGAAATAAATATTTTTCATATTCATGAGCATTCCAATATTCTTAAAGCTGGCGCCGAGCGCATCGTTCGTCGAGATGGCAATCACAAGCGGCTTACCGTTGCGCATATGCGCTTTGGTCGCCATCAGCACCGGCGTATCCGTGATTCCGTTGCAGAGTTTTGCCGCCGTATTTCCGGTGCAGGGCGCAATGACCATGATGTCCAGAAAATTATTCGGTCCGATCGGCTCCGCCGCACAGATGGTACGGATGCCCTCATTTCCGGTAATCTCGCAGATTCCGTCCACATAATCTTTCGCACTTCCGAACCGCGTGTCACACGTCTGCGCATTAAATGAAAAAACCGGCACCACATTGGCGCCCATATCGCACAGCCGCTGTATTTCTTTTCTTGCTTTCGCAAACGTACAAAACGAACCGGTAATTCCAAGCCCGATATTATAATTGGAAAAATCCATCACATTTCATGCTCCTTTCGCACGAATCTCTCCACCGCCCGGTCCAGAATATAGGCGCTCTCCTTCGGCGCATATTTTCCCGGAAGTCCAAGTGCCAGATCCGCACGGATGCCGCACTCTCTGGCGCAGGCAAAATCCGTACCGCCCGGTTTGGACGCGATGTCTAAAATATATGCATCCCGCGGCAGTTCGCGGATGATCGCACCTGTAACCACAGGTGCCGGAACCGTGTTGACCAGCATTGCCGCCCCCATCGCTTCCTCCGGTCCAAACGCAAAATCCGCGGCATAAAATCCATCCTTCTTGGCAAGTTTGCGCACTTCCCTTCTTCTTGCCAGGACTGTCACGCGCGCGCCGAGCGCTTTCAGCCTCGCAGCCACCGCTCTGCCGCAGCAGCCGTAACCGGTGACGATAATTTTTGCCTCCTCAATGTTATAAGGGCTGTGGTTCACAAGCTCCGCGATCACGCCCTCCGCCGTCGCCACTGCATTTTCTTCCGTCACAATCTCATCTCGCATAAAATCCAGATAGTGAATGTCCCGGCGCTCCAAAAGCTCCTGCTGTTCTGTGGAGAAGCAGCCTCCAAGCACCAGCGTATCGTTCGTCAGGTTTTTATTCAATATATCGTTCAGCATTTTCTGTTCCGGTATCTTTGTCACCGGAATCGGAAGGATCAGCATATCCGCCTCCGCCAGAAAACTTTTCAACTTCTCGAGCTGTTCTTTTACCGTCCCGCTGTTTCTGATATCCAGGCAGCGTACGTTGAGTCCTCTTTTGGTCATAATCTCCGCCAGATAGACCTGGCGCATGTCACTGATGAGAAGTATGGTCTGTCTATTCATAGAATTACGCTCCCTTCTCTTTATTATATGAAGCGCACGCTCTTCTGTCACAACGAAGCATTTACATGTATTTTACGAAAAATATATATTATATCTATTGCATCTATATTTTCAGAATATTTTTTCGTTTATTCTTTGTTTATTGTTTTTAAATATTTTTTATTATAATTTTCTCATTTTATGCTTGACTTTTTCTCATATATCAGATAGAATAAAGACAACAAAAAGAAAGGAAAACGAAATCGAAGGAAAGGAAGGTACAAGCCACCAGAAACGTAACGATTTACCCAAAACGATATTAAGGAAAGAGAGGTACAGACCACCGAAAACGTAATTGCATTCGTTTTTTTCTAACTCCCGAAAAACACACGTGACAATCCAAATCATGGAAAGAGGAATCAGTATCAGATGAGTTAATCAGATATGATGCGATATCCACCGTCATAAGAAGAGTGATACAAGGTACGAAGGAAGCGAAGAAGTCCGAAAGAAAAAGAAAAGAGAGGTACAGTCCCATGGACGAGATAGTTTAGAAGGCGACATCGATTCAAATGAATAGGATGTCGCCTTCGTCGTTTTATTTTTTCTATTTTATCTGTTTTTCCTGCTCGCTCTCCGTCACGGACGTCTCCGTCTGCTGCCAGGGATTTTCCTCATCCGGATCAGTCGGATCCCAGTGGCAGTCCGGATCTGATTTATCCAGTTTTTGTGCCTCCGGTTTCCCGAGCGGCCCCGGGTCTTCCCCGTCGTATATTTCAACCGTAGTGCCTTCCGGGCAGTTCTCCGCAATCCATTTTGCATCCTCCACCGTCAGTCTTACGCAGCCCATCGACGCCTGCTGTCCCAGCTTGTTATACTTGTCCGTACAGAGTGTATCCTTTGCGCGCTTGTAATAGGGCACAGAATGGAACAGGATTCCCCCGTGAATCCGCGTCGCGTACTGCCCATACACACCGCCATAGAGTTCCCGCCACAGATACTTGGTGGAAATCTGGTAAGTTCCGCGCGGCGTTGCGTTGTAAAGTCCGGTCGAGCATACCATTGCCTTATAGGGTACCGTATACTCCCCCTCCTCATCCTGGGTGTAGATCGTGACGCAGTTCTGCTTGCGGTTGATGCGGATATAGTACGAAAATTCCGGTGTCTGCGTCTCCTTAACATCCGCTTCCGCTTTTCCGGTTCCACTTACATCCGGCGTCTCAGTCTCTTCCTGCCGCACCGATTCCGTCCCTTCCAACTGCAAGTCTTCCCCGTTCCCTGCATTCTCACCGGTCTGCACCATCCCGCCGCTGCCATTTTCCTCCGCATCCGTTTTGTCATTCTCACCGCTTCCTGTAAGCGGTGTCTCTCCATCGTCTGCGAGCAGAATGTTTTCCGTGCTGCCGTCCATCACCAGTTCTTCCCGCTGGTACTCCCTGGTCCACAGTCCGTTGTCGCCGCTTAGCACCGCCAGTGCAGGCACATTCCACTCCATCTTGAGCGCAACAAATTCAAACAATGTCAGTACGCACAAAAAGACAGTGACTGCAGCCGCAATCATGCGGGCAGCCCTGCCTTCCATCATACGCTGTAATTCATTTTGCTCGTGCTTGTCGTTCTTCATATCTTAATCTTAGAGCTGGGTCTCCACGAAAATGTCATAGATCGCACGGATTGCCGGTTCAAAATCCGCATTGCTCACACCGATAATAATGTTAAGCTCAGAAGATCCCTGATCGATCATCTTGACGTTGATGTTTGCATGTGCCAGTGCCGAGAAGATACGGCCTGCCGTTCCTCTGGTCGACTTCATGCCGCGTCCCACAACCGCGATCAGCGCCAGATCACCCTCCAGCTCGATACTGTCCGGCTTTGCCAGACGGTGAATTGCTGAGATCACTGCCTGCTCCTTGCCCTCGAATTCCGGCTGGTGAACGAAGATTGTCATCGTGTCGATGCCGGACGGCATATGCTCGAATGAGATATTATTCTCCTCAAACGCGGACAATACTTTTCTCCCGAATCCAACCTCGGAATTCATCATATCCTTATCAATATTGACGGAAACAAAACCTTTTTTGCCGGCAATACCGGTAATGGTGTATTTTGACTGATGGCAGGTGCTCTCCACGATCCAGGTTCCCTCGTCATCCGGCGCGTTGGTATTGCGGATGTTGATCGGAATTCCTGCTTTTCTCACCGGGAACACTGCGTCCTCATGAAGCACGCTGGCGCCCATATAGGAAAGCTCGCGCAGCTCACGGTATGTGATCGTCTTGATCGGCTGCGGATCCTTAATGATGCGCGGATCTGCAATGAGAAAGCCCGACACATCCGTCCAGTTCTCATAGCAGGTGGCATGTACCGCACGCGCCACGATGGATCCCGTGATGTCGGAACCGCCTCTGGAAAAGGTCTTGATCGTTCCGTCCGGCAGTGCCCCGTAGAATCCCGGAATTACCGCACGCTCGCATTTCTCCAGACGCTTTGCCAGCACCTTGTTGGTCTTCTCCGCGTCAAAAGTTCCGTCCTCCTCGAAGGAAATCACCTCTGCCGCATCCACAAACTCGTAGCCAAGGTAATTCGCCATAATGATACCGTTCAGATATTCGCCGCGGGACGCCGCATAGTCAACCCCCGCTTTATTTTTAAAGTTCTCACTGATCTTTTTGAATTCTTCCTCCAGTGACAGCTTCAGATTCAGTCCATTGATAATTGTGTCATAGCGGTCCTTGATCTTCATCAGCGGCACGCGGAAATCCTCCTCCGCCTCCACCAGCGCATAACAGGCATATAACATATCTGTGACCTTGGTGTCCTTGGCATTGCGTTTTCCCGGGGCACTCGGCACTACATAACGTCTTTCCTTGTCCGCCTGAATGATCTTCCCCACTTTTGCAAACTGTTCCGCACTTGCCAGAGAGCTGCCGCCAAACTTCACAACTTTAATCATTTTTCTGTTCCTCCAATTACCAGCTATCGTCAGGGACGCTTCCGTCCTCGCTTTAACGATTTAATATAACGATATATATATTATCATAAATGGCGGTTCCGTCAAATGATTTTTTTGAAAAATCGCGTTTTCCTACAAAATGGCAGCCGGTCCGGCAAGCTTCTCACGTACCACATACATGGTCATGTCCGGGCGCGTCGCACCTTCCATTTCACAAGCGTCATCTGCATCTGTTCCAGTTCGATGGCAGTGATGCACCCGGGATGCACACAGCTTCCCGCATTCAGATACAGCTCCCCGTTTTCCGGCAGTCTCGGTCTGTGTGAATGGCCGGCAATCAGATAACGGTCGTGAAGTCTGGTCCAGCCCGCCAGGCACTGTTCATACCGGACCGCCTTTTTATAATTGCGCGCCGCACTCGTGGGATCATTCACGCCGGAGCGCTCCAACGGTTTCCACACGTAGCGCACCAGAGCTCTGGAGAGCCTCCAGCACACAGAATTAAAAAAATCCGCCTGATGCCCGTGAATCATGCAGACATCCCTTCCGCCCTCGCAATTATCTAATATAATCGCCTCCGGCAGGATTTTTCTCAGCTCCATATTGTGGTTTCCATAGATGCGGCACAGCGCATTCCGGCTTTGCAGACAAGCAAACATCTCATACACGATCTCGTGATAGTGCACAATCCGGTCCATGCAGCGGTTTTCCCAGAGTTCCTCCCCGTCCCCCAGTTCCAGATAGAAGAATCCTCTCTTTATATAATGTTCCATCGCCGCCTCGTACAGGTACGCGTTTTTCAGGAAATTGTCATTTGTTGTCCCTTCCCCTCTGTGGCAGTCACTGATCACCACATAGCGGCTGCCCGTGCCAAGCGGAAGGTGCAGGGCATGTTCCAATGCCCTGTCAATCCTTCGATAACATCCCATGTTTTCACCTGCCCCGACATGATCTGTGCGTTTTCCTGTTTCTGCGGCGCGGTTTGCATCGCCCGCCCGAAAGCACCAGAATCTTCCGAAACCATCCCGAAAGCAGATAATATAGAAATACCATTCTGTCCGCCGTCCGTTTCCACGGGTATGTCACGATCCTAAATCCTCTGCACAGCAGCCTGTTCCAGAGAAGCACCGCGCTTCTGTAGATTCCCGGAATCAATCCGTGTTCCTCCGAAAAATTCATCCGCACACTGACTTCTCTTCCGCAGATGCGAAAAAGGCTGCGCGGTTTTCCGGTTTTGCGGAGACCTTCCCAGAACGCCAGCGCCATCTCCTGCTCTGGGAAAATCAGCGTCGTGGCAAGTCTGAGGCGCGACGGTTTTGTATACACGCCCATCCGAAAGCCGGTGAGCCACCAGTGTCTGGCACAGATTTCATAAAACGTTTCCTCTGCCGTGTCCAGACAGCTGCAGATTCTCGGGAGTTCTGCATCCGATACCGCTTCAAAATGCGCCGTGTGATAGGCGTGCGGCGGAATCACGCCCTTCGCATGGTAAATTCCGACCTCTCCGCCGGTGTTGATCCCGTACTGTCCCTTCCAGAATTCCACCAGCCAGGTTCTTCCCTCATAATTAAAGTACACGGGAAATGCGTCAATCACCATCCCGGCACCCACCGCCATGGTATCATATTTCGCCTCATATCCCTTGTCACGCTGCCAGGCATCCAGCCTTGAGGTAAAAATATCTTCCGACGGCAGATAAGCAAATCCAAAGGGTTCCGCCAGTTCATTGAGCAGCCGCACCCGTTCCCCGGGAGTCAATGCAAGAACTTTTTTCTTCGCCCGCACTCTGTGCACTACTGCCAGGATCAGCAGCGCCGCAAATAGTACCAGAAAGGCGATGCACAAGAGGCACCGCCCGTTTGCAAAGCACATCAGCGCGCCAGAAGTCCTCTTGCGAGATAATCAGCGAGTTCCAGCACCAGATCACTTAAATCCCGGAAGGTATCAATGCTCTGGTCATACTCACCGTTCATCTGATGTTCTATAATCTCGCGCGTCATATCCAGATAATTCAACAGAAGATTCCTCGTCTCTTTTCCTGCAAAGTAGGGATTCTGGTCAGCGAGAAGTGTTGCGATCTGATTCGCATTAGCATACCACTCCCGGATCTGCTGTTCATAATTCTCCTTATCCCCGGATTTTAACGTGCGGATGATCTGCCCCGTCATCTCCACATGTTCCACGAGCAGATTGCGCAGCTGTCTTGTGACAGCTACCGGCAGCCGCTCTGCAAAAACATCCGTGATTGCATCTGCAGTTTCCAACAGGCGTCCCTCCACTGCATACTGTTCTTTTGCATCTGCCCCGGAATCCACACCCATCATATACATCCGTGTCCAGTAGATCAGTTCCAGCCACGCCAGGCGCATCGCCTCAAACAGCTGATTCACTGAATTCTGCATCTCTCCCGCTGTCTGGTTTCCACCCGGGCGCTGTCCACCCGGAATCACCACTCCGATGCCGATATTTCCGCCCACGCCGGCATTACTGGTATTTCCACCATTTCCGGCATTACCGGTGTTTCCGCCCATACCGGCGTTTCCGGTGCTTCCACTGCCTCCCTGGGGCGGTACGTAGCTTTCCCCCGGGCAGACATAGAGCTTCATTCCCGCCTGCAGGTTGTAGGGGTTTACCCCCGGATTTCCAAGTATCAGTTCCGTGACGGTTGTGTGGTACTGTCTCGCAATGCGATACAGTGAATCCCCCTCCTGCACGGTGTGTACTATTCTATTCTGACAATACATAAAGATTCCACTTCTTTGTTTTCTCTCTTTATCTTATGTCAGATATAAGATCCTGGTGCGTAATGATCTGCATTTGAGGCAGGCAGACCGCATGCTACATAAGTCCTGCAAATACCGGTGCCAGCACAACTGTCAGAAGTCCCGCAACCGCAATGGCAAGACTGCTCATCGCGCCCTCGATCTCTCCCATCTCCATCGCCTTGACCGTACCAACCGCATGGGATGACGCTCCGATTGCAATTCCCTTCGCCACCGGCTCCTCAATCTTAAATATACGGCAGACCGTCTCCGCCAGCATATTGCCAAGCACACCGGTAATAATAATCACAGCAACCGTGATGGTCACATAACCGCCAAGCTCTTCCGATATTCCCATGCCGATCGCGGTCGTGATGGATTTCGGCAGAAGCGTCACATACTGCGCATGATCAAAATGAAACAACAGTGCCAGTACAAGCACACACACAAGGCTCGTAATCACACCGGAGATCATTCCAAGCACGATCGCCTTGGAATGTTTTTTCAAAAGTTCCACCTGCTCGTAGAGTGGGATCGCCAGGCAGACCGTTGCCGGCGTCAGAAGATAGCTCAGATATTTTGCTCCCGCGTTATAACTCTCGTAAGGAATATCAAACGCGGCCAGAAAAACGATCACCGCAACGATCGAAATTAAAAGTGGATTACATATCGGCCATTTCAGCTTCTTTTTTAAAAATACACCCAGTTCATAGGTCAATACGCTGATTGCTACGCCAAAAAATACAGACTGATTTAAAAATTCCTTCATTGCCTTATGCCTTTCTGTTTCTGCGAATTACAAACTGTGTCACTCTTCCCGAAATCACCATAACCACAATCGTGGATACAAACATGATCACAACCACCTGCACACAGATCGGCTTTAAGGCGCTCCAGGACTCAACCAGTCCCGCCCCCGCCGGAATAAACATCACCGGCATAATCTCTATCAAAAATTTCCCTGCATTTTCCACTGCAGAAAGTTTTATTATTCCAAACTCCAGTGCTGTAAACAACAGTACCAGTCCATAGATGCTTGCCGGTACCGGAAGCGGAAGTAATGCCTTTAGCCCTTCTCCCAGAAATGAAAAAAGTAAAATAATCAAAAATTGTCTCAAATGCTTCATCTTGCCGTCTCCTCTCATCGGAACTTATTATAGCAACAGTATCACAACTTTTACATCGACATTCCGACGAAATGCATGCCCTTCTTTTTCCATTTACAGTGCAACTTTCTAGTTCTTACTGCCTATATACCCCGCAAGTGTATCCAGAATCACCTGCGGTTCGATCGGCTTTGCAAGATGCGCGTTCATCCCGGCCGCCAACGACTGGCTGACATCCTCCTCATAGGCGTTGGCCGTCATGGCAATTATAGGCACAGTCTGTGCATCCGTCCGGCTCATTGCCCGAATCTGTCTGGCTGCCTCCAGTCCACTCATCACCGGCATCCGGATATCCATCACGATTGCGTCAAAATATCCCTCCGGATTCTGTTCCACCAGTTCTACCGCTCTTTTTCCATTTTCCGCATGTTCCACAAGAATTCCCTTTGATTCCAGAATACGTCTGGCCACAAAAGTATTGATCTCGTTGTCCTCTGCAAGAAGCACCCGTCTGCCTTCCAGGTTCTGTTTTGCCATGACTGCCTGTGGCATTTTTTCCGGAGCATCGACGCCCGAGATCGTAAGCGGCAGATCAAGGATTACCTCGGTACCCTCTCCTAATTTACTGTGAATCTCAATCGTACCGTGCATCATGACCACCAGTTTCTTTACGATCGCAAGTCCAAGACCGGTTCCCTGCCATTGCAGGGCAAGCGTACGGTTCCCCTCCTGCGAAAACGGTTCAAACGCATGCTCCAGAAATTCCTCACTCATACCGATTCCGCTATCCCGCACCGTAAAGCGAACCCATTCATCGTTTCCTTCCGTGCGGAGCCTTTCGGTCAGAAGCCACACATTTCCGCCCTCCGGCGTGTATTTTGCTGCATTGGACAGCAGATTGAAAAAAATCTGCTTGAACCGCACCGCATCAGTGTATATCATTTCTTCCATATGCTGCAGATCGCACTGGAACGTAATGTTTTTCTGCTCCATCAGCGGGCCAATGGTGGTATTGATTGCCGTTCCAAACATCTCTCTGCTCATCTGCTCCGACTTCAGGTTCAGATTGCCGCTCTCTATGCGTGAAATATCCAGCATATCATTGATTAGTCCGAGCAGAAACTCACTTGAGGATTTAATCTTATCCAGATATCCGCAGATCGTCTCATCCTGACATTCCTGCCTTGCAACGCATGTCATGCCGATAATCGCATTCATCGGCGTCCGGATATCATGACTCATATGGGCCAGGAATTCACTCTTGGCGCAATTCGCCCGCTCCGTTTCCTCAATCGCCCGCTCCAGACGTTCCTGCTTTTTCTTCTCCTCCGTTACGATGTCTTCGATGTCCACACAGCTTTTGAATACCGTCCCCATCTGCTTATCCATATAGGTATAACGGATCATTTTACGCCGCACTGAACCGTCAAACTCTCTCACATCAATTTCCTGTATGTAAAGCGGCTCCACCTCAAGATTACGCCGGATTTCCTCTGTCTGCATTGCCCGGATGTGTGCTTCCAGCTGATCCGTCACTGCGACTCTGGTAAGATAATCACGGATATCCGCATCGTAGTCTGTTCCCCTGGCGCTCGGACACATGGAGCTTTTTTCCTGCGCCATAATCTCGAAATGGCCATTCTGCAGACAGATGTATTCCACATAATCATAGTCAAACTCAATGATCAGCTGCATCATACGGTCACGGTTTTTCTCATGCGTGACATCCCAGTTATTGTAAAAGGCAAACAAATCTCCCGTATCCAGCTGCGGTACAATCCTCACATCCACACGCACCCAGATAATGTCGTCCGTGTCCCGCCTCTTTGCCCAGTAGTAACGCGATATCATTTCCTCTCCCTGCCAGTAGGCTTCCATCAATGCCTCTGGCTGTAGATCCGCATACGTCTCCCCAGTCATATGAATTTCCGAGAAAATCTTTTCAATGCGCTTCCGGTAGTCTGCTTCCTCACGCAATTCTTCGGTAAAATCGCCCAGACCATTGTATTTGACGGATTCCACATACCGCTGCGTGAGATTGACGCGGCTGGTTCCAATATTCTCATCTGTCCCTTTCTGATCCAATCCTCTGTCGATTATCATACTTCCATCTCCTGCCATACATTATCCACAGTTTATTTTAACCCTGCCTGACCGGCCATCGCTCTTCTCTCCTCATACTGTTCATAGAAGTCCTGCTCCGGTTCATATGGTTTTATAAAAAACAGATTTAACAAAAACATGTTGATCGTCTTTGCCTCCTGTTCACCAATTCCGTCTTTCACCTGCTTCTCCAGCTGCTTCCGCAGGCCATGCCAGTCCATCAGAAACCGTTCGTATCGTTCCATCTGCGGAGTATCGAGCCATTTTCCAACCTTCACTTTGCTGCGCCCGGGCTTCTGACAGGCATCCATCTGCAGAAAGTAGCGGATTCTGCTTTCCTCATAGATTCTGCCAAGCGGAAATACACGACACAACCCGGGACGCATTGCGTGGATCCTGCATCTTCCCTGTTCATTCAAGAACACACACTGCTCTTTTTCTCCGTCCATCCTCAGGTTCGGAAAAATCACGCCGTCCACTACCTGCAGCTCTATCGTATCGGCAAGCAGCTGCTCAAAATTTTTCCCGGTCACGGTCGTCAGACGCCATATATCACAGGGATCAAGCACAATGGATGTCCCCATTTTCTCACAGCAGGCATGGCATCCCGCGCAGTCTCCGCACGCCGCCCGAACCATATCATTGCAGCCATATATTTTTCCATCTGATATTTCCTGCAGATCCCGTAACATTGCAATCTCCTCATTTCTTTTTTCTGTGTCTATTTTAACTGTTTTTTGCAAAAGAAGCAATAAACTCACATAGCCTATAGAGTGAAAAAAGAAACCGCCACAAAAGTGACGGCTTCTTAAATCCTGATTTTATAATATCTGTTCTATGCCCCTATGCAGCAGCTTTCTCAGAATCATTGTCTTTCATGACAAGCTTTAAGAGAATCGGGGTGATCAGCGTCGTTACAATAACAACGAGAACGATCGGAGCAAACAGGACATCATCTAACATACCGCTTGCATATCCCTTCTGCGCCACAATCAGTGCAACCTCACCTCGGGAAATCATACCGATACCGACCTGGAACGCTTCCTTTCCGGTACATCCGCATATCTTTGCACCCAGTCCGCATCCGACAACCTTGCTTAAGATGGCGATAACAAGCAGAATGATTGCGAAGATCCAGATGCTGGCATCCATTCCGCCGAGTGTTACCTTAAGACCTACACTGGCAAAGAATACCGGTGAGAAAATCAAGTAAGACGGGATCTCGCATCTTCTTGCAACATACGGTCCAACTTTCATCGTGCAGAGCATCAGTCCTGCGAAGTAAGCACCGGTAATATCTGCAATACCGAAGTATTCCTCTGAGATATAGGAAAGAATGAAGCAGAGCGCTACACAGATGATAGCGGTTCTTCTCTTCTCATCCTGCTCTTCCACAAATACCTTTAACTTTGTAAGCACGAAGATCAATACTGCAATAAATACGAAATACAGTACAATCTTTAACACAACTGTGATCGGGCTTACGCTGGTATCCTTTAAGCTGGTTACGATTGTGAGTACGATAATACCGATGATATCATCGATAACAGCTGCGCCAAGGATTGTCGTTCCGACTTTTCCTTTCAGCTTGCCCATCTCACGCAGCGTCTCAACTGTGATACTTACAGATGTTGCTGTCAGTACAACACCGACGAACACTGCCTTTAACACCTCATCGTAATCGCTGAAGTCTGTGTGGAAGAAAAATGCATACCCCAGGAATCCACCAATCAACGGAACAATCACACCGATCAATGCTGTTACGAAAGATGCCACACCATTTTTCTTAAGTTCGGACAGATCCGTCTCCAGTCCTGCGTTAAACATCAGGAGGATAACACCGAGCTCTGCCATCTGCTCAAGAAAGACGCCGGTATCTCCGGTCAATGTAATCAAATTCAGACAGGACGGTCCTAAGATCACACCTGCAACTAATGCACCGACAACCGCCGGCATATGAATCTTGCGGGTAAATAAACCCAGAATCTTGGTTGAGATCATAATAATCGCCAAGAACAGTAAAAATGAATACGATTCCATATCTATACTCCCTTTCTGTTAATAAATTATTAAATATGTATAAAGTATCCTTATAGCATAGCTATTCTAACGCTTTATCTCACAAAATGTAAGTGGCGTTTTTCAAGAAAAAACATTAATTTCTTAATATTTTTTGGGAATTTTCAACAGATTTTCGGGGGATTTTACAGAAGATTTCGTTCGCATGGAATATATATTTCATTATTGTGTGTCCACAACTTCAACTACTTTACCTTTGCTTCTTCGACATATCTGTCTCATGCACAAAACTCTTGATGTTGATAAATGCACCAGCAAAACCAAGTCACATCAAAGCTATTATTTCATCCCCCTTATTACGTAGTGAAGAGGGATAGTTTTTTAGTATTTTTCGCTATCTCGAAGATGTAATAGTTGCGACTTTGGCGAGAAGTGGTAGATACAAACGTGTTTTCTTCGCAGAGTACGAAACACAGCCATGCTATCCCTTCTATATTATTAGCGATATTTCAACCCACACTCCCCTCACAGGGAGCGACGGAGCAAGGCGTTGACTTTTCTTGGGTACGATGGATTTCAATCCACGCTCCCCTCACAGGGAGCGACTGCAAGCGGTATGACTAGAGGTCAGAGCACCGGAATTTCAATCCACGCTCCCCTCACAGGGAGCGACAAACGCATTTATGATGCCTACAAGCTTTATCGCAATTTCAATCCACGCTCCCCTCACAGGGAGCGACTGTGCGTCCGGCTTGCCCTTATTGATCTACAATCAATTTCAATCCACGCTCCCCTCACAGGGAGCGACAGCAAATATACACATAAAATTCCTTTGTGACCTCCTGTTTTCAACGCTTTCTTCCAAAAATTCCTTTACTCTTTCACGTTTTCCACAGACGATAACTTGATTTTGTGCTATTTGCACTGATAAATTGTGCGCGAATGTTCCGCTGTATTTATGTACACTTTACATTCGCACTACTCTAAAAACTCTCAGATAATCAGCGGCGCCGTGACATCAAATGCCCTTTGCACACCGATATGTTCCACCTTACTCTTATACTTTTCCCCCATGACATAGTACCTCACACTGTCTTTATCCACATCAATGATATCCTTCAACTGCTTTTTCAATATGACATACTGCGTCTGATCAACAATGCACTCAAATACAGAATTTTGTACCCGCTGTCCGTAATTCGTACAGATTTTCGCTACCCGGGCAAGTCTTCGTACTCCCGCCGCAGTCTGTGTATTCACGTCATAAGTAATCAGCACTAACATAACTCACCTTCCTTCCAAACAGCATACAGTTTATCTTTACCGTTTAAAATATGGCGGATATGCATTGATATCTCCCCGCAGATACCGCGCAAGCAGCATCGCCTGTACGTATGGAAGCAGCCCGACAGGTACTTTTTCTTTTAGGTAAGGATGCATGATCTCTTCACACTTTAATTCCTGCCAGTTCTGTATCAGCGTTCTGCGTGTGTCATCATCCATAACAACCGCTCCGCTTTCCATTTTTCTGAACCCTCTTGCATTGATCTGCTGCTTGTTAATCATTGTAAGAACAAAACGGTCTGCCACAGGTGCCCGGAATTCTTCCATCAGATCTAACGCCAATGACTGTCTTCCCGGGCGGTCGGTATGCAAAAATCCAACATAGGGATCAAGTCCAACCGAATATGCTGCGCCCGCACACTCGTTTACCAGTAGCGCATACATAAATGACAACATTGCGTTGACATTATCCAGCGGCGGACGCTTATTCCTTCCGTGAAATACAAAACTTTCTTTGTTCTGAAGAATCAGTTCATCAAATACACTAAAATACGTACTTGCCGCTTTTCCTTCATATCCCCGCAGTTCCTCCGCACTGCCACTGTCCTGCACCGCTCTTAGATACTGTTTTAACTGCTCCGACGCATCTTTTATCTTTTCTGTATCAAGGCGCAATGCATGATCCCGGATTGCCCGCTCGAGTACATAACGCTCATTATGTACCTTTCCGAGAATCATATTTCTTGCAATCGTAAGACTTTCATCTTCCCGCTCCGACAGCCGATATTGTATTTTCCGCAAAACGACATTACCGTTTTCCTGTCCGATCATTCTGGCACAAAACGAATCATTGTGAAAAAAACTCAGATTCACATTGTTCTCATTGCATTTGCGCATGAGCGCCGGACTGGCACCTACATAATTAAACGCAACGATTGCTTCTACATTGTGAATCGGTATCCGCATTGCCACCCGATCCTCTTTTTTGACGACAACGTTTTCTCCATCCAATGCAAGATATACATCCGGTGTTGTTACATAAAGAGTATTCAGCAATTTCTTCATTGCAATTCCTCCTTTAACATCTCCGACACATAGGCATCCGCAGGCTGTGCTCCGGAAAGTTCCGGCAGACAGATGTTGTTTAAGGAACACTGCCTGCAATATGTGCCTGTCTTTACCATCGGTGTATATTTTCTGCTGTAATATGCATGCATTTCTTCAAAACAAGACCGTACACTCTGTCTCAATTCCTCTGTAAACAGCACTTCCGTTCTGCGTCTCGTTTCTCCATAATACAAATAGCCCTTTGGAATTCTGGTCATAAGCATCTCTTCCAGACACATTGCCTGCGCTATAAGCTGCATTTCATCTGCATTGTGCGGCTTTGGTTTTCCGCGCTTATATTCCACCGGCACGGCAATGTACGTTCCCTTTTGTCCAGCTAATGTGATGCCCTCCGGTGCCGGCTGAAACTCCACAACATCACATTCTCCGCTGATTCCCATCTCTCTGGAGAAAACCTTCATCGCCCGCACCATGATAACCCCGTTTCTTTTTTCGTGAAAGTCCGCATTGTGCGCATTTTCATGCATGACCCTTCCCTCAAATGTCCGTACATTCTCTTCCCACTGCTGCTCAATATGAATCAGAGCCCATTGTCTGCGGCAAAAAACGAAATGCTGAATTCCCGATAATAATAAATAATCCTCCTCCTGATATTCCATATGTTTCTCCCTGCGATAGCCACGCAATACTATTCCATACAGGTACAGGTAACTCCCTCAGGCAGCTGCTCCGGCAATGTAACCTCATAATCCGAAAACGCCCTTGCCAGATCAACTCCAGGTTTTCTTGCCACCTTGACAGATTCAAACAATTTATAAGACGGTGCATTTCCAAGTTCGCTGTCGTGCTTAAAAATGATCAGTTTTCTGACTGCCATCTTGCCGCGTGCCGCCGCATGATCATTCTCAAACATATTCAGAATTGCTTTCCAGAGCAATTCCAGATCCTCTTCCGAAAAACCGGTCACTTTTCTCGCCAGATTTGCAGACACATATCCCTCTACCCGGTACAGACCATACGGAACAATATATTTTCTTCCCATTTCCGTTCCTTTTTTGGCAGCATCCTCCTCCGTCGTGATTGCCACTCTGGTAATCGTGATCTCCTGTGGAAGAATCGGATCAACGGATTTCGCAAATCCCATCTGCACCGGTCCGCGTACCTGTCCACAGTTTAAATTTGCTTTCACAAAAGTGGTCATAACTGCTCCAAATGTACGAATATCATAGAAATTCTGACACATAAAGTCACGAACCTTTACGTCCAGCATTGGATCTGTCTTCTTTAAATTCTTAATCTCCTTTTCGTCAATGCCAAGTGACTGGAATGCTCCAAGATCACTGCGGTTTAACGGCACATTGTCCTTGATATAGATTTTATATCCGGTCGTATCCTCCTTGAGTGTCTCCACATAGTTGCGGATCTTTCGCTTCAGGCATACATCTGTCACGAGACCGTAACCCGTTTCCGGATCAATTCTCGGCATATTGCCGGCATCCGGATCTCCATTCGGATTCCCATTCTCCACATCAAATAACACTACAAAATCATATCTGTTCTTAATTGCCTCTCCCATCTTAGTTTTCCTCCTTCTTTGTATATCGTTTCTGTGTCTGGCAATAATACCCCAGCTGAAAGGCTCCCTGTTCCGGCAGATTTAAACGCTTTGGGAAACTCTCCCCAATCACTTCCGCAAGTTTCCCAATCTGTCGGTTAAAATAAACTTTGTGTCCTTCGTTTGCCAGTTTCCGCAGATGCTTCTGCGCCAGATTCAGCAATAGCGGAAAAATCTGTGCCGGGGTCGCTGCTGCCGAATTGAAGTACTTGTCTTTGATCGTCGTGTTAATTCCTGGATTCGCTTCCTGCTGCAAATGCTCTAAAACCGCAAACAGGCGCCCCAGTGTGTATGGTACATTTTTGCTCTCCTCATTTATCATTACCTGCAATACCTCCTTGGGACAGTCTTTGTTCTCATTCTTCAGATAATAGGCCTTTATCATAGCCGCTCGCTCTCGTGTTATCCTGTGTTCCGCCCGGATTCTTAACATAACGGCGTTTAGCAGCGATGCCGGATACTTTCCGCCTGTCAGAACCGCTTTTAGCGTATCCGCTGCCATCTGTGGTGACGGAGACTTGTCTCTCGCATTTTGGTTTACGGTCTCTGACATCAATTTCCAGATTGGAATGATGGGATACTCCTTTTGCCGCGCATTAACAATCCGCAGACGCTCCTGATGTTCATTGACATGCCGGATCATAGTGCCAAAAGAATCCCTCATAAAAAATCGGACAGTCAGTCTGGCCGCATTCGGTGCAAGTCCCAGCACATAAAAATGTCTGTCGGGATCCAGTCGTATATCCTCGATCTGTACCGGCTCCCCGTTTGCCACCTTCCCGATAATTGCCCGAAGTTCGCCATCTGTCATACCACTCTCATCTGTCAGACCGAACATCGCCATCATACCGACATCCTGATAGAGGCTCTCTCCTCCTTCCGCCCAGCATACCACGGTTGTATCCCCGATAGTTCCCGTGTGAGCCCGGTCATTCAGAAGTTCATTTAACGCTGTGGTGTAGGCAAATGCCGCATACTCACCCACCGGAGCATTGGCACCCTGTTCCTTCTCATAGGAACAGAAGGACGCTGCATTAAAAGATACCAGTGACGCTCCCATCGCCTGTGCGCCGCGAACCCCCTTAATGCTCGGATGCAGCACTGCAAGCTTGTCTTTTTTCCCGGTAACCAGACACAACGTCTGCCCGCTTTCATCCTTCCTGTCATAAAACTGCTGCCATGCTTCACGTATTGCAGGATCCTCTGTCACTGCTTCTCCTTCATAATAAAATAGAAGATTTACTCCTGCCATCAGATCGCTCCAGTTATCCTCTATGTCAGTACACTGGCGCGCCGCATCCGGGCTCCAATACTCAAAATAATGACAGATCGCTTCTGCTGCCGGCGTGTGGATATCAGAAAGCAATTCCATGTGCTTTTCCATGCAGGCTTCATAGCACTGACTGGTTCGCTCTGGTTTTCCTTTTTCATCAACACCAAGAATATAGGTCGCATTGTCGCACAAAAAGTTCGGGCAAACCGCCACGGATCTCTTCTCCGGATGAGGTACTTCCATCATCCGCGCAACAAAAACCGTTTTTTTCTTGCTGCCTCCCGTCTCCTGCGCCACCTTCAACGGGATCAACCCTAGTACGTGTCCCTGCCGATCCAGATTCAGTCCATAGGAAACTTTTACTTTTCCCCAACCCGGCTTTGCAATCCGCCCCTGCTTCAACAAATCTTCATAATGTTCCACCAATGCCTGTAAAATCATCGCAGCACCTCGCAATCTGCCACATGGATCACGCCGTTTTCCATCTTTGCACGAAAGAACAGCGGACGAATGTTTGCCGGATCTGAGAAGTCAAGATCCCACAACATATAGCCGAGATCCCTTGTCTCCTGAATAGCCGGAATCTCTCCGCCCTCCCACTCCTTGAAATTCGCCGGGAATTCCCGACATCCAAAATATGGTTCGTGATAGCACTGTCCCTTTCTCAGGCGGCGCTTTATGATATCCTGAAACTTTCCCGGATTATCTCCGGCTGCCGCCTTCTCTGTAAGGGTAAAATGTGCTTCAATCACATATCTGACATCCTGCAGAACCAATGATGCTCTCTGCACAATATCCTTTGATGTGTTAATATACAGTTCTGTGCGTCCGCCGGTCATAGCTGCTCTTACACTGCTCCCCAGCACCTTGGACTGCACCTCATTTCTCCGTATGTTTGTCATCTGAATAGGCGCCAACACATAAATGTTGTCAATATGCCACTGCAGGCCTGGGTGCCAGTATACTGCCTCGAGCATTCCCCGCGCCGCCGACGGTGTCATCACATCATAGCTGACGCGTTCCACCTTCATCTCCGGCCGGCTGAAGCATGCAAAATTCCCCCACACTTCCATTTTTACTGCCACATATCATTCCTCCTTTCATCTGTTTTTCATTTGTTATATTTTTGAAATACATCATCTTACTATCCATGTCAATACATTTTTTATTGAAAAATGCAATATATTTGTATACACTGGTATTGTCACTTTTATAAGTGTGGATTGAAATATTTGATATATTTTTCTTTCATCAGGGCGGCAGATTTCTGCCGCCTTTTGACCACTCTTTTATCCGAACAATCCATATCCTGTACTCACATCCATCTGAAGTCCGGTATCCTCATGATACTGGTTCATATCCCGAAGCACATACATCCCCTCTCCGATTCCTTCCACACAGCCGGCATCGTACAATGCTTTTAAATGATTCGGATATACATTCACCGCATACTGCCCCAGCTTTCGCATAAGTTTTCTTGAGACCTTTCCCTTTTCCATCTCCTCTATCCACAATTCCGCTTCACCGACCGGAATATAAACCGTCTGTGTCTCACTCTCAATCAGATGAAATTCCCTTGCCACCGTTGCAAACGGAAAGCAATCCCCATTGATTCCTTTTCCGGCAGTAAATGCATCCATTATCTTCTTTTGATCCAGATTCTCTCTCCCCAGAATCTCACGATACTGCTTAAAATAGAATGCGATCGCCTCCGGCGCTGCCGGATCTTCGTAACAACGCAGGGTCTGCCTTAACGCGCTGATGTTCTGTGCAAAATATACCGATGCATCGCCTTTCAAACCGAACAGATATACCTTGCTCTCCTCTGGGGAGTGCGTCCCCTCCCGGTTGCATCTGCCCGCCGCCTGTATGAGTGCATCCAGTCCGTTCTCCTGACGATATACACACGGAAAATCCAGATCTACGCCCGCCTCCACAAGTGAAGTAGCGATCACCCTGCAGGGCACATGATGTTCCAGTCTCTCTTTGATCTCGCGCAATTTCTCTTTGCGATGCTCCGGGTGCAATAGTGTTGTGAGGCAAAATGCTCCCTCTCTCGGAATTTCTTCAAAAAGTTCCTGTGCCAGATTTCGACTGTTTACAATGCAAAGCACCTGCTCCTGCGCAGTCAGACAGTCGATCAATTTTTCCCGTTCCATATTGCCGGCTGCAACAATCGATGTTCTGCGCAGTTTTTGAAAAAGAATATCTGTATGTTCACAGATTTCTCTTACCTGCGTCTGCGGCATATATTTTTGGATCATTTCATCCAATACCGGCTGCGTAGCCGTACAAAGAACGATTGTTGAACGGTAATGCGCCGCCAGTTCTGCGATTGCCGCAACACACGGTTCCAGATATGGAATCGGCATTGTCTGTGCCTCGTCAAAAATAATGACACTGTTTGCCATGTTATGAAGCTTTCTGCATTTTGAACTGCGGTTCGCATACAACGATTCAAAAAACTGCACCACAGTCGTCACGATCACCGGCATGTCCCAGTTTTCGGTGGCCAGAGCCTTGCGGTATGCCGCTTCATTCTCCGCCTTATCCTCCGTCAGATCGTAGAGAATTCCGGAATGATGTTCCAGAACATTTTTCTCTCCTAAAATAGAGCGGAACACCTCTGCATTCTGGTCTATAATCGATGTGTACGGTATCACATAAATAATCCGCTTCATCTTTGATTGTATCGCATGCCGCAGTGCAAAGCCCAAAGATGCCGTGGTTTTCCCGCCTCCCGTGGGTACCGTCAGCGTATAGATTCCGGGCGGCAATTCACTTCCTTTGCTCATACAATCCTGCAAAACCTGATTTCTTATACTGCAGAGTATTTTCTGTTTGTCGCTTTTGAAATCCGTTTTTTCCAGCCATTGTTTTATATGGTTGTCAAAACGTTCTGCCAAAACCTTCAGGGAATCATATTCTCCCCTGACTGCCTGATTCTCCTTCATAAACGCTTCCGTATCCAGATAATCCGCATCTACCAGGCAGGAATACATCATCCGAATAAAAAAAGACATCGTAAAACAGGGATTGCTTCCACCCCTGCAAAATGCAGGAATATTCACATCCTCCGGTACGATATCTCTCTTCCATGCCGCATAATCCGGCAGACTTTCCGCTCCTTTTATTCTTCCAAAAAACGTGCCGTCTCCTTTATTGGAAATCCGGTAGACGCCTCCGTTCAACAACCCGGAATGATGCCCGGCAATCGTCATTGCAAGCGGTATGTTTTCTTTTGCTATTTTCATCGCCTCAACCGCCCCCGCAGTCGAATGATCCACCTTTGCCGTGTGTTCCGGATCCGCAATCCGCCTCTGAAATGCCTCGGAATACTTTCCAATATCGTGAAGAAGTCCGCAAAAATATCCCTGTTTTCCACAACCGAACTCCTCCGCAAACTGCTGTGTCAGACATGCGGTCCCCTCAGAATGGCTTTTTACTGTCTGAATCTTTCCGCTCGCATTGATGTGAGCAATCATACGCTTCCCCGTCACCTTATCTTCTACCACCAGCGTCCCCCTCTCTTTTGTGCCTGCCGGCGTTCCAGCGAATATATCATCTTTTTTTGCGCTGCTTTCTGCGCATCCGAAGTTCCGCAGGAACTTCTAATATGAATCTGTCAAGATTCATTATATCACAAGCATAGTAAGTTCAACATATAAAAACTGCATTTTACATTCTTTATATGTTCCCCCCAATGAAAAACCCCCGGGGCATCTCTGTCCCGGGGGTTTTTCGAGGAGTTTAGTTATGAAAATGTTAATCTATATAAAGGAATCTTCACCGAAAGGTTCTGCAGAAATATGACCTTTATTCCACATCTCTGAGCTGCTGGGAACGAAGCTCTGGGAAACCGTCCTCAACTCCTTTCGATGATGTTAGTATACGGAAAAAATGTGTCCGAAGTATGTCGATTTTCATAAAGCTTTCTAAAAAAACGTTCAATGTTATTTAGATTTCTTTAATATTTTATTTCTATTTTTTTATAATTGCCTGCACCGTGCCCGACTGGAGCAGCCGGATCTCCAGCTGTTTCATCTGCTCCGACGCAAGACTGTTGCACAATTCCACGGTTCCTTGCTGCGCTCTGCCGCTGCACAGACCGCAATCCTTAAGCCTGCGTTCTGTCTCCCGCGCGGTCCCCGCTCCGCCGTCAAAGATCTGCACTCCGGCTCCGAGAAGCTTCTGGATTGTCTCCCGCACAAACGGATAATGCGTGCAGCCAAGCACGACACAATCCACCGGATGGCTTTGGTACGGTTCAAACAGATTTGCAAGAAACGCTTCGAGTTCTGCGCCCTCCAGCACGCCCTGCTCCACATACTCCACCAGCCCCGGACACGGCAGCCGGAGAATCTCGGCATCCGACTCAAACCGCTGCATCAGGGCATGAAACTTCTCCTCGCGCAGGGTCATCGGCGTTGCCATGACAAGAACGCGCGGGTGACCGCCCGCGTGCACCGCCGGCTTTAGTGCCGGCTCAATTCCGATCACCGGCATATCCGCATATTTTTCCCGAAGGATCCGGATGGCCGCGCTTGTCGCCGTGTTGCATGCCACCACGAGCGCCTTTACGCCGCGTGACAGCAGATATTCGGCATCCGCACAGGTCAGCTTCTGCACTTCCTCCAGCGTCTTTGTACCGTAGGGTGCATTCTTAGAATCCCCAAAAAAGATATAATTCTCGTTCGGCATCTGTGCCACCAGTTCCCGCAGCACACTGATTCCTCCGACTCCCGAATCAAACACACCAATCGGACATTCCTGTCTGTTTTCATACTTTTCCACTGCTATTCCTCCCAGACTGCCTCGCTTCCGTTCTCCGTGCGCGTGACATAAAGTCTGTGTTCTATCTGTTCTTTTAATTCTGTCACATGGGAGATGATTCCCACCAGGCGCTCGCTTCCCGCGAGCTGTGACAATACTTCAATCGCCTGTTTTCTGGACTGTGCATCCAGCGTACCAAAGCCCTCATCGATAAACATCATATCCAGGTGCACGGCTCCCGCCTTTCGGATGGCAATATCCGAAAGGCCCAGCGCCATGGCAAGCGCTGCCAGAAACGACTCGCCGCCGGATAAGGTACGGATATCGCGCTCACTGTCCGTGACCAGACTGTACACCGACAGATCCAGACCTTCGTTGGATTTGCGTCCGCTGTTTTCCGTCTCTTTCAGTTTTAGCATAAACTGATGTCCGCTCATCGTCAATAGCCGTCTGTTCGCCTCGTAGATCACCTGCCGGAAATACCGGCGCTGCACATACGTCTCAAAATCAATCTTCGCCGAGCCCGCCAGACGCCCGTCCGCCGTGCAGTACAGTCTTTTCAGCACCTGATTTTCCGCATCGAGCCGCTCGTGCGTGGCGAAATATTCCCTGCACCGCTCAACCACTTTCGCATCCGTCTCGTATGCGGTGTGCATTGCAAGAATCTCCTCGTGAAGCTCCTGCTGGCGCTGTTTTTGCGCCTCCAGTTCCGTCTCCCATGCCAAGATCCCGATCTCCTGCTTTCCCTCGGTCAGCCTCTGCATGGTCAAAAGCCTGCCTTCACTTTCCACGCGATTCCGGACGTATGTCTCGGACTGCCGCACGAGCGTCTCCCGCCCGCTCTCTGTAAGGAACGCCTCGTGGTATGCCTCCTCCGAAGAAAATCCGGCATCACGCAGCTCCTGCCGGTATTCTTTCTCCAATTCCAGACACTCCTGCACAAGTCCGGCATTCTTCGTCTGCTCCTGCGTCAGCATTCCCTCTTGTCTGGAAATGTCTTCCTTTTTCTTTTGCAGTGCTTCCTCTGCATCCGCCAGACACTTCGTCCGCCGGTCTGCCTTATCCGTCAGCTGCTGCAGCGCTTGCTCAGCCCGTTCCTTCGTCTCATATGATAACTCCGCGCGGATCCGTGCCGTTTCCCGCTGTCCTTCTTCCCAGTCGCGCTTGAGCGCCTCAAGCTTCAGGCGGTCCACCGCATCTCCCGTTTCCCCGGGATGTTTTTTCCCCTCCCGTGAAAATCGTTCCGCCTGCCGTCCACGCTCTGTCAGAGACCTCTTTTTTGCTGCAGGTTCTTCTGCCGCCTTCTGTGCGGCAAACATATAAAGTTCTTTCTCTCCATCGCCGCACGCATCTCCCGCAAGCGCCAAGAACTGCTGCTTCGCCTGCTCCAGACGCAGTTCCTGCTCTGCCGCCGCGCTTTTCTGCCCGTCAAATTCCTGATACGCAGCATCGCGCGCCGTCTCCGCCTGCTCCCGCTGTTCCTTCGCCGCCTTTACTGCTGCTTCACTGACCGCATTCTCGGCAAGGGACGCCGGATGCGGATGTGTCAGGGAGCCGCAGACCGGACAAGGCTCTGCCTCCCGCAGATTCTGTGCCAGAATTCCCGCCTGTTCCTTTAAAAACAGCTGGTACACGTGCTCATATTCCGCAGACGCCTCCGTGGACCGGGCGGATGCCCGCTCCCACGCTTTTGCGGCGCTGACATACTTTTCCTCGAGCAAAAGCTGCCTGTTTTTTTCCGCGAGCAGCCGGCTGGCTCCTTCCCGCACCGCACGCTCATAATACTGCTTCGCCGACTCGTACGCCTGCTTTGCCTGCCGTTCCTGCTCTGCCGCCTCTCCCAGGCGCTCATACACCGGAAGCTGTTCCCGGATGCGGAGCATTTTCTCCGCGTCGGCTTCCGCCGCATCGGCGTTCTGCATCTTAAGCTTCTTAAAATCCTGCTCCTGCCTGTCACACGCATCCTTTTCCTCCGCGACAAGGCGCTTCAGCCGCTCCACCGTCCCATCAGACTGCCGCCGCTCGTTCAGACGCTCATTACAGCGCAATTCCTTCACATGCACCCTCTCCGCACGCGCTGCCGCCTCTAGCTGTTCTTTCCGGCGCGCTTCCACAGGCTCTTCTTCCTTCAGCTTCTGTACCTGCTGTTCACAGGCTCTTAATCCCTCAAACAGTTCATTGACTTCCTTCGCCTTAGAGATTGCCGCAGTCAGTCTCCGGATCTCCTCCCGCACGGTCTCCTGCGAAGCGGTCAGCTCCTTCTCCCAAGTACCGATCTGCTCCACCGCTTCCGGAAGCGGAAGTTCTTTCAGTTCTTCACGCGGCAGAATCACACGCGCCCTCTCCTGTTCGGCAGCCCTCTCGTTTTCTGCAAGCACCCGGTCCATCTCGAATGAACGCCGCTTTAAGTTCTCCTGGATTCTCCAGTATGCGTCCGTGTGAAATAATTTGGAGAAAATTTTTTTCCGGTCGTCCGACTTTGCATACAGAAGTTTTAAAAAATCACCCTGCGCGATCATGGCGGTCTGTGTGAACTGCTCCTTTGTCAGTCCGATCAGCTCTTCGATCTTCGCATCGGTCTGGCTCCTTTTTTCCGGATACACCGTTCCGTCCGGCAGCGTCAGTTCCACAACTGCCGGAACCTTCTGCTCCCGCAGTTTTCCGTTTTTCAATTCTTTTACGATCTTATATTCCGGATTTCTCCGCACGCGGTATACCTCGCCCGCATACAAAAAAGAGAATTCCACATAGGTCTCCGTCACACTTTTGGCATACTGGCTCCGCATCATGGCTCCGCTTCTGCCTCCGCCGCTCGCCTCCCCGTACAGCGCATAGGTGATGGCATCAAAAATCGTAGTCTTACCGGCGCCGGTATCCCCCGTGATCAGGAACAGTCCGCCCGTCTGTGCCGTAAAATCAATCTCCGTGCGTCCCGCATACGATCCGAACGCCGACAGGATGAGTTTTTCAGGCTTCATTCGTCCCCCTCCATTTCCTGTGCAATCACCTGACGCATCAGTTCCCGCTCCTCAGGTGTCATCTCTCTCCCATTCATCTCCGAAAAAAACATGGCAAACGCCTCCTCCGGCCGCACTTCGGCAAGCTGCTCTTCCGTGTCCGACAGGAGTTTTCTCGTCCGCGCATTGTCGATCCGTATCTCCAGGATGTGGTCGTATTTTTCCTCCAGACGCTCTTTCGGCTGGAACGCCTCCACGTCATCCGTGAGGGTAATGCTCACAAATGCGTGGCAGACCTCCTGACCCGCCTGCTCCAAAATCTCATGCAGCGTCCCGGTCAGCTTTTTTACCTCCCGCACCGGCGTAAGCGGAATCTGCCGGATCACGGGCGGCTGTCCCTTGGCTCCCAGTTCCACGACCGTCACGCTCTTCTCCTCTCCCGCCTCGCTGACAGAATATGGAAAAGGCGTCCCACAATAGCGGTATTTTTCCGCTCCTATATGCTGTGCGCGGTGGATATGTCCCAATGCAGCATAGTCGAACGGCGCAAGCACTCCGGCATCGACATTTTCAACGCCTCCGACATAGTGGATTTCGGAGTCGCAGGTCGCAGGCTCCTTTCCGCCCGCCGTATAAAACTGGTGTGACAGGATCACACATCTTCGCGCCGGATCTATCTCCTCGCGCTCAATCAGGCGCCTTACCGCCATGTCATAGCCTTTTATTTCCTCGTCAAACAGCTTTCTCACATAACCCGGCTTCACAAACGGAAGCAGATAAAAATCTACCTCACCGTATCCGTCCGCAAGCGTCACGCGACGGATCGTCTCCCCCTCCTGCATCGGCGGAAGTCCCGCGATATACACCTCATGCTTTGCAAGAATACTGCTGGCAAAATCAATTCTTCTGGCACTGTCATGATTCCCCGCAATGATCATGACTGCAATCTGCGGCTCTATCTCGCATAATGCTGACAGAAACGCATCAAAGACAGACACTGCCTCCGCTGAAGGCACCGGCGTGTCGTAAATATCTCCCGCAATCAGGATGGCATCCGGGTGCTCGCTTTTTGCAAACGCCACAATCTGTGCCAGTGTCTTGCGCTGCTCTGCCGCGAGATTGTAGTGGTGTAGCTGTTTTCCTATATGAAGATCCGACAAATGAAACAGTTTCAAATCGTTTCCTCCCCGCTAAGCTTCTGCTAAGTTTCTTTTCTTTTCTACGTGATAAAAAGTTTTCATTCACCGTCGTTCATGGTATAATGAATCTATAAACAGTGAACATGAAGTAAAGACGAACGCCCATGCCTGCATGCGGCGGACGGATGTGGCAGCATACTACCGGAGGTGACAGACGATGGAACAACCACAGGATTTATTTGGGAACTATAAATATTGTGAAGAATGCAAACGACCGCTTCCATTGACATATAAAGAGAATCTCTGCCCGTCGTGTATCGAGCAGAAGCTCTTCCGCGAAGTCAAAAAGTACATCCGTGAGAACGATGTAAATGAATACGATGTCGCACAGCACTTCCACATCCCGCATATGCAGGTCAAAAAGTGGATCCGCGAGGGGCGCATTGAGTACAAGGATGACCATCTGAACACGATTACCATGCACTGCACCAGATGCGGCGCACCGATCGCTTTCGGGACTTTATGTGCCAAATGCATGCGCCAGAAGGATGTCTCCATTCACTCCTCTGCCCGTGAGGATATCTCAGACAGCCGGATGCGTTTCATTGAAGACTGATCCACGGATCTGTCCTGATTCATCATATATGATATAAAAAGGTGTCCCGATCGCTTTACCGATCCGGGCCACCTTTTTTGTTTTCTACTTTATGACCGCACGCGGATACTTCACCATGACTGCGTCGAGCATCTCCTCATCCGGTTCAAATTCATAGCGGTTGATTCCCTTCTCGCCTTTGAAAACGAGTTCGTAAATCTTCGTGCCGCTCTCGCCGGAAGTCAAATCCTTACAGGCAAGTGAATTGTCATTCTCGTACTTGTATACACTCCGGTCCCCCTTCGGTGCCAGTGCAAGGACATCTTCCATCTGAACTCTTCCAAGTCCCTTTCTCTTGCGCTTCGCCTTGATTCTTGCGAAACGGAACTCTCCGTCATAATAGGTGTACTCATACTCAATATCAGAGCGGAATGCCTGAAAATACCAGATGATGGCAAAAATAATTGCCGGCACCGCAAATAAAATCGGCACCCACATCGCAAATAAAAAGCACAGGCATGCCAGCACAAACCATACCACGTTTAAAATCTTCTTCACCGTAGATTTCTTTCTCGGAACAATCACTAATTTCTCGTGCATGTAAAACCTCTTTCCGCGCAGTATCCCGCCTGCGCCTCTTCCTTCCAAAAACTGCTCACTGTGCTATATTTTAGCATGTATCCCTTTTCCCGAAAAGACCTTTTGTGTTTATTTTTCAAAAATTTAAGATTCTTACAAAACTTTTTTCTTGACATCCTAATGGCTTTCCTGTAAAATAAATTTCTGTGAGACGCCCAGTTAGCTCAGTTGGTAGAGCAGAGGACTGAAAATCCTCGTGTCTCTGGTTCGATTCCGGAACTGGGCATTGCCGAAAGGCAATGAACTGCGGGTGTAGTTCAATGGTAGAACACCAGCCTTCCAAGCTGGATACGTGGGTTCGATTCCCATCACCCGCTTTTCTTAATTGGAGAGCGAAAAAGAACAGAGCAGATGGAGAGATTCTCTCACTGCTCTGTTTTTTTATAATTTTTTCATTCTTTTTTCCTTTTTAACCTTCCATTTCTATGTTATTCTTGTACTAGTTCATTTTAGAAACGGAGTACCATTATGGAGAAAAAGGCTGATTTTCATTCACTTTCCCGCAAGGCGAAAGTGCAGTATGTCTGGGATTATTACAAGTGGCCGATCGCCGCTGCGATCGCTGCGCTCTGCTTTGTCATTTACCTCATCTATCATTACGCGACCTACCGCGACCCGCTGTTAAACGTCATCATGATGAACTGCAACGATTCCATAACCGCCGACAGCAAGGGCTTCGATGAATTTCTCGAAGCCTGCGGCTACGACCCGAAGGAAGATTCCGTCTCCCTCACATCGTCCTTACAGTTCTCGGACGGCGAGTATTCCACGTCCTACAACGACACGCAGGTGCTGACGCTGATGCTGGCAGCCGGCGGGCAGGATCTCTTTTTCGGAACCGGCGATGAATATCTCGATTACGCCGACCAGGGAGCTCTTATGGATCTGTCCACCGTATTATCCGACGAACTGCTGGACCGCTACCAGGATCATCTCATCTACACGACCGAGGACGGTGCCGTCGCTTCCTATCCCTGTGCGATCGAGCTCACCGACAATGCCTGGCTTCACAAGTACAACTATTATGATTCCTGCTATTTCGGCATTCTCTATCAGAATCAGAACTTAGACGCCGCCTTACAGTTTGCGGACTTTCTTCTGAATTATAACGACTGATCGTTTTCTCTCCTGATGCTGCCGGCAGCAGAGCGGCTGATTTGTTTTTTCAGATCTCTACTTCAGGATGGCAACACCGTACGCCGGAAGCGTCAGCGTTCCATCCTGCCAGGAAGCCGCACGGGTTCCGGTCAGCAGTTCTCCTGCCAGCTTCAAATCCCCGCTTTCACTGTCTGCGGATATCTGTGACAGATCCACGGTGCGCTCGTCCTTCGTGCAGTTAAACACAACGATCACCGAGGAATCCTGCCAGTTCTTGCGCAGCACGCACACTGCGTCATCCGACAGATTTTCAAGAAACTCTGCCGTTCCATGCGAGATCTCCGGATAGGCATTCCGCAGACGCAGCGCCTCCTTCACATACCAGTAGATGGAATTGCCGTCGTCCTGCTGCTCCGCAAGACTGTCATAGATCATCGTGATCGCATCCATATCCTGCGGTCCGAGGCACATCCCCTCTACACCGGCATCCTTGCTCCAGTACATCGGCGCGCGCTTGTTCTCATCTTTTCCGGCGCCTTTCATTCCCAGTTCTTCTCCATAATATAAGAAGCTGCTTCCGGACATCAGAAGATTCATCGCCTGCGCCAGTTTGGTCTGCGCCTCCATAGTATCGCCGGAGTAATACCCTGCGCCCCTTCCCATATCATGGTTGGTGTAAAACGGCGCATCGATATAGCTGTCACTGTAAGTTCCCAGCGCGTCCTGCAGCCGCACGATCGCTTTTCCGTAAGAAGAGGCACCGCTCGTTCCCTTGACCGCCTTCGCAATCACACCGTCCTTGTCTGCAAACGTAAAGTCAAAGCTGCTGTCAATTCCGCTCTGGTAATACTGTGCGTATGTCTCCAGATCCGACCACACCTCTGCCACGATATACGCATCGCTCTTCTTTTCTTTTACCATATTATTAAACCAGGATAGAATTTCTATGTTCGAGTCGATGCTTCCGGTCTCATACTCTTTTGCCGCATCCAGACGGAAACCATCTATGCCCTTTTCCAGCCAGAAATCTGTAATCTCATCAAACTCCTGCCGCACCGCTTCACTCTCCAGATTCAGATCCGGCATCTCGCTCCAGAACTGTGCCTCATAATACCAGTCCGTCCCTGCCAGCTGGCAGTATCCGCTGCCTTTCTCCCTGGAAAAATGATAATAATCCACATACGGGCATGCCTCTGTATCCGGCTCCATTCCCTCCGGCAGATCCTTCAGATACTCTGCCGCCGTCTGAAACCACGGATGCTGCGACGAAGTATGATTCATCACAAAATCAATCATGACGCGGATTCCCCGCTCATGGCATGCGTTCACGAATGTCTCGAAATCCTCCATTGTGCCATACTGCTCATCGATCGCACAGTAGTCCGTCACATCATATTTGTGGTAAGTCGTCGCCGGCATCACCGGCATCAGCCAGATCCCATCACATCCCAGATCTGTATCCGTTGCCGGATTACCGTCATTGATATAGTCCAGCTTCTCCGTCAGTCCCGGAAGATCTCCGATGCCATCCCCATCGCCGTCATAGAAGCTGTAAACGAACACCTCGTACCAGCTCCGGTAGAGATCATCCGTTCCTGCAGCTTCTGCCGGGTTTACCTCCCGCATCAGAGACAGCGCCGTCTCTTCCAGGTTCTCCTGTGCTCCCGCCTGCGCATCCGTGCCCTGCCCGGCTGCCGTCTCCGTGTCCTGCCCGGCTGCCGCTTCCGCCGTACCTGTTGCCGCGTCTTTCTCCCCGGCATCCGCTCCGCACGCCGCACTTCCAGCAAGCAACGCCACTGCCAGTAGTGCCGCCAGTTCTCTCTTTCCTCTTCGTCTCATCCAAACGCCCCTCTTTCTGTCAGATTTTCTGTATCCTTTTTCCTTATCATACAGGACTGGTAACGTTTTCACAAGCTGTTTCTTCCTACTTTTCTCTGCCAGACACTTCACCCACCACCTTGAAGCTCTGGATCACAAACGTCGGCAGCACCGCCATCACACCGACACAGCCCAGCTGCATGCCATTCATCTTCTCCACCACAAAAAGAGTTTCGAGTGCCGGCACAAACAGAACAAGTGCCAAAAGCAGCACACCGAGCGCAAAGGCTCCCAGACTGTACCAGTTTCTCCGGAATCCGATCTTTACAATGGAGTGACGGCTTCTGCAGTTAAACCCGTGGAACAAGCGTGCAAGTGTCAGTGTCGCAAACGCCATGGTGCTCGCCAGCGCCGCACTCTCTTTCAATCCCACCTCAAAGGAAATCATGGTACAGACGGCAATCAGCGCCCCCTGCCCCAGAAGCAGCGCCATGAAGCGCCGGGAGAGAATTCCGCCCTTAGGGTTACGCGGTTTCTCGCTGAGGACATCGCTCTCCGCCGGTTCCATGCCGATGGCAAGTGCCGGGAGAGAATCAGTCAGCAGATTGATAAACAAAAGATGCACCGGCTGGAACGGAACCGGAAGTGCAGCAAGCGAAGTATAGAGCACTGCCAGTATTCCCGCCATATTTCCGGAAAGTAAAAACAGGATTGCATTTTTAATATTCTTGTAGACATTTCTTCCGTTCGCGACCGCCTTGATAATCGTGGCAAAATTGTCGTCGGTCAGGATCATGGCTGCCGCGTCTTTGGACACCTCGGTTCCGGTGATTCCCATCGCCACGCCAATGTCCGCCGCCTTCAGTGCCGGTGCATCATTGACGCCGTCTCCCGTCATGGCGACCACACGCCCCCTGCGCTGCCACGCTTCCACAATGCGGATCTTATTTTCCGGAGAGACGCGGGCAAACACGGCGATGTGTCCGATCAGATGGTCCAGCTCCTTATCCGGCATGGCGTCCAACTCGGGCCCGACCAGTGCGATATCCCCCTCCCCGAAAATGCCAATCTGCTTTGCGATCGCCGTCGCCGTCACTTTATGGTCCCCCGTAATCATGACCGGTCGGATTCCCGCTCTCTTCGCATCTGCCACAGCCGCCGCAGACTCCGCGCGCGGCGGGTCGATCATCGCCACAAGTCCAAGAAAAATGTAATCACACTCCCCGGAAAGCGTCAGCTCCTCGCTCTCTTTCAGTTCCCGGTAAGCAAACGCCAGCACACGAAGCCCCTCCCCGGAAAATCTTTGATTCTGCTCTAAAATCTCCGTACGGTCTTCCTCCGTCATCCGCCGGATGCCCTGCTTCTCCCTAAGATAGACCGCGCGCTTCAAAAGGACGTCCGGCGCCCCTTTGGTCAGCAGTGTCGGTACACCGTGCAGCGCATAGACCGTGCTCATCAGCTTGCGGTCCGAATCAAACGGCAGTTCCTGCTGTCGTTCCATTGCTCCCCGTAAGAAATCATCATCCACGCCACATTTACGCACCATCTCGAGCAGTGCTGACTCCGTCGGGTCGCCAATCACTTTCCCGTCATCCATGCGCGCATCGTTATTTAAAATCGCATCATACATCAGATAACGATGAAGCTGATCGTTGATCTGCAGCGCCTCCGGCATGATCGCCGTATGATCCAGATAAATCTTCTGCACGGTCATTTTGTTCTGTGTAAGCGTGCCCGTCTTATCCGAACAGATCACCGACACACAGCCCAGACTCTCCACCGCCTTCAGATCTTTGATGATCGCATGCTCCCTCGCCATTTTCTGGGTTCCCATCGCCTGCACGATTGTCACGATCGAGCCGAGGGCTTCCGGAATCGCCGCAACTGCAAGCGCGACCGCAAACATCATCGCGTCCAGAAGCGGCATATCCCGGTACATTGACAGACCGAACACCAGCGCACAGACAGCCAGAATCAGATATGACAGCTTTTTTCCAAAATCATCCAATGCAATCTGCAGCGGCGTCTTTTTTTCCTTCGCATTGCTTAAAAGTCCTGCAATCTTACCGATCTCCGTGTTCATCGCAGTCTCCGTCACAAAAACCTCTGCCCTTCCGTAAGTCACCAGACTTCCCGAATACACCATGTTCACGCGGTCGCCAAGCGCCGCCTCCTGTTCGATCACACCTTCTCTTTTCTCAACATTCGTCGATTCTCCCGTCAGCGAGCTCTCATTCACCTGCAGTGAATAGCTGCGCCGGATTCTGCCGTCCGCCGCCACCAGGTCTCCCGCCTCCAGCAGCAGAAGGTCTCCCGGCACGACTTCCTTCGCCGGTATCTCCACCTTCACGCCGGAGCGCAGCACTTTCGCGTTCGGCGACGTCAGATCCTTCAGACTCTCCAGCGACTTCTCCGCCTTTACATACTGGATCGTTCCAAGCAGCGCATTGAGCACGATCACAACCAGAATGACAAAGGTGCTCTCCGGATTCCCCGAACAGGCGGAAATCACGGCTGCCACAATCAGAATTCCCACGAGAAGATCCGCAAACTGTCCGAAAAAAACCGCAAAAACACTCTTTTTCTTTCCCTCCGCCAGCACATTCTCCCCGTATTGCGCCAGCCGTTTTGCCGCCTCCTCCGTTGTGAGTCCATGTTCTGAGGTCTCCATCTTCTTTTTCACATCTTCCGTTGAAATCTGATACCACTCTTTCATTTCTGCCTCCTGTTTTCTTAAAATTAAAAAAGAGACTTCCAGCACGAAATGTATCTCTGCGATACTTTCCGCGCTAAAAGTCTCATAACCACGGGTAATCTTCATGGTACACAGCGCCAGGTCCAAGACCGCGTATGTTGACGCTGCAATTTAAAATTACTCCCCTTTAGCAGTTCTGTTATTTAAGATTGTATGGAGTATAACAGTCCGACGCCGCCCCTGTCAATCCTCTCCCTGCAACCTTAACGTATCCTTTACCTCTCCCGCACAGGAAAACAGCACCAGCAGCTCATGTGCCAGCAGCGGCATTGCCGCAAGTCCAAGCAGCTTCGTCCACTCCAGGGCGGTAAGTCTGCAGGTTCCAAACAGCTGTACAAAATACGGCACTTCCGTGACCATCATCTGAAGACTGATTCCCACCGCGAACGCCGCCAGCATCAGACGGTTTTCCAGATGGTTCATGCAAAACACCGAGGTCTCCACATCCCGCATGCCGATCGCATGGAATAACTGCGCCATGCCGAGCACGGTAAATGCGTAGGTTTGCGACCGCGCTAACACCTGTGCATCTTTAAGCACCGCCTGCAGGTGCGGAATCGTCAGCGTCATCCCGGCGCTTTTGATCGTGCCGACCGGTCCCTGCAAAAAGGCAAGCATACTGATTCCCGCGATTAAAAGGCCGTAAAAACAGGTGCATCCCCAGCCGCCGCCCGCAAACAGGCTCTCATCCCGGCGTCTCGGCGGGCGGTTCATGTAGTCCTTCTGTTCTTCCACATCTACTCCGAGTGCCAGCGCCGGCAGGGAATCCGTAATCAGATTGATCCAGAGAATATGGCTCGACTTTAAGGGCGATGCCAGCCCCATGGCAACTGCCGCCAGCATTGTGATAATTTCTCCGAAATTAGATGAAAGTAAAAACAGCACCGACTTGCGGATATTTTCATAGATGCTGCGCCCCTGCGCAATCGCTCCTGCAATCGTTGCAAAATTGTCATCCGCCAGCACCATATCCGCCGCATTTCTGGCAACATCCGTTCCCGCCATTCCCATGGCAATTCCCACGTCCGCAGATTTTAACGACGGAGCGTCATTGACTCCGTCCCCTGTCATAGCGACAATCTCCCCGTTCTTTTTGCATGCGGACACGATTCTGACCTTGTGCTCCGGGGATACATGGGCAAACACCCGGGTTCTACTGATCCGCGCCGCCAGCATCTGTTCGTCCATCCGCTCCATCTCCTCGCCCGTCACACATTCATCCCTCCGCTCGGCAATGCCGAGCTGGCGTGCAATCGCAAGCGCCGTGTCCGCCCTGTCCCCGGTAATCATGATCGTCCGGACTCCGGCACGTGCAAACTGTTCCACCGCCTCCGCCGCCTCGGGGCGTACCGGGTCTTCCATTCCTGCCATCCCCAGAAACGTAAGCCCGCTCTCCTCCATCTGTGCCGCTTTAGGATGCATGCCAATCGCCAGCACGCGAAGTCCCGCTTTCGTCATCTCGGCAAGTCCCCGTTTTGCCTGTTCTCTCGCCGCCGCAGAAAACGCCGCCGTCTTGCCGTTGCTCCACACATACCGGCACCGCTCCAGGATTTCATCCGGCGATCCCTTCGTGAAAGAGATTCTGCCGTCCAACGTCTCATGCAGTGTCGTCATCCGTTTCCGCTCTGAATCGAAGGCAATCTCGTCGATCCGCGGCATGGTGTCCTCCAATGTCTCCCGCTGTATGCCGAACGCTGCCGCCATATCCAAGAGCGCTAATTCTGTCGGATCGCCGCGGCGTTCCCCTCCGTGGAGGGATGCGTCGTTGCAGAGAGAAAATCCCTGCAAAAAATACCGGTCGCCGGCCGGATGCAGTTCTTTTACCGCATGCACTCTGCCGTTCACGTAACATTTTTTTACAGTCATGCGGTTCTGTGTCAGTGTTCCCGTCTTATCCGAGCACACAACGCTGACACATCCCAATGTCTCCACGCTCGGCAGGCGCTTTACAATGGCATTTACCTTCACCATCCGCGAGACGGAAAGTGCCAGCACCATCGTCACAATGGCGGGAAGTCCCTCCGGCACCGCCGCCACCGCAAGAGAGATCGCCGTAATCAGCATCTCTCCCACATCCCGTTTTTGCAGGATTGCCATGCCAAAAAGGAGCACACATAAGAATACGGACACCGTGCCCAAAATTTTGCCGAGGTCCGCCAACCGCTTCTGCAGCGGCGTCAGCTCGACCTTCGCCGCCTTCAGCATCCCGGCAATTTTCCCGATCTCTGTATCCATACCGATGGCAGATACTCTCCCCACGCCGCGCCCGTAGGTCACATTTGTCGACATATATGCCATGCGGTTCTGCGCCGTATCCTTGTTGACCGGAACAGACTCGCCGGTCAGTGCGGATTCTTCTATTTTCAGGTTCACCGCTTCTGTCAGCACAAGATCCGCCGGAACCTGACAGCCGGCTTCCAGCACCACAAGATCGCCCGGGATCAGATCGGCAGCCGGAATCTGCCGCACTTCATCCCCTTCCAGAAGCAGTGCATGCGGGCTGGTCATCTGTTTTAACACCTCCAGCGATTTTTTCGCTTTTCCCTCCTGTATCACTCCCACCGTCGCATTTAACAGCACCACAGCCAGAATAATTGCCATATCGCCGTATTCCCGCAGCAGCAGGGAGATCGCCGCCGCCACAAACAGGATAAAGATCAGAGGATCGTTTAACTGTTCCAGAAAACTTTCCGCCCAGGATTTTTTCTCCTCATCCTCGAGCACGTTTCTCCCTCGTTCTTCCGTTTTTCCGCGATAATATTCCTGCATATGCGCTGCCCCCATCCATCGAGTTTCCCACAAAGCAGCACGTCCACCGCTTTGCCGTTAACTCATCCTATGAAAATGTGGACGGGTTTATGCCTGTCTGCGTGAAAAAGGGTATGCCGACGTGATTCCGATGCACAACATCGCTCCAACATCTGCATACCCTTTTCCCTGCAAATCATATTTTATTTACTGTAATACAAACTGGCTCACAATCTCACGCAGCTTCTCCACATAAGTATAACACTCTTCCACCATGTCGTGCGTGGTTCCTGTCTTCTCCACCATGTCGCTGGTCTTCTCCGCAATATCGCTGACGCCGATCGACGACTCGCCCACTGTGGAGTTGATTCCGCTAAGCGCCTGTGCAATCGCGTCGATAGAATTGGCAAGACCCGCCATCGCATCGCTCACGTCGTTCATACTGGTCTTGAAGGTATCCGCATCCTCCTGGTACTGTTCGCTGACCTGCTCAAATTCCTTATACTCCGTCAGCACGGTATTCTCCAGAAATCCGGTGGTCTCTTCTAAGCATTCCGCCATATTGGAAACCGCTGCGTTGACAGCATCCACAATCGTGCCGATATCCTTGATCGCCTTGGAAGTCTGATCCGCAAGGCTTCCGATCTCCGTTGCAACCACCGCAAACCCGCGTCCTGCCTCCCCGGCTCTTGCCGCTTCGATGGAAGCATTGAGTGCAAGCAGTCCGGTCTGGGATGAAATCTCCATGATCGTGCCGGTCAGTTCGTTGATCTTATCGACCGCCTTCGATCCCTCGATGGCTTCCTGTGCCTTTGTCTTGACGTTGTTGTACATCGTCATTGTCTTGGTGCTTGCCTCAACTGTCTTGGTGCGTAGATCATTTGCCCGCATCATGATCGCTTCCGAGGTCCGTGCGCCCTCCGTCGCCATACTGTTAATATCATCCGCTCCGTTCTTGATAACCTCGATATTTTCGTTGATTGTTACTGTGGTTGCCGCCGTCTCCTCCATGCCTGCCGCAAGCTGCTGGCTTGTCGCGGAGTTGTCGGAACACATGTGATCCACCGTGGTGGTAATCTCCTGCAGACCATCCACATTCTGTGTGATCTGGTTACTTGCGGTATCAATATCGCCAATCATGGAACGCAGGTTCCTGCGCATCACATGTACCGCATTTGCCATCTCTCCCGTCTCATCCCGGCGGCTGCGCAGCTTTGCGCCGTTCGGATTTGATCTGAAATCCAACTGTGCGGTATCGACAATAATCATTGTAATCTGCTGAATCGGTCTGCAGATAAACTGGCTTACTACGTATGCCAGAACAATCGCTGCAGCCAGTATCCCCAATGACAGCAGCATAATCTTACTTACTATCTGATTCAGCGGCTTCATGATCTCGTCTTCATCCGCCGTCACCACAACAATCTGACGGTTCGCCGTGATCGCGTAAGCCGCATATTTGGTAACGCCCTTAAAATCATACGTCACTGTCTCATTCACCGGTACCTGTCCCTTGGCAAGCTCTGCAACGACGCCAAGCACGACAGCATTCTCCACCGGCTGTCCGATCTTTTCCGCGGTCGGGTGATATAACATGGTGCCGTCCGTGTCAACAAGATAGGCGTAGGAAGAATCAATTCCCTCCATACTGATATCCGCTAAGGCATTCTCATATGCTCCTGCATCCGCCTCCTGTGGAAGATTGTTCACAATCTCCACTCCCATCTCCGCCATGCTTAAAATATAATCTGCACTGACGTCTCCGACAACCTTCTTTGCTCCCGCTTCCGCCCGGAATGCGACGATCAACACCGACATAACCACTGCAAGCACGGTCAGCAGCATGATCTTTGCTGAAATTGAGTGAATAAACGATACTTTCTGCTCCTCTTTCATGGTACTTCTCTCCATTCCCCTTCGTAATTGCCGGGAAATTTTACTCCCAGCTTATATCTGTTATTTTACCACAACATACAGCCGAAAGGAACTCTTCTTCTACAAAATATCGCAAAAGAAATTGTTACAATCAGCATAGACTGCATTGGAGGGATAAGTAATATTATCAGAAGACCTGAGAACAAAAAAGTTCCAGATAAACATGCGGCGGCAAATGCTTTGAAGCAGAATTCACGTATTTCTTCCATGCCGTGGCTGGCATCCAATTCCGTGTCTTGGCCACGTTTGGACACTCACGGAGTGTGTCCGACAAGCCGCAG